>Ga0255338_1000105_pt1 | contig 383899 bp, 339 predicted proteins | sample MeOH1_35cm_T4_19_FD_203715 | JGI IMG/M metagenome (GOLD analysis project Ga0255338, IMG submission 203715) | Sandy soil microbial communities from University of British Columbia, Vancouver, Canada - MeOH1_35cm_T4_195 | ecosystem: Engineered > Artificial ecosystem > Sand microcosm >... | reverse complement strand
ACTACCCCGAGTACGCCGACGAGGCACGCAAGACGAAGATCGTGGAGACGTCCTCCGGCGAGTTCTACGGCAAGGGCTACCAGGACGTGCAGCACCGCGTGCCGAAGATCGACAACACGATCGAGGAACTGGGCTGGCAGCCGAAGCTGAACATGGAGCAGGCGCTGCGCCGCATCTTCGAGGCCTACCGCGACAAGGTGGTGGAGGCGCGTACGCTGGTCGACGCCTCGCACTGAGCACGGCATGGCACGCATTGCCCTGAAAGTGGATGTGGACACGCTGCGCGGCACCCGCGAAGGCGTGCCCAAGCTGCTGTCGATGCTGGCCGCCGTGCAGGCGGAGGCCACGTTCCTGTTCAGCCTCGGCCCGGACCACACGGGCTGGGCGCTGCGGCGCGTGTTCCGGCCCGGCTTCCTGAAGAAGGTCTCGCGTACGTCGGTGGTGTCCAACTACGGGCTGCGCACGCTGATGTACGGCGTGCTGCTGCCGGGCCCCGACATCGGCCGCAAGGGCGCCGCAGAGATGCGCGCGGCCGCCGCAGCCGGGCACGAGTGCGGCATCCACACCTGGGACCACGTCTACTGGCAGGACAACGTGCGCACGCGCGACGCCGCCTGGACGCGCCGCCAGATGCAGCACGCCCACCGCCGCTTCGTGGAGATCTTCGGCACGCCGCCCACCACGCACGGCGCGGCAGGCTGGCAGATGAACGACGACGCGTTCCTGCAGATCGACGACTGGGGCATGGCCTACGCCTCTGACGGACGCGGCACGGCGCCGTACATCCCCACCGTGGCGGGCAAGCCCTGCCGCCACGTGCAGATGCCGACCACGCTACCCACGCTCGACGAGCTGATCGGCGTGGACGATCTCACCGAGGACAACGTCCACCACGCGCTGCTGCGCCTGACCGAGGGGCCCGGCGATCACATTTTCACGCTCCACACCGAGCTGGAAGGCGGCAAGCTGGCGCCCGTGTTCGAGCGGCTGCTGGCCGGCTGGCGCGCGCAAGGCCACGACCTGGTGTCGATGGCCACCTACTACCGCCACCTCGATCGCACCGACCTGCCGCAACTGCCCGTCACCTGGGGCGAGATTGCCGGCCGCAGCGGGGAACTGATCATCCAGCCGTGAGCTTGCGGTGATTAGCCCCCTTAATCTCCGCAAATTATGCGGAGATTAAGTTGCGCATGCGGAGATTAGCAACCATAATCTCCGCATGAAACGCGGCGATTACACCTATATCTGGCAGGCCTCCGGCTGGACCCACTGGCGCTACGACCTCGAGGTGCTCGCACAGCCCATCGCCGAGGTCAGCCGTGCCCAAGGCATGTTGCTGGGGCGGCTGACGGATCTCGGCCTGGCGCTCCGCGATCAGGCCAGCCTCGCCGCGCTCACCGACGATGTGGTCAAAACCAGTGAAATCGAGGGGGAGCACCTGAAGGTGGAGTCGGTGCGCTCCTCCATCGCCCGGCGCCTCGGGGTGGACATTGGCGCGCTGGCGCCCGTGGATCGCCATGTCGAGGGCGTGGTGGAAATGGTGCTGGACGCCACGTCCAACAGCATGGCGCCCATGACCCGGGAACGCCTGTTCGGCTGGCACGCCGCGCTGTTTCCCACCGGATACTCCGGGCTGTCGTCGATCAACACGGGCCGTTGGCGGGACGACGCCAAAGGTCCGATGCAGGTCGTCTCCGGCCCTGTTGGCCGCCAGCGTGTGCATTTCGAGGCGCCGCCGGCCGATCAACTCGAAGATGAGGCCAGCCTGTTCCTCAAATGGTTCAATGCCGCGCCCAAGGACCCTCCCCTCATCCGGGCAGGGCTGGGTCACCTGTGGTTCGTCACCATGCACCCGTTCGATGACGGCAACGGGCGCATCGCGCGTGCCATCGGCGACCTGCTGCTGGCGCGCGCCGACGGCACCTCGCAGCGCTTCTACAGCCTGTCGGCGCAGATCCAGCGCGAGCGCGCGGCCTACTACGACATCCTGGAGCGCACGCAGCGGGGATCGAAGGAGGTGACCGAGTGGCTGGCGTGGTTCCTGAACGCCCTCCACCGTGCGGTCGACCACGCCCACCTGAACCTTGACGCGGTACTGGCAAAAGCGCGCTTCTGGCATCACTGGGCCATGCTGCCGTTGAACGAGCGGCAGGTGAAGCTTCTCAACCGGCTGCTCGATGGTTTCGACGGCAAGCTCACCAGCAGCAAGTGGGCGGCCATCGCCAAATGTTCACCGGACACGGCGCTGCGGGACATCAATGACCTGCTGGCGCGCGGCGTGCTGAGAAAAACGGACGGCGGCGGGCGCAGTACCGGTTACGAACTGGACGACAGGTTCACGAACGCACACCCCGCGCCAGCCGCAGCCCGTTGAACACCACCAGCAGGCTGGCGCCCATATCGGCGAACACGGCCATCCACATCGTGCCCATGCCCATCACGGTCAGCACGAGGAAGACCGCCTTGATGCCCAGCGCCAGCGCGATGTTCTGCTTGAGGATGGCCGCCGTGCGCCGGGACAGCTGCACGAAGACAGGGATCTTGCGCAGGTCGTCATCCATCAGCGCCACATCGGCCGTCTCGATGGCGGTATCGGTGCCCGCCGCGCCCATGGCGAAGCCGATGTCCGCGCGCGCCAGCGCCGGGGCGTCGTTGATGCCATCGCCCACCATGCCCACGCCGCCGCCGTGCGTGTGCGCCTGCCCGGCCAGCGCCGCGATGGCGTCCGCCTTGTCCTGGGGCAGCTGATTGCCACGCACCTCGTCGATGCCCACCGCCGCGCCAATCGCCTGCACCGTGTGCGGGTTGTCGCCGGACAGCATCAGCGTCTTCACGCCCAGCGCGTGCAGCGCCTCGATGGCCTGCCGGCTGGTGTCGCGCACCGTATCCGCCACGGCGAACAGCGCCAGCGCACGCGGATTCGCCCCGTCCACCTCGGCCGACGCCAGCAGGACAAGGGTCTTGCCCTGCCGCTCGATCGCCTCCAGCCGGGCCTCCAGCGCCGGCGAGCACGCGCCAAGATCGTGGATCAGGCGATGGTTGCCGAGGCAATACGTCACCCCCGCCACGCCGCCGCGCACGCCCTGCCCGGGCAATGCGGCGAAATCATCCACGGCCAGCGGCGCGATGCCTTCCGCCTCGGCCGCCACGGCCACGGCCCGCGAGACCGGGTGGTCGGAGCGCGCGGCCAGGCTGGCCGCAATCGCACGGGCCTGCGGCAGGTCGTCCACCAGCAGGGCAAAATCGGTCTGCACCGGTTTGCCGTGCGTGAGCGTGCCGGTCTTGTCGAGCGCCAGCCATGCCAGGTGCCGGCCCTGCTCCAGATAGACGCCGCCCTTGATCAGGATGCCGCGCCGCGCGGCGGCGGCCAGCCCGCTGACGATGGTCACCGGCGTGGAGATCACCAGCGCGCACGGGCAGGCAATCACCAGCAGCACCAGCGCCTTGTAGATCCAGTCGAGCCAGGCGCCGCCCAGCAGCGGCGGCACTACCGCCACGGCCACGGCCAGCGCGAAGACCACCGGGGTGTAGACACGCGCGAACTGGTCCACGAAACGCTGCGTGGGCGCGCGGCTGCCCTGCGCGGCCTCCACGGCGTGGATGATGCGAGCCAGCGTGGAATCGCTGGCCGGGGCGGTCACGGTGTATTCGAGTTCGCCGGACTGGTTGATCGAGCCGGCGTACAGCGGATCTCCCACGGTCTTGTCGACCGGCACGCTCTCGCCCGTGATCGGCGCCTGATCCAGCGCGGATTGGCCGCGCAGCACGCGGCCATCGATCGCCACGCGCTCGCCGGGACGCAGGCGCACCACGGCGCCCACGGGCACGTCGCGCGCCGTCACGGCCAGCCAGGTGCCGTCCGGCTGCTGCACGGTGGCCTGCTCGGGCGCCATCGCCATCAGCCCCCGCACGGCGTTGCGCGCGCGGTCCAGCGAGGCGGCCTCGATGCGCTCCGCCAGGGCGAACAGCACCATCACCATCGCCGCCTCGGGCCATTGGCCGATCAGCATGGCGCCGGTGACGGCGATGCTCATCAGGGCGTTGATATTGAGATTGCCGTGGCGGATGGCGATCCAGCCCTTGCGATAGACGCCCAGACCGGACACCAGCACAGCGGCCAGCGCCAGCACGGCGGGTGCGTACGGCAGGCCCCATTCGAACCAGTGTGCCGCCTCGGCGCCCAGTGCGGTCACGCCGGCCAGTGCCAGTGGCCACCAGGGCTTGGGCGCTTCGGCGGCAGCGGGGGCGTCGGCCGGGGTGTCGGCATTCAGCGGCTGGGCGTGCATGCCGAGCGTGGCAATCGCCTTGACCACGACGTCGGTCGAATCCAGCGTGTGGTGGACGGTCAGCACGCGCTGCATCAGGTTGAAGTCGAGCGCGGCCACGCCGGCCATGCCGCCGAGCTTGTTGCGGATCAGCGTTTCCTCGGTCGGGCAGTCCATGGCCTCGATGCGGTAGGCGGCTGAGCGTGTGCCGGCCGGGGCGGCCATCGGCTGGCGGAGGGGCGCCGCCGCCGCGCCACAGGCTGCGCCACAGCAGGCGTGTTCGGCGGCAGGTTCGGCGGCGGGTTCGGCGGCATGGACATGCGCGTGGCCATGATCATGTGCGTGATCGTGCTCAAGATCATGGTCATGCGAATGTGTATGCGGCATCACGTGATCGGCGGTATGGCGGGCCATGGCGGATAAAGTTGGTTCTGGTCTGATGCCATTGAAGACCCTGTAGTGGCTACAAGGTCAACCCTTGGGGACGAATCCGCACAGATGACACGGTTGTCACGTGCGCCGGCGCCGCTGCCCCGTATAATCGGCCGCCATGCGTCGCCTGCTCCTCGTCTTTCTCGCCATTCTGCTGCCGATCCAGTTCGCCTGGGCCGGCGCTGCGGCGTACTGCGCACATGAGGAGCGTGCGCCGGCGAATGGCGCCGGCTGGCACATCGGCCACCATAGCCACGTGCATGCTGGCGCCGATGCCCATCAGGACGCCGCCAAGCCTTCCCCGAAACTGCCCGACGCCGACTGCGCCGCCTGCCACTTCCCCGGCTCGCACGGGGTGATTGCGCAGGCCATCCTGCCCGGCAGCTACCATTTCGTCACCGTGCGCTACCTGCCGCGTGTTGCGGGCTTCGGCTCCATCCCCGCGCGCGCCCCAGACCGGCCCCAGTGGTCGCGTCCCGCCTGAGCGGCGAGACGCGGACAATCCCCCTTCCCTGACTGCCTGACGTCTCGCCGATTTTCCCTGTCTGCAACGGTGAAATTCGATGAGAAACCTTGTATTGCCTTGGGCAATGGCCGCCGCATTGGCGTGGTGCGGCCTCCTGCCCCTTGCCGCCGCACAGCCGGCGGCGCCCGCCTCGCCGCCCGCCAGCCAGGAGCCGCCCGGCCCGCTGAAGCTGGAGACCGCGCTGGCGCTGGCCATCGCGCAGAACCCCACGCTCTCCGCCGCGCGCCACGAGCTTGACGCCACCGAAGGCGGCATCACGCAGGCGCGCGTGATACCGAACCCCGAAGTGGCCGTGCTGATGGAAGACACGCGCCAATCCACCCGAACCACCACGGCGCAGATGAACCTGCCGGTGGAGTTGGGCGGCAAGCGCGCCGCGCGGATCGGCGCGGCCCAGCGCACGCGCGAACTAGCGCAGGCGCAGCTGGACGCCACGCAGGCGGACCTGCGCGCCAGCGTCATCGGCGCCTTTTTCAACGTGCTGGTGGCGCAAGAGCGCGTCAGGCTGGCGGCGGGTGCCGTCGACATCGCCCGGCGCGGCGCCAACGTGGCCGCGCGCCGCGTGGCGGCCGGCAAGGTCTCGCCGGTGGAGGAAACCAAGGCCGGCGTGGAACTGGCGAATGCCGAACTCGAGCGCGCCGAGGCCGATGCGGCGCTCGTCGCCGCGCGGCAGGCGCTGGCCACGCTGTGGGGCAACCCGTCGCCCCAGTTCGCCGAAGCGGATGGCAGCCTCGATACCCTGCCCGCGCGCCCGGACGCCCTCGTCCTGCGCGAAGCGCTAGACGCCGCGCCCGCCACCGTGGCGAGCCAGCGCGAACTGGCGCGCCGGCAGGCCGAGATCAACGTGGAGCGCAGCCGCCAGTATCCCGATGTGACGCTGAGCCTTGGCGCCAAGCGGGAAAATGCCTCCGACCGGGGCTACTACCCGGTGCTCGGCGTGGCGATTCCGCTGCCGCTGTTCGACCGCAACCAGGGCAACCTCTACACCGCGATCCGGCAGGCCGACAAGGCCGCGGACGCCTATCGCGCCACGCGGCTCCGGCTGGACCACGACCTGCAACAGGCCACCAGCCAGCTTGCCGTCTCGCGCGGCTCGGCGCAGACGCTGCGCGACACCGTGCTCCCGGCCGCCCAGCGCGCCTATCAGGCCGCCACGCAGGGCTTCGAGGCCGGCAAGTTCAGCTATCTCGAAGTGCTGGACGCCCAGCGCACGCTGTTCCAGGCGCGCATCCGCTATCTCGGCGTGGTGGCCAATGCCTGGCAGGCCGCCACCACGATCGACCGCATTCTCGGCCGCTGACGCGCCGCAAGGATTTTCCATGACCCTCACACGAAAACAAGGCATGGCCATCGCGGCCATCGTCATCGGCGGCCTGATCGCCGCGCTGGCGCTGCTGCTGGTGGGCCGCGAGAGCGGATCGCACGACGATCACGGCCACGGCGGCCACGGCGACCATGGCGGGCACAGCGAAAATGCACCCGCCGCCTCGGCGCCTCAGGCCCCAGCCGCCACCCCCGGCCTGATCGCCATGACCCCCGAGCAGATCGCCAACGCCAACCTCTTGCTGCGCACCGCCGGCCCGGGCCGCATCCGCAGCACGGTGCAGTTCCCGGGCGAAATCCGCTTCAACGAGGACCGCACCGCCCACGTGGTGCCGCGCGTGGCGGGCGTGGCCGAGGCGGTCGCGGCCAATCTCGGCCAGCGGGTGAAAAAGGGCGACCTGCTGGCGGTCTTCGCCAGCACGCAGTTGTCCGAGTTGCGCAGCGAATGGCTGGCCGGCCAGCGGCGGCTGGAGCTGGCCCGCAGCACCTTTGCCCGCGAGAAGCGGCTCTGGGAAGACAAGGTGTCCGCCGAGCAGGACTACCTGGCCGCCCGCACCGCCTTGCAGGAGGCCGAAATCGCGGTGCGCAACGCCGCGCAGAAGCTGACCGCCATCGGCGCGAAGCCTTCGGCGGACGGCATCAACCGCTTCGAGCTGCGCGCGCCGTTCGACGGCATCGTCGTCGAGAAACACCTGTCGCTGGGCGAAGCCGTGGGCGCCGACACCGCCGTCTTCACCCTCTCCGATCTGACCACGGTCTGGGCCGAATTCGTGATCGCGCCGAAGGATCTCGGCCATGTGCGGCTCGGGGAGGCGGTGCGCGTCACCTCCACCGCGTTCGACGGCACCGCCGACGGCAAGGTCTCCTACGTGGGCGCCCTGCTCGGCCAGCAGACCCGCACGGCCACCGCCCGCGTGACGCTGGCCAACCCCGAGATGGCCTGGCGCCCCGGCCTGTTCGTCACGGTCAGCGTGAACACGGGCGAAGTGGACGCCCCCGTGGTCATCGAGACCGAAGCCCTGCAGACCGACGACGGCCACACGCAGGTCTTCGTGGCGGTGCCGGGCGGCTTCGCGGCGCGCACGGTCAAGACCGGCCGCACGGACGGCCAGCGCATCGAGGTCACGGACGGCCTGCCCGCCGGCACGCGCTACGTGGCGGCCAACAGCTTCGTGCTGAAGGCCGAACAGGGCAAGGCCGGCGCCGAGCACGCCCACTGAGCGGAGCGACCACACATGTTCGAACGCATCCTCCGCTTCGCCATCGCGCAGCGCTGGCTGGTCATGCTGGCCGTGCTGGCCATGGCCGCGCTGGGCTTCTACAACTACGGCCGGCTGCCCATCGACGCCGTGCCGGACATCACCAACGTCCAGGTGCAGATCAACACGGCGGCGCCGGGCTACTCGCCGCTCGAGTCCGAGCAGCGCATCACCTACCCGATCGAAACCGCCATGGCCGGCCTGCCGGGGCTGGTGCAGACGCGCTCGCTGTCACGCTACGGGCTGTCGCAGGTCACGGTGATCTTCCATGACGGCACCGACATCCATTTCGCGCGGCAACTGGTCAGCCAGCGCATCCAGGACGCCCGCGCGCAGCTGCCGGCCGGCGTGGCGCCGCAGATGGGGCCGATCTCGACCGGCCTCGGAGAGATCTACCTGTGGACCGTGGAGGCCGGGCCCGACGCGCGCAAGCCGGACGGCACGCCCTACACCGCCACGGATCTGCGCGAGATCCAGGACTGGCTGATCAAGCCGCAGCTGCGCACCGTGCCGGGCGTGACCGAGATCAACACGATCGGCGGCTTCGCCAGGGAGTACCTCGTGGCGCCGAACCCGGAGAAGCTGGCGGCGTACGGCATGTCGCTCCAGCACGTGGTGCAGGCGCTGGAGCGTAACAACGGCAACGTCGGCGCCGGCTATATCGAGCGGCGGGGCGAGCAGTATCTGGTGCGGGCGCCGGGGCAGGTGAAGTCGATCGACGACATCCGCGATGTGATCGTCGGCACCGCCCAGGGCCAGCCGATCCGCATCCGGGATCTGGCCGATGTGGGCCTGGGCCGGGAGTTGCGCACCGGCGGCGCCACCGACAATGGCCGCGAGGTGGTGCTCGGCACGGTCTTCATGCTGATTGGCGAGAACAGCCGCGCCGTCTCGCGCGCGGTGGATGCGCGCATGGTGGCGATCAACAAGTCGCTGCCGGCCGGTGTGCAGGCCGTGACGGTCTACGACCGCACCGTGCTGGTCGACAAGGCCATCGCCACGGTCAAGAAGAACCTGCTGGAAGGCGCCGCGCTGGTGGTGGCGGTGCTGTTCCTGTTCCTCGGCAACCTGCGCGCGGCGCTGATCACGGCAATGGTGATCCCGTTGTCGATGCTGTTCACGTTCACCGGCATGGTGGCCGCCGGCATCAGCGCCAACCTGATGAGCCTGGGCGCGCTGGACTTCGGCATCATCGTCGATGGCGCAGTGGTCATCGTGGAGAACTGCGTGCGCCGGCTGGCCCATGCGCGGCAGACCGCCGGACGGCCACTGACGCGCGCCGAGCGCTTCGAGGAGGTGTTCGCGGCGGCGCGGGAGGCGCGGCGGCCGCTGGTCTTCGGCCAGCTGATCATCATGATCGTCTACGTGCCGATCCTGGCGCTGACGGGCGTAGAGGGCAAGATGTTCCACCCGATGGCGAACACCGTGGTGCTGGCGCTGCTGGGCGCGCTGATCCTGTCGGTGACCTTCGTGCCCGCCGCCGTGGCGCTGTGCATCGGCGACCGCGTGGCGGAGAAGGAGAACCGCGTGATGGGCTGGGCGCGCCGCTGGTACGCGCCGGCGCTGTCGCGCGCGCTGGCCAATACGCCGGTCGTGCTGACCGGCGCCGTGGTGGCTGTGCTGCTGAGCGGGATCATGGCCACGCGGCTCGGCAGCGAGTTCATCCCCAACCTGAACGAGGGGGACTTCGCCGTGCAGGCGCTGCGCATTCCGGGCACCAGCCTGACGCAGTCGGTGGCGATGCAGCAGCAGATCGAAACCCGGCTGAAGGCGAAGTTCCCCGAGGTGGAGCGCGTGTTCGCGCGCACGGGCACGGCGGAGATCGCGGCGGACCCGATGCCGCCCAACATCTCGGACGGCTACATCATGCTCAAGCCGCGCGACCAGTGGCCCGATCCGTCCCGCTCGTACGATGCCCTGCGCACGGCCATGTCGGCCGAACTGGAACAACTGCCCGGCAACCGCTACGAGTTCTCGCAGCCGATCCAGCTCCGCTTCAACGAGTTGATCTCCGGCGTGCGCAGCGACGTGGCGGTGAAGCTCTACGGCGACGACAACGCCGTGCTCGCCGCCACCGCCCAGCGCATCGCCGAGGTGCTGCAACGCGTGCCCGGCGCCGCCGAGGTCAAGGTGGAACAGACCTCGGGCCTCCCGGTGCTGACCGTGGACATCGACCGCGCGCGCGCCGCGCGCTACGGCCTCAACATGGCCGATGTGCAGGAAACCGTGGCAATTGCCGTGGGCGGCCGCGACGCCGGCCTGTTCTACCAGGGCGACCGCCGCTTCAATATCGGCGTGCGGCTGCCGGAGGGGATTCGTGCCGATGTGGAGGCGCTGCGGCGCCTCCCGATTCCCCTCCCCAAAGGGTCGGACGCCCGCACGAGCTACATCCCGCTGGGCGAGATTGCCACGCTGGAGATTGCGCCGGGGCCGAACCAGGTGTCGCGCGAGAACGGCAAGCGGCGCATTGTGGTCAGCGCCAACGTGCGCGGGCGCGACGTCGGCAGCTTCGTGCCGGAGGCGATGGGCGCCGTCGAACGCGGGGTGGCGGTGCCCGCCGGCTACTGGATTGCCTGGGGCGGGACGTTCGAGCAGCTGCAATCGGCCACGCAGCGGCTCGGCATCGTGGTGCCGCTGGCGCTGCTGCTGGTCTTCGCGCTGCTGTTCGTCATGTTCGGCAACCTGCGCGACGGCCTGCTGGTCTTCACCGGCATTCCGTTCGCGCTGACGGGTGGCGTGCTGGCGCTCTGGCTGCGTGGCATGCCGCTGTCGATCTCGGCGGCGGTGGGGTTTATCGCGCTGTCTGGCGTGGCGGTGCTGAACGGGCTGGTGATGCTGTCGTTCATCCGCACCCTGCGGGACGCGGGCCAGCCGCTGGACGCTGCCGTCACCACCGGCGCCCTGACCCGCCTGCGGCCGGTGCTGATGACGGCGCTGGTGGCGTCGCTGGGCTTCGTGCCGATGGCCATCGCCACCGGCACGGGCGCCGAGGTACAGCGCCCGGTGGCCACGGTGGTGATCGGCGGCATCCTGTCATCGACGGCGCTGACGCTGCTGGTCCTGCCGGTGCTGTACCGGTGGGCGCATCGGCGCGGGGGATTGGCCGCGGCCGGGCCTGCTGCTAGTGCTCGCAGTTGACCATCCAGCTCATGCCGAACTTGTCGACGAGCATGCCGAATCCTTCGGCCCAGAACGTCTTCTGGTATGGCATGAGCACCCGCCCGCCTTCGGCCAGCGCCTCGAAGATGCGCTGGCCCTCCGCGTTGGGCACGTAGCCCACGGACAGCATGAACCCCGAAAAGGGGTATGGCGCCCCTTCCCGTCCGTCCGAGGCCATGATCTGGCTGTCGCCGATCTGGATGTTGGCGTGCATCACCTTGTCCCCCCAGGCCGGCGAGGCGGGTGCCTCGCCCGGCGGCGCTTCCTTGTAGCGCATCAGGAACGTCACCTTGGCGTCGAGCACCTTGCCGTAGAACGCCATCGCCTCGTCGAAACGGCCACCAAAATCGAGATACGGTTGTACCTGCATATCGGTCTCCTTCACGTCACGTGGGTGCCCGGATGCGGGCGCCGACCATTATGCGCCGGCCCTGCCGCCGGTCAACGCGTCCGGAAAATCGATCTCGAACTCGGTCTGCACCGCATCGCTGCGCACGGTGACGCTGCCGCCATGGAGCCGCATGATGGTATCGACGATGGCCAGCCCCAGCCCAGTGGAGGTGGCCGAATTGCGGCGCGAGGGGTCCGCGCGGTAGAAGCGCCCGAACAGGTGCGGCAACGACTCCGGCGCAATGGCCGGGCCGGCGTTGGCCACGCGGATGTCGGTAAACCCGGGCCGGCCGCGCCCCACCGCCACGCGCACGGTGCTGCCGGCCGGCGCGTGGCGCAGGGCGTTGTCGAGCAGGTTGATGATGGCGCGCCGCAGCAACGTGCGGTCGGCGGTGACCGTGGCGGCGCCCGACACGGCCACCGTGACGTCGCGGTCGGCCGCCACGGCCTCGAAGTACTCGGCCACCTTGTCCAGCTCCGCGCGGGCATCCAGTTCGCATGCCCCCAACGCCACCTGCGCGTTGTCCGCGCGGGCCAGGAACAGCATGTTCTCGATCATCCGCGCCAGCCGCTCGTATTCCTCGAGGTTCGATTCGAGCAGCGATTCGTACTCGGCCGGGCTGCGGCGCTGGGCCAGCGTGACCTGCGTCTGCCCCACCAGGTTGCTGATCGGGGTGCGGAAGTCGTGCGCCAGATCGGCCGAGAATGCCGAGAGGCGCGTGAAGCTGTCCTGCAATCGCGCCAGCATGCCGTTGAGCGCGCCGGCCAGCTCACGCAGTTCCTCGGGTGCGCCGCCCACGTCCAGCCGTGTGGCCAGCCGGCTGGTGGTCACCGCCGCCGCGTCGCTGGCCATGCGGCGCAGCGGCCTCAAGCCGCGCCGCGCCAGCAGGTAGCCCAGCGCCGCCGCCACCAGCGCGCCGCACAGCACCGCACCCAATAGCTGGCTGCGGTATTCGCGCATCAGCGCCACCCGGTAGCCGGCGTCGCTGAGCACGACGATCTCCACGGCGCGGTCGGTGTTGCCCACCACGCCCAGCGCCGCCACGCCGCGCGACGGCACGCCGTTGCGCGGATACCAGGTCTGGAGCATGCCCTTGTCCGGCGCGGCGGTAGCCGGCAGCACGCGCAGCGGCGGCACCGACTCGTTGCGCGGGTTCAGCGTGATCAGCGGCTCGCCCTGGCGCGTACGCACCACAAGGATCAGGCCCTCATGGCCCATGGCGATATCGGCAAAGCGGTGGGTGTCGGCACGGATCTCGGCTTCATCGCCCACCTCGCGCAGCAGGTGGCGCACGAGCAGGATCTCGCCGACCAGTTCGCTTTCGTCGCGCGCCTGGAGCTGGCTGTCGAGCGCGCTGGAGAGGTAGGCCGCCACGCCGACCAGAATCGCCGCCGTGGTCAGGCCATAGGCCAGCGCCAGCCGCGTGGTCAGGGACGCCGTGAGGGACACCGGCAGCGCGCCGGAGAGGCGGCCCAGCATTCGTCGCAAGCGACGCGCCATGGCCGCTCAGCCCTCGTCCGATTCGTCGAGCACGTAGCCCATGCCGCGACGCGTGTGGATCAGCTTGCGCGGGAACGGGTCATCCACCTTGGCGCGCAGCCGGCGAATGGACACATCCACCACATTGGTATTGCTGTCGAAATTCATGTCCCAGACCTGGGAGGCGATCAGCGAGCGCGAAAGCACCTCGCCCCGGCGCCGCGCCAGCAGTTGCAGCAGCGCGAATTCCTTCGAGGTGAGATCGATCTTCTGCCCGGCACGCGAGACACGGCGCCGGATCGCGTCGATCTGGAGATCGGCCACTTCCATGAACTCGCTCTCGCGCAGCGGACCGCGCCGCAGGATGGTGCGGATGCGCGCCACCAGTTCGGCGAAGGCGAACGGCTTGACCATGTAGTCGTCGGCGCCAAGTTCCAGGCCCTTGAGGCGGTCGGACAGCTCGTCGCGGGCGGTCAGGCAGAGCACCGGGGTGTCCTTGTCGCGGCGCAGTTCGCGCAGCACCTGCCAGCCGTCCATGCCGGGCAGCATCACGTCGAGCACGATGAGGTCGTAGTGCTGCTCGCGCGCATGGCCCAGGCCGTCCACGCCGTCACGGGCGAGATCGGCCACGAAACCTGATTCCGTGAGGCCCTTGAGCAGGTAATCGCCGGCCTTTGGTTCGTCTTCAACAATCAGGATGCGCATGGAATGTCACTGACAACAGCTTCGGGTTGCGGGGGAATCCACGACACTAGCCGAGGTAGGCAAGCAATGGGCGAAGATTGCAGGAATGTCATCTTGGCGCCAGCGTTCTGACGGGTGGAATGCCAGTACAATGCGCGCTGCCATGATGAAAGGACGCCGCCTGTGCGTCCCGTCTGGCGCGCCCCTGATATCCGCAATGAAACGCCTGCCTGCCCTCTCCCTGTTGTGCCTTGCCCTGTCCACCCTGCCCGTTTCCGGCGCCAGCGCGGCGGTCATGGACTCCAGCGTAGCGGAAGTGGCCGGTTTGTCGATGTCGGAGCGGCATGTGGCCATCAAGGCCGAGGCCGAAGCCGCCATCATCAACACGGATGCGGCCCAGTGCACCGAGGCGACCAGCGCGGCCAACCTGCCTTCGCCCCTGCCTTCTCCCCTGCCAGTGCTCGCGGAACTGCCGCGTGTGGCGCTTGAGCATCATCGGCACGCGGTGCCGATGGCCACGCCAGCGGCGTTCGCCACCTCAGCCGCCTACATTCCGCTACCGGTCGAGCGTCCGGCCCCTCACTGCTGAACCCGCCGCGTGGCGCTCACGCCACCCTTCAGTCCACGCGATAAAAATCGATCGATTGCCCCGCGTTGACCGCGCGCTGGAGCCAGTCGGGATATTCGCCGGTACCGTCCCACGTCTGCCCCATCGCATTGCGGTAGAGAACTCGTACTTGCGCCATTTCCGCTTGGGTGGCGGCGACGGGGGGGGCGTCGGTTTCCACGGCGACGACGTCGCCGTCTTCGCTATCGGCAAAGCAACCTGCCTCGACCAGATCGTCGAACGTCAGGCCATGGCGATCCATTTGCTCGCGGATCCACGCTACCGCGGCTTGTTTAGTGGCATCAGACTCGGACATGACTATCGTGCGGCGCCCGCCGCCAGGTGGGCGGGCTGGTGAAAGACCTTTTGGGGGAATGGCCCTGAATGGCTGGACCAGTACGGATTCTACAGGGTCTTTGCTCCGCCCCCGCCGCATTTCGTGCGGCGGCACATCGTAATTCCGCGAGATTTGCTGCATGACAGCATTGTCATGGATAGGTCATCTTGGCGTCGGGGGCTCGCTTCTAGACTGCCTGCCATGGTCGCCATCAGTCCGGTGCGCGCCGTCATGCACGACGCCACACAGCGCGACCCAACGCAGTTCCCGCCTCCCTGGGACACGCAACGGAGTCTCACTATGCCTTCTATCCGACAAACCATCCGACAAACCATCGCCTACGCCGCCCTGGCCGCCACACTGGCGGGCACCGCCGGCCTCGCCCACGCCGCACCGCGTTCGGCCGACCCGTTCACCGACGGCGCCCGCGTGGGTGCGCGCGATGTCTATACCGACGGCGCCCGCGCCGTGCACGACACCCGCAGCCCCTTCGTGGACGGTGCGTTCAGCGCCACCGGCCCGCGTGACGCGTTCGACAGCGGCGCCTGATCGACGCCCCGCCCTCCCGCGCAGGCGGCTTCAGCCCGCCTGCTCCACGCCGGGAAACTGCGACGCGGGCATCGGGCGGCCCAGCAGGTAGCCTTGCAGCGCGTCGCAGCCCAGATCGGCAAGGAAGGTCCGCTGCGCGGCCGTTTCCACACCTTCCGCCACCACCTGCAGCTTCAGCGTGCGGCCCAGCGCCACGATGGCGGACACGATGGCCGCGTCCTCCGTATCTTCCGCAAGATCCCGCACGAAGCCGCGATCGATCTTCAGCTCGCTGGCCGGAATCCGCTTCAGGTGCAGCAGGCTCGAATACCCGGTGCCGAAGTCATCGATGGCGATGCGCACGCCCATGTCGTCCAGTTGCGTGAGGATGGCCAGGCTGGCCTCCACGTCGCGCATCGCCGTGGACTCCGTGATTTCCAGCGTCAGGCTGCCCGGTGGCACGCCGTGGCGCGTCAGCGCCCGCCCCACCGACTCGACCATGCCGGCATGGCAGAACTGCAACGCCGACAGGTTGACCGCCATCGACCAGCCCATATGGCCCAGCGCATGCCACTCGGCCAGCTGGCGGCACGCCTCGTCGAGCACCCAGTCCCCGATCGGCACGATGGCGCCGGTCTTCTCCGCCAGCGTGATGAACTGGTCCGGCATCAGCTGGCCGTGTGTGGGATGGTTCCAGCGCAGCAGCGCCTCCGCGCCGACCAGCTCGCCGCCCACGGCGGCGAACTTGGGCTGATAGTGCAGTTCTAGCTGGCCGTGCTTGAGCGCGCCGCGCAGGTCCTGGATCAGCGCCTGCTGCGTGCGCGCCTGGTGATTCATCGAGCGCTCGAAGAAGCAGTACGCGTTGCGGCCGGCCGCCTTGGCGTGATACATCGCCGCATCCGCGTTGGACATCAGCGCGTCCTGGTCCTGCCCATCCGCCGGATGCAGGGCAATGCCGATGCTGCCCGAGACGTGGAGCGCGTGGCCGCCCACCTGCACGGTCTCGCGCAGCGCCTCCAGCAGCCCTTCGGCGATCACGCCGGCATCCTCGGGTTCGTCGATGCGCACCAGCAGCACGAATTCGTCGCCGCCCACGCGGGAGATGGTGTCATCGGCCCGCACCACCGTGCGCAGCCGCCGGGCGATTTCCACCAGCAGGCCGTCGCCCACGTGATGGCCGTAGGTATCGTTCACGCCCTTGAAGCCGTCGAGATCGACAAACAGCACGGCAAAGCGCGCATGCTGGCTGGCGCTGGCCTGGATGGCCTGCGCGAAGCGGTCGTCCAGCAGCGCGCGGTTCGGCAGATGGGTGAGCTTGTCGTGCAGGGCCAGGAATTCGAGTTCCTCATTCGCCACGCCTAGCGCCTGCGCCAGCACAGCGGTGCGCATCTCCAGCCGCATGTCGAGTACCGAGGTAATCAGCGCCACCGCCAGCACGCAGACCGTGATGACGAGGATGGGCAGCGCCAGCGTGCCGCTGTGGACGCCATCACGCGCCGCGCCGCACACGCTGCCGAGCGGAAACTGGGCCGCCGCCATGCCCGTGTAGTGCATGGCGGCGATGGCCACGCCCATCACCACGGCCGCGCCGAGGCGCAGCTGGTGGATGCGCGGCATGTTCCGGCGCAGCCGGAAGGCAATCCAGAGCGCCACGCCCGACGCCGCCACCGCAATCCCAATCGACAGCGCGAACAGCCACGGCACGTAGTGGATGCCCGGCTGCATGCGCAGCGCGGCCATGCCGGTGTAGTGCATGCTGGCCACGGCGGCGCCCAGCACCAGCGCGCCCATCACCAGCCGGCGCCGGGGCAGGTGTTCCTGGCAGACCAGCCTAAGCGCGAAGGCCGAGGCGACGATGGCGATCCCCAGCGAGCCCACCGTGATGGCCGGATCGTAGCCCAGCGGAATGGGCAGCTGGAACGCCAGCATGCCGACGAAATGCATCGACCAGATGCCCAGCCCCATGGCGACCGCGCCGCCAGCCAGCCACATATGGGCATAGCGCCCGCGTGCGGTGGCGATACGGCCGGCCAGGTCCAGCGCGGTATAGGACGCGAGGATGGCCACCAGCAGGGAAAACAGGACGAGAAGCGCGTCGTAGCTCGGGGAAATCATGGTGGCGCGTGACGAAGCAGTGGCTCGGAGAGCCGGAATTCTGAGGGGTGGCGCCGCGCGAGCGTGCAATTCCCGGTATCAGTGGGGTTATCGGCGAATGGAGGCCAGACTTTAGCGGGATTGCGCTATGCCTGCCTACCCTTTTCCCCCGGCCCGCGCCGGTTCCTCCGGTTTGCCGAGGGCTTGACACAAGCCCGAGCGGGCCCGCCCGCCGTCCGACAATTCCTACATCCCAATCGGCGCGCGCCGGAATGGCTGCGCCCGGCGCCCCACCTATTCTTGAGTCGTGGCGGGAGCGCCGCATCGCAGATCAGCGAGACCTACGCAATGCGGCGCGGCCCCGGAATGCAGGAGAGCAACCATGTGGAAACGACTGGCTGGCGCGCTCGCGGTGGGCGCATGCTGTTGGGCCCTCTCGGGCTGCACGGCAACCGGCGCCGTCGCGGGCGGCGTTGTCGGACACGAAGTGAGCGACGGTAGCGCCCTGGGTACGGTGGGCGGTGCCGTGGTCGGTGGCGTGATTGGCCACGAGCTTGGCAAGTAAAGATTAGAGGTAAGTCACGTTTTCCGCGGTCTGGATGGCGGGCAGGGTCGTCCAGGCTAGCGCGGCATATGCTTGAAGATGGGAAGGATATGCCGCCGCGCGCCGCGCCATGAGCATCGGCTGTTGTGTTTTTCAACGATGAGCGGACGTTTTCATCGCTGAAAGGCATCGCGGCACACAACGATGTCAGATCTCCCGATCGTCATGGCGCGGCCGTGGGAAACCCTGCAATGAGAAAGCCCCGGCGCGCGTGCACCGGGGCTTTTTCCTATCCAGCCTATCCTGCTATGCCGCTTGATCGAACTAGTACGATTTCGGCAGCCCCAGCACGCGCTCGGCGATATGGCACATGATCAGCTGGGCGCTGACCGGCGCGATGCGCGGGATGTACGACTCGCGCAGGTAGCGCTCCACATGGTATTCCCGCGCATAGCCCATGCCGCCCAGCGTCAGCACGGCGGTCTGGCAGGCCTGGTGCGCGGCCTCGGCGGCCAGGTACTTGGCGGCGTTGGCCTCGGCGCCGCACGGCTTGCCGTTGTCGTAGAGCCAGGCGGCCTTCCACACCATCATGTCGGCGGCTTCCAGCGCCATCCACGCCTGCGCCAGCGGGTGCTGGATGCCCTGGTTCTGGCCGATGGGCCGCCCGAACACGGTGCGCTCGCGGGCATAGCGGGTGGCGGCTTCCAGTGCGGCGCGGCCCAGCCCCACGGCTTCGGCGGCGATCAGGATGCGCTCCGGGTTCAGGCCATGCAGGATGTACTCGAAGCCTCTGCCCTCCTCGCCAATGCGGTCCGCCGCCGGCACCATCAGGCCGTCGATGAACAACATGTTCGAGTCCACGGCGCCGCGGCCCATCTTGTCGATCTCGCGCACCTCGATGTGCTTGCGGTCCAGCGCCGTGTAGAACAGGCTCAGGCCCTGCGTGGGCTTGGCCACGGCTTCCAGCGGCGTGGTGCGCGCCAGCAGCAGCATGCGCGTGGCCACCTGCGCCGTGGAGATCCAGATCTTGCGGCCATCCACGCGATAGGCGCTGCCATCGTCCGTGCGCACCGCCTGCGTCTTCAGGTGGGTGGTATCGAGCCCCGCGTCCGGCTCGGTCACGGCGAAGCAGGCCTTTTCCTGCCCGGCGATCAGCGGCGGCAGCGCGGCCGCCTGCTGGGCCTCGGAGCCGAACACCACCACCGGGTTCAGGCCGAACACGTTCATGTGGATGGCGGACGCGCCGGAGAATCCCGCCCCGGACGCCGACACGGTCTGCATGATCAGCGCCGCCTCGGTAATGCCGAGCCCCGCGCCACCGTACTGCTCCGGCATGGCAATGCCGAGCCAGCCCGCGCCGGCCATCGCCTTGTGAAACGCCTCGGGAAACTCATGGCGCTGGTCCAGCCCGGCCCAGTAGTCGGGGCCGAAGTCGCTGCATAGCTGGCTTACGGCTTCAACGATGGCGTTCTGTTCAGGTGTCCTTTCGAAGTTCATCGGCGTCTCGCGTTATTCCGGCTGGATGCCAGCGTCCTTCACCAGCTTGGTCCACTTGACCAGCTCGCCCGCCACAAAGCCGGCGAACTGCTGCGGATTCTGGCCGAAGGCCTCGAAGCCCAGCGCCTCGAAGCGCGGCGCCACCTCCTTGCTCGACGCAATGCGCGACAGCTCGCGATTGAGCCGTTCGACGATCGGCTGCGGCGTCTTGGCCGGCGCGAACACGCCGTTCCAGGAAGTGATGTCGAAGCCCTTCATCTCCGGGGTATCGGCAATCGGCGGCAGGTCCGGCAGCAGGCGGCTGCGCTGCGCGGTGGTCACCGCCAGCGCGCGCATCTTGCCGGCCTTCACGTTGGCGATGCCCGCGGCCACGTCGACGAACATCATCGGCACCTGCCCGGCAATCACGTCGGTCATGGCCGGCGGCGTGCTCTTATAGGGCACGTGCAGCAGGTCCAGCTTGGCCAGCCGCGAGAACGTGGCGCCAGAGACGATGCCCGTGCTGTTGCCGCTGGCGTAGGACATGCCCGGATGCGCCTTGGCATAGGCAATCAGCTCGGGCACCGTCTTGACCGGCAGCTTGGGATTGATCACCAGCATGAATGGCAGGTTGCCCATGCGGCCGACCGGCGTGAAGTCCTTGATCGGGTCATAGGGCAGCTTCTTCATCAGCGACGGATTGGCCGAATGCGTGGTGTTGGTGGTCATGAACAGCGTATAGCCGTCCGGGGCCGCCTGCGCAACCAGCTCCGCCGCGATGGCGCCGTTGGCGCCGGGGCGATTGTCGACCACCACGTTCTGGCCGAGCGCATCGCCCAGTTCCTTGGCCGTGATGCGCGCGACGGCATCGGTGCCGCTGCCGGCGGCAAACGGCACGACAAGGCGGATCGGACGGCTGGGCCAGCTATCAGCAGCGTGGACAGCGGGGGCAAACGACAGCGTTGCCAGCGCGGGCAACGCCACGATGGCGGCGGCAAGCATGCGCCGCGCACGGAAAGTCGGCATGGAGGTCTCCTCGGATTCTTATATAGGCAGGCGGCGCGGATTCAGGCGGGACGGATGACGCGGTCCGGCGATTCCTCGTAAGGCGGGGCGTAGACCACGAGCAGCTTGACGGGCTCGTCGCTGATCACCGTGAAGACGTGCATCGCTTCAGCCGGAAAGAAGCAGCAGTCACCGGGGCCCAGTTCCTGGGACTGCCCGTTGACTTCGGCCCGCGCGCGGCCTTCCAGCACATAGCAGACCTGCTCGATGCCCGGATGCGCGTGCGGCAGCGCGCCCTTGCCGCGTTCGATGGTGCCGTGGATGACTTCGAGCTGGGTGGCGCCGACGTTCTCGCGCCCGATGATGCGGCGGTTCAGCGTGCCGACGTGATTGGCGGGGTGGTAGCCGGCAACGTCCTCGGTGCGGACGAAGTACACCGGCCCCGATGCGGGTGATGCGGGTGAAGCTTGGGTCATAAGGGGCTTGTCTCCAACAGGGAACTACAACGGCCGCCGCGTGGCATCACGGGCGTCTTTTTTCATGTTTGTGAAACCGATTTTATGCCCATGAAAAACGAAGTCAACTAGGGGATGGCCCTTGGGTGTGGCGCGGGTGCATCCCTCATTGATGAATCTGAGGCACGAATGAAGTGCATCGACCGAAATTATGTCGCCGCAGGCAAATGCTAGGATGCCAGCCATAACGACACCTATCCAAAAGGAGACAACCCCATGAAGCTCAGCCACCTCGCCTGTACCGCCCTGCTCGCCTGCACCGCCGTCGTGGGCACGGCCTCGGCCCAGTCCTATCCGCAGCGCCCGGTCCGCCTGATCGTGCCCTACGCCCCCGGTGGCAGCGCAGACATCGCCGCGCGCCTGATTTCGGATGCCTGGGCGAAGAGCCTCGGCGGCACCCTCGTGGTGGAGAACCGCGCCGGCGCGGGCGGCAATATCGGTGTGGATGCCGTCGCCAAGTCGCCGGCGGATGGCTACACCATCGGCCTGCAAACCGTGTCGCTGGCCATCAACCCGGGCCTGTTCCCGCGCATGCCGTATGACACGCTGAAGGATCTGGCGCCGATCGGCATGGTGGCCAGCTCGCAGCACGTGCTGGTGATCAACAACAAGGTGCCGGCCAGGAATCTGCAGGAACTGATTACCCTGGCCAAGGCGTCGCCGGACAAGCTGACCTACGGCTCCGCCGGCAATGGCAGCACCTTCCATATGTCGGCCGAACTGTTCAAGTCCGTGGCCAATGTGTCGATCGTCCACGTGCCCTATCGCGGCGGCGGCCCGGCCCTGGTGGACACCATCGCCGGACAGGTGGATATGAGCTTCCCCGTGATTTCCGCCGCCCAGCAGCACGTGCAGGGCGGCAAGCTGACCGCGCTGGCAGTGACCGGCGCCAAGCGCTCCGCCCTGCTGCCGAACGTGCCGACCGCCGCCGAGGCCGGCCTGCCCGATTACCTGTTCGAGACGTGGTTCATGGTCTTCGCGCCGGCCGGCACGCCCAAGCCCGTCATCGACAAGCTCAACACCGCGCTGAACAGCGCGCTGGCCGCGCAGGCCACCAGGGAGCGCATGGTCAAGGAAGGCTTCGAGCCCACCCCGACCACGCCGGAAGCCGCCCGCCAGCGCCTGGAGCGCGAAATGCCGATGTGGGCGAAATTGATCAAGCAGCGCGGCATCACCGCCGAATGACCTAAGCAGAAACCGTAGCAGAGACCGTAGCGATGACTTCCCGAACCCTATACAACAAGCTGGTGGACGCACACACCGTCGCCCGGATCGACGAGGACAACGTCCTCCTGTTCTGCGACCTGCATCTGATGAACGAGTACACCAGCCCGCAGGCCTTTGCCGGCCTGCACGAGCAAGGGCGCGGCGTGCTGGTGCCGGGGCAGAATGTCTCGGTCGTCAGCCATATCATTCCGACCCACCCCACCGCGATCCGCGTGATTGCGGACCCGGCCTCGGCGCTACAGGCCACCAACCTGCGCGACAACTGCACCCGGCACGCGATTCCGCTGTTCGACACCAACGACCGGCTGCAGGGCATCGAGCACGTGGTGGCGCCCGAGCACGGCATGATCCGGCCGGGCATGGTGGTGATCTGCGGCGACAGCCACACCACCACCTACGGGGCGCTGGGCGCGCTGGGCTTTGGCATCGGCACGTCCGAGGTGGAGCATGTGCTGGCCACCCAGACGCTGGTCTACCGGATGGCCAAGACCATGCGCATCCGCGTGGACGGCAAGCTGCCGGTGGGCACCACGGCCAAGGACCTGATCCTCAAGATCATCGCCCGCATCGGCGCGCAGGGCGCGCGCGGCTACGTGGTGGAGTACTGCGGCACGGCCATCCGTGACCTGAGCATCGAAGCGCGTTTCACGCTCTGCAACATGACGGTGGAAGCTGCCGCGCGCGGTGCGCTGATCGCCCCGGACGACGCCGCCGTCGACTACGTGCTGCGCCGTGCAGCGGATATGGACGAGGCGCAGCGCGCCGCCGCACGCCAGTACTGGGATACGCTGAAAAGCGACGCCGACGCCACCTTCGACATGGAATACATGTTCGATGCCAGCGACATCGAGCCCTACGTTACCTGGGGCACCAGCCCGGACCAGGCGCTGCCGGTGTCCGGCCACATCCCCTTCCCCGAAGACCAGATGGACGATGCCGAGCAGCGCTCGGTGGCGCGCGCCCTCGCCTACACGCACCTGACCTCTGGCGCGGCGCTGGAAGGCACGCCGATCCAGCACGTGTTCATCGGCTCCTGCACCAATGGCCGCATCGAGGACCTGCGCGCGGTAGCCAGCGTGGTGCGCGGCAAAACCGTGGCGAAAGGCGTGCGGGCGATGGTCGTGCCCGGCTCCGGCACAGTGAAGGCGCAGGCCGAGCGCGAAGGGCTGGCCGACATCCTGACCGCCGCCGGCTTCGAATGGCGCCAGCCGGGCTGCTCGATGTGCCTGGCGATGAATGACGATGTGCTGGCCGATGGCGTGCGCTGCGCCTCCACCACCAACCGCAACTTCGAAGGCCGCCAGGGGCGCGGCGCCATCACCCACCTGATGAGCCCGGCCATGGCCGCCGCCGCCGCCATCACCGGCACGATTACCGATGTCCGCAAGCTGGAGGTCTCCCATGTCTGATCAAGCAACCATTACCGGCAAGGGCGCGGCCATCCGCTTCGAGAACCTCGACACCGACCAGATCATCCCCAAGCAGTTCCTGCGCGGGATCGACAAGGCCGGGCTGGCCCAGGGCGTGCTCTACGACCACCGCTTCGACGCCGCCGGCCAGCCGCGCCCCGATTTCGTGCTGAACCGGCCCGCCTACGCCGGCACCCGCATCCTGGTGGGCGGCGCCAACTTCGGCTGCGGCTCCAGCCGCGAGCACGCGGTGTGGGGGCTCCAGCAGTTCGGCGTGCAGGCGGTCATCGCGCCGAGCTTCGGGGAGATCTTCTACTCGAACGCCATGAACAACCGCCTGCTGCTGGTGATGCTGCCCCGGGAGGTGATCGAGCAGTTGATGAACGACGTCGATGCCGACAGCGACAACGTCATCACTATCGACGTCGCGGCCATGCGGGTGCGCACCCCGGCCGGCGAATACCCGTTCGAGCTGTCCGCGCGGCACCGCCGCATGTTCCTGGAGGGGCTGGACATGATCGGCCTATCCCTGAAGCAGCGCGGCGAGATCGAGCAGTTTGCCGAGCGCTACTGGTCGGCATTCCCCTGGACCCGGGACGTAGCCCGGCGTACGCGCGACCGGGTGGCCTGAGCGTCACCCGCCACCTTCACGCTGATTCGCGCCACGGGCTGCCGGTCTGGAGCCCGGCCCGGACCTCGTCGCCATGCGCGCCCGGCGCGGGAATGCGCCCGACCGGCCGCACCGCGCCGTCGAAGCGCGGTGCCGGGGCGGTCTGCAGGAAGCCATCCGCCTCCACATAGACCCCGCGCGCCACGTTATGGGGATGCGCGGCGGCCTCCGCCGGGCTCAGTACCGGCGCAAAGCACACGTCCGTGCCTTCCAGCCGGCGGCACCAGCCTTCGCGGGTGTCGGTGGCGAAGACCTCGGCCAGATGCTGGTGGAGTTCCGGCCACGCCTCGCGCTGCCATTGCCGGGCAAACCGGGCGTCGCCGGCCAGCCCCAGCGCCTGTACCAGCAAGGCGTAGAACTGCGGCTCGATGGCGCCCACGGTGATGAACTGGCCATCCGCGCAGCGATAGGTGGCGTAGAAGTGCGAGCTGTCGTGGAGGTTGCGCCCACGCTCGCCGTGGATATAGCCCTTGGCCTTGGCCCCCAGCAGCAGTTGCAGCATGTGCGCCGAGCCATCGACGATGGCGGCATCGACCACCGTGCCGACGCCCGTGCCCCGCGCGCGCAGGATGCCGGACAGCAGGCCCACGGCGAGGTACAGGGCCCCGCCGCCCACGTCCCCGGTCACGGCGAAAGCGGTCGAGGGCGGCGCGTCGGGCGCCCCGTTGTAATAGAGCGCGCCGGACAGCGCGGTGTAGTTGTTGTCATGGCCGGCCACTTGCGCCATCGGCCCGGTCTGGCCCCAGCCGGTCATCCGGCCATAGACCAGCCGGGGATTGCGCGCCATGCAGACCTCCGGCCCCAGCCCCAGCCGTTCCATCACGCCGGGCCGCATGCCTTCGATCAGCGCGTCGGCGTCCGCAATCAGGTCGAGCACGAAATCACGCCCCGCCGCCGTCTTCAGATCGGCCACGACCGAGCGCTTGCCCCGGTTGACCAGCTTGCGCGGCTGCCCCGGCGCGCCATCGCCCGGCCGCTCCACGGCAATCACATCGGCGCCGAGGTCGGCCAGATGCATCGCACAGAACGGCCCGGGGCCGAGCCCGCTGATCTCCACGATCCGCACGCCTTCCAGCATGGCTGCTCCTGACATCGATCAAACCACGCCGGCCGACTTGAGCGCCGCGAGATCCGCAGCGGTGACCCCGATCGCGCCATAGACTGCCGCGTTGTGCTCGCCCGTGGCCGGGCCGCTGCGCGGCGGCTGCGGCTGGTAGCCAGAGAAGCGCGGCACCACGCACGGCGCCGGAATCGTGCCGAGGTCGGCATCTTCAAGCCGGACGATGGCCTCGCGTGCCTTTAAATGCGGATCATCGATCACATCTAAGATGGTGAACACCTTGCTGAACGGCACCTCGTGCACCTTCAGCGCGGCGGCGATGGCGTCATACGGCTGCGCGGCGAACCAGGCCACGATCAGGTCGTCCAGCGGGCCGATATTGCGGATGCGGTCCGGGTTGCGGCGATAGTCGGCGGACTCCGCCAGATCGGGCCGGTCCATGGCCTTGGCCAGCCGCCGGAAGGTGACGTCCGACGAGGCCACCAGCGAGACCCACTGGTTGTCCGCCGTGCGATACATGTTCGACGGCGCGGTGTAGGTCGCCCGGTTGCCGGAGCGCCCGCGCACCTGCCCGAGCTGCTCGTACTCCACCGCCAGCGGCTCCAGCAGGCGCAGCAGCGCCTCCGTGGCCGACAGGTCGATCTCGCGCCCCGGCCCCTCCGGCGCGCCGCGCGCCTCGGCAATCGCCGTGGCAATCGAGAACGCGCCGAACAGCCCCGCCACCATGTCCCCGATCGGGTAGTTCATATGCATCGGCCCGCCGGCGGCCTCGCCGCACAGGTTGGTGAAGCCGCTCATCGCCTCGAAGATCCGCGCGAAGCCCGGGTTGGCGGCATACGGCCCGGTCTGGCCGAAGCCGGTCAGGCGCAGCACGGTCAGGCGCGGGTTGGCGCGATGCAGGGTGGCGATATCCAGACCCCATCGATCCAGCGTGCCGGTGCGGAAGTTCTCCACCAGCACATCGAACTCGGGCAGCAGGCGCAGGAACAGCGCCCGGCCCTCGGGCGTCCGCACATCGAGCGAAATGCCCTGCTTGCCGCGATTGGTGACCTTCCAGTACAGCGACAGGTCGTCCTTCACCGGCGCCAGGCCGCGCAGCGGGTCGCTGCCGTCCGGGAGTTCCAGCTTGACCACCTCCGCACCCATGTCGCCGCACAGCGTGGCGGAGAACGGCGCGGCCACCACGGTGGCCATGTCGAGGATGCGCACGCCGCGCAGCGGGCCGCCTTGGGGCGAGTCGGAGGGGGTCCGCTGTGCGGAATTGCGTTCGGAGGGGTGCATGTCGTCGCCAGGAAGAAAGGGAAAAAGCACGGTGAGACGAGGGTGGGCTCGGCGGACCCGCCTTGCAAGCAGGGTTTCGCACAGCGAAACCGTTCCGGTTCATCATTGACTCCCCGACCTGCGGAAACCAAGATGAATCCACCCCAGCGCACCCCCGCCATGGACCCAAACACGATTTCCGGCCTGGCCAGCGCCGACGAGCTGGCCCACGACAGACAGTTCGCCACCAACCTGGCGCGCGGCGTGGAAGTACTGCGGGCCTTCACGCCGGCCCGGCCAATCCTGGGCAACCAGGACCTCGTAGTCAGCACCGGGCTGCCGAAGGCCACGGTGTCGCGGCTGACCTACACCTTGTGCCTGCTGGGCTTCCTGAGCCGGGTGCCCGGCACGCAGAAATACCGGCTCGGTTCGGGCGTGCTGGCGCTGGCGTACCCGATGCTCGCCGCGCTGCCGATCCGCCAGGTGGCCCGCCCCTACATGGAGGCCATCGCGCGGGAAACCGGCTGCACGGTGAACCTCGGCATGCGGGACCGGCTGACCGTGGTGTACGTGGATAGCTGCCGGCTGGACCCGACCAACGTGTACCAGCCGGACATCGGCAGCACCCGGCCCGTGCTGTCCACGTCGATTGGCCGCGCGCTGCTGCTCGGGTGCAGCGCGGAGGAGCGCACGGCGGTGCTGAACCGGCTGCGCGTGGAAGACCCGGAGCGGTTTCGCGTGGAGAAACCGATGTGGACGGCGGAGCAGCAGCACTTTCCCGCACGCGGCTACTGCCTGAGCCCGGGCGAGTGGCGCTCCGAGATCCACGCGATTGCCGCGCCGATCCGCATGCAGAAACAGGAGCCGTTTGCCTTGAACTGTTCGATCTCGGCCTTGCGTGACAAGGACGGTTATCTGGAACGGGAAGTCGCCCCGAAGCTGCTGGAAGCCGTGCGACAAATCGAATTCGGCCTGATGCGATAGCCAGCCGGCCATCGCGCCCAGGCCACCCGGACGGCCCGCAGAGGCCGCCGGACCCATCGACGACCATCGTCCTATACGCTATACGGAGACAACCATGTCTGGCATGAAGATTCTGGCCCGCTCGCGTCGCGGGTGGCTCACTTGCGCGCTGCTGATGGCAGCCTCATCGGCCCTCTGGTCAGCGGCCGCTCAGGCTGCGGATAAGGCAGCGGATAAGGCCAACGAGAGCGCGGCGCGCTTCCCGGACCATCCGATCCGGATCATCGTGCCCTTCTCCGCCGGCGGCGTGGTGGATTCCGTGACGCGGGTGGTAGCGGAGCGGATGTCGAAGACGCTGGGCCAGCCGGTCATCGTCGAGAACAAGGCCGGCGCGGGCGGCGCCATCGGCACGGACGGCGTGGCCCGCTCGGCGCCGGACGGCTACACGCTGCTCGCCGTCAGCCCCAGCCACGCGGTGGGGCCGCTGCTCAACGCCAGCATCACCTGGAACGCCGAGCGCGATTTCCGCGCCATCGGCGGCTTCGGCATGATTCCCAACGTGATCGCCGTGCCGGCCAACTCCAGCGCGCAGACGCTCAAGGCGCTGCTCGACGAGGCCCGCGCCCATCCCGACAAGCTCACCTATGCCAGCGCCGGCGTCGGCACCTCCAACCACCTGGCGGGCGCGCTGCTGGCGCAGAGCGCCGGGGTGCAGATCACCCACGTGCCATACAAGGGCCAGCCGGAGGCGCTGACGGACCTGCTCGGCGGGCGGGTGTCGATGATGCCGCTCACGGTGGCCATCGCCCAGTCGCACGTGAAGTCCGGCAAGCTGCGCGCGCTGGCCGTGACCTCCGCCAAGCGCTACCCCGGCATGCCGGACGTGCCCACGGTGGCCGAGGCCGCCGGCCTGCCCGGCTACGAGGCCGGCGCGTGGTTCGGGCTGGTGGCGCCGCGCAAGACGCCGGACGCCGTGGTGCGCAAGCTGGCCGACGCGGTGGCCCAGGCCGTGGCCGCGCCGGATGTCGCCAGCCGGCTCCAGGACCTTGGCATGGACGTGACCCCGCAGAGCGCGCCCGCCTTCGACAAATACGTCGATGCCGAATCGCGCAAGTGGGCCCGCGTGCTCAAGGCGTCCGGCATCACCGCCCAATAATTCTTTCCTGAGAGGCGACCTCCCATGATTAGCAATCCCTCCGCCCTGAACACGCTGCTGGCCGACATCCGCCGCTTTGTGCTGGAAACCTGCATCCCGCTGGAAGCCGAGATCGATCGCACCGATGTCATTCCCGAGCCCGTGGTGGCGCAGATGCGCGCGCTGGGCCTGTTCGGCCACAGCATTCCGCGCGAGTACGGCGGCGCCGGGCTGACCGCCGAGGAGTTGACGCTGGTCAATATCGAGGTGTCGCAAGCAGCCACGGTGTTCCGCGCCCGCTTTGGCGGCAATACCGGCATCGCCTCCGAATCGCTGGTGGCAGACGGCACCGAGGCCCAGCGCACGCGCTACCTGCCCCGGCTGGCCTCCGGCGAGATCACCGGCTGCTTCGCGCTGACCGAGCCCGAGGCCGGCTCGGACGCCACCTCGCTGCGCACCGTGGCCGTGCGCGATGGCGACCACTACGTGCTCAACGGCAGCAAGTGCTTTATCACCAACGCCCCGCTGGCGGACCTGTTCACGGTCTTCGCCCGCACGGACCCCGACACGCCGGGCGCGCACGGCATCAGCGCCTTTTTGATCGAGCGCGGCACGCCGGGCCTGAGCACCGGGCCAGCGGAGCGCAAGATGGGCCAGCACGGCTCCCCGGTGGGCGATGTGTACCTGAAAGATTGCCGCGTGCCGGCCTCGGCCATCGTCGGCGAGGTGCCGGGCCGGGGCTTCAAGACCGCCATGAAGGCGCTCAACAAGCAGCGCATCAACCTGGCCGGGCTGTGCATCGGCCCGGCCATCCGGCTGGTGGACGAGATGGTGCGCTACGCCGCCACGCGCGAGCAGTTCGGCCGCCCCATCGCCGACTACCAGCTGGTGCAGCAGATGATTGCCGACAGCAACACCGAGGTGCACGCGGCGCGCGCGCTGGTGCTGGAGACGGCCCGCAAGCGCGACAGCGGCGGCGACGTGACCATGGAGGCGTCCATGTGCAAGATGTTCGCCTCCGAGATGTGCGGCCGCGTGGCGGACCGCGCGGTGCAGGTCTTCGGCGGCAGCGGCTATATGGCGCGCACCGTGGCGGAACGCTTCTACCGCGATGTGCGCGTGTTCCGCCTCTACGAAGGCACCACCCAGATCCACCAGCTCAATATCGCCCGGCGCACCATGGAAGCGCGCGGCCGGGCGCTGGAGCTGGGCTGAGCCCGGACCTTACTGCAGGGTCACGCCGGCCTGCTTCACCAGCTTGCCGGTGCGGGGAATTTCCGCATCGACCATCGCCGCGAAGTCGCTGACGCTGCCGCCGCGCGGCTCGGCGCCGGTGGCGGCCAGCTTCTCGCGGAAGTCCGGCGTGTTCAGCAGCTTGTTGATCGACACGTTGAGGCGGGTCACCACGTCCGCCGGCGTGCCCTTGGGCGCGACGATGCCGTACCACGGCGCGATGTCGAAGCCGGCGTAGCCCTGCTCGGCGATGGTCGGGATCTCCGGCGCCTGCGGGGACCGTTTCGCGGTGGACATGCCCAGCGCGCGCAGCTTGCCGGACTTCACAAACGGCAGGCCGGTCATGATGGTGTCGAAGTACATCGACACCTGGCCCGAGAGCAGCGCGGGAATCGCCTCGCCGGCGCCCTTGTAGGGCACGTGGACGATGTCGATGCCGGCCACGGCCTTGAGCATCTCCCCGGCGATATGCGAGGTAGTGCCCGAGCCGAACGAGGCATAGGTCAGCTTGCCGGGGTTCGCCTTGGCGTAGGCGACCATCTCCGGCAGCGTCTTGAACGGCAGCGACGGGTTCGACAGCAGGATATTCGGCGTGATGGCCACCACCGCCACCTTCTCGAAGGCATCCGGGTCGTAGCTGAGCTTCTTATATAGGAAGCGGTTGGTCACCATCGACGCCGGGCCGGACATCAGCAGCGTGTAGCCGTCGCCGGGCGCGCGGGCGGCGGCCTCGCTGCCGATCATCGCGGCGGCGCCGGGCCGGTTCTCCACCACGAAACTCTGCCCGTACTCCTTGCCCAGCCCCACGCCAAGCTGGCGCGTGATGAGGTCCGTGGCGGAACCCGCCTGGAACGGCACGACGATGCGCACCGGCTGGGTCGGCCAGTCGCGCGTGGCCTGCGCCATGGCCGCCGTGGAGGACATGGCCGACACGGCCAGCGCGGCCAGCACGGAAGCCGTCATGAGTGCCCGGAAATTCGTCGATCTACTAAAACGCATGGTTGGTCTCTCGTGGATTCTGCGCAGGTTCGCGCTGGCTCTTATCCGCAACATGCGTGCCACACCGAATGGGCACGTGTCAGGTAGGTGTTGAGGTGAGTGTTTCCCGCCCCCTTCCTCGTGCGGAAGTTGGCCGGGGCGATGCACCGGCTTGGCGCGGGGGCACGCTGGGCGTGCCCCGCCATGGCGTCTGACTTACTCGACCATGGCCTGCGCCAGCACGCCCAGCGCGGCGTCGAACTGCGCCTGCGGAATCGTCAGCGGGTAGAGGAAGCGGATCACATTGCCGTAGGTGCCGCACGTCAGCAGCAGCAGGCCGGCGTCCAGCGCACGGCGTTGCACGCGCTGCGCGTGCTCGGCACTGGGCGCCCCCGTGGCGGGGTCGCGGAACTCGGCAGCGATCATCGAGCCCAGCCCGCGCACCTCGGCCAGCGCCGGGCAGCTCGCGCGCAGCGCGGTCAGGTGCTCGCTAAGCTGCCGGCCCAGTGCGTTGGCACGCTCGCACAGCTGTTCCTCGGCAATGGTGTCGATCACCGCGTGCGCAGCGGCCACGGCCAGCGGGTTGCCCGCGTAGGTGCCGCCGAGCCCGCCCGGCAGCGGGGCATCCATGATGGCCGCGCGGCCACACACCGCCGACAGCGGCATGCCGCCGGCGAGGCTCTTGGCCATCGTCACGAGATCGGGCCGCACGTCGTAGTGCTCCATCGCGAACAGCTTGCCGGTGCGGCCGAAGCCGGTCTGCACCTCGTCGGCAATCATCACGATGCCGTGGCGGTCGCACACGGCGCGCAGGCCGCGCATGAAGTCGGCCGGGGCCGGCTGGAAGCCGCCCTCGCCCTGCACCGGCTCCACGATGATGGCGGCCACGCGGTTGGGATCGATGTCGGTCTTGAACAGCCCCTCCAGCGCCTGCAGCGCCTGCGCCGTGCTGACGCCGTGCAGGGCGTTGGGGAACGGCGCGTGGAAGATGTCCGACGGGAACGGGCCGAAGCCGACCTTGTACGGCGCCACCTTGCCGGTCAGCGCCATGCCCAGCAGCGTGCGGCCGTGGAAGGCGCCCGAAAAGGCGATCACGCCCGGGCGGCCGGTGTGGGCGCGCGCGATCTTGACCGCGTTCTCCACGGCTTCCGCGCCCGTGGTGAACAGCGCGGTCTTGTTCGGCCCGGGCACCGGCGCCAGCTCGTTGATGCGCTGGGCCAGCGTGACGTAGCTCGGGTACGGCACCACCTGGTAGGCGGTGTGGGTGAAGCGGTCGAGCTGGGCGACGATGGCCTGCATCACACGCGGATGCCGATGCCCGGTGTTCAGCACGGCGATGCCGGCGGCGAAGTCGGTGTACTGGCGGCCCTCCACGTCCCACAGGGTGGCGTTCTCGGCCCGGTCGGCATAGAAATCGCACATCACGCCAACGCCTCGCGGCGTGGCCTGGGCACGGGATTGGTTCAGTTCGCTGTTTTTCATGGGTCCGAGGTCTTGGGGCAGGGAGTGACAGGTGTGACGTGCATTCCAATCTCCTTTGGCCCTACAATCCAGCGCCACTTTGACAAATTCGATGGTGCCAATGTGAAATCGATCTGCGGCGACCTGCTGCTCCAGCGGCTCGGCCAGCCGACCGACCAACCGCTCAATCGGGCGCTCTACGCCTGCATCCGGGGGGCGATCCTGGACGGCAGCCTGGCGCCCGCCACGCGCCTGCCGCCCCAGCGCGACCTGGCGGCGGAACTCGGCCTGTCCCGCAACACGGTGATGTTTGCCTACGAGCAACTGCTGGCCGAGGGCTACCTGCGCGCCCGCACGGGTAGCGGCACCTTCGTGGCCGACACAGCGCCCGAGCGCTACCTGAACGCCACCGCCGCGGACAGCGCGCCGGCCACGGCACCGGCCATGCCGGGCCTCTCGCCGCGCGGGCAGCGGCTGGTCTCCAGTGCCGCCGCATCGCCCACGCAATGGGGCGCCTTCATGCCCGGCGTGCCGGACCTGACGCGCTTTCCGCATCGGCGCTATGCGCAGATCGCCGCGCGGCTGTGGCGCCGGCCGCAGCCCGAATGGCTCAGCTACAGCCACGGCGGCGGCCTGCCGGCCCTGCGCGAGGCCGTGGCGGCCCACCTGCGCGTGGCGCGCTCCGTGCGCTGCGACGCGGATCAGGTGCTGATTACCGAAGGCATCCATCAGGCGATCGACCTCGTGGCGCGCATGCTGGGCTCGCCGGGCGATCAGGCGTGGGTGGAGGAGCCGGGCTACTGGGGCATACGCGGCGTGCTGCAGGTCAGCGACATCGGCATGGTGCCGCTGCCCGTGGACGCCGAAGGGCTGTGCCTGCCCGAGGCGGAGGCCGACGCCCCCGCGCCGCGTTTTATCTTCGTCACGCCCTCGCACCAATATCCGCTGGGCGCCGTGATGAGCCTGCGGCGGCGGCGCGCGCTGCTGGAGTTCGCGCGGCGGCACGGCAGCTGGATCGTGGAGGATGACTACGACAGCGAATTCCGCTTCTCCGGCCAGCCGATTCCGTCGCTGCAGGGTATGGAGCCGGACGCGCCGGTGCTGTACATCGGCACCTTCAGCAAGACGCTCTACCCCGGCCTGCGCATGGGCTATCTGGTGCTGCCGAAGGGGCTGACGGAGGCCTTCCAGACCGCCCATTCCGACCTGTACCGCGCCGGCCACCTGATGACGCAGGCCACCGTGGCCGAGTTCATGCAGGCCGGCGACTATGCCGCGCACATCCGCCGCATGCGGCCGCTCTATGCCCGGCGGCGCGCGGTGCTGGCCGGGCTGATCGAACGCTACCTCGGGACGGAGGCGCTGCACGAACACGCGAGCAACGCCGGGCTGCACCTCGTGCTGCGCCTGCCCGATCACGTGGACGATGTGGCGCTGACGGCTGACATCCGCGCGCGCGGCATCCTGGTGCGGCCGCTGTCGCGCTATTTCATGGGGCCGGCGCTCCGGCGCGGGCTGCTGCTGGGCTATGCCTGCGTGCCCGAGGAAGACATCGGCCCCGCCTTCGACGTGCTGCTCGATTGCCTGCTGCCCCGGCTCAGACCGACCTAGGATACAAAGGCTTTGGCAACGCGGCGAGGGGGTGGCAGTGATGATTCGTTCACATCGATGGATGCTGTGTCGTCTGCTCGGCCTCGTCACGCTGTGGCTGGCCGGCTGCGGTGGTAGCAGCGGCGACATCCAGATCACCAGCGGCGGCACGCCCGCCACGCTCACGGTTGTGGTCTCCGGCCTGCCCGCCGGCACGCCCGCCAACATCACAGTGAACGGGCCGGGTGGGTATCGGCAGACCGCCGCCCAGACCATCACGCTGGGCAACCTCGTGGCCGGCACCTACACCGTGACGGCGGCCCCGGTGCTGACCGGCTCCACGTCCTACCAGCCCTCGCAGGCCGTGCAGACTGCGATGGTGGCCGCCAACACCGCGCCAACCATCGGCGTGAGCTACGGCGCGCCCTCGGACATGCGGCTGTCGCTGGCGCAGGTGGCGGACGGTTTCGCGGCGCCAATCTTCCTCACCGCACCCGCCAACGACCCCCGGCTGTTCGTGGTGGAGCGCGCCGGCCGGGTGCGCATCGTGCGGGACGGCAGCGTGCCTGGCACGGCCTTCCTCGACATTTCCAGCCTCACCACCACCGACGGCGAGCGCGGCCTGTTCTCGATGGCGTTCGACCCCGCCTACGCCACCAGCGGGCGCTTCTACGTCTGCTACACCGACCAGAACGGGGCGATCACCGTGGCGCGCTACACCGTCTCGGCCAGCAACCCGGACGCGGCGAACCCCACCGGCACGGTGCTGCTGTCGATTCCGCACCCGGGCGCCAGTAATCACAATGGCGGCCAGCTCGCGTTCGGCACGGACGGCATGCTCTACATCGGCACCGGCGACGGCGGCGGCAGCAACGACCCGTCCAACAACGCCCAGAACAGCAACACGCTGCTGGGCAAGATCCTGCGCATCGACGTGAGCGGCGCCAGCTACGCCGTGCCGGCCGGCAATCCCTTCACGGGCGGCGGGGGTGGCCGGGCCGAGATCTGGGCCATGGGGCTGCGCAACCCATGGCGGTTCTCGTTCGATGCGAATGGCCTGCTCTATATCGCCGATGTCGGCCAGGGCCAGCGCGAGGAGGTCAACGCCGTGCCAACGGCCAGCGCCGGCCTTAACTACGGCTGGGACCGCCTGGAAGGCACCGCCTGCGTCGGGGCCACCCCCTGCGACCCCGCCGGCCTGACCCCGCCCGTCTTCGAATACAGCCACGACGCCGGCGGCTGCGCCATCGTCGGCGGCTACGTCTATCGCGGCGCAGCCCTGCCCGAACTCCAGGGCCGCTATTTCTATACCGACCTGTGCACCGGCAAGCTGGCCAGCTTCCTGTACCGCGACGGCGCCGTCTCCGAGCTGGTGGACTGGCCGGTCACCGCTAGCGGCAGCGTCTACTCCTTCGGCACCGACGCCGCGCAGGAACTCTATGTGTTGGCCGACCCGGGGACTTCATCCACGAGCGGCAAGGTGTATCGGGTGCAGCGGGCGCCTTAGGGGGAATATCGGGGCCGACTATGCCGTTGGCCTGTCGCAACACCCCCCTTGTGGCGAGCAGCGGCCGTGGCGGAACAGATGCTACTGTCCCCCGGGTAAAAACCAGAAGGCCGGTGTGCAGGCGCAAACGGCTCTGACTAGCATGCAAAAAAAAACGGAATCACGGACTGGGGACAAAATGGGCAGCGATGCAGGCTGGCTGCAGAAGGCCATGGATGCGGCCGCCCAATTTGTGGAGGCTGGCAAAGCCCTGCAAGGCAAGCAGGAAGATGACCAAAAGGATCGGGAGAAGCTGCTTCTGCAGTTTGATCGACCCCGAATCCCCACTGACGAATTCACGCTCGACCTGCTTCGGAGCTTGTCGTGGAACCGGTTCGAGGAACTGTGCAGCGCATACTTTGCTGCACATGGCTTCCGGACCGACAAAAAGAGCCACGGCGCCGACGGCGGCATTGATATCCGCCTCTACTTCAGGGACATGCCCGAGCCCGTAAAGCTGATTCAATGCAAAGGCTGGCGACGGAAGCGTGTTGATGTCGATCAAATTCGCGCATTGATGGGCGTCATGGCGCGCGAGAATGTCAAGGAAGGGGTATTCGTCACGATGTCGACCTTCACTCGCCCTGCCCAGGTTGAAGCGGCCGCCGGCAAGGTACTGCTGCTTGACGGCGAGACATTTGTCGAACGCCTCAGCATGCTGGATGCAGAGAGAAAAGCCCCCTTGCTACGAAAGGCCACGGAGGGAGAGTTCTGGCGGCCGATTTGCGCGCGCTGCGGCGTGGCCATGAACCCGGTGAAAAATGCCGAACGGCCATTCTGGGGATGTGCAAACTTCGCCCGCAAGAAATGCCGGTCAACGATTGCTCTGTCGAGCGGCCAAGGATAGCGTTCCGCAGCGCTCAAGGCGTTCCTGGCGGATAATCCCGCATCCCCACGACGCCCTCCCCACCCCCATGCATGCCAGCGCCACCCGACGCCTCGACGGGGCCACCCTGTTCCTGCTCACCTTCCCGCCACTGGCCTGGGCGGGCAACGCCATCGTCGGGCGGCTGGCCGCCGGTACGTTTCCGCCGATCACCCTGAACTTCGTGCGCTGGGTGCTGGCCGGGACCCTGCTGGGGCTCTACGCCTGGCGCGGGGTGGTGGAGCATCGCGCCACGCTGCGCCGGCATGCCGGGCTGCTCACGGCGATGGGCGTGCTGTCGATTGCCAGCTACAACGCGTTCCAGTATCTCGCGCTGACCACCTCGACGCCGATCAACGTGACGCTGATTGGCGCCTCCACGCCGCTGTTCCTGCTGATTATCGGCGCGCTCTTCTTCAGGGAGCGCATGCGGCCGTGGCATGTGGCCGGCGCGCTGCTGTGCCTGGTAGGGGTGTCCTTCGTGCTGGTGCGCGGGGATCTGGGGCGGCTGGCGCAGCTGGACTTCGTGCCCGGCGACCTGTTCATGCTCGCGGCGACCATCGCCTGGAGCGCTTACACCTGGCTGCTGCGCAAGCATCGCCCGGACCTGCCCCTGCCGGTGCTGCTGTTCGCGCAGATCGTGACTGGGGTGGTGGCCAGCGCGCCTGTCACGGCGTGGGAGCTGATGACCCTGCCGGCCCCCATCCCCTGGAACGGCAAGGTGCTGGGCATCCTGCTCTATGTGGCGACGATTCCCTCGCTGCTGGCCTACTTCGCCTGGGACCGCGCCATCGCCCGGGCCGGCGCGCAGTTGCCGGTGTTTTTCATCACGCTGACGCCGGTGTTCGCCGCCCTGCTCTCCACGCTGCTGCTCGGCGAGTCCCCCCACTGGTATCACGGCGTGGGGCTGGTCACCATCGCCGCGGGGATCGGGCTGGCGCAGCGGCGCTGAGAGGCGTTGCGTGGCGCTGAGTGGTCACCTAGCGCCGCAGCCGTTGATAAAAAGCCATCAGCGGCGTGGCCGTCAGGCCGTGCAGGACGATGGAAAACACCACGGTGCACAGCGTGGCGTGGATCAGGAAGGAACGCCATTCCTCCCCGGCGGCGTGCGTCAGGGCATAGGCCAGGTAGTAGAGCGAGCCGATGCCGCGAATGCCGAACCAGGCGGTCAGGCGCCGCTGGCCGCGCGCCAGGGGCAGGTCGAAGGTGGACGCATAGACCGCTAGCGGCCGGATCAGGCAGATCAGCAGCAGGGCCAGCGCCACGTACTGGGCGTGGAAGACCTCCCGGGTCAGCATCGCACCGATCAGCAGGGTGACGCACAGTTCGGCCAGCCGCTCGATATTGAACGAGAACTCCGAGGCGGTATGGGTCAGGTAGGCCGCAGCCTTGCGCGCGTGCGTGGAGGTGGTCTCGACATCGGCCGTATGCAGCGGCCCCATGACCTCCGCCGGCGAGGTGGCGGGATTCTCGCGGCGCTCCACCTGCCGCATTGCCAGCCCCGCCGCGAACACGGCCAGGAAGCCGTAGGTGTGAAGCAACAGCGCGGCGCCGTAGGAGACGCCGATCAGGCCGAGCGTGAGGAAGCTCTCCAGCCCCACCGCCTCGTGGAAGCGCAGGCGCAGGACCAGGATGGTCTTGCTGGCCAGCCAGCCCAGCAGCCCGCCGACGGCCAGCCCGCCAAGCGTGCTCCAGACCAGATCGACCGCCATCCAGCGCCCGCCCCACGGACCAAGCTCGTGATAGCCCAGCAGGCCAAGGCCGAGCATGACGAACGGGAATGCTGTGCCATCGTTCAGGCCGCCCTCGCCGGTCAGGCTGTAGCGCACCACGTCGCGATCCTCGGTATCGGCCATCTGCACGTCCGAGGCCAGCACGGGGTCCGTGGGCGCCAGGATCGCCCCGAGCAGCACCGCCACGCCCAGCGGCACCTGCAGCCACCCGGCCGCCACGGCGCACACGCCGCCGATGGTCAGCAGCATGGCCACGCTGGCCAGCCGCACCGGCAGGCGCCAGACGCGGTACGTCATCTGCACCCGCATCCGCAAGCCCACGCCGAACAGGGCGACGAGCACGGCCAGCTCGGTGATCCATTCCAGCACCTTCACGTGGCCCGGGTCGGTCAGGTCAAGCACGATCAGCCCGGCCCCGCCCGGCCCCAGCGCCATCCCCACTAATAGATACAGGCCGGACGGGGACATGGGCAGGCGCTTCACCATGGAGTCGATCAACCCCATCGTGATCAGCAGCGCGCCAATGACCAATGCCCAGGTCGCGAACAAGCTGGCTCCCCTATTCGATACATCCCGGTCGAGACTTTCACAGTAGTCGGCGCGGCGGGCGGGCGCTGTCGGGCGGACCCCGTAGCGCCGTGTCAGTGAAGACCTCCCGACACTGGTGCGCGGGCGCACCGTGCAGGGGCTTGTGGATGGCCGGACGGGGGGGCTGGCGGGCGGCCAGACGCCCCCGGCGCTCCGACGACGCGGAATCGACCTCGCCACTAATCCACTGATTTCATTGAAATTTCCATCCCACGGGGCGGCAATTTATCCGCCCAGAAGTGCCTTTGGCATGGCGATTGCTATCTTGTATCCAAGATTGGATTTCAGATAGGACACTCATGCGCACCTCTATCGCCGCTACCCCTGCGGCCAACCCAGCCGCCTCCGGCAAGGCCGATGCGGCGTGGATCGAGCGGTTCGACACCCCGGTCTCCGCCCCGCACCCGGATCACGCCCCGCTGGCCGGGTTGCGCTTTGCCGCCAAGGACAATATCGACGTGGCCGGCGTGCCGACGACCGCCGCCTGCCCCGAGTTCGCCTACGTGCCGGACGCCCACGCCACGGTGATTGCACGCCTGCTGGGCGCCGGCGCGGCGCTGGCCGGCAAGACCAACCTGGACCAATTCGCCTGCGGCCTGAATGGCACGCGCTCGCCCTACGGCGCCGTGCCTAACGCGTTCGACCCGGCCTATGTCAGCGGCGGGTCGAGTTCCGGTTCGGCATACGCGGTGGCCACCGGGGCGGTGGACTTCGCGCTGGGCACGGACACCGCCGGCTCGGGCCGTGTGCCCGCCGGGCTCAACAACATCGTCGGGTTGAAGCCGAGCAAGGGCCTGATCTCCGCCCACGGCGTGTTCCCCGCCGCGCAGAGCGTGGATTGCGTGTCGATCCTGGCGCGCACGGTGGCCATGGCAGTCCGCGTGCTCGAAGCCGCCGCCGGCCATGACCCGCAGGACCCGTATTCGCGTGCGTTGCCACTGGCGCGCACGCCGCTGCCCGCCGCGTTCCGTTTTGGCGTGCCGGCCGAGCCTGAGTTTTTTGGCGATGACCTCGCCCGCCGGGCCTTCGACGACGCCGTAGCCGCGCTGGAGGCGCTGGGCGGCCGCGCGGTGCCCATCGACTATGCCCCGCTCGCCGAAGCCGCCGCGCTGCTCTATGACAGCGCGCTGGTCGCCGAGCGCTACGCCGCCGTGCGCCCCTTCTTCGACCGCGCGCCGGGGGCGGTCATCGAGCCGGTTCGCTCGATCCTGGCCGCAGGCAGCCGCTACAGCGCCGCCGATGTATTCGATGCCCAGCACACGCTCCAGGCGCTGGCCCAGCGCGCGACTGCCATGTGGCAGGACATCGACGTGCTGTGCGTGCCCACGGCGCCGACGCATTGCACCATCGCCGCCATGCTGGCCGATCCGGTGGTGCGCAACCGTGAACTCGGCCACTACACCAACTTCGTCAACCTGCTTGACTACGCCGCGCTGTCCGTGCCCGCCAGCCTGCGCCCGGACGGGCTGCCGTTCGGCATCACGCTGATCGGCCAGGCCGGCAGCGACTGGCAACTCGCCGACCTGGGGCAACGCTTCCACCACGCCAGCGGGCTGACGCTGGGTGCGACGGACGCCCCGCTGCCCGCGCCGGTAGGTATCGCCGCGCTCGCCCCGTCGCCGGCAACCCATCTGCCGCTGGCCGTGGTGGGCGCCCATCTCTCGGGCATGCCGCTGAACGGTCAGCTGACCGAACGCGGCGCGACGCTGGCCGAGGCCACCACCACCGCGCCGCGCTACCGTCTGCACGCGCTGCCCGGCACCACGCCGCCCAAGCCCGGCCTGCGCCGCGTGGACGCCGCAGAGGAAGCCGGCGCCGCCATCGCCGTAGAGGTCTGGCAGGTGCCGCTCGCCGCCGTCGGCAGCTTCCTGGCGCTGGTGCCGGCCCCGCTGGCGCTGGGCAGCATCGAGCTGGCCGATGGCCGCTGGGTCCATGGCTTCGTCTGCGAAGGCCATGCGCTGCAAGGCGCGCCCGATGTCAGCGCCCATGGCGGCTGGCGCGCCTATATCACGTCGCTCTCCGCCGCTTGACCGTCTTCCGAATCTCCAACTTTCACGCACAGGAACCCGCCATGACCCGCTCTACCACTCGCCCGGCCGCTGCTCCCGCCACGGTATCTCCCTCGCGCCGCCGCGCGCTGAAGGCCGGCGCCGCCGCGCTGTCCATGCTGGCCGCACCGGCCATCGTCCGCGCGCAGGGCACGCCCAAGCTGCGCATCGGCTACTGGCCGGTCGCCTCGGGCCTGCCCTTCTTTGCCGCCGTCGAAAAGGGCTATTTCAAGGAAGCCGGGCTGAACGTCGAGCCGATCAAGTTCGCCAGCCCCCAGCAGGTGATCGAGGCCATCCTGGCCGGCCGGTGCGACGGCAGCGCCAATGGCACCGCTTCGGCAGCACTGGCCATCGGTGACATTGCCCAGCCCGGCCTGCTGAAGATCTTCTGCACCAACCCGACCAACGCCAAGTTCGTGCTCGACGAATTCCTGGTGGCCAAGGACAGCCCGATCAAGACCGTGGCGGAACTCAAGGGCAAGCGCGTGGCGTGCGGCCCTGGCCTGCAGAACGTGGTGCTTGCCAAGACCATGCTGGAGCGTGCCGGGGCCGGCAAGATCAGCGTGACGGAACTGCCGATCGGCCAGCACGTGGCGGCGCTCGCCGCCGGCCAGATCGATGGGGTCTACTCGCTCGAGCCGACCGGCACCATCGGCCGGCTCAACGGCACCACGCGCACGCTGGAGGCCGGCGTGGTGGCGCGCTACATCCTCGGCGACCCGATGGCGCCGTGGCACGGCGGCTCGGCCAGCCTGACCACGGAGTTCCTCGGCAAGAACAAGGACGTAGCCAAGGCCTACCTCGCCGCCTACCGGCGCGGCGTGGTGCTGGTGCGCCAGAACCCGGCCGAGGCGCGCCCCTTCCTCAAGGGCTATACCGCCATCGAAGGCGCGCTGACGGCGGAAGTGCCGATGGCCGACTACCTGTTCTTCGATGAATTCAAGGCCAGCGACGCGGCCCACTTCCAGAAGTTCTACGACCTGTTCACCGAGAAGGGCATTTTCTCGCGCAAGGTGGACGTCAACACGCTGCTCTACAAGGCCTGACGACCATGTCCGAACTGTCTGATACCGCCGCCGTGCCGGCCACGGCTCCGCCCGCCGGCAAGTCCTGGGCGCCCCCGGCGTCAAACGACGCCGCCCCGCGCCGGCCCCTGGGTGACCGGCTGCTGCCGATGGTCGGCCCGCTGGTGCTGTTCGCCATCTGGGATCTCGTGGTCCGCTTCGGCCTGATCAAGCCGATCCTGCTGCCGAGCCCGGCCGATACGCTGGTGGCGCTGGCCACCGGGCTGGCCGGCGGCGAGCTGCTGGCGGACTTCGCCGTCACCGTGGCGCGGACGTTGCAGGCCTTCGCCATCGCGGCGGTGGTCGGCATGCCGCTGGGCGTGCTGCTGGGCAGCAATGAGCGGGCCTACCGCAGTGTGGAGTTCCTGATCGACTTCTTCCGCTCCACGCCGTCTTCCGCGCTGATTCCGCTGTTCCTGCTGATTTTCGGCGTGTCCGACATCAACAAGATAGCCATCGCCGCCTTCGGCGCCCTGCTGATCGTGGTCTTCAACAGCGCCTACGGCGTGATCAACGCGCGCAAGCAGCGCGTGATGGCGGCGCGCGTGATGGGCGCCTCCCGCTGGCGCATCTTCCGGGACGTGCTGGTCTGGGAGAGCCTGCAGCCGAGCTTTGTCGGCCTGCGCTCCGCCGTGTCGATGGCGCTGGTGATCGTGATCGTGGCCGAGATGTTCATCGGCTCCGAGAACGGCCTCGGCCACGCCATCATCGACGCCCAGCAGGTGCTCAACGTCAAGACCATGTACGCGGCCATCCTCGCGGCCGGCGCGCTCGGCTATGTGCTCAACATCGCGTTCCTGGTGCTGGAGCGCCGCATCGTCCATTGGAGTGGAAGGTAACCATGACCACCGTTCTGACCCCCGCCCGCCACGCCGACGTGCCGGTGCCGCCGTTCCGCCCCGGGCCGCCGGGCACCCACATCACCATCCGCGGGCTGACCAAGTATTTCGCCGGCTGGCCGCTGTACGAGAACTTCGACCTCGACATCCCGAAAGGCAAGATCGTCTCGGTGTTCGGCCCCAACGGCTGCGGCAAGAGCACGCTGATCAACATGATCGCGGGGCTGATTCCGATCGACCGGGGCGAGATCCTGTTCGACGGCAAGTCGCTCAAGGACACGCGCATTGGCTACGTGTTCCAGAACTACCGCGAGGCGATGTTCCCGTGGATGCGGACCATCGACAACATCGCCTATCCGCTCCTGCTGGAGGGCCGCAGCAAGGCCGAGGTGGACCGGCGCATGGCGGAGCTGGTGGCGTCCTTCGACGTGAAGTTCGACCTGAACCGCTACCCGTACGAGCTGTCCGGCGGGCAGCAGCAGACCGCGTCGATCATGCGGGCGCTGGCGCCCCGGCCCGAGGTGCTGTTCCTCGACGAACCGTTCTCCGCGCTCGACTTCGAGATGACGCTGTTCATCCGGGAGAAGCTGCAGGAGGTGTTCATGCAGACCGGCACGACCATGCTGCTGGTCTCGCACGACCTGGAGGAAGCGGTGTACCTGGCGGACCAGATCCTGCTGCTGACCAAGCGCCCGACGCGCGTGGCCGAGATCCTGGACTACGGCGATGCCCGGCCACGCACCGTGGAGACCCTGTCACAGGCGAGCTTCGTCGCGGCCAAGCGGCAGAGCCTGGAGATCTTCCAGCGTGAAGTCCGGCGCTGAAACCTGCCCCCGGGGCCGGTGGCGACCCGGCCGGCGCCGGCGCATAATGGGCGCCAGCGCCGGCCCAACCGTCCCGCCGAGACCCGCACCGCGCCTATCCCGATGAATGCCATGCCCCCTACCGATGCCGGGCGCACCTCGCGCGCCGACGATGTCTACGCACTGCTGAAGCGCGATATCGCCGACTTTCGCCTCGTGCCCGGCGACCGCTTCACCGAGAACGAAGTCTGCGAGCGGCTGGGCGTGTCACGCACGCCGGTCCGCCAGGCACTGTTCCGGATGAAGCAGGAAGGGTTCGTCGAGGTCAGTTTCCGCGCCGGCTGGCGTGTGCTGCCGTTCGACTTCGACAAATTCGAGCAGTTGTACGACCTGCGCATGGTGCTGGAGACCGAAGCGGTGCGGCGGCTGTGCGCGATGGCGCCGGACAGCAACCAGGCGGCCCTGGCCGCCCTGGCCGCGATCTGGCTGGTGGCGCCCGAGGCGCGGCTGCCGGACATGGCGCGCGTGGGCGAACTCGACGAGGCCTTCCACTGCACGCTGGTGGAGGCCGCCGGCAACCCCGAGATGGCGCGCGTGCATCGCGACGTGACCGAACGCATCCGCCTGATCCGCCGACTGGACTTCACCAAGCCAGCGCGCGTGGACGCCACGTATGAAGAGCACGGGCGCATCCTGCGCGCCGTGCTCGCCCATCGGTCAGATGAAGCCTGCCGGCTGCTGCGCTCGCACATCGGCGCGAGCCAGGCGGAGGTGCGCAAGATCACCCTGCACGAGGTCTACCTCGCCCGCAGCCAGGCGCGGGGCGAGGGCAAATGACGGCCACGGCGCCCGCCAGCAGCTTTTGCGGCGCCCCACTACAATGGCGCACACCCGGCCTGGGAGCCGGGCTGACCTGGGGAGTCGAACATGCGGATTCTGGTAGTCGGAGCGGGTGCGATTGGTGGCTATTTCGGGGCGCGGCTGCTGCAGGCCGGGCGTGACGTCACGTTCCTGGTGCGGCCCCGGCGCGCCGCCCTGCTGGCCGAGCGCGGCCTGCGGATCATGAGCCCGCATGGCGACGTGCGCATCGAGGACCCGCCCACGGTGCTATCCACCCAGATCACCGCGCCGTACGACGTAGTGCTGCTGAGCTGCAAGGCCTACGACCTGGACGGCGCCATGGACAGCTTCGCGCCGGCCGTGGGCCCCGACACGGTGGTCATCCCCATGCTCAACGGCATGCAACACCTGGACAAGCTCGATGCCCGCTTCGGCGCCAAGCGCGTGATGGGTGGCCGCTGCATGATCTCCAGCACGCTGGACGAGCAAGGCACCATCCTGCATCTGTCGGCCTTCCACATTCTCTCGTTCGGGGAACGGCCAGCCGGCACCACCGCGCGCGCGCGTGCCGTGGCCGCCCTGCTCGAGAACGCCGGTTTCGACGTGCAGCGCAGTGAAGCGATCATGCAGGACATGTGGGAAAAGTGGCTGTTTCTGGCGACGCTGGCCTCGTCCACCTGCCTGATGCGGGCGACGATTGGCGACATCCTGGCCGCACCGCACGGGCGGGAGACCATTGCGGCGCTGCTCGATGAGTGCGCGGCCATTGCGGCCGCAAACGGCTATCCGGCGCGGGCGCCGGCGCTCGAGCAGGCCCGGGCGACGCTGTTCGCGGAAGGCTCTCCGCTGATGGCGTCGATGCTGCGCGACCTGGAGCGCGGCGCCGCCATCGAATCGGACCAGATCGTGGGAGACTTGCTGGCGCGGCGCGGCCAGACGCCGGCGCCGACCCTGGAGTTGGCCTTGACGAGTCTCAAGGCCTACGAGGCGCGCCGCGCACGCGGCTGACGCCCCGGATTCTCAGACGCCGAAGCCCGGCGCGCCGAACTTCGTCAGCAACCGTTCGATCAGTGCCATGTCTTCGGTGCGCGGCGTGCGGTCCTCCACCACGCGGCACGGCCCGCCGTAGGTGGCGCTGACGTGCCGGCGCACGGTCAGCACGTCATCGGCCGGCGCGGCGATGTCCACGGCCTCGCCCGGCTCGTGCCGGTAGCTGCCGTCCATCCAGCCCGCGGGCGTCAGGTGCATGATTTCCCATTCGTCATTGGCAGACGTTGCGGACATGATGGCCTCGTCGGGGGCGGGATGGTTCATGACTGCGCTCAATTCTTGTGCCGGTAGTTGATGCGGCCCTTGGTCAGGTCATAGGGCGACATTTCCAGTGTTACGCGGTCGCCGGCCAGGATCCGGATGCGGTTCTTCTTCATGCGGCCCGACGAATACGCCCACACCTGGAAGCCGTTTTCGAGTACGACGCGGAAACGGTTATCGGGCAGCACTTCGGAAACGTGGCCGCCGAACTCGACGAGATCTTCCTTAGCCATGACGGGCTCCTTGATTAGCGTGGGCAATGGCGCCCGGTTGAAGGTGTCGCGCAGCCAGGCGCGTGATGGCGCCCTCGCCGGCACAGCGGGCGGCATGCTTGGCCCGGGCGGCGGTGCGGTGGGTGTCGTGGCGCATGGCCACGTTGGCCACCACGCGCTCCATGCCGTCTTTGTATTCGCGGATCAGATAGGCCGCGAACCAGACGCCTGGCTCTTGCTCGATGGGGTACACGGCAACCGTGTACGGCGATTCAATGATTTGCGTTTGCTGCAATGTGATGTGATGTCTCGTTTCGCGTGAACGCGCATGCGCAGGCCGGGCACCGATGTGCGCCACTGCTTGCCAGTTGGTTCCAACGCGATGGGAAGGAGGGTCAATGTGCGCAACACGCACTGAGGTGCATGTCGTCGCGATTGACGCGGAGTGACCGTGCTTGCGTAAGCTGGCGCGCTGGTACGGGGCGTGCCGGGTACGGAGCGGACTTGCCGCCGGTCAATATGGTGACGGGCCACGTGGCCCGGATCGATTCGGGTGTACGCCCGAAGGGTGCCAAAACTGAGTCATTGTAGTGATGTCGGCACCCGGTCCTGTCGTCTGGAGAGAGGACCAAGTCCGGCATTATAGCAGCTTCTTGCCTTGCGCCCTGATGCCATCGAACACGGCCCCGGCCAGGTCCTGCGGAAAATCCCGGGGCAGGCGGGCCGCGACGGCGGCAAGCGCCGGGTCCACGGCGGCCACGAGTTCGGCGATTATCGATTCCACATCCGCCTCGGGCAGCCCCACCTGCCGCCCCTGGGCTATCCAGTGCCGACGCTGGATCTGGGCCAGCCGGTAGTAATTCTGCGAGCCCCGCACCGCCATGGCCATGCGCGCCTTCTGCATGGCCAGCTGATTGGCCCCGCCCCCGACGATGGGATGTGCCGAGAGCACGTCATATAGCGGCGTAGCCCAGTAGCGGCCACCCGGGCCAATGCTCAGGCTGAAGTTCTTGGCGTGCCCGTCCGTAGCCGCGAGCATCCAGAACAGGATCTGCGTCTTGAAGAAATTGCGACGATCCGCCTCGCGCGCGTCGGAGCCGGACAGGATCGCCATGATGTCCGCGATGCCCGGCCCGCCATCGGCCTGGTACTTGACCAGCGGGGACATGCCCATCGCCTGGCAGAAGTCCTCCTGGGGCAGGCGCAGGATCCATGCGCCATCGGGCGCCACGCGCCGGTCGAAGCGCTCGACCACCAGCGCCTTCTGGTCCTCGAACATCGCCATCTCGCACGCCGCGATGGGCAGGCCGAAGGCCTCGACCAGCTGCGCGCAAAGCCATTCGTTCTCGACGGACGTGCGCATGTCCGCGCGCATATTGCCCACCAGCCCGAGCGGCAGCTTGAGAATATGGGTCGTGGGCGTACTGCCGTGCGGAATGAACCACTGGCCGCCCCGGCGCAGCAGCGCGGTCTTTTCCTGCGCACCGGCAATCGACAGGCGCAGGTCGGCATCGTCGCCATGCTGGCCGAGGGGCGATGCACTCGTGGTGTCGCGCAGCAAGCGGGCAATGTGCGCGTCATCGGCCGGACTGCCCTCGATGACGCGAAGCTCTTCGGGCACCTCGCCTTCGGGCAGCAGCTGCAGCGCGCCCACGCAGTCGCGGCCCAGCGCCGTGAGTAGATCGAAAGGAGCGATGCCACGCGTGCGATGGCGCTGCGCAAGCCGCCGGCGGATGGCGTCGCTATCCGGCAGCAGGTTGTCGAAGTAATCCGTGACCACGCGGCCACGGTACGGTGCATTGTCTGACCGGAACGGCATCGAGAGCGACAGCGGCCGGCCTTGCGGGCTGTGGATCCAACGTGCCGCGTAGTGGAAGGTCTCGCCCTCGCTGCCCTGAGCCCACACGCCCGTGAAATGGCCGTTCATCCAGACGCCGAGCTGGCGTCGCAAAGGGCGGCGTCCCATTACCAGGGCTCGTGCGATGGGGGCTGGCGGAGCATGGCGCCGCCGCCACGATAGTCCTCGTCCCCATTGGTCGACAGCAGCATTTCCACGTCCAGCGCCTGCAACACCGCATGTAGCCGCTCCACGCTGACGCGCGCCGGGTTGGCTTCCAGCCGGGCATAGGTCTGCTGGCTCACCCCCAGGCGCGCCGCGAGTTGCGCCTGGGTCAGCCCGCGGGACTTGCGGAAGCCCTGGAGGATCGGCCGTAGCTGGCTGATGATGCGGATGGGATACATGGTGGGCGAGAATACAGCTAGAAAGTTGTAAAGCCGTTTTACGCTATTTCGGCTGTATTTTCAAGATACAGCTTATCGGGCGTAAAATTAGAATACATCCGATAAGCTGTAGCGACGCGGCCCATCGGGCACGCCGTGGTACATTCCGGCCCCATATCCCTCCTGATTGCATGCCCACGCCCCGATGCCCGCGCGTCCCGATCCGTCCGCTGCCAAGCCGCCCTCGATGAATGTCAAGACCGCCCTGCGCGTGATCGAGATCATCGAGACCTTTGCGCGCGAACGGCGCGCGCTGTCCCTCTCGGAACTGTCCCGGCTGCTGTCCGTGCCGGCCTCGAGCTGCCTGGCGCTGATCCGCACGCTGACTTCGCTCGGCTATCTTTATGAGACGGCCCGCCGCCAGGGCTACTACCCCACCGGCCGGCTGCTGGCCATGGCCCAGCAGATTGCCCGCCACGACCCCGTGCTCGATCGCGTGCACGGCACCATGAGCGAATTGCGCGAATCCACCGGGGAGACCATCGTCATCGGCAAGCTGCACGAAGGCCATGCGGTGGTCTATCTCGATGTGCTTGAATCGCCACACGCAATCCGCTATATCGCCACGGCCGGCGAGCGGCGCGAACTCCATGCGAACTCGATCGGCAAGGCGCTGCTGGCCGCCATGGACGACGCCGAGCGCGCCGCCCTGCTCGCACAACTGCCCTTCCAGCCATTCACCGCGCGCACGCTGGCCACGCCGGCGGCGCTGGAGGCCGACCTCCGGCAAGCGCGCGAGCGCGGCGCGTACGTGAACCTCAGTGAGTCGATGCCCGATGTCGGCGCACTGGCCTGGCCGGTACGGTTGTCGGGCGAGAGTTACGCGATCTCGATCGCCGGCCCGGTCTACCGGATCGAGCCGCATCTGGAGCGCTACGCGGCCATCCTGCGCGCGGCATGCGCGGCGCTGGAGAAGATCTGACGCTACGGCTCTGCCGGGCGGATCTAGTCGATCTGTTGCGCGCGGAGGCGCCATCCAGCCGGATTGGGCACCGACACCGACGCCAGCGGCGCCGACGCCGTCAGCGCCAGCACCGCGTCATCGCGCCGCCACGTGACGCCATTGGCGTGCGCCATCGCCACCGGCACGGCTTCCACCACGTGGCCCATCATGGTGCGGAACAGATTGCCGCCGTGGCACTTGATCCAGGCTTCCTTGAGCGTCCAGAGGTCATAGAAGGCCTCCAGCTTCGCCAACTCGTCGCCCACGTCCAGCAGGGCCGGCACCGCGCCGCGCTCGGCCTCCGTGGTGGTGGCCTCGATCAGCGTGTCCAGGTGTTTGCGCGGCTGCATTTCCTCGATGTCGATGCCAACCGGCAGGTCGGACACGGCGCAAGCCAGGTGATCACCCGAATGGGCAATCGACAGGAATACCGGCGTGCCGACGGCCCCGCCGGTATGGGTCGCCAGCGGCGGCGCGTCCTCGGCCGCCGACAGCGACCATTCCGCTGCATCCCCGCCGAACGTCACCGCCAGCAGCCGGCGGGCAAGCCAGCGGCCCGCCGCGAACTGCTCGGCGCGGGCCCGGGCGCGCATGGCGGCCAGCCGCGCCAGCTCCTCTGGCGACATCCAGCGGCTGACGGGTGGCGCCATGGCCGCGAATGCCATGACCGATCCTGTGCGCAGCGCGAGCGGCATGGCAATCGTCCTGAAAACGTCAAACAGGTCCCGTCGATCGATGCCGCCTTACTTGGCGGCGACCTTGGCGTAGGTGCCCTTCAGCGTCACGCCCACCACCACGGCGCCGGCGTGGCACTCGTACTCGGTGGTGCTGGCGTTGGTGTCCTTCTTGTAATAGCTCACCATGTCCACCACTGCATTCGCGCCCAGCGACTTGGCCTTGTCCTGGAACGAGATCAGCGCCGAGAGCGCAGCCCAGCGGCACGCTTCCTCGTCAGCCTTGCCCACGCCGTTGGTCTTCTTGTTCGAGACGTCGCTGTCCTTCTTCTCAAGCACCTTCGGCGTCTTCTGCCCGGCCAGATAGAACATGACCGAGCCGTCGAGCTTTTCCTTGGCTTCCGGCATGTCCAGGACTTCCTGGAACGGCAGCATGTACTTGGTGTCGCGCGCGGCCGCAGGCGCGGACAGCAGCGTGCCGGTACTGGCGATGGCGAGGGCGACCAGCGGGAGAGCGAATTTCATTGACCTTCCTTTGTTCTTGATTGTTGAGCGATGAAACCAGACGGTGGTACGGCTCGGGTACGGCTCGGGTACGGCTATCTGCTCAGGCGTCCCAGCGGCGGAACACCAGCGAGGTGTTGATGCCGCCGAACGCGAAATTGTTGCTCATCACGTACTCGGTGTCGAGTCGGCGGCCTTCGCCCATGATGTAGTCCAGCGGCGCGCAGCGCGGGTCCGGATTGACGAGGTTCACCGTCGGCGCAAACCAGCCATCGCGCATCATCTCGATGCTCATCCACGCCTCCAGCGCCCCGCATGCGCCCAGCGTGTGGCCGAGGTAGCTCTTCAGCGAGCTGACCGGCACGGCGCCGCCCAGCACCGCGTGCGTGGCATGGGATTCGGCGATGTCGCCATGGTCGGTGGCCGTGCCGTGCGCATTGACGTAGCCGATGCGCTCCGGCGCCAGCCCGGCGTCCTCCAGCGCCTGCCGCATGGCCACGGCCATGGTTGCGGCCTGCGGCTGGGTCACGTGGGCGCCGTCGCTGTTGGTGCCGTAGCCGACGATCTCGGCCAGGATGCGCGCGCCACGTGCCTGGGCGTGCTCCAGTTCCTCGAGCACCAGCGTGCCGGCGCCCTCGCCCAGCACCAGGCCGTCGCGGTCCGCGTCGAACGGACGCGGCGTGGCCTCGGGGGCGTCGTTGCGCGTGCTGGTGGCGAACAGCGTGTCGAAAACGGCCGCCTCGGTCGCATCCAACTCCTCGCCGCCGCCGGCCAGCATCGCCACCTGGCGGCCCGCGCGGATCGTCTCGTAGGCGTAGCCGATGCCCTGGCTGCCGGACGTGCACGCGCTGGAGGTGGTCAGAATGCGCCCCGTGATGCCAAAGAACACCCCGATATTGACCGCCGTGGTGTGCGGCATCATGCGGATGTAGGTGGTGGCGCTGATGTCCTCGGTGGTGCGCTCGGTCATCATCCGGCCGAAGTCCTGGATCGCGGATGGCGTGCCCGTGGACGAGCCGTAGGCGATGCCCATCTGCCCGCCCGTGATGATCGGATGGCCGGTCAGGCCGGCATCCGCCAGCGCGGCCTCGCTGGCCAGCACCGCCATCAGCGAGACGCGGCCCATGGACCGCGTGGCCTTGCGCGTGTAGTGAGCCGGCAGCGCGAATGGCGGCACCGGCGCCCCGAGCTGCGTGTTCAGGCCCTTGATGTCGGCCCACTCCGGCATCCGCACCACGGCATTGCGGCCGCTGGCCAGGCGCTCGCGCACCGTGGTCCAGTCGTTGCCCAATGCGCTGATCGCGCCCGCGCCGGTTACGACAACCCGCTTCATCCGAACATCCCCCCGTTCACCGAAATCACCTGCCGTGTAATGTAACCGGCATCCGGCGAGAGCAGGAAGGCCACCGTGGCCGCCACCTCGTCCGGCGTGCCCATGCGCCGCGCGGGAATCATCTTCAGCGCTTCCTCGCGCACATGCTCGTCCACCATTTCCGTGTCGATCAGCCCCGGCGCCACGCAGTTGACCGTGATGTGGCGCTTGGCCAGTTCGATGGCGAGCGCCTTGGTGGCGCCGATGATGCCGGCCTTGGCCGCGCTGTAGTTGGTCTGGCCCCGGTTGCCCACCAGCCCGGACACCGACGACAGCGTAACGATGCGGCCCGGCTGGCGGCGCTGCACCATCGGCATCACCAGCGGGTTGAGCACGTTGTAGAAGGCGTCGAGGTTGGTATGGACCACCTCGTCCCATTCCTCGCCGCTCATGGCCGGAAACGCCGCGTCCCGCGCGATGCCCGCGTTGCAGACCACGCCGTAATAGGTGCCGTGTTCCTCGATGTCGGCATGCAGCACGCTGGCGGTGGCCTGGCGGTCGCTGATATCGAAGGCCAGCACGCGCGCGTTGCGGCCGAAGGCGCGCACGGCGTCCGCCACGGAGTCGGCGTCGTCCCGGCGGGCGCGGCAGTGCACCACCACGTCGTAGCCGTCGCGGGCGAGCCGCAGCGCAATGGCGCGGCCAATACCGCGCGAGGAGCCCGTGACCAGCACGGTCTTGTTCGTCATGCTTGCTGCCCCTGGAGAAACGCCTGCGCATCCGCAGGCTGGAAAACGGAAACATTGGCGCGCGCCACGTCGCGGCCATCCATCTCGACCGTGCAGGCGAACAGGCCGAGGCCGTTGTCCCCGATCAGCTCCACCTGGGTGCGGATAGTCAGCACGCTGCCCACCGGAAACGCGGGCACGTCGCAGGCATAGCGGCGCGAGCCGAGCAGGAAGCCCAACCCCGGCGGGCGGCCCGCCGCGCGCTCGCGCACGCCAGCCCAGGCGGCAATCGTCTGGGCCATGTATTCGATACCGACCCAGCCGGGCATGCCGGCATCGTCCACGAACAGCTGGGTGGCGCGCACCGTGGCGCGGGCCACGCAGTGCTCGCCATCGGCCTGGACAAGTTCGTCGATCAGCCGCATGGCGCCCGCGTGGGGCACCACTTCGGACACCGGCGGCAGGGGCGGCATGGCGTCAGGTGTCGAGTCAGGTGTCACATCAGGCGTTGTCATGTCAGCCCTCTCCCAGCACCAGCACGCTGTTGCTGCCGCCGAACGCGAACGAATTGCTCATCACGTAGCGCGGTGCCCGGCCCAGCGACTCGTCCGCGCCCACCACGTGCAGCGGCGGCAGCGTCGGATCGGCCGCGCCGTCCCACCAATGGGCCGGCAGGCGCCCACGCGGGTTGTCGGTCAGGGTCAGCACCATCAGCGCGGCTTCCACGGCGCCGGCGGCGCCCAGCGTGTGCCCGGTCTGCGGCTTGGTCGAGCTGACCGGCACGTCGAGCCCGAGCAGGTCTGCCACGGCGCGCGACTCCATTGCGTCGTTCTGCTCGGTGGCCGTGCCGTGCAGGTTCAGATAGTCGATGTCGGCCGGCTGCACGCCGGCGCGCGTCATGGCCTCCTGCATGGCGGCGCGGGCGCCGGCGCCAGCCGGGTCCGGCGCGGACATATGGTGCGCATCGGACGTCTCGCCCCAGCCGGCCAGCCGTACCGGGCCGGCCTCGCGCGACATCAGGAACAGCGCCGCACCCTCGCCCAGGTTGATGCCGTGGCGATGGGCGGACAGCGGATTGCACCGCTCCGCGCTGACCGAGTCGAGCGAGCGGAAGCCGGCGATCGTGAACGCGCACAGCGTGTCCACCCCACCGGCGATGGCCACGTCGGCCATGCCCTGCTCCAGCAGCCGCGCGGCGGCGGCCAGCGCCTTCGCGCTCGACGAACATGCCGTGGAGATCGTATAGGCCGGTCCGGCCGTGCCCAGCGCCAGTGCGAGGTACTGCGCGGGCGAGCCCAGCTCCTGCTGGCCGTAATGGAAGGCATCCGGCCAGGTGCCGGCGGCGTGCCGCGCGCGCACGGCCAGTTCGCCGTCACTGATGCCCGAGGTGCTGGTGCCGAGCACGATGGCCACGCGGGTCGGGCCCACGCGGGCGATGGCGGCTTCCACAGCGGGGCGCAGCGCAACCAGCGTGCGGTCCAGCAGCGCGTTGTTGCGGCTGCACAATGCGGGCGCGAGGCCGGCCGGCAGGTCGGTGGCCGCCACCGGCTCGCGCACGGTACCGAGGTGCAGCGGCGTGCCGGGTGTGTAGCGGTCTGTAACTTCGCCGCCCGCCGGGCCATCCGTGCGCCACAGCGCAGCGCGCACGGCGTCGTTGCCGCTGCCCAGTGCGCAGATGACATTCATCGCGTTCAGGAAAATCGTCATGGCCGTGCTCCTTCACCCTGCAGCGTGCGGATGGTCAGCCGGTAGCCGTCGCGGCGCTGCACAAACTCCGTGGTGGCTGCGTCGGGATAGCGGATCTCGGCCACGAGTTCGTCACCGGCCAGCAGGCGGCGCATGGCCGGCGTGGCGTCCAGGCGCCAGCCCGGCGGCAGCGCCGCGCGAATGGCTGCCACCGGCCAGAGCGACAGCTGCAGATCACTGAGGATACGCTCCGGCACGAGTTCCGCGGGCGCCCACGGCGCACGTGTCACGCGCAGGTCACTGCCGTCCCAGTCCAGCCGGGCCAGCACTTGCCCACCAGCCAGCGCGGCCAGCCGGGTGTGGCCGGCATCGGCCTCCAGCAGCGCGAGGATGTCGCGCGTCTGCTCGCCCTGCGGCGACGGATAACGCACCGTGATCTGCTGCTGCAATTGCAGCGTGCGGCCCAGCGACGCCGGCGGCAGGCGCAGCAGCGGCACCGCCGGGCGGTCCGCTTCGGCCACGGCTGGCGTGGGGCCGGCGGGCGGCGCCGCGGCGCAGCCAGCCAATATGGCCAGTACGGCAAGCGCCGCGCCGGCCGTTATCGAGCAGAAGAGCCTCAGGCCGCGCAAAGCTGCTCCAGCACGTTGAGGCGCCGCCGGGACTCGGCCACGAAGGGGTTGTCTCGGTCCCAGGCGTAGCCGGCCAGGATCGACGAGATCATCCGGCGAATCTCGGGCGTGGCGTTCGGATGGAAGATCAGGGTCTGGAAGCGGCCCTCGTACCAGGCTTCGACGAAGGTGCGGAAGCAGTCCACGCCAGCCTTCAGCGGTCTGGCGTAGTCGGCCTCCCAGTCCACGGTTTCGCCGGCCAGCTGGCGGGCGAGGCAGGCCGTGGCCAGGCTGGCCGACTTGAACGCAATCGTCACGCCCGACGAGAACACCGGGTCCAGGAACTCGCCGGCATTGCCGAGCAGCGCGTAGCCCTTGCCCCACAGCGAGCTGACATTGGCCGAGTAGCCGACGATCTGCCGCGCCGGCGTATCCCAGTTGGCGTCGCGCAGCAGGTGCGCCAGCCCCGGTTCCTCGCTGACCAACTGCTTCAGCTTGGCCATCTCGTCGCCCGGATAGCGGTCCAGGAACGACTTCTCCGCCACCACGCCCTGCGAGCAGCGGCCATTCGAGAACGGAATGGTCCAGTACCAGACATCGACATGCTCGGGATGCACGCCGATGCGGATCTTGTTGCGGTCGAAGGTGCCGGGCGCCACGCGGTCTTCCACGTGCGTGAAGATAGCCGCGCGCACCGGGAAGTTCGACGGGGACTCCAGCTTCAGCAGGCGCGGCAGGATGCGGCCGAAGCCGGAGGCATCGAGCAGGAACTTCGCCTGCACCGTGTACGCCTGCCCGTCCGGGTCGCGCACGGTCACCACCGGCTGCGCGCCGGTGACATCCACCGCTTCCACCACGTGGCGGAAGCGCACCTCGGCGCCCTGCTTCTCGGCTTCCCGGATCAGCACGTCGTCGAAATGCGCACGCTGCACCTGATAGGTGGTGCCCCAGCCCTTGGAGAACTTGTCGCGGAAGTCGAATTCCGTGTAGCGGTCGCCCCGGGCGAAGGCGGCGCCGTTCTTGTACTGGAACCCGGCCTCCACCACGGCCTGCAGCATACCGGCTTCCTCTATGTATTCCATGCTCTGCGGCAACAGGCTCTCGCCGATGGAGAAGCGCGGGAACGTCTCCTTCTCGATGACGAGCACCTGGATGCCGCGCTTGCGCAGCAGGCCAGCCGCCACCGAGCCAGCGGGCCCGGCGCCGACGATCAATACCTCCACCTGTTCCGTTTTCATATCAATCAACCCTGTTCAGCTTGTTGTTGTGAGGCGTGCCGGCCCAATGGCCGGAACCATGGCGACAGCACCCAGACCGCGCCCACGCCCGAAAGCATCGTCATGCCGAACGCATGCAGCGCCGGCGTGGAAGACAGTGCGAGCAGCCCGAACGCCAGCAGCGTGCTGGCCGCGCCGAGCACGATGGCGGTCCAGGACACGCCATCGCCGGGATGCTCAAGCAAAAATATGCCGTAATCGACACCTACGCCCAGCAGCAGCGCCAGCGCCAGCACCGAGAACAGCTGCAACGGCACGCCGAGCCACCCCAGCACGGCCACGCTGAAGGCGGCGGCCAGCAGCGTGGGTGCCAGCGCGCGCCAGCCCGCACGGCCATAGCGCCATGCCAGCAGCAGCGCCACGCCGGCGGCGCCGGCCAGCAGCAGCCAGCTCATCAGCACGCGGTAGTGGTGCAGCAGGAAGGACAGATCGGCGATGCGGTCCGCCCATTCGGCGCCCTGTACCGTGTTAACGGCGGTGGCGATGCCAGACATGACTGCCGGATTTTCCAGCCCGCGCAGCAGCATCACGCTGGCGTAGCCGCTGCCCTCGCGGTCCAGCCACAGGTGGCGCAGCGTGCCGGAGACCGGATTGGCCAGCCAGGCGGGCAGCGTCAGCACGGCATCGGCCGGGGACGCCGCCGGCGCGGCAATCGACCCGCCCAGCGTGCGGGCCACCCGCTCGCGCACGGCGGCCTCCTGACGGCCAGCCAGCGCGGCGTCCGCGCGTTGGCGGGCGGCGGACGGCACCCAGTCGGAAATCGCCAGGAAGCCCGCCAGTTCGCCGCGCCGGATGGCCGGCGCCAGCGCGGCCTTGACGGCCTCCTCGCGCGCCAGCACCTCGTCCGGCGTGGCGCCGCGCACCAGCACGAATTGCGCGGGGCTCGGCGTGCCGAGCAGGCGGCCGGTGAGGCGCTGCGCCTCGATCAGCGCCGGCGGTGAGCTTTGCAGCTGGCGCACGTCATCGACAATCCGCAGCTGCCAGATCCCCGGCACGATAAACAGGGCCAGCGCCCCAAGCGCCAGCGCCGTGCGCCGGTCCGCGCGCACGCGCGGCCAGCGGGCGAGGCTCTCGGCCAGCCAGTTCGACACCCGCGTGGGCCGCAGCGCGCCCCGGTCCAGCAGCGGGAACCAGAGCACCACGGTCAGGAAGGCGGCGACCAGCCCCACCGCCGAAAACAGCGCCATCTGGCGCAGCCCCGGGAACGGCGCGATGCCGAGCGCCAGATACGCCACCACGCTCGTTGCCAGCGCCAGCGCCATGCCGGGCAGCAGGTGGCGCATGACCGATGGCGGCGTGGCGCGCGGCAGCGCCTGCCGCGAGACGAAGTAATGGATGCCGAAGTCCTCCGCCACGCCCACCAGACTGGCGCCGAACACCAGCGTAATCAGGTGCACGCGGTCGAAGACGATGGCCGTGGCCGAGATCGCCGCCGCCGTGCCGATGGCCAGCGACAGCCCCACCAGCACGATCGGCCGCAGCGAGCGGAACGCCAGCCAGACCAGCAGCAGCACCGCCGCCAGCGAGCCCCAGCCGATCACGTTCATTTCGAAATTCGCCTGCGCGGCGGCGGCCTCCGCGTGCAGCGGAATGCCGGCGGCCACCACGCGCACATCGGCATCGCCCTGCCGCGCGGCGGCCCCGGCGGTGCGCAGGAGGTCGCTGTAATCGGTACTGCCGCTGACCGAGAACGCCGGCTTGGTGATGTGGTACGTCAGCAGCACCCATTCCTTGCCATCGCCGGACAAGGCGGCCAGCCCGTCGCGCTCCTGCACGCGCGTCACGGCGGCGCGGGAGAGCCACCAGTCCTGCCACAGCCCCAGCGGATCGGCCGCCCAGTCGGTCAGGCGCGGCCCGGTGGAGAGCTGGTAGAGGCGCGTCAGCGCCTGCTGGGCGAGCTGATCCGGATTTCCTTGCTGCAACTGCTGGCGCTGCGCATCGGTCAGCAGGTGGTCGCGCCACGGGCGATAGAAGTCGAGCGCCTTGTCGAAGTCGAACGCGGCGATCTTGTCCACCGGTTGCAGCAGCGTGCCGTCCTGCGCCGTGGCCTGGCTGAAGCGCTGCGCGGCGGCGCGCGTGCGCGCCCAGTCCGGGCTGCCGACAAGCACTACTACCTCCTGCGCCACACTGTCGGCCAGCCGGCGCAGCACGCGGTCGGCCGCCGCCGTACGTTCGCTGGTCGGCAGCAGCGCCATCACGTCCGTATCGAGCCGCGAGCCGCGCCAGAACTGCACCTGATGGGCAATCATGGCCAGCACGATCAGCAGCCAGGCGATGGCCAGCCCACGCGCCAGCCGCGTGATGCCGCCCTGCATCGCCACGCCGCCCGCCACGTTACTCAAAGCGCTGCTCCTCGGCCGGGGTCAGCTTGGCGGCGGCCGCCGGGTCGATCATGCGGACCACGGTGCTGTCGCCGCCGGCTTCCTCGAGCCGCACGTCGCGCACGAACTTGTCGCCGGCCAGCTCGATCCGCGTGAACACGCGCCGCATGCCGGCATCCTTTGGGATCAGCGTCAGCGCCCATCCGGCGCTGCCAACCAGCTTGCCAGTTACGTCGAAGCGCGCGGAGAGCCCGCGCAGGTCGCCACGCAGCACGGCAATCATCGACTCGCCCACCACGCGCATCGCGGGTTGGGATTCGGCCTGCATCTGCTGCTGCACGCTGCCGTCGGCGCCGCGCATCACCAGTTTCTCGGGCGTGACCAGCAGGCTCGACGGGAACGGCTCGCGCGTCTGCCAGACCACGCCACGGCCGCGCGTGAGCACGAAATCGCCGCGCGAGACCAGCGGATTGCTGAAGCCGGACAGCCTGCGCGTCTGCTCGAACTTGCCGCGGATGACCGGCGCGTCGGCCAGCCGTCTGGCCACCGAGGCGAGCAGGTCTTCGGCATGGGCCGGCAGCATAGCCAGCAGCGCCAGCGCGGCGCCCGCGTGCAGCATCTGGCGGCGCCTCATGACGGCACCCCCAGCTTCTCCAGCAGCACCGGCGGGCAGACGTAGAGCATCTCCTGCGTCGTCATGTCCACGGCCACCTGGATCGAGTAGCCCTTGGTCAGGCGCTGGCCAGACGCCGCGTCACGAATCTCGTAGTCGATCTTGAGCCGGTTTTCCCATTCGACGATGGTGGCGCGCACGATCATCTCCTGGCCGTAGACCAGCGGGCGCACGTACTTGACGCGCAGGTCCACCACCGGCCACGCGTAGCCGGAATCGCGCATCTGCGGGTAGTCGTAGCCGATCTGCTGGAGCAGCGCGCAGCGTGCCACCTCGAAGTAGCGCACGTAGTTGCCATGCCAGACCACGTTCATCGGGTCGAGGTCATGGAACGCCGGCGTCAGCGTGATCTCGTGGCTGATAGGTTTGGACATAGGTCTCCGGTGGGCGGCGCGGCCTAGTGCGCGTCCTGGTGCGCGTCCTGGCGACCGGTACGGACCGGATCGTCCGCCCAGAAGTCGTAGAAGTTGAACCAGTCGAATGGCGAGCGCACCAGCAGCGCCTCCAGCCATGCGGCGTAAGTCGTGGCCAGCGCGGTCAGCGCGGCGTCACGGCTCGCCCGTGGGAGCGTCACCGCGCGCGTGAGTTCCGTGAAGCGCAGCAGATGGCCGTCGCCATGGCGCACGCAGCCCATCGCGTACAGCGGGCAGTGCATCAGCCCCGCCAGCACGTATGGGCCCACCGGGAAGCGCGCCGGCGTGCCCAGGAACGGCACGCGCACGGCACGGCCGCCGTGCGCGGGCGCGCGGTCGCCGGCAATCGCCACAAATTCGCCCGCCTGCACCTTGGCCGCCAGCTCCAGCGCCGTGGCGGGCGAAATATCGTCCACCTGATAGAGCTGGAGGCCCGATTTGGGATCGAGCCGCGACAGGATCCGGTTGAAGCGCTCGGCGTGGGCGGTATGCACCAGCACGGTCAGCCGCAGCCCCTGCCGCTGGTTGGCCAGCACCCGGCACAGCTCCAGGCAGCCCATGTGCGCCGTCATGATGATGCCGCCCCGCCCGCTGGCGATCTGGTCCAGCAGCACCTGATGGCCTTCCCGCGTGACGTTGCCGAAGCGGTACTGGCCGCCGATGGACAGCAGCTTGTCCAGCAGCGTGTCGGCGAACGAGAACAGGTGGCGCAGCGTATGGCGCCACGTGGGACGCCCGCCGACCGCGCCGGCGGTGGCCTCCATGCGCGTGAGGTAGTCCATCGACGCGCGGCGCGCCAGCGGATGCGTGATCCAGTAGTAGGTGACCACCGGGTACAGCACCGCCCGGAACAGCGTGCGGCCGAAGACGCGATAGAGCCCGTACAGGCACCAGACGCCCCAGACGCACGTGGCCTCGCCGATGGTGCTCCAGTGGCGCGATGGCGTGCGGCGCGTGGCGGCGTCAGCCGTACCCCCGGCCTGTGGCTTCGCCGTGCTCATGCGGGCCTCACCTTGCGCCAGAGCAGGCGCGGCAGCCGCCACACCATGCCGAAGAACAGCCGCGTATGCATGCGCGAGATCAGCACGTTGTCTCGCCACGCCTGGAAATGCGAGACGCCATCGGACGGATACGTCACGCGCGTGGGCACGTTGACGATGCGCACGCCGCGCCAGACCAGATGCACCAGCACCTCGGTGTCGAACTCCATGCGCCGGCCCAGGTCCACCTCACGCATCAGCGCGGTCACCGCCGCCAGCGGGTAGACCCGCAGGCCGCACATCGAATCCTTGATCTGGAACGACAGCGTGTTGATCCAGACCCAGATGTGCGTCAGGTAGCGCGCATAGAGGCGCAGGCGCGGCACCGAATCGTCGTACACCGGGTGGCCGCAGATCATCGCGGCGGGCTGGGCCTGGGCGAGTGCGACGAACTGGGGAATGCAGCCGGCATCGTGCTGGCCATCGGCATCGATCTGCAGCGCGTGCGTGTAGCCGAGCCGCGCCGCTTCCGTGAACCCGGCCATGATCGCCCCGCCCTTGCCCTGATTCACGGACAGGCGGATCAGGCGGGCGCGCTCGGGATGCGCGGCGGCAATCCCGCGCAGCACCTGCTCGCAGGCCGGGCTGCTGCCGTCGTCCACGAGCAGGCACGGCAGCGGGTGCGCGAGGATGGCATCGACCATGGCGCCGATGGCGCCTTCGTGGTCATAGACCGGCACGAGCACAACCGGACGGAACGGCGTCATGGCGTATCGGGATGGGGATGGGGATGAAAGACGATCTTGCCGCTGGCGTGCGGGCCGGTATCCGACGTCAGCCGGAAGCCGAGCGAGAGCGCATCCGGCTGCCACGTCAGCGCCATCCGCACCGTGGTGCCGGGCTGGATCACGGCCTGGAACTTGAGCGTGTCCAGCCGCGCGAAGCGCTCGCGCGGGGGAATCGGCAGGCGCTGGGGCGCCAGCGCCATCACCCAGTCCACCTGGGCCACGCCCGGCACGATCGGGGTATCGGGAAAGTGGCCGTCGAAGATCGCCAGGTCATCGGTCACGTCCAGCGCGGCCGTGGCCGAGGTGGCCGAACTGGCCGAGGTGGCATCGGCCTCCAGCCAGTGCGCGGCCGGCACCGTGCGGCGGAACAGGTCGCGCAGCATGGCTTCGGTGGTCTTGCCCTGCGCGTTGCACGGCAGCGTCGGCACGAAGGCCCAGCGGCGCGGCAGCGCCACCGGGTCCACGGCATCGGCCAGATGCGCGCGCAGCGCGGCGGTCAGCGCGGCGCGGCCATGGGTGTCGAGGATGACCTGTCCGGCGTCACCCGGCACCACGGCGGCAGCCACGCGGGTGCCGACATCGAGTTCGACCATGACGACCCGCGCCTCGCGCACCAGCGGCGAGGCAGCCAGCCGCTGCTCGATCTGCGTCAGCGAGACACGCTTTTCCTCGATCTTGACGATGCGGTCGGCGCGGCCGGCCAGCACGAAGCTGTCATCCCCGGCAGGCAGCGCGCGGTCCGCGCAGACATACCAGCCGTCATCGGCCAGATGCGGCGAGCGCACGGCCAGGAAGCCGTCCTGCAGGCGCCAGGCGATGCCGGGCAGCGCGGTCCAGCGGTCTGCCTGCACGGCGCGCTGGCGCCAGGCGATGCCGCCGGTCTCGGAGCTGCCGAATACCTCGATGGGCGAGCGGCCGGTGTGGCGCAGCGCGTCGGCGGCGGCCTCGGGCGGGAGCGGCCCGCCGGACGAGAACACCGCTTGCAGCACGGGGCGCGTGGCGGGCCAGTCAAGCCCGTCGGGCATCCGCTTCAGGTGCGCCGGGCTGCTGACCAGCACCGCCGGGCGGGTGTCGCGCGCGCAGGCGCGCACCAGTTCCTCATGGAAGGCCAGCCGCGCGCCGGGCATCGGCCGTCCTGCCGCCAGCGGCCAGAGCACCGTGAACAGCAGGCCGTAGATGTGCTGGTGCGAGACCGTGCTCAGCACGCGCACATCGGCGGGCAGGCGCGCGCCGAAGGCCTGCTGGAGCGTGTGGACCTCGGCATCGAGCTGGGCCAGGCGCTTGTCGATGGCCCCGGGCTCGCCCGTGGAGCCGGAGGTGAACAGCGTCACCCACGTGTCGTGCGTGCCGAGCGGGGGCCAGCCGGCCTCCCCTTCCCCGGGCACTGACACGGGTACGGGGGCTGGCGTCAAGCCGCCCGGCAACTCGCCGGCCCAGCCATCGGCATGGCCGCGCAGCGCCGCGAGCGTCTCCGCGCGGGTATCGCCGGGCAGCACAACATGCTTGCCGGCATGCCACGCGCCGAACAGCGCGGCGGCGAAATCGGCCGTGCCCTCGAAGTACAGCGCCCAGCGCGCGCCCGGCGCCGCCGTGAAGGCTCGGCGCCACGCCGCCACGCTGGCAACGAACGCCGCCGCCTGGGCATTGCCCTGCGCGGCCCGTGCCGCCTGAGTGGTCATCACGGCACCCACGCCGGTGAAGCCCGTGAAGCCCGTGAAACTACTCAGCGCTGGCTCAGTCATGACGATTCTCCGCATGCCGCGCCATGACGCGCTGCCGCACCAGCCATTCGCCGGCGAACATCGCGCCGATCAGGCCATAGGCAATCGCGCCGTTGTACAGCGCCCAGACCCGGTCGCTGGCGGCCAGCGCGGTCACGGCGGCAACCGCGCCATTGCAGATAAAGAACACGCACCAGGCCTGCGTCACCCGGCGCGTATAGGCCACGCCGCTGGGCGGCAGGTTCGGCTCGCGCAGCCGGGCCATGCGCTCCACCAGGGAGGGCGGATGGCGCAGGCTCCAGCCGAACACGCCCAGCATCGCCACGTTCACCAGCACCGGGTAGAGCTTCAGGGGCAGCGCGTGGTCGGAGGCCAGCACGATCAGGGCCAGCCCCGCCGCGAGCACCGCCATCGCCCGCCAGCCGGCCTGGCGGCTGGTGCCGGCACGCAGCAGGGCGAGCGCCACCAGCGCCAGCGCCATCACGCGCGGCGAGAAGTGCTGCAGCCCCAGGTAGATCACCACCGGGTACGACAGCGTCAGCAGCCCCAGCCCCCACTTGCGCCAGGTCATCGGGCGTCAGGCGGTGGCCGGCGAGTCGATCAGCAGCGCAAGCGCCTGCACCACGTCCTGCACGGTGCGCACGGACTTGAACTGCTCGGGCTTGAGCGGCTTGTTCAGCATCGGCTTCAGCTTCACCAGCAGGTCAACGGCGTCGATGCTGTCGATGTCGAGGTCGTCGTACAGCCGCGCCTCGGGCGTGATGCGCTCCGGGGCAATCTCGAAGGTTTCCTCGAGAACCGCCGCCACGCGCGCGAAGATTTCGTCGTGAGTCATGATCTGGCTCCGTATAGCAGTATTGCGATTTCCTCGCGGGTTCAGGCCGGGGCCTGGCCGCGCTGCGACGCCACGAACGCCGCCAGCGCCGAAACACTGGCAAAGCGCGCGCGGATTTCCTCCTTGTCGCCATTCATGGTGATGCCGTAGCGCTTCTGCAGCGCCAGGCCCAGTTCCAGCGCGTCGATGGAATCGAGGCCCAGGCCTTCGATGAACAGCGGCGCGGTGGCGTCGATATCGTCAGCCGCCATGTCCTCGAGGGACAGCGACGAGATGATCAGTTCCTTGATTTCTTGCTCAAGCGCCTGCACGGCGGATCTCCCTGGAGAAAAACTCGGATAGTGATTGGGTCAGGTGGCGCACGGCCATGGCGTCGTCGGTGCCCGGCGCCACCCACTGTGCGGGCGGCACGTCCGGGTGCACGTCGATGACAAAGCGCGGGCGGCGCACCGGCACGTGGTACCACTTCTCGCCCTTGGTCAACGTGGGCGGTTCGCAGCGGATGACCACCGGGGTGAGCGCAAAGCCACCGCGCACGGCCACATTGGCCGCGCCGCGCTGGAGTTGCAGCGGCTGGCCCGGGCGCGTGCGCGTGCCTTCCGGAAAAATGATCAGGTTGTTGCCGGCGCGCAGCGAGGCGATGCAGTCGTCCACCATCGCCGCGCCGCTATCGTTCTGCACCCAGCCGGTGGCCAGCACCGGCCCGCGCGTGAACGGGTTGCGCGCCAGGCCGGACTTCACCACGCAGTCGGCACGGCGCGTCAGCGCCATCAGGAACACCACGTCGATCAGCGACGGATGGTTCGCCACCACCAGCATCCCCTCGCGTTGCAGCCGTTCGGCATGGCGGATTTCGTAGCCGATGACGCCAACGCTGCGCATCAGCCAGAGGAACAGCCGGAAGGCATGATGGATGACATCGCGGCACGCGCGCTGGCGGGTCTCGGTGGACCACGGCAGCAGCGAAAGCGCCGGGAACACCAGCACGCGCAGCAGCAGGCCACCCACGCCGAAGCTCGAGAAGCAGAAGCCGGTGGCACACACGCGCCAGGCGCGGTCGAGGCGTTCAACCATGGCGCTGCCACCTCCAGACTGCGCGTTCGCCGCGGTGGCGCAGCTCGGCGTCGCCGATCAGCATGAATCGCAGCACGTCCAGCGCGTGCGGCAGCACCGGATGCGCGGTGTCGGGGTCCGCCGCCTCGCGCACATGGTCGATGTCGAGCCGGAACACCGGCTCGCCCGGACGCGGCTTACCGATGCGCCAGGCCCAGCCGAACAGGCAGCCGGGCTCGTCGGCGAACTCGGCATAGGCTTCGGGCAACGGCGCGTCGTAGCAGACCAGCAGCACCTCGTCCGCGCCATCGGCCAGCAGCGCGCAGGCTTCGAAGGCGGCCGTTTCCACGGTGTCGCGGCCAGCGGCCACGGCCTGGAGGTTGGAAGCGTCACCCCGGTCGATCGTGAACAGCGCGCCAATGGCGTTGTGGACGGAGAGGCCGAACGCGGTGGGAGACAGCGGCTCGCCGGCGGCCAGTTCGCTGAGCATGTCGAAGGCGCGGCGGGTGTCGCCGTGGCGCGACGCGAACACGGCGGGCGCGGCGGGCGCGGCGGGCTTGGCGGGTGACTCGTCGGGCGGGAGGGTGTCGTAGGCGGGATGTAGCGCCGCGCGGCCGATGGCATTGACGCGTCGGCGCAACATCGGGGCCATGGCCGCGAGCGCCGGCAGATCCGATCCCTCGGGCAGCCATGGCGCAAGACTCCACGCCTGCCAGGCTTCCGGGGATTGCAATGCCGGCGCACAGGCCGCCCATGCGCGAATTCCGAATTCAATTGCCATGCCGTGCGCGTTGGGTGGAATGTGAGCCCCGCGTCCCCCCGTCGTGCCTGGGGCAACGTTGGCCGCGCGCGCGCGCCGGCCCGCGCGCGACCAACGCACCGGGGGACAGATTCCGTTTTTCCCTGAAATTAGAAGCAAAATCCGTGGATTTCGCCGAAATTAGTTATCGACACCCGGATCTCGCGTATGCCGAGCTAACGGCGGGATTCGGCCTAAGCTGAGCCGCCCAGTCGAGGGGTGTCAGTGGTGCGCGCTCCGGGTGGTCATTCCTAGCAAAAACCGAAATGTTTCAACCCGGCGAACTTCGCCACACGTTTTTTGTCAGGGGCGAATTCTCGCATAAAGCGGCACCCGTAGGAATGGCGCAACCGTAACGATCCTTCGCAAATGTAACGAGGGCGGGCGCGGCTTTTCAGCCGCCCCGCCCTTGTGCAGAGGACGCCCCCGAGGGGCTTTCGATCAAGCCGCCGGCAGGATCTTCCCCGATACCTCGCCAAAGCCAACCCGGTAGCCATCGCCCTGGCACCAGCCGGTCATGGTCACCGTGTCGCCATCTTCCAGGAAGCCGCGCTGCGCGCCGCCGGCCAGCGCCACCGGCTCGGCGCCATTGCGCGTGGTCTCCAGCAGGCTGCCGCAAGAATCCGGCGTGGTGCCGCTGATCGTACCCGAGCCCATCAGGTCGCCCACGCGCACATTGCAGCCAGACACCGTGTGGTGCGCCAGTTGCTGCGCCATGGTCCAGTACATTGCCTTGAAGTTGGTGCGGCAGACCGTGCTGGGCGCCGCGCCGGCCGGTTGCAGCGCCACTTCGAGCGCGATGTCGTAGGCGTTGCGGCCCTGCTGCCGCAGATACGGCAGCGGTTCCGGAGACTGCGCCGGATTGTCACGGCGAAACGGCTCGAGCGCCTCCATCGTCACCACCCATGGCGAGATCGACGTCCCGAACGACTTGCTGTTGAACGGCCCGAGCGGCACGTATTCCCACTGCTGGATGTCGCGCGCGCTCCAGTCGTTGAGGATGACCATGCCGAACATGTGCGCGGGGGCGTCCGCCGTACTGACCGGCTCGCCCAGCGCCGACGCCTTGCCGACGATGAACCCCAGCTCAAGCTCGTAGTCGAGCTTGCGGCACGGGCCGAAGGTCGGGCGCGGCTCGTTCGGCAGCTTGGTCTGGCCGTTGGGGCGGCGCAGCGCCGTACCGCTGACCACCACCGAGCTGGCGCGACCGTTGTAGCCGATAGGGATCTCGAGCCAGTTCGGCAGCAGCGCGTTTTCCGGGTCACGGAACATGCGGCCGACGTTGGTCGCGTGCTCGCGCGACGAATAGAAATCGGTGTAGCCCGGAATCTCGACCGGCAGGTGCAGCGTCACCCCCGCCATCGGCACCAGGGCCTGGGCGCGCAGCGCCGCGTTATCGCGCAGCGCGGCATCTTCGCCGGAGAGCAGCGCCGTCAGCCGGGCGCGGGTGGCCTGCCACACGGGCTGGCCCAGCGCGATAAAGCGATTGAGGCTGGCCGACGCAAACGCGCCCTTGGCCGCCGCCGGCAGCAGGCCGGCATCGTCGAGCGCGGCAAGGTCCAGAACCTGGTCGCCAATCGCCACGCCCACACGCGGGGTCTGGCCGTTTGCCGAGAACAGGCCGTACGGCAGGTTCTGGATCGGGAAATGGGTCTGGCCGTCGTTGGCCGATTCGACCCAGCTGGTGGCACGCGTTTGCACGCCGGTATTGGGGGCAGTCATCTTGGGAATCTTCCGTAAATCAGCGCACGTTCGGGTTGAAATGCTTCTTCAGGCCTTGCCAGCAGGTGTAGTAGTCATGCTGGAGCAGCGCCGACTGGGCCGCGTACGGCGTCGGGCGGATCACGCCCGGCGTCTCGAACATGAAGGCCATGGTGTCGGTGATGTGGTGCGGCTGGCTCGTGTCGGCCCTGGAGGCCCGCTCGAAGGTCTCCGCATCGGGGCCATGGCCGCTCATGCAGTTGTGCAGGCTGGCGCCACCCGGCGCGAAACCATCGGCCTTGGCATCGTACACGCCTGAAATCAGGCCCATGAACTCGCTCGCCACGTTGCGGTGGAACCAGGGCGGGCGGAACGTGTTCTGCGCGGGCAGCCAGCGGGGGCCGAAGATCACGAAGTCGATGGTGTCCACGCCCGGCGTATCCGACGGGGACTGCAGCACGAGGAAGATCGACGGGTCCGGATGGTCGTAGCTGATCGATCCGATCGTGTTGAAACGGCGCAGATCGTACTTGTACGGCGCGTAATTGCCGTGCCACGCCACCACATCGAGCGGCGAATGGTCGATCTCGGCCTGCCAGAGATTGCCCTGGAACTTGGCGACGAGCTCGAACTTTCCCTCGCGATCCTCGTAGCTCGCCACCGGCGTCAGGAAATCACGCGGATTGGCCAGCCCGTTCGAGCCGATTACGCCGAGGTCCGGCAGCTTGAACAGCGCGCCGTAGTTCTCGCAGATATAGCCGCGCGCGGTGCCGTCCGGCAGGTCGACGCGGAAGCGCACGCCACGCGGAATCACAACGATCTCCTGCGGTTCCACCGCCAGCCGGCCCATTTCCGTCGACAACAGCAGGCGGCCCTGCTGCGGCACGATCAGCATCTCGCCATCGGCGTTGTAGAAGTAGCGGTCCTGCATCGACTGGTTGGCCAGGTACAGGTGGATGCCGCAACCGGTCATCGCTTCCGGGCTGCCATTACCGGCCATCGTCACGATGCCGTCGATAAAGTCGGTCGGCACGGTCGGCATGGCCGGCGGGCTCCAGCGCATCTGGTTCGGCGACGGCGGCACTTCGTCAAATCGGCTCAGCCAGCGGCCCGGCTCCAGACGGCTGAACGGCTGGTGCATGGCGGCCGGGCGGATGCGGTACAGCCACGCGCGGCGGTTGTGGGGGCGCGGCGCCGTGAAGGCGGTGCCCGAGATCTGCTCGGCATACAGGCCATAGGGCGCGCGCTGGGGTGAGTTCTGGCCCACGGGCAACGCGCCGGGCAGTGCCTCCGTGGCGAATTCGTTGGCGAAGCCGGACAGATAGCCCGCCGCCGAGGCGTCCGCCATCGCTTCGTTCAGTTGAGTCTGGGTCATGAAGTCTCCTCTCGGGCCCCGGATTGCATTCGCCGCAGCGACGAATTACGAATTGTGAAATCAGTTTCCCATATCGTAATGATGGTGGACGGACGTGTCAAACCGGGGGCGACCCTAGGTCGTTCCTAGGATGACAATAGGTGACCCGGCGGCGTGTGGCAGCGCGGACGATGGAAACGAGAAGCGGAAATCAGAAGACCGCGCACGAAGATGTGCACGGAAACGCACGCGGCACGAAGGCTGCGGCGGGAGATCGCGGGCGCGATCGGCATGAAGGACCGGGCATTGCCAGCGCGGCCGATCGGCCGCGCCAGAAATGCCCGGTGGACTTGCTATCCGAGGACCATGCGGGCGGGTGCCCCCAGGTCTACGGACTGGCGGTGTTACATGGGCTTGTGGCCCTCCCCGGTGCTGGGTCCGGAACCGAACCCGCCCTGCCCCTGCGGCGTAGCCGCGGGAGCCGAGCCGGCCGGCTGGCCGGCCATCGAGGCTGCTGTAACGCCGCCATTGCGGCTGGCGATGAATGCGTTGACGTCGGCTGCCAGATGCTGCGGGGCCAATACCACTTCCAGCCCCAGCGCCTCACAGGCCGCCAGGAACGTGGACATGCGTGGATCGGCTTGTCCCGATTCCGCCCGAAGATAGGCTTCCCGGGAAATTCCCGCCTTACGGGCGACGTCCTCCTGCTTGAGCTTGCGCGCTCGACGCAACGCCCGCAGTTGCCGGAACGGTTCGCTAGCGCCTCTTGGCACGGCTGTACTGTTCATGTCGGTCTCCAGTCACCAGTGAAAAAAAAGTGCGCGGACGTGCATTCGAGTATAGAGCACGTAAAGGGTTCCGTAAGGTCATGTTTGGAACACTTTTACAGATTTCTTATGATGGCCTGATCTCGCCTGCCGGAACCTCCTCCAAAAGGCGGATACAGCACAACTTCCTCTTCCCGCCTCCTCATAACGACAACGCACGCTTTGCGTTGACGTCACTTCAGTATCAACGATGTGTGGAATAAGGCAAGTTGACAAACCGACCGGTCGTGCTATTCTCCACCTCATGCAAAAAGGCCAGCTCACCCGTACCGCCATCATCGAACAGGCACTCGCCTCCGCCGCGCGCGTGGGCTTCGAGCAGCTTTCGCTTGCCACGCTGGCGGCGGACACCCATATGTCGAAGAGCGGGCTCTACGCGCACTTCCGTTCGAAGGAAGCGCTGCAGGAGGCCGTGCTCGAGCGCGCGGCGGAGCGCTTCAACGATGTTGTCGTACGTCCGGCGATGCGCCAGCCGCGCGGCGCGCGCCGCCTGCAGGGGCTGTTCGATGGCTATATGGACTGGCTCGGCGCCACGGTGACCGAGGGGCGCTGCCTCTTCATGGCGCTCTCCCAGGAGTACCGTGACAAGCCCGGCGTCATTCGTGACAGGGTTGTGCAGGCCTTCAAGGACTGGCACAGCACCATCTGCCGCGTGATCACCGACGCCGTGGAGGAAGGCGATCTCCGCGCCGATGTGGACCCGCGCCAGTTCGCGTTCGAGATGGCCGGCATTGGCATGTCCTTCCAGACATCGTTCAAGTTGATGGCGCGCAGCGATGCCGAGGCGATGGCCCGGCGCGCGTTCGCCCGGCTGCTCGACGACGCCCGGATCACGCGGGAAACCGCCCCGGCAGACGCCTGAAACGGCTCGCCAACGGCTTCACACCCCTGCGTTCCCGGGCACGGACGCAGTGTGTCAGACGGCATTTTCGTCGTCATTTATTGCCCAAAAAATAGCACGACTGGTCGGTCGTGAATCATAAAAAAACAGGCGGGAAGCCAGTGAACCTGGCCGATTTCGCCGGCAAGCCATCGGTTGGAGGTGTTCGCCGTGCCGCAAGTGCTGTTTTCCTCATCCACACCACGCGCCGCCGGGTCACATCATGTGACGCAAGCGGAACCCGTTTCCATCGTCCGCGCGGGGCCGCCCGTGTGGCTCAGGCTGCGGTGGCAAGCCGCGAGCCTCCTCCATCCGGCGGGCACCGCCCGCGCCCTGGAGCGCCTATGGTTCACGCCGCCCCGGGCCAGGTCCAGCCCCGATGCGCTGCGCCTGCTCGACGCGGCGCGCAGCGAATGGGCGCTCGTCACTGGCCAGGGTGCCAGCCGGCGCGTGCGCGTCTATCGCTGGGGCACCGAAGGGCCGGTGGTCCTGCTTGCCCATGGCTGGGGCGGTCATGCCGGCCAATGGCATGCGCTGGTCCATGCGCTGCTGGGCGCCGGGATGCGCGTGGTGGCCTTCGATGCGCTGTCTCATGGCGCCTCCGATGCCGGCGCACGCGGGCCAAACCAGACTTCCTTGCTGGAGATGGCACGCTCGCTGCTGGCTGTAGCGTGGCAGGTGGGACCAGTCCACGCGGTGGTCGGTCATTCCCTCGGGGGAGCCGCCGCCGCGCAGGCGATACGCGAAGGCTTGCCGGTGCGCGGCGCGGTGATGATCGGCTCGCCGGCCGATATGGGCGAATCCTGCGCCGCCCTTGCCTGGCAGCTCGGCATCGCGCCGGGCATCCTCGCACGCATGCGGCAACAGAGCGAACAGTGGCTCGGCACGTCCTGGGCGACGTTCAACGTGCCCGATGTGGGCCGCACGCGGCCGGTGCCGCCCGCGCTGGTGATCCATGACCGCGACGACAAGGAAGTGCGCTGGGAAGACGGCGCCGCCATCGCCGGGGCGTGGCCGGCAGCGCGGCTGGTGACCACCACCGGCCTCGGCCATCGGCGCATCCTCCAGGACAAGGCCGTGGCGGGCGAAGTCATCAGCTTCGTGGCGGGGCTGGCTGGCGAGAATGCCGTGCGGAGCCTGGCACGCGCGGTGGCTGCGCGCCCTCTCAGCTAACCCCCTTCCATATAGACAAACTAAGGGCCGGGCGCTGCGTCAGCAGCCCCGGCCCTCGTTTATGGTGTGCCCGCAACTTGGCGGTTAATTGCAGATTAGAACCCGGACAGCACCAGCTTGCCGATGGTCTGGCCACCTTCCAGCTGCGCGTGGGCGCGGCGCAGGTTCGCTGCGTTGATCGTGCCGAGGTTCTCGCCCACCGTGGTTTGCAGGCGTCCGGCATCGATCAGCCGCGCCACTTCGTTGAGCAGGCGATGCTGCGCGATCATGTCCGGCGTGCCGAACATCGCGCGCGTAAACATGAATTCCCAGACGAACGTCGCACTCTTGCTCTTCAGCGCGCCCACCGGCAGCTCGCCCGCGTTCTCGACGATCGAGCAGATCTTGCCCTGCGGCGCGATGGCTTCGGCCATCGCGTTGAAGTGGCGGTCCGTGTCGTTGAAGCAGAGGATGAAATCCACCGCGTCAAACCCGAGTTTGCGCAGTTGCGCGGGGATGTCGGCACGATGGTCGATGATATGATCGGCACCCAGGCGGCGGCACCAGGCTTCCGACTCCGGCCGCGAGGCCGTGGCGATGACCGTCAGCCCCGCCAGCACCTTGGCCAGCTGGATGCCGATGGAGCCCACGCCCCCTGCCCCGCCGATAATCAGCACCGAACGGCCGGCATCGTCGCCCTTCGGCGAGACGCCCAGGCGATCGAACAGCGCTTCCCAGGCCGTGATGGCCGTCAGCGGCAACGCGGCGGCATTGGGAAAGTCCAGCGATGCCGGCTTATGGCCGACGATGCGTTCATCCACGAGGTGGAATTCGCTGTTGGCGCCGGGCCGCGTGATGCTGCCTGCGTAGAACACCGGGTCGCCGACCTTGAACAGCGTCACGTCCGGGCCCACGGCGGCCACGGTGCCAGCGGCATCCCAGCCCAGCACGCGCGGCGCATCTTCCACCTTGTCCTTGGGCGCGCGGACCTTGGTGTCCACCGGGTTCACGGCAATCGCCTCCACCTTGACCAGCAGGTCGTGGCCCGAGGCGGCCGGCTTGTCGATCTCCACGTCCACCAGCGCCTGGGGGTCGCTGATCGGCAGGTAACGGGTCAGTCCAATGGCTTTCATTGCAGGCATCCTTTCCAACAGTTCGAGGGGATGCCTGCATCCTAACCGTTTCGGATTGCCCTGATTAGCCGAATGAATCCGCAATCACTTTCACGAATTTTCGGAAAATCATCCGGGCAAGGCCAGGGCGCCGGTCAGCGAATCCAGAATCTGCCCGCCGCCGAAGCTCAGCTGCTCGGGCACCGCGCCGCCCAGCGTCATCCGGATCGCGCAGTACTTGAACTCCGGAATCTTGCCGAACGGGTCGAGCGCCGGGTTGGTCAGCTTGTTGATGGCCGCCTCGTAGTAGCAGAACGGCACGAACACGGCGCCGCGCGGGGTGCCATCGTCGGCGCGCGCGTAGAGCATCACCTGCCCGCGCCGGGACGTCAGCGTGACCACGTCGCCGGGCTTGCCGCCGAGCGCCGCCAGATCGAGCGGATGGACCAGTGCCACCGGATCCGGCTCGATGGCGTCGAGCACGCCGGCGCGGCGCGTCATGCTGCCCGTATGCCAGTGCTCGAGCTGTCGGCCCGTGATCAGGACCGTCGGATATTCCTGATCCGGACGCTCTGCCGCCGGGATGATGTCCGCCGGCACGAAGCGCCCGCGTCCGCCAACGGTCGGGAACGTCTCCGTAAAAATCACCGGCTCGCCGGGATCTCCCTCCGTCTCGCAGGGATAGGTCACTGCATGCTCGCGCTGGAGCCGCGCCCACGTCATGCCGGCGATGCTCGGCATCGCATGTCGCATTTCGTCGAAAACCAAGGCCACGGGCGCCGCATCGCGGGTGGCATGCCCATAGTCCCAGGGCAGCCCGAGCCGCGCGGCCAGCTCGCACAGGATCCACAGGTCCTGGCGTGCCTGCCCGGGCGGGTCGATCGCCTGCCGGCCCAGTTGCACCGTGCGGTCCGTATTGGTGAAGGTGCCAGTCTTCTCGGGGAAGGCCGAGGCGGGCAGCACCACATCGGCCAGGCAGGCGGTCTCGGTCAGGAAAATGTCCTGCACCACCAGATGGTCGAGCGCGGCCAGCGCCTCGCGCGCGTGCTGCGCATCCGGGTCCGACATCGCCGGGTTCTCGCCCATGATGTACATGCCGCGCACGGTGCCTGCCTCGATGGCCTGCATGACCTCCACCACGGTCAGGCCCGGCTGCTTGTCCAGCGGCATGCCCCACAGCGCCTCGAAGGCGGCGTTGGCGGCCGGGTCATCCACGCGCCGGTAGTCCGGATACATCATCGGGATCAGCCCCGCGTCGGACGCGCCCTGCACGTTGTTCTGGCCGCGCAGCGGATGCAAACCCGTGCCCGGCCGGCCGATCTGGCCCGTCATCAGCGCCAGCGCGATCAGGCAGCGCGCGTTGTCCGTGCCATGCACGTGCTGGGACACGCCCATGCCCCACAGGATCATCGATCCCTTCGAGGTGGCGTAGAGCCGGGCCACCTCGCGGATGGTTTCCGCGTCGATGCCGCAGACCGGGGCCATGAGCTCAGGGCTGTACGGGGCCACATTGGCCGCCAGCGCCTCGTAGCCGGACGTGCGCGCGGCAATGAATTCGGGATCGACAAGCCCTTCCTCCACAATCACATGCATCATCGCGTTCAGCAGTGCCACGTCGGTATCGGCCTGGAACTGCAGGAACCGGTGCGCAAAGCGCGACAGGTCAGATCGACGCGGATCGGCGACGATGAGCTTGGTACCGTTGCGCACCGCGTTCTTGATCCAGGTGGCTGCCACCGGATGGTTGACCGTGGGATTGGCGCCGATCAGCAGCACCACCTCGGCCTTGCCCACGTCCATCACCGGATTGGACACCGCCCCCGAGCCGATTCCTTCGAGCAGCGCCGCCACCGATGACGCATGACACAGCCGCGTGCAGTGATCGACGTTGTTGCTGCCAAACCCGGTCCGCACGAGCTTCTGGAACAGATAGGCTTCCTCGTTGCTACCCTTGGCCGAACCAAACCCGGCCAGCGCACGGCCACCCAGCGTGTCCCGGATGCGCGCAAGGCCGCCGGCGGCCAGGGCCAGGGCCTCTTCCCAGGTTGCTTCCCGGAACACCTCCATCACGCGATCGGGGTCCAGCACCATGTCGCCGGACTTGGCCACCCCTTCGCGCCGCACCAGCGGCACTGTCAGCCGGTGTGGATGCTGGGCGTAGTCGAAACCGTAACGCCCCTTCACGCAGAGCCGGTTGTGATTGGCCGGGCCGTCGCGCCCTTCCACGAACAGGATGCGGTTGTCCTTGACGTGGTACGTCAGCTGGCAGCCCACGCCGCAATACGGGCAGACCGAATCCACCTCGCGGTCGGGCACGGCCAGCGCCACGTTGCGCGCCGGCATCAGCGCGCCGGTCGGGCAGGCCTGCACGCACTCGCCGCAGGCCACGCAGGTGCTGGCGCCCATCGGGTCGGCCATATCGAAGACGATGCGGGCATGATCGCCGCGAAATGCCAGCCCGATCACGTCATTGGCCTGTTCGTCGCGGCAGGCGCGCACGCAGCGCGTGCACTGGATGCAGGCATCGAGGTTGACCGCGATGGCGGGGTGCGACAGATCGGCCGGCACCGCCTCGCGCGGGGCAAAGCGTGGCTTGCCGACTTCGAGCCGGGCCGACCACTGATCAAGTTCACTATGGCGCGTGTACGCGGTCTCCGGCATGTCGGACTGCAGCAGTTCCAGCACCATGCGCTGCGCGCGCCGGGCGCGCTCGGAGTCCGTGTGCACCGTCATGCCATTGGCCGGCGCGCGGCAGCAGGACGGCGCCAGCACGCGTTCCCCGTCGATCTCGACCATGCAGGCGCGGCAGTTGCCGGCGGTATCCAGCCCATCCTTGTAGCAAAGATGCGGAATCTCGATGCCTTCCCGGCGCGCCACCTGCAGCAGCGACTCCCCGGGGCGGGCGGTCACCTCCCGGCCATCGAGCCGGAAGGTGACCTCGGTGTCGGACGACGCCTGGACGAGCGCGACTTCAGCGCGGGTCAGTGCATTCATGGCTGGCCCTCCTGAGCGACGGGTGCGACGGCAGTCACCGGCGCGAGTTCATGCGGGAAGTAGCGGATCACGCAATCCACGGGATTCGGCGCGGCCTGCCCCAGCCCGCAGATCGACGCATCGCGCATCACCGCGGACAGGTCAGCCAGCGCGGCCAGGTCCCAGGCCGCTGCCGGCTGGCGGATCAGGTCGAGCGCCTTGGCCGTGCCCACGCGGCACGGCGTGCATTGGCCGCAGGACTCGTCGCGGAAGAAATGCATCAAATTGCGCGCGGCATCGACGGCCCGGTCGTGGTCGGACAGCACCACGATGGCCGCCGAGCCAATAAAGCAGCCATGTGGCTGCAACGTGTCGAAATCGAGCGGAACATCGCCCATCGCCGCCGGCAGGATGCCGCCCGAGGCCCCACCCGGCAGGTAGCCGTAGAAGGCGTGGCCGTCCAGCATGCCGCCGCAGTATTCGTCGATCAATTCACGCACGGTGATACCGGCCGGCGCCAGATGCACGCCGGGGCGGCGCACCCGGCCAGACACCGAAAACGAGCGCAGGCCCTTGCGGCCATGCCGGCCCTGCCCTGCGAACCATTCGGGGCCGCGCTCCACAATCTCGCGCACCCAATACAGCGTCTCGAAGTTGTGCTCGAGCGTTGGCCGGCCAAACAGCCCGACCTGCGCTACATAGGGCGGGCGCAGCCGGGGCATGCCACGCTTGCCCTCGATCGATTCGATCATGGCCGACTCTTCACCGCAGATATACGCGCCGGCACCCCGGCGCAGATGGATCTCGGGCAGGCCGGGCACCGGCGGCGCGGCGCGCAGTTGCGCCAGCGCCTCGGTCAGCACGGCGCGGCAGCCCGCGTACTCATCGCGCAGGTAGATATAGATGGCGGCCACGCCGGTCACGCGCGCAGCCACCAGCATGCCCTCCAGGAAGCGATGCGGATCGCGCTCCAGGTAGACGCGGTCCTTGAACGTGCCCGGCTCGCCTTCGTCGATATTGACGGCCATCAGGCGTGGCGCCGGCTCGGCCCGGACGATGCGCCATTTGCGGCCAGTGGGAAAGCCCGCCCCGCCGAGCCCGCGCAGGCCGGAGTTCTCCATCACGGCGATCAGCGCGTCCGCGTCGGTCTCGCCCTGCTCCAGCGCCTGCAACAGGCGATAGCCGCCCTGGGCGCGATAGTCGTCATAGCTGAGATAGGGCTCGGGGTCATGCCGGACGGTGCCGGCCTCCACGCAGGCCTGCACGGCGGCGGGGGTGGCGGCGTCCACCGGATGCTGGCCCACCAGCACGGCCGGCGCCCGCTCGCAACGGCCGATGCAGGGTGCGGCGAGCACGCGGACATCGGTGCCAAGCAGCGCCGGTAGTCGCTCCAGCAGCGAGGTCGCCCCCGCCATCTCGCAGGCAATGCCCTCGCAGACGCGCACGGTCAGCGCCTGCGGGGCGGCGATGTGGCCATCGGCGTCCTCTCGGACAATATCGAAATGGTGATAGAAACTGGCCACCTCGAAGACCTCGGTCTGGGCCATGCGCATTTCCTGCGCCAGTGCGGCCAGATGGGGCGTGGCCAGCTGGCCGAAGTGGTCCTGGATGGCGTGCAGATGCTCGATCAGCAGGTCTCGGCGGCGCGGGGCATCGCCCAGCAGCTGGCGCACCTCGGACAGTGCCGCCGGGTCCACCTGCCGGCCCTTGGGCTGGCGGCGTTTGCGCTCGCGGCCTCCGCCCTCCACCACAATCGGAATCACAACCTGGTTCATGGGGAATCCTGTGGGTTGTTGTCTTGCTCGTCGGCTATGCTGCCGGCTGATCTTGATCATACGCCCGGCGTCGCCTGGCGGCGCCAGGTGTCGCCGGACGGCGGACGGCGCACGCACAAGGGCCCGCGCGCCGGCGGGCCCTTCCCGTGTGTCCTGGCGTGCCCGGGTCAGGTCAGGTCGTCCGGGACGGGCCGGTAGCCCATCGACGGCGCCGCATTGTCGTTGACGTACTTCCGGGCATGGGCCTCGCGCATCGGCTTGAGCACGAAGATCGCCAGCACCGCCGAGAGCGCGGCCATGCCCGAGGCCAGCATGAACACCGCGTGCCAGTCGCCGGTGGCGGCGGTAATCACGCTCGAGAACGGCACCAGCAGCGCGGCCGTGCCCTTGGCCGTGTACAGCAGGCCGGCGTTGGTCGCCGCGAACTTGGGGCCGAAGGTATCGCCGCAGGTGGCCGGGAACAGGCTGTAGATCTCGCCCCAGGCGAAGAACACCACACCGGTCAGGATCACGAACGCCACCGGGTTGTGCCCGTACTTGGACAGCAGCAGGATGCCGACTGCCTCCACCGCGAAGGCCAGGAACATGGTGTTCTCACGGCCGATGTTGTCCGAGATCCAGCCGAAGAACGGCCGGGTCAGCCCGTTCAGCACGCGGTCGATGGTCAGCGCGAAGGTCAGCGCCGGCAGCGTCAGCCCGAGGATGGACACCGGCGAGTCATGGAGCCCGAAATCCTTGGCGATGGGGCCCAGCTGCGCCGTGGCCATCAGCCCGCCGGCGGCCATCATCACGAACATCGCGTACATCACCCAGAAGATCGGCGAGGACAGCACCTGGCGCGGCGACGCATTATAAGTAGCAGCCGCCTTCAGGGTGCTCTTCACGTCGGAGAGGATCTTGGCCGACGGCGGATAGAGCGCCAGGCCCAGGATCACCACCACGATGCCCTGCGCCAGCCCGAAGGTGAGGAAGGTGCTCTCGTAGCCGCTGGTCTTGATCATGTTGGCGATGGGCACCACGGTCAGCGCGGAGCCCGCGCCGAAGCCGGCCGCCGTAATCCCCGCCGCCAGCCCGCGCCGGTTGGGAAACCACTTGAGCGCATTGCCCACGCAGGTGCCATATACCGCGCCAGCCCCTACGCCGCCGATGGCCGCAGCGAAGTACAGCATCGGCAGCGACGACGCCACCGAGTTCAGCGCCCACGCAATCGCGCAGAGCAGGCCGCCGCCCACCACCACCGGGCGCGGGCCGTACTTGTCGACCAGATAGCCCTCGATCGGCACCAGCCAGGTCTCGGTGACCACGAAAATGGTGAACGCCACCTGGATGGCCGTGCGGCCCCAGTGGTATTTGTCATCGATCGGATTGACGAACAGGGTCCAGCCGTATTGCATGTTGGCAATCATCGCCATGCAGATGACGCCGAATACGAGCTGCGTCCATGGGGACGCAAATCGTGACGTGGACGCGCCTTGCTGTAGTTCCATGGTGTCTCCTTCTGGCGGTCATCGCCGCCGTTGTGGGTGGGCATCTGATTCGATGCCTCTGTGTACCGCCTGGTCTTTTTCGTAGAGTGGCTCGCCGCTCTAGTGCTATACAGTATGTGGTATATCACCCAAGTCAAGCCGTTTTCGGTGAGCGGTTTTGCTGCCCGGATACAACCTGGCCACCGACGCCCGGAGAGAGAGCGGCAGTGGTGCGCCGGGCGCATCAAACCATGCCGCAAAACGGCTTACGATTCGTTGCCGATCAATGACTTAGCGGGTGGTGCCAGATCAATGGCAGAGGCTGGCGGCAAACGCCCGGGATGCTGCAATGCGAAGGGAAAAGAGATGTCCTAGGGAAAGTCCTAGGCGAGGAAAAAGCCGGAAAACGCAAGGAAACGCAGGAAACGCGGGGATGGAGCGAGGGGAAAACGAAAGATACGGCCGATGAGTACGACGACTGCTGGGAGGGAGTTGCCGGCCGCTACAAGCTCCCTGCCTTCGATACCAACTGACTTACGCGTGGGCGAACTGGGGACGCGTGCCGGCGTCAGGCGTCGCACGGCCAATCCCGTCCACGGCCTGATCCGAACCGAGGCCAGCAAAGCGGCCATGGTCGCCGGCGGTGGTCAGCAGACCCATCGGCAGGCGCGTGGCAATCAGCCAGGTTACGGAAACACCCGAGGCAATCAGACCGAGGGCGATGACGGAAAGCTGTGCGGCGTTCATGAAAACTCCTGAATGAGGTAGGTCAATGAGTCTTCAGTATATGCTGCACCGCGAGGTCTGTAAATATCCTGTATGTGATATATCAATGGAAGATTGGCACTAAAAACAACAACGCACCCCTGGGGGTGCGTTGTGGGTCGCTTCTGCCGAAGATTGCTGCCGAAACGCCGTCAAATAGCGCCTTATTCTGCGCAAAAGCCGTTGCGGCGCTGCATCAGATGAATCCGATTCACGGCCCTACCCCGCTTTCTTCATCTGGCCCTGTTCGTACTCCTGGCCACGCAGGTTGTCCCACACCGCCGCCGCATTGGGCTTGAGCGAGCGGGCCTTCCTTCGGACCAGCATCACGTTGTTGTTGACCTGTGGCCGCAAGGGCCGCAGCACGGCCGCGGGCGCCAGGCCGGCGGCCTGCGTGCGCGACGGCACCACGCCAATGCCGAGCCCCATCGCCACCATGCCGAAGATCGCCGAGAAATGGCCGAGCAGCTGCAGGGCGCCGGGGCGTACGTGATAGGTGGCCAGCGCGCGCTCCACGGCGGGCTGCACGCCCGAGTTGTGGTCGAGCACGAGCACCGAGGCATCGGCCAGTTCGCCCCAGCCAAGGGACTCGCGCGCGGCCAGCGGATGCCCGGCGGGCAGCACCGCGTGCAGCGGGTCCATATAGAGCGGTTCGCAATAGAGGTCGTCGCAGGCCACCGGGTTGCTGGCGATGCCGAAGTCAACCTCGCCGCTGCGCACGCTTTGCAGCACGCATTCGTGCGAGCGGTCGCGCAGCGTGATGCCGATGCCGGGCCACGCGGTGCGGCAGCCGGCCACCCACATCGGCACGGACATCGACGACAACACCGGATCGGTGGCGATATGCACGGTGCCCTGGCTGGGCTTGCCGGTGCCATGGCTCTCGCGCAGCGTCTGCTCGACTTCCTCGATCAGATGGCAGATCCGTTGCGAGAGATGCTCGCCGGCGTCGGTCAGCTCCACCTGGCGCGTGGTGCGGTCGAACAGCCGCTGGTCGATCTCCTCCTCCAGCTCACGCACGCTACGACTGATGGCCGACTGGGTCAGGCCAAGTTCCGCCGCCGCGCGCGTAAAGCTCTTCTGGCGCGCAACCGCAGCAAAGGCCTTCAATTGGGGAAGCGAAACATTCATGGTGCCGCTCCTTGTCCTTGCATGGTGGGATGGGCCGCCGCGTGGCCGGTGATGAAGCGCCGGCGCATCGGCTGCAACAGGAACTTGGCGGACAGCCCCGCTGCCACGGTCAGCACGGCCGCCACCGTGAAGACCAGGCTCCAGCCACCTTGATGCGACAACACCGAGGCCAGCGGCACCAGCATCGCTGCCGTGCCCTTGGCCGTATAGAGCGTGCCCGCATTGGCTGCGGCGTACTCGCTGCCGAACGTATCGGCACAGAGCGCCGGAAAAATCGAGAAGATCTCGCCCCAGAACAGGAAGGTGAGCGCGGCGAAGAACATGAACCAGTACGGGTTGTGCCCGAACTCCATCAGCCCGATCAGCGACAGCCCCTCGCCGATGAAGATGAAGAACATGGTGTTCTCGCGGCCGATGCGGTCGGAGATCAGGCCGCACAGCGGGCGCGTCAGCCCGTTGCAGAGGTTGTCGATGGACAGCGTCATGGTCAGCAGCGGCAGCGTCATGCCCAGCAGCGTGATCGGCATTGCCGCGAAGCCAAAGTCCTTGGCGATGGGGCCGAGCTGCGCGGTGGCCATGATGCCGCCCGCCGCCACCGCCACGAAGGATGCGTAGATCACCCAGAACACCGGCGTGCGCACCATCTGGCCCGGCGTCAGCGCCACGGGGTTGGTCAGGTTGGCCTTGCCGGCGACGAGCCCCCTGGGCGGCTTCGGCTTGACCAGCAACATCGCCAGGATGAAGATCAGCACGCCCTGCAGGATGCCGAACGTGAAGAACGCGTGCTCGTAGCCCGATTTCTGGATCATGTTGGCGATGGGGATCACGGTCAGCGCCGAGCCCGCACCGAAGCCGGCGGCCGTGAGCCCGGCGGCCAGGCCGCGCTTGTCCGGGAACCACTTCAGCGCATTGCCCACGCACGTGCCATAGACGCCGCCCGCGCCAATGCCGGCCACGACGGCGGCCGCGTAGAGCATCGGCAGCGAGGTGGCGAACGAGTTCATGACCCAGGCCGCCCCGGCGCACAGCGCGCCCACGGCCACCACGGGGCGCGGGCCGAACTTGTCCACGAGCCAGCCCTCGACCGGGACGAGCCAGGTTTCGGTGACGATGAAAATGGAGAAGGCGACCTGGATGGGGGACTCGCCCCAGTGATGACGCGCATTCATGGGCGTCACGAACAGCGTCCAGCCGTACTGGAGGTTCGCCACGAGCCCCATGCAAAGGACGCCGATGAAGAGCTGGAACCAGCGATTGCGGAGCAGGCCGCCCTGCCCGTCCAGATTGCCATTGCCAAAGGCGGGGCCTGCCGCGTGCGGGTGCGCCATGTCGTGTCTCCTTGCATTAGTGTGTCTCGCGCTCTGGCGGCGCGACTGGTGGGCAGACCTGCGTGGGGACGCCCTACTTCACTACTGAATGAGCGCGCCTGACATTGCGGCACGTTGCATCGCTGATTGATGCTACTTCAAACTTAGATACGCACAGCATAAAGTTTTTTATTATGATCATTGACGATCCTTTATATATTGCAGGATATCGACCAATGAAGAACGCCACGCTGCGCCAGCTGAAAGTGTTCGAAACGGTGGCCCGCCATCTGAGCTTTTCGCGCGCGGCGGAGGAACTGCATCTCACGCAACCCGCTGTTTCCACACAGGTTCGGCAGCTCGAGCATCACGTGGGCCTGCCGCTGTTCGAGCAGTTGGGCAAGCGGATCTACCTCACGCCGGCCGGCACGGAGATGCTGCATTACAGCCGCAGCATCATCCAGCAATTCCGCGAGGCCGGGGACGCGATGGCGCAACTCAAGGGTATTTCCGGAGGCCGTCTCAACGTGGCGGTAATCAGCGCCGGCGATTATTTCTTTCCCCGCCTGCTGGCCGAATTCATGAATCGGCATGATGGGGTGACGCTGAATCTCGCGGTGCACAATCGTGAGGAACTGTTGCACCAGCTGGCCGGCAACCTCACCGACCTCGCCGTCATGGTGCGCCCGCCCGAGGGCATGGACACCATCGCCGAGTCGTTCGCACCCCACCCCTACGTCATCGTGGCCGCGCCGAACCATCCGCTGGTCGGGCGCCGCGACATCCCCCTGGCCGGGCTGGCCGAAGAGGCGTTCGTTTCACGCGAGAAAGGCTCCGATACCTGGAATTCGATGCAGGAAGGCTTTGCCGGGCGGCTCTCGAACCTGCGTATCGCCATGGAGATCAAGAGCACCGAGACGATCAAGCAGGCGGTCATCGCCAATATGGGCATCGCCTTCCTGTCCGCGCACACGGTGGGACTGGAGCTACAGGCGGGCAAGCTGGCCGTGCTCGATATCGAAGGCTTCCCAGTTATGCTGAACTGGTATGTGGTGCACCGCAAGAACAAGCGGCTGCCGCCGGTGGCGCTGGCATTCAAGCATTTCCTGATGGAGGAAGGTGCCACGCTGATCCAGCAGATCACCGGCGTGGAGGGGCTGATCCGGCCGCGCATCGCCCGTCAGGTGTAGTCACCCCAATATATAAACGATGCCTTATTATTTCTCGATGAAACTTTAATTATCGTAAATCGTTCGTCACGCCTACTCTGCACTTGTACCAAGCTCGTGTACGTGCAAACACAGGAGACGATCATGAACCCACTGTATCCCGCCGCGTCTTCCGCGTCCGTTACGTCGCCCGCCGCCGGCGACATGGGCCCTGATCGTGCGGTGCAACTCGCCGCCTTCAACGCCGCCTTCGCCGAACTGGGCCTGCGCTTCCGCTGGGACATGCCGATGTTCGAGTGGCTCTGCGGCATCGAATGCGAGAAGACCCGCGTGACCCGCTATATCGAGGAACACCACGCGCACCTGCTCAACGCCTATGACGCGCCGTTCCTGAGCCAGCTGATCTTCAACAAGAAGAACGAATACCTGCGTGCGATGTCCGGCACGGGCATGAACTAGGCGATTTACGACCTTCTTTGACGATTCGTCGCGCAATATCAGCGTCACGTCCTGCGAGATGCGGCTGCCCCGCTATCTTGCGTTTGCGACATCGGGCTCTCCTCAGGTTCTAAAAAAATGCCCCTAACGGTTGCTGTCTCGTTGGGGGCTGGTTGTGCTGGAGATGCCGGCAAATCTGGCTATGCCGGCGGGGCGGACCGCATCAGATCTTGCCCGCTCCCCTCGCCCACTTGTACTTCGCGCCGAGCACTGCCACCGGGATTTCGGTGGAGTACGCATAGGACGGCACACCGTGCTCGTAGAGGTATTCAGCGGCTTCCTCTACCTGCACGTCGCCGGCCAGCGATGCCACGATCGGCTTTTCGATGCCCTTCGCCGCCATCTCTTCCTTCACCTCGATGACCAGCTTGGCGAACACCATCGGCGGGGTGATGATCGTGTGCCAGTAGCCAAGGATGATCGCGTGGATGCGCGGGTCTTCCATGCCAAGGCGCAGCGTGTTCTTGTACGTCGTGGGCGGCTCGCCGCCGGTGATATCCACCGGGTTGCCGGCCGCGCCGAACGGCGGGATGAACTTGCGGAACGCCGCGTCGAGGTCGTCCGGCATGGTCATCAGGGACAGGTTGTTGTCCACGCACGCATCGGACAACAGCACGCCCGAGCCACCCGCGCCCGTGATGATGACCACGTTCTCGCCCTTCGGCGTCGGCAGCTTGGGAATGCCCCGCGCGAACTCGAGCAGGTCGCGCAGCGAGCGCGCCCGGATCACGCCGGACTGCTTGAACACGTCCTCGTAGATGCGGTCGTTGCCGGCCAGCGCCCCGGTGTGCGAGCTGGCTGCCCGCGCGCCCATGCTGGTACGGCCCGCCTTGAGCACCACCACCGGCTTCTTCTTGGACACCCGGCGCGCCGCCTCGGCAAAGGCGCGGCCATCCTTCAGGTCCTCGCAGTGCTGGGCGATGATCTCGGTGTTGTCGTCCTGCTCGAAGAAGGTGAGCAGATCGTCTTCGTCGATATCCGACTTGTTGCCCAGGCCGACAATCGCCGACACGCCCATCTTGGCCGAGCGCGAGAAGCCAATGATGGCCATGCCGATGCCGCCCGACTGCGACGACAGCGCCGCCTTGCCCTTCACGTCATACGGCGTGCAGAACGTGGCGCACAGGTTCTTCGGCGTGTAGTAGAAACCGTAGATATTCGGTCCCATCAGGCGGATGTCGTGCTTGCGGGCAATCGCGACGATCTCGTCCTGCCCTTCCACGTTGCCGGTTTCGGCAAACCCGGACGGAATCAGCACGGCGCCGGGAATGCCCTTCTTGCCGACTTCTTCAAGCGCCTGGGCCACGAACTTGGCCGGGATGGCAAACACGGCCACATCGATGTTGCCCGGCACATCGAGCACGCTCTTGTAGGCCGTCATGCCCATGATCTCTTCGGCCTTCGGGTGGATCGGGTAGATCTTGCCCTGGTAGCCGCCGTTGATCAGGTTCTTCATCACCGAATTGCCGATCTTGCCGTCCTCGGCCGATGCGCCGATCACCGCCACCGTGTCCGGGCGCATGATGCGGTTCATCTGCTTGACGATCTGTTCCTGCGTGGGACGGTACTTCTCCGGCTGCGGCGAGAAGTCCACCACAATCCGCACGTCGGCGGCGATGGCGCCGTCCTTGCTGGCGAACACCGGGTTCAGGTCCAGCTCGGAAATCTCCGGAAAATCGGTGACCAGCTGCGACACGCGCTCGATCATGCCGGCCAGCGCCTCGCGGTTGGCCGGGTCGGCGCCGCGCACGCCCTTGAGCACCTCGGCGGCGGCAATGCCGTCCAGCATCGACAGCGCATCCTCATTGGTGGCCGGCGCCATGCGGAAGGTGATGTCCTTGAGCACTTCCACCAGCACGCCGCCCAGGCCGAAGGCCACCAGCTTGCCGAACGACGGGTCGGTCACGGCGCCGATGATGACTTCCTGGCCGCCCGTGATCATTTGTTGCACTTGCACGCCGATGATTTCGGCATTGGCGTTGTACTTCCTGGCGTTCTCGACGATGGTGCGGTAGCCCTGCTCCACATCCGCCGCCGACTTCAGGCCCACCAGCACGCCGCCAGCCTCCGTCTTGTGCAGGATGTCCGGCGAGACGATCTTCATCACCACCGGGAAGCCCATCTTCGTCGCCAGTTCCACCGCGTTCGACGGCGACTTGGCCACGCCCTCGCCCGGCACCGAGATGCCATAGGCGTCGCAGACCAGCTTGCCCTCGGGCGCCGTCAGCGCAGCGCGCCCCTCTTGCTTCACGGTCGCCAGAATCTTGCGTACCGCATCCTTGTCATGTGCCATGTCAGGTCTCCATCTGTTCAGGCATTGCAGACATGCATTCGAGAGGTGGCGCGGCTCAGACCGCGCCGGCCGCCTTCAACGCCGCGATCTGGGCCGGCGAGCGGCCGAGCCAGTCGAGGATTTCCTCGGTGTGCTCGCCCAGCAGCGGCGAACGCTCCACTTCCACCGGCGAGGCCGAGAGCGTGATCGGGCAGCCCAGCTGCACGTACTTGCCGCGCTCCGGGTGGTCCAGCTCGACCAGATAGCCGCGGTCGAACATCGACTTGTCCTCGATCAGGTCCTTCATCGAGAGAATCGGGCCGCACGGCACGTCGACCTCGTTCAGGGCGTCCATGACCTCGAATTTCGTCTTGGTCTTGGTCCACTTCTCGATGATGGAGAAGCACTCGCCCAGGCATTTCAGGCGCGCCTCCGGCGTGGCGAATTGCGGATGGGTGATCAGGTCCTCCCGGCCGCACAGGCGCATCAGCGGCTCCCAGCCTTGCGGCTGGATGATCACGTAGACGTAGTCGTTGGCCCCGCCCGGCGAGCAGCGCAGCGCGGCGCCCGGCTGGCCGCCGCCCGACGCATTGCCGGCACGCGGCACGTAGTCGCCGAAGGTTTCGTTCGGAAATTCCTTAAGCGGACCGGCCGCGAGGCGCTGCTGGTCGCGCAGTTTCACGCGGCAGAGGTTCAGCACCGAGTCCTGCATCGCCACTTCCACGCGCTGGCCACGGCCCGAATGCTCGCGGTGCAGCAGTGCGGCCAGGATGCCGACCACGCAGTGCACGCCGGTACCCGAGTCGCCGATCTGGGCGCCGGTCACCGTGGGCGCACCGTCCTCGGTACCCGTCGTGCTGGCCGAGCCGCCCATGCACTGGGCCACGTTTTCGTACGCCTTGCAGTCCGCGTACGGCCCCGGGCCGAAGCCCTTGATCGACGCGTAGATCAGGCGCGGGTTCAACTCCTGCAGGCGGTCCCAGTCGAAACCAGCGCGATCGAGCACGCCGGGGCCGAAGTTCTCCACCAGCACGTCGCAGCGCTGCACCAGGTCTTCCAGCAGCGCCTTGCCCTCGGGCGTCTTCATGTTCAGCGTCAGGCTGCGCTTGTTGGAGTTCAGCATCGTGAAGTAGAGGCTGTCGGCGTTCGGCACGTCGCGCAGCTGGCTGCGCGTGATGTCGCCCCGGCCGGGCAGTTCCACCTTGATCACGTCGGCGCCCAGCCAGGCCATCAGCTGGGTGGCCGAGGGGCCGGCCTGCACGTGCGTCATGTCCAGGATGCGGACACCATCCAGTGCTTTGTTATTCATGGCGTTGTCTCCTTGAAGATTCTCTTGCGCGCTTGCTGGATAACGTATGTGATATATCACGCCACAACAAGAAGAAAATGCAGCGCGGTTCAGACTTTTCATTCCGCATCGCAATAGATCCTGCGGCATACACCAGCGTTAACCCGCAACATAGAAGGCTTTGCGATCAATCTTGCTCTATTGATGCGATGGCCTTGTCAGCGCGGACATCCCTTTTGCGCAATTCAGCTCGCACCCGTTTCGGCTTGATTTTATTACTGATATATTACATATCATATTTTACGCTGCGAAAAACTGAACAGGCGGGTCCCGACCTGCGGCCCGCGGCGCTTTTCAACCGAGGAGACACGTGAACATTCACGAATATCAGGCCAAGGAGTTGCTCAGGCGCTATGACGTGCTTGTACCGCATGGCCGCGTGGCCTTTACGCCAGACGAGGCCGCCCATGCCGCCCGCAAGCTGGGCGGCCCGGTCTGGGTGGTGAAGTCGCAGATCCACGCTGGCGGCCGCGGTGCCGGCCGCTTCGCGGATGACAGCTCGGGCAAGGGCGGCGTGCGCGTGGTGAAGTCGATCGATGACGTCCGCTCGAGCGCCGCGCAGATGCTGGGCAAGACCCTGGTCACCAGGCAGACCGGCCCGGCCGGCCGGGTAGTGCGGCGCCTCTACGTCGAGGAAGGCTGCGACATCGCGCGCGAGCTCTACCTGGGCATCCTGATCGACCGCGCCACGTCGCGCATCACGATCATGGCGTCCACCGAAGGCGGCATGGAGATCGAGGAGGTTGCCGCACGCACGCCCGAGAAAATCCTGAAGGTGGCAATCGATCCGGCCAGCGGCATCCAGCCGTTTCATGCACGCCGGCTGGCATTCGGCCTGGGGCTGTCGGGCAAGCAGGTGGGCGCGGCTACCCGTTTTATCCTCTCGACCTACCGCGCGTTCACCGAACTCGACGCGTCGATCGTCGAGATCAATCCGCTTGTGGTCACCGGCAGCGGCGACGTGATGGCGCTCGACGCCAAGTTCAGTTTCGACGATAACGCCCTCTTCCGCCATCCCGACATCGATGCCATGCGCGACGAGAGCGAGGAAGACCCGGCCGAGACCGAAGCCGCCCGGCACGCCCTGAACTACGTGCGGCTGGACGGCAACATCGGCTGCATGGTGAATGGCGCAGGCCTGGCGATGGCCACGATGGACATCATCAAGCTCCATGGCGGCGAGCCGGCCAACTTCCTCGATGTAGGCGGCGGTGCCACGACGGAGCGCGTCACCGCGGCGTTCCGGCTGATCCTGGCCGATCCCGAGGTCGAAGGGATTCTCGTCAATATCTTCGGCGGCATCATGCGCTGCGACGTGATTGCCGAAGGCGTGGTGGCCGCCGCGCGCGAAGTGGACCTGACCGTGCCGCTGGTGGTGCGGCTGGAAGGCACCAACGTCGACCTCGGCAAGAAGATCCTGCGAGATTCGGGCCTGCCGGTCGTCTCCGCCAAGGATCTTGCCGATGCGGCCGAGAAAGTCGTGGCCGCCGTGCGCACGCACCAATCGAAGAAGGGAGGAAAGTGAAATGGCCGTGCTGATCGACAAAGACACCCGCGTGATCTGCCAGGGCTTTACCGGCGCACAAGGCACATTCCATTCGGCACAGGCACTGGCCTATGGCACGAAGATGGTGGGCGGCGTCACGCCCGGCAAGGGCGGTGAATCGCACCTGGGCCTCCCGGTCTTCGATACCGTGGCCGCTGCCGCCAATGCCACAGGCGCCGACGCCTCGGTCATCTATGTGCCGCCACCGTTCGCCGCCGATGCCATCCTGGAAGCGGTCGATGCCGGCATCGCGCTGATCGTCTGCATCACCGAAGGCATTCCCGTGATGGACATGGTGCGGGTCAAGCGTGCGCTGTCGGGGTCCGGCAGCCGCCTGGTTGGCCCGAATTGTCCGGGGATAATCACGCCGGGGCAATGCAAGATCGGCATCATGCCCGGCCACATCCATACACCGGGCAAGATCGGCGTGGTGTCGCGCTCGGGCACGCTGACTTATGAGGCCGTGGCGCAGACCACGGCGGCCGGACTGGGGCAATCGACCTGCATCGGCATCGGCGGCGATCCGGTGAACGGCACCGACTTCATCGACTGCCTGGAGATGTTCCTGGCCGACGACAGGACCGAAGGCATCATCATGATCGGCGAGATTGGCGGATCGGCGGAGGAAGAGGCAGCCCAGTTTCTGCGCGATGCGCACAGGCGCAAACCGGTGGTGGGCTTTATCGCCGGCACCACGGCGCCGCCGGGACGCCGCATGGGGCACGCCGGCGCGATCATCTCGGGCGGGACGGGCACGGCGGAAGCGAAGGTCAACGCCATGCGCGAAGCCGGCATCCATGTCGCCGGGTCGCCAGCGGAGCTGGGTGCGACCATGGCGGCGGCAATGAAGCAGGCATCGGAACGCGCCCCGCTCACACGAAACCTGGCGTTGGCCAGCGCGTGAACGTAGAAACGGAAAAGGCCGGGAGAATCGCCCGGCCTTATCGTTCCTGCGCCATGCTGCAACTGCGTCCGGTGAGTCAGCCGGCTCCGGCCTCGGCGCCCGTCCTGGCTTCCAGTTCCGTGATGCGCTTGCGCAGCGCCCGCTCTTCCTGGAAGCGCACGGTCTCGTCACGGATCACCGCCACGATGCCGGTGATTTCCCCGCCCTGCCCGTGCAGCAGCGCCACGGTAAAAGCGATCGACATCGCTTCGCCGTTCTTGTTGATCGCCGGGACCTTGAGCAAGTCATGGCCGTAGCGGGTCTGGCCCGTTGCCATGGTCTTGTCGTAGCCCTCCCAGTGGCGCGCACGCAGGCGCTCGGGAATAATCAGATCCAGCGACTTGCCCAGGGCCTCCTCCCGGGTGTAGCCGAACATGTACTCGGCGGCCGGGTTCCATAACGTGATGGCACCGTCGGCGCCGGAGATGATCACGGCGTCGCCGATGGCCGACACCAGCTGTTCATAGTCGATCGCGGTCTGCATGGTCTTGGTCTTTCCTGAGCTTTCCAGGCGAATGGGAGGGTGGCGAGGTTCGCCACCAGGGGTCCGGGCTGTCATTGTGGCACCGTCGGCCATGCCGGTCCCTCAGCTTGGCGTCCAAACCATGAAGCGCCAGGGTGCGTTACGTCCCGTCTACGCATTCCCCGGCGCTCCAGGTGTGACCCGCTGTCACATTGGGCGCTGGCAGTGCTGGCGCCTGGCTCAGATCACCTGCGACTCACGCAGACGGGAGATCTCCTCGGCGGCATAGCCCAGGCTGGCCAGCACTTCCTCGCTGTGCTCGCCCAGCAGCGGCGAACCGGTGATTTCCGGCTTCATGGCCGAGAACTTGATCGGGCTGCCCACGGTCAGGTAGGTGCCACGTTCCTTGTGCGGGACTTCCACGATCGAACCGCTCTTGCGCAGCGATTCATCCGCCGCGATTTCCTTCATTGACAGCACCGGCGAGCAGGGAATATCGAACTTGCGCAGGATGTCCACCGCCTCGTACTTGGTCTTGTCGGCAAGCCATTCTTCGATGGTCTTGAAGATTTCGAAGATATGCGGCTGACGGCCCTTGGGCGTGTTGTAGTTCGGATCGCTGATCCACTCTTCCTTGCCCAGTGCCTTGCAGATCGGCTCCCAGGCGTGGCCCTGGATGGTGAAGTAGATATAGGCGTTGGGATCGGTCTCCCAACCCTTGCACTTCAGCACCCAGCCCGGCTGGCCGCCACCGCCGGCGTTGCCACCACGGGGCACCACGTCGCTGAACGTGCCGTGCGGATACTGGGGATACTCTTCCAGATAGCCCTGGCGGTCCAGTCGCTGCTGGTCGCGCAGCTTCACGCGGCACAGATTCAGCACGGCGTCCTGCATCGATACGGCAACCTTCTGACCCTGGCCGGTCTGCTGGCGGCCGATGATCGCGGTCAGGATGCCGATGGCCAGGTGCATGCCGGTGTTCGAGTCACCCAGGGCGGCGGCCGACACGGTCGGCGGGCCGTCCCAGAAACCGGTGGTCGACGCGGCACCGCCAGCGCACTGTGCCACGTTCTCGTAGACCTTCAGGTCTTCATAGTGGTGGCCGTCGCTGAAGCCCTTGACCGATGCCACGATCATCTTCGGGTTCAGTTCCTTGATGCGCTCCCAGGAGAACCCCATGCGGTCAAGCGCACCGGGGCCGAAGTTCTCGACCAGCACATCCGATTCGCGGATCAACTGCTCCAGGATCTTCTTGCCTTCCGGCTTTTTGGTGTCCAGCGTCAGCGAGCGCTTGTTGCTGTTCAGCATGGTGAAGTACAGCGCGTCCGCGTCGGGAATGTCGCGCAATTGCGTGCGGGTGACGTCGCCGGAGCCGGGGCGTTCCACCTTGATGACGTCTGCGCCGAACCATGCGAGAAGCTGCGTGCAGGCGGGGCCGGCTTGCACGTGCGTAAAGTCGATGATCTTGATGCCGTTGAGTGGGAGGTTCACAATCGCTCTCCTGATGGAATAGAGGGTGAAACTGGGGTGGATTACTTCTTGGCCGCGCTCTGCGGATTCAGATTGGTCAGACGACCGCTTTCGGTGCCGGCAGCCGGATCGATGACGGCGTTGACCAGCGTGGGCTTGCCCGACCGCAAGGCTTCGTTCACCGCGGCTTCGAGTTCCGCCGGTGTGGTGACGTTGTGACCAACCCCACCGAACGCTTCCATCATCTTGTCGTAGCGCGCCCCCTTGACGAACATCGTGACCGCCGGATCGTTGCCGCCGGTCGGATTCACGTCGATACCCTTGTAGACGCCGTTATTGTTGAAAATGACGATGCAGATCGGCAGGTTGTAGCGGCAGATAGTTTCCACCTCCATGCCCGAGAAGCCGAACGCACTGTCACCGCACAGCGCGAGGACCGGCTTGCTGGTTTCGACCGCCGCAGCGACCGCGTAGCCCATACCCACACCCATCACGCCCCAGGTGCCCACGTCCAGGCGCTTGCGCGGCTCGTACATGTCGATCACGGCACGGGCGTAGTCCAGCGTGTTGGCGCCTTCGTTGACAAACGAGATGCCCGGATTGGCTTTGACGACGTCCTTCAGCGCGCGCAGCGCGCTATGGAAGTTCATCGGCGACACATCCTTGGACAAGGTCTCGGCCATCTTCGCCAGGTTCTTGTCCTTGCGTTCGTCCACCGCGTTCAGCCAATCGGCGTCCGGCTTGGCAAAGCCGTTGCCGATCTTGTCGAGCATTGCCGATACGCACGAACCAATGTCACCCACTACGGGCGCGGCGATGGCCACGTTACTGTCCATCTCGGTCGGCGAGATGTCGATCTGGATGAACTGCTTCGGCTTGCCCCAGGTCTTGCCTTTGCCGTGCGACAGCAGCCAGTTCAGGCGGGCGCCGACCAGCATCACCACGTCAGCTTCCGCCAGCACGTACGAACGTGCGGCCGAGGCCGATTGCGGGTGTGTATCGGGCAGCAGGCCCTTGGCCATCGACATCGGCAGGTACGGAATGCCAGTCTTCTCGACCAGCGCGCGGATATCCGCATCGGCGCGAGCGTACGCGGCACCCTTGCCCAACAGGATCAGCGGGCGCTTGGCGCTCTTCAGCAGCGCGACGGCACGGTCGATCGAGTCCGGTGCAGGGAGTTGGCGCGGGGCCGGGTCCACCACCTTGATCAACGACTTGCGGCCACGCTCGGCTTCCATCGACTGGCCCAGCAGATTGGCCGGCAGGTCCAGGTACACACCGCCGGGACGGCCCGACACGGCGGCGCGGATGGCACGCGCGATACCGACACCAATGTCTTCAGCGTGCAGCACGCGGAAGGCAGCCTTGGCGTGCGGACGGGCTATAGCCAGCTGGTCCATCTCTTCGTAGTCACCCTGCTGCAGATCGACGATCTCGCGCTCGCTCGAGCCGCTGATCAGAATCATCGGGAAGCAGTTGGTGGTCGCATTCGCCAGCGCCGTCAGCCCGTTCAGGAAGCCGGGCGCAGACACGGTCAGGCAAACGCCCGGCTTCTGCGTGAGAAAGCCGGCAATCGCTGCGGCGTTGCCGGCATTCTGCTCATGACGAAAGCTGATAACGCGCATGCCGTTGGCCTGCGCCAGACGGGCCAGATCCGTGACCGGAATACCGGGCAGGCCGTAGATGTTCTCGATGCCGTTCAGCTTCAGCGCTTCGATGACCAGATGAAAACCATCGGTTTGTGCCTGATGTTCTTCGCCAGCCTGACGCTGCAGCTCGTTTCCGACTTCTGCCATGGTTGCATCCTTCTATACAAATTGACGGGGATTGGAAAACTTCTGCTTCAAGGTGTCTTCAGCGGTCGTTCTCGCGCCCGCCTGGCTACTTCGGACTTCACGATGTCTCCTCCTTGACGATTCGCTACAGGCAGCGACCTTTGGCAAATACGGTATGTGATATATCAGTATTCAGCAAGCACTGATGCGAACTTTCGTCGATGCGCCGCAGCATTTCCCCGAAATTACGCAACCAGATAAGGGAAACTACCGAGCTTCCCGCCTTCGCAAACTGGCTCGTTCAGCCGCGCACATGGTTGACCAGCGAGCCGATCCCGCGGATCGACACCTCCACCACAGAACCCTCCTTCATCGACCCGACCCCGATCGAGGTGCCGACGGCGATCACGTCGCCCGGCATCAACGTCATGTCCCGCGACAGCAGGCTGACCTGCTCCTCGGGCGAAAAAACAATGTCGGACAACGGGTAGTTCTGGCGCTCGACGCCGTCCAGACGCGTTACCACGCTGGCGCTTCGCCAGTCAAAGCCGGAGACAATGGCCGGACCGACGCAACCGAAGGTGTCGGAACCCTTGGCGCGCGTCCACTGCGGGAAGTTGGGATCGGCATTGAGCAGCTCGCTCGCCGTGACGTCATTGACGATGGTGTAGCCGAAGATGTGCGAGGCAGCTTCGGCGAGCGGCACATTCCGGCATTCGCGGCCAATGACGATGCCGAGTTCGCCTTCGTAGGCGATCTTGCCGGTATACCCGCTCGGACGCAGGATGCCGTCGCCGGGGCCGGCCAGCGAACTTGCCGGCTTCAGCAGGAACAGCGGATGCACGGGCACCGCTTTCTCCAGCCGGGCCGCGAGGGCGTGAAAGTTGTTCCACAGCGCCACGATCTTGCCCGGCTGGCACGGGGCCAGCAGGTCCAGCGAGGCGTAGCTGTAGCTATTGCCCGTGGGGCGAGGATCGGTATAGCCAGGGCCATCGCATTCGATGACGCGGTCGGCATCACCCTCGTCAAGCCGGCCATAAGCGGCGTCGCCATCAGGACGGCGGAAGCGAATCCAGGTTTGCACGGCAGAACTCCTCTGACAGGCGCGAGCGTGCCGCGCCTGCTCTTTCAGCAGAGAATGGAGAGACCCCCGTCAGGGGCTGTGGAGACGAGGCACCGGCCGGGGCCGGACGCCTCGGGTCAGATCGCTCCCGCCAGGCGCAGCGCAGCAATCTGGGCCGGCGACCGCCCCAGCGATTCGAGGATCTCGTTGGTGTGCTCCCCCAGCAGCGGCGAGCGCTCGACGTTCACCGGCGAGTCGGACAGTGTGATCGGCGAGCCGAGCTGCACGTATTTGCCGCGCACCGGGTGCTCCAGCTCGATCAGGAAGCCGCGCTCGTACATCGACTGGTCCCCGATCAGGTCCTTCATCGACAATATCGGGCCACACGGCACATCCACCTTGTTGAGCGCGTTCATCACCTCGAACTTGGTGTGGCCCAGGGTCCATTGCTCGATGATGCCGAAGCACGCGGCGAGCTTTTTCAGACGCACTTCAGGCGTGGCGAATTCCGGATCGGTGATCAGATCTTCGCGGCCGCACAGGCGCATCAGCGGCTCCCAGCCCTGCGGCTGGATGATGACGTAGACATAGTCGTTGGCACCGCCCGGCGCGCAGCGCAGCGCAGCGCCCGGCTGGCCGCCGCCCGACGCATTGCCCGCGCGCGGCACGTGGTCGTCGAACTGATCGTTGGGGTACTCGCGCAGCGGGCCGGCATCCAGGCGCTGTTGGTCGCGCAGTTTCACGCGGCACAGGTTCAGTACGGCGTCCTGCATGGCGACTTCCACGCGCTGGCCGCGCCCCGAATGCTCGCGCTGCAGCAGTGCGCCCAGGATCCCGACCACGCAGTGCACGCCCGTACCCGAATCGCCGATCTGCGCGCCCGTCACCAATGGCATGCCGCTGGCTTCGCCTGTCGTCGATGCGGCACCGCCCATGCACTGAGCCACGTTTTCATACGCCTTGCAGTCCTGGTAGGGGCCGGGACCGAAGCCCTTGATCGACGCATAGACCATGCGCGGATTCAGGTCCTGGATATGTTCCCAGTCGAATCCGGCGCGGGCCAGCACGCCCGGACCGAAGTTCTCGATCAGCACATCGCTCTGCTGAATCAGGTCTTCCAGCAGTGCCTTGCCTTCCGGCGTTTTCATATTGAGCGTCAGGCTACGCTTGTTGCTGTTCAGCATGGTGAAGTACAGGCTGTCAGCGTTGGGCACGTCACGCAGCTGGCTGCGCGTGATGTCACCGCGTCCGGGCAATTCGACCTTGATCACGTCGGCGCCCATCCAGGCCATCAACTGCGTAGCCGAGGGGCCGGCCTGAACGTGCGTCAGGTCCAGGACGCGAATGCCGTCCAGGGCTTTGCGTTGCGCCATGGTGCTGGTCTGACTTTGGTTGGTAGCCTCGGCCATGCTCGTCTCCTGATATGTGTCTCGCTCTTTTGACATACAGTATGTGGTATATCAGCAAGATGCAAGAGAGTTTAAACCCGAATCATGGAAGTTTCGACGCTGCATCGCAGCAAATGCGCATAAAGCCTTGCGGTGCCTACGCTGGCAGAGGCTGTGTGAACCGGGGAGGTGTTGCGGATGACGCAGAGGCCGTTCCAAGGACAGCCCCTCGCCCCTGCGAGATCGGCAAATAACCAAGGAAAAGTGCCAAAGAAACGTGCCAAAGAAAAAGCCCCAACGTGCCGTAAAGCTGTTGGGGCGCTAGAAGATTCGGCCACATCGCGGAACAATGCCCGCGCCCCGTCATGGGCCGGGCGACGGGGCGTGCATGACGTGGCCGGCAGTCAGTCCAGGAAGTCGCAGTTCTTTTCCACGTAGTCGGCCAGATCGAGCGAATGCTGGCGCACCAGCTTCTCGGCCAGCTCCGTATCGCGCTTCTCCAGCGCCTCGATAATCCGCAGATGATCGACGATCGACCGCGCGGCCCGGTCGCTCTGCGAGATCGTCATTTTCCGAATTGCACGCACATGGACGAAGATGTTCTTGATCGCGTCCATGATGATCTGCGACTTCGATAGCTGCACGATCGCCTGGTGAAAGACGATGTTGGCGTCGGAATACTCTTCGATGTGCTCGGCCGGCGTGGAGTCTCGGAAGCTGTCGAACATGTGTCGCAGTTTGCCGATTTCCTCGTCAGTGGCATGGAGCGTGGCCAGGCGGGCCGCCATGCTTTCCAGCGCGGCCCAGACCTGGATCATCTCCACGATCTCGCGCTTGGTCTTGCGCATGATGTAGATGCCGCGGCGCGGCACCGTGCGCAGGAAGCCTTCCTGCTCGAGCAGCGTCATCGCCTCGCGGATCGGCGTGCGGCTCACGCCCAGCGCCTCGGACAGCACGCGCTCGTCCAGTCGCACTTCCTCCCGCGACTGATAGATATCGGCATCGGCAATGGCCTGGCGCAGCATCGCATAGGCCTGGTCGCGCAGGCTGGCGCCCGCGTTGATCGGCTGCAGCGACAGGGTCAGGCCGGCGGGCTGGACTTCGGGTGTTTGGGCGGACATGAATGCACTCGTCTATGACCGGCGCCCCGGGGGCCGAGGCGGCCTCCGGCGGCGTCCCGCCCTGCTTCTCTGCCGGGGCCTGACGCGCGGACGCATGGTGACCAGTTTGGCATGGCGCCATGCGGTTTGCTCATCAATTTCGTCGATGATCGCGCGTCAAGAACCCGAACGGGTGAGAAAAGGGCGGGTCCGGCCTTTCGTATATGGTATATCAAGATCACCACATCGCCGGGGATTTCTCCCGCGTCATGCCGCGCGCGCTACCGGCCCGGGCGGCGCAGTCTGGCCGCCCTGCGCCATCCTGTCGCGCTGCTTGATCAGGCCAAGCACGGCATCGACCATCGGTGTGGGCTGGCCGATCATCCGCCCCATCTCCTGCACCACGGTCAGCAAGGGGTCGATTTCCATCGCCCGGCCGGCCTCCAGGTCCTGCAGCATCGAGGTCTTGTGCGCCCCCACCGCGCCGGCGCCGTCGATGCGGCGCTCCACATCCACGCGGAAGTGCACGCCAAAGCGCTCGGCAATCGCCTTGGCCTCCAGCATCATCTGGCGGGACAGCGCGCGCGTGGCGGGGTCGGCGGTGATGATGTCCAGCGTGGCATGCGTCAGCGCGCTGATCGGGTTGAAGCAGAGGTTGCCCCACAGCTTGAGCCAGATCTCATCGCGGATGTTGTCGCGCACGGGCGCGTCGAGATCCGCCTTGACCATCAGCTCGGCCAGTTGCGTCACGCGCGAGGAACGGCTGCCGTCCGGCTCGCCGATAGGAAACTTCTTACCGTAGACATGGCGGATCACGCCCGGCGACTCGATCTCCGCCGCCGGATACAGCACGCAGCCGATGGCCCGCTCCGGCCCGAGGCCGCGCCACTGCTTGCCGCCCGGGTCCACGCTCTCCAGCGTGCGCCCGGCAAACTCGCCACCGTGCTTGTGGAAGTACCAGTAGGGAATGCCGTTGACACCGGTCACCACGGCCGTTTCCGGCCCGAGCAGCGGTTGCATCAAGTCCACCACGCCGGGCACCTGGTGCGCCTTGAGCGTGATGAACACGTAGTCCTGCGGCCCCAGCTCACGCGGATCGCTGGTGCAGCGCACGCGCGCCACGCGCTCCTCGCCCTCGATATGAAGGCGCACGCCGTTGGCCTGCATGGCCGCCAGGTGCGGCCCGCGTGCGATGAAACTCACGTCGGCGCCCGCGAGCGCCAACTGCGCGCCCATGTAGCCGCCAATCGCCCCTGCCCCATAGATACAGATCTTCATGGGTTGTCTCCTCGATGGTTGTGATGACCGGTATTGTTTTGATATATCACATACTATATTCCAGTCTTGGCGTTTCACAACCTCAATCTCACCCTAACTGCTCTCCCCTGCGCCGCCGGCGTGCGCTACCATGATCCTGGTAGTCCGCTTTCGGGTAGCCCTGCCCCAGCCCACCCCAACCAAGGAGTTCGCATGGAATCGCTACTCGCGCTGGCGCGCGATCCGGCCGCCTGGGCCGCCCTGGCCACACTGGTGGCCATGGAGGTCGTGCTCGGCATCGACAACCTGATTTTCATCTCCATCCTGACCAACAAGCTGCCCGAAGCCATGCGCGAGAAGGCGCGGCGGCTGGGGATCACTCTTGCGCTGGTGATGCGCCTGGGCTTGCTGGCGACGATTGCCTGGATCGTGGCGCTGACCGAGCCGGTCTTCACGATCCTTGGCAAAGGCATTTCCTGGCGCGACATCATCCTGATTGCCGGGGGCGCGTTCCTGGTCTGGAAGGCCACGCGCGAGATCCATCAGCACGTCTCGCCCGAACCCGGGCATGGCGAGGAAGGCATCGTCGCCCGCGCCGCGCCAAGTTTCGCGGTGGCCATCGGCCAGATCCTCGTGCTCGACCTCGTGTTCTCGATCGATAGCATCATCACCGCCGTGGGCATGACCGACCACGTCCCGATCATGTTCGTTGCCGTGATCGCCGCCGTGACCGTGATGCTGTTCGCAGCCGCGCCGCTGGCCAACTTCATCAACGCGAATCCCACCATCATCATGTTGGCGCTGGCCTTCCTGATCATGATCGGCATGACACTGATTGCCGACGGGCTGGGCCACCACGTGCCGAAGGGCTATATCTATGCGGCGATGGCCTTCTCGACCGGCGTGGAGGGATTGAACATGCTGGCGCGGCGGCGGCGCAGCCGGCGCACGGAGCCGCCGCCGGCCTGATATCGGGTATTCGGGCCTGGTGGCTGGCGAGTGGCCTGCCCGAGCGGGTATGATGGCTGTCTTTGCTGTCATCCCCACTCACACGCATCCATGCTTCCTGCGGATCTTGCCGGCGCCGATGGCGACCAGAGCGCGTCGCTGCCGCGTTCCGAACGGGCCTACCAACAACTCCGGGGCGCGATCCAGGCCGGCCACCTGCCACCCGGCACGCGCCTGCGCGAGGTGGAACTCGCCGAATCGCTAGGGCTGTCGCGCACGCCGGTGCGCGAGGCGCTCTCGCGGCTCGAGTCCGAAGGGCTCGTCGTCAACGAGCCCAATCGCGGCATGATGGTCACGCGGCTCGACGCCAGCATGGTGAGCGAGCTGTATGTCATGCGCGAGGTGCTTGAATCCACCGCGGCCGCCCTGGCCGCCCGCCATGCCACCGACGTGGAAATCTCGTTGTTGCGCGATATTGTCGAGCGCGATCTGGCCTTCGCTGAAGACCCCGACAAGCTGGCCGTCAACAATCGCCTGTTCCACGAGACGCTGCACCGCTGCGCGCACAATCGATATCTTCTGAAAACCTTGCGCTCGCTGCATGAGTCGATGGCGCTGCTTGGCCGCTCCACACTGGCCGTGCCGGGCCGCGCCCGGGGGTCGTACGAGGAACATCTGGCGCTGGTGGAGGCACTCGAGGCCCGTAACCCGGCGCAGGCCGAGCAGATTGCCCGGCGGCATATCCAGCAGGCGTACAAAGTGCGGCTGTCGCTGTGGATCGAGGAACAATCGGCTGGCGGCCAGTCACTATCGCTTTGATTTGCCGATAGTTTTTGAGCCTCCCAAACCCCAGCAGCCCCAGCAGCCCCGCCCCGTGCGGGGCTTTGTTTTGGAATGTTGGCCTGGATTGTTCTAGGGACTACAAGAGTGTGTTCCCCTGCGCGCGCTATGCCGCGCCGATCGCGCTTGCTATCGTCCATACCGAGGCCGAGGCTCTTCTCTCCCTTTCGGCCTCACGTCACCTCCGTGGCGGCTTTTTCTTTGAGGCGCGGCCTGATCGCCGCGCCTCCTTTCTTAGGGAGGTCTGCCATGACCGACAAATCCGCTGACAAGTTAGTCCGGATTCCCGGCCCGGATCATCCGATCACGATCACGCCCCAGGCCGGCCGCGTGGTGGTGAGCGTAGCGGGCCGCGTGATTGCCGACACCCGCCGGGCCCTGACACTCGCCGAGGCCTCGTACCCGCCGGTCCAGTACATTCCGCGCGAAGACGTGGACATGTCGCAACTGACGCGCACCCAGCACACCAGCCACTGCCCGTATAAGGGCAATGCGGCGTACTACAGCATTCCCGCCGGCGGCACCCGCTCAGGCAACGCGGGGTGGACCTATGAATCGCCCCATCAGGCGGTCGCCCAGATCGCCGGCCATCTGGCCTTCTACCCGGATCGCGTCGATCGCATCGAAGTGACTCGCTAAGCACCCATATAAGCCAAAAAACCGACCCGCCGCACACCTCGAAGGGGTGTGCGGCGGGTCGGTTTTTCAATGGCGGCGCCGGGAAGGCGCCGCAGGCACTACGGGTGTTCTGACCGGATTAACCGTTCGCGTAGACGACCTTGGCCTTGCGCGCTTCCGATTGCAGACGGGAGAAAACGTTCTGCACGGCAGCCACGACGCGCTTCACGTCGTTGGCAAAACCCAGGCTTTGCGTGCCCAGTTCGCGCTCGATCAGGTCGCGTTCGAGTTGATCGGTCATCTTGATGTCGGATTGGGTGTTCATGGCGTCCTTCCTTGAGGGATTACCCTTATGGGGTTTTCACTAATTGTAGCAGAAGGATTGTCGCAATGCAGCATTAGGTGATAGTACGTATGCGCGGAAGCAACGGGACGGCCTTATGAGTCACTCTACGCTGATCCCGGCAGCATCTTCACAACGCGGACCACATCGACCGGCGCTGCCGCATGCTCCGATAGCACGAGCGCATACATGGCGAGATGCCAGGAATGCTCGGCACTATTTTCTCGACGCGATCGATCGATAGGCGGCGACATCCGCACGACGCTCTTCAGTCGGTCAATTTCTCTAAGGAAGGCGAGCTGCCGCTCCAGGTGGGGAAGATTCATGGTGAACACCAGGCGATGAGCATCACAGGGAGATGTCTGGCAGACAACTATGCCGGACATGGCTGGCAAACGCATGGATATGCGTGTCAAGGCGTCCCCTCGCCCACATGGGCACCTGGCCCCCGCCCCGCCATCACGTCCTGTGGATTGCGCAACGGACACGCCTTCAGCGACAGGCAGCCGCAGCCAATGCAGCCGTCGAGTTGATCGCGGAGCATCGTCAGCGCGCGGATGCGGGCGTCGAGATCCTCCCGCCAGGAAGCAGACAGCCGGCGCCAGTCGGCCACGGTCGGTGCCTTGCCCGCCGGCAAACGCGCGAACGCCTCGGCGATGACCGCAAGCGGCACGCCCATGCGCTGGGCAATGCGTAACACAGCCAGCCGACGCAGGATGCCGCGTGGATAGCGGCGCTGGTTGCCAGCGCTGCGCGTGCTCGAAATCAAGCCCTTCGATTCATAGAAATGGAGCGCGGAAGCGGCCACGCCGCTGCGTTCGACCACCTGCCCAATGGTCAGCGGGTCGCGGGCGCGCATCGGGCGCACGGGTGGTTCCAACGGGTCGATTTTGTCGATTTTCGGGGGGCGGCTCATGACAGGACCATAGCGGACAAGGAAAGCCCTTGCAGCGCGCATGGTATCGCACTCGAGCTTGACCTCAATCGCACTTGAGGTTTGACACTGGCATCCCTTTCCACCCAGGACCCTGCCATGCAGCTCGAATCGCCTCGCGCCCCGTACCTCCAGTTCATGAACCCGCCCGATCTCTACGATCCGCGCCTGAACGGCTATTCACATGTCGCGGTAGCGATCCGCCCTGCGAAGCTCATCTTCGCGGCGGGCCAGGGTGGCGAGGACATGTGCGGCGGCCTGCGGGCCGACTTCACGGCGCAGGTCAACCGCGCACTGTCCAACCTGCGCGTGGCGCTGCAGGCCGGCGGCGCAGACATCCCCGACATAGCCAAGATCACGGTGCTGGTCGTCGATCATTCAATGGAACGGCTGGCCATCTTCAGCCGCGCCTGGCAGGCCTTGCTGGGCGACTGGCCGGCACCCGCCTGCACGCTGATTCCCGTGCCAAGGCTGGCGATCGACGGCATGCTGTTCGAGATAGAGGCCGTAGCCGTGTTGCCGGAATAGCCATCCCCTTCACGATGAGAGAGGCGTCAGAATCACCGGGGGCAGGTCTCGGTGCGCGTCATCGCCAGCTGCCATGAAGGTGGGGCGCCAATGCATTGGTTCAGGTGCGATGTGAAGGCCCGGAGCTTTGCCGATGCGCGCGGCTGGGCGCGCAGCAAATAGATGCCGCCTTGTGCCTGCGGGCGGAGGCCATCCAGCAGCAATTCCTCCAGCCGCCCCGCCCCGATATCCTCGCCGACCGACCAGTCCGGCATCAGGGCGATGCCCAGCCCTTGCAGTACCGACAGCCGCCGTGCATCGCAATCGTCGCACTCCACCGCGAACAGCGCCTGCGCGGCGTGGGTGGATTCCAGGAGTTCGCGCCAGCCGCGCATGCTCGTGCTGTGGCCCCGGTCGATAAGGCGGTGGCGCGATAGTTCATCCGCGTGCACGGGTCTGCCGTGAGCGCGCAGGTAGTCTGGCGTGGCGCAGATCACGTATCGCTGGCTGGCCACTCGCTGGGCGATCAGGCTGCTGTCGGCCTGTTGCCCGACGCGCACCACGACATCAAACCTTTCGAGCACCGGATCGACCACACGCTCGGTCAACTCCAGCTCAACGGTCAGGTCCGGATACTGCGCGTAGAGGGAACCGAGGTGGGGTACGACGTGCCGCCGCGCGAACGCCGGCAGGCACGCCACGCGCAATCGGCCGCTGACACCCTGCTCCAGCGCCGTCACCGCGTCGCGCGTTTCATTGAGTTCCTGGAGGATGCGCGCGGCCCGCTGGTAGAGAAGATCGCCCGCCTCGGTGCAGACCAGCGCCCGCGTGGAGCGGGTGAACAGCGCCACGCCCATTTCCCGCTCCAGCACGTCGATCTGGCGCGACACTGACGATGCGACCTGCCCGCGCCGCCGCGCAACGGCCGAGAAGCTCCCTTCACGTGCCACATCGACGAAGACAGCCAGATTCTCAGCAAAGCGAATGAATTCCATTTGTGCGCTCTCCGCAAAGGCATTACGCGCCCGGATTGGCTTTCCACGGCAAACCGACGGGAATAGTATCAACACCTCAGCCCAGAGAGGCAAGTCTTTGCGAAAATCGCAAAGCATGCAGCCTCCGTCATCCGGATTGTCGAAACCCTACTGGAAGGCACCGCAATGGAGACAACCTACCTCTCAGCCGCCCTGCGCTCGATGCGCGGGCGCCCCCGCCGCATGCTGGCCACCGCGCTCCTCATGTGCGCAACCGGCCACGTCATGGCCGACGACTGGCCCGCCAGGACGGTCACGATCGTCGTACCGTATGCAGCAGGCGGCACCGTCGACAAGGTCGCACGGCAGGTGCAGGATGGCCTGCACACCCGCCTGGCGCAGACCGTGGTGGTAGATAACCGCGCGGGCGCCGGCGGCACCATAGGCACCGGCCAGATTGCCCGGAGCCCCGCCGATGGCTACACGCTCGGCATGGTGTTCGATTCCTTCGCCACCGAGTCCCACATTTATCCGAAACTGCCCTATGTCGGGAAGCGCGACCTGACGGGTGTGTCGTACATGGTCCGCTCGCCCATGGTGCTCGTGGTGCCGGCCAGTTCGCCTTACCAGACCCTCCAGGATTACGTCAGTGCCACGCGCACGCCGAAGAAGGTCTCGTACGCATCGGTAGGCGCCGGGAGTTCCAACCAGCTTGTGGCGGAAGCGTTTTTCGAAGCCGCTGGCACCAGCGGTATCCACACCCCCTACAAGGGTGGCGGACCCGCGATCAACGACCTACTGGGCGCCCACGTGGACTCGATGATCGCCAGCCTGCCGCTGATCCTGCCTTATGTACAGGCCGGCAAGCTGCGCGCGCTGGCGGTGACGTCCCCGCAGCGCGACGCCCGTCTGCCCGAGGTGCCCGCCGTGGCGGAACGCTACAAGGGCTTCGAAGCATACTCGTGGGTGGCCATGATCGCGCCGGCCAAGATCCCGCCGGCCGTGCTGGAGAAACTGTCAGCGGCGGTGACCGCCACCCTGCGCGACCCTGCCATCGCGAAGCAGCTGAGCGCTGGCGGCTTCGAGATCGTGGCAGGGAACGCCACCCAGACCAACAAGCTGATCCAGGACGAGTCCGCGCGCTGGGGCCGCCTGATCAAGGCCCGCAACATCACACTCGAATAGATGCCGCCGTCATGAACACTTTCGTCTATCAGTCCCGCCCCCAACGCGTGGTCTTCGGCGCGGGCGCGCTGGCCCGACTGGCCGATGAAGCCGATGCGCTCGGCGTCAAGCGCGTGCTCGTGCTTTGCACGCCCGGCCAACGTGCGCTCGCGGAGCGCGCCAGCGCGTTGCTGGGCGACCGCAGCGCAGGCATTTTCGATGGCGCCGTCATGCACGTGCCCGTGGAACAGGCCCGCAAGGCGCGCACCGTGGCGGCAGAGCGCGGGGCCGACTGCGCGCTGGCCATCGGCGGGGGGTCGACGATCGGTCTCGGCAAGGCGATTGCGCTGGAGTCCGCGCTGCCCGTCATCGCTGTGCCCACCACTTACGCCGGCTCGGAAGCGACGCCGATCTACGGCCTGACCGACGCCGGCCTCAAGCGCACCGGACGCGATGCCCGTGTCCTGCCACGCACTGTCATCTACGATCCGGAGTTATCCCTGCGTCTGCCGCGCATGGTCAGTGTGACCAGCGGCATCAATGCCATCGCCCATGCGGCCGAGGGCCTGTACGCGGGCGATCGCAACCCGGTCAGCGACTGGATGTCGCGCGAAGGCATCGCGGCGCTGGGTCGTGCGTTGCCGGTCATTGCCCGGGGAGGTGGCGAGGACGGTGCCGAAACGCTCGCCGCACGCGGCGATGCGCTCTACGGGGCGTGGCTGTGCGGCGCCGTGCTCGGCAGCGTCACGGCAGGGTTGCACCACAAGCTGTGTCATACGCTGGGTGGCACCTTCAATCTGCCGCACGCGGAGGTCCATACGATTGTGCTGCCGCACGCGCTTGCCTACAACGCCGCTGCCGCGCCGGCCGCCATGGAAGCCATCGCCCGTGCGCTGGGTGCCACCGATGGCAATGCACCGGCGGCGGTCTTCGACCTCGCCGCCTCGCTCGGCGCCCCTACCGCGTTGCGCGATATCGGCCTGAAAGAAGAGGATCTGGAGCGGGCATGCGAACTGGCACGACAGGATCAGTACCCGAATCCGCGTCCATTGGAAGCGTCTGGCATCCGCACCCTGCTGCGCGATGCGTTCCTGGGCAATCGTCCGGCGCTCTCCTAGGAAAGCATCGATCAACCCTGCCCAGGCGGCGCCCCCGTGGAGCCGCGTACCACCAGTTCCGGCCGCAATTCGATGACGACGGTGGCAGTCTGTGGCTTCTCGATCCTGCGCAGCAGCAGTTCGGCCGCCTGTTCGCCCATGTCATGCACCGGGATGCGAATGGTCGTCAGCGGCGGCGTCAGTGCATCGACGAAAGGCATATCGTTGTGGCCCACCACGGAGACGTCTTCCGGACAGCGCAAGCCGCGCTCGCGCAGAAAGTCGTAGCAACCCATGGCCACGAGATCATTGCCTGCGGCAATGGCGGTCAGGCCGGGCAGCGCTTCGAACAACTGGGCACAGGCCCTGCGGCCGGCCTCCCGGGTATAGCTCTCGGCCTCGACGACGGCATACGCACCGCGCCGCAATCGATGACGTTTGACCGCCTGCATGAAGCCTTCCCGCCGCAGTTCGCCCGTGGAGGTACTCGCGGGACCGGCGATGTGACCGATGCTGCGGTGGCCGAGCGATACCAGATGATCGACGGTCAGCGCCATCGCCAGCTGGCTGTCGCTGACCACGCAGGACGCCCGGCCGGTATGCTCGCCGCGATTCACCATCACCACCGGAATGCCGAGCTGGAAGCAGTAGTCGAGCAAGGGATCGTCGCGTTCCGCCGTGGCCAGCACCAGCCCTTCCACCTGCCGGGCCAGTAACTGGTCGATCACGAAACGCTGCCTGGCGCGCTCCACGCCAGCATTGACGACGATGGGCACATAGCCGTGCCTGCCGAGAACGGCCTCGATCCCCGCCAGGATGGGCGGGAACACCGGATTCGCGATGTCCGGCAACACCACGCCGATCAGCCCCGAGCGTTGCGTACGCAGCCCCGCCGCGATGCGGTTCGGACGGAACCCGCGCAATTCGGCCAGCTTCAGGATTCGCGTGGCCACCTCTTCGGCCACAAGATGGCGCGTGGCGGGGTTCATCACGCGAGACACCGTCGAATAGTGGACATCGACCTCGGCGGCGAGGTCCTTGATGGTCACGCGTTTGCGCTCGGACATGGGCAGGCAGACGCCACGTTGGCTATTGGAATGCGCCATTCTAGCGCCTGCCGCCGCCGCGCCGGCTATTCCCCTGCCCGCACGCCGGACTGTTTCACCACGGGCGCCAGCTTGCCGATTTCGGCCTGGATATAGCTGGCAAACTCCTGCGGCGTGCTGCCGCGTGCCTCGGCCCCCTGCGCGGCCAGCCTCTCGCGCACATCGGGCGACGCCAGCGCCTTGCCGATCTCGGTGTTGAGCGCCTGGATCACCTCCTTCGGCGTGCCGGCCGGCGCCAGTACGCCGAACCACGAATCGAACGCATACCCGGGCAGCCCCGCCTCCGCCACGGTTGGCACATCGGGCAATGCGCCGGCGCGGGCTGGCGTGGTCACGGCCAGCGCGCGCAACTTGCCTTGCCTGACGAACGGCATGGCCGATACGGTCGGCGCGAACATCATGTCGCCGCGCCCCGCCATCACGTCCGTCAGCGCTTCGCCGGTGCCCTTGTACGGAATGTGCACGATGTCGATGCCTGCCTGCATCTTGAACATCTCACCGCTCAGGTGCGTGGAGCTGCCCGAACCGGCGGAATCGAAATTCAGGGTGCCTGGCTTGGCCTTGGCGGCGGCCACGATGTCGCGCATCGACTTGTACGGACTGGCGGCATTGACCACCAGCACGTTGGGCACCGAAGCGACCAGCGACACCGGCGCGAAGTCCTTGAGCGTGTCGTAGCCCAGCTTCGGATAGAGCGTGGCGTTGATGGCATGGCCCACGGAGACCAGGATCAGCGTGTAGCCGTCAGGCGGCGACTTGGCAACCGTGCTGGCGCCGAGGGTGCCGCCGGCGCCAGGCCGGTTGTCCACCACCACCTGCCATTGGCCGCCCTCCCCCAGCTTGCCGCCAATGATGCGCGCCAGGATATCGGTGGCGCTGCCTGCCGAGAACGGCACGATCAGCCGGATCGGCTTCGCGGGATACTGGGATTGCGCGATGGCCGCGTGCGGCAGCCAAAGCGCCGCGATCAGCCCAAAGGCGGTGATGGGGCGGAAAAACTGTCGTCTCATGGTTGTCTCCTCACGGTGCAAATGGCGTGCGCGGACGTCAGAAAAAGTGCCGCATGCCGAGCGCAAGGGTCTGCGGATCGGCACCGGCGCTGACACCGAGCTCGTTGATGGCGAAGTCGTAGATCGCGTTTTTCTTGTTATGGATGCGGCTGTAGTAGGCGTAGAGCGCGGTGCGCTTCGATAGCGGGTAGTCGTAGCCCACCGTGAACTGCATGGCATTGGTCTCCGAGCCGCTACGGAAGAAGCCGATCGTGTCCGTGGACGACCCCGTGCCGTTGGCGGCATAGGCCACCCCCACCCGCACGCTGCCGGTCCCAAGCTTCTGCACCAGCGATGCGTAGTACCCATTGCGCTGCAGATCGCCCGTATCCGTGCGGTAGTGCAGGTGTTCATAGAGCGCGGCCAGGCGCGTACCCGGGAACAGCTGGTAGGCCAAGGCTACCTTCAGCGCATCGTCATTGCGTCCGGCTGCCTGGTAGTGCGAGTGGACTTCATAGGCAATCGTGGCGCCGAGCGGGCCTCGCTCGTAGACCAACGCGGCGGAGTACAGCGCCGGATTGCGTGGCACCGTCGTCTTCTCTTCCGGCAATCCCCAGCCGAGCCAGAGGCTGGCGCCGCCCAGTTGCGGCGAGCGGTACTGGATGATGTTCTTCTGGCGCCGATCGAACGAACTCGTGTCCTGCACGTTGTCAGAACTCGACGTCGAGCCATTGCCGATCAACGCCATGTAGCCGGCGGTGGTCGGGTAGTACGGATCGTAGCCCGCCGTCGACTCGGTATAGGGCGTCTGCCAGTGGCCCATGAACAGCAGCCCGTAGTCGCCCTGCAGGCCCACGCGCGTATTGCGGCCCGCAATCTGGCCCTGTCCGGTGTCCAGCGAGACGTTGCTCTCGATCTGCCACACGGCCTGGAGCGAGCCGCCAAGGTGCTCCACGCCCCGGAAGCCGAATACCGACCGATTGTTGGTCTGCCGCACGGTGCTGCCCAGCTTCGTCCCGTCCGTTGCCGTGCTGGCCCGCGAGTACTCGATGGCCGTGTTGAGCCGGCCGTAGATCGTCACGCTGTCTTCCGCCATCGCTTCCCGGGCGATGACAGTGGACATCAGCGCCAGTGGAATCACATGACGTCGCCTGAAAACTCTCTGCATCTGGGTCTCCTCGTGTTGTGATGAAGTGGATCTTTGCAAACGTTTGCAGCAGAGCAACAAAAAAATCAGGGCTTGGCGGTGGCCGTGGTCGTGGCCGGATAGGGCATGGCCAGCAGCAGCATCGCGGGCCGGTTGGAGGAATTGCTCACCTGCCGTGCCTCCCCGGGCGCCAGCCGAACGGAATCGAACTGCCCGAGCGTCACGGACTCATCCGGCGTGCGGATGCAGACCTCGCCCTCCAGCACGACGTAGTGCTTCTCCATCGGCGAGGCGTCGAGCGAGGTATGGCCGCCCGGCAGGATGATCGACACACCCAGCCACAGGGCGTCGGAGGGGCCCGCCTCGTGGCCTTGCAGACGCAGGCAGTGCATGCCTTCATGATTGGCGGGATGGTAGGCCCGCGCCTGTGCGAATCGGGTCGTATTCATGGCGTCAGCACCACGCGCTCGGTGGCGCCTTGCAGCACGGCGCGATAGGCGTCCCGTGCATTGGACAGCGCGTACGTGTAGTCCGGAAGCACCGGGAACGCCTTCAGGGCGCCTGATGTGAACATCGGCGCCAGCGCATCGAGGATCTTTGCGCCGGCTTCGCTGTCCATGGCAAGCGTATCGACGCCCACGTAGGTGTGCTGGCCACGGTAGAACGCGAAGATGTCGAACCGCACCGGCTTTTCAATCGTGGAGATGAAGACCTGCGTGGCGCCAATCGCCATGGCCAGATTCGCCTGCTCGAAATAGGGGCTGCCCACCGTGTTGTAGACGATATCCGCACCATGCCCGCCGGTTTCCTCCCGCACGACGTCGGAGAGCGTCTCCCGGCTGGCATCGATCATGCGCACCGTTCCGCTGGCGTGACCACGGTAGGGCTCGGCACCGCGCTCCACGGCGAACACGCGTGCGCCCAGTGCGGTCGCGATCTGGATCGTGGCCTGGCCTACCTTGCCATTGCCGCCGCAAACGAGCACCGTGCTGCCGGCGCCCGGCATGCCGGCGCGGCGCAAGCCCTCATACGCGGTGATGAACGGCACCCCGACGGCACCGGCTTCCAGCAGCGACAGCGTCGCCGGCTTCTCGCGCACTGCGTCCACGCCAATACGCAGATACTTGCCATGCGTGCCGTCGCGACGAATGCCAAGCTCGCCGCCACTGCCCCAGACCTGCCGGCCGATCCACTGCGAGGGGCCGTCGATCACGACGCCTGCGTAGTCGCGCCCCGGCGTGCGCGGCCATACGGCATGCGGCATCATGCCGAGCGTCGCCTTCACGTCGCTGGGGTTCACGCCCGCGCTGGCGACTTCGATGATGCACTGGCCCGTGCCGGCCTCGGGACGCGGCATGCCGGTCAATGCGAGTTCGAGCGTGTCGATACTGGAGGCTTTCTGATGAACCTGGATGGTATTCATGGTGATATCGAATGCGGTGTGCGATGAATGAAAATGTCAGGCGTTGCGCAGGCCCAGCACGGTGCGGGCCTCCGATGACGAAGCGATGTCTCCTCCCAGCGACTTGACGATGTCGCGCGCCTTGGCCACCAGCGCGGCATTGTTCGGGGCGAGTACGCCCTTCTCCAGATAGATGTTGTCTTCGAGTCCTACCCGCACATGGCCGCCCGCGAGCCAGGCCTGGGCGACGATCGGGAACTCGGCGCGGCCAATGCCGAATGCGGACCAGTGCGCACCCTGCGGCAGCATACTGCTGGCGTAGAAGATGGTCTCCGGGCTCGGGGCGAATCCGTACTTCACGCCCAGCACGAAGGTCCACAGGCCGGGGCCGTCCAGCACCCCCTCGCGCATGAAATCGAGCGCCATGTTCAGGTCACCGGAATCGAAGATCTCCAGCTCCGGCATCACGCCTGCGCTGCGGATGACGCCTGCCATCTTGCGCACGTTGGCGGGCGTATTGATGACAACGTCGCCGCCCGAGTTCATCGTATTCAGATCGAGGGAACAGACATCGGGTCGCAGCGCCGCGATATGTTCCACCCGCTTGAGCGGATGCAATAACGTGGTACCAGGGGCCGCCACGCGTGGCTCGTCTTCATCGGGCACAAAGCGTCCGCCGGGCCCCGTGGTCAGGTTGATGATCAGGCTGCGGTGCTTCGCGCGAATCCTGTCGATGACATCGGCGTAGTAGTCGAGCGACATCGACGGCCGGCCCGTTTCCGGATCTCGCACATGGATATGGGCGGCTGCGGCGCCGGCTTCCGCCGCTTCGAGCGCGGCATCGGCAATCTGGGCGGGCGTGACGGGAAGCCCCGGATGCTGTTCAGGCGTGACGATGTTGCCGGTCACAGCACAGGTGATGATCGTCTTGCGTGCGTGCATGGTCAGTTGAGCGAGGGATGGGAAAAGAAGATCAGGAGCTCAGCCGAGCTGGCGGCCACCGTCGACGACGATGGTGGTGCCTGTGGCAAAGCGCAGCGAGGTGGCGCACGCGATGATGGCGTCCGCCACGTCCTGTGCTTGGCCGATACGGCGCAGCGGCGTGGTGCTCGCCGCGCGGTCATTGAAGCTGCTGTCGCGGCCCGGCACGAAGCCCGTGTCGACGACGCCCGGAGAGACGTTGAGCACTCGGATGGCCGGTGCCAATGCGCGACCGAGCGACATCGCCATGACATCCAGCCCGGCCTTTACGGCGCAGTACGCCACGTTGCTGCCCTGTCCGGTGCGCCCCGCAATGGATCCCACGTTGACGACCAGGCCGTCGCCATTGGCGCGCAGCAACGGCGCGAACGCCCGAATTGCCGCGAACTGGCCGCGCCAGTTAATGGCGAACATCTCGTCGATCAGGGCATCGTCTAGGGCGTCTAGATCCCCATGCGGAATTGCACGCGTGAAGCCTGACGTGTTGACGAGAATATCCGCGCGGCCATAGTGGTGATGCACGTCGTCGGCAAGCTGACGCAATGTGGCGCTGTCGCCGACTTCCGCGCGTGCCGCCAGATGGTTGCCCGCTGGCAACGCGTTCACGGCACTTGCCGTGCGGTCCGCATCGCGCCCGGTCAGCACGACACTGGCGCCGATATCGGCCAGCGCCCTGCCCGTGGCGAAGCCGATGCCGCCAGTGCCGCCGATAATCACGGCAACCTTGCCGGAGAGAGGGGAAGGAGTCATGGTCTGTTGATGAGTGGAAGAGGATTGGATCGTCAGTCGATGGGCGGCTTCGGGAAGGTTTGCTCCCCGGGTTCGAGCGCGAAATCGAACGCCATGGTGTAGAACGGCGCCGGCAGGTCGCCCCAGGGGCTGCGGCCAGCTTCAACCAGCCGGAACGCGCCCACGAGCTGGCGGTGCACGCCGAACGTGACATCGGTTTCGAGGATGTCGGAATCATCGGCAAACACCTGCGTCACCAGCGTGCGATAGCCTGGTGCGGCCACGATGAAATGAATATGCGCGGGACGGTAGGGATGCCGGTTCTGGGCGGCCAGCAGCTTGCCTACAGGGCCGTCCGTGGGCACGGGATAGCCCGCGGGCCGCACTGTACGGAAGTAATAGCCGCCATCGGCATGGGTGTGGAACAGGCCGCGCAAGTTGCGGTCGGGCTGTTTCGGGTCCTGGTTGTCATAGAGGCCAACCGGCGACGCTTGCCAGACCTCCACGACCGCACCCGGTATCGGCGCGCCATCGGTACCGCGAACCGTGCCACTGACGAACAGCGGCAATCCCGGTGCGTCATCTTGCACCACGCAGTCGCCGCACGCGTAATGCGGCGCATGGGCGCGATAGAACGGCCCCAGCAATGCGCCGGGCGTGCGCCCTTCGCTTGTGCCGTTGTTCATGGTGGTGACCAGCGTGGACAGGCCAAGCACATCGGCCGCAAGCACAACTTCGTTATTCGTGGCGTGTGTGGCGTGCCCAAGCGCGGCGATAAATTCGAGCCCCATCTCGAACTCCTCGTCGGTCGGCCGGACTTCGCGCAGGAAGTCGTGCAGGTGCTTGACCAGCGCTGCCATCACCGTGCGCAGGCGGGGGTCTTCCGTCTGCGCCATCGCCCGCCTGACCACTTCCGTGACTGACCATTCGTTCTCGATCAGGCTCGATGCGCTGACAGGCTTCTGGGCTGGGTTGGACTGTGGTGTTTCCATACCGTCTCCTTATGCAAACGTTTGCATTATGCGCGATTCCAAGCGCGTGGCAAGCCGCGTGGGGCGTGCAGGAGTTAGGCGAAAATCACTTAACGTAGGAAAAACCAGGCGAATCAAGAGGATAGAGAACCGATCCGTGGTAACCCTAGCTTGTGGACGGATTATCCCGTCAGCGTCGCAGCCGCCTCCAGCCCACCACGACCCCGCTGACCGACATCACCAGCCCTGCCATCGACAGCACCCACATCACCACATCCCACGCCGGGCGCTGCTGCGTGAGCGAAGCGAAGTCATAGCGGTGTGCAGCATTGAACACCCAGCGGTAGAGGCGGCGGCTATCGTCACTCCGGCCAATGACCTGACCCGTCGATGGATCGACATAGGCCCAGGTGTGGTCGGCGTCGTCGAAGGTCAACCGCAATACGGGCAACCTGCGCGCGTTGTGGTGGCTATACCAGTAGGTATCGGCGTCCGTTTGCAGGAAGCTGGCCACGACCTTGGCGTCTGGCATCAGGGTGCCGGCAGTTCGCGTCAGCATGGCCCGGTCCCAGTGCACCGGCGCACCGCTGCGCGGATCGAGGACCGTGATCTCGCCCTGGCCAGAGGCCACCTGCAACGCGGGGACGTTGCCCACCCAGGTCATGCGGATCTCCCGGGCGCCGCCGTCTGCCAGCATGCCGAGCCAGTCCGGCGCGGGGAACGAGGCCCTGGCATGCCCGGCGTAGCGCTGCAAGGCCGCGCCGTCGAAGCCGCGCCCGTTGAACCACTGGTTCGGATTGACGGAGAGCCATCCCGAGATCAGCCAACCCAGCAGGAACAACGCGCCGGCAAGCCCGGCCACGTGATGCCACGCCATCCAGCCATGGTATGGCGATACACCCGCCGTGCTGCCGTGCGCGAAGCGCCGCCGCACGCGCAGCCGCAGCCAGCCGATCCAGACGCCGGTGATGGCCACCACCACACAGGGACCGGACGTCCACAACACAACCTGGCGCCACAGCGGCGGGTCCTTGCGGATTGGCGTGAAATACAACCAGTGCGGCACCGCGCCGAGCCAGTTCCAGAACCGCTCGGTGCGATGGGTATCGCGCATGACCTCGCCGGTCTTGGCCGAGACATATAGCTCGGTGCCGCGTCCATCATCGATGGCGATGCGGTGCAGCGGGCGCCACGCGTTGAGGCCGTTCGGCACGGTCCACTGGTCGCGTTCGGCGGTCTCGATCCAGCGCGCGGGCTTGCCGGCGAACCGCTGGGCAGTGCCCTGCGCCGTGGCCGCATCGACGGCCCCGATGACGCGACCATCAGTTGCCGCCACGGTATGAGGTCGCCCCTTGTCATCGACCATGCGATAAACGGGCAGGTCACCCGCCATCTCAAGCCGCAGGCTGCGCGGGAAACTGGACAGCCCGGCCGCCGCCATGGCGGCATCCGGCGTCGTAGCCACCGCGCGCACATCAAGCGGCGGCAGGCCAGCCAGCCGCTCCGCCTCGGTCAGCACGGGAAAGCCGATGTACATCATCACCAGCCCCGAGCCGAACCACATCGCGATCAACAGGCAGCCGGCGATCCCCATCCAGCGATGGATCAGGTAGAGCCAGCGCCGCACCTTGCGCCACATTTCCCGGCCTCAGAAGTAGAAGTTGGCCGACAGTTCCGCCGAGCGTGGTCGGCCCAGCAACCATTGCTGGCCTCCGTTCGAGACCGATTCGGCATAGTCCTTGTTGAACAGGTTGTAGACGCGCAGCGTCAGCGCCGCCTGCTTCGAGACGCGCCACGACAGGGCCGTATCGACCGTCGTATAGCTCGGCACGCGCACGCGGTTGGCCGTGTCCGCGTAACGCCCCCCGACATAGCGCAGGCCCGCGCCGAACGTCCATTGCGCGATGAAGTTCCACGTCAGCCAGGCATTGGCGGCCTGCTGCGGCACGCTGGTAGGCACGTTGCCGGCACGGGAGACCAGCACGCCGCCCACCGATTCGTTGAAGTCGTCATAGCGCGCGCGCAGCACGGTACCGTTGACGTCGAACCGCAGCCCGCGCAGCACCTCCACGCTGGCCGATGCCTCCAGCCCGCGCGACGACTGCTCGCCCACCTGCTGCGTGATCGTCGGGTTGACGGGATCGCGCGAGAGCAGGTCGTTCTTGCGGATCTCGTAGGCCGCGAAGGTCCATTCGCCGCGATTGCCCCAGAACGCCTGCTTCACGCCCACTTCCACCTGCTTGCCAGTGGCGAGGTTGAAATTGCGCTGGGCGTCGGAGGTGGTGATCAGCGCCCCCAACGGGTCGGTGGCCGTGGCGTACTGGGCATAGACGGCCAGGCTCGGGCTGAACTGGTAGACAGTGCCCACGCGCCATGTGGTGTTGGCAAAGGTCTTGTCCCAGGCCGAACCGGCCACCAGGTCAATGCGCGTCAGGTCGGCATGGTCGAAACGCACGCCGCCGATCACCGACCACTGCGGCGTGAAGGCGATACGGTGCTCGCCGAACAGCGCGTACTGCGTGGTGTTGCTGCGGAAGCGTGGCGACGTGACGATGCCCGGCGGGCTGAAGAACAGGCCCGGATCGAAATCGCGCGCCGGCACGGTGGACGTGCCGCCGTAGGGCGAGTTGTTCGAGTGGGTGAAGTGGATCTTGTTGACGTCAAAGCCGACCGTCGTGGTGTTGTCGAGCCCGAACAGCTTGCTGCGCACCGTCAGGTCGGCGCGGTTGCCCACCTGCTCCTGGTCGTGCAGGATCTCCAGATAGTCCCCGCGCCGCACCTGCGAGGTGGCCGGCAGAAAGGTATAGGTCTCGCTGTTCCGCCAGTGGCGGTGGCTGGTCAGGTAATAGAACTGGTTGCGCACCGTCACCCGGTCATTCGGCGTCCATTCGGCATTCAGGCGCGTCCAGCGGTCCCGGTAGCTGATCTGGGCGTCGCCAACGTTGTAGTTCTTCTTGCGCAGCGAGCGGTCCAGGCTGCCATTGACCAGCGGCGTGCCGAGGTATTGCTGCGGATGCTGGGTGCCATCGTCATAGGACAGCGTCAGGTTGAAGTCTGGATTCACGTCCAGCCGCACCGACACCGACACCATCAGGTTGTTGGCATCGCCCCGATCCACCCAGCCAGCCGTCCGGTTGTAGGCCGTGGCAAAGCGGTACGACAGGTTGTCGTTGACCTTGCCGCCACTGTCGAAGGCCACGCGCGCGGTCTTCTCCGTGCCGCCCGTGATCTGGAGTTCGTTCTCGATCGGGCCGCGGATCGGCTTCTTCTGCACCACGTTCACCACGCCGCCGATGGCCCCCTCGCCATACATGACCGATGCGGGGCCGCGCAGCACCTCGATGCGGTCTACCGACCACGTATCGAACGGGAAGGTCACCGTGCCGGAGGCCACGTACATGCGCGTGCCGTCCAGCAGCTGCATGACCGAGCCCTGGCCGGCGAAGCCGCGCGCGGTCAGCGCGGTGCCGCCGTTGCCCGGGGACGGATTGCCGGTGATGCCGGTGGCGCGGGTCACCGCCTCGCGCACGCTCTGGTCGCCCCGCGCGCGGATGGTCTCGCCGTCGAGCACTTCTACGCTGGCCGGTGTCTCCAGCGGCGTCAGACCCATGCGGCTGCCCGTGTACTCGGGTTTCGAGAGCGCCATGCCGGGATAGGCGGCGTCGCTGACAACCACCGGCGGCAGTGACCTGTCATGCGATTCGGAGGTTTCCTGGGCGAATGCGCAGGGAAGATTCAGGCCGGCCATGGCACCGAGCGACACAGCCAGGACACGTGGCCGACGCCCCCGTGCGGAACGTGACGAAGGCTGGGCCGGACGCGGGCGGCCAGCGGAATGCGCGAACATGTTGTATTTCATCGTGAAGCCGGACGACCCCGCCCGTGCAAGAGATTTCGATGATGACAACAGGCCGGTATCCGGGCTGACAGGTGGGAGCGTGCGCACCCGGGAATCCGTCGCCTTCCCACGCCATGAACATCGCGCAGTGGCCGCCGATCCGATGGATTGGCATGACAGTTCCCGAACCTGCTTACCGTTGCGGGGGCAGCACAGGCTTGGTCGCGGCTGGGCGACGCACCTGTTTCCCGTTTAACCCACGAAAATCGCGGGCACCTGCAATCACGGTCGGCACCAGGAAAGTGCCGCAGTGTGCATTCTACGCGTAAGCGGGGGTCAGGCAGCGAGACGCAGAACCAGACGATGCTCCCCGTCCTCAACACGCACGCGCACCGCGCCGTTGACACAGGGGACGGACAAGTCATCGAGCATCGCGGTACACACCGCATCGCCGGCCCCCCCCCGCTCGACGCGAATGTCGAAATGGGCGGCACCGAGCGTGACGGTGGCCTGGAACCCCGGCCAGCTTGCCGGAATCCGTGGCGCAACAAGCAGCCAGGCACCCTCCCGCCGGATGCCGAGGATGCCTTCGATGCCTGCCCGCACCATCCATCCCGCCGCCCCGGTGTACCACGTCCAGCCGCCGCGGCCGACGTGGGGGGCCACCGAATAGACGTCGGCCGCCACCACATAGGGCTCCACCTTGTAGCGATCCGCCGCCGCCGGCGTCAGCGCGTGGTGGATGGGGTTGAGCATCGAGAACAGTTCGACGGCAGTGTCCGCGTCGCCCAGTTCCGCAAAGGCCAGCATGCTCCACATCGCGGCGTGACTGTACTGGCCGCCGTTCTCCCGGACACCGGGCGGGTAGGCCTTGAGATAGCCGGGGTCATCCACGCCGCTGTCGAACGGCGGCGAGAACAGCAGCACGAGCCCTTCCTTGCGGCGAACAAGCAGACGGTCGAGCGACGCCATCGCCATCGTGCTTCGGGCAGGGTCGCCCACGCCAGACAGCACTGACCAGGACTGGGCGATGGCATCGATCTGGCAGGCCTCGCTGTGCGTCGAGCCCAGCAGCGTGCCGTCATCGTAGGTGGCCCGGCGGTACCACGCGCCATCCCAGCCATGCCGCTCCAGCGCCTCGCGCAATGCCAGGCCATGCGCGCGCCAGTTGGCGGCGCGGACGGTATCGCGCGAGTCCGCCAGCGGGGCGAACAATGCAAGGGTGCGGGCGAGAAGCCATCCCAGCCAGACGCTCTCCCCCTTGCCGCGAGCGCCCACCAGGTTCATCCCGTCGTTCCAGTCACCACCGCCGATCAACGGCAGGCCGTGTTCACCCGTCAGGCCGATGCAACGGTCGATGCCGCGCGCACAGTGCTCGAACAGCGATGCGCTGACCTCAGCCACCATGGGTTGGAAGAACAGGTCGTGGTCCCCGGCAGCGAGCGTCGGCCCGTCGAGAAAGGGGATGCACTCGTCAAGCACCCCGGCGTCATCCGCAGCCATCACATAGGTCGCCGTGGCGAACGCCAGCCAGACGCAATCGTCCGAAATCCGCGTGCGCACGCCCTGCCCTGAGTGTGGCAGCCACCAGTGCTGAACGTCGCCCGGCTCGAACTGCCGCGCGGCGGCGCGCAGCAGATGGCGCCGCGTCTCGGCGGGGCGGGCGAAGGTGAGCGCCATGGTGTCCTGCAACTGGTCGCGAAACCCGTAGGCACCGCTGGCCTGATAGAACGCCGAGCGGGCCCGGATGCGACAGGCAAGCGTCTGGTAGAGCAGCCAGCCATTGAGCATGATGTCCATCGCGCGGTCCGGGGTCCTGACCTGAACGGCGCCTAGCAGATCCGTCCATTGCGCCGTCACGGCCGCGAGCACGCCGTCGAGGTCCGCACCGCGATAGCGGGCGATCATGGTACGGGCCTCATCGGCGCTGGCGCATTGCCCGAGCAGCACGGTCACCTCGGTGGATTCACCCGGCGCGAGCGACACAAGGCACTGCAGGGCCGCGCAGGGATCGATCCCCGCGCCGGCCGTGCCGGAAAGCGACGCTGCACCGCCCGGGCCGCCCGGGCCGGCCAGCGCCGCCGGTCGGGCGAGCGTGCCGCGATAGCCAATGAACTCGCTTCGATCGGCGGTCCAGCTGGTCGTGGTCCCCGCCAGGCAGGCAAACGCGACCCGGCCGGGAAACGCGAGATTCCAGGGGTTGCGCACCAGCATTGCGCCGATTTCGGCGTCGAACTCGGTCACGATGTAAGGGCCCGAGGCCCCTCGCGACAGGCCGAGGACCCAATCCACGTAGGCCGTCACGGACAGCTGCCGATGCTCCCCGGAGAGATTGCGCAGCGTCATCCGCGTGATCTTCACCGGATCATCGACCGGCACATGCTGCAACAGCTCAAGCCCGATACCGTGCGCCACGTGTGAAAAGCGACTGTATCCAAAGCCATGACGGGCGATGTACTCGCCACCATCGCGCACGGGCTGCGCGGTAGCCGTCCAGACCTCGCCCGACACCAGATCGCGCACGTAGACGGCCTCCCCCGCCGGGTCCGAGACCGGATCGTTGGACCATGGCGTCAACTGGTTCTCCCGACTGTTGACGGACCACGTATAGCCGCTGCCCTCGGCCGAGACCTGGAAGCCAAAGCCATCGTTGGCGATGACATTGATCCACGGCGCCGGCGTGGTGGCGCCGTCCGCCAGCACCACCACGTACTCCCGGCCGTCCCGATCGAAGCCACCCAGGCCGTTGAAGAACTCGAGCGCTGCCGGAGCCTGGGACGAACGCGCGATGGCTGTAGCCCGCCCAAACGGGGGCGGCGGCGCCGGCGGTGCCCACGCCGGATCGGGTATCCGTGCCAGCTGGTCGGCAATCGAGCCCCGGCGCGCAATCAGCGCCACGCGTGCGACGGATTGCAGCAACGCGCGCGCTTCGGCTGTCATCAGGTCCGCGCGCAGCGCGTACACCGCCCCTTGGGCGAACTCCTCGCCCAGACGCGGCCGCGACTGGCTGCTGCGTACCGCCGTGTCGATGGCGACCTGCAGGTCCTGCACGTACGACGAGGCGTGCTCGTTCACGATGACCAGATCGACGCCCAGCCGCTTCATGCGCCAGTACTCATGCGCACGCAGCAACTGGCGCACCTGGGCAATATCGTCGATTTCGTCGATACGCAACAGGACGATCGGCAGGTCGCCGGAGATAGCATGCGGCCACAGCCCGGACTGGAGACCCGCGCCGCGCGCGATCGCCCCGGATGGCGCCCTGAGGCGGCGGTCCGCGTACAGGATGGCCGCCGCCAGCCGCTGGAAATCCGCGGCCTCGTTCGACTTGATGTCCAGATGACGCAACTGGACCTGGGCCTGGGTCCATGCCAGGGTCCGGGCGCGGTCGAAGGCGCTGCGGTCGTGGTGTTTATCGATCAGATCGAGCAACTCGGCGCGCGACGCCGCCACGACGGTCCAGAACGCCACGCGCGCCACGCCGCCCGGCGTGATGCGCACCTGCTGCCGCAGCGCAAAGATGGGGTCCAGCACCGTGCCGGTCGTATTCGAGAGCGGACCGCCGTCTTGCACTGCGCTCGCCGTCATGACGGTCCGACCGCGCCCAAGGAAGCGCGCCCGGTCGGATTCATACTCCGGGTCGGCGCAGACATCGCCCTCCACCACCGCGAAATGCGCGGCCCAGATCTGCGGATCGGCTTGCGAACGCGGCCGGCGGGTTGCGATCAGCGCGCCGAACTCGGCCAGGTACTCGGTCTGGATGAACAGCCGGGAGAACGCCGGATGCGCAACATCGGCCGCCTGCGCCGAGAGGGCCAGCCCGGCGTAGGAGGTCAGCGTGATCTCGCGGGTCCGGCGACCGCTGTTGGACAGCGACGCGCGCCGCACCTCGCCGTCGTCCTCGCCCGATACCAATACGTCCAGCGTGGTGGTCAGCGCGCCATCGCGCCGATGGAACGCAGCGCGATCCTCCACGAACAGCACCTCGTTGTCCTCATCCACGTCATCGCTGCCGGGAATCCACGCGCCGGCGCACCAGACCCTTCCGTCTTCGTTGTCGCGCAGGAAAATGAAAGACCCTGCTTCGTCGCAGGTGGCATCCTCCCGCCACCGGGTGACCGAGAGATCGCGCCAATGGCTGTAGCCTGCTCCCGCCGCCGTCAGCATGACGGTGTAGCGCCCGTTCGAGAGCAGATGAGTGACGGGTGGCCCGACGACCGCGCCAGACATCCGCCTGGCCGTCGAATCCTGGACTGTGGGGGCGATCGCCGAGGCCCTGACGTCTTCGGCACGCGGGGGTGCGATGGCAACATTGCGCGGAATACGCTCCTGCAGCAGCAGTTCGGTCGCCTGGATCATCGGCTCCTGATGGAAGCGCTCGCGCATGATGCCGTGCAGCAGCGTGTTGGCGATGGCGACAATCGACATGCCCTGATGGTGGGCCATGAATGCCCGGACGATGGCGTAGTCCTGGTTCTCCGGCAAGCGCGAACGCGTGAAGTCGATGGCTTCATAAAAGCCGTAGCGGGCCAGCGCGCCGGTGCGCACGAGGTGCCTGAAGTTGCGCAGCGCTTCCGGCGGGTCGACCATGGCGGCGAGCGCGGCGGCGTATGGCGCGATCACCACGTTCTCGGCGAGGCCCCGCTTCAGGCCGAGGCCGGGCACGCCGAAGTTCGAATACTGGTACGTGAACTCGAGATCGCGCGCGTTGTACGCGGACTCCGAAATGCCCCAGGGAATACTCAACGAGCGGCCGTAGGCGCGCTGGCGCTCCACCACCAGCCAGCTGGTCTGCTCGAGCAGGCTGCCTTTCGGCGCACGCATCACCAATGACGGCATCAGGTATTCGAACATGGAGCCCGACCACGAGATCAGCGCCGAACCGCTGCCTAGCGGGGTGGCGGCACGCCCCAGGCGGAACCAGTGCCGCGTGGGCACGTCACCCTTGGCGATGGCGAACAGGCTGGCCAGTCGCGCCTCCGAGGCGAGCAGGTCGTAGCAACTGGTGTCGAGCCGGTTATCGTCCATCGCAAAGCCAATCGAAAGCAGCTTGCGTTCCCCGTTGAACAGGAAGGAGAAGTCCATTGACATCGCCATCTCGCGGGCCTCGGCCGCGAGCGCGGAAAGCCGGACGCCCAGACCCGGCGACGCAGCGGCATGGGCGCCGTCATCGCGTTCGTGCTCCACAGCCCGCCTGGACAGTGCGCCAAGCCAGAACGAGAGGTCACCCAGCGCGTCATTGCCGGCGGCCGGGCGCATGTCCGCGCATAACCGTGTGGCGTGATCGGCCAGTCGCCGCAACGTGGGCATCAATGTGGCCATCCGTTGCGCGCCGTGCAGATGATCGTCGATCTCGTTCAGCAACGCCTCGACTTCGCGTCCTTGCTCGCTGCCTGCCTGAAGCAGGCTCCGTAGCGCCTCATGGGCCAGCGCAACGCTGTCCTGCATGCCGTCGCGTGCCTCCGGGGCCTCCGCTGCGGCGGCTGGCAGGCGGGCCCAGCCCTCGCAGGCGTTGGCAAGCACGATGAGGTGGCCGGCCATGTTGCCGCTGTCCACGGACGACACATAGTCGGGCGGGAGCGCCCGCAGGTCCCGGGTGTCATACCAGTTGAAAAAATGCCCACGGTAGCGCGACAGCCGACGCAGCGAATCGAAGGTGGCCTCGAGCCGCTCCACCGTTTCGGTCATCCCCGCCCAGCCAAAGTCGTGCGCGGCCACGGCGGACAGCAAATACAAGCCGATATTAGTCGGGGAAGTCCGGTTTGCCACCACCTGCCGGGGGCTCTCCTGTACGTTGTCCGGGGGCAGCATGTTGTCCGCCGGCGTGACGAAAACCTCGAAGTAGCGCCACGTGCGGCGCGCGAACCGGCGCAGCTCCCCGGCTTCCGCCTCGGACAGTGTGAGCCGGGGCGCTGCCCGGGTCGCCCGGCTGGCCCACAGTGCGAGAGCCGGCGCGGCGAGCCACAACAAGGCAAATGGCGCCACCAGCGGCCACCCGGACGGCGCGACGCCGATCGCGATGGCCGCCACCGCCACGGCAAGCAGGACCCCGCCCAGCATTCGACGGTAGAACCCCACGAGATCGAGCCGGGGATTGCGCTTCGACTGCGCGGCAGTCGTCCATTCGAGCAGGTGGCGCCGCGTACGGAGCAGCCGCGTAAGCGTCCGGACGATGGCATCGCCGGTGCTCCACGCCTGGTCCGGCAGGAATGCCACGGTGAACAGGATCCGCATGGCCGAAGTGCGCAAATCAGCCAGCCACATTGCCGCGTGGCTGAGCCATCGAACCGCCGTGTGATGGCGTCGCAGCGAGAGCAGGCCCGGCAGCAGGATCGGGATGCTGATGGCGGCCAGCACCAGCAGCGTGGCGTGCAGGTTAAGCGGCGCTGGCGCGAGCCAGCTCGTCGCCAGCGCGGCCAACTGGCATATCGGCAGGACCGACCGGCGCAGGTTGTCGAACATCTTCATGCGGCCCACGGCAGGCACCGCATGGCGTCCGGCATGGCGTCCGAAGATCCAGCCGAGGAGTTGCCAGTCGCCGCGCGTCCAGCGGTGCTGCCGCTTGGCGGCCACGTCATGGCGCGCGGGAAACTCCTCCACGACCTCGATATCCGACGCCAGGCCCGTCCGCGCGAACATGCCTTCGAGCAGGTCGTGACTGAGCACGGTGTTATCGGCGATGCGGCCGGACAGTGCGGCCTCGAAGGCGTCGACGTCATAGATGCCCTTGCCGACGTACGAACCTTCGTTGAACAGGTCCTGATAGACATCCGAAGCCGCGGTGGCATAGGAATCGATGCCGCCTGGCGCGGAAAAGACCCGCTGGAACAACGACCCTTCCCGACCCACCGGCAGCGACGGCGTCACCCGAGGCTGGAGGACCGCATAGCCACCAGTGACCCGCTGCAGCGCGGTGTCGAACCGGGGCCGGTTCAGCGGATGCGCGATCTTGCCGATCAGCCGCAGTGCGGCGTCTCGCGGCAGGCGCGTGTCCGCGTCCAGCGTAATGACATAGCGGACGTCCGCCGGTACGTGCGGCGCTACGCCGCCCACCGGCACATGGCTCGTGTCGGTGGCACCCCGCAGCAGGCGGTTCAGCTCGTGCAACTTGCCGCGCTTGCGCTCCCACCCCATCCAGACGCCCTCGCCCGCATTGAAGATGCGGCGCCGATGAAGCAGGAGGAAGCGGTCTCCGGCTGGCCCTGGGCCATGGCGCTGGTTCAGTAGGGCTATGGCATCGGCGGCGACTTCGAGCAGATGCGCATCGCCCGGCATGACCTCCTGATCGGCGTCCACGCCGTCGGTCAGCAGGGCGAAACTCAGGTCTCCCCCGGCGCCGGAGAGATGGTGCACTTCCAGCCCCTCGATCTGCGCGCGCAGCTCGGGCTCGCCGGACAACAGCGTCGGCACGGCGACCAGGGTCCGCAGGGATCGGGGCACGCCGGCAGAGAGCTCCAGACCGGGCAGGATGACCGCCCCGAAGTGCCACGCGATGGCCCGGTTGATCAGTGCAAAGGCGACTTCACTGGCGGGAATCAGCCAGATCAGCGCGATGAGCGAGAGCAGCATGGGCCACCCGCCCGCCGCTGCCAGCACTGGCACGCCCAGCCACCACAGCGAGATGACGAGCAGCATGACGGTGACCAGCAACGTCGCACCAAGGTAGCCGCCGATGCCGAGCCGGAGATGAAAGCGACTGAGCTGCTGCGCGACGGTGGGTCGGTAGCCTATCGACGCCTCGAAGGCACCGAGCCCTTCGCCGATCAGGTGGTAGCCGGCGTCTGTCGCGCATTCCACGCGACCGGCATCGGCCCCGGCTCCAGCGGCGGAACGTGCGGCCACCACGGCGCGGTCGGCGATCTCCAGTTCGGATAGCGCGGCGCCGCGCGCCAGGCGTTCGATGGCGCTGCGGTAGAGGTTGCGCGACGGAAAATCCATGAGCGCGAACGTGCTGTTCGCACACAACACCTGGTTGACGAGGCTCACATCCTCGAACAACTCGGTCCAGTCGAGATCTGATATCAACCGCAGGCTGGTGATGACGTTGCGGACCGTGACATTGGACGCACCTTGCCGCTGCTGGGCATGCAGTACCACGTCCTCGACGGAGACGCCCTGCCGCCCGAGCCGCGCCTCCAGCCAGCCAAGGATCGGCGTGGTCACGGGGTCCTGGTCACGGAGCCGCTTGGCCAGTTGCGCGGCAAACAGCTCCGACAAAGGCAAAACGGAACGCGCTGCAATATCGGCGTCCAGCGCCGAACGGCCGCAACCGGCCACCAGCACACGACGCGCCAGGCCATCGGCATCCGCACGGGCGGTGCGGCCCGCCGTCATCTGGTCAGCCAGCCGTCGCAGGTTCTCGATCAAAACGATGCGCAGCGTGATGGCAACCGCCCACAGCTCCCCGATGGTCAACGGTGTCACGCGCTGATAGGCCACGATGAAGCGCCGCAGTGCGATGGCGTCGACGTGACTGTCGGTGTGGGCGACAAACGCCCAGGCAATGCCAAATACGCGCGGATAACCAGCAAACGGTCCGCTGCTCAGTTTCGGCAGCTGGCGATAGTAGCCCGCCGGCAAGGCGTCGCGAATCTCACGGACCTGCGCTTCGACGAGGTGGTAGTTGTCGAGCAGCCACTCTGCGGCGGGCACCACGCTGCGCCCCTGCTCCAATTCGGACGCACTGGCCCGGTAGGCGCGCAGCAAGACCGCGGCATTGTCCTTGAGGCGGCTCTGCAGCGTAGGGACCCCGGGCGGCCTGGCGGTCACGGATTGCGCGGCCGCCAGGCTTTGTGCATGCTGCTCCAGCCGTTCGATACCAAACAGTTCGCCCCGGACCGGCGCTTTGTCGTGCCATGGCGACGGCGTAGGCAGAAACGAGATAGCGCGGCGAAGGGCCTCTAGCATCTATTTCCTTCGTTGAGGGATGGAACTCCACAAACCCGCGACCTGAATCACCGATACCTACGGAGGACGTTGCGCCGCCCGAGCTGATATCGGCCAAGCCGACTGGAAGACCTGGAGTTTCCGTTCCGTCAACGGCACCAGCCGCGGTACGCCGTCCCGGCGAGGCAAGCGCTGCCGAGCATGGCAACCCCCAGTGCGGTGATAGTGCTTTCGGCGGGGCCGAATGATGTGCCGCAGGCACCCGTCATGGCGACGCCGGCAAGCGCGTCTGTGCCAGCTTCGCGGTGGTCAGGCTCCGCGCTCGGGCCGTCGATGGCCCAGGTCAGCGCTGGCCGCCTTTCATGCCCTCGGTTTCCATCGCTGCGTTCCATTCCTCGTACGCTTCAATGGGTTCCATCGCGTCGTCGACGAACGCCGCCGCGCGTTCCGCCGCAGCGACACGCTCCAGCCGCGTATCGCCTGCGTCGCTATCCTCGGCCGCAGGCGGCAGCAGCATGTCTTCCAGCATGCCCCGCAATGCCAGGGTGTCCCACGGCCGGCCAAGCCGCGCCTTCCGGTTCAAATAATGACGAACTTCCGATTCCTGCTCGGCGGTAAGTGGGAGCCCCTGGAATGTCGGGCTAAAGTCCTGATGGATCATGATGCGCCTCCCTCATCGGTCGGCTTCCGCCGATTTACTTCCGTTTGCCGACGCCGTCGTTGCCGATCCGCGAATGCACCGCTCCGATCGGGCTTGCCGGCACGGCCGGCTTCTTGGGTTGTTTGGGTTTTTTTGCTTCGCGATTGCCGCGTAGTTGGCTCTTGGCCATGAGATGCTCCTGTTGCATGGATTGCCGATTGGCAGCACCAGCATACGCTCTTACTGCCTGCCTCAGGGATATATCGGGCCCGGCATCTTAGACCGGTGAATATCGGCGTGCCGGGCGCCTTGCGATATTGCCTGCGCCCACGGGCTTCAGTTCGCCGTCCCATGGCAACACGTCAAGATCGAGTACGTGATCGCCATCGACCGTCTTGTTGTAGAGCTGATCGCGCAGGACCTGGCCAATGGCGATGCGGCACAGCTGTTCGCAAGTCTCTCCGGTCGCGGGCTGGAGATCGCTGTCGGGGCTGCGCACGGAAAAGGAACGTCTTCCGGTGCCAACGAAGCTTGTGAATTGCACACCCGCTGGGTGGTTGCCGTCCCGGAAACTGACCGCCACATGGTAGGCCAGGCGCTCGACCTCGGCGTTTAATGTGCAGAGAAAGCTGAAGGGCGGGGAGGCACCGTGCATACTTGAATCGCCTTAGAGAGGGAAGGTATCGGATTTTTGCGACTACTCATCGACTCTACTCCTTCCGCTCAACTCGCGGCGGGGCTATTTCCCCTAGGGAAAAACCCGCCACAATAAAAAAGCTCCGCATTTGCGGAGCTTTTTTACAACTTTACAGCTGTTGCCAGCCGAGTCAGTTCAGGAAGGCTGAATCTTCGTCGCAGTCGGACCCTTCGGGCCACTGCCTTCAACGTAATTCACCTTCTGTCCCTCTTGCAGCGACTTGAAGCCATCGCCCTGGATTTCGGAGAAATGCGCGAAAAGATCATTTCCACCCGCTTCCGGCGTGATGAAACCAAAGCCCTTGGCGTCGTTAAACCACTTTACTGTACCTGTTGCCATGTCACATTCCCAAAAAATTCTCGCACGACGAAAATACCGGCGAGGCACGATAGTCAAGGAAGAAACAAGGAAGGTGGCGATTCGCCAAAGAACTCTGCGGTCTGCTTGATGATCCTGCAAGGATTCTTATACAGGCCATACCCGGGCAGGTCAACCAAACTTACGAATGATTCGGGAAACCGATGACATACGGTCAAAGGCGTGCCAGGGGAAAGCCAGCCATCGGCCACCCCTGACGCGCTTCGCTACGCCGACATTGCCACGCTTAGGGGCACTGGCTCAAGACACTGGACGCCGCGGCGTCGTTGCCGCGGAAGTACAGCGTTGAACCCGTCCCTGTCGGCGCTGGCCTCACCATCGCGGCAGTGCCGGCGGGCGGGGTCTGGCCCGGGACAAAGACATCGAATGCCGTGTCGTTGGCGTACACGTACTGGATCATGGCCGGCTGTCCGGAAGATTGCGTCCATTTCGATCCGATGCACTGTGCTGCCGCCTTGGGCGGCATCTGGCTCTGGCCCACCTTGCTGGCATTGGCCGGCGGCGGCGGGGGAAGAGGTGCCGGCGGCGGCGGCGTGGCGCATCCGGCGGCTGCGACCAACACAACGAGCAGGGAGTATTTCATGTTGTTGGCTCCATAGGACGTTCGCTTACTCCACAAAGATATTCAACTCAGGAAATCGCGGGTATTGGACCATGGGCTACCCTGCCGGCCATCAAAGGCAGTGGGCGCCATTTCGGCGAGACACTGATCCCATTACAATGCGGCGTTTAGCAGCCACCATGGCAGCGGCTGCCGCGCGCCAGCGGCGACGTCCGCATGCATTGAATACGAGATCCATGAATCACAGCGACACAGTCCCTTCAGAGGGTGAATCCTCCCCCATCCATGAGCCCAGACTTTGGCGAGACAAGGGCTGGACCGCCCGGGTCCTCAAGAACGAGGATGGAGATGGGTGGGCGGTCGAGATGATCAGGGAGGGCAGCACGGAGCCCGCACTGGTCGGCCCGTGGACAATGGGCCGAAACAAGGTCGATCCGAAACCGCTGGATGCGACCGCGCACCAGACCCTGGTGAAGACCGCTGCGGAAGTCATCCGCCGACACGAGCAGCAGTTACACGCGCAACTGAACAAGCAGGTGACCGTTGAAGTCGGATCGGACGCGGTCACTGTCCAGCTTGTTATCACGCCGGACGAGTACGAGCCGTTCGGCACGCTCACGGCGGTCGGTCAGTTCGGAGACGTGCTCGCTACTGTCAAAGTGCGGCCGGACTTCCGCCTGACGCGGGAAAGCGGCTTGCAGTGGGCCACTGGGGGATTCGGCAAGATCCGGTGATGTCTTGCCAGCGCTGCCCGCCGGGCTCCCGGCGGGAGCCCGCGTCACGCATCAGCGATCCAGAAACGCCAGCACAGCCTGATTGAATCCCTCCACCTGCTGCAGGTTCGAGAGATGCGCGGCGTACAGTTCCACGTACTTGGCGTCAGGAATGGTCTCCGCCAGGTATCGACCATCCGCAGGCGGGGTCGGGATGTCGCCGGTGCCGGCAATCACCAGCGTGGGCGTGGCAATGCGCTGCACGTCGTTGCGCAGATCCGAATCGCGCACGGCCCTGCAGTTCGCGGCGTAACCACGCGCGTCCGTCGCGCCCAGCATCGTCCGCAACGTCTGCACCAGATCCGCCTGCTGCGCCGCGAAATCCGGCGTGAGCCATTTGTCGACCACGGCAGTGGCAATCGAGGCCACACCGTCGCGCTCTACCGCGGCAGCACGGTTGGTCCAGTTCTCGGGCGGCCCGATATAAGCCGCCGTATTGCACAGGATCAGCTTGTCAAGGCGGTCACCATGGTGGACGCCCAGCCACATGCCAGTGATGCCGCCCATCGACAGCCCGCAGAAATGCACGCGTTGCAGGCCGAGATGGTCTAGCAGTGCGATCACGTCCCCGCCCAGTTGCGCGATGCTGTACGGCCCCTCGGTGACGGACGACTGCCCGTGGCCGCGCGTGTCGTAGCGCAGCACGCGGAAACGCTGCGTCAGCGCCGGGATCTGCGGCTGCCACATGTCGAGGCTGGTGCCCAGGGAGTTCGACAGCACCAGCACGGGCAGGCTCTCATCCCCGTCGAACCGGTAATGGAGCTTCACGTCCGCAAGTTCAGCAAAAGGCATGGCGGTCTCCGGGGCTCAGTTCTGGGCGATGGCCGAGGCGTGCTGCGCCAGCGCGGTCACCTTCAGATCCAGGTACGGATACAGCGGCAGCGCGGTCAGCAGCGTGTGCAGTTCGTCGGCATCCTTGACGTCAAAGACGCTCACGTTCGCGTAGAGGCCGGCCACGCGCCAGAGGTGGCGCCACTTGCCGTCGCGTTGCAGCTGCTGGGAGTACGCCTTCTCTTCCGCCTTGATCTTGTCGGCGACGACCGGGTCGAGCGTTTGGGGAATGCGAACAGTCATTTCAACCATGAACAGCATGGTGGGCTCCTAGAGAAGAGAGAGGAATCAGGTCGTGGCAACGGGCGTCACGGGCGACCCCATGGCGCCGGGCAGCCGCAACGGCGGCGCCGACAGGAAAAACCGATGGCGGCCCCCGGCGCGCAGCCAGGCGGCCAGGTCGCGCAGGTACCAGAGTTCGCCGAGCGGCAAGCCGAGCTTGAACAGGCAGTGATGATGCAGTGGCAGCATCGGCACGGGGCCCTGCTCCGCCGGTACGGGCCGGGCCGGATAACGTTCGACGGCGTAGTTGTCGGCGGCGATGGCGGCGATGCCGGAATCGGTGATCCACTGCAACAGCCTGTCGTCGCGCCCGTCCAGCGCGCAGCAGCTGTGATGCAGCCGTTCGGCATCGGGCTCGCCGGCCATCTCGACCAGCATCTCGGCAAAGCCGGTGCGGAGCACGAGGATGTCGCCACTGCCAACTTCGATGCCGTCGGCGTCAACCACGCGCATCAGGTCGTCGTAACCCACCGTGCGGCATTCGCGGCCATAGTGCTCCGCCAGATCCACCAGCACGCCACGCGCCTGAATCCCGTGGGCAGCAAAGGTCTCGATACCCAGCGCGTCGGCATGGCTGTGGTCGTGCCCGCAGGAATGGGCCGCGAAGTGGTCGGCCTCGGCATAGTCGACCGGACCGACGATATCGGCATTCGGTCGGAAACCGTTGTAGTAGACGCGTTCGGCAACTCCATCGCCATCGGCGTCGAACAGCGCGCCAACGTGGGCCAGTGAATCCCACTGCGTGGAGTACTGCATGGATAGCAGCACCTGGTCGTCGCTGAGCACGTCCAGCGCGCGCGGATCGACCTTGGCCAGCGGGAAGTTCACATACGCCACGTCGTCACGGAAGGTGGGACGCAGCACGGGCGGATGCCTGCGCGGGTTCAGCACGTTCCCGCCGGGCAGGTCCAGCGGCAGGGACAGGCAGAACGTCCGGCCGCTTTGAATCTCCTGCGCGGCGGCTCGCACGCGCGCCGGCGTGATCAGGTTCAGGCGGCCGAGCTGGTCGTCCTCGCCGAAGTCGCCCCAGTTGGCGCCTTCGGGCCGTTGCTTCCATCGCTTCATGCCTACGCCTTCGCTCAGATATGACGGACGCCGTCCAGATAGGCCTTGCGCCACCGCACGATCTTCACCTCGGCGAACAGCGCCGCCTTGTGGAACGGATCGGCTTCGATAAATGCCTGCGCCGCCTCGCGCGAGTCCACGTCGACGATATACAGGCCGCCACCGCCATCGCTGCCGTCATCGTTGAGCTTGGCGCCGCAGGCCAGCAGCAGCGCCTTGTTGGCTTCCAGGTAATCCAGGTGCTCGGGCCGGTTGGCCTGCCGCACGTGCTGGTGATTCGGCTTGTCGAACGTCTCGATCAGGAACGGCATGCGATTGTCTCCGCGTTGGTTGTCAGTACATCGGTCAGTACAGCATCAGTGCGTCAGCATGCCCCAGGCCAGCAACGCCACGATATAGATGGCGCCAACCCAGAACATCATGATCACCGTATAACCCATCACGTCCTTGAGCTTGAGCTTGGACAGCGCCAGCGCCGGCAGGATCCAGAACGGCTGCACGAGGTCATTCCACGCGTTGCCCAGCATCACCGACATCGAGGTCTGCGCCACCGAGCTGCCGATGGCTTTCGCCGCTTCGATCATGAATGGCCCCTGAATCACCCAGTGGCCACCACCCGACGGCGCGAAGAAATTGATCACGAACGAGCTCACCAGGCCCCAGAACGGCAGCGTCTGCGGCGTGGCGATATCCACGAACACGCGCGAAATGGTATCCACCAGCCCCGAGCCCGCCATGATCGCCATGATGCCGGCATAGAACGGATATTGCAGGATGATGCCTGAAATCGTCTTGATGCCCTCGTTGAGCTTAGCCACGTACTGAGCCGGCGTGCCCAGGAGCAGCACCCCGATAAACAGGATCAGGAAGTTGATCAGGTTCAGATCCAGCGTGCCGCCCTGCGTGAAGTACAGCACCGCGTAGGCCAAGCCGCACAGGCCGATGAGCAGGCTCAGCAGGCGGCTGTTGTTCATGCGCGCGGCCAGCGTGTTCTCGATGCCCATGCTATGGCCACCGGCGGCGGCGCGGCCCTCCTCCGCTTCTTCCTTGATCTCCACCACATCCTTGGCATCGCGCGGATGCAGCATGGCGTTGAGCAGCGGCAGCGTGACGATCACGGCCAGGCTGGTGAGCAGCATCGGCAGGGAGAAGATCGTGTCCTTGAGCGCCACCACGCCCATGAGCTTTTCCATCGGGTGGCCCGGCGTGGAGATCAGCACGGGAATGCTGGCGGACAGGCCCAGCCCGTACATCGTGAAGCCGCTATAGGCAGATGCGATGATCAGCGGGTAGTGCACGCCCTTCACCTTCATCGCCAGCTTGCGGGCGATGATGCCACCGATCACGAGGCCGAAGCCCCAGTTCAGATAGCTGCCGATACCACCGACCAGCGTCGCCACGATGATGGCCCCGCGCGGCGAATGCACACGCGCGACGATGCTGTTCAGGAAACGATCGACCAGTGGCGCGGTGGCCAGCACATAGCCCATCGCCAGGATCACGGCCATTTGCGTGGTGAACGCGAGCAGGTTCCAGAACCCCTTGCCCCAGTTCAGGATGATCGTGTTGGCGGCCTGCCCCTCGACCAGCATCGCCATCACCATGGAGAGCAGCGTCAGGCCAATGGCAAACACGAAGGGGTCCGGCAAATACCGGCGCATCAGTTCCGTAAAGAACCCAGCAACCTTGTTCAAGGCAAGTCTCCTGAAATCCGAAATGACCACATATCGAACTTGCGTTCTATATGCGAACGTCTAGTTAGCGTGGATCGGAGGGTAAGACCTTGCCTTCGGCAATGTCAACGCAATGAAGGCGTCAATTACCACCTCATCTTGCAACAATTCGATATTGCAACGCAGCAGATCCGCATTGCCGATTGGCAGGCCGTTGCGGCCTGCGCGAAGCCGCTTCGCTTATTGCAATGCACCAACCGACTTTCACGGCTGAAAGGTTCATGGCCGGTATCCGCACAGAACGGTGCGGCCTGCGGGCCAGCCATGTCGTGGTGTATCGTTGGCGGCCATAGCGCCCCGGCGTCCGGGGCGCGCACCGCGCCTCACGGAGACCGTCTTGGCTACTGCTTCTGTGCCCATTCCCCACAGCATTTTCGAAGTCTCGGGCGATACCGTCATCCCCACCGAGCTGTCACGCGGCCCCTGGCATCCCGGCGCCCAGCACGGCGGCGCGCCCGGCGGCTTGCTGGCCTCGATGGCGGACCGCGCCATGGCACATGAGCCGGGTTGGTCGATGGTTCGCCTCACCCTCGAATTCGTGCGGCCGGTGCCCGTGGCACCGTTGCGCGCGGTGGTCGAACCGCAGCCGGGGGGATCGGTACGGCGCGTGCGCCTGGAGCTGTCCCACGAAGGCGTGCCGGTCGTCTACGGGACGGCGGTCTACATCCGCGAGCGCGCGCTCGATCTCCAGTCCTCCCCCCAGTCCCCGTCCCTCCCCCCACCCGATGCGTGCCACACGCCGATCCTCATCCCGGGCATGGAGCCGCAGACCTCGTTCCACTACACCGCCATGGAGAGCCGCGTGGCGACCGGCACGGTCACGGCACCCGGCCCCGCGGCCGTGTGGTTCCGCCTGGCGGTGCCGCTGGTGGCCGACTGGCCGGTGACCGCGGCGGCACGCGCAGTGGCCGCAGCGGACTTCGGCAATGGCATCAGCTGGGCCGTGCCGCTGGATCGCTTCGCGTTTGCGAATGCCGACCTGACGATGTACCTGCACCGGCTGCCACGCGGGGAATGGGTCGCGGCTGAATCGACGACCACGGTGCAGGAAAGCGGCATCGGCCTGGCCCGTACCACGCTGCATGACGAGCAGGGCGTCATCGGCGTCGCGCAGCAGGGGCTGATCTTCAAGCCGCGCGACGCGCGCTAGTCGCACCCGGCTTCGCCCCACCTATCGGGTTTTCCCCGTTGACATGCCCTGCCCGGCGACATACATTGGCCGGGCAGATCTAGATAAGAGACCATCTGTAAGATGGTCTCTTAGCGCGTGCAGTTTGCTGCGGCCTCTTACAGAACCAAAAAAAAGGAGACCGCCGTGCAAACCTCTGCCATCAAGCTTCGTGGCATCGACGATGTCATCGCCTTCATAGATTCCTGTCCTGGCATACGTGGCCGCGCCGGCGTGGTGTGGTGGCTCGCCCTCGGCGGACTCTTCCTTGACGCTTTCTCCAATTCCGCACTGAGCGCCGGCCTTGGGCCGATGACGCGCAATTTGCAGCTTGCCCCCGCGCAGGTGGCGCTGCTGACCTCGTTCGCCTCGTGGGTCGCCATCGTCTTCAACCCGCTGGGCGGCTGGATGGCCGACCGTTGGGGCCGCGTGCGCCCGCTGATCCTGGCCAAGGTGCTGGCCGTGGTCGGCGCGCTGCTGGTGGTGTTCGCGCCCGGCTTCGATGTGATCCTGGTCGGCCGCTTCTTCGTCGGCGCAGCGTACGGCATCGACTTCGCCATCGCCATGGCCGTGCTGGCCGAATTCACGCCGGTCAAGCTCAAGAGCCGCCTCAATACCTGGCAGGGCATGTGGTACACGGCAGTCTGTTCCAACCTGCTGCTGGCGCTGCTGTTCCACTCGTGGCATGTGGGCGATACGATCTGGCGCTACTCGGTGGCCGCCACGGCCATCTTCGGCGTCGTCATCCTCGTCCTGCAACTGCTGTTCCTGGTCGAAAGCCCGATCTGGCTGGCCCGCAAGGAGCGGCTGGACGCCGCCGCGCGCGCCATGACGCGCATCTATGGCCGCGCCTTCATGGCCGCCCCGCCGTCCGAGCGCGTTCCCGTGACCAACCAGGCCCGTCGCGGCCTGGCCAACGTGCTGCTGATCTTCCGTGGCGTCTACCTGCCCCGCACCATCCTCGCCTCCACGGTGCAGATCGGCCAGTCGATCCAGTACTTCGCGATTGGCTGGTACCTGCCGCTGATCAGCGCCGCACTGTTCGGCAAGGACTTTGTCTACGCCACCATCGGCGCGCTGGTGTTCAATGTGTGCGGCATCTTCGGCGGCTTCCTGTCCCCGCTGATCGGCCGCAAGCTTGGGCTGCGCCGCGCCTCGGCGTTCGGCTTCGCCGCCGTCTTCGTGATGCTGCTGGTGCTCGGCCTGTTCAACGGCAAGATGCCGATGTGGGTCGCCGTGGTCGTGCCGTCGCTGTTCATCCTGTTCCACTCGGGCGGCCCCGGCGCGAACGGCAAGAGCCTGTCCTCGCTGTCGTTCCGCAGCGAACTGCGCGCGGGCGCCAACGGCATCATCGGCGCGCTCGGCTCCATCGGCGCGGCGCTGGGCCTGCTGGTGTTTCCGCTGTTCCGCGCCCAGTACGGGCTGGAAACCACCTTCCTGATCCTCTCCGTGGTGCCCCTCATCGCCAGCATCATCTGCTTCACGATCCGCTGGGACCCCACGCGCACCACCATCAACCCTGACAACGAAGCCGATGCCCCGCAGTTCGCACGCGATGCGCGCGAGGCGGCCGGCTTCCTGCAACCCGTGATCGAGAAATCGCAGTCATGACCCAGAACAGGAACGTCATCCTCGCCATCGACGAGGGCACGTCCGGCACCCGCGCCGCCGTGGTGGCCGCCGATGGCCACGTCTCATGCCTGGAATACACCACGCTGCAAGTGGATTCACCGCGCCCCGGCGTGGTCGAGCAGGACGCCAACGTCCTGCTGGAGAAGACGCTGGCCGTGTGCCGGGCCACGTTGGCGCAGGCCGCGCGCGATAACCTCAACGTGGTGGCGCTCGCCATCGCCACGCAGCGCGCCACGGCCGTGCTGTGGGACACGCAAACCGGCCGCGCGCTGGTGCCGGCCATGGTCTGGCAGGACACGCGCTACGCGCCGGACCTGCACGCGTTGGCGGGCACATGGGATGCGCGCCTGCGCCCCGCCGTCGGCCGGCCTGCCGGCGTGCGGTCGCCCTACCTGTGGGCGGCACGGCACCTGCGCGAGACGCCCGTCGTGGCCGAGGCATGGGCCGCGCGCCGCCTGGCGTTTGGCACCGTGGACAGCTGGCTGCTCTGGCACCTCTCCACCGAGCGCGCCTGCGTGACCACGCCGACGAATGCCACGTCATGCAGCGCCTACATGCTCGGCGAGCACCGCTACCTCACGGATTGGATCGATGCACTCGACTTTCCGCGTGAGCTGCTGCCCGAGTTGCGGCAGGACGCCGATGACTTCGGCCGCACGCGCACCGACCTGCTCGGCATCGACGTGCCCATCCTCGCCTGCGCCGGCGACCAGCTTGCCGGCGCCATCGGGCTGGGCTGCCTCGACGCCGGGCAGTCGATGTGCCTGCACGGCACCGGCAGCTTCGTGGACCTGATGGTCGGCCCCGCCCTGCCCGCGCGCAGCGGCGAATCGGACAGCACGCTGACGATGACCGCGCGGCGCCATCAGGGCGTCTCCCACTACTCGGTGGAGACCTTCGTGGCCACCACCGGCTCCGCGCTCAACTGGGTCTGCAACAAACTGCACTGGTTCCAGGACGCCCGGCAGATCAGCGCGCTGGCGGCCACGGTGCCCTCGTCGGGCGGCGTCACGTTCATCCCGGCGCTCACCGGCCTGCGCGTGCCGCAGATGCAGCCCGAGGCCCGCGCCGCGCTGAACGGCGTGTCGATGGCCACCACGCAGGCGGAGATCGCCCACGCCATCCTCGCCGGCATCGCCCATTCCGTGGCCTCCTGCATCGAGGCCAACCGCGACATCGCCGGCGTGGCCGTCTCCGGCCTCGTAGTGGGCGGCGGCCTCTCCGGCAGCGACGCGCTGCTCCAGATGCAGGCCGACCTCACCGGCCTGCCGATCCATCGCATGCAGGAGACGGACCGCGCCAGCCTGCGCGGCATCGCCTATCTGGCCGGCGCGTCGGGCCTGCTGTGGGACTCCCTGCAGCAAGCCCGCACCACCACTGCGCCGGACGCCGTGTTTACCCCGGCCATCGGCGAGGACGAGCGCGCCGCGCGGCGCACGCTCTGGCACGCCCGCGTGGCGTCGGAACTCAATCACGTGGACGCGTTTGCGTCGCATTAATCAGGAGAAGCGATCAACATGATGGGTCTGCCATCCCGAAGCGCGAGCCGCGAACGCGCCGCCATGACCAGCACCGAACCGCTGCGGCTCGACCGCCGGTCGCAACTGGACCGCCTGGGCAGCGAGGCCTTCGACATCCTCATCGTCGGCGGCGGGGTCACCGGCGCCTACGCGGCGCTGGACGCCAGCCTGCGCGGCTACCGTGTGGCGCTGGTCGAGAAGAACGACTTTGCCTCGGGCACCTCGTCCAAGTCGTCGAAGATGGTGCACGGCGGCCTGCGCTACATCGAGCAGGGCAACCTGAGCCTGGTGCGCCATTCCCTGCTTGAGCGCCAGCGCCTGCGCCGCAACGCGCGCCATCTGGTGCAACGCCTGCCATTCCTGTTTCCCGTGATGGAGCGCGACGGCGTGTTCGACAAGCGGCTCGCCAAGGCATTCGAGAGCCTGCTCTGGACGTACGACCTGGCCGGCGGCTGGCGCGAAGGCATCCTGCACCAGAAGCTGACCAAGGCGGAGGTCCTCTCGCACTGCCCCACCTTCAATCCGGAGCACCTGACCGGGGGCTTCCTGTATTTCGATGCGCGGGTGGATGACGCGCGGCTGACGCTGAACATCGCGCGCACCGCCGCCTTCCATGGCGCGGCCGTGGCCAACCACGCGCAGGTCATGGAGATCACCCGCGACGGCCACGGCAAGGTCGATGGCGCCATCGTCCACGCGGGCGAGCAGGAAATCCGCGTGCGTGCGGGCGTGGTCATCATGGCCACCGGCGTGTGGCTGCGCGACTGGACCGGCCGCAAGCGCGGCGAACAGAAGACGCTGCACATCCGCCCCGCCAAGGGCGTGCACGTGGCCATTCCCTGGCTCAAGATCCGCAACGACTGCACGGTGACGATTCCCGTACCGGGGCGCAGCCGCCGCGCCACCATCACGCGCTGGGGCAATGTGTCCTACCTCGGCACCACTGACGAGGACTACGAAGGCGACCTCGACAACGTGATGTGCACCCGCCAGGAACTCGACTTCCTGCTCGAAGGCGCACGGTCGGCGCTGAAGACGGACCTCCAGCCGGAAGACGTGGTGGGCAGCATCGCCGGATGCCGGCCGCTGGTGGCGCCGCCGGGCGGCAAGACGCTCGAGATCAAGCGCAACCATGAAATCCATGTTGCCGATGACGGCCTGGTGACCATCGTCGGCGGCAAGCTGACCACCTCGCGCCATATGGCCGAGCAGACCATCGACGCCGCGCAGCGCGTGATCGGCAAGCGCGGCAAGTGCCGCACGAAGAGCGCCTACCTGCTCGGCGCCGCCGGCTATGACGCACAGGCCATCGTGGCGTCAGGCGGCATGTCGGCGCACCTGGGCGAGCGGTACGGCACGGAGGCGCGCTTTGTCAGCGACATCCTCCAGGCCGATGCCGCGCTCGGCCGGCCCATTGTCGAAGGCCTGCCCCACACCGAAGCGGAAGTCGTCTACGCGGTGCGCCACGAGCTGGCCGGCACCGTGGACGACGTGCTGTCGCGCCGCATGCGTGCCCGCCTGATGGCGCGCGATGCCTCCGCCCACGCCGCACCGCGCGTGGGCCAGATCCTCCAGGCCGAACTCGGATTGTCCGAGTCGGCCGTCGCCCGGCAGGTCAGCGACTACCTGGCCGCCGTGGCACTCGAAAAATCCGTCCTCATGGGAGAAGCAGCATGATCAGCAAGGAAGCCATCAAGCGCGGTTACAACCGCGGCAACTACGTCGTGGGCGCGCACACGCCGCCGGGCTACGCAGCCACCATTACCGAGACGCCAGACGCCCCCGGCCTGCAGCGCGACGCCGTGCCGCTCAGCGACGCCACGCTGGCCGCGCTGCGCCAGGTGGCGGATGCGGTCCTGACCAGCACCGGCGACGTGGTGACGTGGACGCGCGACTGGTGGGCGGGCTCGATGATGACCGAGACCGGCGGCAAGCCGGCCACGCCGCGCGGCGTGATCGTGCGCGTGTCCACCGTGGACCAGGTGCAGGCCGTGATGCGCATCGCCCACGCCAGTGCGGTGCCGGTCACGGTTTCCGCCGGCCGCAGCAACGTCACCGGCGCCGCGCTGCCGGTACGCGGCGGCATCGTGCTCGACGTCTGCGAGTTGAACAAGCTGCTGGGCTTCGACAAGGACAGCCAGATCGTGGAAGTCGAGGCCGGCATGTTCGGCGACATCTTCGAGCAGACCATCCAGCAGGAATACGGCATGACGATGGGCCACTGGCCGTCGTCATACGCCATCAGCACGGTGGGCGGCTGGGTGGCCTGCCGGGGCGCCGGGCAGCTCTCCACACGCTACGGCAAGATCGAGGACATGGTCTTCGGCATGGACGTGGTGCTGGCCGACGGCCGCCTCATCACCGTGGGCGGCTACTCGCGCGCGGCGCTGGGCCCGGACCTGCAGCAGCTGTTCATCGGCTCGGAAGGCACGCTGGGGGTGATCGTGCGCGTGCGGCTGAAGCTGCACCGCCTGCCCGACTACGGCCGCGCCATCGCCTATGGCTTCAAGACCTTCGCCATCGGCCTGGAGGCGTGCCGGGAAATCATGCAGCGCGGCGCAAACCCGGCGGCCCTGCGGCTCTATGACGCCCTGGAGAGCGGCGTGCAGTTCGGCCTGCCGGACACCAACGTGCTGCTGGTGGCTGACGAAGGCGCCCGGGATATGGTCGATGCGGTGATGGCGATCGGCGAGCGGGTCTGCGCGGAACTGGGCGACAAGCTCGACGACAAGGCCATCTTCGAACGCTGGCTCGACACGCGCTACCTGACCGGCAAGAGCGCCGAAGGCTTCAAGCGCAGCCCCGGCTTCGTCGCCGATACGCTGGAGATGTCCGGGCCGTGGGCGGACCTGCCCGCGATCTACGACGACGTGGTGGCCGCCATCAACGCGGTGCCCGGCACGCTGGCCGGCTCCGCGCACCAGTCGCACGCCTACGTGGACGGCGCCTGCCTGTACTTTTCGCTGCGCGGCGAGGTCGCCGTGGAAGACCGCCAGAGGTGGTATCGCGCCGCCTGGGACGCCGCCAACGCCGTGCTGATCCAATACAATGCGGCCCTGAGCCACCATCATGGCATCGGGCTGCTGCGCGCGCCGTACATGGCGCCGTCGCTGGACACGGCGTTCCCGGTGCTGGTGGCGGTCAAGCAGGCACTCGATCCGCAGAACATCCTCAACCCCGGGAAGCTCGGCCTGAGCGACGTGCTTTCCCACGAAGCGAAGTAACACCATGGACAGGTCCCTCGGCGCCCGCCTGACGCGCCACCCGGTCATCGCCACGCTCTACGGCGCGGAGCAGGTCGATGCGTTTGTCGACAGCGAGGCCGAAGTCTCGATCGTGGCGAACGTGGAGCTGCGCAAGCTGCAGCCCGTGATTGCCACGCTGACCCGCGCCGGCAAGTACGTCATCGTCAACATCGACAGCTGCGAAGGGCTGTCGCAGGACAAGGGTGGCGTGGATTACCTGGCGGACATCGGGGTGACCAGTCTGGTGTCCACGCGCGTGGCCACCATCCAGCGCGCCAACCGCGCCGGCATGGTGACAATGCAGAAGGTCTTCGTGACCGACCGCTCGACATGGCCACGCAGCGTGAAGGCGCTGGAGCAGAGCGACCCCAACCTGGTGCAGCTGATGCCGGCGCCGATGCTGTCCCACCTGCCCGAGGCGGACCGCAAGGCGCTGCCGCCCATCGTCACGTCCGGCTTTGTCTGCAACGAGACCGACATCCGCAGCGCGCTCGCGCATGGCGCGGTGGCGGTCTCGACCAGCGACCGCAAGCTCTGGAACCTCGAAGGCAAGACACTGAAGTCCTGAAGCCCTATAGCTGCGAGGCCAGCAGCGAACTCAGCCGATCGGCAAGCTTCTCGCGCCACGGCCGGTTGGACCATGCTGCCAGCGAGATCGGCCGGGACAAGGCCAGGTCGTCCTCGAATATGCGCGTCTGTTCGGCCGCGAAGTCCCGATCGAGAATATTGAGCGTGGCCTCGTCGTTCAGGCGGAAGGAGCGATTGTCGAAGTTGGTCGAGCCAACCGACACCAGGAACCCGTCCACGATCATCACCTTGCAGTGATACATCGTGGGCGCGTACTCGGCGATCAGCGCGCCGGCCGCCAGCGGCTCGCCCCATTGGGCCCGCGACGCCGAACGGGAGGTTTCCGAGTCGATATGCTCGCCCGGCACGATGATCCGGACCCTGACGCCGCGCTTGAGCGCGGCGACCAGTGCCTTCCGCGTCAGGTCGTCCGGCACGAAGTACGCCGCCGACAAGTCAATGGTGCGCGTGGCGGCGGTGATGGCGAGCAGGTACATCAGCGCCATGTTCTCGCTGCCGCCGGTGGGGGAACTGCTGAACATCTGCGCCATGCCCTTGCCCACCTCCGGCAATGCCGGGAAATACCCCGGGCCGTGGGGGACTTCGCCGCTCACCTTGATCCAGTTGTCGAGGAAGACCGACTGCATCTGGGCCACCACGGGGCCTTCGACCTGGAAATGCGTGTCGCGCCAATGCTGGGGGTCCTGGGCGTGGCCGGTCCATTCCGGCGCAATGCCCACGCCGCCGGTGAAGCCGATCCTGCCGTCGACGATCAGGAGCTTCCGGTGGGTACGGTTGTTGAGCTTGCCAAGCGTGTACCAGTGCACCGGGTGATAGCGCTGCAAGGCAACGCCGGCGTCCGACATGATGTGCAGCACGGCGTCGTCCACCTTCTGGCTTCCCACCCAGTCCAGCAGGACATGCACCTTCACGCCGGCCTTCGCGCGTTCGGCCAGCGCCTGCGCGAACTCCCGGCCAATCTCGCCAGACCAGTAGATGTATGACTCGAAGGTAATGGTCTGCTGCGCAGCGCGAATGGCGCCGAGCATCGCGGGGAAGATCTCGTCGCCATTCTTCAGCACGCGATAGGCGTTGCCGCCAACCACTGGCGGCCCCAGCAGGACGCCCAGTTCCCGGGAAAACTGCGGGTCTTCGGTCGCGTAGAGCCGCTCCAGCCGGTGCTCGATGCGCTTCTCCCCGCCGAACAGGTTATAGGCCAGCAGGCCAAAGACCGCCGTGAGGATGACGGCAAGCAGCACATACCACGTGGTCCGGGCTCTTCCATGAACGTGGCGCATCGGCAGGCTTCCTTTTATAGGGGAGACGGCGCTCCTCGAACATGCAGTGTGGACGAATTTTGGCGGATTGCAGCCCCCGGGGGTGTGGGACCGACCCAACGTTCGTCACTTGCAAATGCGAATCACTATCGCGCCCTCGCCCAGAACACCAGCGCCACCAGGCTGACCAGCGCGCCGAGCGTGCAAACCCCGCCCCACCCCGCCACGGCGTAGGCCACCGAGGTACCGAAAGCGCCCAGCGCGCTGCCCACCGCGTAGAACAGCATGTAGACGCCCACGAGCCGGCCCTGGGCGTCCGGCTGGGTATTGAGGATCAGGCTCTGATTGGTCACGTGCAGCGCCTGGCCGCCGAGGTCGAGCAGCAGGATTCCCGGCACGAGCGCCCAAAGCGATACCGTCATGCCGGCCAGTGGCAGCCATGCCGCGATCAGGCACAGCAGCGCCAGCAGCGTGGTGCGCTCGCCAAACCCCCGATCCACCTGCCGCCCCGCGCCGGCGCCGGCCAGCGCGCCGAGCGCCCCCACCAGCCCGAACGCGCCGATGGCCGAGTGCGAGAACGCATAGGGCGGCGCGCTCAGCGGCAGCACCAGCGCGCTCCAGAAGATGTTGAACGCCGCGAACATCAGCAGCGCAAGCATGCCGCGTACCTGCAAGACCCGGTTATGGCGCAGCAGCCCGAACATCGACACGAGCAGCGCCGGGTAGCCGATGCGCTGGGCAGCGGCCGGCAAGCTGGGCAGTCGCGCCCAGAGCCCCGCCGCCAGCAACAGCATGGCGCTGGCCGAGCCGAAGTACACCGCGCGCCATCCGGCCAGGTCGCTGACCACGCCTGCCACCACGCGGGCGAGCAGCAAGCCGAGGAAGACGCCACTCTGGGCCGCGCCGACCACGCGGCCACGTTCCTGCGCCGGCGCAGCGGCTGCGGCGTAGGCAATCAGCCCCTGCGTCATGGCCGTACCGAGCATGCCGGTGAGGCACATCGCGCCGAACAGGCCAACCGTGGAGGACGACAGCCCCACCGCCACCAGCGCGAGCACCAGAGCCAGCGCCTGCGCCAGCATCAGGTGCCGCCGCGCGAAGACATCGCCCAATGGCACCAGCAGCACCAGGGCCAGCGCGCAGCCAACTTGCGTGACGGTGACCACCCCGCCAATGGCGAAGGCCGGAATGGCGAAGTCGCGCGCCAGGGCGTCCAGCAGCGGCTGCGCATAGTAGACATTGGCCACGCTCAGGCCACTGGCGCAGGCAAACAGCAGCATCAGGCTCCGACGCATACGCAATCTACCCCCCCATAACTAGTTGCAAATTAAAACCAGTTGAAGGCTAGCGGAAGTGGTTTTAAAATGCAACCACTTGCGGCGATCGAGGGACAATGAGATGCGTGATGACAAAGCGGCTGAAGCCCACGCCGAAGCCGAAGCCTGTCCGGTGGCGAGAAGCGTCAATGTGATTGGCGACCGCTGGTCGCTGCTGATCGTGCGCGATGCCTTCGACGGCATGCGCCGCTTCAGCGATTTTCAGCGCAATCTGGGCATGGCGCGCAACGTGCTGGCGGACCGGCTGCGCCGGCTGGTGGAAGCCGGCATCCTCGACCAGCAACCCGCCTCAGACGGCAGCGCCTATCAGGAATACGTGCTCACGCCCCGGGGCGAGGAACTCTTCCCCGTGGTGGTGGCGCTGCGGCAATGGGCCGAGAGTCATCTGTTCACACAGGGAGAGCCGCACTCGGATCTGGTGGAGCGGACCTCGGGCAAGCCGATTCCGCGCATGGTGCCGCGCGCGCACGATGGCAGCACGCTGATGCCCCACGATGCCGAAGTGCGGAAGCTGGCCGGCCGCTAGTCGTGCGGGAAATACCCCTCCAGGAACCGCTCCAGCGATCGCAGCATCTCCTGCTCGGCAGCCTCGGCGTCGCCACGCGCGAAATGCGCCATGAATCGGCGCCGCGACGCGAAAATTTCTTCGTTCTCGTAGGTGCCGATCCGCAGGATGAACTCCACCAGTAGCGAAATCAGCCCGTCCATGAAGACGACCAGGATCGGGTTGCCGGCGATGCGCGCCAGCATCTTGTGGAACTCATGGTTCAAGGTGAACCGCTTCTCGAATTCGCCAGCCGCCGTGGCGGCCTCGGCGGCATCGATATTGCGATAGAGCCGGGCCACGTCGTCTTCCGTCGCCAGCCGGCAGGCCTCGCGCACGATGGCGGGCTCGATCGAGATATGGGCCTGGATGAGCTGGCGCGGCGTAATGCCGCCGAGGCGGTAGAGGTCCATCAGCCCCTCGATCACCACTGAGCCATCGGCGCGGGTAATGAAGATCCCGCCATGCGCGCCCTTCTTGGTCTCCACCAGCCCGGACTGCTCAAGCGAGCGCACCGCCTCGCGAAGGGTATTGCGCGATACCCCGAGCTCCGCAGCCAGTTGCCGCTCCGCCGGCAGGCGCGTGCCCGGCTTCAGGCGTCCCCCGGCGATCTCCTTGCGGATCTGGTTCGCGATCTCGTCCGCCGCACGCCGGACCGCAATCGGCCGAAATGGCGTCTGCGCCACATCGTCAGGATTTACCCGAGGGTCTAGTTTTGTAGTCATCGTTTGCCGATAGAATGGTTCAACCATTAAGCCATTATGGCACGCCAATGATAAGGCTAAAGGAGACGACGATGACGACAATGCACCTGCCCACGAGAACCCCCTCCCCGCGCCGTGCGTGGCTGGCGGCAACAGCCACCTTGCTGGCCTCGACGCTGATCGGCGGCACCGCTCACGCCCAGCGGGACGCCACGTATCCGACGCAGCCGGTCAAGCTGGTGGTGGTCTATCAGGCGGGCGGTGCAAACGACATCGTAGCCCGCGTCCTGGCCGACCGCATGACGCGCGTGCTCGGCCAGTCGGTCATGGTGGTCAACAAGCCGGGGGCCTCCGGGGCGATCGGCGCGCAGTTCGTGGCCGGCAGCCAGCCAGACGGCTACACGGTGCTGATGGGCGGTGCGCCGCTCGTGGTCGCACGCGCGCTATATAAGAACCCTCCGGTGGACTTCGAGAAGAGTTTTTCGCCCGTGGGCAAGGCGGTCAACCTCAATCTGGTGCTGGTTGCCCGCAAGTCCTATCCGGCTGACACCTTCAAGCAGGCCATGGACCTGGAGAAGAAGCAGCCGGGAAGCTCCACCATGGCGGTCACTGCCGGCGTCTTCGAGCTTTACTACGCGCGCCTCAACCGGCTCGCCAACACCCGCATCGTCAAGGTGCCCTACAACGGCGTGCCCGCCGCGATGAACGACATCCAGGGCGACCGCGTGGACATGCTGATCGACACCGTGGCCGCGCAGAAGCCCTTTATCGCCAGCGGTGCCACCAAGCCGCTCGCGGTATTCGGCCCGAAGCGGCTGCCCTCCCTTCCCGATGTGCCCACGCTGGCGGAACTCGGCCTGAAGGGCTTCGATGACCAGTCCTACGTCGGCATGCTGGTGCCGAAGGGCACGCCCGACGGCGTGGTGCGCAAGCTCAACGGCGCCCTGAACACCGCGCTGGCCGACCCCGAGGTCAAGTCGCGCCTGGAGAAGCTGGACTTCGGCGTGGAAGGCAGCACCCCGGAAGCCTTCTTCAAGGAGATGAAATCGGATTCCGACCGCTTCGCTGAACTTGCCGACGCCACCCATATTGAAAAGCAGTAAGGAGATGTGAGATGGGGGACACAGGACAACTCTACGGCTGCACCACCGTCGCCGCGCTGTACCGTTCGGCATTCAAGACGTTTGCCGACCGCGAGGCGCTGGTCGGGCAGGACATTCGCCTGACCTACGGCGAACTCGAGGCCCGCTGCCACCAGATAGCGCGGCTCTTCCTGTCGATCGGCCTGCGCCGCCAGGATGGCATCGCCATGCTGGCCGGCAATCGTGTCGATGCCATGGCCGCGATCATCGCCGCCCAGCTCCTTGGCTTGCGCTACACGGCGCTGCACCCGCTCGGCTCCGCCGAGGATCAGGCTTTCGTGCTGCGCGATGCCGGCATCCAGGCGCTGGTGATCGACACGCCCCGGCACGGCGAGCGCGGCGCGGCGCTGGCCGGGCTCGGCATCGTCAGGCATGTGCTGACGCTGGGCCCGGCGCCGTTCGGCACCGACCTGGTGGCGGCCGCCGCGACCATGGACGCCGGCGACTTCCCGCTCGACGTGCAAGCCGGCGATGTCTTCAAGATCGGCTACACCGGTGGCACCACGGGCAAGTCCAAGGGTGTGGTCCAGTCTCACCGGACCGCCGTGACGATGACGCTGCAGCAGCTGGCCTGCTGGGAGTGGCCCGACGAAGCGCGATTCCTGGCCACGACGCCCATCTCCCACGCGGCGGGCGCCGCCATCCTGCCCACCTTCCTGCAGGGCGGCACGGTGGTTTTCATGGACAAATACGATCCGCTGGCCTTCCTCGAAGCCGTTGCGCGCCACCGCATCACCTGTACCTTCCTGGTGCCGAGCCAGATCTACGGGCTGCTCGACTTCGCGGGGCTGGCGGACCATGACCTGTCCGGCCTGCACCGCATCTGGTACGGCGCCGCGCCCATCGCGCCGGCCCGGCTGGCCGAGGCGATCGGGCGGATCGGCCGGATTTTCGGTCAGATCTACGGCCAGGCCGAGGCGCCGATGACGGTGACCTACCTGCGCGCGGACGAGCACGACCCCGCCCGCCCCCATCTGATGGGCTCCTGCGGACGCCCGATTCCGGGCAACGACGTGCGCCTGCTGGATACGCAGCTACGGGAAGTGCCACCGGGCGAGATCGGCGAACTGTGCGTACGCGGCCCGCTGGTGATGTCGGGCTACCTGAACCGGCCGGAGGAAACCGCGAAGACGCTGGCCGGGGACTGGCTCCATACGGGCGACATGGCGCGCCGCGACGCCGCCGGCTACCTGTATCTGGTCGACCGGGCCAAGGACATGATCATCTCCGGCGGCTTCAACGTCTACTCGAGCGAGGTGGAGAACTGCCTGGCCGCGCACCCCGCCGTCGCCATGTCGGCGGTGATTGGCGTGCCGCACGCCAAGTGGGGCGAAGCCGTGACCGCGCTGGTCGTGCTCAAGCCGGATGCATCGGTCACCGAGCAGGCGCTGATCGACTTCGTCACCGCGCACAAGGGCGTGGTGTGCGCGCCAAAGTCCGTCTCGTTCGAGACGGCGCTGCCGCTCACCTCGCTCGGCAAACTCGACAAGAAATCCCTGCGGGCCCGTTACTGGGGCGGGCAGGACCGTCAGGTCAGTTAATCGACACAGACAACAGACCCTCTGGAGACCCGCATGCAGCAAGCTTTCATCATCGACGCCATCCGCACGCCCATGGGCCGCGCCAAACCCGGCGCCGCCTTTGCCGAAGTCCACCCCGCCGAACTGCTGGCGCAGCTCCTGAAAGGGCTGGTCGAGCGTAACCGGCTGGACCCGGGCATGGTCGACGACGTCATTACCGGCTGCGTCAGCCAGGTGGGCGAGCAGTCCGCCACGCCCGGCCGCGTGGCCTGGCTGGCCGCCGGCTTCCCGGAGCACGTGCCCTCGACCACCATCGACCGCAAGTGCGGCTCCAGCCAGCAGGCCATCCATTTCGCCGCGCAGGGGATCATGGCGGGGGTCTACGACATCGTGATCGCCTGCGGCGTGGAGTCGATGAGCCGCGTGCCGATGGGCACGGCGCGCATGGGGCAAGACCCTTACGGCCCCTCGTTTGCCAAGCGCTACGCGCCCGGTCTGGTGTCGCAAGGCGTGGCGGCGGAACTGATGGCCAGCCGGGGCGCGCTCTCGCGGGAGGCACTCGATGCCTATTCGGCGGAGTCCCACCGCCGCGCCCAGTTGGCCCGGGAACAGGGCGCATTCCGGCGCGAGATCCTGCCGATCGTCACCCCGCGTGGCGTGGTGGAAGTCGATGAAACCATCCGGCCGGACACCTCGCCCGCCAGTCTCGCCACCTTGAAGCCGGCCTTCCGCACCGATGAACTGGCCGCGCGCTTCCCCGAAGTCGGCTGGCACATCACGGCCGGGAATTCCTCCCAGATGACGGACGGCGCCTCGGCGCTGCTGCTGATGAGCGAGCGCATGGCATCCCGGCTCGGTTGCAACGCACGCGCCCGCTTCGCCGGCTTCGACGTCTGCGGCGATAGCCCGATGCTGATGCTGACCGCCCCCATCCCCGCCAGCCAGCGCGTCCTCAGGAAGAGCGGCCTGACGATGGCAGACATGTCGCATTGCGAAGTCAATGAGGCGTTCGCGCCCGTGCCGATGATCTGGCAGCGCGAACTCGGCGCCGATCCCGCACGGCTCAACCCGCGCGGGGGCGCGATCTCCCTGGGCCACCCGCTGGGCGCCTCCGGGGCGCGCATCATGACCACCCTGCTGCACGCGCTGGAAGACAACAAGGGCCGCTACGGCCTCCAGGCGATCTGCGAAGCCGGCGGCATGGCCAACGCGACGATCATCGAGCGGCTCTGAGCGGTGCGCGGGCGTGGTCGGCGCAGAGCTTTTGCGCCCACACCGCCCCCGCCACCGCAAGCAAGAGCGGCGGCGCCAGTGCATAGGGCAGATGCGTGAATTCGGCAACCAGGACGATGGCGGTCAGGGGCATGCGCATCGATGCGGCGAGGAAGGCCGCCCCGCCCACGATGGCGCAGGCGCCCGGCGAGATGCCGGGCAAGGCGATGTTCCAAAGGGCGCCGCCGGCGACGGCCAGCAAGGCCCCGCAGGCCAGTCCGGGGGTCAGCAAGCCACCCGCCGCACCGGCGCGCAGCGATGCGCAGATGACGCCCATTTTGAGCGCCAGCAACGCGCATGCCAGAGCGGGCGTCAGCTCACCCTCGAACCCGAGCTGGACAGGGCCCTTGCCGTTGCCAAGCAGTTCGGGAAAGCGGATGCTCAGCAGGCCGAGCACGGCAAAGTTCAGCAGGCAAAGCCACAGGAGCCACGCGCCACGCGGCGCGCGGGAGCGGGCAGCGGCAGTCGCCCGGCTGAATGCAGCGCCGGCCATGCCGAAGATCGGGCCGAACAACACGGCCCACACGCTGAGCCAGTGGCCGGGCGCCAGCGTTGGCACGGCATACTGCACGTTCGTGCCGAGTCCAAGCGACGCCGTTTGCGCGGCCAGCGTCGACATGAACAACGCCAGAGCCGCAGCAGCCGGGTGAAACGTGCCGAGCAGGACTTCGAGCGTGAAGACAGCACCGGCCAGCGGTACGCCGTAGACCGCGGCAAGCCCCGCGCCCGCACCGGCCGCCACAATCCATCTCCGTTGCGCCACAGGTAGCGCGAATAGCAAAGACAAGCGTCCGCCGACCAGCGCGCCAATCTCGCGTGGCGCCACTTCACGGCCCAGCGGAGACCCCAGTGCCACGGTGACTATCTGCAGGAGCGCGTGGGCGAGGGTCGCCCCGGGTGGCATCGGCGCGCCTTCATCCACAGCCCGCTTGATGCTGACGAGCGGCCGCCCGAAGCGATAGACGGCGAACCAGCCAACCCCCGCCACCACGCCGGCGCAGAGCGCCACCATCAGCCGCCGTAGCGGCGTGGCACGCTCCACGCCCGACAGGAAGCTCTGATGGCTCACCACGTGAGCGAGGCTGTAGTGATAGGCCAGGTGCTGGATGGCATGGAGCAGCAGTGCCAGGGCCATGCCGCCCAGGCCGGCGCCCACTGCCGTCAGCGTGGCGGCAAGGAGCAGGCGCCCCGTCGCGGCGGCCTGGGTGCCGTGCGCGGATCGCATCCTGCCCCTAGCGTGGGGTACCCGTCGTCATCGATTCCAGCACGCCATCGCGCCGGATCATGCCGTGGTACAGCGCAGCCGCGATGTGCAGCAGCACGACGCCCAGCAGCAGGTACGCCCCAACCGCATGGGCCTGCCGCAAGCACGCATAGAGTTGGGCGTGATGCGGCAAGATGGGCGGGAGCTGCACCGCACCGGCCAGCACCACCGGATACCCCCCTGCCGAGAGCATGCCCCAACCGATCAGCGGCATGGCCAGCATCAAGCCGTACAGCAGCACGTGCGACGCAATCGCCGCAAGGTGTTGTGCGCGAGGCATCGACCGCGGCAACGGCGGCGGACGGTGGATGAAGCGATTGATGATCCGGACCAGCACCAGCAACAGGATGGCGACACCAATTGTCTTGTGCAGCGACAGCAGCGCGAGATATCGCGGAGAGACCGTCGCCACCATGCCGACGCCGATACACAGCATGGCCAGGATGAGGACGGCCATCGCCCAGTGAAGCAGTCGGGAAGGCAGCGAGAAGCCTCGGCCAGTCGTTCTCATGATCGACCTCCTGCCTGCACTTCGGCTTCGGTGACGGCACCGGGCGGCTTGGCCGCGCGCTCTCGCTCCCGCAGGGTGAAAGACCGCGCATAGGCAGCCGACCGGGCGCTCGGGATGCCATCCGCGGACGTCGTCATGCCGGCCGGCAGCACGGTGGGATCGAAATTGATGTCGGTACAGGTTCCGGCGTCTTCCGCCGTCAGCTTGTCGAGCGTCACGGTACCCACCTCCACGTGTGTGCGGTCGTCGGGCCAGGGAAGATTCGGGCTGACCGGATCGCCGGCGTGGCCAATCGTCACCACCATCTTCCACTGCAATGGCTGACGTGCGGCGTCGGCAATCAGGGCATTGAACAGGTAGTTTGGATCGCCAGCCGCCTGCGGGCCCACCGGCGCGAACGGCTGAACCGGCACGGCGGACCAGCGCACCGGCACGGAGGCGCCCGCCTGGTTGACAAAGACGAACGTGTCGAGCCCGTTGTAGGTGCTGTTTGCGAAACCCGAAGACACCGCCCGCTTGCCCACGATGCCGACGGCCGACACGAACGCCGGATGCGCGGCGGCAAACGCCTTCATCTTCTCGGGGTCGGGCTTGCCCGTCTTCTGATCGGGTACCGACGCGATCATCTGCGCGTAGAAGGCCTGCACGTTGTCGAACGGAAACACCGGGATGTCGATCATCGCGGTCCGCCATTCTTCTCCGCCGGGCGGCTTCAACTGCATTGCCAGGCTGCGCACCAGATTCGGGGCGTCCGGGATGAACGGCATGCCGCCTGCGAAGGCAAAGCGTGCAGTGACAGGCACACGCCCGGGCGCCAGCACATCGGCCTTGCTGAACGGCACGCCCGCGCCGTTGCTGTCGAACCACCCGGTCGCGCACAGTCCCTTGGCGTGGTTGCGCCGAAAGCCCACGTGCTTGCCGTTGACGGCCTCGAAGCCGTCGATCACCTTGCCCTGGGTCAGCCGCCCAGGCGTGAACCAGCCGCCAACATAGGCGAAGCCACACGCCATGCAGACGACGGCGGCGCCAATGGCGCCCAGCCGGATCGCAACGGCATTGCGGCTGAGTTTGCGGGGGTCTTCGTCCATGTTCGCTCCTTGTTGAACAGGATCCTTGGGTACCGAAGACCAATACTTGTCGATTTCCACGGCGCGCGCGTTTGGAACAGGCAACGCTTTGTCCGATTCGCACACCGCCATGCACGACCTGCGCGACCCGCCCGATAACCCCGCCGCCGCGCCCCGCCCCCCCCTGTTCAGTCCACGGAAATGTGATTGGTACGGATGACGTTGCCCCAGGCCGAGACGTCGTCGCGCACAGTCTGCGCGAACTGCTCGGGGGTCTTGACCTGCGGCATTGCCATGTTCAGCAGCAGGAAGCGCTCGCGCATAGCCGCGCTGGTCAGTATCCGGTTCACCTCGGCGTTTAGCCGCTGCACGATGGCGGCGCTGGTGCCCGCCGGCGCGAACATGCCGTACCAGCTGTTGGTCTCGAACGGATAGCCCTGTTCGGTCATGGTCAGCACCTCGGGCGTGGCCGGCGCGCGCCGGGTGCCGCTGATGGCCAGCGCGCGCAGCTTGCCGGCGCGGATCAGCGGCACCGACGAGGAGGTATCGACAAAAGCCACCCGTACGATGCCACCCTGCATGTCGTTCAGGATCTGCGGCACCGTCTTGTACGGCACGTGCCGGATGCGGATGCCTGTCTGCATCTTCAGGGCCTCCATGGTCAGGTGGCCGCCAGACCCGATGCCCCACGACGCATAGTCATAGGCGTCCGGCCGCGTGCGTACATGCTCCACAAAGGACTTCAGGTCGCGCGCCGGAAAGTCCGGCACCACCGCCAGGAAGTTGCCGCCCGCCCCCACCTGCACCACGGGAATCAGGTCGCGCAGCCCATCGTACGGCATCTTCGGCTGGAGGGTCTGGTTGATGACCACCGTGGCGGCGTAGGTGAACAGCAGCGTGTGGCCGTCCGGCGCGGCCTTGGCCACGATGTCATTGCCGATGATGCCGGTGGCGCCGGGCTTGTTGTCGATCACAAAGGACTGCCCGAAGACCTTGCCCAGCTGGTCCGCGATGGGCCGGGCGAACAGGTCGGGGCCGCTGCCGGCGGACCCCGGCACCACAAGCCGCACCGGGCGGGACGGCCATGGGCTGGCGGCGCCGGCCGGCTTTACGGCAGCAGCCAGCCCTAGCATCGCCATCGCCATCGACTTCAGCAGCGTGCGGCGTCCGACGTCGGTCTCGTCATCATCGGGAAGGGGGAAGCGTCGTGTCATCGCCATGCCTCAGTGAATGCCGAAGTTGTCTTCCACACCCGCCGAACCCGCCTCCAGCACCATGGCGGCCGCCACGTACAGGCTGCGCGACACATAGCTCTGTACCTGTTTGGCCCGTGCGCGCAGCCATTCGGCCTTGAGCTGGCGCGCCTCGGTCACGTGTGGTGCATCGCCGGGCACCAGGGCCAGCAGGTCGATCACATGCAGCGCCAGCTGGAGGTCGCCCCGCGCGGCCAGGGCCTGGGCGTGCCGCAATACCGCGCCGTGGTTGTCGATGGCCGCCGCCATCTCGCTGGCCACCTGCTGCGGCGCCGCCGGATGCAGCGTGGTGGCGTTGCGGTCCCACCAGCCGTTTTCGGAGCGGTAGATGTCACGGGCGATGTAGCTTGGGTCGCCGTAGGTCGGCCGCATCCATGGCTGCTCGAACAGGTCCGGCGGCGGCCGCAGCGCCGCCAGCATCTCGCGCTCGTTGCAGCCGGCATTCATCAGGCGGACCACCTCCTCGCGCATCCAGCGCAGGGCCCGCGCGGTGTGCAGCAGCACGTGCTGGCAGGTGTCCTCCCCTTCCAGCGTGGCACCGAACTCGCGCACCACGGTCTGCGGGCGCAGGCCGGCCAGCCGCTCCAGCGTCTCGGCCCAGCGCACGGTGTCGCGCAGGGTGCGGAACGGGGTGCCGATATTGGGAATGGAATCGATGATGGCCGGGCCGCCATAGAGCAGCCGCCGGCCGGGCAGCCAGACCGCCACGGCATCGTCGGTCTCCGAGGGCGCCCAGAGAATTTCCGCGCGCCGCTCGCCGTGCCCCACGGTCATGCCGTCGCGGAAAGTCTCGGTCGGCGTGGTCTGCCGCAGCTTGCCGGCCAGCGCCCCGGCGCGATGCCGGAACTGGATCTCGGCCATGCGCTCCTGCAGGCGCTGCGTTTCGCGGTAGCGGCTCTGGCGCGCCAGCACGTTCACATGGGCCAGCACACGCGGCGCCGGCTCGCCGCGCTGCGTGGCGTGGTCGATCCACTGCTGCACGCCCGCGTTGTAGCCGAGATGGCCGTGGCTGTAGCAGAGTGCGATCACCGGCAGCGGGGTCTGCGTGCGCAGCACCTCGATCATGCCGGCCGTTACGGACCCGCCGGGGCCGCTGTCCACCACCAGCAGGCCGTTGCCGACGTCGGCGACGAAGGTCTGGCCCTGTCCGTGCAGCAACCAGACACCCTCGGCAATGCGGTCGATCCCCTTGCCGGTGATCAGTGCGGCCGGACGATCCTCGATCTCGTTCATGGCATCCCTTCCAGTTTGGCGAAGGGACATTTCACGCGCAGACCGCGCACTATCGTCAGTGGGGAAAGTCCCCGGGCGGCACGGCGCGCGGCCTGCGGCGCCAGCACCGGCGCGCCCTGGCGGGGGGTACGAAATTTTCGCTGTGAACCGCCGGTTATCACCTGCGCGGCGCAGGGAATTCCCGGCGCGCGCCTGCTGCGCTAGCCAGCCACCATCGGGGCGATCGGGGCGATCGGGATCGGGGTTGCGCGGGCCGCAGGTGCCGGGTTCGGCACCTGGCGCCGCAGCGGGCTGTCCGGCATCTTGCTGAGGTAATGCACCTCACGGCGCAGCAGCGTGGCGAACTGCTCCGCCACCGGCGTCATCGGCGAATCGGCACGGTAGATCAGGCTCACCGCGTGGCTCGGCAGCGGGTCTTCGATCGGCAGCGCCACCAGACCGGCCGTGGCCAGGCGCCCCGGCACCAGCTGGCGCGGCAGCAGGCACAGCAGCGAACGGTCCTGCAACAGGGTCTGGATCATGCCGATGGTGTCGCAGCGCACCGCCACGCGGGGCAGCGGCAGGTCCTGCGCGCGGAAGGCGTCGAGGATCGCCGCGCCCGGGCCCTGCATGCGCCGGCCGGTCAGCACCCAGTCGGAGCCGACCAGTTCACGCAGCGTACGCGCATGGCGCAGCGGATGCTCCTGATGCGCCACCACCACCGAATCGTTGTTGTACAGCGGCTCGCAGACAAACTCGCGTTCGATGCCCTCATCGGGAATCGGGCTCACCGCCATGTCCATCACGCCCGCGCGCAGGTCGGCCAGATGTTCGGGATAGACGCCGCTGTCGATACAGACCTGCACGTCCGGATGCTGGGTGCGGAAGCGCTTCAGCACCGCCGGCAGCAGCAGGTTAGCCGGCCCACCCGTGGCGCCGATGCGCACCACGCCGTTGCGCGTGCCCAGCATCTGGGTCATCTCTTCCGTGGCCTTGCGCGCCTCGGTGGCGATCAGGCGCGCCCGGCGCAGGAACGCCTCGCCGAAGCGCGACAGCACCACGCCGCGCGTGGTGCGGGTCAGAAGTGGCACGTGCAGCTCTTCCTCGAGCTGGCGGATGCTCTTGGTGATGGCCGGCGCCGATACATCGCGCGCCTTGGCCCCGGCGCGAATGCTGCCGCTTTCCGCCACGGCAATGAAATCCTGCAACTGGCTCAGACGCATGACTCGCCTCCCCCCAAAGACCGCGTGGTAACGCCCTGCCTGCGAGCATAGCGGGATTTGCCGGCATCAGTGATAACCCGGGGTGCTAACCGTGGGTTATCGCACCCCTTTTTGCGGAGGCTGCCGGCTGTGCCAGGCGTGCCCCATCATCCCCTTCCATCGATGCCACGCATCGTCACGAAACGAGAGATCGATGGCAACTCCAGAAGACCTGCCGCTGGCAGGCATCCGCGTGGCCGAGTTCGGCCAGTTCATTGCCGCGCCCGGCGCCGCGATGATGCTGGCCGACCTGGGCGCCGACGTGATCAAGGTGGAGCCGCTGCGCGGCGACAGCGCACGGCGCTTCGACGGCACCAGCACGCAAAGCCCGATGTTCCTGGCCTACAACCGTGGCAAGCGCGGCATGGCGCTGGACCTGCGCCAGCCGTCTGGCGCCGAGGCCGCCCGCCGGCTCGCCCTGTCGTGCGACGTGGTGCTCCACAACGCCCGGCCGGGAACGATGGAGTCGATGGGCCTCGACGCCGCCTCGCTGCGCGCCGCCAAACCGGCGCTGATCCACGCGTCCGTCACCGGCTTTGGCACGCGCGGCCCGTCGCGCCTGCGGCCGGGGCTCGACATCGCCGCGCAAGCCGAAAGCGGCATGATGTCCGTGACCGGCGAAGCGGGCGGCCAGCCCTTGAAGGCCGGCTTCGCCCTGATCGACGCGGCCACGGCGCTGGCCACCGCCAACGCCATCCTCGCCGCGCTGTTCCGGCGCCTGCGCACCGGCCGGGGCGAGACCATCGAGACCTCGCTGCTGACCGTGGGTATCCAGCTCCAGGCGCAACTCTGGTCCGAATACCAGTGCTCGGGCGCCCTGCCGGTGCGCAGCGGCAACAGCCAGCCGAAAGCCGCGCCGGCGGCGGATGTCATCGCCGTGGCCGATGGCCATATCGTGCTGTCGGCCTACCTCGACGAGCACTGGGTGCGGCTGTGCGAGGCCATCGGCCAACCCGCGCTGGCACAGGACCCGCGCTTCGCGAGCAACCCGCTGCGCGTGCAACACCGCCCGGCCCTGCTGGACGTGCTGCACGCCGCCCTGCGTGGATACACCGGGGAGCAGGCGCGCGCGCTGCTGGAGCGCCATCAGGTGGTGGTGGGCGTGGTGCGCGACTACCGGCAGGTGGAACGCAGCGCCGACGTGCTGGCAAGCGGCCTCCTGATGCGCGTCGGCGACGGCCTGGGTGGCGAGCTTGCCCTCCCGGGCCTGCCTTTCACGATGGCCGGCCTGCCGCCCACCGCCATGCCCTCCGTGCCCAGGCTGGGCGAGCACACCGCCGCGGTGCTGCGCGAACTTGGCTATGACAACGCAACGATTCGCACGATGGCGCAGGCACGCGCCATCGCCGTCGAATCCCTCGACATGACGGAGGCCGGCGCATGACACGCGATACCCCCATCCTGCTCGACCGGCATGACGGCTGGGCCGAGATCACCCTGAACCGGCCGGAAACCCGCAATGCCATCGACATGGCCACCGCCGAAACGCTCGGCGAGGCCATCGAATCGCTCGAACGCGAGCCCGCCTTGCGCGCAGTGGTGCTGCGCGGCGCCAACGGCGCGTTCTGCTCCGGCCTCGATCTGAAAGCGCTGCAGGCGCATCCCGATGGCATGAGCGGCTTCGCGGCGCGCTGGGATCGCGTGCATGGCGGCCTGATGCGCAGCCGCAAGGCGTGGATCGTCGCGCTCGAACGTCACGCGGTGAACGGCGGCGCCGCGCTGGCGCTGGCCGGCGACCTGCTGGTCTGCGGGGCGCAGGCGTTCCTGCAGATCGCGGAAGTGCGCATCGGCATGAATGCGCCACGCAATATCGCCTGGCTGGCCCTGCGGCACGGCGAGGCCGTGGCGGCGCGGCTGTGCCTGCTGGGCGAGCGCGTGCCGGCCAGCGAACTCCTGCGGCTTGGCATCGCGACGGAGGTCATTGCCGACGCGGACGTCGTGGCCCGTGCGCAGGCGCTGGCCGCGACGATTGCGGGCTTCCCCGCCGACGCGGTGGCCACCATCAAGGGCAGCCTGCGCGCCGCCAGCACGCGCCTGCCGCCGGCCGACTGGTTCGATGCCTGCGCCGACAAGGAGATCCGTCATGGCTGAGTTCGAAGCGCTGCGTAGCGAGGTCCGCGCCTTCTTGGCGGAGGCCCTGCCCCCAACCGTGCGCGAGAAAGTGCGCCTCGGGCTCGAAGTCAGCAAGGACGAAATGATCGACTGGCAGCGCCGGCTGGCCGCGCGTGGCTGGCTCGCGCCGCACTGGCCAGCCGCCTGGCAAGGGGCCGACTGGAGTGCCGCGCAGCGCGCCGTGCTGCAGGAAGAGCTGGTGCTGGCCCACGCCCCCGAGACCGGCGGCATATCGATCGAGATGATCGGCCCGATCCTGATCCGCTACGGCACGCCCGCCCAGCAGCAGTACTTCCTGCCGCGCATCCTCAATCTCGAACACTGGTGGTGCCAGGGCTACTCCGAGCCGAATGCCGGGTCGGACCTGGCGTCGCTGGGCACCCGCGCGGTGCGCCGGACGCGCCCGGACGGCACCGAGGTCTACGTGGTCAACGGCAGCAAGATCTGGACGTCCTACGCGCAGTACGCGGACTGGATGTTCTGCCTGGTGCGCACCGATACCGAGGCACGCGCGCAGCAAGGCATCAGCTTCCTGCTGATCGACATGCGCAGCCCCGGCGTCAGCGTACGGCCGCTGATCGGCATTCACGGCTGGCATCTGTTCAACCAGGTCTTTCTCGATGACGTGGAAGTGCCGGTGGACATGCGCGTCGGCGAGGAGAACGCGGGCTGGTCCATCGCCAAGTCACTGCTGGAACACGAGCGGCTGAATCTGGCGCGTGTGGCCGAGAACCGCCGGCGGCTGGCCAAGGTACGGGCGATTGGCGCCGAGGTAGAGGAAGCCGGCGAACCGCTGCTGCGCCGCCCCTGGTTCGCGCGGCGCCTGCGGGAATTTGAGGTGCGGCTGGAAACACTGGCGGCCACGGTGCTGCGCTTCCGGCGGCTCGAACGGGCCGGCGGCGCGCTCGGGCCGGAGACCGGCATGCTCAAGCTGATCGGCAGCCGGTTGATCCAGGACATCGAGAACCTTGCGGTGGATGCGCTGGGCCCGGACACGCTGGCCTACGACCGCGCCGCGCACTTCGAGCCACCCGCCACGCAGCCGGATCGCTCGCCGTACACACCCGCCGCCTCGGCGCGCCGCTTCGTGACACGCGGCTACACCATCGCCGGCGGGTCGAGCGAAATCCAGCACGAACTGCTCGCCAAGCAGGTACTCGGACTCTGAAGGACGGCAACCGGCTGCGGATTCAACCGGCCGGCAACCCACACCACATGACAGGACACTCAAGCATGGAAGACCGCGACGACGCGCGCATCGAAGAGCGCCGCATGCTGCAGGCCAGCGTGGAGCGCTTTGTGGCGCGCGGCTATGACTTCGCACAGCGCCGGACCGCGCTGGCAGAGTCCGATGGGTTCTCGCGCAGGCATTGGCGCACGTTCGCCGAGATGGGCTGGCTGGCGCTCGGCCTGCCGGAAGCCTGCGGCGGACTCGGTGACGACATGGATCAGGCCCTGCTGGCCGAGGCGCTGGGGCAAGCCATGCCGGCGGAGCCGTGGCTGGCCAACGTGGCCCTGTGTGCGCCGTTGCTGGCGAACGCTGGCAACACGGCGTATCTCGCCATGGCCGAGGCCATCGCCGCCGGGGAAAGCTTCGCCGCCTTGGCCGCCTTCGAGGCGCAAGGCCGCCACGATGCCTTCGACGTCGCCACGCAGGCGGAACAGCGTGGCACCGCGCAATGGGTGCTCGATGGCAGCAAGACACTTGTGCTCGGCGGCGGATGTGCCGATGTGCTGCTGGTGCTGGCCCGCACCGCAGGCGCCCGCCGCGATCGCCATGGGCTGACCCTGTTCGCCGTGCCCGCCGGTGCGCGCGGCGTCAGCGTACAGGCGTTACCCACCTACGACGGCCGCCAGACCGCCACGGTCACGCTGCGGCGCGTAACTGTGCCGGACGACACCCGTATCGGCCCGCCCGGCACGGCCTGGCCGATGGTGCAGGCCGCCATCGACCGCGCCACGGTCATGGCCTGCGCCGAAGCGGTTGGCGCCATGACGCGGGCTTTCGCCCTGACGCGGGAGTACGTGATGACGCGCCAGCAGTTCGGCCGCCCGCTCAGCGCCAATCAGGTGATCCGGCACCGGCTGGTCGATCTGTTCGTCAGCATCGAGCAGGCCCGCGCCATCACGGAGGCCGCCGCGGCCGCGTTGCAGGCCGATGACGTCACGCGCATGCGCGCGGTGTCCTGCGCGAAGGCGTTCGTTTCCACAGCCGGGCGTGCGCTCGGTGAAGACGCCGTGCAACTGCATGGCGCCGTGGGCATGACCGACGAGATGGAGGTCGGCCATTGCTACAAGCGGCTGGCCGCGCATGCGAACCTGTTCGGCGATGCCGACTGGCATCTCGCCCGGCTGGATGCACTCGAATCCGCCGCCCAGGCATCCGCCTGAGCGGCATTCACCCGGGCGCGCCGCACCGACGCAAGGTGCGCCCATCCACGACACGCCGGCAACGTACCGGCTTGCGCGGCCAATGCGCCGCTACGGAGACAGCATGATGGAAAGCCAGCACACTGGCATCCGCGGGGTGTTACCGACCCTTGCCGCAACGCTCGCCACGTTGTCCGGCCTGGGCCCCGCGTTGGGCCATGCCGAAACGGCGCCCTACCCCAATCGGCCCATTCGCATGATCCTGCCGTCCGCCGCAGGCAGCGTGACCGACCAGACCGCGCGCCTCGTGGCGGAGCGATTGTCGATCGCGCTGAAGAAGCCCGTGGTGGTGGACAACCGCCCGGGCGCCAACGGCATCATCGCCAGCGAGATGGTGTCCCGCGCGGAGCCCGATGGCTACACGCTGCTGTTCACCTACTCGGCCACGCTGACCGTGAACCCGTGGATCACGGCCAACCTGCCCTACGACCCGCTGAAGGACTTCACGCCCATCGCCCGGCCCAGCGCCCCCGGCGGCAATCTGCTCGTCGTCACCTCCACCGTGCCCGTGCACAACCTCAAGGAACTGATCGCCTACGTCAAGGCCAGTCCCACGGAGCTGGCGTACTGCTCCTGGGGCGTGGGCTCGGGCGGCCATCTCACCATGGAGTACCTGAAGGCCAAGACCGGCATGCGCCTGCGGCACGTGCCCTACAAGAGCGCCGTGCAGTGCACCAACGACCTGGCGGCCGGCCACGTGACGATTGCCTTCACCGATGCGCTCTCCGTCGTGCCGCACCTGAAATCGGGCCGCATCCGTGGCGTGGCCGCGTCCGGCCCGGAGCGGATGCTGACCGCGCAGGACGTGCCCACCATGGGCGAGCAGGGTATCCCCTTCAACCAGGCCAGCTGGCTTGCGCTGTTCGGGCCGAAGAACCTGCCGGCGCCGATCGTCAATCGCCTCAACGCCGAGGTAAACCGCATCCTCCAGTCGCCCGAGGAACAGCAGCGCTTTGCCGCGATGTACCTGAAGCCGGGCAAGCCCTCCACGGCCGGCGAACTCGGCGATCTGGTGCGCGCCGACCTCGGCGCGTGGGGCGAGGTGGTGAAGACCGCCGGCGTGACGCCGCAGTAACCAGACGTATCAACACAACATCCAAAACAAAGAACGGGAGACAGCAATGAGAGAGAAGTCGAGCCGCTGGCGAAACCTGCAACGTGCCATCAGCATGGGCCTCGCCGTGGGATGCGGGAGCGCATCGGCCGTGACGGTGCAGTTGTTCGGCGTGGTCGATGCGTCGATCGAGTACGCCAGGGGATCGGAGAGCGTGGTGCGCATGCGTGAGGGCCAGCAGGCCGCGTCGCGCTGGGGGCTGCGCGGCATCGAGGATCTGGGTGGCGGCACCAAGGCCAACTTCCTGGTCGAATCGGGCTTCAATATCGACACCGGCGCCGAGTTCTTCGGCAATGGCCGCCTGTTCGGCCGCCAGTCGTGGATGGGGCTGTCGAACGAGTCGTGGGGCGAGGTCCGGTTGGGCCGCCAATACACGCCGTCGTTCTACGCGCTGCTGCGGCTGGACCCGTTCCTGCTCAACGGCATGGTGTCGCCGTTCAACCTGCTTAGCGTCACGGCGTCACAGGGCACGGGCCAGGTGGCTTACGGCGCGCGCTTCGACAATGCCCTGCAGTACTTCTCGCCGAATTGGGGCGGCTTCTCGTTCGGCGCCGCCGTGGCACCGGGAGAAGTGCCCGGGGCCCCACGCTCTGGCACCAACTTCGGCATGAACGTCGCCTACGAAGCCGGCAACGCCTACGCGTTCTACAGCTACCAGGGCATGTACACCGGCGCGGCCACGCCGCAGGTGGAGACGGCGCTGACGTCCAACCACTTCGTCGGCGGCTCGTACCGCTTCAAGCCGGTGGAGGTGGGCCTGCTGTTCAGCACGGCAAACAGCCGGCTGCCCAATACGCGCGTGGCGCGCCATTACGGTGTCACGTTCAGCTGGAACGTCACTGCGCGTGACACCTTCAAGGCCGCCGCGCTCAAGCGGCAGGTGTTGGGCGGCGACGAACGGCCATGGTCGATGACCATTGGCTGGGACCATGACCTGAGCAAGCGCACCACCGCCTACCTGCGCGCGGTCTATGTGCACAACAGCCCGGGCGGCAGCGTCTCCAACAACAGCATCGCGATTGATCCTGGCAGCGGCGATGACGCGCGCTCGATCAGCGTGGGCCTGCGGCACCGCTTCTGACCACGCGGCAGACACCCCGGGCGGCCGGTATCGGAACGCCGGCGATCGGTCTATATTTCTGCAACAGCGGTGCCCCACGCCGCGCCAAACGGAGACAACATGCTGGATCTGGAACCCTTGCTGCGTCCACGCTCGATAGCGGTCATCGGCGCCTCCACACAGCCCGAGAAGGTGGGCGGCATGCCCATCCGCCTGCTCGGCGAACTCGGCTATGCCGGCCGCGTCTACCCGGTGAATCCCGGCGCGGACACGGTGCAGGGGCTGCGCGCCTATCCCACCATCGACGCCATCGGCGAGCCGGTGGACCTGGCCATCGTGGCCGTGCCCGCAGCCAGCGCGCCGGACGTGATGACCCAGCTTGGCCGCGCCGGCACCCGCGCCGCCGTGGTCTTCACCTCCGGCTTTGCGGAAGTCGCCGGCGGCGCGGCCCTGCAGCAAACGCTGGCCGCGAATGCGCAGGCGCACGGCGTGCAACTCCTTGGCCCCAACTGCCTCGGGGCGATGAACCTGCGCGCGCGCATGTTCGCCACGTTCTCGCCCATCCCGCTGACTGGCGTGCCGCCCGTGGGCGAAGTCGGTCTGGTCAGCCAGAGCGGTGCGTTTGGGGCGTACGCGTTTGCCCTGGCGCGCGAGGCCGGGCTCGGGCTGAGCCACTGGGTCACCACCGGCAACGAAGCCGGCGTGCAGGTGGCCGATGTGATCGAGTGGCTGGCGCACGACCCCGATACCCGCGTGATCCTGACCTATATGGAAGGCGCCCGGGACGGCGCACGACTGCGCCGCGCGCTGGCTGCCGCGCGTGACGCCGGCAAGCCAGTGGTGATGACCAAGGTCGGCACCACGGCGGCCGGCGCCAGCGCCGCGCAATCCCACACCGCCAGCCTGGCGGGCGAAGATGCGGTCTATCAGGCTGTGTTCGACGAGTACGGCGTGCATCGCGCCCCGACGCTCGAAGCCTTCTTCCGCCTGGGCTACACGCTGGCGCGAGGGCGCCGGCCCGCGCGCTGGCATGCGCGCGGCGGCTTGCCGGCCGATGCGGTGGCACCGGTAGCCATCGTCACGGTCTCCGGCGGCGTCGGCATCATGATGGCCGACAGTGCCGAGTCGCTGGGACTGCCGCTGCCGCCCATGCCCGACGCAGCCGCCCACGCCTTGCGCACCGCCATCCCCTTCGCCAGCACCAACAATCCCATCGACGTGACCGGGCAGGTCGTGGCGCAGCCGAAGGTCTTTCTCGATGCGCTGGCCGGCGTGGCCCGCTGTGGCGAGTACGGCAGCGTAGCCGCGTTCCTGGCCGGCGGCGCCAACGCCCCGCGCCTGTGGACCGAATTGCAGCAGACCGTGGCGACACTGGCCACGGAGCCGGAATCCGCCCCGCTGCTGGTATCGGGCGTGATGGACGACGAGAAGCGCGCCTGGCTCGAATCACGCGGATGTCTGGTGTTCCGCGAACCGGCCCACACGATGGAAGCCGTGGCCGCGCTCGCGAAAGCGGCGGCCATGGAGGCATTGGCCAGCGCCCCGGCCGAGGCGCACGCCCCGCCCGCTGCCATCGCCCCGCCGGATTTTCCCGGGCACGCCACCGCGCTGTCGGAAGCCGAAGCGATGGCGTGGCTGGCTGAAGCCGGCGTGCCCGTGGCGGCGCTCGGCGTGGCGCACGACGCCGATGAGGCCGTGCGCATCGCCGAATCGCTCGGTTACCCCGTGGCCGTGAAACTGTGCTCGCGCACCATCTTGCACAAGAGCGATATTGGCGGCGTGGTGCTGCATCTCAAGGACGCGGCGGCCGTGCGCAACGCCTTCGCCCGCGTGCAAGCCGCCGTGCGGCAGACGCGTGATGCCGATGGCCAGCCCGCGCACTTCGAAGGCGCCATCGTCGCGCGCATGGTGCGCGGCTGGGGCGAGATCATGGTCGGTGTGCGGCGCGACCCGGTGTTCGGCCTCGTCGCGCTGGCCGGCATCGGCGGCACCGCCGTCGAGATTTTCCGGCAGATGGCGTTCGGCCTCGCCCCGCTGAGTCGGGCACGCGCCCGCGCCATGCTCGCGCAGAGCCGTGCGGAGGCCCTCTGCACCGGGCATCGCGGCCGCCCGGCCCTTGATCTGGACGCGGTGGCCGACGTGCTCGTCAAGGTCTCGCGCGCCGCTGCCGCCCTCGGCGACCGGCTCGATACCCTCGAGATCAACCCATTCATCGTCGGCGCCGATGGCCTGTGCGCCGCCGACGCCGTCATCACGCTCCGCCACCCCGGCTGACCCCCACCCCCTTGCCCAACGACATGAACCATCCCGCACCGCCTGTCTTCGCCGCGCCCGTCCATGCCAGCCCGCAGGAGGCCCTGGTCGCCGCCGCCGCGCTGCCGCTCGTGATCTACGGCTATCCGCTGATCGAAACACTGCGCACCTGCCGCCTGCAAACCTCGGTCGATGCGCCCACGCGCTATGGCCGCGCGCCGATGAACACGCTCTCCGCCAGCGCACGGCAGTGGACGCACGAAGACCGCGACATCGTGACGCCGGCCAATGACCTGCTCTACTTCTGCGGCTGGCTGAATCTGGCCGATGGGCCGGTCACGCTGCGGGTGCCGCCGCTGCCCGACGCCGACCGCTACTACGTCATCGAACTGCTCGATGCCCACACCAACAACTTCACGAACCTCGGGCCACGCAATGTGCCGCTCGCCGGTGCGGACGTGGAACTGCTCGGGCCCGGGCAGCAGCCTTCCGGGGCACACGCGCAGGTCGTCCGCGCGCCGACCTCGCTGGTCTGGCTGATCGGCCGCGTGCTGGTGCAGGGCCCCGACGACCTGCCGCGCGCCTATGCCTTCGAACAGGGCTTCGAGATCGTGCGCAGCGCGGGGCCGGCACGCCCCGCCAGCGTGGCGCACTGGCAGGAAACCGGCGATGCGGCCATCGACTTCTTCCAGAACCTGTACCGCGCGATGGGCGATTTCCCGCCCGCACCTGCCGAGCAGGGGCTGTTCACGCTGCTGCGCAAGGCGGGGCTGCGGCTCGGGGAGGAGATTGACTTCGCCTCCCTGCGGGCGCCGGTCGTGGCCGGCCTGCGCAGCGCCTACCAGCAAGGCCTGGCCATCATCGAGGCGCACACCCGCAGCCAGGGCCACAAGGCGTGGGGCTACAGCATGCGGCTTGGCACCTATGGCGACGACTGGCTGTTGCGCGCCTGCACGGCCATGAAGGGGCTGGGCGCGCTGCACGCGGACGAGGCGGTCTATGCCATGGCCGATTTCGACGCCGACGGCGAGCGGCTCGATGGCCGCAACACCTACGAACTGCGCTTCGCGCCGGGCATGCTGCCGCCGGCCGATGCGTTCTGGTCGGTGTCCCTCTATGGCGAGGACCGCTTCTTCACCGCCAATGCCATCGGCCGCTATGCCGTGGGCGACCGCACGCCGGGCCTGCGCATGGAGGCCGATGGCACGCTGGTCATCCCCGTGAGCCACGCGCGTCCCGCGCAGGATGACAACTGGCTGCCTGCGCCGGCAGGCCCGTTCTACCTGATCCTGCGGCTCTATCACCCAGGCAAGGCGTTCATGGACGGCCAATACACCATCCCCGCCGTGCGCCGCGCCGGCTGAGCAGCTCGTCAGAACAAGACAGGAGACACCATGCCCCAAGAGAAAGCCGGTACACCCGCGCTGGCGCGCGATGCCGTGATCTACACGCTGCCGCTGTACGAGATGGCGCGCATGCGCGCGGCCACGTGCCCGCGACGCAACCGCGCAGGCAACTTCGCCGGAGACGGCCCCGCGTCCACGCTACGCTGGATCAACCACCTGATCCACACGCGCGCGCTGCTGGGCCCGCAGCACCGTCAGGTCGTCACGCCGAACAACGACACGCTCTACACCAACGCGTGGCTCGATCTGTCGCAGGGGCCGGTCGTGCTGCATGTGCCGGACTTCAACGGGCGCTATTACGTGCTGGGCCTGCTCGACTTCTACACGAACCCGTTCGGCTATATCGGCAGCCGCACCACGGGCACGGCGGCGGGGCGTTTCCTGCTGCACGGGCCATCGTGGCGTGGCGAAATGCCGGCGGACATGCACGCCGTGCCTTGCCCGACCGATGCGGTCTGGATGATCGGCCGCCTGCTGGTGGATGGTGATGCGGACCTCCCGGTGGTGCACGCGCTGCAGGACGCCATCCACCTGACCACGCTCGATGGCGCCGACGCTGCGCGGCCGTTCGACACCGGCATGCATCCGGGCGAGCAACTCGGCGATCCACAGCGCTTTGCCGAGGTGGTCGCCCGGGCGCTGCGCGAGAACCCGCCGCCCGCCGCCGAAGCTGGGCGGGTGGGCAGCTTCGCCAGCGTCGGCCTCGGTCCGGATGTCGTGCCCAGCGCCAGCCAGCGCGAAATCCTGGGCGCGGCGCTGCACGACGTGTTAGAGGCGCTGGCAGTGCCCCAGTCGTCCGACATGGGCGGCGGCTGGGCGATGTCCGTCGAGGTCCGCGAATCCTATGGCGGGAACTTCGCTCAGCGTGCGCACGTGGCGCGCAACTATATCGGCGCATTGGGCGTGCAGGAGGCGATGTACGTGATTGCGGACCGCAGCGGCGATGGCGAGCCGCTCGACGGCCGGCACGGATACCGGCTCGACTTCCCCGCCGACAATCCGCCACAGGTGGGCGCCTTCTGGTCCCTCACGATGTACGACAAGCAGGACTGCATGCTCGTACCGAACGCGATTGACCGCTATTCGCTGGGCGACCGCTCGGCGTCGCTCCAGCGTGGTGCCGATGGCAGCCTCACGCTCTGGCTTTCCGCGCAGCCTCCGGCCGATCCGGCATTGCACGGAAACTGGCTGCCGGCGCCGCCGGGGCCGTTCTACGTGGCGTTGCGGCTCTACGTGCCGCAGGCCGCCCACCTCGACAGGACCTACCGGTATCCGGTCATCCAGCGCACGGGAGGTGCCGCATGACGCCGCAACAACGCATACGCCGCCGCCTGCTTGGCGCCATGGCCCTGGCGGGCGTGGCGCCGGCCGCGTTCGCGGAGACCTACCCCGCCAGGCCGGTGCGGCTGATCTCGCCCTACGGGGCCGGCGGGTCCAACGACACCTCGGCCCGCGTGCTGGCCGAGGCGTTGAGCCGCAAGTACGGCCAGCAGGTGGTGGTGGAAAACAAGCCCGGCGCCGGCACGCGGCTGGCCAGCGAGACGGTGGCCCATGCCGCGCCTGACGGCTATACCCTGCTCTGGGCCGCCGCGCCGTTCGCCATCAACACGGGCGCGGGACTCGCGCAGCGGTTCGACATCCACAAGGATTTCGTCGCCGTGGGGCCGCGCGTGCTTGGGCCGATCTTCCTGATCGTCAACGCGAATTCGCCGGTCAAGACGGTGGCGGACTTCGTCAAGATGGCCCAGAAGAAGCCCGATGGCGTGACGTTCGCCTCGCCCGGTATCGGCTCCGGCCCGCACCTGACGGCCGAACTGTTCGCGCAGCAGGCCAGGTTCAAGGCGCTGAACGTGCACTATCGCGGCGACGCCACCGCCTACACGGAGCTGCTGGCCGGCCGCGTGGATGCCACGCTGACCGCGATCACCACGGCGCTGCCGTTCATCCAGACAGGCAAGCTGCGCGTGATTGCCGTGGCGGCAGAAGCCCGCACGCCGGTCTATCGTGACGCGCCGACGTTTGCCGAGCAGGGCGTGCCCGGCGTGGTGGGGCACGGCTGGTTCGGGATAGTCGCCCCGGCGCGCACACCGGTCGGCATCGTCCAGCAGGTGAATCGGGATGCGACGCAGGCACTGGGCGAACCGGAGATCGTCAAGCGGCTGCTGGCGCTCGGCCTGCAACCGGTGCCCGGCACCAGCACTGATTTTGCCGGATTCATCGACAGCGAAGTGGCCAAGTGGGGCGCGTTGGTGAAGGCACGGGGGATTGTGCTGGAGTAACGCTTACTCCTGCTGGGGCGCGCGGGGCGTGTGCCGCCCGCGCGTAGCCAGCCAGCATAGGACAGAGCCGCCGCAGACCATCGACGCGCCCTGCCAGAACGAGAAGGAAAGCGGCGTTTGCAGCAGTGCCGCAGCCAGCGCGGCCGAGAGCACCGGAATGAAGTACGAGGCGCCGGCCAGCACCGTCACATTGCCATGCAGGATGCCGACGTTCCACGCCGCATAGCCAAAGCCCATCGCGCAGGCCGCCAGCGCCAGGTAGATGCAGCCGGCATAGCTGAACACCATGGTCTCGCCGTGTGTGAACAGGTACTTGCCCCACAGGGTGAGCGCCGTCAGCATGAAAAACAGCGTGATGGCGTTCTTGCCTTGCGCGATGCGGCTGGTCACCGTGCAATAGCCGGCCCAGATCACGGCGCCGGCGAACGCCAGGCCATAGCTGAGCGGGTTGTCCTGCACGTTGCGCGCCATGCCGCCCAGATCCCAGCCCTGCTCGCCGCCGAGCACCGACGCAATGCCCAGGATCGCCATCAGGAAGCCCGGCACGATCAGCCAGTTGGCGCGCTGACGGTTGAAGAGGATGGCGGCCAGCATCGTGAAGCTTGGCCAGAGATAGTTGACCATGCCGACCTCGATGGCCTGCCTGCCGCTGTTGGCATAGCCGATGGACAGCGACAGGCACAGCTCGTACGAAACGAACAGCAGGCTGCCCCAGATCAGGTAGGCACGCGGCAGCGCGCGGATGCTGACGGCGCCGACGGAGAGCCACAGCAGCCCCGAGGCCACCGTGTAGATCAGCGCCGCCCCGCCGGTGGCGCCAAAGCTCTGGCTGACGCCCCGGATCAGGCCGACGATCGAACTCCAGAGGAGGATCGCGACCAGCCCGATCAGCGTGGCCTGCTTTCTGCTATGCGTGACTGCCATGTGCTCGGATACGACAATGTGGACGGTAGGAGCGGCATTCTAATCGGCCCGGGCCAGGGCCTGCCGAATTTGGCCGACTGGCTGGGGACGTGGGGGCATGGGGCGTAGAATCTCGCCCGTAGACGCCATCGAGAGACGTCACGTCATTGCCCATTGTTTGAGGAGATTCAGTTGAAGCCGTCGCGCACCACCCTTGTGGCCCTGCTGCTGGGCATCGCCAGCACCGCCCACGCCGCCTATCCGGACCGTCCCATCAAGCTGATCGTGCCCTTCCCGCCCGGACAGGCCACCGACATCTTCGCGCGCGCCCTGGCCGAGAGGCTCGGCAAGCAGCTCGGCCAGTCCATCGTGGTGGAAAACCGCGCCGGCGCCGGCGGCAATATCGGCATGGAAGTCGCCGCGAAGGCCCCGGCCGATGGCTACACACTGGTCATGGGCGGCAGCGCGATGGCCATCAACCAGACGCTCTACAAGAAGATCAACTACGATCCGCGCCAGGACTTCGCGCCGGTCTCCGGGGTGTTCTCGGTGCCGCTGGTCTTCCTGGCCACGCCGCAATCGGGCTTCCAGTCCTTGCATGCGCTGATTGCCAAGGCCAAGGCGGCACCGGGCAAGTACAGCTATGCCAGCGCCGGCATCGGCGGCACGCAGCACCTGTCCGCAGAAATGCTCAAGGCGCAGACCGGCGTGTTCATCGTGCATATTCCGTACAAGGGCAGCGGCCCGGCGCAGGCGGACTTCCTGGGCAACCAGATCCCGCTGATGGTGGATTCCGTGACCGCCGCCATGCCACTGATCCAGTCCGGCAAGGCCGTGGCGCTGGCCGTGACCACGGCGAAGCGCGTGCCCCAGCTGCAGCAGGTGCCAACCGTGCGCGAAGAAGGCGTGCCGGGCTTCGAAGCGCTGGGGTGGGCGGTGATGATGGCGCCGGCGGGCACGCCGCCGGCCATCGTCAACCAGCTCAACGCGGAGACGGTGAAGGCGCTGCAATCGCCGGAACTGCGCAAGTTCATCACCGACCGTGGCTCCGAGCCAATGCCGATGACCCCGGCCGAAACCGGCAAGTTCATCGACAGCGAGATCAAGAAGTGGTCGACGGTGGTGAAGCGGTCGGGGGCCACGGCGGACTGAAGGCCGTCGCCGGCTGACGGCGCCCCCCTCCCAAATCCAGGCAATCGCCCGGCAGTCATCAAGGCTGCCGGGCGATTTTCATTGTGGCGCGCCGGCCACCGCAACGAATACTACCCCCATCGCTGCCCTCCACGGATTTCTAGGGGATAACCCTTGTCTTCATCAAAATACATCACAACATGATGTATCTTTCGGAACTCCAAAAACAGAGTCGGTTGTGTCGGCGCCTTGCGCGCCGTCCGATCCGCGCGCCCCCAAGGAGACCTCGCATGCGCATACGCATACGCAAGCAGACAGATCTACTTTCAGGGCTGATGTTCGTCGTCGTCGGACTCAGCTTTTCCTTCGTTGCCCGTGGCTATTCCATGGGCACGGCCGCCAAGATGGGGCCGGGCTACTTCCCGTTCTGGCTCGGCATCGTGCTGGCGCTGCTCGGCGCCGTGGTGGCAGCCGGGTCCATGTCTCGCGAAGGCGAAGCGGATAGCATGGCGCGCTGGGACATCAAGACGCTGCTGTGGATCCTGGGTTCCGTGGTCCTGTTCGGCCTGCTGCTGAAGCCGCTCGGCATGGTGCTGTCCGTGCTGGCGCTGGTGCTTGTCTCGTCGATGGCCAGCCATGAGTTCACTTGGAGGGGTGCCGCGCTCAATGCGGTGGTCCTCGTGGCGATCAGTACCGTGGCGTTTGTCTACGGCATCAACCTGCAGATGCCGGTGTGGCCGGCGTTCCTGACCAACTAGGAGTGATGGAATGGAGTTGCTCAGTCATCTCGCGCTCGGATTTTCCACGGCGCTCTCGCTACAGAACGTGGCCTATGCCTTCCTGGGCTGTGTGCTGGGAACGCTGATCGGCGTGCTGCCCGGCCTGGGGCCGCTGGCGACCATCGCCATGCTGCTGCCCATCACCTACACGCTCCCGCCAGTGGCCGCGCTGATCATGCTGGCCGGCATCTACTACGGCGCGCAGTACGGCGGTTCCACCACCGCTATCCTGGTCAACCTGCCGGGCGAATCGTCAGCCGTGGTGACCACGCTGGACGGTTACCAGATGGCGCGCCGTGGCCGTGCCGGCGTGGCGCTGGCCACCGCCGGGCTCGGCTCTTTCTTCGCGGGTAGCGTCGCCACGCTGATCCTGGCCGCGTTTGCCACGCCGCTCTCCGAGCTGGCGTTCAAGTTCGGGCCGGCGGAGTACTTCTCGCTGATGGTGCTCGGTCTGATCGGCGCCGTGGTGTTGGCGTCGGGATCGCTCGTCAAGGCAGTGGCCATGATCGTCCTTGGCCTGCTGCTCGGCCTGGTTGGCACGGACGTCAACTCCGGCGCCGCGCGGTTTTCGTTCGATGTGCCGGAACTGACCGACGGCATCAGCATTACTGCGCTGGCAATGGGCCTGTTCGGCTTTGCCGAAATCATCGCCAACCTGGAGCAGAAGGAACACCGCGAGACCTTCACGGACCGCGTCACCGGACTCTTCCCGAGCCGGGAGGACTTCCGGCGCATGATCCCGGCGGTGCTGCGCGGCACCATGCTCGGCTCGGCGCTAGGCATCCTGCCGGGCGGCGGTGCCTCGCTGGCCTCGTTCGCGGCGTACTCGCTGGAGAAGAAGACGTCGAAATACGCCCATGAGTTTGGCAAGGGCGCCATCGAAGGCGTGGCGGGTCCGGAATCGGCCAACAACGCTGCGGCGCAGACGTCCTTCATCCCGCTGCTGACGCTGGGTATTCCGCCCAACGCCGTGATGGCGCTGATGGTGGGCGCGATGACCATCCACAACATCCAGCCCGGCCCGCAGGTGATGACCAGTAACCCGGCGCTGTTCTGGGGCCTGATTGCCTCCATGTGGATCGGCAACCTGATGCTGGTGGTGCTGAACCTGCCGCTGATCGGCGTCTGGGTCAAGCTCCTGACGGTGCCGTATCGCTTCCTTTATCCGGCCATTCTCGTGTTCTGCAGCATCGGGGTCTACTCGGTCAACAACACGGTGTTCGATGTCTTCGCGGCAGCCGCTTGCGGCCTCATCGGCTATGTGTTCCATAAGCTGAAGTGCGAGCCGGCGCCGCTGCTGCTCGGCTTCGTGCTCGGGCCGATGATGGAGGAGAATTTCCGGCGCACCTTGCTGCTGTCGCGCGGTGACTACACGGTGTTCACGACGCGTCCGCTGTCGCTTGGCCTGCTGATGGCGGCCGCGGCGCTGGTGGCCGTGGTGGCGCTGCCCGCGATCAAGGCCAAGCGCGAGGAGGCATTCCAGGAGGAGTGAGGCCAAGCGCGGCGGCGCCATCGGGCGCCGCCGCGCTGGTTATTTCTGGCGGTACTGGTTTTCCAGCAGCGCCACCAGCGCGACGATCAGCTGGTTGGCCGGCGTTGGCACGCCCCGCGCGTTGCCACGACGGACGATGGCGCCATTGAGGGCCGTGATCTCGCTGGCGCGGCCCCGGGCGAAGTCCTGCGCCATCGACGAGTACTGGCCAAGAGGGATGGTGCGGCGAATCCGTTCGAGCTGGCTGGCCGCATCGAGGTCGATATCGACGCCTTCGGCGCGCGCCACGGCGAGGCACTCCGCGATGAGGTTGCGCATCGCTTCCTCGGCGGACGCCACGCCGCGAATCTCGCCGTAAGGCAGATTGACGATCGCGGACAAGGCGTTGTACGCGCAGTTCAGGATCAGCTTTTCCCAGAGCGCGCTGGCCACATTGGCCGAGACAATCGTTGGCACGCCGGCGTCGTGGAACAGGCGCGCCACCAGCTCGCTGCCCTGCTCCGGCCCGATCACCAGGTCACCCCGGCCGTGATGCCGGAGGTGCCCATCGCCGGCCATCTCGCTGGCGACGTAGACGGCGGCAGGAATCACGGGGCGTGCCAACGCCGCCTCCAGCCGATCCGCATTGTCGATGCCGTTCTGCAGGGACACAATCAGCGCTTCGCGCTTGAGGTGGCCGCGGATCTCGTCGGCAACCTGCTCCGTGTCAACGGATTTCACGCAGACCAGCACGATATCGGCGTCCTCCACGGCCGCCGCATGGGGGCTTGCCGCGACGCTCACCTGTTCATCGAACTGTAGCGACTCGAATCGAAGGCCGCGCGCCTGGATGGCATCGACATGCCGCGGCCTGCCGATCAGCACCACGTCCTGACCGGCCCGCGCCAGCATCCCGCCATAGAAGCAGCCCACCGCACCTGCGCCAATCACCGCGATTTTCATTTGATGTTCCTCGCATTGCTTGGAATTGCCTGCGCGGCGGAGTGCCTTGCCGCGCGCCTTACTGCCGCTGCACCGTCTGCACGGCGTCAAGAATGACCTTCGCCACCTCGGCCGGCCGCGACTGCTGCGGCACGTGGCTGGTCGGCAGCGTGGTCACCTTCGCGCCGATCTTGCTGGCCATCTCGCGCTCCAGCGCCGGGGGGATCATCCGGTCGTTCTGGCTGACGATGTACCAGGAGGGCCGCGTCTTCCATGCCGCAACGGTGGTCTTCTCGCCAAACGCCTTCGCCTGGATCGGGCCCTGCGTGGCGGCCATGACCCGTGCCTGGGCGGCCGGCACGTCCTGCGCGAAATCGCTGGCCAGCGCGTCGGGCGGCAACGACAGGTAGCCCTCCGCATCGGCCACGAGCTTGCCGATACCCGGCGCCGGCGGGTGAGCCTTGCCCACTTCCTCCGTGGACTGCCCCGCATCCGGTGCGAAGGCGGCCACGTAGACGAGCGCGGAGACCTTGTCGGCGGCGCCCGCCTCGGTAATCACCGTGCCGCCCCACGAATGGCCCACCAGCACGACCTTGCCCGGCTGGTTGTTGATGGCGCGGCGCGTGGCCGCCACGTCATCGCCCAGCGAATTGAGCCCGTTCTGCACGGCCTGCACCTTGATGCCCTTTGCCTGCAACAGCGGAATCACCTTGGCCCAGTCCGAGCCATCGGCAAACGCGCCGTGCACGATCACGACCGAGGTGGGGGCCTTCTCTGCTGCGTAGGCGGCCGAGCCGGCCGAGAAAGCGAGGGCCGCGACGGCCAGCGATGCAAGCGTGCGATTCAACATGTCGATCCTTTCAATGGGTGATGGGACACAGGAGACGGGCTGTGCGTGACGGCCGCCTGCCCTGCATGGATTGAAGCGCCGCCATGTATCGCCCCGATGTGATGAATGCGTGGATCGGTATGCCCATGTATCGGCGCCCACCCCGGATACAAACCGATACAAAGGCGCCGGGGGCCAGTCCCGATCTACAGCGAGCCGGATGCTACCGGAATCCGCCGCGCGATGCGCTGAAGCCCCTCCCGCAGCCGGCATCCCGCAAAAGGTGCCTGACCTGCTGCGCCATACTGCAAGGCAGAACAAGCCTTCCATGCCTTTGCAATAGGCCGGCTGCAAGCGCAAAATCCCCCCAATTCATCTTTTCATTCCCGGGCGCTTCCCGCCTCCGCGAACCCACTCGTGCGCTTTGATCTCGTCGACCTGAAACTCTTCACGCATATCGCGGAGGCCAGCAGCCTCACTCGCGGCGCCGAACGTTCTCATCTCTCGCTCGCGGCTGCCAGCACCCGGATCAAGAATCTGGAGGAACACGTGGGCGTGAAGCTGCTCAGCCGGAGCAGTCATGGCGTGAAGGTCACCGGCGCGGGGGAAACGCTGCTGGCCCATGCACGGCGCGTGATCCGCCAGCTGGAACAGCTCAGTGGCGACCTTCAGGAATACGCATCCGGCGTGAAAGGCCACGTGCGGGTGTTCGCCAATACCACGGCGATGAGCGAGTACCTGCCGGCCGTGCTGCGGACCTATCTGGTGAATCATCCGGACGTGACGATCGACATGCAGGAGCGCCTGAGCCCGCACATTCTGCGTGCGGTGCAGGAAGGCGCCGTCGATATCGGCATCGTCGCGGGGAATCTCCGTGCCGAAGGGGTGGAGATGATGCCCTACCGGAATGACCGCCTCGTGCTGGCGGTGGCACTCAGCCACCCGCTGGCGCAGCGCAAGCGCGTGGGGTTCATCGAGGCGTTGAAGTACGACATCATCGGCCTGCCCGAGGCCAGCGCCATCCACACCTTCCTGCAAGGCGCCGCCGCTGACCTCCAGCGCTCGCTGCGCTGGCGGGTGCAGGTCAGCAATTTCGAGACGGCCTGCCGGATGATCGAGGCGAACGTGGGCATCGGCGTGCTGCCGGAGAGCACGGCCGTCCGGCACGCCAAGTCGATGGCGCTGAGCATCGTCCAGCTTGAGGACGACTGGGCGGAGCGCCGCCTCCAGATCTGCGTGGCGGATCTGGCGGCGCTGCCGCTGTTCGCCCGCAAGCTGGTGGATCTGCTGGTCGAGGACGGCCAGGGCCGCCAGGACTAGGCGAAGAAGTTACCCCTGCCCGGCCAGCATTTCCCGCAGCTGGTGCTTGAGCAGCTTGCCGCTGGCCGTCTTCGGAATCGCCCCCAGCCGCAGGTAGCGCTCCGGCCGCTTGTAGGGCGACAGCCGGTCCATCACGAAGGCACGCAGCGCGTCCGCGTCGAAGCTCTCCCCCTCCTTGATCTCGACGAAGGCCACCACTTCCTCGTTGCCGTCCGACGTCGGCACGCCAACCACCGCCGACACCAGCACCGCCGGATGGGCGTTGAGCACCGACTCCACCTCGATCGGGTAGACATTGAAGCCCGAGCGGATGATCAGGTCCTTGGTCCGGCCGACGATGTATAGCGCGCCGTCCGGCCCGAGCCGGCCGATATCGCCGGTATTGAGCCAGCCGTCCTCGCTGATGACCTGCCTGGTCAGTTCCGGCGCGAGATAGTAGCCAAGCATGACACCCGGCCCCCGGACCCAGATTTCGCCCGGCGTGCCCGTCTCCACCGGCTGGCCATCCGCGCCGATCAGCCGCACTTCGGCCCCTTCCACGATCTCCCCCGCCGCGCAATCGGTGCGCGGGCGATCCATATGCGTGACGAACAGCGAACCGGCGTACTCGGTCATGCCATAGCCGTGATGCAGCGGCTGGCCGAACATGCCCTCCACTTCCTGCTTGAGCGTCGGGTCGAGTGGACCGCCACCCGTGTACAAATAGCGCAGCCGGGTGGAGGCCAGCCGCTGCACGCCGGCCGCCCGCAGATGGGCGAGGATGCGGTGGAACATCGTCGGCACGCCCTGCAGGATGGAAATCGCGCCGGCTTCGATGGCCTGCGTCACATCCGCCGCATTGAAGCGGGACGACAGGTACAGGCTGGCGCCCGCCTGGAAGGTGGCGAGCAGCACCGTGCCCATGCCGAAGATGTGCGACATCGGCATGACCGCGTAGGCGCAGTCGTCCGGCACCATGCGCCGCGACGCCACGGTGACCCGCGCGAAGTGCAGCAGGCCGCGATGCGACACCATCACCCCCTTCGGCTGACCGGTGGTGCCCGAGGTGTAGATCAGCGCCGCCACTTCCTGCGCCAGTGCCTCAGGCACGCGCTCGCTGGTCGGGTCCACCGCGCCGGCCATCAGCGGGCCCAGGCCCGGCGGCGCGGTTTCCCGGGCGCGGTAGGTCACGCCGTGCCGCAGGGCATCGGGCGAGGCGCCGTGCGTGAACAGCATCAGCCGGGGCCGGCAATGCGCGCGGATGACCTCCACCTCCCGCTCGGACAGCCGCGCATTGACCACCACCGGCCACGCGCCGATCTCCGACAGCGCGAACAGCAGCGTCACCACGGACAGCGAGTTCTCGGCGACGATCATCACCCGGTCGCCGCCGGCCACGCCCTGCGTGCGCAGGTACTGCTGCGCGGCCTCGATATCGGCCCAGAGTTCGCCATAAGACACGGCGCGCCCTTCCTCCACCACCGCCGGGCGGTCAGGCGTGGCGAGCGCCCAGTGACGGGGGATGTCGCTGATGCGTTGGGCGGGGGTTCGGTCCGAACACATGTCTGGGTCTTCCTCGATCAATGAAGGCTGGCTTTGGCTTGAGTGCCGCCAGTGTAGGGGCGGTGCATCTGGCGTGCAACGGACAAGGTCGATTGCCGCTCAGAACGAGCGCGGCAGGCCCAGGATGTGCTCCGCCACATAGGAGTAGATCAGGTTCGTGGAGATCGGCGCCACCTGATAGAGGCGCGTCTCGCGGAACTTGCGCTCGATGTCGTACTCGCAGGCGAAGCCGAAGCCGCCGTGGAACTGCAGGCAGACATTGGCTGCCTCCCAGCTCGCCTTGGCGGCGAGGTACTTGGCCATATTGGCCTGCGCGCCCATCGCCGCGTGCGCGTCGTACAGCTCGCACGCCTTCCAGCGCATCAGGTTGGCGGCTTCCAGTTCGATGAACGACTCGGCAATCGGGAACTGCACGCCCTGATTGCGGCCGATGGGCCGGTCGAAGACCTGGCGCTCGGTCACGTACTTGGTCACGCGGTCCATGAACCAGTAGCCGTCGCCGATGCACTCGGCGGCGATCAGCGTGCGCTCGGCGTTCAGGCCGTCGAGGATGTACTTGAAGCCCTTGCCTTCCTCGCCAATCAGGTTTTCCTCGGGAATCTCCAGATCCTCGAAGAACAGCTCGTTGGTCTCGTGGTTGACCATGTTCGGGATCGGGCGCACCACCATGCCCTTCTTCTGGGCCTCGTGCAGGTCCACCAGGAAGATCGACATGCCCTCGCTCTTCTTCTTCACCTCGTCCAGCGGCGTGGTGCGGGCCAGCAGGATCATGAAGTCGCTGTGCTGCACGCGGCTGATCCACACCTTCTGGCCGTTGACCACGTAGCGGCCGTCCTTCTTGATGGCCCGGGTCTTGATCTTGGTGGTATCCGTGCCGGTGGTCGGCTCGGTCACGCCCATGGACTGCAGGCGCCACTCGCCCGAGGCGATCTTCGGCAGGTATTTCTGCTTCTGCGCGTCCGAGCCATGGCGCAGCAGCGTGCCCATGTTGTACATCTGGCCGTGGCAGGCACCCGAGTTGCCGCCGCAGCGGTTGATCTCCTCCATAATCACCGAAGCTTCCGTCAGGCCGAGCCCCGAGCCGCCGTACTCCTGCGGAATCAGCGCCGCCAGCCAGCCGGCGTCGGTCAGCGCATTGACGAAGGCTTCCGGGTAGCCCCGCTGCTCGTCGATCTTGCGGAAGTACTCGTCGGGAAACGCCGCACAGAGGCTGCGCACGGCGTCCCGGATTTCCTGGAAGTTATTCGATTGGGTCTGTTCGATCATGGCGCGTCTCCCGCTTTTGTTGGCGTTGCCATGCTCGCCAGGTTTGCCGTGTGGCGCAATCAACGTTTGCGGAACCGGGCCTTTGCCGGAGCAGAAGACAGCCCGCCAGGCCGCGCCGGGAGGCTGATTTCGCAACAGGCGAAGTCCACCATTGGCATTCTCAAATAGCGCCGACGCGCAAATGCCAACATGCTCCAGCCCATACCCAAAAATGACAAACAGGAGACACGCCGGACATGGATGCCCACTCGCTGGCCGCCGCGCTGCGCGCCCTGATCCGCCCCGGCGACCGCATCTGGTGGGGCCAGGCCACCGCCGAGCCGCTTACGCTCACGCGGGCGCTGGTCGCCCATCGCCACGCCATCGCCCAGGGCGGGCGGCTGGGTGTCTTTGTCGGCATCGGCCAGTCAGACACACTGCAGCCGGACCAGTCCGATGTGATCGACTTCTTCGGCTACGCCGCCAGCGGCCCGCACCGCCAGCTGGCGCGCGCCGGCCTGCTGGACATCGTGCCGAGCCATTACTCGCACCTGCCCGGGCTGATCCGGGCCGGCACGCTGCCGGTGGACGTGGCGCTGGTGCAGGTCTCCCCGGCTGACGCCGAGGGCCGCCATAGCCTCGGGCTGGTGCACGAATATCTCCCCGCCGTGCTGGACCGGGCGCGCGTGATCATCGCCGAGGTCAACCCGGACATCCCGTGGACCCATGGCAGCCACTACCTGACCGCCGCTGACATCGCCCTGACCGTCGATGCGCAATTTGGCCCGATCGACCTCGAACGCGGCGCCCCCTCGGAAGTGGAACTGGCGATTGCCCGCCACATCGCCGGCCGGATCGAGGACGGCGCCACCCTGCAGATGGGCATCGGCAACCTGCCCGAAGCGGTGCTGGCGGCGCTGCACGGCCACCGTGACCTGGGGCTGCACAGCGGCGCCGTGGGCGACGGCATGGTGGCGCTGGCCGAGTCCGGCGCGCTGACGCACGCACGCAAGACCGTCGATACCGGCATCGGCATCGGCGGCATCCTGATGGGCAGCGCGCGCCTGCGCCGCTGGGCGCATCGCAACCCGCTGTTGCAGCTGCGCGAAACCACCTACACCCACGACCCCGAGGTGCTGGCGCGCCAGCACAAGCTGGCGGCCATCAACGGCGCCATCGAGGTGGACCTGACCGGCCAGATCAATGCCGAGGTGGCCGGCGGCGTCTACATGGGCGCCGTGGGCGGCGCCGCGGACTTCCTGCGCGGTGCCGCGCGCAGCCACGGCGGCCTGCCGATCATCGCGCTGCCGGCCACCGCGAAAGGAGCCACCACCATGGGCGCCACCACCAAGGGCGCCAGCCGCATCGTCGCGCAGTTGTCCGGCCCGGTCAGCACGGCCAGATCGGACGCCGGGCTGATCGTCACCGAATACGGCGTGGCCGACCTGCGCGGGCTGCCCCTGTCGCGCCGCGTGCGCCGCATGATCGACATCGCCGCACCGGAACACCGCGAGGCGCTGGACCGCCAGGCCCACGCCCTGCTGCGCCAGTGCGGCGCCGCTTTCGTCACCGTGCCGGCCGCCGCCTGATTGCTATCGATTGCTATCGATTCCCACCGATTTCCATCCCAGACCAGATTCACAGGAGACTCCCCATGCGCAGAGCCGCAATCGTTACCCCCGTCCGCACCCCGGTTGGCACCTTCGGCGGCAGCCTGCGCCCGGTGCCCGTCGAGGAACTGGCCGCCACCACCGTCCGTGCCGTGGTGGAGCGCAGCGGCATCGACCCCGCGCGCATCGACGATGTGGTGTTTGCCCAGTCCTACGCCAACAGCGAAGTCCCCTGCGTGGGCCGCTGGGCCGCATTGCAGGCCGGCCTGCCGGTGGAAGTGCCGGGCATGCAGCTGGACCGCCGCTGCGGTGGCGGGCTCCAGGCCGTGGTCACGGCGGCGATGATGGTGCAGAGCGGCGCCGCCGACGTGGTCATTGCGGGCGGCGTGGAGAGCATGAGCAATATCGAGTACTACACCACCGATATGCGCTGGGGCGCGCGCTCGGGCAACGTCCGCTTCTATGACCGGCTCGACCGGGGCCGCGAGCGCTCCCAGCCGGTGTCGCGCTTCGGCGAGATCTCGGGGATGATCGAAACCGCCGAGAACCTGGCGCGTGACTACGGCATCAGCCGCGAAGCCGCGGACGCCTTCGCGCTGCGCAGCCACCAGCGCGCCGCCGCCGCGTGGGAAGCCGGCCGCTTCGACGCCGAGATCGTTCCCGTCTCCGTGCCGCAGCGCAAGGGCGAAGCCCTGCGCTTCGCGCGTGACGAGGGCTATCGCCCCGAATCCACCACCGAATCCCTCGGCAAGCTGCGCGCGCTGATGCCGGGCGGCACCGTGACCGCTGGCAATGCCAGCCAGCAGAACGACGCCTCCGCCGCCTGCCTGATCGTGGCCGAAGACAAGCTGGCCGAACTGGGCCTGACGCCGATGGCCACGCTGGTCGGCTGGGCCGCCGCCGGCTGCGAGCCCTCGCACATGGGCATCGGCCCGGTGCCGGCGGTGAAGAAGCTGCTGGCCCGCCTGAACCTGCGGCTGGACCAGATGGATCTGGTCGAACTCAACGAAGCCTTCGCCTGCCAGGTGCTGGCCGTGCTGAAGGGCTGGGACTGGCAGGACCAGGGCGAGATCGACAGCAAGCTCAACGTCAACGGCTCGGGCATCTCGCTCGGCCATCCGATTGGCGCCACGGGCGTACGCATCCTGACCACGCTGCTGCACGAACTGCAACGCCGGGGCGGCCGCTACGGCCTGGAAACCATGTGCATCGGCGGCGGCCAGGGCATTGCGGCCGTTTTCGAGCGCTACTGACAACAAGAAGGATGAAGGAGACAACCATGCACACATCATTTCGACTTCGACGGACCTTGCTTTCGGGCCTGATCCTTGGCGCCGCCGTGCTGGGCGCGGGCGCCGCCATGGCCCAGTCCAACCCGCCGGTCCGCCTGGTGGTGGGCTACGCGGCCGGCGGCCCGGCTGACCAGGGCGCGCGGCTGTTCGCCGCCGCGCTCGGCAAGGCCCTCAACGCCACGGTGGTGGTGGACAACAAGCCCGGCGCCAACGCCACGCTGGCGGGCAACGAGGTCGTGCGCGCCAAGCCCGACGGCACCACGCTGTGGTTCGCGGCCAGCGCCGCCATCACGGTGGCGCCCAACATCATGAAGCGCATGCCGTTCGACCCGGCCAGGGACCTCACGCCGATCGCGCCGGTGGCGCGCTACTACAACATGCTGGTGGTCAACAACAGCGAGCCGTTCACCTCCACCAAGGAGCTGGTCAGCTACGCCAAGGCGCATCCGGGCAAGCTCAGCTATGGCTCGTCAGGCGTGGGCAGCTCCAACCACGTGGCCGCCGCGCTGTTCGCCCGGCAGGCCAACGTCGAGCTGAACCACATCCCGTACAAGGGCAATGCGCCGGCCATGACGGACACCATCGGCGGCCAGATCGACATGCTGTTCGACATCATCAGCACCGCCAGCGGCTACGTGCACGGCGGCAAGGTCCGCGCCATCGCCGTGGGCTCGCCCAACCGCAGCACGGCGCTGCCCAACGTGCCCACCTTCCGCGAATCCGGCATTGCCGGCCTGAAGGACTACGAGGCCGGCGGCTGGTACGGCATCTACGCGCCCAAGGCCCTGACGCCCGAGGTCGCCCAGAAGCTGACCGCCGCCGTGAAGCACGCCGTGGCCGACCCGGACCTGCGCAAGCGCTACGCCGAACTGGGGTACGAGCAGTGGAACGGCACCACCGAGGATCTCGTCAGCACCGCCGCACGCGAGCGCACCCAATGGGCCAGCGTGCTGCAGGGCGTGACACTTGACTGACCGAGACGAAGCAAAGGACGACCAACCATGATCCGCGATAACGACACCCTCGAAGCCCTGCTAGACAGCGTGCGCCGCTTTGTGCGCGAGCGGCTGGTCCCGGCCGAGGCGCTCGTGGCCGAAACCGACGAAATCCCCCAGGACATCGTGCAGGACATGCGCGAGATGGGCCTGTTCGGCATGACCATCCCCGAACGCTTCGGCGGCCTGGAGCTGACCATGGAGGAAGAGGCCCGCGTGGTGATGGAGCTGTGCCAGACCGCACCGGCCTTTCGCTCGCTGCTGGGCACCACGGTTGGCATCGGCTCGCAGGGCATCCTGATGGATGGCACCCCCGAGCAGCAGGCCGCGTGGCTGCCCCGGCTGGCCACGGGCGAGATCCTCGCCTCCTTCGCGCTGACCGAGCCGGACGCCGGCTCGGACGCCGGCTCGCTGCGCACCACCGCCGTGCGGGATGGCGACGACTACGTGGTCAACGGCACCAAGCGCTTCATCACCAACGCGCCGCAGGCCGGCATGTTCACGCTGATGGCGCGCACCGATCCGTCGATCAAGGGCTCGGCCGGCGTCTCGGCCTTTATTGTCGATGCGAAGACGCCGGGCATCAGCTTCGGCAAGCGCGACGTGAAGATGGGCCAGAAAGGCGCCCACACCTGCGACGTGATCTTCGAGAACGTGCGCGTGCCGGCCGCCAACCTGATCGGGCTCAAGGAAGGCCAGGGCTTCAAGACCGCCATGAAGGTGCTGGACAAGGGCCGCCTGCATATCTCGGCCGTCAGCGTGGGCGTGGCAAAGCGCGTGCTGCGGGATGCGCTCAACTACGCCGTCGAGCGCCAGCAGTTCGGCCAGCCGATCTGCGACTTCCAGCTGATCCAGGCCATGCTGGCAGACAGCCAGGCCGAACTCTACGCCGCCGAGTGCATGGTGATCGACGCCGCACGCCGCCGCGACGAAGGCCGCAACGTCTCCACCGAAGCCTCCTGCTGCAAGCTGTTCGCCACCGAGATGGTGGGCCGCGTGGCAGACCGCGCGGTGCAGATCCTGGGCGGCGCGGGCTATATCGCCGAGTACGGCATCGAGCGCTTCTACCGCGACGTGCGCCTGTTCCGCCTCTACGAAGGCACCACGCAGATCCAGCAGGTCATCATCGCCCGCAACATGATCCGCGACGCGCGCAACGGCTGAGCCCCATGACCACACCCCAAGCCCAAACCCACCCCGACCTGCCCCGCCCGTCCCCGCAGACCGGCGCCCTCAGCCACCTGCGCGTGCTGGACCTCTCGCGCGTGCTCGCCGGCCCCTGGTGCACCCAGAACCTGGCGGACATGGGCGCCGACGTCATCAAGATCGAGAAGCCAGCCGAAGGCGACGACACCCGCCTCTGGGGCCCGCCCTACCTCGCCGGCGATGACGGCCCGACCGCGCAGGCCAGCTACTTCGCGGCGTGCAACCGCAACAAGCGCTCGGTGACCGTGGACATGTCCACGCCCGAGGGCCAGGCCATGATCCGCGAGCTGGCCAAGCAGAGCGACGTGGTGGTCGAGAACTTCAAGACCGGCGGCCTCAAGCGCTACGGGCTCGACTACGAGACCCTGAGCGCGCTGAACCCGCGCCTGATCTACTGCTCGATCACCGGCTTCGGCCAGACCGGCCCGTACGCGGCCCGCCCCGGCTACGACCTGCTGGTGCAGGCCATGAGCGGGCTGATGAGCATCACCGGCCATGCGGACGGCGAGCCCGGCGGCGGCCCGATGAAGGTGGGCGTGGCCGTGATCGACCTGTTCACCGGCATGTACGCCACCACGGCCATCCTCGGCGCGCTGGAAGCCCGCCACCACACCGGGCGCGGCCAGTGCATCGACGTGGCGCTGCTGGACGTGGCCATGGCAGTGCTGGCCAACCAGGGCGCCGGCTTCCTGAACGCGGGCAACGTGCCCACGCGGCAGGGCAATGTGCATCCCAGCGTGGTGCCCTATCAGGACTTCCCGACGGCGGATGGCAACATGCTGCTCGCCATCGGCAACGACGGCCAGTTCGCCCGCTTCTGCGAGGCCGCCGAGGTCGACTGGGCGACGGACGCGCGCTTTGCCACCAACAGCGCCCGCGTGGTCCACCGCAAGACCCTGATTCCGATGATGGTCGCCGTCACGCGCGGCAAGCCCACGAACGACTGGATCCGCCTGCTGGAAGCCAGGTCCGTGCCCTGCGGCCCCATCAACAACGTCGAGCAGGCGTTCGCCGACCCGCACGTGCAGCACCGTGGGCTGCAAATCGAGCAGGCGCGCTACCGCGCCGACGAACCCCGTGCCGGCGACCCGGTCAGCCGCGTGCGCACCACCGCCAGCCCGCTGCGGCTCTCGGACACGCCCACCACGCTGCGCTACGCGCCGCCGGCGCTCGGCCAGCATACGGAAGAGGTCCTGCGCGACTACCTGAAACTCGCCCCGCAGGACGTGGCCGCGCTGCGGGCCAAGGGCGTGGTGTAGCGGCACGCCGACAAAATCCCCGGTCAGGCGCCCTTGACCTGCGCGATCACCACCAGGATCACCGCCGCATTCCCCGGCTGCTGGGTCTGGGAATAGGCGGCGCGGGCATGGCCGGCCTTGTCACCCAGCACCTCGGCGAAGAGGTCGGACGCGCCGTCGAGCACCGCCGGCTGATCGAACGACCCCGGCGCGCTGGTCACATGGCCTTCCAGCCGGACGATGTGGTCGAGCCGCTCGAAGCCGCCCAGATGGGCGTGGATCTGCGCCAGCACGTTCAGCGCGGCCAGCTCGGCCGCCTGCCGGCCCTGCGCCACGGTCAGGTCCTTGCCGACCTGGCCCTGCCAGACCACCTTGCCGTCCTGCAACGGTAGCTGGCCGGAGATAAACAACAGGTCGCCGGCCCGGCTGACGGCGGTATAGCTGCCCAGCGGCTGCGGGGGCGGCGGCAACGTCAGGCCGCGTGCGGCGAGTCTGGATTCGACGGTCATGATCAAGCTCCTATATCGATACAGCGGTTCCTTGGAAGCCACTATAGGAGCGCGCCATGTGCCGATAAACCCGCTGGGCAGAACTTGATTTGATACACGGCGGAACAAGTCCGCCCGGCCGGCCTAGCAAGGCGCACATGCTGATTTGCTTCCGTTCGCCACCGAACACAGAAATGTTTCCTTTGGCATTTTTATCATCTATCCCTGATGAGATTCCCGGCCAAAGGAGCCAGCATGCGCAGATCCACGCCGCTCGGCATGCTGGCCGCCTGCCTGTGCACTTGCCTCGCCGCCTGCTCGCCCTACCTCTACAAGTCCGAAGTCGAGAGCTTCCGCGCCGGGGTCAATGACCTCGCCACGGCCTACCAGTCCGGCACGAAGGGTGTGGCGGCGGAACGGGCTGTCATCCAGCAGACCCAACTGACGCCAACGCGCACGCGCGTGGCGCTGAGCCCCGGATGCGCGCTGCCGGCCACGGTCTCGGCCGCCCCAGCGGCGGACAACACGCTGCCCTGCGCCCTGCAGCCGGCCGACCCCGCGATGGCGCCGCGCCAGTCGGCCCCGCGCGAGTCCACCTCCGCCGCGCCGCTGATCCACGCGCTGCGCGACTACGCCGATGCCCTCGCCGCCATCACCAATGCCCAGGACCAGGAAGCGCTGGAGGCCGCGAATTCCAAGCTGACCGGCTCGCTCGCCGGGCTGGCCAGCACGGCCAAGGTGGGCCTGCCGAACGAGTTCGGCGCGATTGCCGGGCTGGCCTTCAGCGTGGGCGTGGCCACGCTCAACCAGCGGCGCTTCGACATGCTCAAGCGCGGCGTGACCGCCGCCAACGAGCCCGTAGCCGTGCTCGGCGATGCCATGGGGCAGGCGCTGGACACCCTGCGCAAGGCGCGTGCCGACGGGCTGCTGCTGGCGGGCACGACCATGGCCGGCCAGATCAACGCCAGCATGAGCCCGGACGACTACACGGCTGCGCTGACCACCTTGCAGGCGAAGACGGACGCCATCGAAACGCTGAGGCGCACCAACGCGCGCGCGGCGGCTGACGACATGGTCAAGGCGCATGCCGCGCTGGCGCAGGCGCTCAACGACGACACCCGGCAGGTGGCCGCCGTGGTCACCGCCCTGAAGACCTTCCGCGAGAAAGCCCGCGCGGTTCAGGAAGCCTTTGCGAGCTGATCGGAGACAGACATGGCCGAATGTGGAGCCTTCGCGTTTGGGGTGGTGCTGGGCTGGTTCGTGTACTTCACCAATCGCTACCGCAAGGGGGACGTGCAGTTCAGCGACCTCATCGCCCTGCTGGGCGTGATTGGCGGCGCGGCCGTGACGGCGCTGTTCGGCGGCGCCAGCGGCACCCTGTTCGGCTACTACGGCGTAGGCCTCGCGGTGGGCTTCTTCGCCTACTTCCTGGTGCTGGTGCTGATGGTGGCGCGGTCGGACCAGTTCGACGCCACCTGGTTTCTCGACGGGCGCCGCAAGGCCCTGCCCGATGGCTGGACCATCCCGGGGGAAGTGCGCGCGACGACCGCCCCCATGGCGCCCCAGCGCCCCGCCGCCCCGGCCGCGCCGGTGGCCTTCGGTGCCCCCCAGCCCATCGAGGATTCCCCCCGCGCGCGCCTGAACGCCGCCCGCGACCAGACGCTGACCGCGCTGACCGAGGCCCAGCGCGAGCTGCTGCGCCGCATCGGCCTCGCGTCCACGGATACCGAGCGCAACCCCCTCCAGGCCAGTCTGGCCGATATCACCGACCAGCTCGACGCCCTGGCGCAACTGCGGCTGCGAGACATCCTGGAGTCAGATGCCGTGCGCGCCAGCCTGGCGCAGCTCGCGGCCATCACCAGCGACATCACGCGCACGGCGCAGGAGATGCGCCAGGCCACCGACGTGCTGACCAAGGCGTCGCAACTGATCGATCGTGCCACCAAGGCGGTGGGCGTTATCACCGGCTTGCTCGCGTAGGCCGGTCATCACAAATGGAGCATGCACCATGAGCAACGACAAGCGTTTCTGCGCGGGCTTCCCGATGACGAACGGCGTACCCGGCAAGATAGCCATGTTGACCGGCAAACGGTGGCAGCCGGGCACGGTACTCACCATCAGCTTCCTGTCCGGCTCCCGCACGCTGCAGGACCGCGTGATGAACGCCGCCAATCTCTGGCTGCAGTTCGCCAACCTCCAGTTCGATGTGCGGGACAGCGGCCCCACCGACATCCGCATCGACTTCCTGGAGGGCAAGGGTTCGTGGTCGTTCATCGGCACCGACGCCCGGCTGATCCAGCCGCCGCAGCCAACCATGAACTACGGCTGGTTCACCGAAGACACCGAGGAAGACGAGATCCTGCGCGTGACCCTGCACGAGTTCGGCCACGCCATCGGGTTGATTCACGAGCACCAGAATCCGCTCAACGCCATCCAGTGGAACCGCGAGCAGGTGATCCGCGACCTGTCCGGGCCGCCGAACAACTGGGACAAGACCACCATCGAGAACAATATGTTCGCGGCGTTCAATCCCGATGACGTGGCCGGCACGGCGGTGGACCCGACCTCGATCATGATGTACCCGATCCCGGCCACGTGGACGTTGAACGGCGTGACGGCGGGTATGAATTCGGCCTTGTCCGAGTCGGACAAGGACTTCATCCGCCAGGCCTATCCGCAGTAGGGCCTGCCTGCCGCGCCATGAATGCCGACGACCGCGCCATCCTGATCGGGATCAATCATTACCCGCAGCTGGGCGAGCCGGGCGCGGACGCGAATCTCCAGGGGCCCGCCAACGATGTCGATGCCGTGAAGGCGTGGCTGATGGACCCCAACGGCGGCGCCTTCGCCAGCGAAGACCAGATCCAGGTGATCAAGTCCCGCCTGACCGAGGCGGGCGACACCGCGCTGCCCACCACTGACGAGATCGAGACCGCCTTTGGCCGGCTCAACGCCATCGCCCGGCAGAACCAGGCCCAGCGGCGCGGGCTGCGGGTGGGCCGCCGGCTGTACATCTTCGTCTCCGGCCACGGCTTCTCGCCGGGGCGCGAACGCGGCTGCCTGTTCGCGGCCAATGCCAGCGCCACGCTCGGCACCTTCAACGTGCACGCCACGGGCTGGCTGAACTGGCTGCAGGACGCCGGCTACTTCCGCGAGTTCGTGCTGTGGATGGACTGCTGCATGAACCGGGTCTCCTTCCTGCAGCCGCGCGACCCGCAACTGTCTCCGGTGCAGGCCACGGACCCGCCGGCGGCCACCTTCGTCGCCTTTGCGGCGCAGCGCCCGCTCAAGGCCATCGAGATCGGCATTCCCGAAGACGGCGACAAGATCCACGGCGCCTTTACCTGGGCGCTGCTGCAAGGGCTGCGCGGGGCGGCGTCCGACGCCAACGGGCGCGTCACCGGGCGCAGCCTGGCGGACTGGCTGCGCAACGCCCTCTGCGCCCGCATGACGCCAGCGCACCTGCGCGATGGCGACGTGGCCAAGGAGCCGGAGATCGTGCAGGAAGATGCCGGGCTGATTTTCGCGCGCGGGGTGCCGCCGCCGCGCTACACGGTCACGCTCACCCTGCCGCTCGAGGCCGCCGGCAAGCCGCTGCGGCTGTGGTCCGGCATACCGCCCCGCGCGGAGGCGATGACGGCACAGCCCGCCATGACCTTGCCGCTGACGCCCGGCCTGTACGTGGTGGAAGTGCCCGAGGCCGGCCTCCGGCAGGGGTTCGAGGTCACCAACAATGTGTCGATTGCCATCACGGCCACCGGCCCGCCCGTTACGCCGGCCCCCGACGGCACGATGTTCCCGCTCGACATCGACCCGGCCGACCCCGCCGCCGAGATCTTCGTCATCGACAGCCGCTTCTCGCTGGTGGATAACGGCATGTCGAAGCTCTCCACGCCGCTGCCCTTCGGCCTCTTCAAGATCAAGACCCGGATCGGGCGCAGCCTGGCGCAGCACGTGATCCTGCTCGACAGTGGCCGGCCACCGCTGCCCGCCGCGCAGATCGCCAAACCCGCCTCGTCGGTGCTGCCGCCGGTGGGCCTGCCCGAGGACGGCGCCCAGGAGCGCGACCGGCAGACGGCGCTGGCCACCGCACTGCGCCTGCTGCGCGAGGGCGACGGCAAGCAGGCCACGCTGATGGTGATGGCGCGCGCCGCGAGCAGCACCGAGGTGCCGCAGCGGAATATCGCGCCCTGGCGGGACGTGCAGGTGGTGGATGCCGACGACAACCTCGTCATCAGCATGGAGCGCGGCAGCGCGCGCCACACCGATGCGGACTCCCACGCCTGCGCCGTGCAGGCAGTGCCGCCCGGCGTCTACTACCTGCGGCAGAAGGTGGACAACGGCCCGGTCATCGAACAGAGCCTGATCGCCTGCGAGTCATGGGGGCTGGAAGCCTACGTGCTGCGCCGCACGCAACCCGGCGAGCACGCGCCCAGCGCGCGCCCCCGGGTGTCGCTGATGATGCGGCGGCCAGACCAGCAGCCGGATGCCGCGCTGGAGAAGATCATCGAGACCGCCCGGCTGGCGCTGGCCGACGAGCGGCGCATCCTGAGCGCGGAACTGGAGGACATCCTGCTGCGCAACTGCACCAACCCGATTGGCGGCCTGATCGGCGGCCATCTGCTGCTGGTGGAGCGCGAACGCGACCCCGGCCGTGACATCTCCCTGCTCGACGTGGTGGTGACGCGCCTGCGCAAGCTGGTGGGCGATAGCCATCCCGATGTGGCCGCGCTCGGCCAGCAATGCGCGACGGCGAGCCTGCGGCGCTTCGCCCCCCTGACCGGCCCGCCGATGTTCCAGCGCAGCTGGAAGCTGCTGGTGGCGGCGGCCCAGCGGCGCGAGGACTGGATTCCCGAGGCGATGTGGCGGCGCGTGGTGGCGCAGACTGCCCTGCCGCCGCTGATGGTCTGGGCCGCCGACGACAGCCTGCGCCAGACCGCCACCGAGAGCCTGCGCGCCGTGCCGGCCCGGTCACTCCGCGCGAGCGTACCGCCTGCCGGCCTGCGGGTGCTGACGGCCTGAACGGGAGGGAGGGCGCCGACACCACAGGGCAGACCCTGCCCCCCCGCCTCGGGGAGGCATGAAGCTGGCATCCGGCGCCATGATCGCGCATCGCTCGACTGCGCTGACACGGAGACCGGAATGCTACGCAATACCTTCCTGACGCGGTGGCTGGCCGCTGCCATCCTGCTGGGTGCGCTGCCCGTCACGGCGCCCACCCCCGCCCATGCCGAGGCTTACCCCGACCGGCCGGTCAAGATCGTGTCCGTAACCAGCGCCGGCACCGGCATCGACGACTACACCCGCCTGCTCGCCAAATACCTGCACAAGAAGGCCGGGCGCAGCTTCATCGTCGAGAACAAGCCCGGCGCCAACACCATGATCGCGGCGGACTACGTCGCCAAGTCGGCGCCGGACGGCTACACGCTGCTGTTCGCGTCGGCCTCCACCATGGCGGCCAACCCCTTCCTGTTCAAGTCGATTCCCTATAGCCCGCGCGACTTCGTGCCCGTGGCGCGCCTCTCCACCGTGCCCGTGGCGCTGGTGGTGTCGGCAAACTCGCCCTACCGCAACGTGGCCGACCTGACCGCCGCCGCGCGCGCCAGGCCGGGCGCGCTCAACTACGGCACCAGCAGCGCCGGCTACCGGGTGATGCTGGCCGCCTTCAACGACGCCGCCGGCATCCGCACCCAGGACGTGCCCTACAAGGCCATGGCCAACCTGCTGCCCGACCTGCTCGGCGGCACGCTGGACTTCACCGTGCTGGAGATCTCCGCCGCCGTGCCGATGATCGAATCGCGCAAGATGCGCGCGCTGGCAGTGATGAGCGACCGCCGCGTGCCGGCCATGGCCGATGTGCCGACCATGGCCGAAGCCGGCTTGCCGGCCATCTCCGTGGTGAGCTGGACCGGCCTGTTCGCGCCCAAGGGCACGCCGCCCGAGGTGGTGGACAAGCTGCAGGCCTGGACCCTCGAATTCGTGAACTCGCCGGAAGCCGCCGCCCATCACACCCAACGCGGCACCAACCCCTACCCGGCGTCGGGCGCGCAACTGGCCAAGGCCATCGTGGAGGACCAGGCCAACTGGCAGCGCATGATCAAGCTGGCGGGGATTCAGCCGGAGTAGGCGAAGTCAAGGCTGCCCCGCGTTCGGCGAATCGCGCGTACTCGTCCGGCGGCACGAACAGGCCGCCGGTAGTCCACACCAGATGGGTGGCCTGCGGCATCACCGCATCCAGGCCGTGCCGGGCGAGGTAGGCGCGGCCGGCGGCGCTGTCCGTCAGCATGCGCGGCCCACTGAAACCGGCGGCGGCGGAGGGCTCGATGCGCAGCCCTTCCGACTCGCGCACCCGGTGCAGGTCCAGGAACAGCCGTTCATCCGGCACCGTGCACACCCCGGCCAGCAGCGGCCCCATGGCCTCGGCGGCCAGTTCGGAGGCGCGCGGCACCGCCAGCCCATCGGCCTCGGTGCGATTGGTCAGGCCCACGTCATAGACCGAGGCGCCGGGCGCCAGCATCTCCACCAGAAAACACGGCGACTGGGTCGGCTCGACAAAGCACGCATGCACGTGCGGGCCGTACAGCTGCCAGAGCCCGAAAGCGATGCCAGCCGGCGCGCCGCCCACGCCGCACGGCAGGTAGACGAACAGCGGATGGTCCGCGTCCACGCGCAGGCCGGCCGCTTCGAACTGATCGTGCAGATGCAGCGCCGCAGCGCTGTAGCCGAGCAGCAGCGAGAGCGAGCGCTCGTCATCGACGAAATAGCTGTACGGATCGCCCTCCGCCTCGCGCCGGCCAGCGGCCACCGCCGCCGCGTAATCGCCCGTGTGCTCCACCACTTCCACCCCCCGCGCGCGCAGACGCGTCTTTTTCCATGCCTTGGCGTCGGCGGACATATGCACCGCCGCCCGGAAGCCCAGCGCCGAGGCCATCACGCCGATGCTCAGGCCCAGGTTGCCGGTGGAGCCCACCGCCACCTGATAGCGGCCGAACAGCGCGCGCGCCGGGGCGTCGGCCAGCACGCGGTAGTCGCCATCGACATCGACCAGCCCGTGGCGCAGCGCCAGCGCTTCGGCGAATTCGAGCACCTCGTGGATGCCGCCGCGCGCCTTGATCGACCCGGCGATGGGCAGGCTGTGATCGGCCTTGATCCACAACGAGCCGTGCCGCGTGGGCAGCCCGAGCGCCTGCTGCATGCCCGGCGCGCCCAGCAGGTCCGATTCGATCCGCCCCGCGCTGGCTTCCAGTTCCGGGAACAGCCGCGCCAGCAGCGGCGCGAAGCGGGCGAACCGCGCCTGCGCCGCACGCATATCAGCTAGACTAATGCGCCGCCCATCCACCACGGTCTGGACGTCGGCCTCCGCGCTGCGGTGCGGATTCGTCCACATCAGCGGGCGGGCGGCTTGCAGGTCGGCCAGCAATGCAGCCGAAATCGAGGACAGGTGGAGCGTCATGGCGCATGGAGGGGAAGGAAGACCGCTCATTGTTGACCCCACCGCCCCGCCCGACAAACCATTTGTACTGATCGATGCATTAGTCTTGTTGATGACAAACACCCTCAACGCCTCCGTCCTGAGCTGGCTGCGCTGCTTCGAGGCGGCGGCGCGCCATGGCAGCTTCACGCTGGCCGCCCGCGAGCTGTGCGTGACGCAGGGCGCGGTCAGCCAGCAGGTGAACAAGCTGGAACAGTGGCTCGAACGACCGCTGTTCGTGCGCACGCCGCGCGCGCTGGTGCTGACGCCCGAGGGCGAGCGCCTGCGCGGTGTGGCGCGCGAGTCGTTCCAGGCGCTGGAGAGCACGCTGACGCAACTGCGCAAGCCCGGGCATCGCCCGCCGGTGGCGCTGTCCTGCTCGCCCTCCTTCGCCATGGTCTGGCTCACGCCGCGTCTGGGCGACTTCTTCCGCCAGCATCCGGACATCGGCCTGCGCGTGCATGGCGAGTTCCACGCGCTGGACCGTTCGCGGATGCTGCGCGAGGGCATCGACGCCGCCGTGCGCTTCGACCCCGGCCACTACCCCGACCTCCGCGCCACGCCCTTCCTCGACGAATGGCTGCTGCCGGTAGCCAGCCCGGCCTATCTGGCGGCCCACCCGGCACTCCGTTCGCCGGACGGCCTGCGCGCCTCGATGCTGCTGCACGATGCCAGCCCGTGGGAAGGCGCCGGCGAGAGCCACGAATGGCAGGTCTGGCTGCGGCATGCGGGCGTGGCGCTGCCAGACATGGCCGGGGGCCAGCACTTCAACCTGTCCCAACTGGCCATCGGCGCCGCGCTGGCCGGCCAGGGCGTGGCAATGGGCCGCACGGCGCTGGTCCTGGACGAACTGGCCGCGGGCCGGCTGGTGGACCTGTGGGGCCTGCACGTGCGCAGCGAGGCGGCCTACCACCTTGTGCGCGCCCCCACGCCCACCCCCTCGCCGCAGGTGGCGGAGGTCGAAACCTGGCTGCTGGCCGAAGGTGCCGCCTTCGACACGGCAAGGCGGCGCCTGCTGGCGCTGGACGGTTCCGCCCCCAAATGACCGTAACTTGGACACCGACATTTAATCGGTTACATTGGATCGGCACAGGAGAACGCCATGCCCGCCTCTAACACCGCTCCCCCCAATCCTGCCAATCCTGCCAATCCTGCGGCCACCCCGGAATCCGGTCCCCGCCTGCTGGCCGATCACGTCGCACTGGACCTGCTCAATACCATCGAACGGGCCGATACCACGCCGCACGACCACTGGCAGACCGATGCCGATGTACTCGCCTGGCTGAAACAGGTGGCGCTCTGGCCCGGCGATGATCGCGCCGCGCCGCCCAAGGGGCTGGCCACGGCGGCACGCGCGCTGCGCGAGGCCGTGCGGCTGATCGTGGCCCACAAGGCTGCCGGAAAGGCCGGCGCCAAGCCGGACCTGGCGCCGCTGAACGACGCGCTGGCGGCCGGTGGCAGCCATCTGGCCGTGCATCCGCTGCCCGAGGGCGGCGTCCGCATCGCCCGCATCCACGCCGCCGCCAACGCCGCGCAATGCCTGGTGCCGCTGGCGGAAGCCGCCGCCGACCTGCTCGCCCATGGCGATTTCAGGCGGGTGCGCCAATGCGAGAGCGACGAATGCACACTCTGGTTCTATGACCGGACCAAGTCACACCGGCGCCGCTGGTGCAGCATGGCGCTCTGCGGCAATCGCCACAAGGTAGCGGCCTTTCGCAAGCGCGAGGCGGCTGCCGACGAGGGCGCCGCATGAGGCCGAGCCATCCGGTACGCCATCGGACACCCCAATGTAACCGTTAAAATTAACTATTACGGGTTACTAAATTCGCATACACTTCGGAACCAAGCCGATGACGGCCCTCGTTCCCGCTTTCGCCTCCGGAGAATTGCCATGACTGCCAGCCCCAAGGTTTCCACCCGCTTTGCCGACGCCGATGGCGTGCGCGTGTTCTATCGTGAAGCCGGCGACCCCCAGGCGCCCGTCATGCTGCTGCTGCACGGCTTTCCAACGTCTTCGCACCAGTTCCGCCACCTGATTCCGCAACTCGCCGGCCACTTCCGGGTGATCGCCCCAGACCTGCCCGGCTTCGGCTTCACCGAAGTCCCGGCCGCGCGCCAGTACACCTACACCTTCGACAACCTCGCCACCACGCTTGGCGCCTTTGTCGATGCGCTCGGGCTGGAACGCTATGCGATGTACGTGTTCGACTACGGCGCGCCCACCGGCTTGCGGCTGGCCGTGGCCCATCCGGAGCGCGTGACGGGACTCGTCTCGCAGAACGGCAACGCCTATCTCGATGGCCTGGGCGACGCGTGGGCGCCGACGCGCCAGTACTGGGCCGAGCCCAGCGCGGCCAACCGGCAGGTGCTGCACGACGCCATGCTCCACCTGGAAGGCACGAAGTGGCAGTATCTGCACGGCGTGGCCGACCCGGACAGCGTGGAGCCCGAGTCGTACACGCTGGACGCGGCGCTGCTGGAACGCCCCGGCAACAAGGACATCCAGCTCGACCTGTTCCTCGACTACGCCAACAACCTCAAGCGCTACCCGGATTTCCAGGCGTTCTTCCGCCAGGCGCAGGTGCCTACACTGGTAATCTGGGGCCGGAACGATCCGTTCTTCATCCCGCCCGGTGCCGAGGCGTTCCGCCGCGACAACCCCGGTGCCGTGGTGGAATTGCTGGACACCGGCCACTTCGCACTGGAGACCCACGGCGCGTACATCGGCCAACGGATTCTCGACGTCATCGCCCGCTAACCACCTGCCCCTCGCCCCATGAAGCGCCAATTCGACGACCTCCAGCTCGGCAGCATCGAACTGTTCTGCCTCGCCGCGGAACTCGGCAGTTTTACCGCGGCCGCGGTGGCGGCGGGGGTCACGCCAGCGGCGGTGAGCCGCAGTGTGTCGCGGCTGGAGGAGCGCCTGGGGGTGCGGCTGTTCGTGCGGACCACCCGGCAGATCCGGCTGACGGATGAGGGCCGGATCTATTTCGAGCAGAGCCGGCCGGCGCTGGCGCAGCTGGTGGACGCCGAACGCCAGATCAGCGGCCAGCACGGCACGCCGGCCGGGCGGCTGCGCATCAGCCTGCCCACGCCCTACGCCCACTACCGCGTGCTGCCCGTGCTGCCGGCCTTCCGGGAGCGGTTTCCCGAGGTGGAACTCGACGTCCACATCAGCAACCGCAACGTGGACTTTGCCGACGATACCTACGACCTGTCCGTGCGCGGCCGGGCGCCCGACGACTCCACGCTGATCGCCCGCAAGCTGGAAGACGCCGAGATGGTGGTGGTGGCCACGCCCGCCTACCTGCGCAAGCACGGCACCCCCGCCACGCCGGACGACCTGCCGGCGCACGAATGCATCCAGTTCGATGTGCCGAGCAGCGGCCGGCGCCTGCCGTGGATCTTCCGGCACGAGGGCGAGACCCTGGAAATGGTGACGACCGGCGCCTATGGCACGGCCGAAGACGCGCTGGGCGGTGCCACGCTGGCCCGCGCCGGCGCCGGCCTGTTCCAGACCTACCGCTTCGTGGTGGAGCAGGACCTGCGCGACGGCACGCTGGTGGAGGTGCTGCAAGCCTATGGCGGCTGCACGCGGCCCTTCCTGCTGCTCTACCCGCACGCGCGGCATGTCTCGCGCCGGGTGCGGGCCCTCGTCGACTTCCTGGTGGACAAGTTCTCGGCCTGATCGAGGGTAAACCCCTATCATCGGCAGCCGTGTCCGCGCCATGTCTGTCTCGGGCCTCTCCTAGACTGAAGGTCTTTGTCACTCCCCCTAGAAAAGGAAGACCATGGCCGCGATCGAAGTGAAGGTGCCGCAGCTCTCCGAATCCGTTTCCGAAGCCACGCTGATCCAGTGGAAAAAGCAGGCCGGCGAGGCCGTGACCCGCGACGAGATCCTCGTGGAACTGGAGACGGACAAGGTCACGCTGGAGGTGCCCGCGCCCGCCAGTGGCGTGCTGGCCAGCATCGTCCAGCCGGACGGCGCCACCGTGCACGCCGACGAGGTGATTGCGACCATCGATACGGAAGGCAAGCCGGGGGTGACTTCGGCCCCGGCTACCGCCGCAGCGCCGCCCAAGGCCGCACCCGCTCCCGCCCCCGCTGCGGCCTCCGCCCCGGCCGTGCAGGGCGGCGGCGCCGGTGCTGCCGCTTCCGCCACCGCTGACTTCGACGTGATCGTGATCGGCTCCGGCCCCGGCGGCTATATCGCCGCCATCCGCGCCGCGCAGCTCGGCAAGACCGTGGCCTGCATCGAGGAATGGAAGGACCCGGCCGGCAAGCCCCGGCTGGGCGGCACCTGCCTGAACGTGGGCTGCATTCCGTCGAAGGCGCTGCTGGCTTCGTCCGAGCACTTCGAGCAGGCCCAGCACGGGCTGGCCGAGCACGGCGTACAGGTCAAGGGCGTGACGCTGGACCTCGGCACGATGATCGCGCGCAAGGCCGCCATCGTGGACAAGTTCACGGGCGGCGTGGAGTTCCTGTTCCGCAAGAACAAGGTGACCTGGATCAAGGGCCACGGCAAGTTCCAGGGCCGCGCGGACAACGGCGTGGTCACCGTGGAAGCCAGTGAAGATGGGGGCGGGGGCGAGGGGGCGGCCAAGGCCAAGACCTACACCGCGCGCAACGTGATCATCGCCACCGGCTCCCGGGCGCGCCACTTGCCCAACGTGCCGGTAGACAACGTCATCGTCTCCGACAACGAGGGCGCACTGTCCTTCGATGCCGTGCCCAGGAAGCTCGCCGTGATCGGCGCCGGCGTGATCGGCCTGGAACTGGGCTCGGTGTGGCGCCGGCTGGGTTCGGAAGTGACCATCCTGGAGGCCCTGCCGACCTTCCTCGGCACCGTGGACGAAGCCATCGCCCGGGAAGCCGCCAAGCAGTTCAAGAAGCAGGGGCTGGCCATCCACCTTGGCGTGAAGATCGGCGAGATCAAGCGCAGCGGCAAGGGCGTGAGCATCGCCTACACCGACCAGGACGGCAAAGCGCAGACGCTGGACGCGGACCGGCTGATCGTCTCCATCGGCCGGGTGCCGAACACGGACAACCTCGGGCTGGAGGCCGTGGGGCTGGCCGCCGACGCGCGCGGCTTCGTGCCCGTGGACGATCTTTGCCGCACGCCGGTGGCCGGCATCTACGCGATTGGCGACGTGGTGCGCGGCCCGATGCTGGCCCACAAGGCCGAGGACGAAGGCGTGATGGTGGCCGAGGTGATCGACGGCCAGAAGCCGCATATCGACTACAACTGCATTCCGTGGGTGATCTACACCGAGCCGGAAATCGCCTGGGTGGGCAAGTCGGAGGCGCAGCTCAAGGCCGAGGGCCGCGAGATCCGCACCGGCCAGTTCCCGATGTCGGCCAACGGGCGCGCGCTGGGCATGGGCCGGCCGGACGGCTTTATCAAGATGATTGCCGACGCGAAGACGGACGAGCTGCTGGGGGTGCATATCATCGCCGCCAATGCCTCCGACCTGATCGCGGAGGGTGTGGTGGCGATGGAGTTCAAGGCGGCGTCCGAGGACATCGGCATGATCAGCCATCCGCATCCGTCGCTGTCCGAGGTCATGCGCGAGGCCGCGCTGGCGGTGCAGAAGCGCGCGCTGAACATGTAGCGCCCTCCCTCAATCGGGCGCCGAGGCGTGACGCTTGCGATAGTCCGCAGGCGTGACCCCCACCACGCGCATGAACGCGCGGCGCAGCGTATCGACACTCGAGAACCCGCATTCGGCCGCTACCTGCTTGGGCGCGAGGTGGCCGACCTCCAGCAGTTGCCGCGCGGCGGTCACGCGCGCTGCTTCCACCCAGCTGGCGGGCGTGATGCCCACTTCCTCGCGGAACAGGCGCGTCAGGTGGCGCGGACTCACGCCGACGCGCGCGGCAAGGCTGGGCACATCGTGGGAATCGGCCGGATGCGCGGCCACCCAGCGCTGCAGCTCCTGCAAGGCCGAACGGTTGGCCAGCGCCGGGGCAGCACTGCGGCTGAACTGGGCCTGCCCGCCGGGCCGCTTGAAGAACATCACCAGCTGGCTGGCCACGCGTAGCGCCAGCTCTCGCCCGAGGTCTTCCTCGACCAGCGCCAGCGCGAGGTCCAGCCCCGCCGTGACGCCGGCCGCCGTGCGCAGCTTGCCGTCGCGCACGTGGATGGCATCGGCATCCACGGTCACACCCGGGAAGCGCGCCGCCAGCCGGTCAGCGCCGGCCCAGTGCGTGGTCACGCGCCGGCCCTCCAGCAGGCCGGCATCGGCCAGCAAAAAGGCACCGCTGCACACCGAGCCATAGCGGCGCGCGCGGGGCGCCACGGCGCGAATCCAGTCCAGCACCATCGGTTCGGTCGGGCTATCGCCCGCATGTGGCGCACCGGCCACCAGCACGGTATGAGGACGGGGCAACTGCGCCCCGAGCGGGTCATCCTCCACCAGCAGATCAGGCAGCAGCCGGACGCCCGATGAGGCCCGGATCGGCCCGCGCCGCACGCCCACCACCTGGAGTGCATAGACCTGCCTGCCGGCCTGGGCATTGGCTTCGGCGAAGACGTCGAGGGGCCCGGAGACATCCAGCAACTGAACGCCTTCGATGGCCAGCAGCACGATGGTGCGTGGGGTAGTCATGGTGAAAAATCCCTGAGTCATGCTGTCGCGTCGCGATCTGTCCGATTTGGCCCAAATCGTCGTACTGCGACGATTGAAGACATGGTACTCCCGCTCCTACACTCGTTTCAACCCCAAACCGAAAGGAGTCAGCCATGCAATTCACCCTGGGCGACATCGCCATTCCCGACAGCCAGTTGGCCCGCGACATCACGCAACTGGTCCGCGATACCGAATCCACGCTGCTGTTCAACCACTCGAGCCGCGTGTACTACTTCGCGGCGCTGGCCGGCAAGCAGCGCGGCCTGAAGGTCGACCCGGAACTGCTCTACGCGGGCACGATGTTCCACGACATGGGCCTGACGCCGGCGCACAGCAGCCCGGACAAGCGCTTCGAGGTGGATGGCGCCAACGCGGCGGCTGACTTCCTGCGCAGCCGTGGCATCGCGCAGGCGGATATCGACAAGGTCTGGACCGGCATCGCCCTGCACACCACGCCCGGCATTCCCGAGTTCATGGACCCGGTGGTGGCGCTGGTGACGGCTGGCGTGGAGATGGACGTGCTGGGCATCCGCTACGAGACGTTTGCCGATGAAGACCGCGAGCGCGTGGTGCAGGCGTATCCGCGCACCCCGCAGTTCAAGGAAGACATTATTCAAGCGTTTTACGATGGCATCCGCCACAAGCCGGACACCACGTTCGGCAACGTGAAGGCGGATGTGCTGGCCGACAAGGACCCGCACTTCCATCGCGGCAATTTCTGCAGCGTGATCCGCTGCTCGCACTGGCACGGCTGAGGCCGGCGCGCGCCCCGCGCTCTATATCTATATAGAGAGATAGCGGCGCACTACGGCGCGGAGGGTCTGGAAGCTGACCGGCTTGGACAGCACGGTGTCGATGCCGGCCTGGAGGCAGGCCAGCCGCTCCTCCGGGCCGGCCGTGGCCGTGATGGCGACGATGGGCAGCCGCCCGGCGCGCTGGCCGCCCTCCGCCGCCCGGATCCGGCGGGCGAGTTCCAGCCCGTCCAGCCCGGGCAGGCCCAGGTCCGTCAGCAGCAAGGCGGGCCGCGGGTCCTGCTGCACGGCGGCCCACGCTTCCTCGCCGGAGCGGCAGGGTTGGGCCACGCAGCCGCCGATGCCGGCGAGCTGGTCCTCCAGCACCAGCAGGCTGACCGGATGGTCCTCGGCAACGACGATGCGGGGAACCAGTGGCTGGGAAGAAACGGAGGGGGCAGGCACGGCGGCAGGCAGGTGGCAGAACATGCTGTCATCCTGCCTGCGGAAGTCGCCGCAGAGTTGCGGAAATTTCTGCAAATGGCTGCGGAAATTTCCGAAGATGGTGTCCGATTTGTTACGGCACGGCGTTGCGGAGCGGCGCCTGCGTGATCCAGCGGCCCAGGTTGTCCAGGAAGATCTCGACCACGCGCGCGGCGTTGCCATCGGAAAAGCCCGCGCTGTGCGGCGTGGCGATAACGTTGGGCAGGGTCCAGAGCGGCGAATCTGCCGGCAGCGGCTCGTGGGCGAAGACGTCGAGGTAGGCACCCGCCAGCTGGCCGCCTTGCAGTGCGGCAATCAGCGCCGGCTCGTCCACCACCTCGCCGCGCGACACGTTGACCAGCCGCGCGCCCTTCGGCAGGCTGTCCAGCGCGGCGGCGCTCAGCAACCCGCGCGTTTCGTCCGTCAGCGGGCAGGCCAGCACCAGCCAGTCCGTGCGCGGCAGCACCGCCGGCACATCGGCGAAGGTGACGGTCTCGAAGCCCTCCCCCGCCGGCGTGGCGCGCTGGCGCACCACCACCACCGACATCCCGAACAGGCGCAGCACCGTGCCGATCTGCTGGCCGATCGGCCCCCAGCCGACGATGGTCGCCGTCTGGCCGTGCAGGTCGCGCGGCATGTCGGCGCCCATCAGCGGGGCCCAGCGGCGCTCGCGCTGGGTGGCCAGCATCTGCGGCAGGTGCCGCGCCAGCGCCAGCAGTCCGGCCAGCGCCGTCTGCGCCACCACGCTGGCATTGGCGCCCGACGAGGTCGTCACCGTCACCCCCTGCTGGCGCAGCTGGCCGAACACCGGGCGGTCGGCGCCGGCCGAGTGCGTGTGGGTCCAGCGCAGCGAGGGCGCCTCCAGCATCGCGGTGTAGAAGCGCCGCGTGGCCGGTTGTACTTCGTGCTTGGTCGAGCGCCCGGTCACATCGCGCGAGACAAAGGCGATGTCGGCGTCGATGGGCCGGGCGTCGTCCACGGCCGGCGGGGCCACGGGCACCCAGTCCCGGCCCGCCATGGCGGCGGCGATGGTGGCGGTGATGGCGCCGCCATGGGCGCGCAGCGCCGCTTCGGAGAGCAGGATGCGCACGGGCGCAGTGGAGGCGGAGGCGGAGGAGGCAGCGGATGCAGTCATGGCGTCAGTCTACCGTCGCTCCCGAGGCCTTAACGACCACCTTCCACTTGTCATACTCCTTGCGCGTGAACTTGCCGAACTGCTCGGGCGTGCCACCCACCGGGTCGGCGCCCTCGCGGATCATCTGCGCCTGCAGCGACGGCAGCGCCTCGTTCACGGCCTGGTTGACCTGCGTGATGACGGTCTTCGGCGTGCCCTTGGGCGCGAAGATGCCGAACCACGAGCCGGCCTCGAATCCCGGGAAGCCCTTCTCCGCCACCGCCGGCACCTCCGGCAGCGAGCGCGAGCGCTTGGCGCTGGTCACCGCCAGCGCGCGCAGCTTGCCGGCCTGGATGTGCGAGATCACCGACGGAATCGTCGCGAACATGAACTGGATGCGGCCGGACAGCAGGTCGTTCAGCGCATCGGCGCCCTTGTACGGCACGTGCGTGGCCGGTGCGCCGATGCGCTCGGACAGCATGAAGCCGGACAGGTGCGACGAGGTACCCACGCCCGTCGAGCCATAGTTCAGCTTGCCCGGGTTGGCCTTGATATAGGCGACGAACTCCTCGAAGGTCTTGGCCGGCACCGACGGATGCACCACCAGCACGTTCGGCACGTCGGCGATCTGCACCACCGGCACCAGGTCCGTCAGCGGGTCGTAGTTCAGCTTCTTGTAGAGCGTCTGGTTGATCGAGATCGGGCCGACCGAGTCCACCAGCAGCGTGTAGCCGTCCGCCGGGGCGCGCACCACGTACTCGGTGCCGATATTGCCGCCCGCGCCGGGGCGGTTCTCCACCACGAACGATTGCTTGAAGCGCTGGCCCAGGTGCTGGCTGACGCTGCGGGCCAGCATGTCGGTGGTGCCGCCGGCGGTGAAGGCCACTACGACGCGCACGGGCTTGGCCGGGTATTCGTCGGCGGCGTGCGCGGGGCTGGCCAGGGCGGCCAGCGTGGCGCCGGCAGCCAGTGCCGCGCTCAGATGGGGGGTCAACCATCGACCGGGGGCGAATCGAGGCATGGTGGTTCTCCTGTTGATGCGGCAGCCGTCTTCGCGGCCGCCGTCGTGGTTATGGATGGGGGAGGCGGTGCTCAGCCGAAGTCGTACAGCCGTGCCGGGTTGTGCACCAGCACGCGCTCGCGGCTGGCGGCGTCCGGCAGCCAGCGCGCCAGCAGGTTGAACAGCACGCCGTCGTCGGGCATCTGGGCGGACTCGAAATAGTTGATGTGGGGCCAGTCGGAGCCCCACACCACCTGCTCCGGGTTGGCGCGCATCAGTGCCGCGACGAAAAGATCGACCTGCTCGTACGGCGCGCCGGCCGGCTGGAGCCGGTCAGCGCCGGAGATCTTGGTCCAGGCCACGCCTTCCGCCAGCAGCGCGCAGAGCGCCTGGAAGCCGGGGTCCGCCACGCCGCGCGAGGTGGCCATGCGGCCCATGTGGTCGATCACCAGCGGCAGGCCGAGCGCCTTGAGGCGCGGGCCCAGCGTGACGAGGTCCGGGGCGTGGATCCAGATCTGCGCGTGCCAGCCGCGCGCGGCCAGACGCGGGGCCAGCGCCTCGAGCACCTCGATGCCCACGCCGTTGCGGTACACCGCGTGGCCATCCACCTGATACAGGTTGATGCGCACGCCGCGCACGCCGGCGGCGTGCCAGGCGTCCAGCTCGGCATCCGTGGTGTCCGGCGACGGCACCACGATGCCGCGCAGGCGCGTGGGGTACTGGCGCAGGGCGTCGGTCACCACGCTGTTGTCGGTGCCGCTGGCGCTGGCCGTGACGAGCACGCCGCGCGTGAGCCCGAGTGCATCGAGATGGGCGATAAAGGCGTCGGCGGGATGCTCGGCCGGCGTGTAGCTGCGGTCCATCGCGAGCGGATAGCGCGCGAACGGGCCGAACACGTGGGCATGGCTGTCACAGGCGCCGGCGGGCGCGCGGAACACCGGTGCGGTGAGGGTCTGGAGCGGGGGCAGGCAGGGGCGGGTCATGGTCGATGGCGTCCGGTCGATACGTTCGGCGTTATTCCGGGGCCTTCAGGCGCCCGGCGGCGGCCAGCGTCTGCGCGCGGGCGTCCTCGCGTTGCAGCGAGGCCAGCAGTTCCTGTGGCGACGAAGCCTGCGCCACGCTGCCCACGGTCAGCAGGCGGCTCTTGACGGCGCCTTCGGCCAGCACCTTGCGCAGCGCGCTGTTCAGCGTCTCGACCACCGCCGCCGGCGTGCCAGCCGGGGCCAGCAGGCCCGTGGCCGTGGTCGCCTCGAAGTTGGCCAGCCCGGATTCGCGCAGCGTGGGCACCTTCGGCAGCGCGGCATCGCGCTCGCGCGACATCACGGCCAGCGCGCGCAGCGCGCCGGACTGGATATGCGGCGCCGAGCTGGTGAGCTGGTCCACCACCATGTCGATCTGGCCGCCCATGAGGTCGATCAGCGCCGGCGCGGAGCCCTTGTAGGGCACCTCGTTCAGCTGGATTTTGGCGGCGTCCTCGAGCTGGAGCGTGGCCATGTGGTTGGTGGTGCCGGGGCCGGCATGGCCGGTGGTGGTCTTGCCCGGGTTGGCGCGCGCATGGGCCAGCAGCGCGCCGATGTCCTTGAAACGCGTGTCGTTGCCCTTCACCACGATCACCAGCGCCGTGGTGGACACCAGCCCCACCGGGCTGAAGCTGGCCAGCTTGTAGCTGGTGCGCGTCATCTTCGGCAGCACCACGATGGCGTTGGGGGTAGTCACCAGCAGCGTGCTGCCGTCCGGCTCGGCGCGGGAAACCGCCGTGGCGCCGATCACACCGCCGGCGCCGGGCCGGTTATCGACGATGACGTTGCGGCCGAGGCTCTGCTCCAGCGCCGGGGCGATGGCGCGCGCCACCACGTCCAGGTTGCCGCCCGGGGCGAACGGCACGACCAGCGTGATCGGCTTGTTGGGCAGGCCGCCTTGCGCGCGGGCCGACATGACATAGGGGGCGACGCCGAGCGCAAGCATTTGCGCCAGCAGGGTTCTGCGTTTCATCATCTCACTCCGTTCAGGGCTTTCTTCTGACCTGATTCATCGTTCAAGGCGAGGCCGCCCTGCAATCCCGTTCCATGCGGCCCCTGGGGGACTCCGCTGCCGTCTTGTTCCGTCTTAGTCGCGGTAGCTGGGGTCCAGGCGATCGAGCTTGCGCAGCAGCGCCGGCCACTCCATCACGCCGTACGGACGGCGCGTGCCGGGCTGGTAGTTGTTCCAGGTTTCCTGGAGGACCTCCGCCGGCACATCGCGCAGCGGCGTGCTGCACGACATCGCCGCCACCTGCGAGCGGCAGGCCAGCTCCAGGCGGTGCATCCAGTTGAAGGCTTCGCCCACGGTGTTGCCCACCGTCATCGCGCCGTGGTTGCGCAGGATCAGGGCCTCACCCTTGCCCAGGTCGGCAATCAGCGATTCCTGCTCGGCGGTGTCCAGCACCACGCCCTGGTACTCGTGGTAGCCAATCTTCAGGAAGCGCATGGCGGTCTGGGTGATCGGCAGCAGCCCGCAGTCGAGCGAGGAGACGGCCATCGACGCCCAGCTATGGGTGTGGATGACGCATGCCACTTCCGGGCGCGCGTGGTGCACGGCGCTGTGGATGACGTAGCCGGCCTTGTTGATGCCGTAGTCGAGCGCGCCGAAATCCGGCTTGGCGAGGATCTTGCCGTCGTGGTCCACCTTGATCAGGCTGGACGCGGTGATCTCCTCGTACATCATGCCGTAGGCGTTGATCAGGAAGGCGTTCTCCTCGTCCGGCACGCGGACGGAGATATGGTTGGCCATCATGTCTGCCATGCCATACAACTCCACGAGGCGGTAGCAGGCGGCCAGGTCCACGCGGGCCTGCCACTCCGCCTCGCTGCACTGGCCGCGCATCGACGGAATGTTCAGCACACCGGGCTTTGTCATGATGAGTCTCCTTTGGGGATGGTTGGATCTGGTGTGAGCGGGTCAGTCGGCGCCAAGCGCGAGATCACTGGGCCGGCGTTTTTCGATATTCCATTTCAGCAATGCCGCGCTGCGGAAGATGCCGTGGGCGAACTTGCCATACGGCAGCGTCAGGAACAGCGCCATTACGATACCGAGATGCACGGCCAGCAGCGCGGCCATGGCGGCGGAGTCGCGCCAGGCCAGCAGCGCCAGGCCGCTGGCGCTGGTCAGAAACAGCAGCGCGATGAAGCCGCGGTCCATCGGGCGCTGGCTGGCATCGCCGGTGTTGGGGTCGCGGCGCAGGTTCAGCCACAGCAGCCCGGCCGGGCCGACCAGCAGCCCGATGCCGCCCGCGATGCCCAGCAGCACCGGCAGGCTCGTCACCGGATACGGCGCGTGGTAATCCAGCAGATAGTGGTACAGCGTGGCCACCGTGGTGGCGGCGAAGCACAGCATGAAGCCGTAGAACGTGAAATGGTGGAAGCGGCGGCGCGCCAGCGTGAAGGCGTCGTCGGCGTTGTTGCAGCCCTGGCCATGGCCGCCGTCCAGATACTTGAGCCGCAGCGCGTCGTGCGCGGCGCCGCCAACGGCCGCCCCACGCGACTCGCCCGGCCGCGTGCCCGGCGAAACCTGCCGCCAGAAGCGCGTGACGCCCACGCCCAGCGCGCCGATCGCAAACAGGAACACCACGCCGAACATCGCCGCCAGCAGGTTGTGCGGGAAGATCGCGTAGAAATTGCCGGCCAGCGGCGCGTGCAGCAGGCTGCCGCGCATGGCGAGCACCATCAGCAGGAACAGCGCCAGCCCGCCGGCCAGCGCCAGCGCGGTGGTCAGGCCGGCGCGGCGGTACAGCCCGCCCAGCGCAGCCGGAAACGCGTAGTCGCCATAGGTCTGCACCCGCACCTTGGCCATCGCCTGGGGAATGTTCACCGCGAACTCGTGCGGCGGCGCGTACTGGCAGGCGTGGTAGCAGGCGCCGCAGTTGTGGCAGAGGTTGGCCAGGTAGTGGATGTCCGCCTTGGGGAACTCCAGCCGGCGCGTCATGGCCGGGAACACGGCGCAGAAGCCCTCGCAATAGCGGCAGGCGTTGCAGATCTGCAGGGTGCGGGCGACTTCGCCCTCGTCGGCGGTCAGCGGCAGCACGCCCTGTGCCAGCGCCGCCGCCTCGCGCGTCAGCGCTTCAAGATGTTGCATGTTCGATTTCCTGTGATGCGCGGGCGCGTTGGCCCTTTGCCGGGGCGAGTGCCGCCTTGGCCGCCTGGGTGCCGGCGATACGGCCGAACGCCGTGCCGATGGCCATCCCCACGCCGGCCGTGTAGCCCTTGCCCAGCACATTGCCGGCCATCATCTCGCCGGCCACGAACAGGTTGTCGCTGGGCTGGCCGCCGAAATGCACGGCCGACGCCTCGTTCACCTTCAAACCCAGGTAGGTGAAGGTGATGCCGGGGCGCAGCGCGTAGCCGTAGAACGGCGCGGTGTCCAGCGGGCGGGCCCAGTGGGTCTTGGCCGGTGTCACGCCCTCGGTGTGGCAGTCGTCGAGCACGGTGTGGTCGAACTTGCCCACGCGGCAGGCGGCGTTGTAGTCGTTGATGGTGCGCATGAAGGTGGCCTCGTCGAGGCCGAGCTTGCGCGCGAGTTCGGGCAGCGTGTCTGCCTTCACGCCCGGGAACACCGGCGGCATGAAGCGGCCCACGGCCTTGGCGTCGATGATCGAGTAACCGATCTGCTGCGGCTGCTGGGCCACCAGCCGGCCCCAGATCGCATAGCGTTTCGGCCAGAAATCCTCGCCTTCGTCGTAGAAGCGCGCGGCGTTGGCGTTCAGCACCACGCCCAGCGAGACGCAGTCGATCCGCGTGCAGATGCCGCCGTCATAGAGCGGCGCGCGGGCGTCGATAGCCACGCAGTGCGACTGGGACGGATCGCCGATGGCATCCGCGCCCGCCTCGATCATGTATTTCAGCAGCACGCCCATGTTGAAGCGCGTGCCACGGATCAGGAAGTTGTCCGCCGGCCATTCGCCGCGCTCGTTCTGGCCCCAGGCCTCGCGCAGCCATTCCCGGTTCGACTCGAAGCCGCCGGCGGCCAGCACGCAGGCGCGCGCCTCGATCCGCTCGCTGCCGATGCGCGCCGCCACGAAGCGGCCGCCATCCAGCTCGATGGCATCGACCGGCGCGTTGTAGCGGATCTGCACGCCGAGCTGCTCGGCGCTGCGGTAGTAGGCGTTGACGAGGGCCTTGCCCCCGCCCATGAAGAAGGCGTTGGTGCGCGCCACGTGCAGCGCGCCCGAGAGTGGCGGCTGGAAATGGACGCCATGGCTGCGCATCCAGTCACGGCAGTTGGACGAGGCGCGGATGGCCAGCCGGGCCAGCCGTTCGTCAGTCAGCCCGCCGGTGACCTTGAGCAGATCCTGCCAGTACTCCTCCTCGGGGTAGGCATCGATCAGCACGTCTTGCGGCGCGTCATGCATGCAACGCAGGTTACGGGTGTGCTGGGAGTTGCCGCCGCGCCATTCGCGCGGGGCGGATTCGAGCAGCATCACGCTGGCGCCGGCCTCGCGGGCCATCAGCGCGGCGCACAGGGCGGCATTGCCGCCGCCAATCACAAGGACGTCGATCATGGCCGGGCGCCCTTTCGGGAAGGTTGAGTGGGGTTGGACACGACTTTTTCTATGGCTTCGGGAGTCTGTGCCGGACTGTATCCGCCCGCCGGACCGCTGCTAACCCCTTGACGGGCATGGGGGTATCACGATTTGTGATGGGGGTCCGGGCGGTCCGGGGCCGGTCCGGGGAAATTTCAGAGCTGTCTCATAGGCAAGGGGCTTGCGGTGAGGGAAAGTTGCGTTGACGGCACCTTGCAGGTGTTCGTTTCCCCAACTTTTGGAGTCCAGGACCATGAACGAACATCCCACCGACCCGGCCACCCTTCCCGAGCCGCCCAAACCCTTGACGATTGAGGAGATAGACGATGCCATCGGTGACGCCATCGTCGAATCGGTGCTCCGGAAACTCAATGGGCCGTACGAGGACGACCCGGATGACGGGCCGCTGAGCCCCGAGGAAATCGCGGATATTGAGGCGCGGCTGGAAAAGGTGTTGCAGAGATATGCTGCGGAGGAGCGCCAATGATAGGACTCGACACTTGTGTGTTAGTCCGGCACTTCACGCAGGACGATACCCCTCAGGCTCGACACGCCAGCCGCGTGATCGCATCGTTTTCCAGTGGGTGCCGCGGTTTTGTGCCGCTGGCCGCCCTCGTTGAACTCGTCTGGGTCCTTAAGAAGCGCTACGCCTTCACCCGCAAGCGCATCACGCGCGTGCTGGTGGCCTTCCTCGAATCCCACTGGATCGTCCTGGAATCGTACGCAACCGTATGCCGTGCCATGGTCCGCTACGGGAAGACAGGCATCGACTTCGGCGATTGCGTCATTCTGGAAAGCTGCCAGAGCATGAGATGCAGGTTCATCTACACGTTCGACAGGCGCGCGTCACGCGTGCCTGGCTTCCGCCGCGTTCCAGACTGACGCGCATGTCACCCCTCGATCAACCGCGCCCCTCTCCACCCCCCGGACTTCACCAGTCCGCGGGCGGTGTCGGCCAGCACCACCCGCAGCGCCAGGGCGGCGGGCGACAGTTCGTCGTCGGACAGGCTGCACAGCAGGTTGCGCCGGCCCACGCTCGGGTCGTCGATCTGGGCAAGGTGGAAGCGCGTCGCGGCGTCCGGGTACCGCCCCACTGCCGCCCAGGGCTGGAGCGTGGCGCCGAAGCCCATGTCCACGGCGGACATCAGCATCGCCAGCGAGTCCACCTCCTGGATCACGCGCGGCGCCACCTTGGCGCGGGCGAACGCGGCGTCCAGCGTGCTGCGCAGGCCGTGCACGCCGGTCGGCATGATCAGCGGCACCTCGGCAAGGTCGGCCATGCCAAGCTGGGTGGGCGGCTCCGCCTTGCCCTGGGGCAGCGTCTGGCGGGACTGGATCAGAAACAGCGTCTCCTCCAGCAGCGGCAGCACGGTCCAGCGCCGGGCGGCATGCGTGTCGAACAGCACCGCGAGGTCGAGCTGGCGGGCGTTGAGCATGGCGGTCAGGTGGCCGGACAGGCTTTCGACGATATGCAGGCGCACATCGGGGTAACGCTCCCGCATGGCGCGGATCAGCGGCACGCCGATCACCGATGCCGTGGTCGGCGCCAGCCCCACACTCACGGTGCCGGAAAGGCGCGCGTGATGGGCCGCGCGCCGCGCCTGCTCGGCGTGGCGCAGCGTCAGCTGGGCTTCGTGGAAAAAGGCCAGGCCGGCCTCGGTGGGGGTCACGCCCTGCGGCGTTCGGCGCAACAGCCGGGTGGAAAGCTCGCCTTCGAGCCGGCTGATCTGCTGGCTGACGGCCGACTGCACCATGTCCAGCTCGAGCGCGGCACGGCTCATGCTGCCAAGCTCGACCACCCGGACGAAATACTGAAGCTGGCGCAGTTCCATCTGTCTCCCCCGTTCTCGCGGATCCCTGCCGCGCCGGCGGGATTCGACCTGTTGTTCCGGGGTCTTATACCAGATGTGCGGGGGCCGCGCGTGGCGCGGGCACCCCGGGCGCCGTCAGGCTTCGTCGGCGCCGCTGTACCAGTCCACGGTCTGGTCGAGGTAGACCAGACCCTTCGCCGCCAGGGCCGGGCGCATGTTGTACATGTCCACGCCGAGTACGCCGGAGGCGAGCTTGTCGCGCTTGGACAGCTCCAGCGCCTCGCGCTCGGCCGCCTTTTGCGCGATGTCCTGCGCCTGCGGGCGCGCCACCACGACCACGCCGTCGTCGTCCGCCACGATCACGTCGCCCGGCCGCACAGTGGCGCCGGCGCAGACCACCGGCACGTTCACGGCGCCCACGGTTTCCTTCACGGCGCCCTGCGCGTGCACGGCGCGGGACCAGACCGGGAAGCCCATCGCGTTGAGGGTGCTGACATCGCGCACGCCGCCGTCGATGATCAGGCCGCGCGCACCGCGCGCCTTCAGGGACGTGGCCAGCAGGTCGCCGAACAGGCCGTCCGTGCAGTCGCTGGTCAGGGCCACGACCAGCACGTCGCCCGGCTGGATCATCTCCACGGCCACGTGGATCATCCAGTTGTCGCCGGGGTGCATCAGCGCGGTCACGGCGCTGCCGGCGATGGCCGCGCCGGACTGGATCGGCCGCAGATACGGCTTCATCAGGCCGGTGCGGCGCTGCGCCTCATGCACCGTGGCCACGCCCAGCTTGCCGAGCGACTCGATCGCGGCGGGCGCCGCGCGCAGGATATTGCGGTAAGCAATCGTCTTCATGCCAGCACCTCCGAAACCTGGGGGAACACGCGTGCGTAGCCTTCGCCGTACTGCACCTTGCGATCGGAATTACGCGTGGCCTGCGCCCCGCGCTGGAGCGCCACCCGGGTGTAGTACTCCCACAGGTGCTCCTGCGCGGCCATGGTCGTGAACGCGCGCTGCTTCTTCTCCCAGACGGCGGAGATATCCAGCAGCACGTCCGGCTTCCAGTTGCACTGCTCGGGCTGGTGCGGCTCGAACAGGAACACCGGCGGCGCGCCGATCACCGGCACCTCGGGCTTGTAGCCGTGGGCCTGGGCAATCACACGCGCCTCTTGCGCCACATGTGTGGCGAGCGGATGGTCGAAGTTGTAGATGTCCTCGCGCGAGTGGCTCATCACCAGTTCGGGACGGATGTCGCGGTAGATGTCGGCCAGACGCAGCAGCGCCTCGTCGGGCACGCGCAAGGGATAGTCGCCGAGGTCGAAGCACTCCAGCGTGCCACCGAGGATCTCGGCGGCGCGCTGCGCCTCTTCATGACGGGCGGCCTTCACGCGGTCCATCGTCATGCCCGGCTGGCGCCACATCTTGGCCGATTCGCCGCGCTCGCCGAACGACAGGCAGACGATGCGCACGTGGTAGCCGCGCTCCGCGTAGAGCGCGATGGCGCCGCCGGCGCGCCAGACGAAGTCAGCCGCGTGGGCGCTGACAACCAGAATGGACGGCCGGGTCGCGGGGGCCGTGGAAGGAGCGGTGTTTTGGGACATACGTAATACCAGTCAGGGTGAGACTCAGTCGGCCGTGATGCCGGCCTTGCGGATAACGCCCGCCCAGGTCGTGGTTTCGGTGCGCACGAACTGGCCGAAGGCTTCCGGCGTGCCGGGCAGGATGGTCACGCCCAGTTGGGTGAGCTGCTTGCGCACGTCGGCGTCGGCCAGCGCGGTGTTGGCGGCGGCGTTGAGCTGCTTGATGATCGCGGGCGGCGTCTTGGCAGGCGCCACGAGACCCCACCAGACCGAAGCGGTGAAGTTGGGCAGACCTTCCTCGCGCGAGGTCGGCACGTCCGGCAGCAGGGCCGAACGCTTGGCACTGGCCACGGCCAGCGGGCGCAGCGTGCCGGCGTGGATATGGGTGATGACCTCGAGCGGGTTGATCGGCATGAAGGTGATCCGTTCGCCGAGCAGGTCGGTGATGGCCGGGGCGCCGCCCTTGTAGGGCACGTGCAGCACGTCGATGCCGGCGGTGTCCTTGAGCATTTCACCGGCCAGATGGCCGGAGCTGCCGTTGCCGGCGGACGCGTACGCCAGCTTGCCGGGCTGGGCCTTGGCCTGGGCGACGAGGGTCTTCAGCGAGTCGATCTTCGACTTGGCCGGCACCACCACTACCAGCGAGGCCTCGCCCACGCGTGCCACGGGCGCGAAGTCGGTGGCGGGGTTGAAGGACAGCTTGGCGAACAGCGCCGAATTGGTGGCGAGGCTGTTGGACGCCATCATGATCGTGTAGCCGTCCGCCGGGGACTTGGCGACGATGTCCAGGCCGATATTGGTGCTGGCGCCCGGGCGGTTGTCGACGATGATCGGCTGCTTGAGTACCTGGCCCATCTTCTGGCCCACGGCCCGCGCCACGATGTCTACCGCGCCACCGGCGGCGTACGGCACGACCAGACGGATGGGCTTGTCCGGATACACCTCGGCGGCCTGCGGGGCCGAGACGGCCAGGCCAAGGGTGGCGGCCAGCAGCGTGGCGAGCGAATTGATCAAGAACGGGCGGCGCGCGCCCTGCGAAACACGACGACGAGCGGACCCGCGCATTGTCTTCTCCAGGTTTCTTTTAAGTGCGCCCATTCTGTGCAGCCGTCGTGATACTGTCCAATATGTTTTCAGATGGCTTGTTATTTCGATTTCGAATCATGGACTTTCGCCAACTCCGATATTTCGTGGCCGTCGCCGAGGCGTTGAGCTTCAGCGAGGCTGCCCGCAAGCTGCATGTGAGTCAGCCGCCACTCAGCATCCAGATCAAGGCTTTGGAGGAGGAATTGGGCAGTGCGCTGCTCGAACGCTCCCGCCATCACGTGGCGCTGACGCCCGCCGGGGCGCTGTTCCTGGACAAGGCCCGCGATGCGCTGGCTACGCTGGATCAGGCGCGCGAGGTGGTGAAGCAGGTGGCATCGGGCGATGCCGGGGAGATTCGGGTGGGATTCACGGCATCCGTGCCGATGCACGATGTCTTTCCGCGCGCGGTGCATCAGTTCCGCGAGGCGCACCGCAATGCCACGCTGCAACTGGTGCATATGTCGACCGGGCAGCAGCTTCAACAGCTCGAGCAGGGCGAGATCGACATTGGCTTCCTGCGGCCGTCGCCACAGTTCCGGCCGCCAGCCAGCATTACGGTGCGGGAGGTGCTGGCAGACCGTCTCGTGGCCGTGCTGCCGGTCAGCCATGCGCTGGCGCGCGAAGGCAACCATGACGAGGGCGGCGCGCCGGGCATCGACATCGCCGAACTCTCCGCCGAACGCTTCCTGCTGTTCCCGCGCGGGCTGGGCTGCGGGCTGTTCGACCATGTGACCACGCTGTGCAACCGGGCCGGCTACGCGCCCAACGTCGCGCAGGAGGCGCGCGAGGCCACGACCATCATCGGGCTGGTGGCCAGCGGCGCCGGGGTGTCGGTGCTGCCCGAGATCTACGCGCGCACCGGGATTCCCGGCGTGGCCTACCTGCCGCTGGCCGGCCCGGACGCCGGCAGCCGGGTGCTGATGGCCCACCGCGCCGGCGCCCTGTCGCCGATCATGGCGCGGTTTGTCGGCTATTTCTGATCCGACGGGCCGGGGGCCGGCCTCAGGCCCGCGCGCGCTCGGGCCGCTGCGAGAACGTCCGCTCGAACACCGATTCGGCAATGCGGTTCTTGAGGATCTCGATCGACCCGCCGGCGATCATCCAGCCGCGGCAGCGGCGCTGGCAGTACTCGACCAGCGCTTCCTGGCTGTAGCCCATGCCGCCCATCACCTGGATGGCCTCGTTGGCGATGTCGAAGCCAGCCTGGTTGCAGAACGCCTTGGCAATCGCGGTTTCCTCGGCGGACGGGATGCCGCTGTCGGCATTGGCGGCGGCACGGTAGAGCAGCAACTGGCCGGCGTCGAGCTTCATCTTCATCTCGGCGAACTTCCATTGCAGGCCCTGGAACTCGCACAGCAGGCGCCCGAACTGCTTGCGCTGCATGGCCCACTGGCGCGCTTCCTCGTACGCATAGCGGCCCAGCGCCAGCGAGCGCGCCGTGTTGCCCATCCGCTCCACGTTGAAGCCGGCAATCTGCTTCTTGAAGCCGCCCTCGCCCAGCAGCACGTCCTCCGGCGCCACGTACACGTCGTCGAAATAGATCTGCGCCCACTCCTCGCCCGACATGAACTTCGAGCGCTGGCCGATGCGTACGCCCTGCGCCTTGGTGTCGATCAGCACCGAGCCGATGCCGCCCACGCCCGGGCCGAAGCGCACGTAGGCCAGGATCACGTCCGCATGGGGGCCGTGCGTGGTGAAGACCTTGCTGCCGTTGATGCGGAAGCCCGCGCCGTCCGGCGTGGCGCTGGTCTTCAGCTCGGTCACGGCGGAGCCGGCCTCCGGCTCGGTCATGCCCACCGAGATCAGCGCGCCACCTTCCAGCAGCGGGGCCAGCCACCTGGCCTTCTGCGCCACCGAGCCGTACTCGGCCAGCACGCGGATCGCGCCGAAGTTACCGGCCTGGATCACATCGGCACTGCGCGGGCAGTGCGCCGCCACGGCCTGGATGGCGATGATGGCGTCCATCAGCGTGCCGCCCTGCCCGCCGTCGGCCTCGGCAATGGTGATGCCGAGCAGGCCCTGCGCGGCCATCTTCTTCGCCACGTCCCAGGGGTAGGCATCCGTGTGGGCGCGCTGGTGGGCGCCAGGACGCAACTCCTTCTCGGCGAAGCGGCTGACGGCGTCCTGAAACTCCTGCTGTTCCGGGGTGAGGGTGAAATTCATGTTCAGTCTCCGAATTTTAGAAATTTGTGATGATTACGCCGCATCTGGCGTGGCGCTGAGCCGCAGCACGCAGTCGACACCGACCACGCCCTCGGCGCGCACGAACAAGGGGTTGATCTCGGCTTCGTCGATGCGCACGCCCTGCACCACCGCCAGCCGCGAGAAATCGACGATGGCGCGCGCCAGCGCATCCACATCGCCACGCGGCAGGCCCCGGAAGCCCCGGATCAGGCGTGTGGAACGCACCTCGCCGATCATGTCGCGAGCTTCCTCAAGGCTGACTGGCGCCGGCCGCAGGCTCACGTCCCGGTGCAGTTCCGCCGTGATGCCACCCGCGCTGAGCATCACCATCGGGCCGACCAGCGGGTCGTGCCGATAGCCGAGCATCAGTTCCAGCAGCCGGTGTTCCATGCGCTGGACCAGAATGCCGTCGAGCCGCGCGGCGGGGGCGCCCCGCCCGGCGTTGTCGACCAGCCGCGCCACCGCGCGGGCCAGTTCCTCGTTGTCACGCACGCCCACCTCCACGCCGCCGATTTCGGTCTTGTGCAGGATGTCGCGCGAGCAGATCTTGGCAACCACCGGGTACGGCACCGCGTGTTGCAGCGCGTTGGGTTGCACCAGCGCCATCGGGGCGATGGGCACGCCCAGTTCGCCAAACGCGGCGGCGGCTTCGAATTCGGACAGGTCGCCATGCGTCGGCAGGCCGGCCGGCCAGGTCACGGGCTCGGGCGGCGTGCCAGTGGCCAGCGGCGTGCGCGCGGCGCGGAACAGGCAGGCCAGCGCGTCCGCGCAGGACTCGGGCGTGCGGAACGCCGGCACGCCGGCTTCCTGCAACAGCGTCAGGGACTGCCCGGCCTCCGGCGCCAGGAACGCCAGCAGCGGCTTGCCCTGCACCGCCGAAGCCTCGACGATCGGCCGCACCGCGTACGCCGGGTGGAACTGCGCCGACGAGCCCGCCACGCACAGCACCGCATCGCACCAGTCGCTCTGCAGCATCTGCTCCACGAGGTCACGGTACTGGGCCGGCGAGGCGGCCAGCGTCAGGTCGAGAATCGGCGTCTGGCGGATCTTCAGGCCGCGCGCGGCCATGTGTTCGATGAAGGCCGTGGGCGGCGCCACGGCCTCCACATCGGCCAGCCCGAGCCGGTCCACCACCGTGGCCGCGCCGCCGCCCGTGGTGGTGACCACGGCGATGCGCGGATTGCGGTCCAGCGCCGGGATGGCGGTGGCGTAGCGGCGCGCCAGCGGGGCGGCCTCGAACAGCGTCTCCAGCATCTCCACGCGCATCGCGCCGTGCTTGCGCAGGAAGGCATCCACGGCGGCGTCGTTGCCGGCCAGCGCGCCGGTGTGGGACTGCGCCAGCGCCTCGCCCTGCGCGGAACGGCCCAGCTTGTAGACCAGCACCGGCTTGCCGGCGGCGCGGGCGCGGCGCAGCGCCGGGCCGAGCACGGCGGCGTCGCGGATGGTCTCCAGGAACAGCAGAATCACCTCGGTGGCGCTGTCATCGACCATCAGGTCCACCAGTTCGCCCACGCCGATGTCCGCCTCGTTGCCCACCGACACCAGCTTGGCGAAGCCCAGCCCGCGTGCCGCGCCGCGCGACAGCAGCGCGCCCAGCATCGACCCGCTCTGCGAAATCACGCTGATGCCGCCTGCGTGCAGGGTGTCGGTCTCCAGCACGGCGTTCACGGAGAGGATGGCGCCGCTGTGCACGTCCACCACGCCGATGCTGTTCGGGCCGAGCAACCGCACGCCCAGTTCCTTGGCACGCAGGGCCAGCGCCTGCTGGGCGGCCATGCCGGCCTCGCCCAGTTCGGCAAAGCCATCGGAAAACACCGTCACCACGCTGGCGCCGCGCGCCGCGCATTGCTCCAGCACCTCGGGCACATGGCGGCCCGGCACCATCACAAAGGCATGATCGATGGCCTCCGGCAGCGCGGCCACGCTCGGGTAGGCGCGCAGGCCCATCACCTCGGTGCGGCCCGCGTTGATCGGGAAGATGCGGCCCGAATAGCCGTGCTTGCGCATGAAGCGCAGCGGCCGCGCGGTGTTCTTGCTCTCGTCGGCCGAGGCGCCCACCAGCGCCACGGCGGCTGGCGTGAACAGCGCCCGGGCCAGCGCGCTGCCGGTCACCGTCGCGTCCGGCGCCACGTGTTCGTCCACTCTCGTCATATCGGTATCTGTCTGAAGGGTTGCGGGTCAGCCGGCGCGCAGCTGGCCGAGGCCGAGCGCCCGCACCGGGCGGTCGCCGAGTTGCCAGAGCGCGTCGAGCAGGCGTGCGGCGGGGCCGGCGCCGATCACGGGCGCGCCGAGTTCCATGAACTTGTCGGTCAGCATGGCGTCATCGAGCGGCGCCTCGGGGTCGCCCCGCCGGTACGGGGCGAAGTGGGCATGCCGGCTCCCATCGGCCATCTCGATCTCCACGCGCGCGGCGCGCTGGCGCGGGAAGGCGGCGGTCAGGTCGGCGTCGGCCGTCAGCGTGATGCGGGTCATCAGGGCGCGGATGGCGGGGTCGGCCATGCGCTGGGGCTGGAAGGCGTCGAGCCGCACCGCGCCGTGCAGCAGGCCGTGCGCCACCACGTAAGGCAGGCTGAAGCGGGCCTCGAAGGCGGTGGTCGGCTGGAAATTGCCGGTGACGTCGAGCGCCACCTGGTAGGTCGCCACGCGCACGGCGGCAATGCGCGCCGGGTCCAGCCCGTGGTCGCGCACGATCTGCATCGCGGCGTCGATGGCGGCGAAGGTGTGGCCGCAGCAGCCGTGGTTCTTCTGGGTCATCCGCGTGATATTGAAGTCGGTGCCGAGGCCGGCGGTGACGTCGCGCCAGTCGGGCTGGCCGCACAGCGCAGCGCCAAAGCCGGCGTCGCCTTCGAGGATGTCGTGCACGCCGTTCACGCCGTGCGCGGCGGCCTGGGCCGCCTGCACGCCCACCTGCGCGGCATGGCCGGCGTGGAGCGCCTTGGTCATGGCATCGGAGCGGAATGCCTGCTGGAGGCCCGAGGCGAAGGTCGTGGCCGTAGCCATGGCGTCGGCGGCCACGCGCGCATCGCCGGGCGCCGCCAGCAGCGCGCCGGCCGCCGCCGCGCCCAGGCAGCCGACCGTGCCGGTGGTGTGGAAGTAGCGATAGTGCGCCGGCTGGATCGCGGCGCCGATGCGCGTGGAGACTTCGTAGCCGGCAATCACGGCACGCAGGAAGTCAGTGCCGCTGGCGTCGGCCTGCTCGGCCAGTGCCAGCGCCGCCGCGATGGTCGGGCAGCCCGGGTGGTAGACGGCATCGCGGAAGATGTCGTCGAACTCGGCCGCGTGGGACGCGCTGCCATTGATCCACGCCGCCAGCGCCGGAAACGCCGTGGTGGCGTGGCCAATCACCGTGGACGCCCCCACGCCCAGCTCCGCGCGATGGGCCCGCACCAGCGGCTGCCCCGGCGCCATCGGCACGCCGGCCAGCAGCGCGGCAAACCAGTCGATCACGGCGCGGCGTGCGTGATGCAGCACCGGGCCGGGCAGTTCCGCCGTGGCGGCACGGCCCACATAGGCGGCGAATTCGTCTATCAGCATTGCAGCGGCTCCTCGTTCGGGTTCCTCATGGGAATGCTTCACATGGTAGGGACGCCGCCGGCGCGAGCTTTGACATTTGGAGAACGCTCCCGCGCCGCACCGTGTATTCCGGGGCGTGCGGGGCCGGTGCATACTCCGCAGGCGCGCCGTGTGCCGATGCCGTGCGATTCCGGGAAAACCCGCATCGCCAGATCCGCCGCCCGGCCGCGCCCCCCCCGGAACCCTTTCCGTCTGGAGAACGCCCGCGCCCATGGACATGGATATCCCCTCGCTCGCCATCCTGATCGCCGCCGTCGAGGAAAAAAGCCTCTCGCGCGCCGCGGAGCGCGAGAACCTCGTCACTTCCGCCGCCAGCAAGCGCATTGCCGAACTGGAGCGCCGCGCCGGCACCGCCCTGCTGCGTCGCCATGGCCGGGGCGTGGAGCCCACGCCGGCCGGCGCCATGCTCTACCAGCGCGCCAAGGCCATCGTGCGCAGCGTGCAGTTGGCGCAGGATGCGCTGGCGGCCTACTCGACGGACGGCATCGCCAAGATCCGCCTGGCTTCCAACCGCTCCACGGTGCTCCAGTTCCTGCCCACCGACATCAGCGGCTATCTCAAGCACGACCCGGAGGCGCGCATCGACCTGGTGGAGTCCTTCAGCGTGGATATTCCGCGCATGGTCTCCAACGGCGACGTGGACATCGGCATCTATCACGCGCGCAGCCCCAGCCCCGGCGTGTACTCGCTGCCGTACCGCAAGGACCGCGTGGGGCTGGTGGTGCCGCGCGGGCATCCGCTGGAGGCCAAGGGCGCGCTGCTGCTGGAAGAGGCGCTCGACTACGACTTCCTCGGCTACTTTCCGCGCCATACCTTCGATGCCTTCCTGACGCTGGTGTCCGGCACCATCTCCCGGCCGCTGACCGTGAAGACCCAGGTGTCGAACTTCGAGGCACGCTGCCGCATGGTGCGCGAGGGGCTCGGCATTGCCGTGGTGCCCGAGGGCATCGCCCGGAACTATCTGACGATGATGGGCCTGTCCCTGCTGACGCTGAACGATGCCTGGGCCGTGCGGGATTTCTACGTGTGTGTGCGCGACAAGGACTGCCTGCCGGCGGGCGTGGGACGGCTGCTGGAGTACCTGAGCCGCTGCGCGGCGATGGAGCAGCACTTCCAGAAGCCGAGGTAGGCGGCATTCAGCCGGCGGCGGGCTCAGGGTTTTCCGCCATGCGCGCAAAGAACGCTGCGTTGCTCTTTTTTCAAAGCTGGCGGCTGGCGGCTTCCTAACATGGCTGACATAACGACACGATTCGGAGACAGCCATGAACAAGATCCTGCGGCGCACGGCCGCCGGCCTGCTGCTGTGCTGCGCCGCCACGGCGGGCGCCCAGCAACCCTACCCGTCCAAGCCGGTACGCATGGTGGTGGCCTTCACCGCCGGCGGCACCACGGACATCCTGGCGCGCGAAGTCGCCCAGCAGCTTGGCCAGACGCTCGGCCAGAGCGTGGTGGTGGAGAACCGGCCCGGCGCCGGCGGCAATATCGGCACGGACTACGTCGGCCGCAGCGACCCGGACGGCTACACGCTGCTGGCCACCTCGGTCGGCCCAGTGGCAATCAATCCCACGCTCTACAGCAAGCTCAAGGTCAATCCGCAGACGGACCTCACCGCCGTGGCGCCCATCGCGGACGTGCCGAACGTGCTCGTGGTGAGCCCCACGCTGCCGGTGAAGTCCGTGCAGGAACTGGTGGCCTATGCCAAGACGCACCCCAACACGCTGAATTTCAGTTCGACTGGGGTGGGTACCGCGGCGCATCTCTCCGGCGTGCTGTTCAACGCGCGCACCGGCGTGAAGACTACCCACGTGCCGTACAAGGGCGCCGATGCGCTGAACGACCTGCTGGCCGGCCGCGTGCAGTTCATGTTCGCGACGATTCCCTCGGTAATCTCGCACATCCGGGGCGGCGCGCTGCGCCCGCTGGCGGTGACCTCGCGCAAGCGCTCCGCCGCCCTGCCGGACATCCCCACCATGGCCGAAGCCGGCGTGCCGAACCTGGTTACCGGCGCGTGGTTCGGGCTGTTCGCCCCCAAGGGCACCCCGAAGGCCATCGTCGCCACGCTCAACAAGGCGGTCAGCGATGCGCTGAACAAGCCGGAAGTGCGCACGAAGATGTCCCAGCAAGGCGCCGAGGCCATGCAACTGGCCCCGGAAGCCTTCGGCAAGTTCGTGCTGGCGGAATACGAGCAATGGAAGCCCGTGGTGATCCAGTCGGGGGCGCGGATCGATTGAGGTGTAGGGGTGGGGCTACCCCCCCACCCCAACCAACCCATCCGCCCGGAACATCGACTTGATGCCCCTGACGGCCTGGCGGATGCGGGATTCGTTTTCGATCAGGGCGAAGCGCACGTATTCATCGCCGTAGTCGCCAAAGCCGATGCCCGGCGAGACCGACACCTTGGCCTTCGCCAGCAGCTGCTTGGCGAATTCGAGGGAGCCCAGCGCGCGGTAGGGTTCGGGGATGCGGGCCCAGATGTACATCGACGCCTTGGGAATTTCCACCGGCCAGCCGGCCTCGATCAGGCCCTTGGCCAGCACGTCGCGGCGGGACTGGTATTGGGCGGCGATGTCCTTCACGCATTGCTGGTCGCCCTCCAGCGCGGCAATTGCCGCCACCTGGAGCGGCGTGAAAGTGCCGTAGTCGTGGTAACTCTTGATGCGCGTCAAGGCGGCCACGAGGTCCGGGTTGCCGACCATGAAGCCGATGCGCCAGCCCGCCATGTTGTAGCTCTTGGACAGCGTGAAGAACTCCACCGCGATGTCCTTCGCCCCCGGCACCTGCATGATCGACGGGGCCTTCCAGCCATCGAACACGATATCGGCGTAGGCCAGGTCGTGCACCACGAAGATGTCGTGCTTGCGCGCCAGCGCAATCACCCGCTCGAAGAAGTCCAGCTCCACGCAGGCCGCCGTCGGGTTCGACGGGAAACCCAGCACGATCATCTTGGGCTTCGGGTAGCTGCCCCGGATGGCGCGTTCCAGTTCGGCGAAGAAGTCGATGCCCGGGGTCAGCGGCACCGAGCGGATGTCGGCGCCGGCGATCACCGCGCCGTAGATATGGATCGGGTAGCTCGGGTCCGGCACCAGCACGGTGTCGCCCCGGTCCAGCGTGGCCAGCATCAGGTGGGCGAGGCCCTCCTTGGAGCCGATGGTGACGATCGCCTCCTTGTCCGGATCGATCTCCACGTCGTAGCGCTCGCGGTACCAGTGCGAGATGGCGCGGCGCAGCCGGGGAATGCCCTTGGAGGCCGAATAGCCGTGCGTGTCCGGCCGCTGCGCGGCATCCACGAGCTTGGCCACGATATGGGGCGGCGTGGCGCCATCGGGGTTGCCCATGCTCATGTCGACGATGTCCTCGCCACGGCGGCGGGCGGCCATCTTGAGCTCGGCAGTAATGTTGAAGACGTACGGGGGAAGGCGATCGATGCGCGCAAATCGGCGCTTGCCGGAATCGGCAGTCATGGCGGGAGTCCTTTACGTAAGCGCCCGGAACCGTCCGAGCGACGTCGGCGGCCGTTGTCTCGGCCACCGGGAATCGATCTTATCCAGCCTTGCCCGTTTGCACAACGGGCTTTTTTACTACAGCCGCTACAGCAGCCCGCCGGGCACCTTGGTGGGACGATCCGCCGGCAGGTGGCGGACGATGCAGTCGAGCGCGGCGGCGTTGGCCTTGTCGCCGCCCATGGCCCCGGCGATCGAACTCCGGTACTGCGGCACGCTGATGCGCTGGTAGTAGAGCCGGGAGGTCTGGTCGAGCCAGAACACGTAGTCGCTGTCGCTGTCGTCGCCGCCGCTGCGCAGCCACTCGCCCAGCGGGTGCGAGCCCAGGCGCGCATTGGCGCAGGCCGTCTGGACCGTATCGAGATAGGCGTTGAAGCCCTTGGCCTCGACGTTGCGCACCGCATCCGGGGCACAGGCGGCGGCGGTCATGACCACGGCAGCAGCAATCGACAGCAGGGTCAGGCGCTTCAGCGGCATGGCACATCCCGGGCGGTTGGCATCCAGCCAGTGTAGCCGGCGCCCGCCGCCCGTCCAAACCCGGCGAGCTTAATCGTCGAGGGTCTCGTGCACCGCCGCGTTGCCGCGCTTCCAGTAGGCCGATGCGCGGATGCGGGCCTTGTCCACGCCGCGCTCGCCCACCAGGTGCTGGCGCACGGCGCGCATCGCGGCACCCTCGCCGGCCGCCCAGACATAGCCTTCGCCTGCGGGCAGGTTCACCGATTGCAGCGCCGGGGCCAGCAGGCTGCCTTCTGGGACGCGAACTTCGGGCTGATCTTCCCGATGGAGCCAATGCACCTGCGCACGCGGCCCCACGGCGAGCGGGATCTGCGCCTTGGCGCTGGTCACCTCGGCCACCACGATCACCTGGGCATCGGGCCCCAGTTCCTCCACGCGGCGGGCGATGGCCGGCAGCGCCGTGTCGTCGCCGATCAACAGGTGCCAGTCAAACGCCGTCGGAATCACGAACGAGCCGCGCGGCCCGCCCACGCGCAGGTACTGCCCCGGCCGGGCCTGCGCCGCCCACGTGGAGGCGGGGCCATCGCCATGGAGCACGAATTCGATGTCCAGCTCGCGCGCCACGGGGTCGTAGCGGCGCGGCGTGTAGTCGCGCGCCTGCGGGCGCGGCTGGCCCTCGGGGAACACGATGCCGTCCGGGCCCACCACTGGCAGCACCGGGCGCTCGGCGCCGGGCGCGGGGAAAAACACCTTGATATGGTCGTCGAAGGAGCCTGAGGTGAAATCGGCCAGATCGTCGCCGCCGAGCGTCACGCGCAGCAGCTGCGGGGACACCAGTTGGGTGCGCAGCACCTGGAGCAGGCGCATCTTGAGCGGATGGCGCACGCGCTGGACCGTCAGGTCACGGGAAATCGTCATGGAATACCTTGTATTAGGGTTCAGGACTGGCCGGCTTCGATCTCGTCGGCGGCGCGGGCCAGGATGGCGGCGATGCGGCGCTGTTCGTCGGCGGAGGCCTCGCTGCGCTGGGTCAGCGCGCGCTTGATGCGCAGGCGCGCCTCGACGAATTCGGGCAGCCAGCCGCCCTGCTCCGGCTCGCGCTGGGGCTCGCCGCTCATGGCACGGCGCATGAAGTCCATCTTGCGCGCCACGTGGCGCAGCCGGGCGACCATGTGCTCGAGCCGCTCGCGGTTCTCGGCCAGGTAGGCGCGGCCCGCATCGGCCAGTTCGTAGCGCTTCTTGTTGCCTTCGGTGATGACCGTGGCGTAGCCGAGGTCCTCGAGGAAGGTCAGCGCGGGATAGACCACGCCCGGGCTCGGCTTGTAGAAGCCGCCGGTGCGGGCCTCCAGCGCCTTGATCAATTCGTAGCCGTGCGACGGCTTTTCCTCGAGCAGCGACAGCAGCAGCAGCTGCAGGTCTTCCGCGCTGAACTTGCGGCCCCGGCGCCAGCTATCGCCATCGAAGCCATCGCCCCCCTCAAAGTCCGGGCCGCCGCCCTGAGACCAGAAACCGCCGCCCCGGCGGGACATGGCGTGCTTGCCGAAACGATGGCCGCAGCCGTCGTGGGCATGGTGATGATGGTGCTCACCGAAGGGGGAACCGAAGGGAAATCCAAAGAGATGTCGCATGCTGCACTCCGTTGTCGGGTTCACGAATCCATCGTAAGACGTATCGTAAGATATATATCGTACGATATAAAGTCAAGCCCGAAGCGATTCTGCCTTTGCTGTCACAATGCGACGCAAACCACGGAGGAGACGCGATGCCCGACAAGAAAGCCATCCTGGTAGTAGGTGCCGGAGACGCCACAGGCGGTGCCATTGCCCGACGCTTTGCGCGCGAGGGCTATATCGCCTGCGTGACCCGGCGCAGCGCAGACAAGCTCGCGGATCTGGTCGACCAGATCCGCGCCGAAGGGGGCGAGGCCCACGCCTTCGCCTGCGACGCCCGCAAGGAAGAAGACACCGTGGCGCTGATCGCACGCATCGAGCGCGACATCGCCCCGCTGGAAGTGGCCGTGTTCAACATCGGCGCCAACGTCAACTTTCCGATCCTGGAAACCACCTCGCGCGTGTACTTCAAGGTGTGGGAGATGGCCTGCTTCGGCGGCTTCCTGATGGGCCGCGAGGCGGCACGCGCGATGCTGCCGCGCCAGCGCGGCTCGATCTTCTTCACCGGCGCCACGGCCAGCGTGCGCGGGCGCGACGGCATGTCTGCGTTTGCCGGCGCCAAACACGCGCTGCGGGCGCTGGCGCAGAGCATGGCGCGCGAACTGGGGCCGCAGGGGATTCACGTGGCCCACCTGATTGTCGATGCCGCCATCGACACCGCCTTTATCCGCGAGAACTTTCCAGACCGCTACGCGGCCAAGGCGCGCGATGGCATCGTCAATCCGGAGCACATCGCCGATACCTACTGGATGCTGCACCAGCAGCCGCGCGACGCCTGGACCCACGAACTGGACATCCGCCCCTGGATCGAGCACTGGTAGCCCCGCCCCGCCCCGGACAACTGTCACAAACTACAACGGAGACATGCGATGACCAAGCAGGTGGAGTTTTTCTTCGACTTCGGCAGCCCCTATTCCTACCTGGCCTACAAGGAACTCCCGCGCGTGGCGGCGCGCACCGGCGCCACCATCGTCTGGCGGCCGATGCTGCTGGGCGGCGTGTTCAAGGCCACCGGCAACCACAGCCCGGCCGACATCCCGCTCAAGTCGCAATGGTCGAAGACAGACACCGAGCGCTGGGCGCGCCGCTACGACGTGCCGTTCCGCCACAACCCCTATTTCCCGGTCAACACGCTGGCGCTGATGCGCGGCGCCATCGGCTACCAGCGCCAGGGCGCGGACGCCTTCGCGCGTTACGTGGAGGCGATCTTCCGTGCGATGTGGGAGGACGGCCGCAACCTCAACGATCCCCAGGAGATCGGAAAAGTGCTGGTCGATGCGGGGATGGACCCCCGGCAGGCGCTGGCCATGCTCGATGACCCCGAGGTCAAGGCCGAACTCAAGCGCGTGACGGAGGAAGCCGTGGCGCGCGGCATTTTCGGCGCGCCCAGCTTTATCGTCGATGGGGAACTGTTCTGGGGCAACGACCGCCTGCTGTTCGTGGAGGAACGGCTGGCGGCCTGAGGTCTGCCAATGCGTGGAAGGGTCAAGCCGCCAGACGGAATACCGTCACGGCCGCCGCCAGCTGGTTGGCCTGCGCCTCGAGCGAGTCGGCCGCTGCGGCGGCCTGCTCCACCAGCGCGGCGTTCTGCTGGTTGACCTGCTCCATCTGGGACACCGCCTCGCTGACCTGCGTGATGCCGCTGGACTGCTCCTGCGACGCCGCCGAGATCTCGTTGACCGTAGCCGCCAGCCGCTGCACCGCGCCAACAATCTCGCCGATGGTGTTGCCGGCCTGCTCCACCTGGGTGCTGCCGGCGTCCACGCGTTCCACCGACGAATCGATCAGCGCCTTGATCTCCTTGGCCGCCCCGGCACTGCGCTGCGCCAGCGCGCGCACCTCGCCCGCCACCACGGCAAAGCCCCGGCCCTGCTCGCCCGCGCGCGCGGCTTCCACGGCGGCGTTGAGCGCGAGGATGTTGGTCTGGAAGGCAATGCCGTCGATCACGCCGATGATGTCGACGATCTTCTGCGAACTCGTGTTGATGTCGCTCATGGTCTGCACCACGCCGCGCACCACATCGCCGCCGCGCTGGGCGAGGTCCGCCGCGTCGCGCGCCAGCGCGCTGGCCCGGCTGGCGCTCTCCGCGTTGTTGCCGACGGTGGAGGTCAGTTCCTCCATGCTGGCGGCGGTCTGCTCCAGCGCCGACGACTGTTCCTCGGTACGCGAGGACAGGTCCGTGTTCCCCGCCGCGATCTCGCGCGCGCCGGTGGTCACGGCATCGGAACCCGCGCGCACCTTGCGCACGGTCTCGGTCAGGCCGGCGCGCATGCGGGCCAGCGCGTCCAGCAACTGGCCAATCTCGTTGCGGCCCGCCGGCGGCACGGTCATGGTCAGGTCGCCATCGGCCACGCGCATGATCAGCTGACAGGCCGCGTTGAGCGGCGCCACCACCAGCCGGCGCAGTGCCACGTGCACCGCTACGATCAGCAGCACCGACGCCGCCAGGCCAATCCCCACCAGCACCAGTACGCGATGGAAGCGGCTGCGGCCCGTGGCCACGGCCGCGTCGTTATGCTGCTCGGCGAATTTCTGGAAGCGCTCCACGCCAGCCGAGTACTTCGCGCCGGAGGCGGTGATGTCCTTGTCGTTGATCGCCGCGTAACCCGCCGGGTCATTGCTGCGCAGCGCCTCGAGCGCGCGCTGCACGGCATCCATATGGGCACGGCCCGCGCCGATGATCTCCTCTCGCGTGCCGGCGTCCTGGCCTTCGATAGGCGCGGCCTTCTCGAAGGCGTTCAGCTCATCGGCGGACTTGCGCATCGACTTCTCGGCGCTGGCGATGGCGTCCGCGTTCACCGCGCCAGACTCCTTGGCAGAGCTATAGGCGCGGGTCAGGGCCGAGCGCGCGCGCGTCATGTCCTTGTAGGCGTCGTTGATCAGCATGGCGCGCGTGGCCACCACGTGAATGCGCTCGGAAGCGCCGCTTGCTGCACGCAGCTCGGTCACGCCCAGGGCGGCGCCAAACAGGATCATCAGTCCGAAGACCACCAGGGTGGCCAGCAGGCCATGGCGAATACTGAGGTTGTTCATGGGGCAGGTTGTTCGTTGGATCGATGGAGTACCGATCAGGCTTAACGACCCGCCCCCTTAAACCTTGAGCAACGCCTGCACGCCATTTGCGTTACATCAAATTGCGTGGTCCAGACAGCCCTGCAGCGGCTCAGACATAGGCGATCAGCCGGCCCGCGCAGATCACCAGCCCCCACGTCAGCAGCGACACCATGGCGCAGGCACGCGCGCCCGTGGGCGGTGGCTGGCCGATATCCCAGCTGGCGCCGGCTGGCGCGGCATGCAACTGCCGGTAAGGCCCCTGATGGAACCAGAGCGCGTTGGCCAGCCCGAGCCCGATCAGCACGATCTTGATCAGGAACGCGCGGTTGACGATCAGTTCATCGGCATGCGCCAGGAACAGCAGCGCCCCGCTGGCCACCACGGCGAGGAAGCCCGCCACCGAGGCCGGCAGCGCATGGCGCAGCAGCGTGGTGACCGGCAACTGCCGCCCCAGCCCGGCCAGCCGCAGGTCCACCACGACGATGGACCCGAACAGCAGCGCCATGCCGGCCAGATGCACGATCTCGATGATCGGATACGCCCAGGACGACGCCCGCAGCGCCACCGAGAACGGCCACGCGGCGAGCGTGGCGCCCAGCTCGCCAAGTGCCTCCATCGACACTCAACGCAGTTCCACGGTCTGGCCGCCGTCTACCGTGATGCGCTCCACGCGCATCTCGTCGGCCTTTTCCTTGCTCTGGTAGCCGACAAGGGTTACCTGCTTGCCCACGGCCACCTTCTCCTGCGTGGCGCCGCGGGACTCCATGCGCGACACCGGCGCCAGCACGGCAAACCAGCGCTTGCCCTGCGCATCCACCCGGATCGTGGCGTGCGGGTTCTCGTAGTGGCTCTCCACCACCTTGCCGGTCACGGTCAGCGGCTTGGTCTGGTCATAGGTGGACCAGCCATGGTGGGCGATGGCCGGCAGGCTGGCCATCGCCAGCAGGACGGCGGCGAGACGCAGGGGCTTCGAGCGGAACGTCGGTTGATGCATGGTGACCTCCAGGTTGGCGACAAGGTGGATGCAGGGGGATGGATCAGTGCAGCGTCGAACGGGTTTCCTGGGCCTGCGATGTCCGCCGTGCGCGGCCGGCTAACGCGGCGAGGCTTGGGTTCATCGGCTTGAGCGCGGCGCGCTCGGCCACCAGCGCGGCGGCGAGGTTGGCGTGGCGGCCACGCAGGGCCGCTTCGATCAGGGTCAGCGCGAAGACGTCGCGCTGGGCGTGGCTGCCGCCGAAGCGATGGGTGAGGATGCGCACCGGCATCAGCAGCGCCACCGTGGCGGCATAGTCGCCGCGCGCGAAGGCGATCATCGCGTCGGCCACGGGCAGGCCCACGTCGCGCGACATCATCGCGTTGGTGCCCTGCCCGATCGCCGCGCCCGCCATGGCCGCGCGGATCTCTGCCACGGCGTCGTCGCGGCCCGCGCCCAGGCACGCCATGATGGCGTGCACATCGTTGAAGGCGTAGTAGCCGGCCGCGCCGCGCGTGTACCAGTCGTCGGCCAGCGCGGCCCAGCGCGCGCCTGCATCCACGCCGCGCAGGTGCAGCCGCCACAGCAGCGCGGCGCCATCGACCAGATCGAGCGCAATGGCCGGCGCCGGCCGGTTGATGTGCGCGTCGTAGAGCGCCAGTACTTCGTCGTAGCGCTCCTGTTCGAGCAGGAACAGGGCCAGATGCCACCAGTTGTGCACCGCCAGCATGTTGTCTTCAGACCAGTCCGATACGTGCGCGCGCAGCCATGCCGCGCCGTCGTCCAGCCGGCCCTGCATCTCCATCACATGCGCCACGGCGTGGATCGCCCACGGATCGCGCGGGTTCAGCGCCACGGCCTCGCGGCCACGCGCCTCGGCGTCTTCATAGCGATTGGATTCCTCGAGCCCGAAGGCATGCATGCCGAGCAGGTAGCCGTAGCCGGGCACATCCCTGTCCCAATGGGGCAGCACCTGCGCGACGCGGTCGCGCAGCATCGACGACTGGCCGAGCAGGAAATCGCCCAGATGGGCCACCTGCACGGCGAGGATGTCGCGCGGATAGTCGATGGCGATGTCACCGTACGCCTGCACCGACTCGGCGAATCGCCCGTCCAGCCAGGCGCGCGCGGCGGCCAGATGGCGGCGCTCGCGCAGGTTGGCGCGGTCGCCCAGGGCCTCGCCGGCCTCCACGCTCTCGCGCAGCAGGGGCACGGCGGTGCCGTCGCCCGAGGTCACCATCAGCGCGGCGCGCAGTGCGTGGCCCATGGCGAAGTCGGGGTCGTCGGCCAGCGCGGCATCCACCGCCGCCAGCGGGTCGCCGTAGTAGCCATGCAGCAGCGCCAGCCCGGTCTCATAGTGCGCGAGCGCGGCGGGATGATTGGATGTGACTTCCAGGCCTCTTGCATCGGTTGCCATGGCGCCCTCCTGGTTTGGGTCCGCATCGGCGCGGACTTCCTCATCGTAGTGGAATCGCGCGTGCTACGCTTCCGCTCCCCGGCCCCATCCATCACATCCTTGCCGCCATGCCCCTGTCTTTTGATCTGCCGCCCGCCGCCATCCCCGGCCAGTCCGTCGATGCCATCGACACGCCGTCCCTGATCCTTGACCTCGCCCCCTTCACGCGCAACGTGGCGCGCATGCAGGACGCCGCCGACCGCGCCGGCGTGAAACTGCGCCCGCACGCCAAGGCGCACAAGTGCCCCGAGATTGCGCTGGCGCAGATCGCGCGCGGCGCAGTGGGCATCTGCTGCCAGAAGGTCAGCGAGGCCGTGCCCTTCGTGGCGGCCGGCGTGACCGACATCCATATCAGTAACGAGATTGCGTCGCCGACCAAGGCGGCGCTGCTGGCCGAGTTGGCCCGCCATGCGCGCCTCAGCGTGTGTGTGGACGATGCATCACAAATTGACACCCTGGCGGCAGCCACCGAGGCCGCCGGCACGCAACTGGACGTCTTTATCGAGATCGATGTCGGCCAGGGCCGCTGCGGCGTGGCCGACGCGCCGGCGGCCATCGCCCTGGCAGAACGGATTGCCGCCCATCCCCGCCTGTCCCTGCGCGGCTTGCAGGCGTACCACGGCGGCATCCAGCATCTGCGCGACTGGGCGGCCCGCCGCGACGCCGCCGCGCAAGCCGCCGAACGCACCGGCGCCGTGCTGGCGAAGCTGGCGGTGGCGGGCGTGCAATGCGAGGTGGTAACGGGCGGCGGCAGCGGCAGCGTGGAGTTCGACGTGGGCAGCGGCGTGTACACCGAGATCCAGCCGGGCTCGTACGTGTTCATGGACGCCGACTACGGCAGCAACGCCTATCCGGGCGCCCTGCGCTTCGAGCACAGCCTGTTTATCGCCACGACGGTGATGAGTGTGGCCGCCGGCGACCGCGTCATCCTCGATGCGGGGCTGAAGTCGATGGCGGTGGATTCAGGGTTGCCGTGGATCTGGGCCGATGGCGCGGCGTCCGGGGCGCTGGAATACGTGGCAGCGAACGACGAGCATGGCATCGTCAAACCCCGGCAGGCCGGCAACCTCGCCGCCCTGCCCGCGCTGGGCAGCCGCGTGCTGCTGGTGCCGGGCCATTGCGACCCGACCCTCAATCTCTACGATGCACTGGTGGCGGTGCGCGGCGGCGTGGTGGAAGCGGTGTGGCCGGTGGCCGCGCGCGGGCTGAGTCGCTGAACGTGTGAGCTAGGCGAGCTGGGCGGCCAGCTCGTTGAGATCGGCGGTGGTCCATTCGCGGCCGGTCCACGCCTCGAAGCGCAGCTCGGACAGCGGAATCTCGTTCAGCGTGCCGATCCAGTCAGTGGGTGCGGCGCCGCAGCGCAGGCCGGCGGCCACCATCGCCATGGCATCGGGCACCTCGATATCGGCCACGCGCGTGACCGTCGGCCACGGCAGCAGGCGCGGGTCAGTGGCCGCGATGCCAAACCGGTAGAGCCCAAAGCGCGCATGCAGGGCGGCGCGCGAAAGCGCGTGGCGCGCCTCGCTCAGGCCATCGTCCTGAGTGGCGGATGGGTCCCATTGCTGGTTGCGCGAAAACCATAGGATGTCCTGCTCGCCAGGACGCGCGGGCCGGCCATGGGCCATCGCGGGCTTGAGCCGACCCGAGCGCGCAATCGCGGCCAGCGGCGTACCCACGGTGTAATGCCAGACGTAACGTGATTCGGTGTTCATGTACCGCTCCTGCAAGCCCTTCCGCATTGCAGAATGGGGGCGGAAAGCCTTGCCGACAAGCAAGGTCATGCCACGTTGCAAGTGCAACAAAAATGCATTGATGGGGGGCTATCCGATGCGCCGGTCCTGCAACCCGGTCTGGGCAAGGATCTTCCCGAGTCCGGCAGTCTGACAGGTAAACGGGATTCGGGGGCAAATTGGAGGAAACCTTCCAAACACCATAGCACAGGACTTGGTGCGACGCAGCAACCGACGCCAGCCAATGTGCATTCAGCGCCCTTCGGGGCCAAATCGGCGAATGTCCGTATCAGGATTCTTGGGGCATATGTCACCGCCGGGACAAGGCGGGACCGTACGCTGCGAAGCGCATCGCGAGCCACGCGAACGACGCGAGCAACGCATAGGGCGCTTGACGGCACCCACCCCACCCCTCCGCAAGAGAATCCAGACCATGCACGACATCCGCACCCTTGCCAGCCTTGCCCACGTGCGGCCGCCCAAAGCCCCGCGCCCCCTGGCCGGGCTGGCCGCCACCCTGCTGCTCTGCGCGGCGCTGACCGCCTGTGGCGGCGACGACACCCCGCCCACCACTGGGCAACCTGGCGGCACGCCGACCCAGCCGGGCCAGCCCACCGATACGCCCAAGCTGAAGTGCGCGCCCTGAAGCGCCGCGATCCCACCTCCTCGAATCCAGAACCGCTCAGGGCAGAACTCGACATGAACTCCAGCAGCCGACGCAATTTCCTCAAGATGGCAGGCGGCAGCGCCGCCGCAACCGCCGCGCTCGCCGCGTTTCCGCCGGCCATTCGCCGCGCGCTGGCCATTCCGGCCAACAACGTCAACAAATCGATCCAGGACGTGCAGTACGTGGTGATCCTGATGCAGGAAAACCGCTCGTTCGACAACTACTTCGGCACGTTCAAGGGTGTGCGCGGCTTCGGTGACCGCTTCCCGATCCCGCTGCCGGGCGGCCGCAACGTGTTCCAGCAGACTTACGCCAGCGGCAACACCAATCGCGTAGTGCTGCCGTACCACCTGGACAGCACCGCCGGCAACGCCCAGCGCGTGAGCGGCACCCCGCACAGCCAGCCGGACGGCCAGGCCGCCTGGGACCTCGGCCGCATGAGCGCGTGGCCGACCTCCAAGCAGCGCCAGTCGATGGGTTACTACAAGCAGAAGGAGCTGGAATTCCAGTTCGCGCTGGCGGACGCCTTCACGCTGTGCGACGCCTACCACTGCAGCTTCCACGGCGGCACCAACACCAACCGCCTGTTCCACTGGACCGGCACCAACGACCCGTTCGGCCAGAAGGGCGGCCCGGTGATCGACAACAGCGGCGACTCGCTCGACGCCACCGGCATCAACTACACCTGGACCACCTACCCGGAGCGCCTGCAGACCGCCGGCGTGACCTGGAAGGTCTACCAGAACATGCCGGACAACTTCACCGACAACCCGCTGGCCGGCTTCGCCCAGTACCGCGCCGCCAACGCCGCGCTCGGCAACGCGGCCAACGGTGCGCCCTACCCGGCCTACACGCCGGCCAACGACGCCGTGAACCCGCTGTTCAAGGGCATCGCCAACACCATGCCCGATGGCGGCTTCCTGCAGGCACTGCGCGACGACATCGCCGCCGGCACGCTGCCGCAGGTATCGTGGATCGTGGCCCCGGCCACGTACTCGGAGCACCCGGGGCCGTCGAGCCCGGTGCAGGGCGCCTGGTACACCCAGGAGGTGCTCAACGCGCTGACGGCCAACCCGGACATCTGGAGCAAGACCGTCCTGCTGATCAATTTCGACGAAAACGACGGCTTCTTCGACCACGTGCCGCCGCCCTGCGCCCCGGCGCTGGATGGCGCGGGCAAGCCCGTCGGCGCCACCACGATGGACGCCGCCGCCGAGTACTACAGCGTGGACAAGACGCCGTTCGGCCCCGGCCCGCGCGTGCCGATGTACGTGGTATCGCCGTGGAGCCGTGGCGGCTGGGTCAACTCGCAGGTGTTCGACCACACCTCGGTGCTGCGCTTCCTCGAGCAGCGTTTCGGCGTGCAGGAGACCAACATCAGCCCCTATCGCCGCGCGGTGATGGGCGACATGATGACTGCGTTCGACTTCGTCAACCCGAACGGCACCACGTCGATCTCTTTCGCCGGGATCGACAAGACCGGCGCGGACACCCAGCGCACCCAGCAGGAGGCGCTGGCCCAGATTCCCACCCCGACCGTGGCGGCGCAGACCATGCCGACGCAGGCCAGCGGCACGCGGCCCTCGCGCGCGCTGCCGTACACGCTGCACACCAGCGGCCTGGAAGATCCGGTCAACCGCGCCATGATCCTGAAGTTCCGCAATGACGGCACCCAGGCGGCGGTGTTCCATGTCTACGACCGCCTGCACCTGGGCAGCGTGCCGCGCCGCTACGCGGTGGAGCCGGGCAAGGACATCGACGCCACCTGGGATGTCTACGCCACCGACAGCGGCCGCTACGACCTCTGGGTACTGGGCCCGAACGGCTACCATCGCGCCTTCATCGGCGACGTGAGCGCCCAGCAGGAAGCCGGCGGCGGCGCCGCGCCGGAGATCCGCGTGTGCTACGAGGAATCCGACGAGCCCAAGGTCTGGCTGACGCTGATCAACCGTGGCAAGGCAGCCTGCACGTTCACGGTGGTGCCCAACGCCTACCGCACGGACGGCCCGTGGACCTTCGAGTTGCCCGCCGGCAAGGAACTCGACCAGCCCTTCCCGGTGAAGTCGCAGGGCAACTGGTATGACTTCACGGTGACCACCACGCAGGGCGGCTTCTCGCGGCGCTTTGCCGGCCGCGTGGAGAACGGCACCCACACGGTGTCCGATCCGGCGATGGGGAGCTAAGCCCGCCTGGGCCTGGTCGGCGCCCCTGTCCCCTTGGGAGAGGGGCGCCGCCGTACCCACCACTGTCACATTGCCAGGCTACGCTCGCGGGTTCGTCCTGAATTCGATGGGAGCCCCATGCTTGGCGATCTGCTGATGACGTTCTATGAAGTGGCGCGGCAAGGCAGCATCACGAGCGCGGCCCGGCAACTGCGGCTCAGCCAGCCCACTGTCACCGGCCGCATCCGCCAGCTGGAAGTGCTCTACGGCGTGGAACTGTTCCACCGCCGCGCCAGCCGGCTTGACCTCAGCGACGTCGGCGTGGCCCTGATGCCGCTGGCCGAACAGATGATGCAGCAGGAGGGCGAGGCCGATTTCCTGCTCCGCAACGCCGGCAACCTGCGGCTGGGCAGCCTGCGGATTGGCGCCACCGGCCCCTACTACATCCTGCGCAGCGTGGCCGCGTTCCGGGAACGCTACCCGGCCGTGGCGGTCAGCATCGAGATCGGCAATTCGCGGCAGATGCTCGACGCGCTGTTCGAATACCGGATCGATGCCGCGGTGTCGTCGCACGCGGTGGACGACGACCGGCTCTCCCGCGTCATGCTCGCCGCCGACCCGATGGTGCTGGTCGCCCATCCGCTCCACCCGCTGGCGCGCCGCCCGCGCGTGGAGGTGGCCGAACTGGCCACCTGCCACCTGATCGTGCGCGAACAAGGGTCGATGACCCGCGAGGCCACCGAGGCCGCGCTGGGCGCGGTGGGCATCGACCTCCCGCCGCATACCGTGATCGGCAGCCGCGAAGCCATCTGCGAGGCGATCCGGCACAACCTTGGCGCCAGCGTGATGCCCGTGGGCGAGGTGCCGCGCGACCCCGCGCTCTGCGTGGTGCCGTTCGCCAGCCAGGCGCCGGTCATCCACGAATATCTCTACAGCCTCAAGATTCGCAGCGGGACGCGGCTGGTGCGCGCGCTGCTGGACTGCCTGGTGCTGCCGGGCAGCGCCGCGCAGCGGCATTGCGAGGTTCCGCAACCTGCACCTATATTGAACTGAGTTGACCTGAGCCTCGCGCCCCCACCGCACCGCCCCCAAGGACCCCCTCCGCCGATGACCGACCCGGGCCGCCCCAGCTTTCCCGAGTACGACCAGCTGCTGGCGCTGCTGGAATTGGGCGCCCCGTGGTTCCGGTCGCGCGTGGCGTGCGAGGTAGCCGTGGACGGCCGCTCGTTCGGGGTGCATGTGGCGGCGCTGGGCACGGACGCGCCCGATGCGCCGGCCATCGGCATCTTCGGCGGCATTCACGGGCTCGAACGGATCGGCACCCAGCTGGTGCTCGACTACATGCGCTCGCTGCTGTGCCGCCTGCAATGGGACGAGCTGCTCCACCGCGAGTTGCAGGCCGTGAAGCTGGTCTTCATGCCGATCGTCAACCCGGGCGGCATGCATGCGGCCACGCGCGCCAACCCCCGGGGCGTGGATCTGATGCGCAACGCGCCGCAGAACGCCGATGCGCGCGTGCCCTTCCTGGCCGGCGGGCAGCGCCTCGGCGCGTGGCTGCCGTGGTATCGCGGCCGCGCCGGTGCGCCGATGGAGCCCGAGGCCGCCGCGCTGCTGCGCGTGGTGGAGGAAGAACTGCTGGGCCGGCCCCTCAGTTTCGCGGTCGATTGCCATTCCGGCTATGGCTGGCGCGACAGCATCTGGTTTCCCTACGCGCGCACCCACACGCCCATGGCGCACCTGCCGGAGATGTACCTGCTCAAGACCATGTTCGAGCAGGCCCACCCGCACCACGGCTACGCCTTCGAGCCGCAGAGCCACCAGTACCTGCTGCACGGCGACCTGTGGGACTACGCCTACGACCGCGCGCCGGCGGGCACGCTGTTCCTGCCGATGACGCTGGAACTGGGCTCGTGGCTGTGGATCAAGAAGAATCCGCGCCAGCTCTTCTCGCGCGCGGGCATTTTCAATCCGATCAAGGCCCATCGCACGGCGCGCGTGCTGCGCCGGCACGTGAGCCTGTTCGACTTCCTCGGCCGCACCGCCTTCGCTCCGGAGCGATGGCTGCCCGAGGGCGTCCATCGGCAGCAGTTGCTGGCGCAGGCGCGCGCGCACTGGCAAGACCGGAAACCTGCGCCATGAGCCCGTGGATCTTCCTGCGCGGCCTGACCCGCGAGTCGCGCCACTGGGGCGACCTGCCCGCGCTGTGGACCGCCCGCGGCCTGGGGCGCCCGACCCTGATCGACCTGCCCGGCAACGGCACGGCCCACCACGCGACGGTGCCCGTCGACGTGCACGGCATCATGGAAGCGGTGCGCGCCACGGCCCGCGCCGATGGGGTGGCCGCGCCATGCCGCATCCTGGCGATGTCGCTCGGCGCCATGGTCGCCACCGAATGGGCCCAACGCTACCCCGGGGAAGTGGCCGGACTGGTGCTGATCAACACCAGCATGCGCCCTTTCAACACCCTGCCGCAGCGCCTGCGCCCCCAGAACTGGGCCGCGCTCATCGGCATGGCCAACCATTGGCACGACCGCGCCCGCTGCGAGCGCACGGTCCACCGCCTGACCTGCGAGCGGATGGATACGCGGGACGCCGACCTGGCGGCGTGGGTCACCATCGGCCAAACCGCCCCGGTCACCCGCGCGGCGGCCCTCCGCCAACTGCTGGCCGCCGCCCGCTACCGCGCCGCCCCCTCCGCCCCGCCCTGCCCCACGCTGATCCTCTCCTCGGACGCCGACCGCCTCGTCAACCCGGTCTGCTCGGTCCGCATCGCAGCGGCCTGGGGGGCGCGGCACCTGCGCCATCCGTGGGCAGGACATGACCTGCCGCATGACGATGGGGGGTGGTTGTGCGGGGTGGTGGCCGGGTCTGGCCTTGCGTCAGGGGATGCGACTGCCTAGCCCACCGCGATCGTCACCGGCTTGCCGATGCGACTCAGCATCTCCACCAGCGTGTCGAGCGTGAACTTCGCGGTTTTCTGATTCACGACGTCGGACACGCGGGGGCGAGACACCATCAGGATCTCGGCAGCATCCGCCTGCCGCAGGTTGTGTTCGTCGATCCAGCCGCTGATCTCGCGCATCAGTTGCTGCTTGAGCAGACGGGTGTCGTTAATCTCCTTCTGGGAAACGGCATGGAGCCGTTCGGCCTCGTCCGGGGCAAATCCCAGCTCGAGAAACAGGTTCGCACCCGGCTTGGTGACGTGTCGGATCTTGGTATCGATCGTCATGACTAGTGTTTCCATCCTATATCCAGCGCCCGATAGCGCGCGCGTGCAATCGCACGGTCCCCCAGGCTGGTGGCCTGGGTCTTCTTCTGAAAGCAATGCAGTACGTAGACCGCGTCGTCGAATCGTGCGACGTACATCACCCGATAGATCCCACTCGCCTCACGAATTCTCAGTTCGCGCGTGCCGGGCCCGATGTCGCCAAACGGTTTCCAGTCGGTGGGATCTAGCCCCGCCTGCACCTTGGCGAGTTGAAAGCCCGCCTGCCGTCTGGCGTCGTCGGGAAACAAAAGCAGATCTGCATAGGCTGACCCTACCCAACGGATTTCTCTTTCACGATCCATGCTGCCCCATCTGTACAAAATTTTATACCAAGGCAGTTCCGTGCACAACGGTCACACGGCCCCGCTGCCTCTGGAAGCACAGATGTAACGTGATCTTTTCCCGACAAAATTGAGCCCCATCAGATCGCACGCCGATTTAACAATCTGACAAAGAAAAACCGCCGGAGACCTTGCGGCCATCCGGCGGTTTTTTATGCAGCGTCTACGTCAGGCGCAGGTCTTGCCCAACAGTGCGGCGGCGCGCTTGTTGCACAGGGCGCCGAGCAGGGTTTCGGCGGCGGCTTCCAGGCGCTCCTGCGTGCCAAACAGCCGCGCGGCGATCAGGCCGTTCTGGAGCGCACCATACAGCACTTGCGCGAGCATTTCGGGCGGCACGGGGTACAGGGTCTCGCGTTGTTGCTGCCCGCGCTCGAGCAGCTTGGCGAGCCAGGCCTCGTTCATGTGATAGAAATCCTTGAGCACGTTGTGCACAGGCTCGGGCAGCGACAGCACCTCGGTAGAGAGCATGCCGGCCAGGCAGATCTGGTCAGATCCGCAGGTAGCGCGCAGCGGCTCCAGGTACTGGCGGGCCTGTTCCAGCACCGGCAGTTCGGGGTCGATATTGCGCAGGCGCTCGACGATGCGCGCGCTGTATTCCTTCACCGCTTCCAGGACGAGGTCGTCCTTCGACGGAAAGTAATAGTGGATGCTGGAGGTCTTGACCCCCACCAGCTCGGCCAGATCGCGATAACTGAAGCCATTGAAACCACGGCGGCGAATCAGTACCAGCGTGTGTTCGAGCAGCTGCTCACGGACGGGTTGGGTTTTCATGGGGCAAAGTTTATCTACACGAAGATAGATACTCAACCGGGATTACCCCGATGTCAACGCAAAGGCGGCCGGCACCTTTTTGGGGCGCCGGCCGGTACCGCATGCCGCGATCCGCGGCGGAGCGATAATTTAGGCAGTTTCAACAGCCGTATCAGCGGTGCGGCCCGGTTCGGCGGAGACGCCGGTGCGGTCGCGGCCGGCCACGGTGCGGGCGCCGTCGGTGTACGGGTCGAACTTGCCGGCGCGGGCGCCATCGGAGAACGGGCTGCGTGCGTCATTCACGCGGGCGCCGTCCACGAACGGGTTGCGGGGGCGATGTACGTCGCGGGCACCGTCGCTGTACGGGTTGCGTGCGTCGTTCACGCGGTAACCGTAGCCGTAGGCTTCACCGGTCTGGTTGCTGGCGGGAGCGGCCTGGGCGGCGCCCGTCACGAAGGCGGCGGCGAGAGCGGCGGCACTGAGGATGGTCTTGGCGTTCATGGTGAAGCTCCTTGTATTGGCTGCGTTTGCCGGGGTTATCTTCCGATGCTATCTACCACTAGATAGATATCTTGGCTCTGAAAGGCCCCGTTCGAGGTCTTGCTCAGACCACCGCTCGGTTTGTGCGGCGAGTCCATGGGCTGGATAATATCTACTGGTAGATAGACAAGCAAGGCGAATCTGCCGATCGCGCCGAAAACTTATTTATGAGGCCGATAGCCTGACTCTCTTGCGACCGGCGCCCTGCCCAATCGGGTGCTAGGCTTATCACATCCCCCGCGCCCCGGCCCGCCATGTCCGCTCCGCTGTCCACCCCGCCCGCTGCCGCCTCCCGTCCCCTGAAACGCTGGCTTGCCGGCGCGGCCGGCGTTGCTGGCGTTGCCGTGGCCGCTGGGCTGGGCCGATGGCTGGTCTTCCGGGCGATGGAACGTGATGCTTTCGTCACCATCCCGGTCGGAGACGTCACCCCCGACCACCTCGGCGTGCCGTCCCGCCAGTACACCTTCGCCAGCGGGGACCGCACACTGCATGCCTCATTCGTTGCCGCGCCTGACCCAACCGGCCCGGCGCTGTGCGTGTTCCATGGCGATTCGGAATGCCTGACCGACTGGGCGCCCGTGCAAGCCATGCTCCACGCGGCCGGCATCGGCTCCTTCGTGTTCGACTACAGCGGCTATGGCGCGAGTACCGGGCGGCCCTCGGTGCGCAACCTGCGTCAGGACGCGCTGGCCGGCTATCTCCAGTTCATCGCCGCCACGCCGGCTGCGGCGCGGCGCCACGTGATGGGCTATTCGCTGGGAAGTGGGATTCTGCTCGATGTGATTGGCCGGCTGCGGCCCAGCCCGGACGGCGCCGTGATTGGCGCCGGTTTCCGCTCCGCGCGCGCGGCGGCGGTGGTCACGGGGCGGGTGCCCGCGTGGCTGGCGTGGATGCTGCCGGAGCCGTGGAACAACGCCGCGCGCATCCGCAAGCTGCGCATGCCGCTGCTGCTGATCCACAGCCGGCAGGACCAGACCATCCCGTTCAGTCATGGCGAGTATCTGGCGCGGATGGCCCGCGCGCCGAGCCGGCTCGAGATCTTCGAGGACCTGCCCCACAACGCCGCCATCGAACCTGCGCACGCGCAGGCGTTCTGGGCGCCGGTGATCGCCTATCTCCAGAGCGGCGACCTGGGCGTGGCCGCCGCACCGGACATCGTCCGTCCGCCCGCTTAGATATTAGTCAGGCGCGGGCCAGCCTGGCCTGGAAGCCCAGCGACTGGCGCGCCGCCGGGCGGGCAGGCTCGTCGTCGTCGAGCTTGAACTCGCCTACCACCTGCTGGAGCTGCTGGGCCTGCTCGGCCAGCGCCGCCGATGCCGCGGCGGCCTCTTCCACCAGCGCGGCGTTCTGCTGCGTTACCTCGTCCATCTGCGCCACGGCCTCGTTGACCTGCTCGATGCCGCCGCTCTGGTGCTCGGACGCCTCGGCGATCTCGCCCAGGATCTGGGTCACATGCCGCACCGACTGCACGATTTCCGCCATGGTCTGGCCGGCCTGCCCCACCAGCGAGGAGCCCGACTCCACCTGCCGCGCCGAATCGTTGATCAGCACGTTGATTTCCTTGGCCGCCGCCGCGCTGCGCTGGGCCAGCGTGCGCACCTCGCCCGCCACCACAGCGAAGCCGCGCCCCTGCTCGCCGGCCCGGGCCGCTTCCACGGCGGCGTTCAGCGCCAGGATATTGGTCTGGAAGGCGATGCCCTCGATCACGGCGATGATGTCCGTCACCTTGCGGGAGCTGGCGCTGATGGCCTGCATGGTCTCCACGACATTGCCGACGATGGCGCCGCCGCGCTCGGCCACGCCCGACGCGGACGCCGCCAGCCCGTTGGCGGTGCGCGCGCGTTCGGTGTTCTGCTTCACCATGGCGGTCAGCTCGCTCATGCTCGATGCCGTTTCCTCAAGCGTGGCGGCCTGTTCCTCGGTGCGCTGGGACAGGTCGGTATTGCCAGCGGCAATCTGGTGCGACGCCGACGAGATCGAATCGCTAGACGCCTTGATGCGCGTGACCAGGTCCGTCAGCATGTCCTCCATCTCGCCCAGCCCGCCCAGCAGGCGGCCGAAATCGCCGCCCCGCTCGGTCTCGAATTCCTTGCTGAGGTCGCCCGCCGCCACGGTTTCGGCGATGAACTCGGCCTCCTTGAGCGGGATCTCGATGGCGCGCGTGAGACGGAACCAGCACACCACGCTGGCCAGCAGCACCGCGCCGCCCAGGCCCCAGATCCAGGTACGGGTGTTGTCGCCAGTCAGGGGTACAGCCTGGGCGGTAGCCGCCGGCTTGTCCGGCACGGCCGCCGCGCGCTGCTCCAGCTCGCCAATACGCTCGAGCGCCAGTGTCATCATGACCGCCACCAACAGCACGACCACGCCAAACGCCGCGCCCAGCCGCGTGCGCATACTCAAGTTGTCCCAAGCCATGATGCCGTCCGCTCCTCGTAATGCCCCGCTGTTTCGTTGCTGCGTGCCGGGGCTATCGATGGGCTAACGGTCAGGCAGGCGCGAGACTTTAGGCCGGACATGCCCTACGGAAGGGGGATGTGGCGCGGGCGTTACTTTTATTCGATCAACGCGGCGGCATCGCGATAGTCGGCGCTCCACGCCAAGGCCAGCGTGCGGCAGCGGCCCAGCGCCACGGCGCGGCGCTCCACGTCCACCACCACCACGTGATCGGCCCAGGCGGGCCGGGGCGGCAGCTCGCTGCTGCGGCCATCGGTCAGCAGCCAGAGCCAGCGCCGCTGCATCGGCCGGTGTCGGGCCTGCGCCGCCAGCAACTGGCCGGCGCGCGCCACGCCCAGCGCCAGCGGGGTGCCGCCGCCGCCGGCAATCGGGCGGATCCAGTCGGCGTTCCAGTAGCGTGCGCGCGACGGCGCTAGCCGGATCTCGGCCTGCCGCCCGGCAAAGCAGACCAGCGCCACATCTGCACGGGACTGGTAGGCGCGTTCCAGCAGCCGCACGAGCACGCCCTTGGCCAGCGCGAGTTGCTCGCCCTGGGTCATCGAGCCGGAACAATCGAGCGCCACGCAATGCAGCACCCCGGCGCGCGCGTCGGCACGCCGGTGGCGCAGATGCTCGGCGGCCAGCCGCGCCTGCCGCTTGGCCGCCAGCGTGCGCGGCCAGTGGATGCGGGCCCCGGGCACGCCCGCGCCCGGCGTGGCCGGACGTGGCATAGAACGTGGCATAGAGCGAGGGGGCTGCCACCGGTTGCCGCCTTGCCGGACCGGCCCGGCGGCCTGCCGGTGGCTCAGGCTTTTTTTGGCGGACGATTCCCGAAGGCGCGCAGCGGCTTGATGCTGGCGATGCCGGCGACCGTGTCAGCCGGCGGCGGCATGGCACCCCACGGGTTGTCCTGCGGCGCGGGCGCCGTGGCACGCTCCCCGGCCGATTCCGCGTCGCCAGCCTCGGGGGATGCCGGCGAACCCGCATGGCGACGATGATGGAGCACCAGTTCCGCCACGGCATCCACATGCGCCACGGTCACCGCCGGGGCACCGTCCCACGCGGCCAGCGCGCGCGCGGCGCGCAGCATGACGAGATCCGCCCGCACGCCATCCACCGCCGCCGCCAGGCACAGCGCGCTGACATGGGCGTGCACGGCATCGGAGAAATCCAGCCCGCCGAGCGCCCCGCGCGCCTGCACGACCTGCGCCGCCAGCGCCTGCTGGGCCGTCGCCATGGCGGCGCGGAACGCCTCCGGGTCGGTATCGAAGGCCAGCCGGGCGCGCACGATGGCCTGCCGCGTGACCGGGTCGGCGTAGTTGTCGAGCGCCAGCGCAAGGCCGAAGCGGTCCAGCAGTTGCGGGCGCAGCTCGCCCTCCTCCGGATTCATCGTGCCGACGAGCACGAAGCGCGCCGCGTGCTGGTGGGACACGCCATCGCGCTCCACCACGTTCACACCGCTGGCCGCCACGTCGAGCAACTGGTCCACCAGCGGGTCCGGCAGCAGGTTGACTTCATCCACATACAACACGCCCTCGTGCGCGCGCGCCAGCAGGCCCGGCGCGAAGCGCACCTCGCCCTGTTGCAGCACGTGGCTCAGGTCCAGCGTGCCGGTCAGCTGCTCCTCGCTGGCGCCTAGCGGCAGCGTGACGAAGTGGCCGTGCGGCAGCAGTTCCGCCAGCGCACGCGCCGCCGTGGACTTGGCGGTGCCGCGCGGCCCGGTGACCAGCACGCCGCCGATGCCGGGATCGACGGCAGCCAGCAGCAGCGCCTGTTGCAGCCGCGCCTGGCCGACCAGGGCGCTGAACGGAAACGGATGACGCACCACGGTGACGGGGCTCATGAGCATTAACCTTCGGAAGAACCTTCGATGCGCTGCTCGTTGTCGAGCAGATGTTGTTCGATCCGGCCGCGCTGGGCGCCCGGTTGTTGCCAGAGTCCGCGCTCCATGGCCTCCAGCAGCCGCTCGCAGATGCCTTGCAGCGCGCGCGGATTGTGCCGGGCAAGGAATGCGCGATTGGCGGGGTCGTTGACGTAGGCGTCCGCCACCAGCGCGTACTGGTGGTCGCCCACCACGCGGGTCGTGGCATCGTAGCCGAACAGGTAGTCCACGGTGGCGGCCATCTCGAACGCGCCCTTGTAGCCGTGCCGGCGCGCGCCGTCGATCCACTTGGGATTGACCACCCGCGCCCGGATCACGCGGGCGATTTCCTCGCCCAGCGTGCGCACGCGCGGCGCGGCCGGGTTGGCGTGGTCGCCGTGATAGATCGCCGGCTGCTCGCCTGCCAGATGCCGCACGGCGGCCACCATGCCGCCCTGGAACTGGTAGTAGTCGTTGGCGTCGAGCAGGTCGTGCTCGTGGTTGTCCTGGTTCTGCACCACGGCGTCGATCTCGGCCAGCCGGGTGGCGAAGGCGTCGCGCGCGTCGATGCCATCGGCGCGCTGCCCGTAGGCGTAGCCGCCCGCGTGCAGGTAGGCGTGGGCCAGGTCCGCGTCGTCCTGCCACTGGCGGCCGTCGATCAGGGCCTGGAGGCCGGTGCCGTAGTCGCCGGGCCGGGCGCCGAAGACGCGCCAGGCAGCACGTTCGCGCGCATCGTCCGGCGCGGCGCCCCCGGCTTGCAGCCGCGCCTGCTCTGCCAGCACGCGCGCGCGGATCGGGTTGACGTCCGCCGGCTCGTCCACGTCTGCCACGGCGCGCACGGCGGCGTCGAACAGCGCCACGAGGCTGGCGAAGGCATCGCGGAAGAAGCCGGACACGCGCAGCGTCACGTCCACGCGCGGGCGGCCGAAGTTGGCCATCGGCAGGATCTCGAAGTCCACCACGCGATGACTGCCCTGCGCCCACTTGGGCCGCACGCCCAGCAGGGCCATGGCCTGGGCGATGTCGTCACCGCCGGTGCGCATGGTCGCCGTGCCCCACACGGACAGGCCCACCGCGCGCGGATACTCGCCATGCTCCTGCACATGCCGTTCGATCAGCAGGTTGGCCGCGCGCAGGCCAAGCGTCCACGCCGTGCGCGTGGGCACCGCGCGGGTATCCACCGAATAGAAGTTGCGGCCGGTGGGCAGCACGTCCGGCCGGCCGCGCGACGGCGCCCCGCTCGGGCCGGGCGGCACGAAGCGCCCGGCGAGGCCGCGCATTAGCTGCGTCAGTTCCTGTGCGCCGCAGGCGTCCAGCCGTGGCGCCACGTCCTGGCGCAGCCGGGCGAGGACCTGCGCGGTGTGCGGCAGCATTGCTTCGGCGTCCAGTCCCCCATCGAGCAAGCGCAGCGCCAGCATTTCCAGCCGCTCGCGCGTGTCGCCGTGGTGGCGCCACGGGCCGGCGTCGATGTCCGCCAGCAGCGTCGGACGCGGCCCCAGCCATTGCGCGGCCCAGTCGGCGTCGAGCGGGTCGAAGTCGTCGCCCAATGACAGGTCGGCGGCCAGCGCCGTCAGCAGCCCCGCCCGGGCGTCCCGGCCATCGCCCACCGGAAAACGCGCGAGCGCCGCCAGCGTGTCCCGGCGCTGCACGCCAGCCGGGGACTGGCCGAACACGTGCAGGCCGTCGCGGATCTGTGACTCCTTGAGTTCGCACAGCCACGCATCGGTGCGATTCAGCAGCGCGTCTTCCTCCTCGCCGCCGGTGGGCGCCGCCAGCCCCAGTTCCGTGTGCAACTGCTGGCCGACAATCGACGCCAGGATCTCCTTGCGCAGCAGCCGGGCGCGGCGCGGGTCCACGGTGAGCGCCTCGTAGTACTCGTCCACCTGCCGCTCCAGGTCCTGCAGCGGCCCGTAGTTCTCGGCGCGCGTGAGCGGCGGCATCAGGTGGTCGATGATCACGGCCTGCGTGCGGCGCTTGGCCTGCGCGCCCTCGCCCGGGTCGTTGACGATAAACGGGTACAGATGCGGCAGCGGGCCGAGGATGGCGTCCGGCCAGCAGGCGTCGGACAGCGCCACGCTCTTGCCCGGCAGCCATTCGAGGTTGCCGTGCTTGCCCACATGCACGATGGCGTCGATGCCGAACACGTGGCGCAGCCAGAAGTAGAACGCGAGGTAGCCGTGCGGCGGCACGAGTTCGGCATCGTGATAGCTGGCGTAGCCGTCCAAGCCATAGGCGCGCGCCGGCTGGATGCCGACGAACACCCGCCCGGTGCGCACGCCGGCGATCATGAAGCGGCCCTGCCGCACCATCGGGTCGGCCTCGGGCGCACCCCAGCGCGCCGCAATGGCGTCCTGAAGCGCCGCCGGCAGTGCCGCCAGCCAGCGCCGGTAGTCCTCCACCGTCACGCTCTGGAACGCGGGCCGCACGGCGTGCTGATCCAGGTCGTTGGTGATGCCGCGCGTCAGGCCCTGCATCAGCGCATCGCTGTTCTCGGGCAGCGCGTCGATGGCGTACCCCTCGGCATGGAGGGCGGCCAGGATCCGCACGACCGACGCCGGTGTATCGAGCCCCACGCCGTTGCCGATGCGCCCTTCGCTGGCCGGATAGTTGGCCAGCACCAGCGCCACGCGCTTCCCGGCGTTGGGCAGCGTGCGGAGGCGGCACCAGCGGCGCGCCAGTTCCGCCACAAAGCGCACGCGCTCGGCGTCCGGCTGGTATTGCACGATGTCCGCCTCGGTGTGCGGGCAGCGGTAGGCCAGCCCCTTGAAGCTGACCGCGCGCGTGATGATCCGCCCATCGACTTCGGGCAGCGCGATGTGCATCGCCACGTCACGCGTGCCGAGCCCCTGGTTGTCGGCCAGCCAGTCCTCCCGGTTGCCGCCGCTGAGGATCACCTGGAGTACCGGGGCATCGTTGGCGAGCGGGGCATCCCCTTCCCCGCCTTCGCTGTCGAGCGACGCCACGGCGAACGCGGTGGTGTTGAGGACAAGCGCCACCTCGTGCGCATCGCACAGGCGCTGGAGCACTTCGCGGCAAAGCGGCGCCTTCAGGGACGTCACCGCCAGCGGCAGCGGGCGCAGGCCGGCATCGAGCAAGGCATCGGCGATGGCGTCGAAGACGGCCGTGTTGCCGGCCTGCAGGTGCGAGCGGTAGAACAGCAGCGCCACCACGGGGGCGTGGTCGGCCAGCCCGTGCGCGGCCCAGCGCGCGGCCCAGTCCTCGACGGTGGCGACCGTCCTCTCCGGGTGATAGATGGCGGCCTCGGGCAGCACCTGCGGCGGCAGCGCGGGCGCGCCCCAGCCGAAGGCATGGTGCGCCAGGCAGCGGAAGAACTGCTCGGCGTTGCCGGCGCCGCCTTCGCGCAGGTAGTGCCACAACTGGTGGGACAGCGCGGCGGGCGCATTGCCGTGCCGGGCGAGGTTGTCGTCCTCGGCCAGGTCGCCGGAACCCATCACCAGCAGCTGGCCGCGCGCGCGGGCCAGCTCCGGCAGCCGCTCCAGCCCGTAGGCCCAGTCGTTGACGCCGCCCAGATGGTCCACCACCACCACGCGCGCGTGCTGGAGCACTTCGTCGATATAGAGGTCGAGCGAGGCCGGCTGGCGCAGGTACATCTGGTTGGCCAGCCGCACGGACGGGTAACCGGGGCCGAGGCGCGGCACCGCGCCGGCCAGCAGCGACAGCGTGGTGTCCGCCGCGCTCAGGACGACGATCTCCCCCGGCGTCTGCACGATGCGCAGCACGACAGCGCTGTCCTCGACAAAGCCGCCGGGCCGGGTGGACAGCAGGTGCATGGGGTCAGCGGGCCGGCAGTGCAGCGTCCAGCGCAGCGTCCAGCGACGCCTGCAGCGCGGCGCGGTCGAGATCCTGCCCGATCAGCACCACGCGCGTACCCTGTGGCTCGGCGGCGCGCCAGGCGCGGTCGAAATAGCTGTCGAAGCGCTGGCCAACCCCGTGCAGCACCAGCCGCATCGCCTTGCCCGGCAGCGCGGCAAAGCCCTTGATGCGGTAGATCGTATTGGCTGCCACCAGTTGCTGGAGGGCGCCGATCAGCTGGTCGCGCTCCACGGTGCCCGCTTCCACCACCACGGAATCGAATTCATCGTGATGATGGTCGGCATGGTCGGGGTCTTCGGCATTGCCGTGATGATCGACGCGCAGATGGATGGTCTCCTCCGAAGCGCGTTGCAGGCCCAGCAGCATCGCCACGTCCAGCTTGCCGGCCTGCGCCGGCACGATCTTGACCTCGGCCGGGATCTCCGGGCGCACCAGCGCCTCCACGGCGGCGATCTGCGCCGGGTCCATCAGGTCGGTCTTGTTCAGGATCACGAGGTCGGCACTGGCCAGCTGGTCCTCGAACAGCTCGTGCAGCGGCGATTCGTGGTCCAGATTCGGGTCGGCGCGGCGCTGGGCGTCCACGGCCACCGGGTTGGCGGCGAACTGGCCGGCGGCGGCGGCCGGGCCGTCGACCACGGTCACCACGGCATCTACCGTGAAGGCGTTGCGGATGCTCGGCCAGTGAAACGCCTGCACCAGCGGCTTGGGCAGCGCCAGGCCCGAGGTCTCGATCAGCACGTGGTCAATCTTCCCGCGCCGCTCCAGCAACTGCTCCATCACCGGGAAGAACTCCTCCTGTACCGTGCAGCACAGGCAGCCGTTGGCCAGTTCGTAGAGCTGGCCAGTGGGCTCGCCGTTGTCATCGCAGCCAATGCCGCAGCCCTGCAGGATCTCGCCGTCGATGCCCAGCTCCCCGAATTCGTTGACGATCACCGCGATGCGGCGGCCGTTGGCGTTGTCGAGGATGTGGCGCAGCAAGGTGGTCTTGCCGCTGCCGAGAAAGCCGGTGACGATGGTGGCGGGGATCTTGGAGGTTTGCATGCGGAAATCCAGTGGATGAGCGGGGGCGGGTCGCTTGAAGGCGATCAGGATAAAGAGATGTGGGGTGGCTGTCCATCGACAGCCGGCAAGGCCACGCGCCGCGCCCGACGCCATTCCCGGAGGGCGCCCAGCGCGATGGCGAGCACGGCCAGCGCTATCGCTAGCGGGCCATGGTGCGAGCGGGCGGGGGACGGAGGCGCCGTCGGTTCGGCACGCGGGACGAGGTGTTGACCCGTCACCGGCTGCGGGGCGTTGGCCGGGACCGCTGCCTGCGGCGCGGGCGCGGGCGCCGCCCTGGCGGTCATCGACGGCCGCGCCACCGGCCCCGGCGCCACCACCGCATCGGCCAGCTGCCGGCCCAGCGCGCGCAGCAGCGCCGGGTCCACGCGGGCTGCCCGGCCGGCCTGCGCGATATGCGCCATCAGCACCGGGTTGCCGCAGGTATTCGCCGTGCAGGAGAGCCCATCGCGCCGCACGGCATCCGCGTAGCGGCGCAGCAGTTCGGCCCGTTCCGCGTCCGTGAATCGATAGCTGCCCTGCCGGTCTACTTCGAGCAGCCGCGCCAGAATGCCCTGCTGCGCGTGGGGATTGGCCTGCCGGAAGAAGGCGTCCATGCCGAGACCGAGCTTGTCGGCCACGTAGACGTCATAGGTGCGCTGCCAGAACTCGCCCGGCATCTGCTCCGGCACGGTGGCCTGGAAGCCGTACAGATGCTCGATCTCCTTGACCATCTCGCGCGCGCCGGCATAGCCCGAGCGCTGCATCGCGCCGATCCACTTCGGGTTCCATTGCCGCGCGTTCAACTCCGTGGCCAGCCACGTGCGCACGTCCACGGTGTCCGTCTCGCCGGCGCGGCGCAGGTTGTGCAGCCAGAAGCGCGGCGCCTGCCCGCGCACCGCGCGCGTGGCGGCGGTCAGGCTGCCGGCGTACTGGTAGGTGTCGTCGTTGTCCAGCGCGCCGTACAGCGTGCTGGTGCGCGAGAACAGCACCGCCTCGTTCGAGGCCAGATGGCTCGCCAGCGCGTCCGGCGCGCTGGCACCCCAGCCTTCGGCCGAATAGGCGAAGTTCATGTAGCGCAGGTACTGCCGCGCGAGGGCATCCGGGCCGTCCTGCGCATCGCGGCTCTGCTCCACCATCTGCTGCACGCCGATGGCGTAGTTGCCGGGCTTGGCGGCGAACACGCGGGCACGGGCCAGCTTGCCGGCAGTGTCCAGGTCGGTGCCCCGGGCGGCCAGCGCGGCGGCCACCATGCGGTCGTGGCGGCTGATGGCGTTGTCGCCGGCGGCGGCGGCGAGCCGCGCAGCCTTGTCGAGCAGCGCCACCTTGTCGCCAAACCCGTCGCGGTAGATGCCGGAAATGGTCAGCAGCACGTTCACGCGGGGCCGGCCCAATTCGGCATCGGGAATCAGCCGCACGTCCTCCACGCCGCCGCGCGCGTTCCATACCGGCGCCACGCCCATCAGCCAGAGCGCCTCGGCCTCCATCGCGCCCTGATGCCGTTCCGTTTCGCCGTACCAGAGCACCATCGACACCGACTCCGGCAGCCGCCCCGTTTCCTGCCGATAGCGCGCCAGCGTCTGCGCCGCCATGGTCTTGCCAAGCGCCCACGCCGCCGGCGTGGGGATCTTCGCGCCATCGAAGGCATGGAGGTTGCGGCCCGTGGGCAGGCCGTCGGGCGTGCGCACCGGGTCGCCAAGCGGCCCGGTCGGCAGATAGCGGCCCGCCAGCACGGTGACCAGGCCGTCCAGTTCGGCCCGGGGCGATGCGCGCAGATCGGCCAGCCATTGCCGGGCGAGTTGGAGCGCGGCCCGCACTGTAGGCGCCTGATCGTCCGCCAGCCCGACCAGCGGCGGCGCGCGGCCGGCCACCAGATCCTCGGCCCACGCGCGCACTTGGGCGTCATAGGCGGGGTTGCGGAGCTGGGACGAGAGCAGCAGCGCCAGCGCGTCCACCTGATCGGCCTCGGGCGGCATCTCGCCGAGCGCGTGGATGCCCAGCGGCATCGGCTCGGCCTCCACCTTGTGCAGGAAGGCGTGCAGGATCGGCTCGATCTGCGCCCACGGTGCGTTGGCGTCGAGACCCAGTTGCTGGTCGAGCTTCAGCGCGCGCATCTGGGCGATGGCCTGCTGCCGGTACTGCGCCGATAGCTCGGGCGAGCTGTCGCGCGTGGCCTCGGCCTGCTCGATGGCTTCGTCCAGCTGCGCCAGCACCGGCGGCTGGCCGGCGCTGGCCAGCAGCGGCGCCAGATGGCTCACCAGCACGGCAGCGCTGCGGCGCTTGGCCTGGATCGCCTCGCCGCCGCCGTCCTGGATGTAGACGTAGGCGTTGGGCAGGTCGCCGAGCAGCACTTCGGCGCTATCGTCGCCAGCCTGCCCCACCTGCTTGCCGGGCAGCCACTCCAGCGTGCCGTGCCGGCCCACGTGCACCATGGCATCGGCGCCGAAGGCATGGCGGTACCAGAGATAGGCCGCGAGGTAGGAATGCGGCGGCGGCGTGATGGTGTCGTGCGAGGTGTCCATCGCGCGCGCGAAGGTCGAGCGCAGCGGCTGGGGGCCGACGAAGACATTGCCGAAGCGCAGGCCCGGGATCACGAAGGCGGGCTCGCCCTGCGCGTCGCGCGCCAGCATCAGCGGGTTGCGCTCGGGCGGTCCCCACGCTTGCGTCACGGCGGCGCGGAAGGCCGGCGGCAGCGTCTCGAACCAGCGCCGGTACTGCGCCAGCGGCAGCAGCGTGACGTGGCCGCCGCGCACCATGCGCGCCAGCTCGCCGGGCGACCACGTTTCGATATTGCGCCCGTTCGCCTCGAGCAGCGCGGTCAGCGTGGGCGTGTCGGGCAGGTCATCGCCCGTTTGGTAACCCGCCGCGCGCAGCCGCTGCAGGATCTGCGTGAGCGACGGCAGCGTGGCCAGATAGCTGGCGCCGAGATTGCCGCGCCCGGGCGGGTTGTTGTAGTAGAGCACCGCCACGTGCTTGCTGGCGGGCGGCTTGTCCTGCAGCGCGATCCAGCGGCGCACGCGCGCCACGATGGCGGCCACGCGCTCCGGTACCGCCGTGCTGCGCTGGCTCCCCTCCCCGCCTTCCTGCGTGGCGAACAGGATCGGCTCGGTCGCCCCGCTGCGCTCGGGCGCGGTCAGCAACAGCGGCAGCCGCTCTCCGGCGATGCCGCGCACATCGGCACGCCAGCCGGCTTCGCTGTCGCGCGTGGCGATCAGGTTGATCGTGTGCAGGCCGTGCCGCGCCAGCCAGTCCTTGTCCTCGGTGCGCGGAATGGTCAGGTTCAACGCCAGCAGCGCGCGCAGCGGCGTGGTGCCATCCTGCGTGACCAGCGCATCGAGCCCCGAGAGCGGCCAGCCGAACACCGGCACCGCGCCTACGCCCTGGCGCTCCAGCGCAGCGATCAGGGCGTCGATATGGGCGAGGTCGCGCTGGCGGTAGTGGGTGGCGTAGAAGGCGATGCCGACCAGCGGCGCCCCATCGGCAACGATGCCGGCCTGCCGATACCACTTGAGGTAATCCTGCAGCGACGCGAACGGCTGTGCTGCGCGCGGATGGTAGATGCCGGCGGCGGGCGCAGGGCGTACGGCGGGCACCGCGATCACGTCCTGCGCCGGCAGGCCCTGCATGCGCTGCCGCGCCGCCACGGCAAGGGCGAGGAAGGCGGCGAGGTTGTCCACGCCACCGGCCTCCCAATAGGGCTGCGCAGCATCGGCGGCATCACGCTTGGCTGCGCCCGGGCCCCACGCCGCCTCGACGCTCTCCGCCGGCGCCCCGAAGACCAGCACGCCGCGTGCGGCGGCCTGGCGCACGCCGGGCGCCATCGCGCGCAGCACCGTGGCCGGGGCGAATCGTGCATAGATGACATCGGCCTGCGCGAGCATTGCCGCGTCCGGTGCCTCGGTGCGGAACGTGAAGGTGGCCACCGCCTCGCCGTGCGTGGCGCGGAACGCGGCCTCGGCGGCAGGCAGCAGGTGCGCGTTGGAGGTGACGACGAGCACGCGCACCGGCGCGGCGGCCATCGCCGACGGCAGCAGCCACAGGGCGCAGATCAGGCAGCACAGCAGCGCAAGCCATGGACGCAGGCGACTGGCGAAGGCAGGATGGGGAATCACTCGGCGGGGGCAGGATGGCATGGCGGGCAGCACACCGCACATCGCGGAAGCGGCTGGCTCGGCATTTTACCCGGAGGGGACGCGTCGGCGGCACGCCTTTCGTACGGATGTTTGATGCGTGCAGATCACCCGCTGTTGCGCGCCATCCACGCAGGTGTTGTTTTTTTCGTGGGATGGGCGCCTGAAAGCGGGTTGGCAAATTTGACCACGACAGGCAATTACGTCACAAAGCCGCAGGTAGTAATCACAAAGTATGGCGTCCGAATCGCCCCGGATATTGCCTGCACGGCCCGGAATCCCGGGGCGGGAGGCCAATGGGCGAACAATCTACGCATCCGTGCAAGTGGCGGCAATCATCCTTGTGGGCGACGCCACATGCATTGTGGTGACCCATCGTGTACCTCGCGGCGGATCGACTATATTTGACCCATGGCGCGCACATCCCGAATCACCCAGCCGTAAGACAGCCCTGGAGGTAACTGCCATGCGTTCGCTTGCCAACTTGTTCAGTCCGCCGACGCCAGAGAAGATCGCCGAGAAGGAACTGCAAGACATGAGGCTGACGCTTTTTCAGGCAGAGCGTCGCCTGCTGGAAGCGCAGATGCAAGTCGATTACTACCGCAACATGATCGCGTTCCTCGAAGAAGTGGGCGCGACCGGTGTCGAAGGCGTGGCGGACCGTCGCCATGCGGCCATGTCGCCGACACCCGGGGCGCCCGCCCTGCCGCCGGCCTCGCAGCCCGCGCGCGTGGCGCCGGGCCTGACCACCGTACCTATCGTACCCTCGGCCGCCTGACCGATCCTTCGCCCGGCCGGCATGCCCGGCTGTGCGATACTCGCCGCGTTCGATGCCATGCCGCCCCCGCACCGGGGCGGCATGCGCACGTCTGCACCAGACTTCAAGGAACCGGCCCATGAGCACCCTTCTCCCCGCGATTGACCTCGAGACCGCGCCAAACCCCACGCACAGCGTGATCTGGATGCACGGCCTTGGCGCCGATGGCAACGATTTCGTCCCCGTCGTGCCCGAGCTGGGCTTGCCCGCCACGCTGGCGGTGCGCTTCATCTTCCCGCACGCGCCGGCGATTCCCGTCACCTGCAACAACGGCTACGTCATGCCGGCCTGGTACGACATCTATTCGCTCGACGAAGCCGGCCGGCGTGCCGACGAGGCGGGCATCCGTGCCTCGCGCGAGGCCATCCGGGCGCTGATCGCGCGTGAGAACGGGCGCGGCGTGCCGACCAGCCGCATCGTGCTGGCCGGGTTCTCGCAGGGCGGCGCCATCGCCTACACCACGGCGCTGACGCACCCGGAGACGCTGGCCGGGGTGATTGCGCTCTCCACCTACATCCCCGCGCCGGACCTGATCGCGGCCGAGGCCACGCCCGCCAATGCCGCCACGCCGGTCTTCGCCGCGCACGGCACCGAGGACGACGTGGTGCCGTTGGGCCTGGGCACGCGCGCCCGGGACTTCCTCGCCGCGCGGGAGCAGCCGGTGGCCTGGCACACGTATCGCATGCCGCACTCGGTCTGCCTGGAAGAGATTGCCGATATCGGCCAGTGGCTGCGCGAGCGGCTGGCATGATCCCCACCACGCCCCCGCCCCGCATCGACTTCAACACCCGCAAGGCGCTGCTGTTTGCGCTGACGGCCGAGCGGCTGGCAGCGTTCTACGAACACGGCAAATGGATGACCGACGCGCAGGGCGCCACGCTGGCCGGGATGTGGCTGTCGCGCTCCAAGCTGCAACTGGCGCTGTCGGAGCGGCGGCTGCTCTCGGAGCTGAGCGACCAGTTCGCGCGCCAGTTGTCCGAATCGCTCTCGCGCGAGGCCGGCCTGTACGCGGCGCACGAGATGATGGAAGCGCTCGACCCGAACTACCAGTCCGCCTTCGCCCACGACATGCTGGACGAATGCGAACGGCTGCTCCATGAGAACGGCGTGACCGAGTGACGGAGATGGCTCAGACCGCGCGGCGCACGGGATTGAGCGCCTCGCCGTCCAGCCGCCGGAACACGAAGGCCGACAGCAGCGTGATGATGCCCACCGCCAGGAAGGCCAGCCGATAGGCGGGCGCGGCCACGCCCAGTTCGTTCGAGAACAGGCTGACGAGCCCGCCGCCAATCGTCACCCCCAGGCCGATGGCCAGCATCTGCACCATCGAGAACAGGCTGTTGCCGCTGCCGGCGTCCTCGCGCGAGAGCCCCTTCAGCGTCACGCTGTTCATCGCCGCGAACTGCATCGAATTCGAAGCGCCGAAGGTGGCCAGTTGCAGGATCGACACGGCCAGCGGCCAGCCCGGGGACATCGCCGCGAACGAGGCAATCGAGGCCCCCACGATCAGCGTGTTCACCAGCAGGAAGTTGTCGTAGCCGTAGCGGTTGACCAGCGGCACGATCCAGCGCTTGGACACCGCCCCGGCCACCGCCACCGGCAGCAGCATCAGGCCCGAATGGAACGGGGAATAGCCCAGCTGCAACTGCATCAGCAGCGGCAGCAGGAACGGCACCGCGCCGGAACCGATGCGGCAGACCAGATTGCCCACCAGCCCCACGCTGAAGTTCGGCTCGCGGAACAGCGCCAGCCGGAACAGCGGCGTCGCATGCCGCCGTGCATGGGGGATATAGAGCAGCGCGGCGACGATGCTGACGGCGGCCAGCACCAGGCTCCACAGCAGCGCGTGGGAGGCGCCGTGCGGTACGTCCAGCGCCAGCGAGAACGCCACCATGCACAGCGACAGCAGCCCGCAGCCCACCCAGTCGAACGGCGGCGCCACGCCGGCCTCCCCCGCCGGCAGGTAGCGGCGTACCGCCAGCAGGCCAACCAGCCCCACTGGCACGTTGATCAGGAAGATCCAGTGCCAGGACGCGCTCTGCACCAGCCAGCCGCCCAGCACCGGCCCGAAGATCGGCCCCACCTGCCCGGCAATCGACACGAACGCCAGCGCCGCGATGTACTGCTCGCCCGGGATATTGCGCAGCACGGCCAGCCGGCCGATCGGCAGCAGCATCGACCCGCCCACGCCCTGCAGCACCCGCGCAATCACCAGTTGCGTGAGCGTATGGGCCGTGGCGCAGTACACGGAGCCGAGCACGAAGATCAGGATGGCGCAGAAATACACGCGCCGCGTGCCGAACTTGTCGGCCAGCCAGCCGGAGGCCGGGGTCAGCATCGCCATGGTCAGCGTGTACGCCACCACCACCGGTTTCAGGTCCAGCGGCTTCTCGCCAAGGCTGTGCGCCATCGAGGGCAGCGCGGTGTTGACGATGGTGGTGTCCAGCGTCTGCATGAAGAAGCCGGCGAAGACGATCCACAGCATGGCCTTCTGCGAGGCGACGGCTGGGCTGGCGGGGGCTGGAGCGGTGGTCATGGGAATTCTTTGGAATCCCTGGTCGGCAGTGGCCAGGAACAATGGACCCTATGGTAAACACCGGGATAGCCATCGGGAACCCCTCTGGCGTTATTGACTGCTATCGAAAAATCCGATGACAATGGGCCGATGCTCAATCCCGTCTGGATCCAGACCTTCGCCACCGTGGCGACGGCGCGCAGTTTCACCGATGCCGGCCGGCAGCTCGGCCTCTCGCAATCGTCGGTCAGCGACCATATCCGCCGGCTCGAAGACAGCGTGGGCCGGCGCCTGTTTATCCGCGACACCCACTCCCTGCGCCTGACCGCCGATGGCGAGGCGCTGCTCGTGCACGCCCGGCTGATCCTGGAGGCGCTGGCGCGCGCCGAATCCCAGTTCAGCGCGCCCCGGCTGCAGGGCCGTGTGCGGCTGGGCACCTCGGACGACCTCGCGCAGGGCCCGCTGCCCAATGTGCTGGCGGCGTTCCGTGACACCCATCCCGATGTCGAACTCGAAATCACCATCGGCATGACCGGCAAGCTCTATGAACTGGTCGATGCCGGCATGCTGGATCTGATGATCGGCAAGCGGCGCGAAGGCGACCGGCGCGGCGTCTCGCTGTTCCGGGGGCCGCTGGAATGGCTGGCGCGGCCGGGCACGGTGATCGACGTGCGCCAGCCGCTGCCGCTGATCCTGGTGAACGAGCCCAGCGTCACGCGCTCGATTGTGCTCGCCACGCTGGCCAAGGCCGGCTGGCCGTGGCGGGTGGTCTGCGCCAGCAGCAGCCATTCGGGCTGCATCGCGGCGGCGCGCGGCGGGCTCGGCATTACCGTCCGGGCGCAGGCCCTGGCGGGGCGCGGGCTGGTGCCGCCGGTCAACAGCCAGGAGTTGCCGGCGCTGCCGGAGGTGGAGTTCATCTCGCTGGCGGCCGGCCGGTTGTCCGAGCCGGCCGAGACGCTGCTGACGCTGCTGCGCAAGAGTGATCTGCGCGCATCGCGCACGGATTGATAGGCTTCGTCTGCGTATTCAGCCGAGCGCGCGTAGCGCCTGATAGGCCGTGAGCAGGTGGTAGGGCGTGGTCGACGGCATTTCGGCGCGCACCACCTCGCCATCCGGCGCCACGCATTCGTGCCAGCCATCGGCATGGAGGAAACGGCTGCGGAAACGGTCGATCCACTGCTCCAGTTCGATCAGCGGCGCCGGGTCTTGCTCCACGGTGCCCTTCACAGCCAGCGCGCGGGCGAATTCGGTCTGGGCCCAGATCCGCTGGGTGCCGTCCTGCAGCGTGCCGTCCAGATCCAGCGCGGCACTGACGCCGAGTGTGTCATTGATCACACCATGGGCACGCGCGAAGTCGTACGCGCGGCGCAGCGAGGCCGGCAACGGCGTATTGGCGAACAGGGCCGGCGCCGTCATTACCAGCGAATACCACTCGAACTGATGCCCGGGCTCGATCCGGTTGCCGGGCGTGCCCTGCGGCTGCTCGGCCACGCAGCCATTGGCGGGATCGACGAAACGCTGCGCCACCGCCGCCGCCATCTCCGGCAGGCGGGCGGCGAACCAGGGGTCGCCGGTCACCTCGCTGGCGGCGAGGTAGGCTTCGGTCAGGTGCATGATCGGGTTCTGCAACACGCCCCCACCATTGACCGCGAAATTGGGCGACAAAGCCGCGTGATAGAGACCGTTTCCATCGCCAAATCGATGTTCGATCACATCCACGGTGCGGCGCATGGTCTCGAGCGCCGCCGCGCTGCCGCCGGCGCGATGGTAATGGGCGCAGGCGAAAACCACGAACGCGTGGGTGTAGAGGTCGCGCGTGGTATCACGCGGCGCGCCATCGGCATCGATGCTGTAGATCCAGCCGCCCGTTCCGTCGCCGAAATAGTGCTGGAGCGAGGTGAACAGCGTATCGGCATGCGCGAGGTGGCCGGCGGTAGCGAAGACGTACAGCTGCCGCGCGCAGGCCATCGCCCGGAAACGCCTGTCTGGCAAGGGCTGGCTGGTGGCGCCGTCGAGAGCCTCGTGCGCCAGCCGGAGGTCTGCCCGCCAGCCGGGGCCGGTCCAGGCGGGCAGGATGGCCGTGTCGAAATGGGCGATCAGCGAGGCGATCCGTTCGGAAAGTGTCGGGGAGGCGAGCATGGGGTGAGCGAAATACGGGCGCTGCCGCATTGCGCGGCCACTGCCCAGGCGACACAAGATACTGGAAATGGCAGGGCGGCGGAAGGCGCCGTGCGCCGCGCGCGCCGCTCGGCCGCAGATGACACTGGCAAAGCGGCCACGCGGTGCTATGTTGAAAGTCCACCACCGGTCGTAACCCTGCCCTCCGGGAGAACCGCCATGTCCGCTCATCCCACGACAATCGCCGACCACCGTCGCACCCTCGTGATGCATGTGATGGAAGACCCACCCGGACGCTACACGTGGCGTATCGTCGTGGAGGAGAAATGCGGTGGTGCCGACTGCGACAGCATGATCGAGGCCGCCACGGACTATGGCTCGCAGGCCGAGGCGGAAGCGGCCTGCTGGGCGGCCGGCAACAGCATGCTCGAAGGTCAGCGCGCCGCGAGTGAACTGCCCGGCATGTATCCAAAAGATATGCGCCATTGATAACGCCATCAGGCGCATCAAGAATCCGTTTGGCTCCTGTTAGGGGCGGTTAGTCTCTTTTCCCATTTTCGCCCCTTGATCCACTGTGGCCGCCGGCCTAGCCTGAAAGGTGTGGCGGCACACGGCACGGGACGCTTTGTCCCGTTTTTTCCCGTATGCCCCTCGGAGAAAAGCGATGGACAAGCCCACTGTCAGCCCCCGCCGCTTTGTCGAACTGATGAACGAGCGGCTCGCGCGGCATCCCCTCTATCGGGAAGGGATGCATGTCTACGCCATCCCGCAGCATTCCGACCATCCGCGCAGCCTGGTCTGCGTGGGGCCGCGCGGCACCGAGGGCATCTGCGCCACCATCGAGAACATCGTGCGGGGCGAGTGCGATGTCTTCCCCGAATTCCCGCCTGACCCCCATCGCCGCCCCGGACACGAATCGCGCGCGCGGTAGGAACGGCAAGAAAATCCGCCGAACACCCGCCGAACACCCGCTCGCGGCAGTGCGCGCCCTAAAAAATCAGGCCGCCCTGGCCTGCGATATTGACCGGCGCTAGATACAATGGCCTCCGCATCCCCTGCCCGGAGCGCCAATGAAAAGAGCTTTCGAAGCCGATGGCAGCGTCGCGGACCTGCCATCCGCCCCTGCCGACACCGCCAGTTCGCCGAGCCCGTCTGCCCCCGCCAGCGCTGAAGCGCGCGCCGCCGCCGTGGCGGCGACCATCGCCCGCACGGCGGTGGAGCAGGCCGACCACGCCATGCGCCACTGGACCGATCCCTTGCCGGACCGGCTCCGCATCGGCTCTCCCGAGCATCTGCGCATGTTCTGCAACATGCTGCTCCAGACCCACAACCCCTACAAACCGTCCGTGATCGACTGGCCGGTGCTGCCGCCCGATGCGCTGCGCCGCGTGACCTCGCTGCCGATCTGGGACATCGCCGTGCAAACCGAGGGCCGTGCGTCCATCCGCGTGCACAGCTACGCCCGCACCGTGCGCGACCCGCTGCTGCGCAGCGCGCTGGAGATGGATGCCGACGAGGAGGCGCGCCACAAGGTGGTGCTGGCCAAGCTGGTGGAGGCGTATGGCATCACGCTGGCACCGGAACCCGAGTACCTGCCGCCCGCCGACCCCGAATGGGGCTGGCTGGTGACCGGCTACAGCGAGTGCATCGACAGCTTTGCCGCGTTCGGGCTGTTTGCCGCGGCCAAGGATTCCGGCTTCTTCCCGGCCGAGCTGGTCGAGACATTTGAGCCCGTGATCCAGGAAGAAGGCCGCCATATCCTGTTTTTTGCGAACTGGGTGGCGTGGTATCGCGCCAGCCTGCCGTGGTGGCGCAAGCCGGCCTTCGCCTGGAAGGTCTGGCGGGTCTGGTTCTTCCTGATCCGCGAACGCATCGGCATCGCGCGCGGCATCGACGTGGATGTGGACGGCGCCGCCCAGGATGCGAATTTCCCGATGAACGCGGCCGATACGCTGGGCCAGACGCTCTCCCCCGGCGCCATGATCGACCTCTGCCTGGCCGAGGACGCGCGGCGCATGGCGGGGTATGATGCGCGGCTTCTGCGCCCGACCACGGTGCCCCGGCTGGCCCGGCTGGTGCGCCGCTTTCTCAAATGAATCTGGAATTGACGCACGCCATGGCGTTTGGATTGTCCCTGCTGGCCCTGTTGATCTGGTGCGTGCTGGTCTTCGCCCGCGCCGGCTTCTGGCGCGTGCGCAAACCCGCGCCCTCCCCCCGCCCCGCCGCGTGGCCGCCCGTGGTCGGCATCATCCCCGCCCGCAATGAGGCCGATGTGATCGGCCGCGCCGTGACCGGCGTGCTGGGCCAGCACTATGCGGGGCGGCTCCACCTGATCGTGGTGGACGACCATAGCAGCGACGGCACCGCCGACATCGCGCGGGCCGCCGCCCTGTCGATCGGCAAGGCCGACCAGCTCACCGTGGTGGCGGCGCGGGACCTGCCTGCCGGCTGGAGCGGCAAGGTCTGGGCGCAGTCCGAAGGGTTGGCCGCTGCCGACGTGCAGATGCCCGACGCCGGGTTCGCCTTCCTCACCGACGCCGACATCTGGCATGGCCCGGGAACGGTGACGGAACTGGTGGCCCGCGCCGAGGCTGAGCGCCGCGACCTCGTCTCGCTGATGGTGCGCCTGCGCTGCGAATCGGCCTGGGAACGCATGATCGTGCCGGCTTTTGTCTTCTACTTCGCCAAACTCTACCCGTTCGCGCGGGTTGCGGACCCATCGAGCCGCGTCGCGGCCGCAGCGGGCGGCTGCATGCTGGCACGGCGCACGGCGCTGGCGCGCATCGGCGGTTTCCATGCCATTCGCGGCGAGTTGATCGACGATTGCAGCCTGGCAGCGCGGATCAAGGAAGGCGGCGCCATCCGGCTCGACCTGGCGGACGACAGCATCTCGCTGCGCCCCTACGACGACTGGGAAAGCCTCTGGAACATGATCGCGCGCAGCGCCTACACCCAGTTGCACTACTCGCCCTGGATGCTGGCCGGCGCCACGCTCGGCATGATCCTGACCTATCTGGCCCCGCCCGTGCTGGCGCTGGCCGGTGGCGCGGCGCTGTGGCCGGCGTGGCTGGCGTGGATCCTGATGGCGGTCAGCTATCGGCCAATGCTGCGCGAATACCGGCAGCCGGCGTGGCTGGCGCCGCTGCTGCCGCTCACGGCGCTGTTCTATCTGGGCGCAACGCTCGATTCGGCACGCCGCTACTGGCTGCGCCGGGGCGGCCAGTGGAAAGGCCGCGCCCAGGCGCCGATCCGCTCGTGATCGCGCTCGCTATATCTCGATCTATATCTAACAGTGCTATTTGAGATAGCCGGCCTCGCGGAACCAGGTCAGGGCGTCGCGCAGCCCATCCTGATACGGCCGCGGCGTGTAGCCAAGCTCTCGCTGCGCCTTGTCCGAGGTGAAGAACATCCGGTATTGCGACATCTTCAGGCCGTCAACGGTGACGAACGGCTCCTTTCCGGTAAAGCGCGCCACGGTCTCCGCCACCCGCGCCAAGGGGTACAACGGCCAGCGCGGCAGTTGCACGGTGGGCGGCTTGCGGCCGGTCATGCCGGCGATGTCGTGCAGCATCTGCTGCAAAGTGACGTCCTGTCCGCCCAAGATGTACCGCTCGCCGATCTTGCCGCGCTCCAGCGCCAGGAAGTGGCCGGTGGCGACGTCATCGACATGGGCGAGATTCAAGCCCGTATCGACAAAGGCCGGGATCTTGCCGGTGGCTGCCTCGACGATGATCCGCCCGGTGGGCGTGGGTCGCACGTCGCGCGGACCAATCGGCGTGGACGGGTTGACGATGACCGCCGGCAACCCCTCGGCGACCAGACGCTCCACCTCGCGCTCGGCCAGCACCTTGCTGCGCTTGTAGGCGCCAATGGCCTCGTGGCCCGCCATGGCGGCGGTCTCGTCCACGGGCGCGGTGGCGCCGGCCACCCGCAGCGTGGCCACGCTGCTGGTATAGACAATGCGCTCCACGCCGGCCTGCCGGGCGGCTTCCATCACGGTCACGGTGCCATCCACGTTGGACCGCACGATTTCCTCGGGATCGGGCGCCCAGAGCCGGTAGTCGGCCGCCACGTGGAACAGGTAGCGCACGCCCGCCATCGCACGCGCCATGGACGCCGCGTCACGCATATCGCCCTCGACCACCTCCACGGGCAGCCCGGCGAGGTTGGCACGCGGGCTGGTGGCCCGCACCAGCACCCGGACCTGAAAACCCCGGTCGAGGGCCTGCCGCATCACAGAAGAGCCAAGAAAGCCCGACGCGCCTGTCACCAAAATGCAATTGTTAATTTCAGTTCCCCTGTCTACAGATTGCCATTTTGGGCCGTTAAGGCCCTAAACCACGCGCATTGTGAGCCAAAAGCCCGTGTTGGCCCCAGCCAACGTGCCAGACAGAAATTTCTGCACCGGTATATAGTAACCACCGTGAGCCGGAAAGTGATGCCGGCATACCAAGATAAGAAAATGTTGAATATTCGTCAGTGGGTCGGGGGGCCGTCCCTATGCAGGTAATACTCGCCCAGCCTCGGGGCTTCTGTGCCGGCGTGGTCCGCGCGATCGAGATCGTCGACCGCGCGCTGGTCAAGCACGGCGCCCCCGTCTACGTCCGGCACGAGATTGTCCACAACAAGCACGTGGTGGAAGGCTTGCGGCAGAAAGGCGCGCGTTTCGTCGAGGAACTGGAAGAAGTCCCAGGCGGCGCGGTCACCATCTTCAGCGCCCACGGGGTCTCGCGGGAAGTCGTGGCGGATGCCCAGCGGCGGGAGTTGCACGCGATCGACGCGACCTGCCCACTCGTCATCAAGGTGCATACCCAAGGTCGCCAGTATGCCGCAGCCGGCCGCCACGTGATCCTGATCGGACACGCCGGCCACCCCGAGGTGGAAGGCACCATGGGCCAGATCCCCGGCAAGGTGATCCTGGTCCAGAATGAAGCGGAAGTGGCCACGCTGGACCTGCCGGTGGATGCCCCTGTGGCCTATATCACGCAGACCACGTTGTCCGTGGACGACACCCGTAATATCATTGCGGCGCTCGCGGCGCGCTTCACGAATCTGGTGGGGCCGAACACGCGCGACATCTGCTACGCCACCCAGAACCGCCAGAGTGCGGTGCGCGAGATGTCGTCGCGGGTGGATGTGATTCTCGTGATCGGGGCGACAAATAGCTCCAATTCCAACCGTTTGCGCGAAATTGGCACGGAAAGCGGCGTGCCGAGCTACCTGATTGCCGATGGCAGCGAGCTGGATCCCGCCTGGGTTCGGGACGCCGATGTCGTGGGCATTACCGCGGGGGCCTCGGCGCCCGAGGCGATGGTGGAAGACGTGATCGCGGCATTACGCCGACTCGGGCCGGTCGAGGTATCGACCATGGAAGGCATCGTGGAACACGCGGAATTCCGCCTGCCGGCCGAACTGGCCGGCACAGCACTGGCGCAACCCGCCAGCAAGACAACCGAACAGCGCGATGCGCGCCTCGCCGACCAGACGGCGGCAGGCTGAACCGCACCGCCGAACCCTCACAGGAAGCACCCCTTGGCCATTCCGTTTCTGCAGGTCGCCCGCGTTGGCGCCTATATTGCTCGCAAGCACCTCTCCGGGCAAAAGCGCTATCCGCTCGCCCTGATGCTGGAACCCCTGTTCCGCTGCAACCTCGCCTGCTCCGGCTGCGGCAAGATCGACTATCCGGACCCCATCCTGAACCAGCGCCTGTCCGTGGCGGAATGCCTGGAGGCCGTGGACGAGTGCGGCGCGCCCGTGGTGTCCATCGCCGGCGGCGAGCCGCTGCTGCACAAGGACATGCCCGAGATCGTGCGCGGCATCATCGCCCGCAAGCGCTTTGTCTACCTGTGCACCAACGCGCTGCTGCTGGAGAAGAAGATCGACCAGTACGAGCCGAGCCCGTACTTCGTGTGGTCGATCCACCTCGACGGCGACCGCGAGATGCATGACCACTCGGTCAACCAGGAAGGCGTGTACGACCGCTGCGTGGACGCCATCCGCATGGCCAAGGAGCGCGGCTTCCGCGTGAACATCAACTGCACGCTGTTCAACGACGCCAAGCCGGACCGCGTGGCCAAGTTCTTCGACTCGGTCAAGGCGATGGGCGTGGACGGCATCACGGTGTCGCCAGGCTATGCCTACGAGCGCGCGCCGGACCAGCAGCACTTCCTGAACCGCAACAAGACCAAGCAGCTGTTCCGCGACATCCTCTCGCGCGGCCGCGCGGGCAAGAACTGGGCATTCAGCCAGTCGACGATGTTCCTGGACTTCCTGGCCGGCAACCAGACCTACAAGTGCACGCCCTGGGGCAACCCGGCGCGCACGGTGTTCGGCTGGCAACGCCCCTGCTACCTGGTGGGCGAAGGCTACGTGAAGACCTTCAAGGAACTGATGGAAGACACGGACTGGGACGCCTACGGCGTCGGCAACTATGAGAAGTGCGCCGACTGCATGGTCCACAGCGGCTTCGAAGCCACCGCCGTGGCCGACACGTTCGCCCACCCGCTCAAGGCGCTGGGCGTGACCCTGCGCGGCGTGAAGACCACCGGCGCGATGGCCCCGGACATCTCGCTGGACAAGCAGCGCCCGGCCGACTACGTGTTCTCGCGCCACGTGGAGATCAAGCTGGCCGAGATCGGCAACCTGAAGAAAGCCCAGGGCAGCCGCGCCGAGGCCGTGCAGGCGCAAGCGACGCATTGAGCGCATGAACGCACCCCGGCCCGCGCAAGCGGCCGGGGCAAACGCTTCAAATGAATGAAGCCGATTTGACTACGTCTGTAGCCAAGTCGGCTTCATTTTTTGCTTGGGGCGATTACGCCGCTGCCCGGGCGTTGTGATTGGTCAGGTACTTGATCAGGCCGTCCACGCCGTCGCGGGCAACGATGTCGGCGAACTGCTTGCGGTACACCTCGATCAGCCAGGCGCCCATCATGTTGATGTCGTAGATTTTCCAGCCGTCGTTGCCGCGCTGCAGGCGGTAGTCGATCAGCATCTCGTCGCCGTTGTTCAGCACGCGGGTGGCCACCACGGAGTCGTTGGCGCTGCTGCCAGCCTTGGCCGGCTTGTAGGTAAATTTGGGACTCTGGTCACGCAGTTGCGAGAGCGAAACCGCGTAGCTGCGCACCAGCAGGGCGGTGAATTGCTCCTGGAGTGTTTTTTGCTGTTCAGGGGTAGCCTGCTTCCAGGCATTGCCGAGCGCGAGGCGGGTGGTGCGGCCGAAATCCGTGTAAGGCAGGAACTCGCGCTGCACCACGGCGGTAATTTTTGCCAGATCGCCGCTGCGGGTCTCGGGATCGGCCTTGATCTTGGCAATCACGCCTTCTACGGCGGTTTGCACGAGCTTGTCAGGTGACGTCTGGGCGTGTGCGGTGCCGATCATCGCCACGGCCGCAATCGCCACGGTGACGGGGGCAATCGCGGGAGCAATGATGGCGGTGGGAAATTGTCGGTTCATGAGTCTCCGATGCAGGGATAATCGGCCACAGGGCCAGTCGGGGCAGTATATAGCGGATCGCGGCGCGGCCGGACCGCGGCGGGTGCGGGAAAGCCGCCGCCAGCGGCTATACTCCGGGCTGCCGCCTCCGCGCGCCCCGGCCGGGCCGGGTGCCAGAACACCACGCAAATGATCAGATCCACGCTGACCCGTATCGTCAAGTTTTCCACCGTCCGCGCCTGGACCGTGATCGGCATTTCGCTGCTGCTCACCATCGCCAGCGGCGTCTACATGGCGCGCAATTTCGCCATCAATACCGATATCAGCCGCCTGCTGGAGTCCGACCAACCGTGGGCGCAGAACGACGCGGCCATCAGCGATGCGTTTCCGCAGCGCGACAAAATGATCCTGGCCGTGGTGCAGGCCCCGGCCAAGGAGCTGGCCGATGCCGCCGCCAACGAACTGGCCGATGCCCTGCGCCAGCAGCCGCAGCGCTTCCGCGCGGTGGGCCAGCCCGGCGCGGGCGCCTTCTTCGAGCGCAACGGCCTGCTGTTCGCCGACACGGCCTCGGTCAACGACATGGCTACCAAGCTCACCCAGGCGCGCCCGCTGATCAATAACCTCGCCCATGACCCCACGCTGCGCGGGCTCTCAGACCTGCTGACCACCACCCTGACCCTGCCGCTGCAACTGGGCCAGATCAAGCTGGGCGACATGGAGAAGCTGCTGGCAGCCAGCGCCACCACCGTGGACGGCGTGCTGGCCAACAAGCCCGTGGCGCTGTCCTGGATGGGACTGGTCGACGACAGCCTGAAGCCCAATGCCGATGGCCGGGCGTTCAGCTTCGTCACGCTGTCGCCGGTGCTCGACTTCAGCGACCTCAAGGCCGGCGCCGGCGCCAGCGAGGCCATCCGCCGCGCCGCCGCCGATCTCAAGCTCGACCAGCGCTATGGCGCCGCCGTCCGCCTCACCGGCCCCCAGCCGCTGGCGGACGACGAGTTCGCGTCCGTGAGCGAAGGTGCCGTGCTCAACGGCGTGCTCACGCTGGTGGTGGTCATCGGCATTCTCTGGATGGCGCTGCGTTCCGCGCGCCTGATCGTGGCCGTGCTGGCCAGCCTGGTGGCCGGCCTGCTGATGACGGCGGCGCTGGGCCTGATGATGGTGGGCGCGCTGAACATGATCTCGGTGGCGTTCGCCGTGCTGTTCGTCGGGCTGGGAGTGGACTTCGGCATCCAGTTCGGCGTGCGCTACCGCGCCGAGCGGCACGAGCACGACGACCTCGACGAGGCCCTGCGGCTGACCGCGCGCGACGTCGGCACGCCGCTGACGCTGGCCGCCGCCGCCACCGCCGCCGCGTTCTTCTGCTTCCTGCCCACTGATTACCGTGGCGTGGCGGAGCTGGGCAAGATTGCCGGCGTGGGCATGTTCATCGCCTACGCCACCACGTTCACGCTGCTGCCGGCCCTGATCCGCGTGCTGCGCCCCAAGGGCGAGGCCGAGCTGCCGGGCTTCGGCTGGCTGGCCCCGGCCGATGCGTTCTTCGAGCGCCATCGCAAGGGCGTGCTGGTGGGCGTGCTGGTGCTGATCTTCGGCGGCGCCCCGCTGCTGCCGCACCTGAAGTTCGATTTCGATCCGCTGCACCTGAAGGACCCGCATTCCGAGTCGATGTCCACGCTGCTGGCGCTCAAGGATGCCCCGCAGGCCGGCACCGATGACGTGAAGGTGCTGGCCCCGTCGCTGGCGGCCGCCCAGCGCACCGCAGACAAGCTCAAGGCCCTGCCCGAAGTCGAGCGCGTGGTCACGCTGCGCACCTTCATCCCCGACGACCAGGCGCCCAAGCTGGCGATCATCGCCGGACTGGCGAAGACGATGATGCCGGCGCTGACGCAAACCCCGTCCGAACCGGCTGACGACGTGCGGCGCGTGGCATCGCTGCGCAACGCCTCGCGCCAGCTCGACCTGGCCGCCCTCGATCATCCCGGCCCGGGCGCGGAAGCCGCCGCGCATCTGTCGCGCTCGCTGAAGAAGCTGTCCGATGCCGAACCCGCCACGCGCGACCGCGCCGAGCGGGCCATCGCCCTGCCGCTGCGGCTTGCGCTCGCCACGCTGCAACGCTCGCTCCAGCCGGAGCCGGTGTCGCAGCAGACGCTGCCGCCGGAACTCGTGCGCGACTGGCTGGCCCCGGACGGCAAGGCGCTGGTCAGTGTCTCGCCCAAGCTGCCGCCTCCCGGCGTCAAGAACGAGGCCGCGCGCGCGGCCGCGCTCGACCACTTCCTGGACGTGATGGCGCGCGTGCAGCCCGATGCCACAGGCGGCCCGATCGCGATCCGCGGTTCGGCGGACACGATCATGACCGCGTTCGCCCATGCCGGCCTCTGGGCCGTGCTGTCGATCACGATGCTGCTCTGGATTACGCTGCGGCGCGTGGGCGACGTGCTGCGCACGCTGATTCCGCTGCTGGTGTCCGGCATCGTCACGCTGGAGCTGTGCGTGGTGTTCGGCATCGCGCTGAACTTCGCCAACGTGATTGCGCTGCCGCTGCTGCTGGGCATCGGCGTCGCGTTCAAGATCTACTACGTGATTGCGTGGCGCAACGGCAAGACCAAGCTGCTGCAATCGAGCCTGACGCATGCGGTGCTGTTCAGCGCCGCCACCACGGCTACGGCGTTCGGCAGCCTCTGGCTGTCGCACCACCCGGGCACGGCGAGCATGGGCAAGCTGCTGGCGCTGGCGCTGGTGACCACGCTGGCCGGCGCGGTGTTCTTCCAGCCGATCCTGATGGGCCGGCCGCGCCGCGCGCCGGTTGGGCGCCACGATCCGCTCGGCCCCTCGCTACCCCCCTTGACGGTGGCTACGACGCTGGGGAATTCCGCCGATAACCACCATGGGGCGGACCACGGGAATACCAGGCGGTAAGTGGCGGTGATGCGGTATTGTTGCCTGCCGCAGCCCTTGAAGTGCCGGCGGCCGGCCCCCATAACCACAAGAAATCAAGAAAGACCTACCGTCTCACCATGCTCTCCCGTCTCCCGCTCCTGCCCGGCGCCCGCCGCCTTCCGATTTCCCGCTCGATTGGCCTGACCGGCCGCTCCCGGATCGCCAGCGCACTGGCCGCCACCGCCCTCTCCGCCCTGCTCGCGGGCTGCGCCTCCGGCCCGCAGGCCAACCCCGACGATCCGCTCGAGCCCATGAACCGCGTGACCTTCAAGGTCAACGACACGGTGGACGAGTACGTGGCCGTGCCCATCTCCAAGGGCTACAAGGCGGTGACGCCCGAGCCGGTGCGGCAGGCGGTGACCAACTTCTATTCGAACCTGGCCGACGTCGGCAACTTCGCCAACAATCTGCTGCAGGGCAAGGGCACCGCCGCGGCGGAAACCCTGATGCGCGTGGCGATCAACTCGGTGCTCGGCATCGGCGGCCTGATCGACATCGCCACGGCGGCCGGCATTGAGCGCCATTCGCAGGATCTGGGGCTGACGCTAGGGGTGTGGGGCTTTCCGCAGGGGCCGTACATCGTGCTGCCGCTGTTCGGGCCGAGCACCGTGCGCGATGGTATCGGGCTGGCCGGCAGCTTCTACCTCGACCCGGCGCATTACCTCGATCCGGCATGGCGCAATTCGCTGTTCGCGCTCAACGTGGTGAACGTGCGGACCAACCTGCTCGGCGCGACGGACCTGCTCTCGCTGGCCGCGCTGGATAAGTATTCCTTCGTGCGGGATGGCTATCTGCAGCGCCGCCGCTACCTGCTGGGCCAGGGGGGCGACGACCTGCCGTCGTATGACGACGAGGATGAGGGCACGCCTTCGGACGTGCCGAAGCGGATCAAGCCGGACACGCCGGCTTCCCCCGACGCACCGGCCAAGCCGGACGCCGACGGCGCCAAACCCGAGGCCACCCCGCCGGTGCCGGCCGCCACGCCGGCGCCTGCGCCAGGCATGGCGAAGTAAGCTCGCTCAGGCGGTAAAGCCACCGTCGGCAACAATCTCCGCCCCGGTCACGAACGCTGCGTCGGGGCTCGCGAGGAATGCCACGACACCGGCAATCTCATGCGGCTGGCCGTACCGGCCCACGGCAATGCCGGGGCCGACGATCTGGCCGACCGGGCCGCCGTCGGGCAACATGTCGGTATCGGTCGGGCCCGGGTGGCCCGTATTGACCGTGATGCCTTTCGGCCCCAGGTCGCGCACCAGACTGCGCGTGAAGCCTGTGATGGCGCCCTTTGTCAGCGGTAGAGCGATGCGGTGGGAAACGCCGCATCGCGCGTCATCGACGAACCGATATGGATCACGCGCCCGTTTCGAAGGGTGCGACGCGGCCATTGGCGGTGGCTTCGAGCTCATGCGCTCCGGACGAACCGGACGCACGCACCAATGGACGATGCGCGAGGGGCTGGCGCAGCGGCTGGCAGGTGGTCTCGGCATTTAGCGTTTCCCGCCGATCGCCCCTGCCCTGGCCCGCCTAGCCCACCTAGCCCGCCTTGCCAGTCGCCCCCATTGCCGTCACCGCATCGAGAAATGCCAGCATTGCGCTCGATGGGTAGGCGTCCTGGCGGCGGATGAACAAGGTTTCGACGTAAGCCTTGTCCGGCGGCAATGCGTGCAGCCGGAGCGCATGGCGTTCGCTCGCGGCCTGGGCCACACCACGGGGAAGTAGCGTGACCCCGACACCCCCCGCCACGCAGGCCAGGATCGTGTCCAGCGCACCGAACTCCATCGGCGTAGCGAGGACCATTCCCCTCTCCGAAAACCACCCCTCCAGCCGCTGCCGGTACGAACACCCACGGCGGAACACGATCGCCTTCAGGTCAGGTGTGGATTGGATGGCATCGATCGTGGGCATCGTATCCGGCGTGACCAGGACCAGTTCCTCCCGGAAGACCGCCTGGCTATGCAGATCGGGATGGTTGAGCGGCCCCCCGACGAACGCGGCGTCGAGCCGGCATTCCACGACATCGCTCGTCAGGCTGGCACTGGTGCCCGTGGTCAACGACAGGCTGACCTTCGGATAGCGCCGCGCGAATTGGCTCAGCACGGGCGACAGCCGCAGCGCGGCCGTGGTTTCCAGCGTGCCGAGCACCAGGGCACCACTGGGCGGGCCGTCGTCCATGGCGGCGTGGCGCGCGTCCGCCAGCAGTTTTGCCATGCGTCCGGCATACGGCAGCATCCGTTGCCCGGCGGGGGTCAGGCTGACGCCGCGGGTATGCCGCACAAAGAGCGGGACACCGATCTCGCCCTCCAGCGCCCGGATTCGGGCGGTCACGTTTGACTGCACCGTATGCAATTCGCTCGCCGCTTTGTTCATGCTGCCGAGGCGGGCGACAGTCTCGAAGTACTTCAGGTCCGCGACGTCCATGGGTCTCGCTACGTTCGAAAAATGGGCGCAGTGTAGCGCTATCACCCGGCCCATGCGAAGTTGCAGCCCGCTATCGCTTCTTCCGATACCCCAATCAAGAAATTTCGTAAGTGCACGTGACCCGACATTGATTAGCATCGTCAAACAAGAAAGTAGACAGGAAAACGACCATGCAAATCACGCCTTCCCTCGGATCTTTCGGCACGGCGACGCGAGATCTCCCGGCACCCGTGGCCGCGCCTTCGCCCGATCAGGCCGAAACCGGTCAAGGTCCGTTTTCGCCGTTATCCGCCGCCGATGGGCGGAATCGCATCACGATGTCCCACGGTGGGCGGCTGCTGGCGAAGACGAAGGACGACGGCACGGATGCGGTGACACGCGCGATCCAGGACAGCAAGTATCCCGAGGAAATCAAGAAACTGATGATCAAGATCCGCGAACTGCAGGCGCAGTTGCGTGAGAAAGCGGCCGAACTGCAGGAAGTGGCAGCCGACCGGAAGCTGGCGCCGCGTCAGCGCGAAATGAAGACGGCGGCCCTTCGCGACGCGGTTGGCACCATTACGTCGGCCATCCGGACCGCCACGGCCACGCTCAACGACACGCTCACGGTCATGCGATTTTCCCGGGAGGATCGCGACGCAATCGGCGTGCTGCTGTCTGGCGCCTAGTCTCCGTCTCCTGCGGCATCGCGACAGGCCAAAAAAGCCGTGTCCGCGCCGAGGCCAGCGCGGACACTAAAGCCTCGGATGCGGAGTCCGTGGCCTCGCCCATCGTAGGCAATTTCGTCCACGTCGATTGCCAACAATTGTGTCGGCGGGCGATGTCTATACAGCTTGCCGGGGACGAACGTCGACGCCCGATGTTGGCGCGGTCAGATCAGCCGGCGCGCCGCCGCAACGGCAGCAACAGCGTGAAGGTGGCGCCCGCGCCGGCGGCGCTGTCCACCATGACGCGGCCACCGTGCCGCTCCGCCACCGTCTTCACGAACACCAGCCCCAGCCCGCTGCCGGCCGGCGCATCGGCGCCCGGCGCGTGCACGCGGCGGAACGGTTCGAACAGGCGCGCCTGATCCGCGTAGGAAATGCCCGGGCCGGAATCTGACACCGCCACCGCCAGGAACAGCCCCATGCGCCGCAGCCGCACCGACACCGGCTTGCCGGGCGGCCCGAACTTGATGGCATTGCTGACCAGATTGGCGATGGCGCGCACCAGCAGCACGGGGGCAGCGCGCAGGGTCTCGCCCTCCGCTTCCAGGCTCAGTTGCAGCTCGATGCCGCGCGCCTTGGCCAGCGCCCAGAGTTCATCGGTGGCGTCCAGCACCAGGCCGGTCAACTCCACCTCCGCAAACTCCAGCCGTTCCGAATCCGCCTGCGCCAGCCGGATGAAGTCGTCGGCCAGCGCCAGCGTGCGGTGCGCGTGTTCGGCGATGCGGGCCAGCAGCACGTCCGGCGGCAGCGCGCGGGTGGGGCGCGACTGCATGTCGATCAGCGCCAGGATCGACGCCTGGGGGGAACGCATGTCGTGCGACAGGAAATGCAGCATCTGGGCGCGCTGACGCTCGGCGCGGCGCACCGTGGTGATGTCGATCAGGCTGACGATGGCCCCGGGCGGACGGCCGCTTTCGCTCTGTAGCGGCGCGCCGTGGAGCAGGAAGCGGCGGTCGTCCTCGGTGGCCAGTTCCACGCCCTGGGAATCGTCGGACGACATGACCGGCGCGTGGGAGTCCAGCACCGCGCAGAGCGCATCCCAGTAGGCGAGGCCGGGGCCCGGCACCGGGAACAGCGCTTCGATCAGATCCGGCAGGCCCGGCGGGGCAAGGCCGCCATAGGCATCGTCGGCGAAATCAGGGAAATCAGGGGAATCCGGGGAGGCACCCGGCGCGGTGCCGCCGCCGCGCACGGCCAGATCCTCGATGCCGGACAGCATGGCGGGAGCCAGCGCCACCGCGCGGCGGTTCGCCACGAGGATGCCGCCGTCGATATCGCAGATCACCGTGGCCTCGGGCAGGTTCTCGAGGCCGTCGAGAAAGCGGGGCAACGGCGGCGGCGCCTGGCTATGCATCGGGCTGCCCGGCGGCCAGCGTGCTGGCCTCCTCGAACCGGTAGCCATGCGAGTAGACGGACATCAGCCGCACGCCGTTGTCGGGCCGCATCTCCAGCTTGATGCGCAACCGCGAGATATGGGTGTCCAGCGTACGCGAGCCGGCTTCCATCGCGCGGCCCCAGACGGCCTGCTCGATCACCTCGCGCGAGAGCAGCCGGCCGATATTGCGGAACAGGAACAGCGCGAGGTCGAATTCGCGCGGCGACAGTTCCACCGGCGCGCCCGAGAGCGTGATGGACCGCCGGCGCGCATCCACCACATAGCGGCCCTGGCGCAGCAACTGGTCGTCATGGGGCACGGCCGGATAGGCGCGGCGCAGCAGCGCGCGCACGCGGGCCACGAACTCGGCGGGCCGCACCGGCTTGGCCAGGTAGTCGTCCGCCCCGACGGCGAGGCCGGCGACGATATCGGATTCATCGATCCGGCTGGTCAGGAACAGGATGGGCGGCAGCCGGCCGGCATGCTGGCGCACCCAGTTCACGACCTCGTAGCCGCTCATGTCGGGCAGTTGCCAGTCAATGACCAGCAGGTCGAACACCTGGTCACGCAGCGCGCGCAGGAAGTCCGATCCGGTGGCGAAGCTCGTACACGTAAAGCCGGCCTCCTCGAGCAGTTGTCGGATCTGTGCGGCCTGGCTGGGGTCGTCCTCCACGGAGGCAATTCTCATACATCCCTCTGATGACTGCCGCCGATGTGTGGCGCGGCCGCATCATGTTACCCAAACGCGCGACGGCGCGTCGAGGCTCCGTTCGAGGGGCATGCAACAGTGTTGCGGCGCCGCTGCGACGGCGGGGATGGCGCGCGGCAAGCGCAGCATTGGGCTGGCACGTTTGAAACGATGGCCAGCGGGGCCGCGCCCGGGCGCCGGAGCGTGTGTAAAAGCTACAACAGGCACGCCCGCGGCCTGCGGCCCTTGACTCCTCGTCCTCTGCCCTACTGCAGCATGTACGTCTCGTACTCCAGCCGCTCCAGCTTGCGGTCCAGCAGGTACAGCGCCAGCGCCACCACGATCAGCAGCGACACCGCGAACCCGTAGCCATACCAGGCTGGGCCCAGCTCCAGCGTCAGCCGGGTCAGCACGAAGTTCAGCACCACGAAGCTCCCGGTCAGCAGCAGCACTTCGCGCCGGCGGTCCAGGTAGAAGTAGATGTTGAGCACGCCGAGCAGCACCACCTGCAGGCTCGCGCCGATCACGTCGACATAGAGCAGCGGCAGGTACAGCTCGGAAATGCCCAGCAGCCGCAGCACCCACGGCCCCACCACGAACAGCAGCAGCGCCGCAATGGCCTGCACCTTGACGATCTCGTACAGCCCCAGGCGGATGGTCTGGACCATCGTGTTGCGCATGTCCTCGATGTGCTCGAGCGAGCTGCCGCCGCGCACCGCGTTGTAGAACGCGTCGTAGTACTCGACGAAATCGGTCTCGATACGCACCAGGAACACCGCCATGCCCGGGATGATGGCGAGGTAGGCCAGGAACACCGGGATGTCGTAGATGATGGACGCGTGCAGCGGGCCAATCACCTGCTGGCCCGTGGACGGCGCGTACCAGAACATGAACTTGTCCAGCCAGATGCCGAGGTTGTAGAACAGGCCGATGGCCACCAGGCTCGGATAGGCGTAGCGCTTCTGGAACACCTCGAACGACATGAAGCGCTGGCTGGTGTAGTTGCGGTAGATCAGCGTGATCATGCCCACCAGCAGGCACAGCTGGCCCACCACGAAACCGGCCAGCAGCCCCTCCAGCCCGCGCGAGCGCAGCGCCAGCGCGCCCAGCACCGTGATCGTGTAGCCGACGAAGAACGTCCACACGATGGCCTTGTACTGCTTCATGCCCGACAGGAAGATCGCCGCGATCCAGATATTGCTCATGATCACGAAGCCCGCGATCATCAGCAGCCGGTACAGCACCGACTGTTCCGGGAACGCCCAGACCGCGCAGCCCACGCCGATGGCGCCGGCCAGCCCCGTGGAGAGCAGCGCCACCGCGTGGTAGTTCGACAGCACGAGGTGGTCGCGCCGCTCGAACAGCCGGTCGGAGGTGAAGCGCGTGAACGACAGCTGCATCGGCCCGGTCAGGATCAGGCTGCAGGCAATCAGGTAGGTCACCGACACCTGGAACTGCGTGATCAGCATCCCCGGAATCACGAAGCCGATGCTCAGCAGGCCGATCAGCAGGATGCCGAGGATCGACAGCACCCACGGCCCGGAGCTGATCACGCCGGCGTAAGCGTAGGCGCTCAGCATGCCGGACAGGCTGTCGCGCCGGAGCATCTTGCGGAGTTCGAAACCAATCCCGGCCATGTCAGCGTCCTCCGTGCACGGGGCACTTTGCCGGATTACCGGCCGGCGCGGCCCCATCCGTGCGTCCCGTGTAATCGGGCTTGTCCATCAGCGCCGCATACAGCGTGCGATAGCTGCCCACCATCTGTTCCTGCGTGTAATAGCGTTCCACCCGCGCAATGCCGGCCGCCTGGGCGGCCTGCCAGCGCGGCGGATCGGTCAGCAACGCCAGCGCGGCACCGGCCAACGCGGCCGGATCGGCGATGCGGACCACGCCGCCCGCCGCGCCAAGCGCCGCGTCCTCGCCGGGCAGGCCGAAGATCAGTTCGCGGCACGAGCCCACGTCAGTCGTCACGCACGGCACGCCCGCCGCGAAGCCCTCCAGCACCACCAGCGGCAGCGCCTCCGAGATCGAGCTGAGGATCAGCACGCCCACCTTCGGCAGCAGTTCGTCGATCTTCTGGAAGCCGAGGAACTTCACTTTCTTGCCGAGCCCCAGGCTTTCCGCCAGGCTGCGGCATTCCTGCGCGTACTCGGGATCCTCGTCCTCGGGGCCGGCGATCCAGCCTTCGGCGTCCGGGTACTCGCGCACCACGGTCAGCATCGCGCGGATAAAGGTCTTGATGTCCTTGATCGGCACCACGCGGCCGATCAGGCACAGCACCGGCGGCACGCCCGGCGCCCGCTGCGTGCGCAGCGCCGACAGCCGCGGCAGGTTAATGCCGTTCGGGATATTGCGCGTGCGGGTTTCCACCGCGCCATCGGCCACCTGGCGGCGGCGGTTGCCCTCGTAGAGCGCCACGATCTCGTCGCCGGCGTCGTAGCAGACCCGGCCCAGGGTCTCGAAGAAGCGCACCCACAGCTCGCGGAAGTAGCTGATCTGGGAAATGTCCCGCTCGAAGATGTTGCGGTTATCCCGGATCCACTGGCTCTGGAACAGGTCGATCTTGCGTTCCTTCGTATAGATGCCGTGCTCGGACACCAGCAGCGGCCGCCCGGTGCGGTAGCGCAGCATGGCACCCAGGAAGCCCGCGTAGCCCGTGGACACCGTGTGGTACATCTTCGCCGGGATCAGCGAATCGGCAATCCGCACCAGCTGCCACAGCGGCTTGTGCATGATGCGGATGGTCCAGAAGTAGTCCGTGAACGACGGGTCCGTGCAGAACTGGCGATACTGATCGGTAATGGTCTGCCAGGCGCGGCGGCTGTAGAGGAAAGCGTCCTCGGAGAGCGCCCCGCCCTCGCGCAGCGCCGGCATCAGTTCGCGGATCAGCTCGCCGGCTTCCTGCTCGCGTCCGGGCTCGCGCAGCATCTCGTGCAGCGCGTCGGCCTTGTCAAAGGCGCGCGGGTCGCCGGAGCTGCCGTGCACCATCGGCGGCGGCGGAAAGTCGTACAGGAAATGGGTTTCCAGATGCACGACGTTGTCCGGCAGCGCGTAGGCCATCTCGCCATAATCCTGCCGGCGGCTGCCGATAAAGACGATGCCGAAGCGGATGTCCGGGAAGGCGCGGATCATCTGGTTGACCCAGCTGGACACGCCCCCGCTTACATACGGGAACGTGCCTTCCAGCAGCAGCATGACGTCGGCGGACGTTCCCTTAACCAGTATTTCACTCATGATTGCCAGTACCGCAGCAGGGGCCGCACCAGCGGGAGCGGCGAAGGACTGTCGAAAGCCGCCATCAGGCGATGCACGGCGGCGTAGTCGCGTTCCAGGTAGGCGGCTTCCGCCAGCAGCGGCAGCACGCGCTCGCGCGCGAAGCCGAGCGACTCGGCCCGCGTGAGCCAGGCGCGCGCCTCGGCCGGCGCATTGCGCGTGAGCGCCAGCCGGCCGCGCATGTACCAGAGCGCGGCGTTGGTGTCGTCGGTCTCCAGCGCGGCGCTGGCGTAGCGCTCCACCTGGCTGGCGGTATAGCGGTACACATCGCCCTGCACCAGGTTCTGGTAGATCAGCTCCCAGTAGAGGTCGGCCAGCCGCTTGTTGATCTCGCCGCGCGCCTGGGGCGTGTCGGCGGCTTCCAGGCGCGGCAATTCGGCCAGGATCTGTTGCGTCAGTTGCTTCTCCGCGCCATCGAGCATGCCGTAGGCGAGCAGGCGGATGTCGTCCGTGCTGTCTGCCAGCAGCTCGCGCAGCACCGGGCTGGCGGTGCGCGTCGGCATCGACTGCATCGCCACCAGCGCGTTCATGCGCTCCGGCAGCGGTGCGCGTGTATTGCCAAGCTGCGCGCGCAGGCGCGCCCCGCCGCCGTGCGTCACGCGCTGGATCAGGTGGGTGACGAAGGCCGGCAGCGCCACCGAGGCAATGCCGGACGCATCGCGCCGGCCCGGGAACAGCCGCGCAAACAGCAGGCTGCCGAGGCAGACCAGCGTCCCGCCCAGCGGCACAAAGAAGCAGAACGCAGCCAGGTAGGCATAGGTCCACGCAAACGGTGTGCGGAAGCGGCGCGGCAGCAGGCGCCACAGCGCCAGCCCCAGCAGGCCGGCAGCCGCCGCCTGCAGGGCGAAGAACGCCAGCAGCAGCGGCAGGCCCGTGCCGCCGCGAAACAGCAGCGCCAGCGCGGCGATCTGGAAGGCGGTGCCGCAGAGGGTCAGCTTGCCCATGCGTCAGCCCGCCTGCGTGCCTGCCGAAGCAGGCACCGGAGCATTGTTGCCAGCCACCACGCCGGACGCCGCGGGGCGCGGCGCCGTGGCATCGGTCGCCGTGGCGCCATCGATCTGGCAACGCTGCAACAGCCGCACCAGCGCGTCTTCGGCGCCGGTGGCCGGCACGGTCAGCGAGTACACGCCGATGTGCGAGGTGGCGAAGTCGGTGCCGAACTGCGCGCGCAGCATGTCTTCGATCCGCACCAGATAGGCCGAGACGGCCTGGCTGTCGGACAGCGGCATCAGCGTCAGCATGGCGCGCTGGCGCGGGCTGCGCGCGGGCCAGGCCACGTCCAGCGCCCGGCGGCTGCGCACCACCTGTTCGAACAGCGCGTCGCGGGCTTCGTCGAGGTCGAACACCAGCGCCACCACCGAGCTTTCGACGCCGGTTTCCTGGCGCAGCCGCGACAGCCGCGCGTAGTCGAGCGCAAATGCGTACGGAATGGCAGGCATCAGCGCCTGGATACCGTGCGTGGCCTGGCCGTGCTCCACGCCATCGGCGTAGTAGCCCATCAGCACCATCAGCAGCTGGAGGTTTTCATAGGTCAGCGAGAGGAACGGCATACGTTCCACCACCAGCACGCCGATCAGCCGGTCGGAGCCGGCCAGCACCGGCGCCACGGCCACGTAGCGGGTCTCGGCGTCCTGCTGCAGGCCGGACGAGCGCAGGTGGGCCAGTTCGCGCGTGTCGAGGCAATGGCGCACCAGCGGATCGTCCAGGTTCAGCTCGAAGGCCGGCCCGATGCTCGCGGCGGCCTGCGGCGAGATGCGTTCGCCATCGCACGCGAACAGCGCCGCGCCTTCGATCTGGCAAGCCTGTGCCACCACCTGCAGCATCGGCTGGGCGCCGGGCAGCATGTCGGGCTGGCCCGCCACGCCCCGTGCGGCGTCGCCCATGGCGACGGCCCGCATCTGCGAGAGTGTGTCGCGCAGCGTGGTCGGGCGTGCCAGCAGGTCGTTCTCCAGCCGCGCGTGCGAAATGCGCAGCAGGTAGTGGTTCTTGGTCAGCGCGGCCAGCCGCTCGTCCAGGTAGCGGTTGACGGCCCGGGCGCGCGCCAGCCGCGTGCCCCACACATCGCCAAACTGCCCCGACACCAGCACCAGCAGCAGGCCGCCCAGGAAGAACATGCGCGGGAACGCGCTGGTGTAGCTGCCGAGCGATTCAAAGAAGAACCAGCCGCCCAGCAGCATCAGCACCGAGCCCACGCCAATCAGCGTGCCATAGCGCAGCGCCAGGATCACCGGCAGCAGCCACGCCCAGGGAAAGCCCATGCCGAGCAGCAGCGGGTTCTGCGGCAGCACGAGCCAGGCCAGCCCCATCGCGATCACCATGGTGGCGATCAACTCCAGCGCCGCGGCCGGCCCGCTCACCGCGGGCGCCAGCCAGCGCGCATAGCGCCCGCCGAGGCCGATCCCCTGCCCCTGGCGCCTCTTTTCCGCAGAATTCCCCACGCGTGTCACCTGTCCTTTTCTACAGCGTCCGAGAACGCGATCAGCCCTGCATCAGCGGCGCCAGCAGGCGGCGCAGCAGTTTCTGCGCGGTGCCCGACAGCGAGGCGCGGCTCCAGCCGCTGTCGCTGCCCGTGGCCGACCACACCACCTGGCCGCTGGCCACGTCGATCAGTTGCAGCGAGATGCCCACCGCCGGCTCGCCATCCACACCTACCTTATAACGCCATTCCTGCACCGCGCCGGTCAGCGCGTAGCGGGCGCGCTCGCCGCGGGCCCATTCCAGCGCCTTGCCCACGGACTCCCGCTCGGCCGGCTCGAACAGCGTTTCCGGGTTCAGCGAAGCCGGATAGCGCTTCAGGTTGGCAATGCCGCCGGTCTTCAGCAGCGATTCGGTGATGGCTTCGGCGCGCAGGCCGGCCTGCGGCGTCTCGGTGTAGTTGACGATCGGCAGCACCGCCACCGTGTCGCCGGGCGCCATTTGCGGCGCGCGGCCCACATCCGTCACCGCGCAACCCGCCAGCCACAGCGCCGCGCCAACGGTGCCGATCCATGCCGCCAGCCGCCCGATGCGGCCCTTGCCAGTCATTGTCATTTTCATGGGATTCCCCTCGTTTACCTTCAAACCTTCGTCGTCAATCTTCAGTACAGCCAGCGATAGCGCAGGCCGACCTCGGTCAGCGGCGTCCCGCTGGTGCGGGCCGCGGTGTCGTGCGAGATATACAGCGCCAGGTGGTCGTTGCCGAACACCGAGCCGGCCACGCCCGCCTGCCCGTGGAAGTTGTGCCCGGCGCGCGAGTCGTACAGCGCACCCACCTCCGCGAATGGCCGCCACTTGCGCGTGTATTCGGCAAGCAGGTCGGTGCCGAAGCCGAACAGCACGCCGGTCTGCGTGAAGCTCTGCGGCATATAGAACGCCGTGTTTGCCTCGTCGTCATCGGCCGGCATCAGCCGCTGCAGGGCCGGCGTCAGCGTGCCGCTGTTGCGGGTGTAGATGCCGCGCGTGGCCACGGCGCGTACCGTGTAGTCGGGATACTGCGTGCGGATGCGGTAGCCCGCCTCCACGTCGAACAGCAGGCCATGGCCCAGCGCGCTGCGGTCCTGGCCATAGAAATGGCTGTACTCGAAGCGCCCGCTGATGAACTCGCGCAGGCCCAGCCGCCACGTGGCGCCGGCGCCCAGCACATCCTTCATGCCGCCCACGCGCAGTTGCGACGACTCGTCGGCCGGCTGGTTGTAGCCCGCCAGCGTCGTGAACGACACCCGGCTTTCCATATTCCACTGGCCGGTCATGCGCGCAGTGGTGAAGCTTTCCAGGCCATCACGGCGGCCCACACCAAACAGCCAGCGCTTCTGGGAGTCGCGGTAGTCCAGCGTCAGCTCGGCGCGGCGGTCGCCGGCCGGCACGTTGGCCAGCTGGGTCGGATCGGTGCTGCGCTGGTCGCGGAACACGCCGCGCAGGCCCACCGCGTAGCCATCCCACAGCCGGGCGCCGGCGCCCAGGCTGTACTCGAAGTATTCGAGCGGCTTCTGGTGCTGGAAGGTCACGCGCGGCTCGATGGCCTGCGCGTTGAACAGCAGCGCATCCTGCAGGGTCTCCTGCAGGGTGTCGTCGGTGCGGGCCAGCTCCTGGGTCTCGAACGCCTGCGTCTGCGCGGCCGAGATGCGGTCAAGCTGGCGATTGGCCTCGATCTGGTTCGCCACGGGCACGCGGCCCGCCTGACGCTCCATGATGCGGTCCAGTGCATTCATGTCGTTGTTGTCGAGCGCGATCGACACTTCGGCATAGGCCGGGCGCTGGAGCGTCTTGACGTACTGCCGCGCCAGCCACGCGCGGGCCAGCTCGTTCGACTCCGACGACATCGCCCAGGCCAGCGCCACCTCGCGGCTGGCGGCCGAGATCAGGCTCTGGCGCCGGCGCTCGCGCTCGGTCAGCTCGGCGGGCGGCGCCACCACCAGCGGCGGCAAACCCGGCACGTTGCCAAGCTTCGAAGCCCCCGTGACGGCCGGCGACTCACCCGGCGACTGACGGCGTGCGGCCACTTCCGCGCGGTCGCGGCGCAGCATTTCTATCACCAGATTGCGCGAGACATCGCCCGATGCAAATATCTGGCCCAGTGCCACGGTCTGGCGGCGCAGGTCCGCGCGCGCCGGGGCGCCCTGCGCGTTTTCCTCGTCCTCGGGGTCGCTGGCCGCGTCGTCCTCCTCACCGGCGTGCGGCACCTCGGCGCCCTTCTGCCCCGCCGGAGACCACGCGTGATGGAGGTCGATCCACGCCTGCTTGCGGATGCGCCATGCCATCTGCGTCTGGCCGATGGCCTCGTACGCATCGGCCATCAGGCCCAGCCAGAGCGGATCGGCGCTCTTGCCCATCTGGATCTTGTGCAGGTAGTGCAGCGCGGTGCGCCCGTCCTGGAAGCGCATGGCGCCGGCGGCATAGGCGCCCCACAGGCCGGGATCGTCCTCGGCCTCGGGCTTCAGCCGCTGCATCACGGCGCGCACTTCGCTGTCCGTCCCCATGTCGACCAGCGCCCACAGCAGGGCGGCAAAGGTCTCGCTGTCCGCATCGGACTGGCCTACCGCGTGGCGCAGGTCGGCCAGCGCGTGCTCGCGGTCGCCGGTCAGGCGCCAGTACTCGGCGCGACGCATCAGGAACGTCGCCGAGCCTTCGGCGTCGCGCTTCTGCTCGGGCGTGAGGCTGGCAAACAGCCGTTCCACGCGCACGTAGGCATGGGCGCGCGTGTAGTAATAGATGGCGAGTTCGAGCTGCTCGCGCTTGCCGCTCTTGCGCCAGCCGGCCTCGGCAATCCGGCCCGCATCGATGGGCGTCGTGTCGTAGTACTGGATCAGGTTCGAGAAATCGGCTTCCTCGGTATCGCGCACCTCGGCCAGGCAGTCGTTGCGGGCAGCGCCGGGCGGCATTGCCATGCAATGGTCGTCGTGCGTGTTGCCAACCGCGATCATCATCTGGCGGTAGCCGTCCGTGAGCAGGTCATCGCGCTGCGTCAGGCGCGCCAGCTCGGTGTAGGTGCGCCAGTACAGCAGGTCGCGCGGGCCGGCCTTGGCGCGGGCCGGCAGCAGCGCGTCCATGGCCTGCGTCAGGCGGCCATTCACATAGAGCATGTTGGCGCGCTTGAGCGCGTACTCGGGCTGCGCGCCGAAGCGCTGCTGCAGCTGGCCATACAGTTCGAAGGCGCGGCTGTCGCGGCCGGCGCGCTCGGCCAGCTGCGCGTTGCGCTCCATCACCGCGCGGCCGTGCGGGCCGCTGCTCAGGGAATCGAGGAAGGCCATGCCGGCCTCGGGCTCGCCGAGGCGTTCGTAGGCGGCCACCACCTCGTCGATGGTCTTCAGGTCCCCGCTGCCGGCACGGTGCCGCAGCGCCGCCAGATAGGCGCGGTCGTCGGACAGCCCCGGCGCCAGCCGCATGACGTTGTTCCACGCACGTTCGTCGTTGGTGGCCTGGGCGTACTGGAGCCAGCTTTGCAGCGCGATCATCGGCTGGCGGTTCCATTCGGCCACCTGTGCCAGCCGCTCGCGCCAGACCGGCTCGTTCGGCAGCTTCTGCACGGCGGTCTGCGCCACGCGCTGCGCCTGGTCGAGCTTGCCGGCGGCCAGGAACACGCGATAAGCGAGATCGTAGTCGTCCGGATTGAACGCCTTGCCGTCTTTGGCCGCCGCAGCCGCCACCTCGGCCTTGGCCGCCGCCTGGGCGTCGGCCTGCGAGAGGTTGCCGGTGTCCGCCACGTGGCGCACGCCGAGTTCGCCGGCTGCCGCCAGCCGCTCGCGCAGCGCCACGCCGCGCGGGCCGTCGAGGAACACCACCTCGCGGGCCAGCCACGGTTCGGTGTCGGAGACGCGCCGGAGATGGGCCTGCGCGAGCAGTGTCGCGCCCATCGGCTTGTTGGCCGACAGCTTCAGCAGCCGCTCGACGTACTTCGCCGCCAGCTCGGGCTTGCCCGCCGCCAGCGCCAGTTTTGTCAGGTAGCGCAGCACCTCGGCATCATCGAGCAGCTTGCCGCCCCGGTGCTCGGCTTCCGCCAGCGCCTCGTCGAGCAGGTTGCCCGATTGCAGCGTCTGCAGCGCCTGGAGGAACAGCGTGCGCTGCTCGTACAGGTTCTTGGCGCGCGCCTGCGCGTCGAACAGCGCCTGGGCGGAGTCACGATAGTTGCCGCCGGCCAGCGCGATGCCGGCCAGTTGCTTGTTGTAGAAGTCCGCGTTGCCGGGGTCGCGCACGGCCAGTTCGCGGAACAGCTTGCCGGCCGGGTCCGCCGCGCCGATCTGGCGCGACTGCGTGGCCAGCGCCTGCAGATCCGCGAGCGACCACTTGCGCATCTGCGCCGGCGTGGTGGCGTCCTTCAGCAGGTCGTTCATGGTCGCCAGCCGCTGCGCGCGCTCGGGCGTCTCCGGCAGCGCCGCGTAGGCGCGCTGCTGGGAGATCTCGATCCGCGTGCGCAGGATCGGGCCGCTCAGGTCCGCGCCCTGCACCGCCTGCATGCGGGCGAGCATGGCCTCGGCGTCATCGAGCCGGCCGCTGCGGGCGTACTGCTCCGCCAGCACGCCCATGAAGCTGGTGTCGTTGGGGGCCACGCGCGACCATGCCTCGAGGTAGGCCACGGTCAGGCCATCGACGGTGCGGCCCTGGCCGAGCAGGCGCTCGCGCAGCGTTTCACGCGGGAACATCAGCGCCAGCCCCACCCCCACCATGGCGGTGAAAGTCAGGACCAGCGCGGGCGGCAACAGCCGCTCGCGTTCAGCCGGCGCAGCGGACTTCGACTTGTTGCTGGACATGGATCGGATCATTCACCGCGGGGGTATCGATTCGCAGCGTGTTGCGCTCGCGCATACCGGCCACGGGCTTGCCGTCGACCGTCACACTGCACTGGCCGGCATTGGCCAGCCGGAAGAAAGGCTTGTAGTAGCCGCTGAAACGGAAGCGCGTGACCTGGCCATCGCGCTGCCAGTCGCGCACCAGGCCGTTGGCCTCGGGGATCTCGGGCACGGCGAGCGTGGCGGCCGGCACGATCTGGAAGCGCGCATTGCCGCCATCGAGGTGCACGTAGGTGCCGCCGCCCGGCGCCGGCGACGAACCGGTCACGCCGCGCGCGGTGGCCACGTCCGGCACGCCCGTGCCGTTCCAGCGCAGGTTGCGCAGGTTGCCATCGCCGCGCACCACCCAGGCCCCGGCGGCCGGCGCGCCCATCTCACCACTCTCACCATTCGCGCGCTCGCCCAGCTCGCGCGCCACGGCCATGCCCTGCCAGTCGATGACCTTGAGCACGTAGTCGGTGGAATGCATCGGCAGCAGCGGCTGCGTGAGCACGTAGTCATAGACCTTGCGCAGCGCCCGCAGGGACGCCACCTTGGTGCCCGAATAGCTGTGGTAGTAGATGTTCACGGCCTTGAAGCGGTACGGCTTCTCGGTCAGCTCGTAGGTTTCGATTACGCGCTCGAAGCCGTAGAACGGGCCATGCCACAGGTTGGTGTAGATGTTCTCGTTCTGGTTGGTGGCAAACACCTGGAAGGTGTTGTCGGCCTTGTGGATGCCCAGCGGCGCAATCGCGGTCCAGCTGGGGTTGCTGCGCGTGATCATGGTGTCGCCACCATTCATGTTCAGCACGCCAGCCTGCTCGGTCAGCTTGAGCGCCTCGGGCGGGGCCTGGCAGTCGCCGGGCCACAGCACCATCTTCACCGGCTTGCCCGGGGGCGCCAGCACCCTGTTGATGTAGTCGATCGACCCGCCGATCTCGCGGTTCAGGTCCATCTTGTAGCCGGGAATCGCCAGGTGATAGGCCTCGTCACCCTCCTGGATGCGGGCATCACTCTCGTGGCCGGGCACGGTACGGCCCCACTCGAACGGGTGCGAGTAGGTGTGGCTGGCCACTTCCACGTACGGCTGCGCGAAGATCTTGCGGGCAATCGGCTCCAGTTCCGCCGTCAGCTTCGGGTACATGCCCGACTTGCCCACTTCGCCTTCGATCACCGACATGGTCATCGGCAGGCGGTATTTGTCGAAGATCTCGCGGAACAGCACCTCGCCCGAGAAGCCCCCGCCAGGAATTTCAGCCTTGGAGGCAAAGCCGTCGCCATCGATATGGATGGTCAGCAGGCGGCGGCCGCTCTCCGTGGTGGAATCCGGGACGGGCATCTGCGGCAGGCGCAGCGCCTCGCGCAGGAACTGGAGCGGCTGGATGATCCAGCGGTCCTGGTCGGTGGCCGCGTTCTGGCGCACCGCGTAAGGCCCTGTGACGTATCCGCCCCATGGCGTGATGGCCGCGGCATCATAGGTCAGCGTGCCCGAGCGCATGCGCAGCAGCGACCGCGTGTTGGCCGCGCCCTCCTGCACCTGCACCGGCACCGCTTCCGAGCGGTCCGGGGCGACCGGCATCTCGAAACCCAGCATCGGGTCCTTCGACACGATCGACACCGGCCCGGAGACGCGGCCCTTCACCGGCTTGAGCCCCAGCGTACGCGCCAGCGAGCCGGCCACGGGGGCGCCGAAGCCGTTCATGAAGACCACGGGCACGCCCTGGGCCATCTGCTTCTCCACCCAGGCCAGGAAGCGGCCGGGCTGCTGGGTGAAATAGCCGTTGGACCAGACCACCACGCCCGCATAGCGGTCCGGGCCGATCTCGGGCAGCGGATCGCGCGTCTCGGCGAAATCCACCCGGTAGCCCAGGTAGTTGATCGGCATGGAGACGAAACGCACGCCCTCGGTGTTGTCGATGGCCACGCCGGGCTCGCTCTCCTGCACCACCAGCACGCGGCGCGGCATGACCTCGATCTGGCCGACGCCCACGGTCTGCAGGCCGGAATCGGTCACGTACGGCGTGATGCCGAGCGCGCGGATGCGGCGCGCGGTGTCGCGGGCGCAGCGGCGGTCGGCCGGCGGGCAGTAATCGATGGAAATCACCGGCAGCTTGTACTGCTCGCGGATGACGCGGGCCTGCGCCAGCAGCCAGTCGCGGTCCTGCTGGCTGACCTCGGTATAGCGGCCCTGCGCCTGGTTCCAGCCCCGGAACAGCGATTCGAACACCACGCCGTAGACCAGGCCGTGTACCTGCGGCAGGATCTCAAAGCCCCGGTTGAACAGCAGCCGGGCCTCGGGGTAACGGGCCTTGATGGCCTGGATCACGCGCACCATGCCGGCTTCCTGCCGGGCGCGCTCGGCATCGGTCTTGGCTACCAGGTGATAGGAGTCGAGCGTATCGAGGAAGAAGCCGCGATAGCCGCGCTCCCACAGCGGGGCGATGACCTTGTCCACATAGAATGCCGGCCAGCCGTCGGCGGCCTGGTCAACCACGCGTGCCTGCCAGGCGTCATTGCTGCCGACCAGCCAATTTTTGGGGATGTCCTGGAAGTAGGCCCGGCTGGGCAGCACCTCGCCCAGGCTGACGTAGGCGAACCACGCTGTCTGCGGCGTGGCGGCGCGGCGCGGATCGAAGCCGCTGTCGGGCTCCACCACGGCCACGTCGAAGGCCTGCAGGGCATCCACGGGCGGCTTGCTGCCATAGTGGAAGGCGACGTTGGGCGCTGCCGGCTGGGCCAGATCGGCCGCCGGCTGGGCCTGAACCGCCGTCGAAGGCGTCAGCGTGGCAAGCACCACGCCGAGCGCGGACGCCAGTACCGCCACGACCGCCATGGCGCGCTGCCATGTGGCGGCGGCCCGCGACGGCGCCTGGCTGGCATCGCCGGCATTGCCGAAAAGTCCCCGGATTGAACGTTGCACTTGCTTCACTGGCTGTTATCCGCTTCTTCTGTTATGCCTTGGGCGCGCCGTTGGCGGCGCTGCCCGCGCGATGCCCGTCCCCGTGGCCATTGATACGGGATTTTCCCTAATGTGCCGGGCAAGGGGCGATGCTAGGGCATTCGCTGGGAATGGATTGTGAAAAATTGTGGCGGGTGTCCGTCCAACCCGGATGCGGGCCGACATGGACCGAGGCGGGCCGACGCTGCGACGCGCGCACGGCACGTCCGGTCGGCCAGGCTATGGCTCGAATGACATGAAAATCCCCGTTCTTCGTTCAAATCGCGCCTTGGGCGCGCGCGCCGCCCGATGTCCGGGCGCCGCTGTTTTGTATTGGCCGCCATTGTCGTGGCATCGTCCGCCAAATGCCATAGTCCATATGGAGTACAGGAGTTTGAAGCATTGCGCGCCGGCGCCGGCCGCACTGACGCACGGCCGGACTGCCGCACTGCCGGGCGGAACGGAATCGCGCGAATTCGTACCGACTATCGATACTCGCTATGCTGATATAGCTGTCTTATCATCGCGTAAGCCCTTCAGATGTCAGACAAAACCGCTTTCGATGTAGAAAACTCTAATATCTGCTGTTTGCATGCCGAAATACCGTTAGGGGGTTAGTCCGATTGACACGCGAAAAAAAACCGGCAGAATGGGTCCTCGCATGCGCACTGCCCTCAAACGAGTTTTTCGACGCGGGGTGTTGCGAAGATCATGCCTCGTCGGGCGATTGCGCTCATCTGAAATTCAAGGTTGGATAGAAATATGGAAACCGGTACCGTTAAGTGGTTCAACGACGCCAAGGGCTTCGGCTTCATCACCCCGGACGCAGGCGGCAACGACCTGTTCGCGCATTTCTCGGCAATTGAAGGCAATGGCTTCAAGTCGCTGAAGGAAGGCCAGAAGGTCCGCTACGTCAAGGCAATGGGCCAGAAGGGCGAACAGGCCACGAAGATTCAGGCAGTTTGATTACCGCCTGAAGCGCCCGGCAATATCTTGCCTGGGAAGCCCCGCCTCCGGCGGGGCTTTCTGCTTTTTGCAGTCTTGATAATGTATGGCTTTGGGGACGTTTCCCCGGGGCATGTGTCCGGGTTCTCGTTTACCCATACTCACATACCCATATTCCGTGTCACCGGAATGACCGCGCGCCAATCCGGGACAAGCATCATCGATCAGGCATCGGTCAGGCCGCGATGGCCTTGATTTCCATATATTCAGCGAGCCCATAGCTGCCGAACTCGCGGCCATTGCCGGAGCGCTTGTAGCCGCCGAACGGCGCGCCGCTGTGCGGCTGGGCACCGTTGATACGGACCATGCCAGCCTGCAGGCGCCCCGCCACGCGCCGTGCCCGCGCCGGATCGCCCGACCAGACATAGGCAGCCAGACCGTATTCGGTGTCATTGGCGATGGCAATCGCCTCTTCCTCCGAGTCATACGGGAGAATCGCCAGCACCGGGCCGAAGATCTCCTCGCGCGCCACGGTGGCGTCGTTGCGGATGTTGGCGAAGATGGTCGGCCGCACGAAATAGCCTGACGCCAGCCCCTCGGGCCGGCCAACACCCCCCGCCACGACCTGCCCGCCCTCCTCGATGCCGATGCCGATCAGGCGCTGGACCTTCTCGAACTGCGCCCGGTTGGCCATCGAGCCGACCTTGCTCTCCGGCAGCGTCGGGTCACCCACCTTCAGCGCGGCAACCGTGGCCGCCGCAATGGCCACGACCTGCTCGTGCAGATGGCGCGGCACCAGCATCCGCGTGGGCGCCACGCAGGTCTGGCCGGAGTTGATCATGCAGCTGACCACGCCATCCGAGACCGCCGCGCGCAGGTCCGCATCGTCCAGAATCACGTTGGCCGACTTGCCGCCCAGCTCCTGGAGCACACGCTTGACCGTGCCGGCCGCCGCCGCCGCCACCTCGATCCCGGCCCGCGTGGAGCCGGTGATCGAGATCACGTCCACGTCGCCATGGCGCGACAGCGCAGCGCCGACCGTCGGCCCATCGCCGTAGACCATATTGAAGACACCCGCCGGCACCTCGGCTGCGTGCACGATCTCGGCGAAGATCCGCGCATCGAGTGGCGCCAGCTCCGAAGGCTTCAGCACCACCGTGCACCCCGCCGCCAGCGCCGAGCCCACCTTGGTGGCAATCGTCGTGACCGGCCAGTTCCACGGCGTGATCAGCGCCGCCACGCCAATCGGCTCGCTGACGACCTCGGTGCCGCCAAGCTGCCGCGTGAAATCCGCTTCCTTCAGCGCGGCCAGCGCGGACTCCAGCATCTGCAGGCCCAACGGCGCCTGCTTGACCTTGCACAGCCATTGCGGCGCGCCGATCTCGTGGTGGATGGCCAGCGCGATGTCGTCCATGCGCGCCTTGTACAGCGCGATCAGCCGCGACAGCACGTCCACGCGGGTTTCGCGGGTGGTGGCCGACCAGGCCGGGAAGGCCGCCCGGGCCGCCGCCACGGCGGCATCGACATCGGCCGCGCCGCCCATGGCCACGCGGCCAATCACTGCCTCGGTGGCCGGATTGACGATGTCGAGGCGGCCGGCGCCCGCGGCTGGCGCCACCCACTGGCCGCCGATATAGAACTGGTCGAGCTGATACATGCGCTGTGTCTCCCTGAGGGTTGGACTTCGGGTATTTGAAACGAGGATGCCCGGCTCACTGCTCGCAGGTAGCGAGCTTGCGGGCCGCGACGATGGCTTCGTAGCGGCTGGTGACCTGCAGCTTGACGAAGATCTTCTTGAGGTTCCACTTGACCGTCTGCACGCTGATGTTCAGCGTCAGCGCAATGCGCTTGTTCGACATGGACTGCTCGAGCAGCGCGAGCACCTCCTGTTCGCGCCGGGTGAGCCCCGGCGTGGCGGCGATGGTGCGCACCGGCGCGGCAGGTGCCTGCGGGAGTGAAGCAAGCGTGGGCACCGCGGCCACGGCCAGCGCCGGGGCACTCCCCGCCTCGCCCAGCCGCGCGCGCACATGCTCGACCAGCGCCGCGCCACCATGCGCGGCGGCGCGCACCAGCATCGGGTGCAGGCCGGCGCCCTCCTCGATCAGGGTGCGATGGAGCCCGAGCCGGTAGCACGTTGCCACGGCCGATTGCGCGCAACCCTGGGCCTGTGCGCTGCGGCCCAGTGCTTCGAGCGCGCGGGCTTGCAGCAGGTCGGCCACGGCCTGCAGTCGCTCGCAACCGCGCGCCGCGGCGAACCGCCGCAGCGTCTCCAGCGCCGACAGTGCCTCCTGCGGGGCGTCCTGCGCCAGCGCCAGCCGTGCCCGCGACAATGCCGCCGCCGCGCCAATCTCCACATCGTGGATGCCGTCGCCCGGATGCCGTGCGGCGTAGCCGTCGAGCACCGCCTGCAGGGCCTGCGCATGCCGGCGGTCGCCATAGGACAGCACCAGCCGCTGCTGTTCGGCGACCATGGCAACCACACCGCGATCCATGCCGGTGGCGCGGAAATGCGCCTCCGCGCGCGTGAAGTAGGCGAGCGCGTCCTGCGGCGGCTCGCGCAGGGCCTGGATGCGGCCGAAGACGCGCGCGGCGCCCACCTTCAGTTCCGCCGAGGCCCCGCGCAAGCGCATCCGGCATGCGGCCAGCGCCGCGTACGCCTCGTCCAGACGGTCAAGTTCGAACCAGGCCTGCGCCACCACGCCGGCGCAAAGGGTCGCGCAGAGCGCCCCGCTGCCGTGGATAGTCCGCGCGCGGCGCAGGGCAGTGGCGCCGATGCGCTCCGCCTCGAGCGCGTTGCCTTCGCGCATCGCCACGTTAGCCGCTGCCGCCGCCGCCACAAGGGCCAGTTCGCCACGGCCGGTTCGCGTGGCGCGTGCCGCCGGGGCGCTGTAGAGGCAGCGCGCGGCCAGATGATGGCCCTGCGCCGAAAGCCAGTGCAGGCGCACCGCCAGTTCAATATCCTCCAGCCCGCCCGGCAGCGACGGTGCCGGGATCGATTCCAACCCCTGCAAGGCGGCCTGCGCGGCGGGTTCATCATCGCCATGAGTGGCCAGCACGGCGCGCAGCAGCAACCGATGCCGCAACTCGACGGGGTCTTCGGCCAGGCCATCGGCATCCGCGGTGGTCTCCAGACGTGTCAGCCACCGTTCGGCAAGGTCCATGCGCGCGGTCAGCGCGGCCGCCCACGCACCCATGCGCAGCAGCCGCGGATGGGCCGCCATACGATGGCCGCCCACGCTTTCGGTCCAGCGCGCCACCACGCCGAGGTGCGCCAGCGAATGCGCCGGCGGCAGCCCGCCATCGACCAACTGCGTGGCAAGCTCCAGGTCGTCGCACAGCGCGGCGCTGCGCATCGCATCGGCGAATCGCCCCTGCTGCACGAACCATAGCGCCGCGCGGCGGTGGAGCGGTTTCGGGTCGATGCCCGCCCGCCCCCGGCGCTTGTCCAGGTAGGCGGCGAACATCGGATGGAAGCGATACCACGCCTGATCGTCGCGACGGTCCACGCGCCGCAGGAACACGTGGCGCCCGAGAATCTCGTCGATCAAGGTTGCTGCATCGTCGCGGCTGGTGACGAACGCCGCGAGGTCAGCCTGGAAGCTGCGCAGCACCGACACATGCAGCATAAAGTCGAGCAGGCAGGCCGGCAGTTCGTCGATGACCTCCTCCGACAGGTAGGCCTCCAGGTTGCCGTTGTCGCCGGCACCCATCCGGGCGGGCACATCGCCTGGGCTATCGCAGGCGGCGTCACGCGTGCGGCCGGCCAGCCGCACGCCCACCGGCCAGCCTTCGGTAATCTCGTGCACCTGCCGCGCCACTTCGGCATTGGCCGGCACGCCCGCGCGCGCGGTCAGGAAGGCCGCCGTCTCGTCGAAGTCGAACGTCAGCTCGGCCCCGTCGATTTCCACGAATTCCTCCATGGCCCGCAGCCGCCCAAGCCGCAGCGCGGGCACGGTGCGCGAGGCGATCACCAGATGCAGTCCGGGCAGGATGGCGTCGATCAGCGCCTGCACCAGCGCCAGCGTGGCGGGGTCCTGCACATGATGGAAGTCGTCGATCATCAGGTAGACATCGGCCGGCGTGCGCGCCAGCACTTCCAGCAGCGAGGCGATCAGGGCCTCCCCGCCCCCCTCGCCCGCCTCGATGGCAAGGCCCGCGTGCCCGAGCGCGCCGGCCAGGATGCCCCGGAACGTCGGCAACGCCCCGTCCTGCATCGCCAGCGTGAGCCAGGCCACGCGCGCGCCGGCCCTGTCGAGCCGCTGGCGCCACTGCGCCATCAGCGTGGTCTTGCCAAAGCCGGCGCCGCCCGTGAGCAGCACCAGCTTGCGGTCGCTGGCGGCCTGCAGCCGGCCGATCAGCCGCTCGCGCGAGATCGCGTCGCTCGCCGGGCGCGGCGGCACGATCTTGGGCAGGATGCACGGAGACGCGACCATCGAGGCCTACGACTTCCAGTGGCGCTTGCGCAGCTCGTTCTTGAGCACCTTGCCGACGCTGGACAGTGGCAGGGCGTCCACAAACTCGGCGCTGCGCGGGATCTTGTACCCGGCAATCAGCGCCCGGCAATGGCCCTGGATCGACTCGAACGTGGCTTCCGCGCCTGACTTCAGCACCACCACCGCGTGCACGGACTCGCCCCACTTCTCGTGCGGCACCCCGATCACGGCGACCTGCGCCACCGCGGGGTGGCTCGCCAGCGCGCGCTCCACCTCGGCGGAATAGACGTTCTCGCCGCCGCTGATGATCATGTCCTTCATGCGATCCACCAGGAACACGAAGCCGTCCGTGTCCATGTAGCCGCCGTCGCCGGTGTGCATCCAGCCGTTGCGCACGGCCTCCGCCGTTGCCTCGGGCTGGTTCCAGTAGCCGAGCATCACGTTGGGGCCGCGCACGGCGATCTCCCCCACCGTGCCACGCGGCACCTCGCGGCCCTGCGGGTCGATAATTTTCACTTCCACCATCGGCGCGGGCCGTCCCACCGAGTGCATCTTGCCGCTCGCCAGGGCGGCATCGCTGTGATACTCGGGGCCGAGCAGCGTGGCCACCGGCGCCAGTTCGGTCATGCCATAGCCCTGCGCGAACTGCGCGTTCGGGAACGCGGCCCGGCAGCGGGCCAGTAGCGCCGGCGTCATCGGCGAGGCGCCGTAGCGGATCAGGTTGAGCGACGAGAGGTCGAGATCGGCCGCGCGCTGCGGGTTCTGCTCGCGCCAGTCGAGTCCCATCTGGATCATCGTCGGCGCCAGCAGCACCGAGGTTACGGCGCCACGCGCGATCGTCTCCAGCATCTGGCCGGGATCGAAAGCCGTCATCGGCACATGCGTGCCGCCGACCAGGAAGACCGCGTTGATGGCCGCGAAGCATGCCAGGTGGAACATCGGCATGACGTGCAGCATCACGATCGTTTCGTCGAAGGTACCCGTCATCGGCTGGTTGCAGGCCGAGGAGACGAGGTTCGTGTGGCTGAGCATCACGCCCTTCGGGAAGCCCGTGGTGCCGCCCGTGTAGAAGATGCCGGCCAGGTCGTCGCCGTGACGGTAGGCATCCTCCACCGGCTCGCTATCGGCAACCAGTGCCTCGTAGTTCAGCATGCCCTCGGGCGTCTCGCCGTCGCCGGCGTAGATGACGTGGCGCAGCGTGGGGCATTCGGCGGCCACCTTGCGCGCCACGACCGTGAAGGGGTCGTCGACGATCAGCACGGCGGTGCCCGAGTCATTGAACGAATACAGGATCTCGGCCGCGCTCCAGCGCGTGTTCACCGGATTGAGCGCCGCGCCGGCCCACGGCACGGCCATGTAGTACTCGATATAGCGGGCCGAATTGAGCGAGAACATCGCCACGCGCTCGCCGTCGGTCACGCCGAGCTTCTTCAGCGCGCCGGCCAGCCGCGCCACGCGGTCGGCAAGTTCGGCATAGGTCTGGCTGCGGCCCTGGAAACGCACGGCCGTCTTGTCCGGCCGTTGCTGCAGCGATCTGTGCAGCGATTGTGTCATGTACATGCGATGTGTCTCCGTCACCAACCGAGAGGGGCGGTAGCGGCCTCTTGTCGGGCCGCTCTGTGGGTCTTCCGGGTGCAGCCGGGCTTAGAAATTGCCGCCGGGGCCACCACCGCAGTAGACGACCTGCCCGGACAGGAAGTTCGACTCCGGCGTGCAGAACAGATACACGGCGCCAGCCGCTTCTTCCGGCTTGCCGGCACGGCCCAGCGGCGTCATGCGGCTCACGCCGTCGAGCATCGCCTGCTGCACACCGACCTTGATCTCGCGGCCTTCGATGTTGACGGTCTTGCTCTGGTCGCCGGCCAGTGCCTGTGTCAGGCGCGTTTCGATCAGGCCAAAGGCCACCGCGTTCACGTTGACCTTGAGGCGGCCCCACTCCTTGGCCAGGGTCTTGGTCATGCCCAGGATGCCGGCCTTGGCTGCCGAGTAGTTCGACTGGCCCGGGTTGCCGCCCGCCGCGCCGGACGAGATATTGACGATCTTGCGGAACACCTCCCGGCCCTCGGCCGCTTCGGCCTTGGCAGCGGCGCTGATCACCGGCTGCGCGGCACGCAGGATGCGGAACGGCGCGGTCAGATGGCAGTCAAGGATGGCATACCACTGTTCGTCGGTCATCTTCTGGATGACGTTGTCCCAAGTGTAGCCGGCGTTGTTGATGATGATGTCGATGCCCTTGTGGTGCTCGACCGCCGTCTTGACCAGGCGATCGGCGAAATCGGGGGCAGTGACGCTGCCGACGCATGCCACGGCTTCGCCGCCCTGCGCGCGGATCAGTTCCACCACTTCGGCGGCCGGATCGGCGTCCAGGTCGTTCACCACCACGCGGGCACCTTCGGATGCCAGCTTCAGCGCCACTTCACGGCCAATGCCACGGCCCGAGCCGGTGACGATGGCGGACTTGCCTGCGAGTTTGCTCATGTCTGTTCTTCCTGTATCGATTCGTCTAGGGTGCGATGGGGAGCCGGCTTATTTCAGGGCGACGATGGCTTCGCCCAGCAGCTTGTCCTCGCCATACTGGTTGGCGCAGCGCAGCGCCACTTTCACGCGCTGCTCGCCATCGGCCTCGAATTTCTCGGTCACCACGCCGGTGCACGTCGGCTGGTTGCCCAGGTGCGTGATGCCGGTGAAGCGGATGGCCACGTTGCGCACCTGCGCCTGCGGCACCCAGCCGGTCAGCAGGCGGCCCAGGTAGGCGGCGGAGAGCATGCCGTGTGCGAACACATCCGGCATGCGCGCCTTGCGGGCGAAGTCGAGATCGATGTGGATCGGGTTGTGGTCGCCGGAGGCGCCGCAGTACAGCGCCAGCGTGGTGCGGTTGATCGCCGGCAGGGCCAGCGGCGGGAGCTTGTCGCCAACCTTCACATCGTTGAAACGGGGGGCTTGCATGGTCATTGTCTCCTTAGCCACGGCGTTCCACGAGCGTGCCGCGCATATCGGCCACGTGCTCGCCACGCTGGTTGGTCACGCGCGTCGTGTTGACCACGAAGTGCAGCGCGCCGCCCTTCTTGTCGTACACATCGGTCACGGTGGTTTCGAAATGCAGCGTATCGCCGGCGTAGGCCATCCGGTGATAGTCGAACGCCTGCTCGGCGTGCAGGATGCGCGCGAGGTCCAGCTTCAGCAGGCCCATGCGGTCCACGCCTGCCGAGACGTCGCTGTTCAGGCACATCAGGAAGGTCGGCGGCACGGGCAGCGTGGGGTGCCCGGCATCGCGCGCGGCGGCTTCATCGGTATAGATCGCATCGGTCTCGCCGATGGCCTTGGCGAAGAAGCGCAGGCGCCCCATCTCCACGTCGATCGAGCCCTTGCCCAGGCTGAGCCCGATCATGCTCTTGTCTGCCATGTTCTTATCTCCTCTTCGATTGGACGGTTCAGCCGCGACCGTACAGCGTCACCACGCAGGCGCCGCCCAGGCCGAGGTTGTGCTGCAGCGCGAGTTGCACGTTCTCCACCTGGCGCTTGTCGGCCGTGCCGCGCAACTGGTTGGTCAGTTCGTAGCACTGGGCGAGGCCCGTCGCGCCCAGCGGGTGGCCCTTCGAGAGCAGGCCGCCCGACGGATTGGTGACAACCTTGCCGCCATAGGTGTTGTCGCCGTCCATCACCATCTTCTCGGCCTCGCCCACCTTGGCGAACCCGAGCGACTCGTAGGTCAGCAGCTCGTTGTGCGCGAAGCAGTCGTGCAGCTCGCACACCTGGATGTCGGACGGGCTCACGCCAGCCTGCTCGTAGACGGCCTTGGCGGCGTTCTGCGCCATGTGGAAGCCCACCAGGCGGATCATCGACGGCGGCGCGAAGCTGTCCGGCACATCGGTCGTCATCGACTGCGCCAGGATGCGCACGTCGGTGCGCAGGTTGTGCTTGCGCGCGAAGGCCTCGGTACAGACGATGGCGGCGGCGGCGCCGCAGGTCGGCGGGCAGGCCATCGAGCGCGTCATCACGCCCGGCCACATCACCTTTTCGTTCATCACGTCTTCCGGCGTGACCACGTCGCGGAACACGGCGAGCGGGTTGTTGGCGGCGTGGCGGCTGGCCTTGGCGCGGATGCGGGCAAAGGTCTCCAGCTTGGTGCCGTACTGCTCCATATGCTCGCGGCCGGCGCCGCCGAACAGGGTCAGCGCGCGCGGCACGCCGGCGTCCACAGCGTCCTGGATCAGATGGCCGCCAATCGCGGTAAAGCCATCGAGCGGGCCCTCGCGGTCATCCCACTTGCCCTTGAGCGCACCCGGCTGCATGAACTCGAAGCCCAGCGCCAGCGCGCATTCCACCGCGCCGGACTCCACGGCCTGGCGCGCCAGGAACAGCGCGCTGGAACCGGTGGAGCAGTTGTTGTTGACGTTGACGATGGGAATGCCCGTCACGCCTACCTTGTACAGCGCGGCCTGGCCGCAGGTGGAATCGCCATAGACGTAGCCAACGAATGCCTGCTGGATCTTGTCGTACGGCAGGCCCGCATCCTCGAGCGCCAGCTTCGCGGCCGTGGCGCCCATCACGCTGTACGACTCGCTCTGGCCCGGCTTCTTGAACGGGATCATGCCGACCCCGGCTACCACTACATGCTTTGACATTGCCTTGTCTCCTCGCTGGTCTTGTTTTGCTTACATCTTGCGCGTGATGAGCTCACGCATGACTTCGTTGGAACCACCATAGACGCGCGCGATGCGCATGTCCACGAACGCCCGGGCGATCGGGTATTCGAGCATGTAGCCGTAGCCACCGTGCAGCTGCACCATGTCGTCGATGCACTTCCACAGCACTTCCGTGGAGTACAGCTTGGCGATGGCGGCCTCCTCGCCCGAGAGGCCCCGGCGCATGTGCTCGGCCAGGTAGTAGTCCACCATCGTGCGCAGCGCCACGGCATTGGCCTTGATGTCGGCGAGCTTGAACCTGGTGTTCTGGAAGTCCCAGATCGTGCCGCCGAAGGCCTTACGGTCCTTTACATACTCGACGGTCTGGGCGAGCAGACGCTCCAGCTTGGAGGCGGCGCCCACGGCGATGATGAAGCGCTCCTGCGCCAGGTCGTGCATCAGGTAGCCGAAGCCCTTGTTGACCTCGCCCAGCAGGTTGCTGGCCGGCACGCGCACGTTGTCGAAGAACAGCTCGGCGGTGTCCTGCGAGTGCATCCCCACCTTGTGCAGCTTGCGGCCGCGGCGGAAGCCCTCGCGGTTGGTCTCCACCATGATCAGGCTCACGCCCTTGGCGCCGGCCGCCGGGTCGGTCTTGCAGACCACCATCACCATGTCCGAGATAAAGCCGTTGGAGATAAAGGTCTTGCTGCCGTTGATGACCCACTCGTCACCATCGCGGACCGCCGTGGTGCGGCACGCCTTGACGTCCGAGCCGCCGCCCGGCTCGGTGATCGCCACGGCGAGAATGGTTTCGCCGGCGCAGACGCCCGGCAGCCAGCGCTGCTTCTGCTCTTCGGTACCCAGGCGCGCAATGTACGGCGCGACGATGTCCGAATGCAGGCCGAAGCTCACGCTGACGCCCACGTGGGCCATTTCCTCGGCGATGATCGCCGCATGGCCGAAGTCGCCGCCGCCACCGCCGTACTCTTCCGGCAGCGAGGTGCCCAGCAAGCCTTCGCGGCCGGCCTTCTGCCAGGTCTCGCGGTCGACGATACCGTCGGCCAGCCAGGTTTCCTGACGCGGCAGACATTCGCGCTCCAGGAAACGGCGCACGGTGGTGCGGAACTGCTCGTGATCTTCACGATAAACGTTACGAACGACTTCCACGCAGACTCTCCTGTTCGAAATGGGTAAGCGCCTGGCAGCTCCCGGGCTACCCGCGGTGAGCGGAATGATGCGGGGCCGCATCGCGCACCACCCCTCCCCGAATCGGGTAGTCGCTACCTCCCCGCCCGCGCCGCCGCGTCCCTCCCCAAACCGGGGAGGCCGTGCCCCCCTGTCTCCCCGCCATCATCTCCGTCAGGCCGCGTGCCCCCAACGCCGCGCCGACCATAACCAGAAGAGGAGGTGTGCCGTGGAAGTAACCCGTACCGTTTTCCGTGAGGACCACGAAATGCTCCGCGAGAGTGCGCGGCGCTTCTTCGAGCGCGAATGCGCCCCGCGCCAGGCGCAGTGGGACGCGGACGGCCGCGTAGACCGCGAGACCTGGCTGAAGGCCGGCCGCGAAGGACTGCTCTGCGTGGCCATCCCCACCGAATATGGCGGCGGGGGCGGCGACTTCGGCCACTCGGCGGTGGTGCTCGAGGAAACGCACCGCGCCGGGATCTCGGGCTCGGGGTTTTCCCTGCACTCGGACATCGTGGCGCCGTACATCGCGCGGCTGGGCACCGAAGAGCAGAAGCAGCGCTGGCTGCCGGGCGTCTGCGCCGGCGAAACCATTCTCGCCGTGGCGATCACCGAGCCGGGCGGCGGCTCCGACGTCAAGGCGTGCCGCACCACGGCGGTCCGGGACGGCGACGAGTGGGTCATCAACGGCAGCAAGACGTTCATCTCGAACGGCACCAGCGCCGACATGATCATGGTGATCTGCAAGACCGATCCGGCGGCCGGCGCCAAGGGCGTGAGCCTGATCATGGTGGAGACCAACCGCGCAGGCTTCCGCCGGGGCCGCAAGCTCCAGAAGGTAGGCCAGCCCGCCGCGGACACTGCCGAACTGTTCTTCGACAACGTGCGCGTGCCGGCCAGCAACCTGCTCGGCGAACTGAACCAGGGCTTCGGCTACCTGATGCAGGAGCTGGCCCAGGAACGCCTGATCATCGCGCTCTACGCCGCCGTGGCGCTGGAGCGCCTGCTCGGCATCACGGTGGCATACGTCAAGGACCGCAAGGCCTTCGGCGGCACGATCTGGGACTTCCAGAACACCCGCTTCAAGCTGGCCGACGCCAAGGCGCACGCCGTGGCCATCCGCACCATGGTCGACTACTACCTCGGCGAGCACCTGCGCCGCAAGCTGACTGTGAACGAGGCGGCCATCGCCAAGATGCACGCCACCGAGACACTGTGGAAATGCCTGGACGATATGGTCCAGCTCCACGGCGGCTACGGCTACATGATCGAGTACCCCATCGCGCGGGCCTTTACCGACTACCGCGTCTCGCGCGTGGTGGGCGGCGCCAACGAGGTCATGCGCGACCTGATTGCCCGCAAGCTGTAACAGCCGGCGGCATCCATCCCTATACATCAGTGAGCAGAGGAAAAACATGAGCGAGAAAGTCATCATCGGCGGCGTGGGCATGATCCCGTTCGCAAAGCCCGGCGCGAGCGCCAGCTACACCGACATGGGCGCCGAAGCCGTGCGCCGCGCGCTGGCCGACGCCGGCATCGGCTACGAGCTGGTCCAGCAGGCTTACGCGGGGTACGTCTACGGCGACTCCACCTGCGGCCAGACCGCGCTGTACGAGGTGGGCCTCACCGGCATTCCCATCGTCAACGTCAACAACAACTGCTCGACGGGTTCCACCGCGCTGTACCTCGCCCGCCAGGCCGTGGCGCTGGGCGATGCCGACTGCGTGCTGGCGCTCGGCTTCGAGCAGATGCAGGCCGGCGCGCTGAAGTCCCACTGGGACGACCGCCCGCCCACGCGCGCGCGCTTCCAGCCGATCCTCAAGAAGCTGACCGAGGACGTTACGGACATTCCCCAGGCACTGCGCAGCTTCGGCGGCGCAGGCCGCGAGCACATGCAGCGCTACGGCACGCGCATGGAGACCTTTGCCGCCATCCGCGCCAAGGCCAGCCGCCACGCCGCCAACAACCCGCTGGCGCTGTTCCGCAACGTGCTGACCACCGAAGACGTGATGAACGACAAGGTGATGTGGCCCGGCGTGATGACCCGCCTGATGGCCTGCCCGCCGACGTGCGGCGCCGCCGCCGCGCTGATCGTCTCGGAGCGCTTTGCCCGCAAGCACAACCTGCGTTCGGATGTGGTCATCGTGGCCCAGTCGATGACGACGGACCCGGTGGAATCGTTCGATCCGCCCTCGATGATCAGCTACGTCGGTGGCCATATGGCCCGCGCCGCCGCGCAGCAGGTGTACGAGCGCGCCGGCGTCGGTCCGCAGGACATCGACGTATGCGAGCTGCATGACTGCTTCGCCCAGAACGAGCTGCTGAGCTACGAGGCGCTCGGCTTCTGTCCCACCGGAGAGGGCGAGAAGTTCGTGATGGACGGCGACAACACCTACGGCGGCAAGGTCGTGACCAACCCGTCCGGCGGCCTGCTGTCCAAGGGGCACCCGCTCGGCGCCACCGGGCTGGCCCAGTGCTACGAACTGACCCACCAGCTGCGCGGCACGGCCGACAAGCGCCAGGTCGAAGGCGCGCGCCTTGCCCTGCAACACAACCTCGGTCTTGGCGGCGCGTGCGTGGTCACGCTCTACGGCAAGAACTGACGCTACCCACTTCAAGGAGTCCACGACATGAGCAAGAAACTGGAAGGCAAGGTCGCCATCGTCACCGGCGCGGGACGCGGCATCGGCCGCTGCATCGCGCTGAAATTCGCCAATGAAGGCGCCAGCGTGGTCGTCAACGACCTCGACGCCGCACCGGCCAACGAAGTCGTGGCGGAGATCCGCGCCGCCGGCGGCCAGGCGCTGGCCTTTCCGTGCAACGTCACGGCGCCGGACTTCGGCGACCGCCTCGTCAAGGCCACGCTGGAAGCCTTCGGCGGCATCGACATCATCGTCAACAACGCCGGCTACACCTGGGACAACGTGATCCAGAAGATGAGCGACGAGCAGTGGGACGCGATCATCGATTGCCATCTGAAGGCGCCCTTCAACCTGCTGCGCGCCGCCCAGCCCTACTTCCGCGAGGCCAGCAAGGCCGAGGCGGCGGACGGCCGCGAGGTGTTCCGCAAGGTGGTCAATATCTCGTCGACCTCCGGCACGCAGGGCAACGCCGGACAGGTCAACTACTCGGCCGCCAAGGCCGGCGTGATGGGCATGACCAAGACGCTGGCCCGGGAATGGGGCCGCATGAAGGTCAACGTCAACTGCGTGGCCTTCGGCTTCATCGCCACGCGCCTGACCGAGCCGACCGCCGAGGAGAAGACCGTCAGTATCGAAGGACGCGACATCAAGGTCGGCGTGAACCCGGACCGCATCGTCCAGGCCAGCAAGGAAATCGCGCTGGGCCGCCCGGGCACGCCCGAGGAAGCCGCCGGTTCGGTCTTCATGTTCTGCATCCCCGAGTCCGACTACGTCACCGGCCAGACCATCATCTGCGGCGGCGGGCGCGGCGGGTTCTGATCCCCACGCTCCAATGAGAACGGGGCGCATGCCACTGCGGCATGCGCCCCGTTTTTCATTCCCTGCCCCGCGCGCTCAGACCGGGCGGTCCCCGATGATGGTGGCGCGGTTCATATGGCGCGGCGCCGGAAAGTAGTCCTGCACCGCATAGTGCTGCGTGGAGCGGTTGTCCCACAGCGCGATGGTGTCCGGCTCCCACTTCAGGCGCACCTGATACTCGGGCGCGGCGGCCTGGCGGAACAGGTATTGCAGCAGGTCCAGCTCGGCCGGGCGGAAATCGGAGCCGATGCGGTACGGCTGTACCTTGCTGAAATTGTCGAAATGGGTGGTGAAGCCTTCGTTGACGAACAGGATCTTCTCGCCAGTCTCCGGATGGGTGCGCACTACCGGATGCACCATCGGCGGATACTTCTTGCGCAGTTCCTCGACCTTGGCATCGGAGAGGGCCTGGCCGAAGGTCGGCATGGCGTCATGCACGGCGCGCAGCCGGGCGATCTTCGCCTTCATCTCGTCCGGCAGGTTCTCGTACGCCGCCACCATGTTCACCCAGATGGTGTCGCCGCCCACCTCGGGGCAGCTCACGCATCGCAGCATCGAACCCATCGACGGCACCTCGCGCCACGTCACGTCGGAGTGGTAGAGGTTCTCGCGGCCACGCGCGCTGCCGTCACGGCCAAACACCACCAGTTCCGGGTGCTCCGGATGATGCGGGATCATCGGATGCACCTCCAGCTCGCCAAAGCGGCGTGCCACGGCCACGTGCTGTGCCGGCGTGATGTGCTGGTCGCGGAAGAACAGCACCTTGAACTTCAGAAGCGCGCGGCGCAGGGCGAGGTAGGTCTCGTCGTCGAGCGGCCGGGCGAAGTCGATGCCGGTAATCTCGGCACCGATCGCGGGGGTAGAACGGCGCACGCCAAACGGCCAGGATTCGGTGTCCTGGGCGTTGGTCCGCGCAGGGGGCGCGTCTTCGGCGACGGCGGTTGCTGCAGGTTGCATGGTTGTCTCCTCGTTTTATCGTCGTGGGAATGCAGCCCCGCGCGGACGTGCGGGGCGGTTTAGCTGTCGAACACGATCACCGAGCGCGCCAGTTCGCCGCGCCGCAGCTCGTCGAAGGCCTCGTTGATCTGTTCGAGCCGCAGGCGGCGCGAAATCATCTGGTCGAGATGCAGCTTGCCCGCCATGTAGAAATCGACAAGGCGCGGCATATCCACCGGAAAGCGGTTGGAGCCCATCATCGAGCCCTGGATACGGCGCTCGTACAGCAGGTGGAACGGGTCGATCTCCAGCTTGGTGCCCGGCTTGATCATGCCGATGACCGTGGCGGTGCCGCCGCGCCGCAGCATGCCGAAGGCCTGCTCGGCGGTGGCTTTCAGGCCGATGCACTCGAAGGCGTGGTGCACGCCCTGCCCGGTCAACTCGCGCACGGCCGCGACCACGTCGATGTCCTTCGCCTGGATCAGGTCCGTGGCGCCGAACTGCCGCGCCAGTTCCAGCTTGCTGTCGAGCATGTCGATGGCGATGATCCGCCCGGCCCCGGCCAGCGCCGCGCCGTTGATCGCCGCCAGGCCGATGCCGCCGCAGCCGATCACGGCAACCGTCTCGCCGGGCGCCACCTTGGCGGTATTGACCACCGCGCCGGTGCCGGTGGTGATGGCGCAGCCGATCAGCGCGGCGCGGTCCAGTGGCATGTCGCGCCGGATTGCCACGCAGGCGTGTTCGTGCACGAGCATCTGCTCGGCGAAGGCCGACAGGTTGGCGAACTGCGGCATCGGCTTGTGCTGGTACGCCAGACGCGGCTCATCGCCCTTGGACCGGCGGGTGTCGGGGGACTCGCACAGCGACAGGTGCCCGGTCAGGCAGTGCTCGCAGTGCCCGCAGTAGACCGACAGGCAGGTCACCACGTGGTCGCCCGGCTTGACCGTACGCACCTCCGAGCCCACCTGCTCGACCACGCCGGCGGCCTCATGGCCCAGCACCACCGGCGCCGGGTGCGGAAACACGCCGTCGACGAAATGGAGGTCGGAATGGCAGACGCCGACGGCGCGGGTGCGAATCAACACCTCGCGCGGGCCGGGCTTGGCGATGGCGATGTCCTCAATACTGAGGGGTTGGCCGGGACGATGGAATACCGCAGCTTTCATGGCTGAACCTCTAAATGCGATGGGACGGACAAACAGGCGGGCATGCCAGAAGAGATGCCGGAAGGACGCCCGCCCACGGATCTGGACGTTACAGCGGTGCGACGGCGTCACCCCTCCCCGGTACGGGGGGGGGTGGCGGTGCAGCAGGACGGCGGGGACTACGGAGCAGGCTGACGGCTGCCGGATGGCTTGCCGCCGGCGGGCGCATCGGCGGCGAGGTCGCGCAGCAGGGCCACCGCCTCGTCGCGCCCGCTCACGCCCAGTTTCATGAAGATATTCTTGAGGTGCCACTTCACCGTCTCGGGCGAGACCGCCAGCGTGCGCGCCACCATCTTGTTCGACATCGCCTGGGAGATCAAGGTCAGCACCTCGGTCTCGCGTTCGCTCAGGGCCTTGATCGGCGCCGAGCGGCGGGCCGGCGCGGCCGGCGCCTGGCGCTCGCGCCAGCGGCCCGACGCCTCGAGCAGCCGCTTCGTATAAAACGCCAGTACGGGGTCGAGCGTGCCTTCGGCCAGCACCGTGCGCAGCAGCGTGACGCCGCCCGAGGTGGCATCGAGCAGACTGCGCAGCAGGCCCAGCCGGTGGCCAAGACGGAGCGCCTCGACCAGATGTTCGCGCGCGGCACGGCCATTGCCCCGGCCGTTCTCGGCCACCGCGCATTGCATATGGACGATGGCGCCATGCCGGCCGCGCGACGCCAGCACCGGGCTGGAGAGCATCGGCTGGAGCCGGGCCAGCGCCCCGTCGAAATCATGTCGATGCAGGCACAGGCCGATGCAGGCCAGCTGCGCGTGCGCCGCAATCTCCCATACATCGGTCCGGCCCGCGTTGACGGCGGCCAGCTTGCGCACGCGCTCGATGGTTGCCTCGGCCAGATCGGTCTCGCCTTCGCGCAACTGCCAGCGCGAGCGCACGTTGAGCGCCATTACCAGCAGGCGGTCGAGGTTGTTGCGCACCGCGTAGTCCTCCAGGCGGTCCAGGCAGGCCGCGGCCTCCAGGCGCCGGCCCGCCACGCGGTGCGACAGCGACAGCATCAGCAGCGCGCGCAGCGTGGCATCCGGCACCGACACGGTTTCCAGCTGGCCGATCCACCGCTCCAGCAGCGTGCAGACGGCGTCGATCTCGTTGAGTTCGTAGAACGTCTCGCTCAGCAGCACCGCTGCCATGTGCGCCACGCCGACGTACTCGGAACCAAGCTGGTCGGCCTCGTGCAGCACCTGCCGGAACACGGGCTCGGCCTGCAGCATCCTGCCTTCGATCGACAGGCTCAGGCCGGACAGGCATCGCCCGATCAGGTTGCTGAGCATGCCGCCGCCGCCATGATGCGTGCCATCGGCCAGGATCTGGCGGGCGCGCTCGTACTCACCACGGTGCATGTGCAGCCAGCCCAGCACGTTGGCGCGCGAGGTCAGCACGAAATCGTCGGCATCGGGCGGCGCGGCTTCCAGCTCGGGCAGCAGGGCCACGGCCGCGCCGATATCGTCGCGCATCAGCGCCATGGCGCCGCGCAGCACGATGACCGAGAAGCGCTCGCGGGCGCCCAGCGCGGCGGCCTGCGCCTCCAGCCGGGGGATGGCCCGCGTGGTGGCGTCCAGCCTGAGCGAGCGCAAATCCACGTGGGCCTGCATCAGCTGCAGCGCGAAGCGCGACTCGATCTGCGCGACGGGCAGCAGGCGCAGCAGGCCGCTCAGCTGGCGGAAACTGCCGCGCGCGAGCAGCTCGGGCGCGCAGGTCTGGATGGCGTCGGCCGCCGCGCCGGCCTCGCCAGCCATCACCGCGTGCCGGACCGCCTCCTCCACCTGCCCGCGCTGCTCGAACCAGCGCCACGCCGCCGCGTGCAGCGCATGCTGCCGGGCCTGCGGCATGCGCGCCACGCGCGCCAGCAGCACCTCGCGCAACAGCGGGTGCAGCCGATACCAGCTTTCATGGTCGTGGCCGCTGACCTGGATGATGAACAGGTTGCTGCTGTCCAGCCGCACCAGCCGGGTGGTCATGCGCGCCACGGCGCGCGGCTCGCCCACCAGCGTGGCGCACAGCGGCGCGCAGAAGCGGCTGCAGATGGCCACGCAGGTCAGCAGCTCCTGGTCGTCCGTGCCGAGCTGGCGCAGCACCTCGTGCTCGAAATAGTCGGCAAAGGCGCTGGCGTCGCGCAGCGTGCTGGTGGAACCGGGGAAGAAGCCCGGCGTGCCGGTGCCTTGCTTGGCCTTGATGTCGAGCGCAAACAGCTGCAGGCCGGCGATCCAGCCATCGGTCAGCTCGTGCAGGCGGCGCGCGTCACGCGGCGAGATCTCGCCGAGTTGATCGCGCAGGTAGGCTTCGGACTCCTCGGGGCTGAAGCGCAGGTCGCGCAGGTCCAGCGTGGCCACCAGCCCCTGCGAATCCAGGCGCGCCAGCGAGAGCGGCAACGCGGCGCGCGAACAGAGCACGATGTGCAGGTGCGGCGGCGCATAGTCGAACAGCCATTGCAGCATCTGCCAGATGCGGGCGTCCTCGAGGAGGTGCACATCGTCCAGGATCAGCACGAGGTCGCGCGGCTGCGCGGCGATAGCCTCGATCAGCGTGACCACCCAGTGCTCGATGGCCGAGGCATCGCTGCCGTCGCCCACCAGGGTCGCCGCGTCGCGGACGATTTCGGCATCGATCAGGCCGATGCTGGCGAGCAGGCAATCGAAGAAGCGGGCCGGATCGTCGTCCTCCTCGGACAAGGACAGCCACGCCACCTCGAAGCCGAGCGACACCAGCGACTGGCGCCAGCTGACCAGCGCGGACGTCTTGCCGCACCCAGCCGGCCCCTGCACGATTACGCAACGCTTGTGCCGCGCTTCGAGCAGGCGCGCCGCGAGGACCTCCCGCGCCAGCGGGCGGCGGGCGGGCCGTGGCGGTACCAGCTTGGTACCGGCGATGGGCTCGAAGTTGCGCGCGGAAGCCTCCGACAATGGCTTCGGCGCCGGGTCATACGAAGACATGTCGTCGATTGTGCCGGGCTCGTCACCCAGGCAGGATTCTGCGCGATGGGAACCCCGCATTATAGAGACGCGGCAGCATGCGGACCATCGGGGTCAGTCTGGAGGCCGCACCGCGCCTGGGTTTCCGGCGCGCGTGGGGGGCCGGGCCTCCCCAACGTCCACCCGGACCGGGTGGGTCGTGACGCGCACGCGCCGTGCATGATGGCGTCGGCGGCAGGGACCCCCTTCCCGCCACAGCGCCAAAACACGATGCGCGGCCCGACCGCGCCGACCAGGAGACAGAATGTTCAAGAAGACCTGCATGCTCGTGCTGGCATGCCTCGCCCAGGCCGCGGCCGCGCAGTCGCCCTACCCCAACCGCCCGATCACCTTCGTCCTGCCATTCACCCCGGGCGGCGCCGCCGACATCGTCTCCCGCGCGCTCGCCGACGACATGGGCAAGCGCCTAGGCCAGCCGGTCATCGTCGAGAACCGCCCGGGCGCGTCCGGCATGATCGGCACGAATGTGGTGGCCAAGGCACCTGCCGATGGCTACACGGTCAGCATCACGCTGACCCAGGCGATTCTCAACAATCAGTTCCTGTATACGAAGCTGCCATACGACACCCGCAAGGAACTGGCCTTCGTCACCGAGATCTGCACCGCCGGCGTGCTGCTGGTGGCCAGCCCGCACGTGCCGGCCAAGGACGTGAAGGAGCTGCTGGACTGGACCGCGCACCACCGCGCCAGCTTCGGCTCGTGGGGGGTAGGGTCCTACGGCCATCTGGTCAGCTCGCACCTGGCCCGCACGCGCAAGGCCGACATCACGCACGTGGCCTACAAGGGCGAGGCGCCGATGATCCAGGACCTCGTGGGCGGCCAGATCGACCTCGCCTTCGTCTCGGCCTTCGCCGCCAAGCCGTTCGTCGAGACGGGCAAGCTCAACGTGCTGGCGGTGGCGTCGGACCGCCGCCTGCCCGGCCTGCCCAACGTGCAGACGCTGGCCGAGGCCGGCCTGACCGACCCGGAGTTCCAGGTCACCGGCCGCGTGGTGATGATGGTGCCGGCCAACACGCCCGCCCCGGTCGTCGAAAAGCTGGAAAGTGCCGCACGCGCCGCGATTGCCTCCGAGCCGATCCGCACCCGCATGCGCGCCATCGCCATGGAGCCGATCGGCAACAGCAGCAAGCAGGCGCTGGCCAACTACGAGGCGATGTACCCGGTGCAACAGCGGCTGGTGGTGAGCACGGGCGCCCGGCTGGACTGACCCCCGCTACCTACCCGATGCGGGGGGGAGGGGGTGGGAGGGCCTGACCGTAACCTAGGCCCCTCCCTTCATCCAACGGTAGAAACACATGTTGTCTGGCATCAGGATCGTGGAAATCTGCGGTATCGGCCCGGGGCCGTTTTGCGCCATGCATCTGGCGGACCTCGGCGCGGATGTGATCGCAGTAGAACGCAGCCTGCCCGGCGAGAGCACGCCGCCCCCGGCAGGCAATGTGATCAACCGCGGCAAGCGCTCGGTCGTGGCCGACCTCAAGACGCCGGAAGGCCGCGAACTGGTGCTGCGCCTGATCGAGGACGCCGACGCGCTGATCGAAGGCATGCGCCCCGGCGTGATGGAGCGCCTGGGCCTGGGCCCCGATGTCTGCCACGCACGCAATCCCCGCCTGGTCTACGGCCGCATGACCGGCTGGGGCCAGTCCGGCCCGATGGCGCAGGCCGCGGGGCACGACAACAACTACATTTCGCTGTCCGGCGCGCTGTACTACAACGGCGGGCCGGTCGAGCCGCCCTCCTCCGCCATCACCGTGGTGGGCGATATCGGCGGCGGCGCGCTGTACCTGGCCATCGGCCTGCTGTCCGGCATCCTCAACGCGCGCGCTACCGGCAAGGGCACGGTGGTCGATGCGGCCATCGTGGACGGCTCGGCGCACATGCTGCAACTGCTGCTCGCCACGCAGTCCAAAGGCTTCGTCACCGGCCAGCGCGGCGACAACATCTTCGACAGCTCGCACTTCTACGCCACCTACCGCTGCGCGGACGGGCACTGCATCACGGTGGGGTCGATCGAGCCGCAGTTCTACGCGCTGCTGCTGGAAAAGCTCGGCGTGGCCGAGGATCCGCGCTTCGCACGGCAGTGGGACCGCAAGCGCTGGCCGGAACTGCACCGCCACTTCGCGGAACTGTTCGCCAGCCGCACCCGCGCCGAATGGCAAGCGCTGCTGGAGAACACGGACGTCTGCTTCGGCCCGGTGCTGAGCCCCGAGGAAGCAGCCAGGCACCCGCACAACGTGGCGCGTGGCGTCTACGTGGAGAGCGAAGGCCGGCTCCAGGCCGCGCCGGCGCCGCGCTTCGACGGCGAGGCGCGCAAGCCCGGCGCCATCCCGACGCATGGCCAGCATACGGCCGAGATCGCGGCAGGGCTGGCGCAAGGCGCCGCCAGCGTCTGGCGCTCTTCCGCCAAGGCCTGAGCGGAGCGTTGTCATGGCGAGTGCAACGCAACGCGGCGCCACGCCGCAACCGGCCGGCCGCCTCCAGCCGAAGCTGTCCGCGCTGATCGCGGAGGTACGCGCGGTGCGCGATGAACTGGACCGCACGCTGGCGCGGCATGGCATGCCCAGCCGTGACGCGGCGGCCTCGCGCGCGCGGTTGCTCGACCAGTGGATCCGGCAGGCACAGGGCCGGCGGCAGCTGGTCTGCCTCGCCTGCGGCGCGGAGCAGGGGCTGCTCCAGCAGGGGCACCTGGAAATCGGCCGGCGCACCGCCGCCGGTACCACGGACCGCGCCCTGCGCGCGCTGTACTGGGCCAGCGTGCAGCGCTGGAGCCGCGCGCCGGGCATCCGTCCGATGCGCGACGACACCCCGGCGACGTCTGCGGCAGCGCCATCGACATCGCCAGCCGTCGCGCCCGACATGTGCGGCGACTGCGACGACCTGCGCCAGGACATCCGCCGCTATACCCCGCATGCCGAACTGGCGCGGGACGGCGTCAACGAACCGCCCCGGCCCCATGGGGCGGCCGAATGCCGGTATCGCTGCGGCACCTGCGCCACGCAATGGGTGCGGCGCGTGCCGCCCTTCGAGCCGTTTGCTGTCTGGGCCGTGGTACCCGCCCGGCATGCGGCCCCGCTGTACCGCTGATGTTTTAAAGATTTTACGAACAGGCCCTCCATCGCTGGATGTCGGTTCCGGCGATGGCCTTTACTCCGACCCCAGGGTCGGATTTTTTTTGGGCGATGTTGGGAAAGACAGGGCGCGAAGGAGGTAAGGGTCTGCACGGATGGGTAGTGCGCAAATGCGACAGTCCGCCCATCCGGAGTGGGCAGGTTTCCGGGGCATCCGCGCTTTACTGTGCGTGCGCCGCGAAAGCGAACGCGCAACCAGCCAATGCGCTGGTTCCTAGAACGATAAGGAGACCCTCAAGCATGAAACGGAAGTTCATTACCCTGGCGGCGCTGGCCCCGCTCGCGATCACGGCCCATGCGCAGACGAGCGTCACGTTGTATGGCGTGGTCGATGGTTCCATCGAGTACGTCAACCGGGTCGCCACCTCGGCCGCCACGCCCAACCAGGGCGGCAGCCGCGTCGGCATGCCCTCCGTGGGCGGCCTGTCCGCCTCGCGCTGGGGCCTGCGTGGTGTGGAAGACCTCGGCGCCGGCACCCAGGCGCTGTTCGTGCTCGAAAGTGGCTTCCAGTGGGATAGCGGCGCCCTGCAGGGCGTGCCGCTGTTCAATCGCCAGTCGTTCGTCGGCCTGCAGAACGCCAACTTCGGCAAGCTGACGTTTGGCCGCCAGTACACCTCGTTCTTCGAGGGCATGGCCAACTTCGCGCCGATGCGCTTCGCCGCCACCTACGAGCCGGGCATCTGGTGGATGGGCCTGAACTACCGCGAAGACAACATGGCCAAGTACATCGGCAAGTGGGGCCCGATCCAGGCCGCCGCGCACTTCTCGTTCGGCACCGGCGTGGCCGTGCAGAACGCCGCCATCGCCCTGGCCAACGGCGGCGCCGGCGAGGTGCCGGGCAACTTCAAGGACAACACCGGCTACGGCGCCTCGCTGATGTACCTGAACGGCTCCGGCCTGGGCCTGTCGATTGCCGCCGACGAATGGCGTCCGGCGGCGCAGATCGGCGCGCCGGGCAAGATGACCAAGCTCGGCGCGGCGGGCCTCTACAACACCGGCCCGTTCAAGTTCACGCTCGGCTATCGCTACAACAAGGGCGAGTTCGCCAGCGGCGCCACGCTGCTGCGTGACGACTACTGGTGGGCGGGCGTGAACTACCAGGCCACGCCGGCCTGGGGCCTCTCGCTGGCCTACTACTACGCGGACGTTAAGGGCGCGCGCGCCACGGCTACGGCGGCCGAGACCAATCCGCCCAATATGCAGCAGGTCACCTTCACCACCACCTACAACTTCAGCAAGCGCACCGACGTCTATATGTCGGTCGGCTACGCCCACAACGGCGGCCTGAGCTTCGACGGCCTGGCCACGGCCTACGCCTTCAAGTACCCGACCATGTCTGGCCAGCAGAACATGGTCGGCGTCACCATCGGCGTGCGCCAGATCTTCTGACCGGCCACCCCCGGCCACCCGTTCTTGGGGGGGACCCCCACCCCCCCGGGAACGGCATCATCCCTGACAGACCCCCACAGTCCCAAGGATGACGACCATGGCCAACGCCGTACCAGACGCCACCACGCCCCCCTTCCGTACGCTGCGGCATACCCGCAGCATCCTGTGCCGCGGCTACCTGCGCGACGATGGGCGCTACGACATCGAGGCCGAGATGCAGGACATCTCCGCCGTCGCCACCGAGCTGCCGTTCACCGACCTGCCCGCCGGCGGCCACCTGCACCGGATGCACCTGACCATGACCGTCGATGCCGGCATGGTGATCCACCACTTCGCCGCCCGTACCGAGACCGGCCCCACGCCTTACTGCGCCGAGATCAACGCCGCCTACGCCACCCTGATCGGGCTGCACATCGGCAAGGGCTTTCATCAGGCAGCCCGGCAACGGCTGGCCGGCGTGCGCGGCTGCACGCACCTGACCGACCTGCTCGGCCCGCTGGCCACCACGGCCATGCAGACCATGATGTCGATCCAGCGCGAGGAATCGCCCTGGCACACCAAGCTCCACGGGGATACGCCCCTGCCCCAGCCCTGGGTGCTGGGTACCTGCCACGCCTACCGCCTGGACGGCGAGGCCGCCCAGGTCATCTGGCCGATGCACCGCAGGGCGGCAGTGGTGCCGGAGACGACGGCGCAGGAGTGATGCACCATCCACATTTAGTGCCGACCCCGTCACATGACTCGCCTGCAATGAAGTTGTTATAATCGCCCGACTTCGAAAAACTCCGAATCCGCGCAACGCCCGCGGCTCCGTCCGCACAGCGCCATCCCGCAGTTTCCATGGCAGTCCACCGGACGGCGTCTGACAGGCCCCGCGGACCCGACAAGCGTGCCGAGGAAATCCGTGGCCGGTACTGAAATCGCAACGCCAGGCGCCCCGCTCGCGGGACCCGCCGTGTCATCGGGCAGCTCGTTCCACACGGCCATGCGCATCCTGCCCGCCTCCCAGCGGCAGGCCATGTTCGAGATCTACGCGTTTTGCCGCGCCGTGGACGATATTGCCGATGGCGACACCCAGCACGCCGACCGTCTGGCCGCGCTCGAGCAATGGCGCGCGGACATCGCCGCCTGCTACGCCGGCCGGGCGCCCGCCGCGCTGGAGCCGCTGAACGTGCAGATCCAGGCATTCCACCTCCAGCAGCAGGACTTCTGCGACGTCATCGACGGCATGATCATGGACGTGGTGGCGACCATCGTCGCACCGGACGCCGCCACGCTGGACACCTATTGCGACCGCGTGGCCAGCGCCGTGGGCCGGCTGGCCGTACGCGTGTTCGGCCTGGAAGAAGCGCCCGGCATTGCGCTGGCGCACCACCTGGGCCGCGCGCTGCAACTGACCAATATCCTGCGCGATATCGACGAGGACGCCGGCATCGGCCGCCTGTACCTGCCCGCCGAGGCGCTGGCCGCCGCCGGCATCCCGATCGGCACGCCGCACGCCGTGATCCATCACCCCGCCATCGGCACGGTCTGCCAGGGCCTCGCGCGGGAAGCCCAGGCCCACTACGACGCCTCCGCCGCCATCATGGCGCGCTGCCCGGCGCGCGTGGTGCGCTCGCCGCGCATCATGTTCGAGGTCTACCACGGCATTCTCACGCGCCTGCTGGCGCGTGGCTGGCAGCCGCCGCGCACGCGTGTGCGCGTGCCCAAGGCCAAGCTGGTGTGGATCCTGCTCCGGCATGCCATTGCCTGACCCGACACCCCTAATATGGAAGAGGAGGCGCGGCCGCTTGCCGCGCCATCCGTAGAGAGAGAAGTGCCCCCAGAATTGATGAACCAGGCCGCAACGATCACCCGCCCCGAATTCACCGCCACCGACGCGCTGGCTGCCAGCGTGAACCGGCTCGCCCAGCCTGCCCTGCCGGACCCGCTCGACGCCGGCATCGCCCATGCCGTGGATACCCTGCTCGCCCAGCAACAGGCCGATGGCCACTGGGTCTACGAGCTGGAAGCCGACGCCACCATCCCGGCCGAATACATCCTGATGGTGCATTACCTCGGCGAGCAGGCCGACCCGGTGCTCGAGGGCAAGATCGCCAACTACCTGCGCCGCATCCAGAACGCCGATGGCGGCTGGCCGCTGTTCCACGCCGGGGCCTCCGACATCAGCGCCAGCGTGAAGGGCTACTTCGCGCTCAAGATGGCCGGCGACGACCCCGAGGCCGCGCACATGCGCCGCGCACGGGCCGCCATCCACGGCATGGGCGGCGCCGAGGCGAGCAACGTCTTCACGCGCACCCTGCTGGCCCTGTACGGCGTGATGCCGTGGCAGGCCGTGCCGATGATGCCCGTGGAAATCATGCTGCTGCCGCAGTGGTTCCCGTTCCATCTCTCCAAGGTCTCGTACTGGGCGCGCACGGTGATCGTGCCGCTGCTGGTGCTGAACAGCCTGCGTCCGCGGGCGCGCAACCCGCGCAAGATCGGCATCGACGAACTGTTCCTGCGCCCGGCCCAGTCGACCCGGCTGCCGGCGCGCGCGCCGCACCAGAGCCCGCTCTGGGTGGGCGTGTTCCGCGCGCTGGACGCCGTGGTGCGCGTGGCCGAGCCGCTGTTCCCGCGCAGCCTGCGCGCGCGGGCCATCGAGCGCGCCCGCACGTTCACCGTGGAGCGCCTGAACGGCGAAGACGGCCTCGGCGCCATCTTCCCGGCGATGGTCAATTCGGTGCTGATGTTCGATGTGCTCGGCGTGCCCGCGAGCGATCCGGACCGCGCCATCGCGCGCCGTTCCATCGACAAGCTGCTGGTCGTCCGCGACGATGAAGCCTATTGCCAGCCCTGCCTGTCGCCGGTCTGGGACACCTCGCTGGCCAGCCACGCGCTGCTGGAAGTGGGCGAGCCGCGCGCCATCGCCGCCGCCGCGCGCGGCCTGGACTGGCTGGTGCCGCTGCAGGAACTGAACCTCAAGGGCGACTGGATCGTGCGCCGCCCGGACGTGCGGCCCGGCGGCTGGGCCTTCCAGTACGCCAATGCCCACTACCCGGACGTGGACGACACCGCCGTGGTGGCCGCCGCAATGGACCGCGCCGACAAGGGCGACCGGACCGACCGCTACAAGACCGCCGTGGCGCGTGCCTGCGAGTGGGTCGTCGGCATGCAGAGCAGCAACGGCGGCTGGGGCGCCTTCGAGCCCGAGAACACCCATCTCTACCTGAACAACATCCCGTTCGCCGACCACGGCGCGCTGCTGGACCCGCCCACCGCCGATGTCTCGGCGCGCTGCCTGGCCATGCTCTGCCAGCTCGGCCAGATGCCGGCCAACAGCGAGCCCGCCGCGCGCGCGCTGCGTTACCTGCTGGACGAGCAGGAAGCGGACGGCAGCTGGTTTGGCCGCTGGGGCACCAACTATATCTATGGCACGTGGAGCGCGCTGTGCGGCCTGAACGCCGCCGGCATCGGCGCCAACGCGCCCGAGGTGCAGCGCGCGGCCAGGTGGCTGCTGTCGATCCAGAACCCGGACGGCGGCTGGGGCGAGTCCGGCGACAGCTACAAGCTCGACTATCGCGGTTACGAGCGCGCGCCGAGCACGGCGTCGCAGACCGCCTGGGCCATGCTGGGCCTGATGGCGGCCGGCGCCGGCGACCACCCGGCCGTGGTGCGCGGCGTGGAGTTCCTGCTGCGCACGCAGGCCAGCCATGGTTTCTGGGATGAGCCGTATTTCACGGCCGTGGGCTTCCCGCGCGTGTTCTACCTGCGCTACCACGGCTACGCGCGCTTCTTCCCGCTGTGGGCGCTGGCGCGCTTCCGCAACCTGCTGCGCGAGGGTAACCACGCCGTGGCGTGGGGCCTGTGAGCCCCGCCCACGCCCCGGTGCTGGCGGTGAGCGGCATGCGCTTCGAGGCGCAGATCGCCGCCGGCCCCGGTATCGAAACGCTGTACGGCCGCCGTGACGCCGCGCTGGCGCGGGCGCTGGACCAGGCCTTGAAGGATGGCCGCGCGGGCGGCTTCGCCGGCGTGATCAGCTTTGGCGTGGCGGGCGGGCTCGACCCGACGCTGCCGCCGGGCACGGTCATCGTGGCCACCGGCGTGCGCGCCGGCGCCGAATCGTTCCGCACCGACCCGTTCTGGAGTGCCGCGCTACGCCGCGCGCTGCCGCAGGCGGTGCCCGGCCTGCTGGCCGGCGCCGACACCGCCGTGACCACCGTGGCGGACAAGGCCGCGCTGCATGGCCTGCACGGCGCGCTGGCGGTGGACATGGAATCGCACATCGCCGCCCGTGCCGCCCAGGCGCACGGCCTGCCCTTCACCGCGCTGCGCGTGGTGGTGGACCCGGCCGACCGCCCCGTGCCACCGCTGGCCGTGGCCGGCATGGGCGCCGATGGCAGCACCGATATCGGCGCCATCATCATCGGCCTGCTCAAGGCCCCCCATCACCTGCCGGGCCTGCTGCGCCTGGGCCAGGACGCCGCGGCAGCCCGCCGCGCGCTGCAAGCCGCCCGCCGGGCGCTGGGCGAGGAATTCGGCTTGCCTGCCTCGGCGCTGGCGTAGTACTCGTCCTAACCGGCAAACCGGCAAACCGGCTCACCCAAACTTGCGCGCCGCATCGCGCGCAAGGCCCGAGCCAATCCCGCCGAACAGATCCCCTTCCACGCGCTTGGCGCCCGGCAGCAGTTCCGCCAGGCGCTGGCGCAGCAGTGGCACGCTGCTGGAGCCGCCAGTGAACAGGATCGTATCGACCTGCTCCGCCGTGACGCCGGCCGTATCCAGCATGTGGCGTACCGTGCTCTCGGTCTTGGTCACCAGCTTGGCGATGGCACCATCGAAATCATCGCGCGTAATCAGCAACTGGGTGTCCGGGGCGATGCGGTGCAGGTCTACCCAGGTCTTTTCTTCCTCGGACAGCGCGATCTTGGCCGCCTCCACCTGGATGGCGAGCCAGTGGCCGGCGCGGTCCTTGATCAGGCGGATCAGGCGGTCCAGCTTCTCGGTCTCGGCGGCGTCGCGGTAGTTGTCCATCACCAGCGACCACGCCTTGCGCGTGTAGAGCAGGTTGATGGTGTGCCAGCTCGCCAGATCGAAATACTGGCTCGACGGCATTTCCTTGCCGTTGCGCAGCTGGCTGCCCAGCCCCAGCAGCGGCATGGCGCTGGCCAGGCTCAGTGCGCGGTCGAAGTCGGTCCCGCCGATATGGACACCGCCGTTGGCCAGGATGTCGGCCTTGCGGTCGAGCTTCCTGGCGCGGTCCGGCGACAGCCGCACCAGCGAAAAGTCGGAGGTACCGCCGCCGATGTCGGCCACCATCACCAGTTCCTCGCCCGAGATGCCCGCTTCGTAGTCGAACGCGGCAGCAATCGGCTCGTACTGGAACGCGATGTCCTGGAAGCCCGCCGCGCGGGCAATCTCGCCCAGCGTGTCCTCGGCCAACTGGTCGGCCTTGGGGTCTTCGTCGATAAAGAACACCGGCCGGCCCAGCACCGCCTTGGTGAACGTGGTGCCGGCGGCCTGTTCGGCGCGGCGTTTCAGTTCGCCGATGAAATGGGCCAGCAGCTGGCGGAAGGGCATGGCCTGGCCCATGACCTCGGTGCTGTCGTCCATCATCGACGTGCCGAGCAGGCTCTTGAGCGAGCGCATCAGCCGGCCCTCGTAGCCGGCCAGGTAGTCGCCCAGCGCGGCGCGCCCGTAGCTGACCAGCGGGTCCTCTGCGTGGAAGAAGATCACCGACGGCAGCGTGGTCTTGCCATCTTCCAGCGGCAACAGCACCGGCTGGTGGGGGCGCAGCCAGCCAACCGTGGAGTTGGAGGTGCCGAAGTCGAGACCGCAAGCGTGGGACATTGTTCTGCCTACCTTTGAATTCTGGGCCGCTATTGTAGTGGAGCCGGGCGACCCGGGCAGACGCAATGGCCATGCCCACCCCCTCGTCAATGCCGGCTTGACACCGCCCGCCGCGTCCTCCTATCCTTCGCGTGTTCCTTCTTTAAGATCATTGTTCTATCTTACAGAACATTTCTTAGAGACCATCAGGACATACGAAAACCGCAGGAGACACCCGCATGTTCCGTTCCGCCCCGATCCGTTCCCGCCTTCCTTCCCGCCTTCCTTCCCGCCCTACATTGCCGGCCTGCGCGCTGGTGGCCGCCCTGCTGGCGGCGCCGCTGCTGACCAGCGCCCCCGCCGCACAGGCCGCCGATGCCTGGCCCAGCCAGCCCGTGCGGCTGGTGGTGCCGTTTCCGCCGGCTGGCGGCACGGACGTGCTGTCGCGCCTCGTCTTCAACAAGGTCGGGGCAGCCGCCCACTGGACCGTGGTGGTCGAGAACCGCGCCGGCGCCGGCGGCAATATCGGGCTGGACACGGTGGCCAAGGCCCGCGCGGACGGCTACACGGTGGGCATGGGCCAGACCGCCAACCTCGCCATCAATCCGTCGCTCTATCCCAAGATGCCGTACGACGCCGTGCGCGACTTCACGCCCGTGGTGCTGGTATCCGCCCAGCCGGTGGTGGTGATCGTGCGGCAGGATGCGCCGTTCAAGACGCTGGCCGATCTGGTGGCGGCGGGCAAGGCCAAGCAGCTGTCGATGGCGTCCGCCGGCACCGGCACGGTGGGCCACCTGACCGGCGAAATGTTCCAGCGCCGCGCCGGCATCAAGGCGCTGCACGTGCCGTATAAGGGCGCCTCCCCGGCGCTGACCGACCTGATGGGCGGCCAGACCGACTTCTACTTCGCCACGCCGCCCATCGCCCTGCCGATGCTCAAGGCCGGCAAGCTGCGCGCGCTGGCCGTGACCTCCGCCAAGCGCCTGCCGCTGCTGCCCAACGTGCCCACCGTGGCCGAACAGGGCTACGCCGGCTTCCAGGCCGAGGACTGGAAGGCCCTCGTGGCGCCCGCCGGCACGCCCGCCGAGGTGGTGCAGCGCCTCAACGCCGAGGTGAACAAGGCCCTGAAGGACCCGGACACCGTGGCCAGGCTGCGCGAGGAAGGCAGCGAGCCGCGCGGCGGCAGCCCCGCCGACCTGGCCAGCGTCATCAAGGCCGAGAACACGCGCTGGGGCACCATCGTGCGTGAGTCCGGCGCCAAGGCTGAGTAATCTTTTCAAGGCAGGACCCGTCATGCAACCGCAATCCCAACCGCAGCCGCAGCCGCAGCCGCAGCCGCAACCGCAACCGCAACCCGTCAAGCCGCTCCGCAACATCCGCGTGCTCGACCTCACCAACGTGCTGGCCGGCCCGTTCTGCTGCCATCAGCTGGCGCACATGGGCGCGGAGGTGATCAAGGTGGAGACGCCGGGCACCGGCGACCTCGCGCGCCAGCTTGGCGCCGATGCCGACCTGAACCAGCGGCTGATGGGCGTGTCATTCCTCGCCCAGAACCCGGGCAAGCGCTCGATCACGCTCAACCTCAAGCACGCGCGCGGCAAGGAGGTGTTCCGCAAGCTCGTGGCCAGCGCCGATGTGCTGGTCGAGAACTTCCGGCCCGGCGTGATGAAGCGGCTCGGCCTTGGCCATGAAGACCTGAAGGCTGTGAATCCGCGCCTGATCTACTGCGCGATCTCGGGCTTCGGCCAGGACGGCCCGCTCTCGGACCTGCCCGCCTACGACCAGATCATCCAGGGCATGTCGGGCGTGATGAGCATCACCGGCGACCCCGAAACCGCGCCGTACCGCGTGGGCTATCCGGTCTCCGACACCATCGGCGGCATCACGGCGGCCTTCGCCATCGCGGCGTCGCTGGCGGACACCACGCGCACCGAGGGCTATTTCCTCGATGTGTCGATGCTGGAAGCCACGCTCGCCACGATGGGCTGGGTGGTCTCCAACCACCTGATCGCCGGCAAGGCGCCCTCGCCGATGGGCAACGAGAACATGACGGCCAGCCCGTCCGGCACGTTCCGCACCGGCGACGGCCTGCTCAACATCGCCGCGAACAAGCAGGAGCAGTTCGAAGCCGTGTGCCGCGTGCTGGGCCGCCCCGAGCTGGCCACCGATGCGCGCTTCGCGCAGCGCCAGGCGCGGCTGACCAACCGCCGCGCGCTGACGGAGGCGCTGGAAGCGGAACTCGCCCGCGAGCCCGCCACGGTCTGGTGGCAACGGCTGAACGAGGCCGGCGTGCCGGCCGGGCCGGTGCTTAACGTGCCGGACACCCTCGCCCATCCGCAGGTGCGTGACCGCGGCATGGTCGGCCATTTCCCCGATGTGCCCGGCGTGGGCCGCGACATCCGGCTGGTGCGCACCGGCTTCAAGGTCAACGGGCAGGCGCCCGCCGTGGACACCCCGCCGCCCGAACTGGGCCAGCACACCCGCGACATCCTCGTCGAACTCGGCTACGCCGACGCCGACATCGACACCCTGAAACAGGAGCGCGCGCTATGAGCGACAAGACGACCGACGCCGGCCAGCAGGCCTCGCAGGACTGGTGGCATACCGAAATCATCGACATGAAGCCGGGCGAGATCCGCTATCGCGGCTACCCGATCGAACAGCTGATCGGCAATGTCTCGTTCGCCCAGATGATCTGGCTGATGCTGCGCGGCGAGCTGCCGGGGCCGGGCCAGGGCGAATTGCTCGACGCCGCGCTGATGGCGGCGGTGGACCATGGCCCGCAGGCGCCGAGCATCGCGATTGCGCGCATGGCCGCCACCTGCGGCGTGGGGCTGAACAACGCGATGGCGTCGGCCGTGAACGTGCTGGGCGACGTGCACGGCGGCGCCGGCGAGCAGGCGGTGGAGTTGTATCAGGACGTGGCGCAGCGCGAGGATGCCGGCGCCACGCGTGAAGAAGCCGTAGCGGCGGCGCTGCAAGCCTACCGGGAGCTGCGCGGCAAGTTTGTGTCCGGATTCGGGCACCGCTTCCATCCGCTCGACCCGCGTGCGCCGCGCCTGCTGGCGCTGGTGGATCAGGCGGCGGCTGCCGGCGTGGTCTCCGGCCGCTACGCGGGCATCGCCCGCGCGGTGGAGCAGGCGCTCGGCGCGGGCCGGGAGAAGCCGATTCCGATGAATATCGACGGCGCCACGGCAGTGATCTACGCCGAACTGGGCTTCCCGGCCCCGCTCGCGCGCGGCCTGTTCTGCCTGTCGCGCTCGGTCGGCATCCTCTCCCACGCCTGGGAACAAACCCAGCAAGGCGGCCGCAACAAGGGCCCCATCCCCCGCCAGTTCATCTGGACGTACGACGGCGTGCCGCAGCGGGATGTGCCGGGCGCGCAATAACGCCAGGAAGCCGCCTCAGCGGATCTCCGGATAGTGCGTCTCCCCTGCCGCCGCCAGCGGCAGGCTGTCGTACGCCGGCACGTCTGGCACGACGAAGCGCTGCACCACCACCGCCTCAAGCAGGGCCACGTAGCGGGCGTCCTCGTGCAGGCTGCACAGCTTGTCCACGAGCCGCTCCCGGTCCGGCGCCGGCAGGGTCTCGGCGGCCACCAGTAGCGGGATCGGCGTCCACGGCGTGACGGCGATGGTGTCCACCCCGGCCAGCCACGCCGGCTCATGCTTTCGTACGAGTTCGAGGAAATAGCTGTCGAGGGCGGTCACGTCGATCTGCCGACCCTGCAGCGCCTCCAGCACACGCGGCGGCGTGTCCAGCGGGCCGACCGAGGCCGCGTACAGCGCCCGGCCCGCCTCCCCCGCATGCTGGGCCAGCAGCAGCCGCGCCGCCTGATAGCCCGACTGAGAATGCGGCACCATCCAGCCAAAGCGCTGCCCGAAGGTATCGGGCAGGCTGCGCCAGCCGCATTCGCGCCGCACCAGCAGTTCGCTCCGATAGCGCGGCAGCCCGTCGTACTCCGGCACCGCCGGCACCGGCGCCGCCAGCGGCACCACGGGCGCCACGTGCTCGGCGAACGGCAGCCCGCACATGAAGCCGCACACGAGGTCGCGCCGCTGCCACAGCGCCTTCAGGGAGGCCGGCCAGGCGTGCGGAATCACGCGCACCGGCCAGTCGAGATCCGCAAAGACCTGCGCGAACAGCCGCTGCCATGCCTCGGCCACTGCCGGCGTGGCGTTGTACATGCGCGTCGAGGCAACGCCGTGCGCCATCTCAGGCAAACCGCAGCGTCTGGCCGAGCCCCAGCGCCCGCGCCTTGGTCAGCATGGCGTGGCCGAGGGCGATGTCCGTGGTGGACAGCCCGCGGTGCCAGAACAGGATGGTCTCGTCGTCACGCTCGCGGCCCGGCTTCAGCCCGGCCACGATCTGGCCCAGCTCGGCGTGGAGGTTTTCCTCGTTCAGCCGCCCGCTGTCCACGTGCTGGCGCAGCGCGCCGAACGGCAGCCCCTTGCGGCACTGGCCCCAGTCGTCCACCACCATCTTGCTCATGATGTCGGTCAGGGACAGTTCCACCGCGCTCATCGTGCCGTACGGAATCACCAGCGCGCCGGGCTTGATCCATTCGGTCAGCAGCATCGGCGTGGGCGCCGGCAGGCGGGAGGCTTCCACGATGATGTCCGCCCCGCGCACGCAGGACTCCCAGTCGTCGGTCACGATCACCGGCTTGCCGAGGTCGCGCGTCAGCCGCGTGGCAAAGGCGTCGCGGCTCTCGGGCCGGCGCGAATGCACGCGGATTTCGTCGAAATCGAAGATCGAATCGAGCAACCGCACGTTCCAGTACGAAGTCCCGCGCGCGCCCACATGGCCGAGGATCTTGCTGCCCTTGCGCGCCAGATGCCGGGCGCCGAGCGCCGTCACGGCGCCGGTGCGCATGTCGGTGATGGCCGTGGCGTCGATCACGGCCAGCGGCACGCCGTTGTCCGGGTCGAACAGGTTCAGCAGCGCCATTTCCGAGGGCAGGCCCTGCTTGTAGTTATCGACATAGTCCGAAACCACCTTCACCCCGGCCACGTGCAGCGGCTTGATAAAGCCGCGCAGCACGTTGAAATGGCCCTTGTCCGACGACTCCGGCACCAGGTGCACGCGCGGCTCGATCACGGTCTCGCGGCGGCCCTGCGCGGCCAGCGCGCCTTCCACCGCCGCCAGGATCTCGGCATCGGTCAGCGCCAGTGCGGCCACGTCCGGCCCGTTCAGGTAGGTCAGGTACAGCTCTTTCACGGTGGTCTCCTTACTGCATCGGGGGAATGTTGGCGCGGTGCACGATGGCGCGCCACTTGAGCGTCTCGGCGGCGATGGTGCCGCCGAACGCCTGCGCGCTGTTGCCCACCGGCTCCAGGCCCAGCGCGTCGAGTTTTTCGCGCACGTCGGGCTGGCGCAGCACGGTGGCCACGCCGGCCTGCCATTTCTGGACGATGGCGTCCGGCGTGCCCTTGGGCGCCACCAGCCCGTACCAGGAGGTCACGTCGAAGCCCGGATAGCCCGATTCCGCCACGGTTGGCACGTTCGGCAGCTGTGGCAGGCGGCGCGGGCTGGCCACGGCCAGCGGCACCAGCTTGCCGGTGCGGATGTGCTGCAACACCGTGGAAATGCCCCCGAACATCATCTGCACCTGCCCGCCCAGCACGTCGTTGAGCGCGGGCGCCATGCCGTTGTAGGGCACGTGAACCGTCTTGATGCCGGCCTCCAGGTTCAGCAGCTCGCCCGCCAGATGCGCGCCGCTGCCGTTGCCCGGCGAGGAGAAATTGAGTTCGCCCGGATGGGCCCTGGCGTAGCTGACCAGCTCCTTCAGCGAGCGGGCCTGGACGGCCGGATTCACCACCAGCACGTTTGGCGACGCCGCGAGCATGGTCACCGGCACGAAGTCGCGCGTCTCATAGCCGAGTTTCGGGAACAGGATGGGATTCACGGTCAGGTTGCCGGCTGGGGCCAGCCCCAGCGTGTAGCCGTCCGGCGCGGCGCGGGCCACGGCCTCCATGCCGATATTGCCGGCAGCGCCGGGCTTGTTGTCCACCACGATGGATTTGCCCCATTGCTCGCCCAGCTTCTGGCCGATGAGGCGCGGCAGCGCGTCCGCCACGCCGCCGGCGGCGAATGGCACGATGATCCGCACCGGCTTGGCGGGATAGGTCGAATGGGTGTCTGGCTGTGCGCTGGCGGCCGTGGCCCATGACAGCGCTACCGGCAGCAGCCATGCCGCTGCCAGCCTGAAAAGATGACGATTCACTGCGGGCTCCCCGTGCTTTGCGATCTCGATACCGTCGCCGTGACAGCGCTTCCGGCTTGTCTTCGGCAGCAGCTTGTATAGACTGATCTTATCGATCCTGTCTGATACTGTATAGACAACTTTTTGCAGATCGAAAAGCGGTTTCCGCATAAGCGGCGCAATCCCCGCGTTGCGCCCCGCTGTGGCACACCGTTGGTGCGATGCGGCACAATGCGCGGGCATCGCCAGGGGTGGCCGGCGCCGCATTTCACCGAAGCGGACCGCGCGCACCATTACAGAGAGCCAGGAGCCTGCATGTCATCGACCCCCTCGTCGGCCACGCCGACGCCCGCCTTCCAGCGCATCAAGGACTATGTGCAGGGGGAAATCGAGGCCGGCACCTGGGGCGAGGGGGACGCCATCCCGCCCGAACTGCGGCTCGCCGCCCAGTTCGGCGTCTCGCGCATGACCGTGAACCGCGCGCTCAACGAGCTGGAGGCGGAGCAGGTGCTGGTGCGGCGCAAGGGCGCCGGCACCTTCGTGGCGCCGCAGCGCTACCAGGCCACCGTGGTAGAGATCCGCAGCATTGCCGAGGAGATCCGCGCGCGCGGCCACCGCCACCGCAGTGCGCTGTTCCGGCTGGAGCGCCAGCGCGCCACGCGGATGCTGGCCACGCAGTTCGGCGTGGCCGAGCGCAGCATGCTGTTCCATTCGGTGATCCTGCACTACGAGAACGACGCGCCGATCCAGGTGGAAGACCGCTGGGTCAATCCGGCGCTGGCGCCCGGCTATATGGAAATCGACTTTGGCGCGGTCACGCCCAACGAGCACCTGATGCGGGTGGCGCCGCTACAGCGCGCCGAGTACCAGATCGAGGCGCAGCTACCCACGGCCGAGGTGGCGGAGATGCTGGCCATTGGCGAGGCAGAACCGGCGCTGGTGCTGCGCCGGCGCACGTTCTCGCGTGACGCGGTGGCTTCGCTGGTGGTGCTGTGGCACCCGGGCAAGCGGTATCGCTTCGGGGGGGCGCTGGGGTAGGCCGGCCTAGGCGGCGGTGGCGCAGTCCATCGGGGCTGGCGCGCCGTCCTGCGCTTCGTCCTGCGCGTCGTCCCGCGCTTCCGGTTTCTCGTCGATCACCATGCTCGACCCCAGCACGAACTGGTCGCGGCCCCGCTGCTTGGCCATGTAGAGCGCGCGGTCGGCTTCGGAAAACAGGTTGCGCCACAGCGACTCGCGGCTCGTGGCGCCGCCATGCAGCTGCGCCACGCCGATGCTGACGCTGGCGTGCCCGCCCCGCCCCGGCAACTCGATCGCGCGCACCTTGCGCAGGATGCGGTTGGCCAGCGCCGTGGCCTGGTGTTCGTCCGTGTGCGGGCAGAGGATGCAGAACTCCTCGCCACCGTAGCGTGCGGCGATGTCCGAGGCGCGGCGCGAGTTGTCCAGCGCGGCGGCAATCTCGCGCAGCACGTTGTCGCCGGCGTGGTGGCCGTGGGTGTCGTTGACCTGCTTGAAGTGGTCCACGTCGATGACGAGGCAGGACAGCGCCTCGCGCTCGCGCTGCCAGCGCGCCACCAGTCCCATGGCGGTCATGTCCAGCGCGCCACGGTTCAGCAGGCCGGTCAGTGCATCGACCCGCGCCCCGCTCTCGTTGCGGGCGATGATCTGCTCCATCGCCATCAGGCTGAAGCCGAACAGGCCCAGCAGCACCGCCACCAGCGGCGCGAGCGGCCAGACCGACGAGGCGGTCTGGGCGAAGAACGGCACCATCGCCTGGCTATGGAACGAGCCCGCCTGCCCCAGCGCCGCCACCTGGGAGCCCAGCAGCACCAGATGGGAGGCCAGCACCAGCGGCCCGCCGATGCTGGTACGGCCGCGCGCGCTGCGCAGCAGGGTGATGAGGGTGGTGAACGAGGTCATGGCCAGCACGCCGTAGCCGATGGCGTGGATCAGCATCGGGCCGTCCGCCAGCCCGCTCATCAGCACCATCAGGACCATCACCACGGCGCCGGTGGCGCGCAGCAGGTTGGCGCGATCGGGCAGGCCGTAATAGACCCGCACGCCGCGATAGATGGCCAGCCGGCCGACAATATAGGCCCCCGCGCCAAGCGCGCCGAGATGGAGCGACCCGGCGCCCACGCTGGCCGCCACGACCAGCCCGGCGCCGGAGGCGATGACATGGCCGCTCGCCCAGAGCCGCCCGGCCTCGTTGGCGCGCAGCGCAAGCACCAGCCCCGCCGCCATCACCAGCGTGCTGGAGAACACCACCATCATGACGACCAGAATGGTCTGCTGGGCCAGGTGCACGGATTCAACATCCTCTAAAGCTACCGGGGGCGGCTGCCGTTATTGCGGTTTACCCTGATCCTGGCCGCAGGATGCCCGCTGATAACGGGAATTGCGACCGGAGAGGCGCATCATAGCCCGTGCATGGCTTGCGGCGGCACCCCCGTTAAGCCGGGTTAGCGCGCACGCAACGTTTTGAAATTACTACGGAAATCCGTGCGGATCAGTCTTCGTCAGATAGGTCGTTCTGCCCTGCGGGAACCACCGGGGTGGCAGGCGCCGGCTGGACTTCCGGGAAGGTGCCGCCGAGCGCCGCCGTAAGCTGGCGCGCAGCGGCGAGCACCTGGTCGCGGAAGGCTTCGGAGAAGCGCGGGGTCGGGCAGGTCAGCGTCAGCGCGCCCTTCAGTTCGCCGGCCGGGCCAAACACCGGCGCGGAGACCCCGGCGATGTCCGGGCTGCGGTCGCCCACCATCGCAATCACCCCTTCCTCGCGGATGCGCTGGTAGATCTCGCCCCGTGCGCCCGAGAACGCCCGCAGCACGCGGCCACCGGCGCCACGGTTGCGCGGCAGGAGATCGCCGGCGCGGATGTGGTCGCGCACGGGCTGGGGGGAATCCACGCGATAGAGGCACAGGCGGTGCTCGCCCTGCTCCACGTGGAAGGCGGCGGACTCCCGCGTGTCGCGCACCAGCTCGCGCAGCGCGGGCATCACCACCTGCTCCAGCGAGAAAGACGCCGCGTAGACCGCGTTGAGCCGGGCGACTTCCGGGCCGAGCCCATAGCGGCCATCGGCCTGCCGCTGCACCAGCCGGGCATGCTCCAGCGAGGCCAGCAGCCGCAGCAGCGTGCTCTTATATAGACCGCTGCGGTGCGCCAGTTCGGCCAGGCCCAGCGCGGTGTCCCCTTCCCGGAACACCGAGAGCACGAACAGCGCCCGGTCCACGGCCACGGCGCCGCCTGCGGCACCATGCTTGTCGGCTTCGGAGAGTTGGGCGGCTTTACGTGGCATGGCGGGACGGCGGGCGGCCGGTTGGAATGGGCGTCCACCGTATAGAACGGCCCGTGGCTTGTCAATCCGCCCGAGCCGGGCCTCTCAGCCCCGTTCGCAGCAATAGGCGGCCGTGGTGTAGGGGAACGCCACCACCGCCTGGCCACGCAGCGCCGGGGCGGTGGCGATGACCTCGTGCAGCTGGGCGCGCACCGCGTCCTGCTGCGCCGGGGGCAGCGAGGCGATGAAGCTGACCGACATCACGCGGTCCACGATGACCTGCTCGGGCGCGCCGGTGTGGGTGTAGGGGAATTCCGTCAGGCGCAGCGGCCCGAAGCCCTCGGCGGGAAAGACCCGCTTCCAGTCGCCCCGGTAGTAGCGCGGTGCATCGGCTTCGAACGGGGTCATGATGGCCGTGAGCCGGGCCACCCAGTCGACCGATTCATCGCGCACGTTCCACACCAGCCCGAGCTTGCCGCCGGGACGCAGCACGCGGCGGATCTCGGCCATGGCGGCGGGGTTGGCGAACCAGTGGAAAGCCTGCGCGCAGACCACAGCGTCCACGCTGGCGTCGGGCAGCGGGATGGCTTCGGCGGTGCCGGCCAGCACGGTGGCGTCTGGCAGCTTGGCGGCCAGCTGGGCGCGCATCTCGGCCACCGGCTCCACGGCCACCACGCTGGCGCCGGTGGCGGCCAACAGGCGGGTGAACTTGCCGGTGCCGGCGCCGAGGTCGACCACCGACCTGCCCGGGGCGAGCCCCAGGGTGTCGCGCAGCCAGTGCGTCAGTTCGGCGGGATATTCGGGACGCCCACGGGCGTAGGTATCGGCCTGGGCGGAAAAGCCCTGGGCGGCGGCATTGTGGATGGCGGTCATGGGGGCTCCGGACGAGACCACGTACCTTACTCCGCCCCTGCCCACCGGGCAACCCGCCCCTTCCTCAGTGCTGCATGCCCCAGCGCCGCACCGTCACGCGTTCCAGCGTGGTGAAGACCAGCCCCTCCACCGCCAGCCCGATCAGGATCACCGTGGCGAGGCCCGCGAACACGCGGTCCGTGTACAGCTCGTTGCGGTTCTGGAAGATGTACCAGCCCAGCCCGCCCTTGCCCGACGACGCGCCGAACACCAGTTCCGCCGCAATCAGCGTGCGCCAGGCAAAGGCCCAGCCGATCTTGAGCCCGGACAGCACGGCCGGCAGCGCCGCCGGCAGCAGGATCAGCACCACGTAGCGCAGGCCGCGCAGCCCGTAGTTACGCCCGGCCATGCGCAGCGTCTCGGGCACGCCGCGAAAGCCCGCGTAGGTGTTCAGCGCCAGCGGCCACAGCACCGAGTGGATCAGCACGAAGATCAGGCTCTTGCTGCCCAGGCCGAACCAGAGCAGCGCCAGCGGCAGCAGCGCGATGGCCGGCAGCGGGTTGAACATGGCGGTCAGCGTGTCCAGCAGGTCCCGCCCGAGCCGGGTGGAAACGGCCAGCGTGGTCAGCATGAAGGCCAGCGCAATGCCCGCCGCGTAGCCCTGCACCAGCACCGACAGCGACACCGCCGCCTTGCCCGGCAACTCGCCATTGGCGATGCCTTCGGCAAACGCCCGTGCCGTGGCCAGGAAGGTAGGCAGCAGCAGGTCGTTGTCCTGGATGCGGGCGAGGATTTCCCAGAGCACCGCCAGCGCCAGCAGGATCACCGCCTTGCGCACCCAGCCCTGCTGCCAGAGGCGGCGATGAAAGGGCAGCGGCCGCGACAGCGGCACGGCGGTGAACGGCTCGAGCGCCAGTTCGTATTCAGGGCGGATGGGGGTGTCGAGGGTGGTCATGATCGGTCGAAAAAGTTCGCTGGGCCTGGTTCGCTGGGCCTGGTTCGCTGGGCCTGGTTCGCTGGGACCCTACGCGTGCGCCCTGCCCCGCGCGCTGGCGGTCTCCGCTGGCTGATCGAACAGCATCTGGTGGATGCGCTGCGCGGCGGCCTGGAAATCGGCGCTGCCCTGGCTGGCCAGGCTGAACTGGTGGCTGTTGAGTTCAGCACGTACGCGCCCCGGGTGCGGGGACAGCAGCAGGATGCGGTTGCCGACCACCAGCGCTTCCTCGATCGAATGGGTCACGAACAGCAGCGTGAAGGCGGCGTCGTGCCACAGTTCGAGCAGTTCCTCCTGCATGCGGCGCCGGGTCAGCGCGTCCAGCGCGGCGAAGGGCTCGTCCATCAGCAGCACCTTGGGCCGCATCGCCAGCGCGCGGGCAATCGCCACGCGCTGTTTCATGCCGCCGGAGAGCGTGTGCGGATAGGCATCGGCAAACTGCGCCAGCCCCACCTTGTTCAGGAAGTGCAGCGCCACCTCGGCAGCCTCGGCGGCGCCCATGCCGCGCGAGCGCCGCAGCGGGAACATCACGTTCTGCTTCACCGTCTGCCACGGCGGCAGCTGGTCGAATTCCTGGAACACGACGATGCGGTCCGGCCCCGGCGCCGCCACGCGCCGCCCTTCCAGGCGGATCTCGCCCTCGGCCGGCGGCACGAAGCCGGCCACGGCCTTGAGCAGCGTGGACTTGCCGCAGCCGGACGGGCCCAGCAGCACGAAGCGGTCGCCGCCGTGCACGTTGAAGCTCACGCGGTGCGTGGCGCGCACCACGCGCGCGTCGGTGCGGTATTCGAGCGAGACGCCGTCCACCTGCAACAGCGGCGAGGACAGCGAGGGCCGGCCCGGAATCACGCGCAGATGCGCGCCAGCGTGCAGCGGTTCAGACATTTCAGCTCCCCTGGGCCGTGGCCGGGTCCTGGAAGAAGTAGTCCTGCCAGGACTTCGGCTGGTTCTTGATCGCCCCCACGCGGTGCATGAACTCGGCCAGCGCGAAGGTGTTCTGCGGCGTGATCTTGAACTGCACCTGCGGGTTGCGCAGGATCCTGACCAGCAGCGCGCGGTCGATCCTGGCCTTGTTCACGCGGATATAGAGGTCGGCGGCGGCCTCCGGGTTGGCGGTGGCGAACTGCGCAGCCTCGGCCAGCGCATCGACAAAGGCGCGGTAGGTCTTGGGGTTCTCGTTGCGGAACTTCTCGGTGGCGTAGAGCACGGTGGCGGAACTCGGCCCGCCCAGCACGTCGTACGAGCTGAGCACGATGCGCGCGTTGGGGTTGCCGGCCAGCTCCTGCTCCTGGAACGGCGGGTTGCCGAAGTGGCCGGTGATCTCGGTGCCGCCGGCGATGATGGCCGCCGCCGCGTCCGGGTGGGGCACGGCCACGGTCCATTTGTCGAGCCGGTTGAACTCCTTGTCGCCCCACTGCCTGGCGGCCGCCAGTTGCAGCACGCGCGACTGCACTGACACCGTGACAGCCGGCAGCGCGATGCGGTCCTTGTCGGAGAAATCGGCAATCGACTTCACCTTGGGATTGTTGCTGACGAGGTAGTACGGGAAGTTGCCGAGCGAGGCCACGCCGCGCACGTTCTGCCGGCCATGCGTGCGGTCCCACAGCGTCAGCAGCGGGCCCACGCCGGCGCCGGCGATGTCGATGGCGCCCGAGAGCAGCGCGTCGTTGACAGCGGCGCCGCCCGAGAGCTGGGTCCATTCCACCTTGACGTCCACGCCCTGCTGCTTGCCGTGCTTCTCGATCAGTTGCTGGTCACGCGCCACGTTCAGCAGCAGGTAGACCACGCCGAACTGCTCGGCAATGCGCAGGCGGCCCTCGGCGTGCGCCACGCCGGTCAGGGCGAGGCTGGCGCACTGCCCAATCAGCACGGTCAGCATGGCGGCGGCGGCGCGGCGTTTCAGGGTGGTCGAAAGGAATGACAGGGACATGCAGGGGCTCCGGATGGATGTGGTTGGCTCGGTTTCGTGCTCAGAACGGCGTATCGCCTTCGATGGTGGTGCGGTACATCACGCGGCGCAGGTGGTCGGGCGTACCGGCGGCCAGATGCAGCAGCGAGCGGTTGTCCCAGAACACGAGGTCGTTCGGCTGCCACGGGTGGCGGTAGACGTGCGCGGGCTTCACGCTATGGGCGAACAGCTCGTCCAGCAGCGCGCGGCTTTCGTCCTCCGGCAGGCCGGCGATGCGCGTGGTGAAGTGCTCGCTGACGAACAGCGCCTTGCGGCCCGTCTCCGGATGCGTGCGCACCACGGGCTGGAGCACCGGCTTCACCTGGGCGATCTGCTCGGGCGACAGGTTGGGCCGCCAAGGGCTGCGCGCCTGCAGCTCGGCGTAGCGCGCCAGGTAGGTGTGCTCGGCCTGCAGGCCCTCCACCCGGCGTTGCAGGTCGGCGGGCAGCGCGTCCCAGGCGGTGTGCATATTGGCGAACAGCGTGTCGCCGCCCTCCTCGGGCAGCTCCCGCGCGTGCAGCAGCGAGCCGAGGCTGGGCTTCTCCTTATAAGAGAGGTCGGAGTGCCAGAAGTGGCCGGCATCGCCCAGCCCGATCGGCTTGCCGTCTTCCACCACGTTCGAGACGATCAGGATCTCGGGATGGCCGGGCAGCTGGAACTGGTGCAGCACGTGGATCTGCAGCGGGCCAAAGCGGCGGCTGAAGTCGATTTGCTGCGCGGGCGTGATGCGCTGGTCGCGGAAGACCACCACGTGGTGGTCCAGATGGGCGCGATGGAGGCGCTGGAAGTCCGCCGCGGACAGCGGCTGGTTCAGATCGAGCCCGATCACTTCCGCACCAAGCGCGGCGTCGAACGGGCGGATCTCGAAATCCTGGAGGGTGGCAGTCGTCATGGCAATGCGCTTCTGGGCGTCTGGGGGGACCGGGGGAACCGTGTACAAGCGATGCACTGTAAAGAGCGGGCGATATCGGAACAACGAATCAAATCGCGCGCGGTTATGCGGTCGCCGCATATGGCGCCGATCCGCATAAGCAAAGGCGGGAAACTTCGTTCGCCGCGCGGGCGTTGGCGGCTAGGCTGGCGGGCTAGACACCCACCCGAACGAAGGAAATCCGCCATGTCGCACGAATCTGACGCCACCCGCGGCCCCACCCGCCGCCGCCTGGTCCTGGCCGGCCTGGGGAGCGCCGCGCTCCCGCTGCTGTCGCCCCTGTCGCACGCGGCCAATGTCGCCGAGGGCCCCGAAACGCTGCGCATCGGCTACCAGAAGTCCTCCACGCTGATGATCTGGCTCAAGTCGCGCGAGACACTGGAGAAAGCCCTCGCCCCGCTGAAGGTGAGCGTGCAGTGGCACGAGTTCACCTCGGGGCTGCCGCTGCTGGAATCGCTCAACGTCAACAACCTCGACCTCACTGCCGATGTGGCGGACGCGGTGCCGCCCTTCGCGCTGGCCGCCGGCGCGCAGCTGACCTACTACGCCATCGAGACGCCCTCGCCCACGGCGCAGGCCATCGTGGTGCGGCAGGACTCGCCGATCCGCACCGTCGCCCAGCTCAAGGGCCAGCGCGTGGCGTTTGCCAAGGGCGCGGGGGCGCACTACCTGCTGGTGGAGGCGCTCGCCGAAGCGGGGCTGTCCGTGCGCGATATCGAGCCGGCCTACCTGACACCCGCCGATGCCCGCGCGGCCTTCGAGCGCGGCAGCGTGGCGGCCTGGGTGATCTGGGACCCGTTCCTCGCAGCGGTGCAGCGCCAGGCCAATGCGCGCATCCTGCGTGATGGGACGAAGCTGGCCAGCTACCGGCGCTTCTATCTGGCCGCCACGCCGTACGCCAAGCGCCGGCCGGACGTGCTGGCCGTGGTGTATGACGCGCTGCGCCGCGCAGGCGACTGGATCAAGCGCAACCCGGGTCCGGCGGCGGCGTGGCATGCGCCGCTGATCGGGCTCGACCCGGCCACCGTGGAGGCCGCCAACCTGCGCCGTACCTACCAGGTGCAGGCCGTGGACGCCGCCTCGCTCGAGGAACAGCAGCGCATTGCCGACGCCTTCGCCGCGCAGTCCATCCTGCCGAGGAAAGTGACCGTAGCGGCCTCGCCGGTCTGGAAGCCAGTGTAAGGCCCCCGGTTTTCTCCCCCCGGCCGCCCCGTGCGGCAGCGCACGCCCGCTCCCCGCATCCGTGCCCTACACTCGAAGGCAGCAGCGTCCACAAGATGCTGCGCCGCACAGGGCACCGCGAACCTGACAGGGTTCCAACACGGGGACATCCACATGGACACTGTTGCGCGCTTCGAGATCGGCTTCACCCGCTACCTTTCCGCCCAGGGCACCGCCAGCCCAGACCTTCCCCCCTTCGCCCGCGACCCGGCCGCGCTGCTGCCGCTGTATCGCGCCATGGTGCTGACCCGCCAGTTCGATCTCAAGGCCATCGCCATGCAGCGCACGGGGCAGATCGGCACCTTTGCGTCCGCGCTTGGGCAGGAGGCCATTGGGGTCGGGGTGGCCTCCGCCATGCTGCCGGACGACGTGCTGGTGCCGTCCTACCGCGACCACGCCGCGCAGTTTGTGCGGGGCGTCACCATGACCGAGAGCCTGCTGTACTGGGGCGGCGACGAGCGCGGCAGCGGCTTTGCGGCGGCGCCGCATGACTTTGGCAACTGCGTGCCGATCGGCACCCAGGTGGGCCACGGCGCCGGCGTGGCCTATGCGTTCCAGCTGCGTGGGCAGCCCCGCGTGGCGGTGACCATCGTCGGGGACGGCGGCACCTCCAAGGGCGATTTCTACGAAGGCATGAACATGGCCGGCGCCTGGCACGTGCCGCTGGTCATCGTCGTCAACAACAACCAGTGGGCAATCTCGATGCCGCGCAGCAAGCAGACCGCCGCGCAGACGCTTGCCCAGAAGGCCATTGCCGCCGGCATTCCCGGCGAGCAGGTCGATGGCAACGACGTGATCGCAGTGCGGCACCGCGTGGGCGAGGCGATCGCGCGCGCCCGGGCCGGCGGCGGCCCCACGCTGATCGAGGCAGTGACCTACCGGCTGGGCGATCACACCACGGCCGACGATGCCTCGCGCTACCGCGACGACGCGGCGGTCAAGGCCGCCTGGGCGCAGGAGCCCATCGCGCGGCTGCGCGACTATCTCGCCGCGCAGGGCGCCTGGGACGCGGGCCGGGAGGAGGCGCTGATCCGCGAATGCCAGCAGGCCGTGGCCGCCGCCGTGGACGCCTACCTGGCCCTGCCGCCGCCAGACACCGGCGCGATGTTCGACTGCCTCTACGCCACCCTGCCCGCCGCGCTGGAAGCCCAGCGCGACATGGCGCGCCAATACGAGGTGGGTCAAGCCAACCAGCCAGGAGCCCACCATGGCTGAACTGCATCTGGTGGAAGCGGTGAACCTGGCGCTGGCCCACGCGCTGGCGCACGACCCGGACGTGGTGCTGCTAGGCGAGGACATCGGCGTCAACGGCGGCGTGTTCCGTGCCACGGTGGGCCTGCAAGCCCGCTTTGGCGAGGCGCGCGTGATCGACACCCCGCTGGCCGAAGGCGGCATCGTCGGCGCGGCCATCGGCATGGCGGCGATGGGGCTCAAGCCAGTGGCCGAGATCCAGTTCGCGGGCTTCATCTACCCGGCCATCGACAACATCCTCAACCACGCCGGCCACATGCGCCACCGCACGCGCGGCCGGCTGGGCTGTCCGATGGTGGTGCGCGCGCCCAGCGGGGCCGGCATCCACGCGCCCGAGCATCACTCCGAGAGCCCGGAGGCGATGTTCGCGCACATGCCCGGCATCCGCGTGGTCATGCCGTCTTCACCCGCGCGCGCCTACGGGCTGTTGCTGGCGGCCATCCGCGACCCGGACCCGGTGATCTTTTTGGAGCCGACGCGGCTCTACCGGCTGTTCCGGCAGGAAGTGCCCGACGATGGCGAGGCGCTGCCGCTCGACGCCTGCTTCACGCTGCGCGACGGCGCCGACCTTACGCTGGTGAGCTGGGGCGCGATGCTGCAGGAGACGCTGGCCGCCGCCGACCAACTGGCCGACGAAGGCATCAGTGCCGCCGTGATCGACGTGGCGACGCTGAAGCCGCTCGACATGGACACCATCCTCGAATCCGTGGCGCGGAGCGGCCGCTGCGTGATCGTGCACGAGGCGCCGCGCACGGCGGGGCTCGGCGCGGAGATTGCGGCCAATCTGGCCGATGCCGGTCTCTATTCGCTCAGCGCGCCGGTGCAGCGCGTGACCGGCTACGACACCGTGGTGCCGCTGGCCCGGCTGGAGCACAGCTACCTGCCCTCCGTGGCGCGGATTGTCGATGCCGCGCGGCGCGCGCTGGCGGCCTAGGAGACGTTCATGCGGACCTTCAAGCTGCCCGATCTGGGCGAGGGATTGCAGGAAGCGGAGATCGTGGCGTGGCACGTCAAGCCCGGGGACAGCGTGGCGGCGGACGAGCCACTGCTGTCCGTGGAGACCGCCAAGGCCATCGTCGAGATTCCGTCGCCGTTCAGCGGCCAGGTGGCCAGGCTGTTCGCGCAGCCGGGCGATATCGTCCATCTTGGCGCACCGCTGGTGGGCTTCGAGGGCGCCGGCAGCGCCCAGGACGATGCCGGCACCGTGGTGGGCGCGGTCAAGGTCGGCACGCAGGTGCTGGCGGAGGCGGCAGCCCCGGTGGCGCCGCTCGGGCCGGGTGGCGCGCACGGCATCAAGGCCACGCCGGCGGTGCGGGCGCTGGCGCGCAAGCTGTCGGTAGACCTCGCCATGGTCACGCCCTCCGGCCATGACGGCCTGATCACGGCCACGGACGTGCAGCGCGTGGCCACCACGCTGGCCGATCTCGGCCCGGCCGAAGTGGTGCGCGGCGTGCGCCGGGCGATGGCCCAGAACATGGCCCGGGCGCAGAGCGAGGTGGCGGCGGCCACGGTCATGGACGATGCCGACCTGCACGCCTGGCAGCAGGATGCGGGGCCGGGCAACGACATCACGATCCGCCTCGTGCGGGCGCTGGTGGCCGGCGTGCATGCCGAGCCGGGGCTCAACGCGTGGTACGAGGGCCAGAGCGGCCGGCGCCATGTGCTGGAGCGGATCGACGTGGGCATCGCCGCGGACCTGCCCGAGGGCCTGTTCGTGCCGGTGCTGCGCAACGTTGGCAAGCGCGACGCCGCCGACCTGCGCGCCGGGCTGGACCGCATGCGCGCGGACATCGTCGCGCGCACCATCGCCCCGGAGGAGATGCGCGGCAACACCATCACGCTATCCAACTTCGGCATGATCGCGGGGCGCTACGCGGCGCCCATCATCGTGCCGCCCACGGTTGCCATCCTCGGCGCCGGGCGTATACGTGACGAAGTGGTGGCGGCCGGCGGCCAGCCCGCCGTGCATCGCGTGATGCCGCTGTCCCTGACCTTCGACCACCGCGTGGTCACGGGCGGCGAGGCGGCGCGCTTCCTGCGCGCGGTGATCGCGGACCTGGAACGGCCGGCGTAGCCCCAGCCGTTCCTCCGCCCACCCTGAATGTGACGCGCGAACGACACGCAGCGGGGGAGTTTTTTCACTGCGCAATTCCTATACTGGAGTTCCCCGGCGACGCCGGCAGCCCAATCATCCACCTGGCCCTGACAGAGACAAGGAGTGCGACATGGCAATTCGACTAGGCGAGGAAGCGCCCGACTTCACCGCCGATACCACCGAAGGCAAGATTCGCTTTCACGAATGGATGGGTGACAGCTGGGCGATCCTGTTCTCGCATCCGAAGGACTTCACCCCGGTCTGCACGACCGAGCTGGGCTACATGGCCAAGCTCAAGCCGGAGTTCGACAAGCGCAATACCAAGATCATCGGCCTGTCCATCGACCCCGTGGACGACCACCAGCGCTGGGCCAAGGACATCGAGGAGACCCAGGGCAGCGCGGTCAACTATCCGATGATCGGCGACGCGGACCTGCACGTGGCCAAGCTGTACGACATGATTCACCCCGAGGCCAGCGGCGGCAAGCGCACCGCCGTGGACAACGCCACGATCCGCTCGGTGTTCATGATCGGCCCGGACAAGAAGGTCAAGGCCATGCTGGTCTATCCGATGAGCGCGGGCCGCAACTTCGACGAGGTGCTGCGCCTGCTGGACTCGCTCCAGCTCAACGCAAAGCACACCGTGGCCACGCCCGTCAACTGGAAACCGGGCGAGGACGTGATCATCCCGACCTCGGTCTCGGACGACGATGCGAAGAAGAAATATCCACAGGGCTTCAAGACGCTGAAGCCGTACCTGCGTACGGTGGCGCAGCCGAAGTAAACATCGGGAAGCCCAGGGAAGCGGGGTCGGCGGGGGGGCCAAATGCGAACGGGAGCTATCCACAGTTCCAGTGGATAATCTCCCACCCCGCGACCCGCAAACCCGCGCCAGCATTGGAAAGAGCTGGACTGCCCGATTTTTATGCAACTGGTTTCGGACAGGGATGCTGTGCTCCCCTCTCCCGTCTGCGGGCGAGGGGAAAAGATGCGTTTACGGATGGCGCGCCATCACGCCACGGATGGTGTCCGCAAGATCCTTCGCCAGGAATTTCGACACATAGGCATCGGCGCCAACCTTGCGCACGTGCTCCTCGCTGGCCTCGCCGGAGAGCGAGGAGTGGATGACCACGGGCAGGGACTTGAGCCGCGCGTCGCCCTTGATCTTGCGCGTGAGCGTGAAGCCGTCCATCTCGGGCATTTCCAGGTCGGTCAGCACCAGCGCGATCTCGTCGCGGATGGTCTTGCCCTGGGTGGCGGCGAGGTCGGCGATGCTGCCCAGCATCTCCCACGCCTCCTGGCCCGTCTTGGTCATCACCACCTGCACGCCCATCGCCTTCAGGCCGTTCTCGATCAGGCCGCGCGCCAGCGCCGAGTCATCGGCGGCCAGCACCTTGGTGCCGGGGCGCAGGTTCAGCGCCGGGCCCACGGTGGCCGGGTCCACGTCCGGCTGGCGGGTGGGCAGCACATCGCGCAGGATCTGCTCCACATCGAGCACCTGCACCAGGCGCGGGTTCTCGCCGCCGGCATCGAGCTTGGCGATGCTGGTCACCAGCCCGCCCTTGACGCTGGTCTCGGCCGAGATCACCTGGCTCCAGTCCAGGCGCACGATTTCTTCCACGGCTTCCACGGCAAAGCCCTGCGTGGAGCGCGCGTACTCGGTCACCAGCATGATGTTCAGGCCGGATTTCGGCTGGCACTCCAGCAGGCGCGGCAGGTCGATCACGGGAATCACCTGGCCACGGATGTCGGCCATGCCGAGGATGGACGGCTCGGCGCCCACCACGGTGGTCACGGAGGGCATCACCAGGATTTCGCGGACCTTGAACACGTTGATGCCGAACAGTTCGGATTGCCCGCTGTTCGCCGCGTCGCCAAGTCGGAACAACAGCAGTTCGAACTGATTGTTGTTGGTCAGGTTCGTGCGCTCGTCAATGTCTCTCATCGCGCTGGTCATCGTGCTTGCTCCGCTGCTGGCTGGGGTGGCCGGGGTGACTTATGGGTAAATGGACAGGTGTTGCCAAAGGTCTATCGGCGCCGCCGCCGGGACCTTTAGCGATCCGGCCAGCTTTCCCGCGGCAGGCCCCGGCCATGTGACCGGAACCTACCTTGCGGGGCCGGTCGCATGGCCGGAAACCCCGTCCGGCCGCCCACCGAGGGAAATCCCTGAGCCTCCGGAAGCACCGCAAACCCGTGGATATTCGGCGCCCCGCATGTTCCGCATCGCGCCCCGATGATGAAAGCGGCGCAGCCCTCCCCTACCGTTGAGCCTCGCCGGATCCTGCCCGCCAGAGGCAGCCGACCGGCCACCGGCCCCCCCGGGCCGGACACCGAGGAAAGAGACGCCCGCACCCCGCGCACCGATGCCACCGGGACCTCCGCCCTCGCACCCAGAACCACGTGAGACAAGCTGACGCCGGACCCGTACGCGGACCGGCGCGGCGCCCCTGCAAGGAGGCAGACCATCATGATCGAACAGCCGTATCCGTCCGTCACGGACGTGGATGACGCAGCGCACGCGCAGGGCACGCGCACCGGCAGCGCGGGAAAAATCGACGAGTACTTCCAGATCAGCGCGCGCGGCAGCACGCAGCGCCGCGAGGTGGTGGCCGGTACCACCACTTTCATGGCGATGGTCTATGCCGTGTTCGTGGTGCCGGGCATGCTCGGCAAGGCCGGCTTCGACACCAGCGCGGTGTTCGTGGCCGTGTGCCTGACCACGGCGTTCGGCTCGCTGCTGATGGGGCTCTGGGCCCGGCTGCCCATCGCCATTGGCTGCGCCATCTCGCTCACCGCCTTCATGGCCTTCGGCCTGGTACTCGGGCAGAAGCTCTCGCCCGAGGTGGCGCTCGGCGCCGTGTTCCTGATGGGCGTGGTCTTCACGGCGATCTCGGTCACCGGCGTGCGATCCTGGATCTTGCGCAACCTGCCGGCCGGCGTGGCCCATGGCGCGGGAATCGGTATCGGACTTTTCCTATTGCTGATTGCCTCGAACGAGGTCGGCCTGGTGGTCAAGAACCCCGGCGCCGGCCTGCCCGTGCAACTGGGCCACATCACCGCCTTCCCGGTGGTGATGTCGGTGCTCGGGCTGGCGGCGATCTTCGGCCTGGAGCGCCGCCGCGTGCCGGGCGGCATCCTGCTGGTGATCATCGCCATCTCGGCGCTGGGCCTGGCCTTCGACCCGGCCGTGAAGTACACCGGCGTGTTCGCCCTGCCGAGCCTCTCGGCCCCCGGCCATGCCTCGCTGATCGGTGCCATGGACATCCGGGGCGCGCTGTCCGCCGCCGTGCTGCCCAGCGTGCTGGCGCTGGTGATGACCGCCGTGTTCGACGCCACCGGCACCATCCGCGCCGTGGCCGGGCAGGCCAACCAGCTCGACGCCACCGGCCGCATCCATAACGGCGGCCGGGCCCTGACCGCCGACTCGGTCAGCTCGATCTTCTCGGCGATGTTCGGCGGCGCCCCGGCGGCGGCCTATATCGAGTCCACCGTGGGCGTGGCCGCCGGCGCGCGCACCGGGCTCGCGGCGGTCACCGTCGGCGTGCTGTTCCTGGCCGTGATGTTCTTCTCGCCACTGGCCGGGCTGGTGCCGTCGTACGCCACGGCACCCGCGCTGATGTACGTGGGCCTGCTGATGCTGTCGAGCGTGAGCCGCCTGCATATGGACGATCTGGTCGACGCCATGGCCGGTCTGGTTTGCGCGGTCTTTATCGTGCTGACCTGCAATATCGTCACCGGCATCATGCTCGGTTTCTGCACGCTGGTGATTGGCCGACTCGTCTCCGGTGAATGGCGCAAGCTCAATATCGGCACGGTGGCCATTGCCGTGGCGCTGGCCGCCTTCTATGCCGGAGGCTGGGCAATCTAAGAAATGTCCGACCCCCGTCGGCCAACGATGTGTGCGGTACCACCCTGGGTAACCAGTGGAATTCGCAACCCCCGGAGTCTTTCCCTCCGGGGGTTTTTTTCTGCCAAGTCGCCAAAAATATCAGTGCCGCCAATCCTGCGCGGCGCCTGTCACGCGCGGCAATTCTCGTTCCGCGATTTCGACATTGCTAGGGATTCTCCGAAATGCGCCGGCATTGAAATCAGTCAAATACGAAAATGCACACTTGCGTAGTCCGATTCAGATCCCACATCTGGAACAAACGTTTTTTATTAGGAAAATCCGTTTATCTTTTGTAATATTTTTGGGACGACTTGAACGACAAATCGCAAGCAATGTCCTGTAACATGCCGCGAACAACAATCTGAACGGGGATCCAAAATGCCGACTTACAAGCAACTGCTGGCTGAAAAAGAAGCACTGGAAGCCAAACTCAGCGAAGTACGCGCCAATGAAGTCTCGGGCGTGGTAGCGCAGATTCGCCAATTGATGGCCGATTACGACCTCACGGTCGACGATATTGCGCCGAAGCGCCGTCGTGGTCGTCCCGCTGGCAGCGGTGCCGGCGCGGCACGCAAGACTGCGGCGCTGCCCCCGAAATACCTGGACCCGAAAACCGGCAAGACCTGGTCTGGCCGTGGCCGTGCCCCGGCATGGCTGGGCAAGCGCCCCGAGCGCTTCCTGATCGAACAGGCCTGAGTTCGAACAGGCCTGAGTTCGAACAGGCCTGAGTTCGAACAGGCCTGAGTCCGATCAGGCTGAGTCCGGCCCACCGTCTCACCCGATAAGCACTCGCGCTTATTGCCCTGCGCGCGCCGGCTCAACGCCCGGCGCGTCGCAAACCAACTCCTTTCGCAACGCCCGGAAACCCTGCTGGCTGGCTTCCTGCACCAGATTGGCCCCGCCATCGGGCCGCGGCAGCAGGCGCAGCACGCGCGCCGCGCATTGGCTCGCCGCTTCATCGCGCGTATAGCGGATTTCATATTGCGCGCCCGACTGCGGAATGAATGACACCCCGGCCGCGCAGCGCACGGCGTCGGCAGGCGGCGCCGCCATTGACGTCACCGCGACAAACACCCGTTTGCCGACTGCCACCTTGCGCTCGCGCGTCTGCGCAGGCGGCTCGGGGGAGCCCCCGGCCATGCCCAGCCCCCGGTCGCGCCCCATCGCGGCGAGTTGCTTGCCCATGCCCGCCAGTACCAGCGGCCGGGCCGGGGTCGGACACCTGGCCGGGTCCACCACGCTGAAGGTGGTGTTCTCGTCGGTGTTGGTCAGCAGCCGCACGCTGGCATAGGGCGCGTCCGAGGGCACGCGGTACTGCGCCACGCAGCCGGACAGGCCGGCGCCGGCCATGAGCACGAGGAAAATCGGGAAAACCCTTGCCGCAACAAGCCGGATCTTGCGCATAGGAAGCACGAAGCTGACAGTTGACCGAGGATGGTGGCACAGCATAGCCGTAGGCGACCATCTTTGGGCGTTGCCTGGGCCACGTTGAGGATATCCACAGATTCTGTGGATATCCTGTGGCGTCGCGCCCCCGGGGCCGCGTCTGTGCGTTACCCCACCGGACTGCTCAAAATTTAAGCAGTTTGTCTCGTGACCATCACCCGGCGGGCGTGCCATCGACCCAGCCGGCTCCCCCGGGCGGGGCTTCGCCCCACTGTTCGGCGAGGAAATCCACAAAGGCCCGCACGCGCGGCGGCACCAGCCGGCGCTGCGGCATCACCGCGTAGATGCCGCTGTCCGCCAGAGGGTAGTCGGGCAGCACCGGCACCAGCCGGCCGGCCCGCAGGTCCGCGCTGACATGCCAGACCGAATGCATGGCGATGCCAAACCCGGCGAGCGCCGCATCGGCCAGCAACTCCCCCGTATTGGCCTCCACCCGGCCCTGCACGCGCACGGCCACCTCGCCGCCGGCCCCATCGCCCAGCCGCCAGACATCGGACCGCCCCTGGCTGCCCACCAGGATCAGGCATTGATGATGGGCGAGGTCCTGCGGCGTCTGCGGCCAGCCATGCTGCGCGAGGTAGTCGGGCGAGGCGCACAGCAGGCGCTGGTTGTCCGCCAGCTTGCGCGCCACCAGCGTGGAATCTGCCAGCGCGCCAATGCGGATGGCGAGGTCGAAGCCGCTGCTGACCAGATCGAGCACATGGTCGGTCAGGCTGATGCTGAGGCGCACGCCGGGATGGGCGCGCAGGAACGCCGGCAGCAGCGGCGACAGATATTGCCGCCCGAACGAGGCCGAGGTGGTGACGCGCAGCACCCCGGTCACGCCGGCACCCGCCTGCCGCAGCGAGCCGGAGAGCGCCTCCAGGTCCTCCACCAGCACGCGGCCCTGCTCAGCCAGCACCGCGCCCTCCGGGGTGGCGTGCAGCCGCCGGGTCGTGCGATGCAAGAGGCGCACGCCAAGGTCGCGCTCCAGCCGTTGCAGCCGCTGGCTGGCCACGGCCACCGAGAGGTCGAGGCTGCGCGCCGCCGCGCTGATCGAGCCGAGATCCAGCACGCGCAGAAACAAGCCGATGTCACCAATCCGGTCCATGATCCCATCCGATTCTCAAGAATTTCTTGAAACTGATTCTGGATCTTGCCCGTTTTTCAGAAGCTGCGAAAGGCCGACACTGGCGCCTTCCGAAATCCGTCCCCACTGTCCCCACTCCCCACCATGGCCGCGCCCCTCCCTTCCTCCCCTTCCACCCCCACCCCCGCCCCCGGCCCGTCCTCGCGGATGCCCGTGGCGCTGTATGCCTTGACCGCCGGCTCGTTCGGCATCGGATGTGCCGAATTCGTCATCATGGGACTGCTGCTCCAGGTCTCGGCGGACCTTGGCGTGACGATTGCCGCCGCCGGCATGCTCGTCTCCGGCTACGCGCTCGGCGTGTTCGCCGGGGCGCCGATCCTCACCCTGCTCACCCGCCGCATGCCGCGCAAGGCTGTGCTGCTGGTACTGATGGCGATCTACACCATCGGCAATGCCGCCTGCGCGCTGGCGCCCGACTACACCACGCTGATGATTGCGCGCGTGGTGACCTCGCTCACCCACGGTACCTTCTTCGGCGTAGGCGCCGTGGTGGCCACCGGCCTGGTGCCCGCCAACCGCCGCGCCTCGGCCATCTCGGTGATGTTCTCCGGCCTCACGCTGGCCACGCTGCTCGGCATGCCCGCCGGCGCCTGGCTCGGCCTGCATTTCGGCTGGCGCAGCACGTTCTGGGCGATGACCGTCGTCGGCCTGGCTTCGCTGGCAGTGATCGCCCTGCTGGTGCAGCGCAGCCGCGACGACACCGCGCCGGCCCGCCTCGCTGACGAACTGCGCACCATCGCCCGCCCGCAGGTGCTGCTCGGCCTGCTGATGACGGTGCTGCAATCGGTCGGCATCTTCGCGGTGATTACTTACGTGCAGCCGCTGCTGACCCGGGTCTCGGGCTATGGCGAGGCGGCGGTATCGCCGATCCTGCTGCTGTTTGGCGGCGGCATGATCATCGGCAATATCCTCGGCGGACGCATGGCGGACCGGCGTCCCACGGGCGCGCTGCTCGGGTCGCTGGCGGCGCTGACGGTGGTGCTGGCGGCAATGACGCTGGCGCTCCACCAGCCGGTGGCCGTGGTGGCGTTCGTCGGCGTGCTGGGCGTGGCCGCGTTCACCACGGTCTCCCCGCTGCAACTGCGCGTGCTGCGCCACGCCCACGGCGCGGGGCAGAACCTGGCGTCGAGCTTCAATATCGCCGCGTTCAACCTCGGCAACGGCATTGGCGCGTGGCTCGGCGGCGTGGTGGTCGACCATGGCCCGGGCCTGACTGCGCTGCCGTGGATCGCGGCGCTGGCGCCGCTGGCCGCGCTGGGCATCGCGCTGCTGGCCGTGCGGGCCGAGCGGCGCGGCGATGACGGGCAATCCGCCGGGCTCGCGCCGGAAGCCTATTGATCCGCCCGCCCGGTCTTGCCTGACGGTCCGCGCCCAACCGGACTAGTTCCTTCGACAGGGGCCACCCGCCCCGCCCGCTCCCCGGCCGGCGAATAGGCATGGCAGGCAGCCGTGCCTACGCTGGGGGCCATCCCTTGTTGTCCATTAGGACCTCTCGATGGCCTCCCCCACCTCCCCCACCTCCTCCAACTCTCCCCCCTCCTCCGCCGTCCTGCACAACGCGCCGGCGATCTCCCTCCGCGCCAACGGCGTGCTGGCCTCCAGCACGTTCGCGTTCACCATCTGCTTCGCCGTCTGGATGGTGTTCGCCGTGCTCGGCATTCCGCTCAAACAGCAGCTTGGCCTGAACGACACCGAATTCGGCCTCCTGGCCGCCATGCCGGTGCTGAGCGGCTCGCTGATCCGCGTGCCGCTGGGCATCTGGACCGACCGCTACGGCGGCCGCATCGTCTTCTTCCTGCTGATGCTGGCCACCGTGGTGCCGATCTGGCTGCTCGCCTACGCCACCACCCTCTGGCAACTGCTGGCGCTCGGGCTGCTGCTCGGGCTGGCCGGCGGCTCGTTCTCGGTGGGCACGCCCTACGTGGCGCGCTGGTTTCCGCGCCATCGGCAGGGGCTGGCAATGGGCATCTTCGGCGCCGGCAACTCCGGGGCCGCGCTGACCAAGTTCGTCGCCCCGGCGCTGATCGCCGCCGCCGGCACCTGGACCATCGTGCCGAAGGTCTACGCGGTGGCGATGCTGGCCACGGCCCTGCTGTTCTGGATGTTCTCGGCGACCAACCCGGCGCACCGCGTGGCTGCCAGCAGCGCCGGCTGGCGCGCCCAGCTGGCCATGCTGCGCGACCCACGGGTCTGGCGCTACTCGCAGTACTACTCGGTGGTGTTCGGCGGCTACGTGGGGCTGGCGCTGTGGATGACGCGCTACTACATCGGCGAATACGGCTTCGACATCCGCGTCGCCGCCTTCCTGGCCGCGTGCTTCTCCCTGCCTGGCGGCGTGCTGCGCGCCATTGGCGGCTGGATTTCAGACCGCTACGGCGCCCATCGCACTACCTGGTGGGTGATGTGGGTGAGCTGGGTGGGCTTCTTCCTGCTCAGCTACCCGCAGACCGACCTCGTGATCCAGACCGCCAACGGCCCGCTGGCGTTCCACCTTGGGCTGTCGCCCACGCTGTTCACGGTGCTGCTGTTCGCGGTGGGCATCGCCTTCGCCATCGGCAAGGCGTCGGTATTCAAGTTCATCGCCAATGACTTCCCGCAGAACATCGGCGCCGTCTCCGGCGTGGTGGGGCTGGCCGGCGGGCTCGGCGGCTTCATCCTGCCGATCCTGTTTGGCGCGCTGGCCGACCTGACCGGCGTGCGCAGCAGCTGCTTCATGCTGATGTACGGCACCGTCTGCGTGAGCCTGGTGTGGATGCACTACAGCCATCGCGGCGCCACGCCGGCCGTAGCCTGACCCCGTGGTCTGACCTTTCCCACTTCCCACCTTCCCCCCTTCGAACGAGACAACGCCATGAGCACCTCCGTACTGACCCGCTGGGAACCTGAAGACCCGGCGTTCTGGAAATACCAGGGCGCGCGCATCGCCTACCGCAACCTCTACATCTCCATTCCCGCGCTGATGCTGGCCTTCGTGGTCTGGATGCTCTGGAGCGTTGTGGCCGTAAACCTGGACCGCGCCGGCTTCCACTTCACCGGCAACCAGCTGTTCTGGCTGACCGCCCTGCCGGCGCTGTCCGGCGCCACGCTGCGCATTTTCTACTCGTTCCTCGTGCCGATCTTCGGCGGGCGGCGCTTCACCGCCATCTCCACCGCGCTGTTGCTGATTCCGGCGCTCGGCATGGGCTTTGCGCTGCGCGACCCCTCCACCAGCTACCCGACGCTGCTGGTGCTGGCCCTGCTGTGCGGGCTGGGCGGCGCCAACTTCAGTTCGTCGATGGCGAACATCAGCTTCTTCTTCCCGAAGGCACGCAAGGGGCTGGCCACGGGCCTGAACGCCGGCATCGGCAACCTCGGCGTCTCGGTGGTGCAGTTCGTGACGCCGGTGGTGGTCTCGGTGGCCGTCTTCGGCGCGCTGGGCGGGGCCGGGCAGGAATACGCGGCCAACGGCGCCACGCAGCAGCTCTGGCTCCAGAACGCGGGCTTCATCTGGGTGCCGTTCATCGTCGTATCGGCGCTGGCGGCGTGGTTCGGCATGCATGACATTGCCGACGCGCGCGCCTCGTTTGCGGAGCAGGCGGTGATCTTCCGGCGCCGCCACAACTGGCTGATGTGCTGGCTCTACGTGGGCACCTTCGGCTCGTTCATCGGCTTCTCGGCCGGCCTGGCGCTGCTGACCAAGTCGCAGTTCCCGAACGTGAACCCCACGGCCTACGCCTTCCTGGGCCCGCTGGTTGGCGCGCTGACGCGCCCGGTGGGCGGCTGGCTGTCAGACAAGCTCGGCGGCGCGCGGGTCACGCTGTGGAGCTTCCTCGGCATGATCGGCGGCGTGGTGGCCGTGCTGGCGGCGCTGCCGCACAACGGCACGGGCGGCAGCTTCAGCGGCTTCCTTGGCGCGTTCATCGTGCTGTTCGCGCTCACCGGCATCGGCAACGGCTCCACGTTCCGCATGATCCCGGTGATCTTCCTGACCGAACGCCTGCGCGCCGCCGGCCCGGGCGCGCCCGCCCAGCGCGTGGCCGTGCAGGACGCCGCCCGGGAATCCGCCGCCGTGCTCGGCTTCTCCGGCGCCATCGGGGCCTACGGCGGCTTCTTCATCCCCAAGAGCTTCGGCACCGCGCTGGAGATGACCGGCGCGCCGGACGCCGCGCTCCACCTGTTCATCTTGTTCTATATCAGCTGCGCCGCGATTACCTGGTGGTGCTACGCGCGCCGCAACGCGGCCATGCCCTGCTGATTTCCGCCTGATCCTCCGCCTCCCCCGGTTTCACCCGCGCGTCAACCCCGCCCGTCGGCATAGTTCTTCCGGACGATGCCGGCGGGTCCCGCCTAGGCCGATTGCCGTCACTCCCCCTGCTCCACCAGCGAATGGCTTGCGCGGCACGCGCTCCGTAAGCTGCAAGTGTCCCTGCTGGAGCCAAACCATGAGTCATTTCCTCGATCGACTGAAGTTCCTGTCGCGCGTCACGTCCACCTATGCCGACGGCCACGGCGCCGTGGTCAACGAAGACCGCAAGTGGGAGAACGGCTACCGCACCCGCTGGCAGCACGACAAGGTGGTGCGGTCCACCCACGGCGTCAACTGCACGGGCTCCTGCTCGTGGAAGGTCTACGTCAAGAACGGCCTGATTACCTGGGAAACCCAGCAGACCGACTACCCGCGCACGCGCCCGGACCTGCCCAACCATGAGCCGCGCGGCTGCCCGCGCGGCGCCTCGTACAGCTGGTACGTCTATTCCGCCCAGCGCGTGAAGTACCCGATGATCCGCGGCCGGCTGATGGAAATGTGGCGCGAAGCCCGCCAGACCATGGACCCGATCGCCGCCTGGGCCTGGATCAGCCAGGACCCCGAACGCGCCGCCCGCTACAAGAGCGTCCGCGGGCTGGGCGGCTTCGTCCGGGCCGACTGGGCCACGGCCACCGAGATCATCGCCGCCGCCAACGCCTTCACGGTCAAGCAGTACGGCCCGGACCGCGTGATCGGCTTTTCGCCCATCCCGGCCATGTCGATGGTGTCCTACGCGGCCGGCGCGCGCTACCTGAGCCTGCTCGGCGGCGCCTGCCTGTCCTTCTACGACTGGTACTGCGACCTCCCGCCGGCCAGCCCGCAGACCTGGGGCGAGCAGACCGACGTGCCCGAGTCCGCCGACTGGTACAACGCCACCTACCTGATGGTCTGGGGCTCCAACGTGCCGCAGACACGCACGCCAGACGCCCACTTCTACACCGAGGTGCGCTACAAGGGCACCAAGACCGTGGCGGTCTCGTCCGACTACGGCGAGATGGTCAAGTTCGGCGACATCTGGCTCGCCCCCAAGCAGGGCACCGATGCCGCGCTGGCCATGGCCATGGGCCACGTCGTGCTCAAGGAATTCCACGTGGGCGGCAAATCCGCCTACTTCCGCGACTACCTGAGGCAGTACACCGACATGCCGATGCTGGTGCGGCTGCGCGAGCAGGATGGCACGCTGGTGCCCGACCACTTCCTGCGCGCCTCCCACCTGGACGGCAACCTCGGGCAATCCCGGCATGCGGAGTGGAAGACGCTGTTGATCGACCATGCCAGCGGGGAGGTGACTGCCCCGAACGGCTCGATCGGCTTCCGCTGGACGCCCGGTGACGACACGGCCGGCCGCTGGAACCTGGAGCTGCGCGACAGCCAGGACGGCCGCGCTATCGATCCGCGCCTGTCGCTGCTCGGCCATGAAGACGTTGTGGTGGAGGTCGGCTTCCCCTACTTCGGCGGCGAGCACGACGCGCTGCTGCGCCGCCGCGTGCCGGTGCGCCGCCTGACGCTGGCCGATGGCAGCACGACGCTGGTCGCCACGGTCTACGACCTGCAACTGGCCAACTATGGCGTAGACCAGGGCCTGGGCGGGCCGAACGTGGCGGCTTCGTTCGATGACGACGTGCCCTACACCCCGGCCTGGCAGGAGAAGCACACCACGGTGCCGGCCCGGCTGGTGACGCAGGTGGCGCGCGAATTCGCCGAGAACGCCCACCGCACGCAGGGCAAGAGCATGGTCATCGTGGGCGCCGCGCTGAACCACTGGTACCACAACGACATGATCTACCGCGGCATCATCAACCTGTTGATGATGTGCGGCTGCATTGGCAAGAGCGGCGGCGGCTGGGCGCACTACGTGGGGCAGGAGAAGCTGCGGCCCCAGTTCGGCTGGGCGCCGCTGGCCTTCGGGCTGGACTGGTCGCGCCCGCCGCGCCAGATGAACGGCACCTCGTTCTTCTACAACCACACCAGCCAGTGGCGCCACGAGAAGCTGGCCGTGGACGAGATCCTCGCGCCCACGGCGGACAAGGCGCGCTACGCCGGCCTGTCGCTGCTGGACCTCAACGCCAAGTCGGAGCGCATGGGCTGGCTGCCGTCCGCGCCGCAACTGGGCGCCAATCCGCTCGATGTGGTGGACGCCGCCGAGCGCGCCGGGCAGGACCCGGTGGCCTATACCGTCGACCAGCTCAAGTCCGGCGCCCTGCAATTCGCCTGCGACGACCCCGACAACCCCGCAAACTTCCCGCGCAATATGTTCGTGTGGCGCTCCAACATCCTGGGGAGTTCCGGCAAGGGCCACGAATACTTCCTCAAGTACCTGCTCGGCACGCAGAACGCCGTCTTCAGCGACGAGCGCGACGCCATCCGCCCGAGCGAGGTCAACGTGCGCCCGGCCGCCGAGGGCAAGCTGGACCTGCTGACGGTGCTCGACTTCCGCATGAGCACGACCTGCCTCTACGGCGACATCGTGCTCCCCACGGCCACCTGGTACGAGAAAGACGACCTGAACACGTCGGACATGCACCCGTTCATCCACCCGCTCTCCGAAGCCGTGCAGCCGCTGTGGGAGAGCAAGACCGACTGGGAGATCTACAAGGCCATCGCCGCGAAGTTCAGCGAGATTGGCGGCCCCTACCTGGGCACGCGCAAGGACCTGGTCTGCACCCCGCTGCTGCACGACACGCCGGGCGAGCTGGGCCAGCCCTTCGAGCCGCGCGACTGGAAGCGCGGCGAGTGCGATTTGATCCCCGGCAAGACCGCGCCGTCGATGACCGTGGTGGAGCGCAACTACGCGGACCTCTATAAGAAGTTCACCTCCGTGGGCCCGCTGCTGGACAAGCTCGGGAACGGCGGCAAGGGCATCGGCTGGGATACCAGGCACGAGGTGGCCGAACTGGGTCACCTGACCCAGACCGTGACCACGCCCGGCGTCAGCTACGGCCGGCCTCGGCTGGAGACCGCCATCGACGCCGCCGAGATGATCCTGACCTTGGCGCCGGAGACCAACGGCCACGTGGCCGTGAAGGCGTGGGAAGCGCTATCCAAGATCACCGGCCGCCCGCACGCCCACCTGGCGCTGGGCCGCGAGCACGACAAGATCCGCTTCCGGGACGTACAGGCCCAGCCGCGCAAGATCATCTCGGCGCCGACGTGGTCCGGGCTGGAGTCCGAGGAAGTCAGCTACAACGCCGGCTACACCAATGTCCACGAGCTGATTCCCTGGCGCACGCTGACCGGGCGCCAGCAGTTCTACCAGGACCACCGCTGGATGCTCGACTTTGGCGAGGGCGCCTGCGTCTACAAGCCGGCCATCGACACCCGCACGGTGGCGCCGATGCTGGGCCGGAAGCCCAACGGCAACCCGGAGCTGGTGCTGAACTGGATCACCCCGCACCAGAAGTGGGGCATCCACTCCACCTACTCGGACAACCTGCGCATGCTCACGCTCTCGCGCGGCGGCCCGCACGTGTGGATCTCGGAGGCCGAGGCCAGTGCCAACGGCATCCGGGACAACGACTGGGTGGAAGTTTTCAACGTGAACGGCACGCTGACCGCCCGGGTGGTGGTGTCCCAGCGCGTGCCGCAAGGCATGTGCCTGATGTATCACGCGCAGGAAAAGATCGTGAACGTGCCCGGCGCCGAGATGAGCGGCATGCGCGGCGGCATCCACAACTCGGTCACGCGGGCGGTCACCAAGCCGACCCACATGATCGGCGGCTACGCGCAACTGGCCTACGGCTTCAACTACTACGGCACGGTCGGCAGCAATCGCGATGAATTCGTGATCCTGCGCAAGATGAACAAGGTGGACTGGATGGATACCCCCCTGCCCCAGTCCGCGCAAGAAGAAGGAGCCCCGCGATGAAGATCCGCGCCCAGGTGGCCATGGTGCTGAACCTCGACAAGTGCATCGGCTGCCATACCTGCTCAGTGACCTGCAAGAACGTCTGGACCAGCCGCGACGGCGTGGAGTACGCCTGGTTCAACAACGTCGAGACCAAGCCTGGCATCGGCTACCCCAAGGAATGGGAGAACCAGCGCAAGTGGAACGGCGGCTGGCAGCGCCAGCCCGACGGCTCGCTCACGCCGCGCCAGGGCGGCCGCGCCCGCATCCTCTCGAACCTGTTCGCCAACCCGAACCTGCCGCAGATCGACGACTACTACGAGCCGTTCACCTACGACTACGAGCACCTCCAGAAGGCGCCGCTGATGCCGACGCCGCCCACCGCCCGGCCGGTGTCCGTGCTGACGGGCAAGAAGATGGAGAAGATCGAATGGGGGCCGAACTGGGAGGATGACCTCGGCGGCGAGTTCGCCTCGCGCAGCCGTGACCAGCTGTTCGAGAACGTGCAGAAGGAGATGTACTCGACCTTCGAGAACACCTTCATGATGTACCTGCCCCGCCTGTGCGAGCACTGCCTGAACCCGGCCTGCGTGGCGTCTTGCCCGAGCGGCTCGGTCTACAAGCGCGAGGACGACGGCATCGTGCTGGTCGACCAGGACAAATGCCGTGGCTGGCGCATGTGCATCTCCGGTTGTCCGTACAAGAAGATCTACTTCAACTGGCAGAGCGGCAAGGCGGAGAAGTGCACGTTCTGCTTCCCGCGCATCGAGGGCGGCCAGCCGACGGTCTGCTCCGAGACCTGCGTCGGGCGCATCCGCTACCTCGGCGTGATGCTGTACGACGCGGACCGCATCGCCAGCGCCGCCGGCGTGGAGGACGAGCGCGACCTGTACCAGGCGCAGCTCGACGTCTTCCTCGACCCGAACGACCCCACCGTGCAGGCCGAGGCGCTGCGGCAGGGCATTCCGCAGGGCTGGCTCGACGCCGCGCGCAAGTCGCCGGTCTACCGCATGGCCTGCGAGTGGAAGATCGCCTTCCCGCTGCATCCCGAGTACCGGACGCTGCCGATGGTCTGGTACGTGCCGCCGCTCTCGCCGATCCAGTCGGCGGCGGAAGGCGGTTTCATGGGCATGAACGGGATGATCCCGGACGTGCAGAGCCTGCGCATTCCGCTCAAGTACCTCGCCAACCTGCTGACCGCCGGCGACGTGGCGCCCGTGCTGACCGCCTTGCAGCGCATGCTGGCCATGCGGGCGTTCAAGCGCTCGGAAGTGGTAGATGGCGAGGCAGACCTCGCCGTGCTGCGGCAGGTGGGGCTGACCCCGGCGCAGGTCGAGGACATGTATCGCCTGCTGGCCATCGCCAATTACGAGGATCGATTTGTGATTCCATCGTCACACAAGGAACGGGTCGAGGACAGCTTCAACGAGAAAGGCAGCTGCGGCTTCACGTTCGGCAACGGCTGCTCGGGCGGCACGTCCGAGGGCTCGCTGTTCGGCAGGAAGCCCGAGGGCAGCGTGGTGTTCGCGGACATGCCCAAGTCGCGCAAGAAGCCGACCGAAACCTGCTGATACCTGCTGACATTGGAGCCATCATGACCTTGTACCCCGTGCTCAGCGCCCTGCTGGGCTACCCCGAAGCGCCGCTGCAGGCGGCCATGCCCGAGATCGAACAGGCGCTCGACGCCTGGCCGGCCGCCCGCGCGGTGCTGGCCCCGCTGACCGGCCCGCTGCGCGACAGCCCGCTAATCGCGCTGCAGGAGCAGTACGTGGCCACCTTCGACCGCAATCCCGCGCATTCGCTGCACCTGTTCGAGCACGTTCATGGCGAGTCCCGCGACCGGGGCCAGGCCATGGTCGATCTGATCGACGAATACCGGCGCGCCGGCTTCGAGCCGGTGGCGAACGAGCTGCCGGACTACGTGCCGCTGTTCCTGGAGTTCCTCGGCGCGCTGGCCGATGACGGGCAGGCGGCGCGCGCCGGGCAGTTGCTGGGCGAGGCCATCCACGTGCTGGCGGCCATCGGCGACCGGCTGGCGCGCCACGACAGCCCGTACGCCGCCGTGTTCACGGTGCTGCGCTCGCTCACGCCCGTGCAGCCCGAGGCCCGCACCGATCCGCCCGTGCGGGACATGGACGAAGCGCTGGAACGGTTCGGCCCCGGCGCGGATGGCGTGGAGCCGCTGCTGGCGGCCGCCATGCCGGCTGAACAAGTGGTGCGCTTCCACGACCGGCGCGCGCCCTCCCCCCAATGACCTCCATGACCTCCATGACGACGCAGGCGACCACCATGTCATTCGCCCACCAGTTCCTCTTCGGCATCTACCCGTATATCGCCGCCGCGCTGTTCCTGTTCGGCAGCCTGGCGCGCTTCGAGCGCGAGCAGTACGGCTGGAAGGCCGACAGCTCCCAGCTGCTCTATCGCGGCAACCTGCGGCTGGGCAGCATCCTGTTCCACATTGGCATCCTCGGGCTGTTCTTCGGCCATCTGGCGGGCCTGCTCACGCCCGTGGCGGTGTGGGACGCGCTCGGCGTCTCCCACACCCTCAAGCAGGCCGTGGCGATGGGCGCCGGCGGGGTCATGGGCACGATCTGCCTGATCGGCCTGCTGATCCTGCTGCACCGGCGCTTCACCAACGCCCGGGTTGCCGCCGTCACGCGTACTGGCGACAAGGTGCTGCTGCTCTGGCTGCTGGCGACGCTGCTGGCCGGGCTCTCGACCATCTACGTGTCCGCCGGCCACATGGACGGCCACATGATGGTGCAGCTGATGACCTGGGCCCAGCACATCGTCACGCTGCGCGCTGACGCGCCCGACTTCATCGCCGATGCCCCGCTGCTGTTCCGCGTGCATCTGTTCCTGGGCATCTCGCTGTTCGCGATCTTCCCGTTCACGCGGCTGGTGCATGTCTGGAGCGGCTTCGCCTCGGTCACCTACCTGGGGCGGGCCTGGCAGCTTGTGCGGGGGCGCTGATCCGCGCGCTTGATGGGCGTCAACGGGGCGGCCGGGCATCCGGCTCATCATGGCGGGCACGCAATCCTGCCCGCCGCCCCGGATATCGCCATGATCGACGAGACTGCACTCTATCAACGCCTTCGGCAAGATTTCCCGCTGGAGCCACGGCCCTACCGGTGCCTGGCCCGGGCGCTCGGCCTGTCCGAGCATGGCTTGCTGTCGCTGCTGGCGCGCGACGTCGGCAGCGGCCGCATCAGCCATATCGGCGCCCGCTTCGCGCCAAACACCATCGGTGCCACCACGCTGGCGGCGCTGTCCGTGCCGCCAGGGCGGCTGGAGAGCGTGGCGCGGCGCCTCAATGCCGACCCGTCCATTGGTCATCATTACTGCCGGACCGGCCACCGCTACAACCTCTGGTTCGTGGCCGGTGCGCGCAATGTCGGCAGCCTGGCGGCGGCACTCGACGGCATCGGGGAGGACGTCCGCCAGACGCCCCTGGCGCTGCCACTGGAATGTGAGTACCACGTCGATGCCGGGGTGCCGCTACGGCCCCTGATGACCGATGCCGACTGGCGGCTGGTGGCCGCGCTGGAAGACGGCCTGCCACTGACACCCGAGCCTTACCGCGCCATGGCGCGCGGCACGGGCATCGGGCAGCACGAACTCTGGCGCCGGCTGGCACATTGGCGCGATGCCGGTGTGATCCGCCGCTTCGGCGCCATTCTCCAGCCCGGTCAGCTCGGCTACGTGCACAACGCGATGTGCGTATGGAATGCGCCCGACGAGCGTGTGGATGCCCTGGGCAAGCGGCTCGCCCGCCTGCCCGCCGTGGCGCTCTGCTACCGGCGCGCTCGCCGGGGTGCAGCATGGCCCTTCAACCTGTTCGCGGTGGTGCGGGCGCGCAGCCCGGCCGACCTTCAGGCGACGCTCGACGGCTTCGCGGCCATGCCCGCGCTCGCCAAACTCCCCGGCGCCGTACTCCGCGCCCGTTGCTGCTTCAAGCCGCGCGGCGTGCGCTACGGCGATCTGGCGTCCGAGGCCTGACGGGCACGCCCGCCCCGTTCAAGCGGCGCGGACTTCCGGAAACAGCACCGCCAGCCGCGCCACGAAGGGCTCCACCCAGGCCGGCCGCGGCGTGGCATCGAGCCAGTACTTGACCTCCAGCCCAAGGGCGGTGTCACCGCAAATCGAGAGCCGGCGCTGGAAGAACAGCGTGTCGGTATCGGCATGGCCGGCGAGCAGTTGCAGGTAGTCGGCGGCGCGGGCGCGTAGTGTCAGCGCCGGGGCTGATCCGGGATCGAACGGCCCCATCCGGAACGCGCCCCCCACACAGCGCAAACGCAGGTCCAGCCCGAGGTCTTCCACGCCCAGCAGGAAGGCATGGCCGTCCAGCGCGGCCGGCGGCTGGAGCCAGCCGGCGCGGCGCGCGGACTCCAGCGCCATCACGAACGGCAGGGCCTGCGCGGGCGCGGGCAGGCGGCGGTGGATGCGGGCAATCAGGGAGGAGAAAGTCATCGATGGTTCCGTGGCAGTCATGCGGGCGCGCCGGCTATCCAGGCGATGCCGGGCTGGCCGGTCCAGTAGCCGTTGCTCGCCGGGGCGCCGGCGGGCACGATGCCGCTGGGCGCGGCGCCGGTACGGCCATGGCGCACGGCGTCGAGCAGCGACACCACGTCCAGCGTGCCGGCGGCGTGCGGGCTGACGCGGACCAGATCCACGCCCATCGCCTGGATCTCCGGCAGGTGTGCGCAGAGGTCCAGGCAGCTTGCGGACTGGGTCTGGATGCCGTTCAGCGCGAAGAACGGCTGCCCTTCGCCCGTGCGGGCGACCAGCCCGTCCGGGTAGTCCAGGCAACGGAACTCGCAGGCGTCCTTGCGCAGCCGGTGGTGCCGGGCTGTGAAGCAACGCGCGGAGATCGCCAGCGGCATGCGGCCCCAGACCATCGCCTCGATCTGCATGCCGGCGGGGCGCGCCGCCGCCAGCGCCGCCAGCGCCGTGTGGTCCATCTCGACCGGCGCCACGGCCCCGCGCGCGCCCAGCGTAGCCAGCCAGGCCGCCGTATCGGCGTGATAGACGTTCAGATGCGGTCCGGCGACGAACGGCCGCCCGTGCCGCGCGCGCACCGCGCCGAGATCATTGGCCTCCACGAGGAATTCGTCCTGCTCGCAGACGCGGCGCATGGCCGCGATGTCGCTGTCGGACTCGACCAGCACCGGGGTGGACAGCACCACCTCCTTGCCGGCATCGCGCAGCATCCGCGCCACGTCCAGCCAGTCAGCAGGACGCAGTTCGTGGCGGCGCGTGCAGACTGCCTCGCCAAGATAGATGCGGTCCACGGGAGCGTCCGCGACGTCGGCATAGAAACGCAGCACGTCCGCGCGGGGCCAGTAGTAGAGCAGCGGGCCGAGCGCGATGGCGATTGGATAGGGGGAAGAGGAAGTGATCATGGTGGGTGGGTTGCGGACGGTTTCAGCGCCACGGACGGTCGTAGGCGCCCTGGGTCACCTGGTCGCCCTCGGCGTGGCGCCCCAGCGTGGCCTGCCATTCCTGGCGCGGCACGAAGCGCCGGGGGTCGCGCCAGGCATCGTCGATAGCGGCGCGCAGCACGCCTACCACATCGGCCACATAGCGCGGGCTGCGCTGGCGCCCTTCGATCTTGATGGCGGCGATGCCGATGTCGATCAGTGCCGGCAGCAGCGACAGCGCGTTGAGGCTGGTGGGCTCCTCCAGCACGTAGCCGTGCTCGCCCTCCACGGTGAAACGGCCCTTGCACAGCGTGGGATAGCCGGCCGGCTCGCCGGGCGCGTAGCTGTCGATCAGGATGCCGGAGAGCCGCGCGTGCATCGTGCCGTCCGTCTCATCCCAGCGCACGGCGTGGGCCGGCGAGCAGACGCCACGGTTATTGGGCGAATCGGCGGTTGCGTACGAGGACAGCAGGCAGCGGCCCTCGGCCATCACGCACAGGCTGCCAAAGCCGAAGACCTCAAGTTCCACATCGGTCTGCCTGGCCAGCTTGGCGATCTGCGCCAGCGTCAGCACGCGCGGCAGCACTACGCGCCGGATGCCGAAGCGCTCGCGCATCAGCGCGATGGCATCGGCATGCGTGGCCGAGCCCTGCACGGACAAGTGCAGGCGCAGGTCCGGATGCTTCTCCGCTGCGTAGGCCATCAGGCCGGGGTCGGCCATGATCACTGCGTCGGCACCCAGCACGGCGGCGGCGTCCACGGCGCGGTGCCAGCGGTCCACCTGCCCCATCTGCGCAAAGGTGTTGATGGCGAAGAGCACTTCCGCGCCGCGCGCGCGGGCCTCCGCCACGCCCGTGCGGATGTCGTCCTCCGAAAAATTCAGGCCGCCGAAGTTGCGCGCGTTGGTGGCGTCGCGCAACCCCAGGTAGATGGCATCCGCGCCGTGCTGCAGGGCCATGCGCAGGGCCGCCAGTGAACCGGCCGGGGCCACCAGTTGCGGCCGGCGCGGCTGGCGGGGCTGGCGGGATGGCGAGTCGGATGGGGACGTTGGTACATGATGCGCATCATGCACATCGGGTGCAGCGGGCGGGGAAGCATCCATGGCGAGAAATGCGCGTTGCGGCGCATGGGGTGGGGATCGACCAAGGATGCTAGTCATGCCCATAGGGGGAACCTTTGACCCCGAGCAAACCCCGGCGGGGTTACATTCTTCTGGTTCCATCGAACTAGGCCCTCGGAACAGGCCGCCGATCCCCCTCAAATTGATCTGGCGCAAACTGCCACCCCGATGCGCGTGAGACGCTGGGCCGTTTTTTGCCCCTCCTGACTCCGGATTTCCTCATGACACATCGATGGCTCAACCTGGCCGGCCGCAAGCTGCTTCCTATCGTGCAGGGCGGCATGGGCGTGGGCATATCCGCGCACCGGCTCGCCGGCACCGTGGCCCGCCACAACGCCATGGGCACCATCGCCAGCATCGACCTGCGCCACCATCACCCCGACCTGATGGCCGGCACCGCCAGACGCGACAAGGCCGCGATCGAACACGCCAACCTCATCGCGCTTGACCGCGAGGTGCGCGCGGCGAAGACGTTGGCGGGCGGGCAAGGGATGATCGCCGTCAACGTGATGAAGGCCGTCGGCGCCCACGCGGCGCTGGTCCGGCAGGCGTGCGACAGTGGCGCGGATGCCATCGTCATGGGCGCCGGCCTGCCGCTCGACCTCCCCGAACTGACCGCCAATCACCCGAAGGTGGCCCTGATCCCGATCCTGTCCGACGCCCGTGGCGTCAGCCTGGTCCTGCGCAAGTGGATGAAGAAGGGGCGGCTGCCCGATGCCATCGTGATCGAACATCCCGCGCATGCCGGCGGGCACCTCGGCGCCTCGCGCATGGAGGACATCGGCGACGCGCGGTTCTCGTTCGCGCGCGTGCTGGACGAATGCCGCGCGCTGTTCGCCAGCCTGGGGCTGGCCTGGGAATCCGTACCGCTGATCCTGGCTGGCGGGTTGGGCCACCACGGCAAGCTGCATCACTGGCTGGCGCAGGGCGCGGCCGGCGTGCAGGTGGGCACCGCCTTCGCCGTGACCGAGGAATGCGATGCGCATCTGGCTTTCAAACAGGTGCTGGCTTCCGCGCCGCAGGAACAGATCGGCGAATTCACGAGCGTGGCGGGACTGCCGGCGCGCGCGGTGCTGACGCCGTGGCTCAAGCGCTATCTCTCCCGGGAGTCGGCGCTCCAGGCGCGCGCCAAGGTGCGCGAATGCCTGGAGGGCTTCGACTGCCTGCAATCGTGCGGCCTGCGTGACGGCGTGGCGCGCATCGGCCAGTTCTGCATCGACCGCAAGCTCTCGCAGGCGCTCAAGGGCGACGTGGAGCGCGGCCTGTTCTTCCGCGGCAAGGGCACGCTGCCGTTTGGCGACGCCATCCGGCCCGTGGCGGACCTGATTCACTACCTGATGTCGGGCGAAAAGCCGGCGGGGGTCGTGCCAGCCTGATCGGGGTGTTGCCGGAAAGCGAATCCCGCGCGAGTTCCCAATCCATCCCTCGGCAATTTGATCCAGCGCAGGAAACGGCACAATCGCCGGCACCAGAATGGCAGGTGTCCTGACGCCCTGCCCTCGCCCCCACAACATGCCAGCCCCCTTTCCTGACGCCGCGTTCGATACGCACGCGGACCCCCAAGCCACCTCGGCGGTCGGGCTGCCGGGGCTGCGCCACCGCCTCTCCACGCGCATCATCTCGCTGTCCCTGATCTCGCTGCTGGTTGTCCTGACGATGATCGGCGGCACCCTGTGGCTCTCCTGGAACCTCGAAGGCGCCGGCGCGGCGATCAACGATGCCGGCAGCGTACGGATGCATGCCAACGCGGTGGCCATCGAACTGACCCGGGCCCGCGCTCATCAACCCCACGCCCTCGCGCCACGGATCGCCCAGTTGGACGAGACGCTGGCGCAACTGCGCCGGGGCGACGCCAAGCGGCCGCTGTTCCTGCCCGCCGTGCCAGTCATCCACGACCAGCTGGACCGCGTGGCCCGGGCGTGGGACGAGCGGATGAAGCCGCTGGCCGAGCAGGACATAAACGCGCCCGATGGCACGCCGCTCGCTTATGTGGCCGCACTGTCCGATTTTGTCGCGCAGGCGAACCAGCTGGTGCGCATGATCGAGGCCGACAACGCACGCAAGACGGACCTGCTGCGCATGTCCCAGGCCGCGCTGGCCGCCATCGCCTGCATGGGCACCGTCGCAGTCATCTACCTGCTCTATCTCTGGATCATCCTGCCCGTGCTGACGCTGCAGGACGGGCTGCGCCGCATGGCGGCCCGCGAATTCTCGCTGCGCCTGCCGGTCACCAGCCGTGACGAATTCGGCACGCTGAGCACCGGTTTCAATCGGATGGCAGCCGAGCTCCAGGAACTCTACCGGGGACTTGAAGCCCGCGTGGCCCAGAAGACCGCCGAACTGGCCCGGCGCAACCGCGACCTCGAGACGCTCTACGACATCGCCGCCTACCTGAACCAGCCGAACGAGGCCGAGGCGCTGTGCCGAGGCTTCCTGACCCGGATCATGCGGCGCCTGGACGCCGATGGCGGCAGCGTGCGCATGCTCGACGCGGTGCCGGAGAACCTCCACATGGTGGTTTCCGAAGGGCTGCCCGCCGCGCTGATCGAGCAGGAGCAGCGCATGGCGGCCGATGCCTGCCACTGCGGCGCCGCCACGCGGCAGCGCGTGGTCACCTGGCCGGCCCCGCCCCATGCGCAACCGTCGCCGCCGATGGCGTGCGGCTTCGGCGGCTTCGCGGCGTTCCGCATCGACACGCCGCGCGGGGTGATCGGCATGTTCTCCCTCCACTTCCGCTCGCCACGGGTGCTTAACGCGTCAGACCGGCAACTGCTCGAAACGCTGGCCCAGCATCTGGGCGTGGCGCTAGAACACCAGCGCCTGTCCGCCACCGCGCGCCAGCTGGCCGTGGTGGAGGAGCGCAATCTCGTGGCGCAGGGCCTGCACGACAGCATCGCCCAGGGCCTGAACTACCTGAACCTGCAAGCCCAGCTGCTCGAGGAAGCCGTCTCACGCGGGGCGCTGGCCGATGTGGCGGCGATCGTGCCGATGCTCCGTTGCGGGGTGGACGAGAGCTACCAGGATGTGCGCGAGTTGCTGCTGAACTTCCGCACCCGGCTCACACAGGGCGAGTTGCGGCAGGCAGCGGAAGACACCGTGGCGCGCTTCCGGCGCCAGTGCGCCACCGAGGCGCGGCTGGAGGTGGAAGGCTACGACAACGCCCGGCCGCTGCCGCCCGATGCCCAGCTGCAGGTGCTGTTCGTCCTGCAGGAGGCGCTCTCCAACGTGCGCAAGCACGCGCAGGCCGGCCACGTGCTGGTGCGGCTGCGAGGCGGGCGCGATCTTGAACTGGTGGTGCAGGACGATGGCGAGGGCTTCGACGCCGCCGGGCTCGCCACACGCTGCGAGATGCAGGTGGGCCTGCACATCATGCGCGAGCGCGCCGCGCGGCTCAACGCACAGTTGTCGATTGAGTCCGCACCCGGGCGCGGCACCCGCGTGGCCCTGCGCGTGCCCGGCGCCCATGTGTCCGGCGAGGCCAGCGAGGCCAGCGAGGCCAATGAAATCAACGAAATGAGTCTCCAGTCATGACCATCCGCATCCTGCTGATCGACGATCACACGCTGTTCCGTTCGGGCATTCGCGCGCTGTTGCAGCGCCAGCCCGATTTTGCCGTCGTGGACGAGGCAGCCGATGGCGTGGAGGGGCTCAAGCGAGCCAAGCAGCATCGCCCCGACGTGATCCTGCTGGACCTGAACATGCCCGGGCTGTCCGGGCTCGAGACACTGGCCCTGCTGGCGCAGGACCTGCCGGACACGGCGGTGCTGATCCTCACCGTGTCCGAGGAGGCCGAAGAGCTGGCCAGCGCGCTGCGCGGCGGTGCCCGGGGCTATCTGCTGAAGAATATCGAGGCGGACTTCCTGGCTTCGGCCATCCGCCGCGCTGCGTCCGGCGAGCCGGTGATTTCGGATGGCATGACGGCCAAGCTCGTGGCGCAGTTCCGCGCGCCGGCGCAGCCGTCCGCCCCAACGGCGCCGAGCGCCGAGGACGGCGCGCGGCTGACCGTGCGGGAGCGCGAGATCGTGCGCGGGCTGACCCGGGGCGAGAGCAACAAGCAGATTGCGCGCGATCTCGGCGTGGCCGAGAGCACGGTCAAGATCCATGTGCAGAACATCCTCAAGAAGCTGAATCTGGCCAGCCGCGTGCAGGTGGCCGTGTTCGCGGTCGAACATGGCCTGACCGCGTGACGGCTTCCCCGATCGGGGACGTTACCGCCGGGCGCCGAGCCGGGCCGACAGTTGGTCCGCCAGCGCCCGCACCTGCTGGCCGATCCGCTCGCCGGTGGCCGCATCGATCTCGTTGGTCAGATAGCTGACCGCGATGGCCCCCGCCGCGCAGGGGGCGGCCGCATCGAACACCGGGGCGCCGAAGCACGTCATGCCGTCGCGCATCTGGCCGTTATCGGTCGAATATCCCACCTCCCGCACCTGGGCCAGTTCGGCCTGCAAATCATCCACGTCCGCCACGCTGGCCCGCGTGAGCGGCGGCGGCATGCCCGGCGCGAACAGGTCGCGCACCTCGGCCGGCAGCAGCGTGCTCAGCATCGCCTTGCCCGTGGCCGTGTAGGGCGCCGGCAGGCGCATGCCGATACGGAACGTGACGCCGAGCGGGCGGTCGCCGTTCTGGCAGGCCAGGTAGACCACCTCCGCACCATCGAGCATCGACAAGGTGACCGTGGCGTCGTGAAACGCATCGGTCTGCTCCCAGAGCGCGCGGAACTCGCTCGTCATCTGCGTCTGCGACAGGAAGGCGTTGGCCCAGGCCATCACGTGCGGGCCGACCGCCATCGCCCCATTCGGCAGGCGCTTGAGCAGTTGCAGCTGCACGAGGGTGTCGCACATGCCGTGGAGGGAGCTCTTGGGCGCGCCGGTCAGCCGGGTCAGGTCGGCCAGCGTCAGCGGTTCCGGGGCGGCGGCCACGGCATCCATGACATGTACCGCGCGCACCACCGCCGGCGACGTGGACTTCAGCGACGGCGCGGCATCATCGGCGGGAACGTTGTAGGCGGACTTGGGCATCGGGCAATACGGAAGAGTTGGGCGGATTGTACCGGCTGCGCGGAACGCTTCCGGGCGGTTGGCAGTCTGCCGTGCATGGGCGTATCATACGCTCACGTTCGACATACCGAATATCGTTCCCTCTATTGAACGATATGAATCAACCCGCTCAGGAAAGCCGCCATGCAACTCAAGGATCCCTCGCTACTGAAACAGCTGGCCTATGTGGATGGCCAATGGATTGGCGCCGACTCCGGCGCCACCTTCGACGTCACGGACCCGGCCACCGGGGAAGTGATCGCCAAGGTGGCCGACCTGGGCGCGGCCGAGACCGGGCGCGCCATCGCCGCTGCCGAGGTTGCGCAACGCGCCTGGGCCGCCAAGACCGGCAAGGAACGCGCCAACCTGCTGCGCCGCTGGTTCGACCTGATGATCGCCAACACGGACGACCTGGCCTACCTGATGACGCGCGAGCAGGGCAAGCCGCTGGCCGAGGCGCGCGGCGAGATCGCGTACGCGGCCAGCTTTATCGAATGGTTTGCCGAGGAAGCCAAGCGCGTGGACGGCGAAGTGCTGGCCACGCCGGCCGCCGACAAGCGCCTGGTCACGCTGCGCCAGCCCGTGGGCGTCTGCGCCGCCATCACGCCGTGGAATTTCCCGGCAGCGATGATCACCCGCAAGGCAGGCCCTGCCTTGGCAGCCGGGTGCGCCATCGTCATCAAACCGGCCGAGCTGACCCCGCTGTCCGCCTTCGCACTGGCTGAACTGGCGCACCGGGCCGGCATTCCCGCCGGCGTGCTCCAGGTGGTGACCGGCGATGCCAAGACCATCGGCGCCGTGCTGACGGGCAGCCCCATCGTGCGCAAGCTGTCGTTCACGGGGTCGACCGAGGTCGGTCGCATCCTGATGGCGCAATCGGCGCCAACCGTGAAGCGCCTCTCGCTGGAGTTGGGCGGCAACGCGCCGTTCATCGTCTTTGACGATGCCGACGTGGACGCCGCCGTGGAAGGCGCCCTCGCCGCCAAGTACCGCAACGGCGGGCAGACCTGTGTCTGCGCCAACCGCTTCTACGTGCAGGACGGCATCTATGAAGCCTTCGCCACGAAGCTGGCCGAGCGCACCGGCCAACTGCGCGTGGGCAACGGGCTGGAAGACGGCGTGACGATTGGCCCGCTGATCGAGGACGCCGCGCTGGACAAGGTTGCATCGCTTGTGGACGACGCCCGCGCCAAGGGCGGCCGCGTGCTGACCGGCGGCGCCGCGCACAAGCTGGGCGGCACGTTCTACACCCCCACCGTCATCGCCGACGCCACCGCCGACATGCGCATGGCCCGCGAGGAGATTTTCGGGCCGGTGGCGCCGCTGTTCCGCTTCAAGACCGACGCCGAGGCCGTGACCGCCGCCAACGCCACCGAGTACGGACTGGCCGCCTATTTGTATACGCGCGATATCGCGCGGGCCTGGCGCACGGCCGAGGCGCTCGAGTACGGCATGGTCGGCCTGAACACCGGCCTGATCTCGAACGAGGTGGCGCCGTTCGGCGGCATCAAGCAGTCTGGCGTGGGCCGCGAGGGCTCGCGCCACGGCATCGACGAATATCTCGAGATCAAGTACCTCTGCCTGCAGATGTGATGCAGGCGGGCGGGCCGGTGCATACTGTGCCGGCCCGCCAGCATGGCACCGATTGCTGACCAAGGGCGACCCCGATCGCCCGGCCTGCCCCGATACTCCGGAGACAACATGAACCCGTTCCACTTCCAGACCGTGCCGACGGTCATCGTCGAATTCGGCGCCGCGCGCCGGCTGGGCGCCCTGCTGCGCGAGTCGTTCCCGCAGGCCAAGCGCCTGTGCGTGGTGACCGACGGCTTCCTGGCCAAGAGCGGCCTGCTCGCGCCGGCGCTGGAAGACCTCGCCAGGCATGACTGGCAGGTGACCGTGATCGACGATGTCATTGCCGATCCGCCCGAGCACATCGTGCTGGACGCCACCGAGCGCGCGCGCCAGGCCGATGCCGAGGTGGTGCTGGGGCTGGGCGGCGGGTCGTCGATGGATGTGGCCAAGCTGATCGCCGTCCTCCTGCCCGCCACGCAGGCGCTCAAGGACATGTACGGCGTGAAGAAGGTCACCGGCGCCCGGCTGCCGCTGGTGCAGATGCCGACCACGGCCGGCACCGGTTCCGAAGTGACGGCGGTGTCGATCGTCACGACCGGCGAAACCACCAAGATGGGCGTGGTGGCGCCGCAGCTGTTCGCCGACCTCGCCATCCTCGACGCCGAACTGACACTCGGCCTGCCCCGCGCGGCCACCGCCGCCACCGGCATCGACGCCATGGTGCATGCCATCGAGGCCTACACCAGCGCCCACCTCAAGAATCCAGTCTCGGACATGCTGGCCATCCGCGCGCTGGACCTGCTCTCGCGCAACCTGATGCTGGCCTGCGACAACGGCAACGATCGCAATGCCCGGGAGGCGATGCTGCTCGGCGCGATGTTCGCCGGCCAGGCCTTCGCCAACTCGCCGGTGGCCGCCGTGCACGCGCTGGCCTACCCGATCGGCGGCATTTTCCATGTGCCGCACGGCCTCTCGAACGCCCTCGTGCTGCCGCACGTGATGAAGTTCAATGCCGACGCCGCCAGCAAGCGCTACGCGGAACTGACCGACGTGGTGCTGCCCGGCACGACCGGCAGCTGCGAAACCAAGACCGCCGCGCTGATCGCCCATATCGAAGGACTGGTGCTGGCCACCGGCATCCCGCGCACGCTGCGCGAAGTCGGCGTGAAGGAAGGCGACCTGAACCGTCTGGCCAGCGACGCCATGCTCCAGACCCGCCTGCTGGTCAATAATCCGCGCGAAGTGAGCGAGGCGGACGCGCTGGGGATCTATCGCGCGGCGTTTTGAGCAATGGCAAACTACCCTAGTTAACCCAAAGTCGTCCAATTCCTACACCGATATCAGCCCTAGCCCGCCTTGGTTGTGCCGCCCGCTGTTCTACCCTGAGGTTACAAGGCAACGCTGAGGCAAGGCTTGGGCTGCGCCTCCGGAACAACAATAGGGAAACAAGGAGCACGCCATGGGTATCGGCACCATTCTTCTCATTATTCTGATTCTGCTGCTCGTCGGCGCGCTTCCGGCGTGGCCGTATAGCACGGGCTGGGGTTATTGGCCCAGCGGCGGGCTGGGTCTTATCGTTCTCATCGTGGTCCTGCTGGTGGTATTGGGCCGAATATAAGGAGTGATTGGCATGCCAGCGAAATCGAAGGCACAGCAAATGGCCGCCGGTGCGGCACTCTCCGCCAAGCGTGGGGACACCAAGGCTGGCGCGCTGAAAGGCGCGTCCAAGTCGATGTACAAGTCCATGAGCGAAAAGGAACTGGACAAGATGGCCAGCACCAAGCAAAAGGGCAAGCCGACGCACAAGGCCAAGAGCTGATCGCTGCCGCATCTCGCAGCCGCATCTCGCGGAACTTCGTGCCCCTGCCGGATCCTATCCGCAGGGGCACGAGGCATTTCAGGGGGGTTACTTCTTGCGCGGCACGCAGGGGCCAATCCATCCCGGGAGCCTGCGTGCCTTGCTGCTGCGCGCCAGCGGAATGGCGAGCGTCATCGCGCGGGCGAAGCCGGCGATGCTATGCATGTCTTCCTCCACATGGCGCCGGAAGAAGCCCGCCCAGCTGAAATCGCCGTAGGCATTGCCCGGTTTCTGGTAGGCGCCGGCGTTGCGCGTGAAGGCGGCCAGGCTGCGGTACGGGTCGTCGCGCATCCCCATCACCGTGGCGGGCAGCGCATCGACGTCCAGATGCTTGCCGTGCTCATCCACCGGATGCACATGCCCGAGCGCACGCATCTTCTTCCAGAAGGCGCTGGGCGACAGGTCGCTCAGATCGAGGTCGATGCGGACCGGCGCGGTGCGCCAGCCGAGTTCCAGCCACGCGCGCGCCCAATGGTGATGATCGGCGATATACAGCGCCCCGCCCGGCCCGGCGATGGTCCGGATGCGGTGGTCGCGCAAGAACTTGCGCATCGCGGCCGGCTCACGCGGCTGGGCGCTGACGTCCATCTTCTCATGGACCTGGTAAAAGCCCAGCGTCAATTGCGTGGGGCGCAGGGTGTCGAGATCCGCCGTTTCGGTCTTGGCCATGGATGGCACCCCAGCTAGCTGTGGCTCGATACCTGCCGGTCCACGTAATGCTCCAGCTCGCTGCCGGGGTCTTCGTTACCCGTGCTGTCCACGGCGACCGCCTCCTCGGCCACCGGCCCGGCATGGGCGGGCCGGGCGTCGCCGTTGGACTGGCTGGAATGCCGCGATGCCGCCGGCGCGGGCCAGCACTCACCCTCCGGCGTGTCCACCAGCTTGGGCTGCCGCTTCGGGTCGAAGTCGGCCCACTGCCCGCCTTCCCACGTGCCGCTGGCCCGCTCGATGTCGCAGGCGCCGCCTTCACGCAGCACGTCCGCCACTTCCTCGCGGCGGTCGCCCTTGGCGCGGGCGGCCAGCAGCACGCCCGGCGGGCGCGCACCGCCCGGGTTGACGGACATGATCGACACATCCCAGACCGAGAACCCGCGCGCGTACAGCTTCTGGGCGATCTCCTCGGCTTCGGGGATGGAGGCAAACCGGCCGGCTACGATGGATGACATGATGTGCTCCCTTGCGATGTGTCGCGATTGATCGAATCGATACGGGCGTGGTCAACCGTTGACCACTTCGCCGCCATTGATGTGCAGGATCTGGCCGGTGATGTAGCTCGCGGCGTCCGACGCCAGGAACACATAGCCGGCCGCCACCTCGAAAGGCTGGCCGGGCCGCCCCATCGGCGTCTTCTTGCCGAACGCGGCCACTTCCTCCTCGGTGAATGTGGACGGAATCAGCGGCGTCCAGATCGGCCCCGGGGCCACGCCGTTGACGCGGATGCCACGCTTGACGATCTGGAGCGCCAGCGAGCGCGTGAACGACACGATGGCCCCCTTCGTCGCCGAATAGTCGAGCAGATGCCCGCTGCCGCGGTAGGCGGTCACTGACGTCGTGTTCAGGATCGACGCACCCTTCTGCAGGTGCGGCAGCGCGGCGCGCGTAACGTGGAACATCGCGAAGACGTTGGTCCGGAAGGTAGCTTCCAGCTGGCTGGTGCCGATGTCGTCCAGCGAATCCTGCGGATGCTGCTCGGCGGCGTTGTTGACCAGGATGTCGAGCCGGCCGAACTGCTTGATGGTCTGGGCCACCACGGCGTCGGCATGGCTGACCTCGGCCAGATCCCCGGCGATGACCAGCGCCCGGCGGCCAGCCTGCTCGATCAGGCTGGCGGTTTCCTTCGCGTCGCCGTGCTCGTCCAGATAGGCGATGGCCACGTCGGCGCCCTCGCGCGCGTAGGCCACGGCGATGGCGCGGCCGATGCCACTGTCGCCGCCGGTCACCAGCGCCACTTTGCCTTCCAGGCGCCCGCTGCCCACGTAGTCGTCGGCGCCGCTATCCGGGCGCGGTTCCATCTCGCTTTCCAGGCCTGGCTGATGTTCCTGGTGCTGGGGCGGTACCTGCTTGGGTGTAGCCATGGCAATACCTGTGAGAAGGGGATCGGAATTGGATATAGGCAAGGTCTGCGCAAATTCCATGCCGCGCGCCGTGGCCCGCCCGCAAGGGAAGATTAGGCGGCTGGCGCCCTCGCCGCGCGTAACGGTTACAACGTGTGGCAAGGATTGCACCCGGCGCCGCGCGCGACTCGCATCGCGCACATCGCGCGGGTACGGCCCCGACCAGCCTCCGCGCGGCATGGAACTTGCGGCTTGGCGAACACCGAACCGCAAGGAGCGCGACATGTTCAATTTCCGAGGAGACCGCGGTGCCAGCCGCACGGGCCGCGCCAAGCCCGAGCCGGCCAGCCCGACGCATGAGGACTGGGGACAGGAATGGGGCGAAGACTGGCGCGGCGATACGACCTACGGCGGCGCTGGCTACTACGGCGACAGCCGCAGCGGCGGACAGTCGTTCAACAGTGCACAACGCGTGTATCCGGGCGACCCGGGCTATCGCGAACACCCCACGCGGCCGCAAACACTCTCCGGCACCGGGGTGGGCAGCCGCCGTCCAGTGGGGCCCAAGAACTATGAACGGCCCGACGCGCGCGTGCTGGGCGATGTGTGCGACCGCCTGGCCCACCACCCCGACGTGGATGTGTCCGATGTGACCGTCGATGTCGACAAGGGCCTGGTCAAGCTCGGCGGCACCGTGGGAGACCGGCGCCAGAAATACATCGTCGAGGAAATCGCCGATGCCGTGTACGGCGTGAAGGACGTGGAGAACCAGATCCGCGTGCGCCGGCCGGGCGAGGCCGCCGATTCCGCCCAGCGTGACAGCATTGGTAGCTGGGCTGCCGGCGACGAAGCCACCCCCTCCCCCGAACGCACGCTCAACAAGAGCTGAGACCCCCCATGGCAAAACCTCTGCGCGAAGGCGCAAAGCTGATGGTGCCGATGGATCATCTGCGGCCCACGCAGATCACCATCGGCGCCTACCACGTCGCACAGAAAGTTCATGTCACGCGGCGCCTGTCGCATGCCGACCTGCCCGCGTTTCTCGACAAGCACCGCGTCCACGTGGTGCTCGGCCCGGAGCACACGCTGTACGTGGTGGATCACCATCACTGGGTTCGTGCCTGGCATGAGATGGGCATGGAGATGGTTCCGGCGCACGTGCGGGAAGACCTGAGCCATCTGTCGCAGCGCAAGTTCTGGGCATACATGGTGGATAACCACATGGTCCACCCGTACGACGAGCAGGGCCGGCGCCAGCCCATCAAGGCGCTGCCGCCGGACATCCATGCCATGCGCGACGATCCCTACCGCAGCCTGGAGGCGTTCGTGCAGCTTTCCGGCGGCTATCGCAAGGTCAAGGCGGCCTATCCGGATTTCCGCTGGGCCGACTTCTTCCGCAAGCACATCGACGGGCCGTTCGACACCCATCACGGCTTTGCCACCGCACTCGCCCGTGCAGTGCAACTGGCGCTGAGCACCAAGGCGTGCGGGCTGCCCGGCTATATCGGGCCGTGCCGCAAGCGGCCGGCTGGGTCAAAGACGGCCAGCAAGAAGAAGGCTTAGTCAGACACCCCTTCAGGCGCCGCGGTCCAGCGGCGCGTTGGGGCGCGGCGTATCGGGGCGCGGCGATTGCGCCGGCTGCGGTGCATCGCGCCGGTCGGGGGCGTCGCCCCGGCGCGCCAGGTCGCGCGCCTGCGTCAGCACGCAGCACAGCAGGTAATAGGCACGCTTGAATTCGTTGGCGGCTTCGCGCGTACAGCCATTGGCGGCCTGCCGGAAGCCCGCGTCGAGCCGGGCCTCGATGCCGCTTTCCCATTCCGCTTCCGTGAACAGATGGCGTGCACGGTTGCGCCAGAGCGCCATCGTCGACATCTGCCGACTAGCCAGCGTGGAGGGCTCCCAGCGCCCCTCGCCATTGCCGAGGTCCAGGCGCATCTCGCACAACGCCTGCATCAGCACGCGCGCCTGCCGGAGATCCCGCCCGCGTAGCGGCCGGACCGTGCCACCGCGCCCCTTGCAGGGAACCGTGGCCAGCCGTGGCATCGGCACTTCTTGATGGTTGTGGTTGTTGAGGGCTGCAACGATGGACTCCGCTTGCGGGTAGTCCTGATGCACCGTTTCCTGATGGTTGCCGTCAATACTCAGGCAACTGAAGACTGCGTTTTCCACCTTGGCCTCTTGCTAGACTCGCTACGCTGTTGTTATGCATTGGTAGGCGTAGCAATGCAATTGCCATGCCGGACAACACCGCCTCGCTCATGCTGCTTTGCGAGGCGTCGCCGCCGGCGCACAGGTGCGCTCCAGCAGCGCCAGCAGGCGCGCTTCGTCGGCACGCAGGCGCACGCCGGCACGCGGTGCCGGCAAGCCCTGCAAGGTGTCATCCATGAAAGCCGTGAGCACATCCGGGTGCACGTAGCATTTTCGACAGACGGCCATGGTGTTGCGCAGCCGCTGTGCCACTTCGCGGATGACCTCGGTCACGGCCTTCTTGCGCGCGGTCTCGCTGTCGGCCGTGGTCTTGCGCAGCAGCGCCAGCGCGTGGACGCTGCCGGCCCAGGTGCGGAAGTCCTTGGCCGTGAAATCGCCGCCGGTCACCTCCTGCAGGTAAGCGTTGACATCGACCGAGCCGATCTCGCGGATCTCGCCGTCCGGGTCCTTGTACTTGAACAGCCGCTGGCCTGGCAGCTCCGTGCAGGTGCGGACGATGCGGGCCAGCCGCGCATCGTTGACGGACACATCGTGGGTCACACCGCTCTTGCCCGTGAACTGGAAGCGCAGGCGGCTGCCGCGCACCGCCACGTGGTGCCGGTGCAGCGTGGTCAGCCCATAGGTGCGATTCTGCCGCGCGTAGCGCAGCGTGCCGACGCGCACGAGGCTGGCGTCCAGCAATGTGACCACAGCAGCGAGGATCTTCTCGCGCGGCATGCCGTTGCGCGCCAGATCACGGGCCAGCCGCCCACGCAGGCGCGGCAACGCATGCCCGAAGGCCATCAGGCGGGTGTACTTGTCGGTGTCGCGCAGCGCGGCCCAGTCCGGGTGATAGAGGTATTGCTTGCGGCCGCGCGCATCGCGGCCCGTGGCCTGGAGATGCCCGGCGGGATCGGCGCAGATCCATACCGACTCGTAGGCCGGCGGAATCGCCAGCGCCTGGATGCGCGCGAGCGTGGCCTTGTCATCGATCCGCTTGCCCTTGGCATCGACGTAGTAAAAGCCCGCGCCCGCGCGGCGCCGCGTGATCCCCGCCTCGCCGTCATCGGCATGGCGCAACCCCACGGCGCGCAGCGCCGCGTCGACCGGTTGCTCGGCAGTCTCTGCGGGCGAAGGGGTGACGGACGCGGGGCTCATGTGGCTCCGCCAACGCACAAGGCATGCCAGCCGATAGCCGCTTCAGACGCGGCCACTTACACGGCTATTGCAAAAAATTCCGGCGCGTCTGGCAGAAACCACACGGCCTGCAATCGCTACAAAGCGATCTTCGCGGGACGCCCCGGGGCTACTTGCGGGTCGATGGCGCCGACGCCGCAATCACCTGCGGATCGTTCTCGTCATCGGCATCGCCAGCCGCCACGGCGGTCTCGTTGTCGTCCTCATCGGGTGCCAGGCCGGCATCGGCCCGCGGCGGGGGTGGCTTTTGCCGCGCTACCGTGAATTCGGGGGATGGGGTCGACGTCGCCTTGACGGTGGAGGATGCACTCGGCCGGGGCGGCGCCACCGCCGGGCCGGTACGCGCTTCGGTCACCATCTCGCGCAGCCATCCCACCAGCAGCTTGCCGTAGGCGCGCTGGTGGTCTTCCGTCGAAAGACCGTGGTCGGCGCCTTTCAGTATCCGGTAAGTGATCGACCAGGCCTCGCAGCAGGCGTCCACGTAGCTGAGTACCGCCGCGTGGGGCACGATGTTGTCATGCTGGGATTCCACCACCAGCACATCGCCTTTGAAGTTGGTGCAGGCGCGCAGCGCCCGGTTGGTATCGGGGGCCACCACCTTGCGCCGGTAGGCCACCAGATCCTGGTCGTGGTGCAGCTGCCGCTTGGGCGACTCCCATCCGCTATCCATGTAGAGCGCCGGGGCGCGCAGGGCCAGCCAGCGCACCGGGCGCAGTTCGCAGAGTACGGCGGCAAGGTAGCCGCCGTAACTGCTGCCCACCACGGCGATGGCATTGCGGTCTACCTCGGGGTGCCGCACCAGCACGTCATAGGCAGCCAGCACATCGGCCAGGTTGCGCATGCGGCTGACGGTTTCGTATTGCGCGGCGGTACCGGCGTGACCGGTCAGGTCGAAAGTCATGCAGACGCAGCCCAGACCGGCCACCTCGCGCGCGCGCGCCAGGTATTGCTGCTGGCTGCCGCCCCACCCGTGCACGAACAACACGCCGGGGAGCTTGGTGGCCGGCGTGATCAGCGTGCCGGCGATGGTGCCGCCATCGGTATGGATCTGTAACGATTCCTCATGTGTGGCCATCAGAACTGGACTCCAGAATTGCATACTTCGTCAACGGGCCGACGTTGCGGTCTTCTCCCTGGTAATAGACGTCCGCGCCGGGCGGCACGGGTACGTCGGTGCCATAGATCTCGCGCGTGCTGGCGGTGGCCCTCACGCATTGGGGGTCGGCCTGGAACGCCGCCAGCGCGGCCAGTTCGGCCCCGGTGGCGCCGCCCACGCGCCAGGACTGTTCGAGCACGCCCAGCCGCTGCCGGCCGTTGTCGGTGCCCATCGCCACGTCGTAGTTGCAGCGGGAGACCATCGTGCCCGGATAGCACGCCACCGCGGCGGCGTGATAGGCCAGCGCGGCCTGCACGGCCTCGCGCAGATGCGCCTCGATCGGATGCGCGCACAGGTCTTCCAGCGAGCCCCGCACCACGCGCAACGTGGAGCCGCCATAGACCAGTTCGCCGGCGTGGTTGCGGGTGAGGCCCTGGGTGCCGCAATAGCTCGCGCGCAGGTCCCCCACTTCCACTTGCCCGACGCTGAAGGTGGTCACGTCCTCGAGGTTGCGTTCGAGCACCAGCCCTTCGCGCTCGATCTGCCGGGCGTCCAGCGCCGCCAGTGCGGCGTCGAGTTCGGCGGCGTTCGCCACCACCTGCTGGCCGAGTCCGCCGATGCCGCGCGGCTCCTTCACGCGAACCTTGCCCCCGCCCAGCATGGCCTGCCCGGCCCGCCGCGCATCCTCCACCGAGAACGCGGTGTAGCCCGGCAAGACGTACGGCTCGATGCGCGCGCCGAAGTCTTGGCTCCAGCCCTCCGGGGCCCTGGCATCGGGCGCAACCAACCCGTGGGAAATCGCCTTCGTGCCAACGAAATCGTGCGGCACCACGCCACCGAGCAGGTCGTGCAGGCTGGCGATGCCGAGCTGGTGCGCGCTGTCGATGCCGGTCAGCGTGTCGGCGGGCACGAAGTAGAGGCGGTCCGTCGCGGCGCCGTGGGTCACGGCGTCGTAGCTGCCCGCGTAGCGGAAGCCAGCCAGTGCCGCCACGCGCTCCGCGATGTTCCGCAGCGTGGTGCCCGGATGGCTAGCCGGGTCGTCGCAATCGGCGCGCCCATAGACCACTACGCGCACCTCGCGTGGCTGGGCCAGCGGCGCCGGCTCGGAGGATGTCGTCGAAACTGCTGGATTCGGAGTTGCCGGGGTGGCCAAAATGGTCTCCTCAGGGAACAGACGTGCCAGGAATGTGGAGCCAGATCCATGCCAGCTAGGTGGCGGGCTCGGCATCGGCGTGGGCGGCACCCGATTCACGTGCCGCGTGCCGCGCGCGCCGTTTCGCGGCGTGGTTTTCGTTGGCGTCGTCCAGGGAGTGGCTGCACTTCACCCCACCCTCCCGGTCCGCCAACTCGGCCAGATGGCGATAGAACAGCACCAGTTGCCGCAACTCGTCCTCGTCGAGTTCCTCGATCGAGATCAGATGGTTGCTCGCCGGCTTGCTCGACGCCAGCAACTCGTTCAGCTTCAGGTGTACCGCCATCGAGTCCTTGTTCTGACTCTGCTGGATCAGGAACACCATCAGGAAGGTGATGATCGTGGTGCCGGTGTTGATGACCAGCTGCCAGGTCTCCGAATAGCCGAAGATCGGGCCGGTCACGGCCCAGATCACTACCACCAGCAGAGCCAGCACGAAGGCCGCCGGCGAGCCCGCATGGCGCGTAGCGGCGCCGGCGAAGTGATCGAACAGATGCATGATCCGGTGCTGCTTCATGAAAGGCTCCTGCGGAAACACATGACTGCCTACATTGTAGAGAGCGGACCGTGGCCCGATCAGGCGGCGGTGTCCTACAAGGCTGTCAGCGCGTTGTGACGCGTCGTTTTTACAAGACAGCGCCGGCTTGGGCGGCGCCTCCGATGCGGCGCCGCAGGCATGCCGATTGCGTCGCACGCCCATGCAGGACTCTTGTTACCCAGTGAAAGGAAGCGCTATGCAGACCGAAACCCAGGACACCGCCCGGACCAGTCCAGACGAAGACGACGAATTGCTGCGCGAACGCGTGGGCACATGCATCGCCGAAGCGTGCGGCGGCGACATGCCCGATGGCGTGGCCGTGCACGTGGTAGACCGGCGCGTCACGCTCACGGGCCGCGTGGAGGACATCGACCTGTCGCAACGGCTTGAGAAAGCCGCCGCCACGCCACCGGGCATTCTCGGTGTGTCGAACCAGCTCAGCACGCGGGTACCGCCGCCCCCGGAGCCGGCCGGACAGCCTGCGGCCAGCGGCATGCGCGCCGATCCGTCGAGCAAACCCTCGGGGCAGGTCAACCACAAGGTCTGAAGCCGGTCTGAGCCGGTCTGAGCCCCTCCTCCGCGCAACGAAAAACCGGCGCCCTCGGGCGCCGGCTTTGTTCGATTGGGCCTCAAGCCCACGGATCGTACCGATCCTTCTCCCAGTACGGCGAAATGCCGTAGTACTCGTGGATCGTGGTGGCCCACTGCGAGTTCGCCATGGTCGGCCAGTGCTCCTTGTCGAAACCCGGCGCCGCCTTGATGCGTTCGCGCTCCACGCCCAGCACGAAGCACTTGCGCCGCGTGTCCAGCGTCAGCGCCGACCACGGCAGGGCGTGCAGTTTCTCGCCAATGCCGAGGAAGCCGCCCATCGCCAGCACCGCATAGGCGATGCGGCCGCCCAGCACGTCGAGCATGATGTGGTCGATGGTGCCGATCTCCTCGCCCGAAGGGTCCACCACCTTGTTGCCCTCGAGCGTATCGGACGCCATCACGAACGGTCCCGGGCCGGCACTGTGCTGCTCCGCCCCGCCGATGATGGCTGCGCCCTTCGCTCCGGGCCCGCTGGGCGGCATGCCGGGCGGTTCTGGCGTGTTGTCTATGCGATGCATGGCTGCTCCTCTTGTGAAGGGGTGAAAGGCATGGTGATAAAAAAACCGCGCGGTGCCTACGCCTACGCCTACTACTGCTGCCGCGCGCGAGCTGAATCTTCCCCGACCAACGGACCCGCCGGCACCGGCGGCGCCAACGGATCGAAATCTTCCCAGCGGCCATCGCGCCACTGGCCTTCGGCACGCTCGACGTCTGCCGCGCCGCCCTGCCGCAATTCGTTGGCCACCAGCGCCGTGTTATCCGGCGAGACGTGCGCGGCCAGCAGCACGCCGGCGTGCCGCATGCGAACCTCGCCGGTGCGCGGATCGCGCTTGCCGGCGCTCGTCATCGACAGCGCACCCATCAGCGACCCGCCATAGGCGCCCACGCCCGTGGCAATCGCCAGCGTCAGCACGATCACCCAGGGCTGCGGCGGCGTGGCGAACCACGCGCGCACGGCGGCGGCCAGGCAGATCCCCACGGCCGCGCCCAGCGCCGCGCCAATCATCAGGCCCCGTCCGGCACCCTTGCCGGACTGTCGGGCCGCCGGGTCCACCGCCTGGTCGCCCCCGATCGGGTACGTGGCATGCTGGCCGGCCGGGTTCACATAGAACAGACTGAGGTCCTGCTCGCTCACCCCCTTGGCCCGCAAGCGGGCGGCGGCGGTCTCTGCGTGGTCAAACGTATCGAATCGTCCTGCGATGATCGTAGACATACGGATGCTCCGTTCAAAGCGTTGATGCGGTACAGATGTGCCAGGGCGCACGAAGAATCACAAGCGGCCACCCCAAAGGCAGGGGGCCGCTTGTGATTCAGGCTACTTCTTGCCGGACTTGGCCGTGCTCTTGTCCTTGGGGGCGGATTGGGCGGATTTGACGGACTTGCCAGCCTTGCCGGACTTGCCCGCCTTGTCGCTGGCGCCCTTCCGTTCAGCGGCAGCCTTGCCGCTGGCCACCTGGTGCTCGCTACCCTTCTTCAGGGTCCAGTCCACGTCATCACGCCTGGTGGTGGTCTTTTTCTCGGCATGCAACGCCGCGCTCGGTGAAATCGGGTCGCTGGCCGGGAACGTCATGTCGAGCGAATCGTCCACGGCGGCCTGATAGGTCTTCTTTTTGGGCTTGTCCTTCTCGTGCTTGCCATCCGCCTTCTCGGCGCCGGTGATGGCAGGCGCTGCAGGATGATTGGCAGCCGTGGGGAAGGGGTTCTGCGATCCCTTGGAAGCGTGGGCTTTCTGCATGGCATCTCTCCTGTTGGGTATCGAGTTCGGGTCCCCTCATGGCGGGGCTCCACGGATAACCATGCAAACGCTGGGCCAGCGGGTGGGTCACCTGAAAGGGCTGCGGCCAGCGCGCGCCAGGCGTCATTGCCGCCGCTTTTTCAGGCGGCGGAAAGGGGGCGGATGGGTGCAGATTGTGCTGGATGCGGTAAAAAATGCCGGAATGCGGCAGAGCGGCAGAACGACTAAGGGTCAGACGGCCGGCCGGCGCGGAATGCGCACGGCGATGCAGACGCTGACGTTGTCGGCGTCGCAGTTATCGTTCTCGGCAGTCAGCTGGGCGCCCTGCAGTTCCACCATGCGCCGCGTGAGCAGCAGCGCCGTGCTCTGCCGGGGCGAGTGGGCACCGGCTTCGGCCACGCTGCGCCCGAAGAAGTCGGTCAGCACCGCCAGCCGGGAGGCCCCGCGCGAGCGGTCCAGCGGCGGGCTCTCGGAGATGCGGAATTTCACGTAGTCGGCCTCGGCCACCAGGTGCACACGCACCGATCCGCCGGCCGGCGCGCGCCAGATGCAATGGATCAGCAGATGCCGCAGCAGCGGCGCCAGGCGCAGCCCGTCGCCCTGCACGCAGAAGTCCGCCCCGCCCGGGCTCTGGCATTCCAGCGAGGCCAGGATCACGCCGCGTGCTTCGGCCGCCGCGCGCTTGTCCGCCATGGCTTCCTCCGCGGCCGCGCGCAGGTCCGTGGTTTCCCATTCCGGCTTGCGCTCGTCGGCCAGCAGGCGCACGGCCTCCTCCATTTCCTCGATCAGCGCCAGCTGCTGCTGCATGCCGGAACGGATGCCGTCGAGCGCGCGCTGCGCCGGGGCTGCCGGGGTGTCGATGGAGCGGTCCAGCACGTAGCCCCAGCTCTGGATCGCGTTCAGTGACGAGCGCAAATCATGGGACGCCTGCTCGATCAGCGCGGCCACCTCGGCGATACTGCGCACGGCCGGGAACGCGAGGTCCCCGGCGGCGCGGTCGTGCGAGGGTTGTGGAGTGGGGCTGGGTGCGTCGGCCATGGCCATCTTCAGGTCAGCTCAGTCAGAGCGTGTCAATCGAAAGGAATCCGCCAAAGCGGTCTTCATGCAAGAACCATGCACCGGCAAGCCCGGCGCTGCGGATTTCCTGTCACCACCCTGCCAGCGCCCGCCCTTACGAGGCAGCGGGCGGGCCGGAGTCGCCATTACGGGACGCGCGCAGCCATTCGGGCAGTTCGCCCTTGGCGGCATAGTCTTCCAGCCGGTTGTACAAAGTCTTCAAACTGATACCCAGAATCTCCGCCGCGTGCTTCTTCACGCCCGAGCACTGCTCCAGCGTGGCGAAGATCAGCTGGCGGTCCGCCTCGGCCAGGGACATGCCCACCGGCACCGACACAACCGCCGTGCCGGCCGAGGGCGCCGCCGCCACTTGCAGCGGAATCTGTACCTCGGTAATCACATCCTGGTCGGCCATGATGTAGGCGCGCTGCACGAAGTTGCGCAGCTCGCGCACATTGCCGGGCCAGGCGTGCATGCGCAGGCTCTCCAGCACACTCGCCGAAAAGCGCCGCTGGGTGCCCTGCTCGCCGTTCAGCTGTTCCAGCATGGTGTTGGCGATCTGCACCACGTCGTCGCCGCGCGCGCGCAGCGGCGGCAGCTCGATCGGAAACACGTTGAGCCGGTGGTACAGGTCGGCGCGCAGCTTGCCCTCGGCCACGGCTTCCTCGGGGTTGCGGTTGGTGGCGGCCAGCACGCGCACATCGGCGTGCTGCTCGCGGTTGGTGCCCACGCGCATGAAGGTGCCGGTCTCGAGCACGCGCAGCAGCTTTACCTGCAGCTCCAGCGGCATCTCGGTAATTTCGTCCAGGAACAGCGTGCCGCCGTCGGCGCGTTCGAAATAGCCCTTGTGCTGGCGATCGGCGCCGGTGAAGCTGCCGCGCTCATGGCCGAACATCTCGGTTTCGATCAGCGTGGGCGAGATCGCGCCGCAGTTCACGGCCAGGAACGGCTGGCGCCGGCGCGCGGACAGCTCGTGCACGGTCTGCGCCGCCAGTTCCTTGCCCGTGCCGCTCTCGCCAATCAGCAGCACGGTGGCCTCGGTCGGGCCAACCTTGCTCAGTTGGTCGTAGACCGCCTGCATGGCTTCGGAACTGCCCAGCAGCCGGCCAAAGCGCCCGTAGCGGCGCAACTCGCCGCGCAGCGAATGGATTTCCGCCTTCAGCTCGCCGGTAGTGGCAATGCGCTTGAGGACGGTCTGGAGCCGCGTGACGTTGATCGGCTTGACGAGGTAGTCGGTGGCGCCCAGGCGCAGCGCCTCCACGGCGCTCTCCACGCTGGCGTAGCCGGTGGTCAGGATGACTTCCACGCCGGACGAGCCCACTTCCTCGAACAGCTCCATGCCGCTGCCATCGGGCAGGCGCAGGTCGGCCAGCACCGCATCGGGCATGCGCCAGCCAATCTGGAGGCGCGCCTCGCGCAGGTTGCCGGCGGTGGCGGAGGAAAACCCCTCGATCGCGACAATTTCTGCCAGCGCCGCGCAAGCGTTTTCGTCGTCGTCTACGATCAGGATGTGTGGCATAGGCTGCGCTGGGGTCCGTTGGCGCGGGATTCCTGTCGGAAATCGGTCCGGAGTCTGATTCTCATGGGCCCGTTGGCCTTTCGATTCGGTGGATGCGGAGTGGTTGTGCGGCGCTGCCGCGATGACAAACCGCCTGGCAAAGGTCTCGCAAAGGTCTGGCTAAGGTTGGCAAAGGTCTCGCCGTGCAACGGGCGGCACAGGCCGCAAGATAGGCTGAAGTCTAGCCACAGCCTCTTGGCCGATATGCCGGTGTCCGTCTGACACAGGTGTCGGACCTTTCCGCGACGGGGCCTTGGGCGGTAGCCACCCGTAACGCGACCAGTTAGCATTAAAGCATCAATGACCAATCCGATGCCGTCGGCCCCCTTCCCCCACTTTCCTGGGATGGCGGGCGCAGGCGGCCACACTGCCACCCGTGTCAACCACCGCGACGCTTCCTTCCGCACGTTCCTCGGCGCCCCCGCCGCGCGCGCCGGGCCGCCGTGCCGCGCCCGGGCAGGTTTCCCTGCTCTGGGAGAGTACCGCGCCAGCCATGCAGCGGCTGATCACCCAGCTCAACCGGGTGGCGGCAACGGACGTGACGATGCTCGCCGTGGGCGAGAGCGGCAGCGGCAAGGAAGTGGTGGCGCGGGCCGTGCATGAACGCAGCAGCCGCGCCGGCGGCCCGTTCGTGGCGGTGAACTGCGGCGCCATCGCCCCCACGCTGATCGAATCGGAGCTGTTCGGGCACGAGAAAGGCGGCTTCACGGGCGCGCTGGAGCAGAAGGCCGGCTACTTCGAGCAGGCTCAGGGCGGTACGCTGTTCCTCGACGAAGTTACCGAAATGCCGGTGGAGATGCAGATCAAGTTGCTGCGCGTGCTGGAGAGCCGCAACTTCCACCGCGTGGGCGGCGATACCCTGCTGGTGAGCGACGTCCGCATCCTGGCTGCCACCAACCGCGACCCCATGGAAGCCGTGCGCGACGGCCAGTTGCGCGAGGACCTGCTGTACCGGCTGGCGGTCTTCCCGCTCCATATTCCACCGCTGCGTGAACGCACCGAAGACATCGTCCCGCTGGCGCGGCATTTCCTGGCCGAATTCAACGCCATGGAACAGACCGAGAAGGCATTTTCGGCCAGCACGCTGGAGCGGCTGGTGCGCTATGACTGGCCCGGCAATGTGCGCGAACTCAAGAATTCCGTTTATCGCGCCTATATTCTGGCCGATAAACTCGTGGAAATCGGCAATCCCAATCTCTCCAGCCAGCCGATGCGCCCCACTACCGTCGATGGCGTGGTCAGCGTGCGGGTGGGAACGACCCTGGCCGATACCCAGCGGGAGATTATCCTGGCCACGCTGGCGCGCTTCGACGGCGACAAGCGACAGGCCGCCAAGGCGCTTGGCATCAGCCTGAAGACGCTCTATAACCGGCTGGATGTCTATCGGGCGGGATAATGGCCCGGCACCCGCTGAAAATCGTCCCCGCCGCTTGGCGGGGATTTTTTTGCCGATTTACTTCCCGCCGGAATGCCGATTATCGCCATCATTTATCGATAGCCTTCCGCCCCATCGGATTTCGCGAAAGCCGTATTCCTTACTTTACATCCGCCGGCCACCGTGTATTTCTTACATATACGGTCCGGACGCGCGGCCGGACGCATCGGCCCCCTGCCCTTGCTGCACCGCAGTTCCCGGCCCGCGCGCCCCCCGACCCCGCCGCGTTGGCACAGCCTTCGCGTGCCGGGTCTGAATCGGCGCGCAGGTGGCGCCACGGCCAAGGACCTGTCACGTGCGAATCTGCCAACTGAACCTGACCGATTCCCGAACGGTGGACCCGGAAGCGCTCGCGCGCACCGCCACACTCGGTTTCGACCATGTATTGCTGGCCGGCTGGGCCATCCCACATATCCGCCCCGACCTCCTGGCATCGACCTTTGCGGCGTGCCGGTCACATGGGCTGCTTCCCCTGCTCGATCTCTCCCTGGACCGCTTTCCCGCTGAGGCGGCGGCCATGCACGATGGCTGGGTGGACCATGCCCGCCCCGCCGGCAGCCCGGACGCCACGGACAGCCACCTGCCCGGCGTGCGGCTGCGCTGGTACGACGAGGGGCTCGCCCCCGCCCTGGTGGCATGGTGGAGCGCCCAGATCCGCGAAGCGATCGATGCCGGCGCTGCCGGCTTCTGCTGCCGCGCGCCATCGCGCGTGCCGGGCCGGCATTGGGCAGAGATCATCGAGACCGCCGGGCGGGGCAGCAGCAAGAACGGCGGCGATCCCGTGTTCCTCGCCTTCACCCCCGGCACCCATCCGCAACAGCTGGCCGACCTGGCCCTCGCCCCGTTCGACGGCGCGTTCTGCTCGCTCCCGTGGTGGGACTACCGCAGCGCGTGGCTGACCGAGGAGATGGCGCGCCTGCGCCCCTTCGGCCGCGTGCTGGCCGCACCCGCGCTGGCGCCCGATGGCACTGACGTGCTGGCCGCCCGCCGCGCGCTGTGGACCGCCGCCGCCATTGGCGACGGGCTGATGGTGCCCGCCGGCTTCGAGACCGGCGCCCAAGGGAGCGCCCCCGAAGCACAGTCCGATGGCCATCCCGATGACATCGTCGATGCCCCCTACGACCTCACCCACGAGCTGATCCAGTGCAACGCGTGGCTGGCCGCGCGCGATCCCGCGCCGGCCGTCGCGGTCCGGCAGGTCAGCGGCCCGGACGCCCCCCTGACCGTGCTGGCCCGCCTGCCGCGCCACCTCGCTAATGGCTCCAATGGCTCCAATGGCGCCACCGGCCCCAGCGCGCTGACCGTGGTGCTGAACCCCAGCCCGATCGAGCCGGCCTCGTTCGGCGCGGACCGCGTGCTGAGTGCGCTGCCGCAGGCCGCCGCCACGCTGCGATCCGCCGATGGCGGCCCCGGCGGCACGCTACACGCCGCCAACCAGCTCGACCCCAGCGCGACCATCACCCTGGCGCCTGCCGATATCCGCCTGTATGAAGCGCTGCCGGTCAGCGCGCAGCCCCGCGCGCGCCGCAATGGCAGCGGCAATGGCAATGGCAATCACCGCAAGGCCATCGACCGCGACCTGGCCACCGCCATGCAGGCGCCGCGCGTCGCCATCGAGAACCTGGCCCCCACAGCCGACCACGGCCGCTTTGCCGTGCGCCGCACGGTGGGCGAGCGCGTGGAGGTCACCGCCGATATCTGGATGGACGGCCACGACAAGCTTGCCGCCGCCGTGCTGTGGCGCGCGCCGGGCGAGCAGGTCTGGCATGCCTCGCCAATGGAACCCGTCATCAACGACCGCTGGCGCGGCAGCTTCCCGATCGTGGCGCTGGGCCGCCATGAGTTCACTGTCGAAGCATGGCGCGATACCTTCGCGAGCTGGCTCGACGAGATCGGCAAGAAACGCAAGGCCGGCGTGGACGTGACGCTGGAGATCGAGGAAGGCGCCCGGCTGGTGGCCGCCACGCTGGACACCCCCGAGGGCAGCGCCATCCCCGATGCCGGCGCGCTGCTGGCAGAACTGAAAGCCGCCGCCGGCGACGACGCCCTGCGGCTCGAAATCCTGCTCTCCCCGCGCACCGGAACCGCCATGCACGCCGCCATGGACACGCCCGCCGGGCGCCCGTTCATCAGCCGCCACCCCACGGTGATGCCGGTGGAGGCAGACCGCCTCGCCGCCCGCTTCGCCAGCTGGTACGAGCTGTTCCCGCGCTCGGAAAGCGGCGACGAGAACCGCCATGGCACCTTCGACGACGTGATCCGCCGGCTGCCGGCCATCCGTGCGATGGGCTTCGACGTGCTCTACTTCCCGCCGATCCACCCCATCGGCCAGGCGCACCGCAAGGGCCGCAACAACAGCCTCAAGGCCGAGCCGGGCGACGTGGGCAGCCCTTACGCCATCGGCAGCGCCGAAGGCGGCCACGATGCCCTGCACCCGCAGCTCGGCACGTTCGAAGACTTCCAGCGGCTGCGCCGCGCCGCCGCCGACCACGGCCTGGAGCTGGCCCTCGACTTCGCCATCCAGTGTTCTCCAGACCACCCGTGGCTGCGCGAGCATCCCGAGTGGTTCTCCCACCGGCCGGACGGCACGCTGCGCTACGCCGAGAACCCGCCCAAGAAGTACGAGGACATCGTCAACGTCGATTTCTACGCGCCTCCGCCCGCCGGCGAGCATCTCTGGCAGGCGCTGCGCGACGTGGTGATGTTCTGGGCCGACCAGGGCGTGCGCATCTTCCGGGTGGACAACCCGCACACCAAGCCGCTGCCGTTCTGGGAGTGGATGATTGCCGACGTGCGCGCCAAGCACCCGGACACGCTGTTCCTGGCCGAGGCCTTCACGCGGCCCAAGATGATGGCGCGGCTGGCCAAGCTCGGCTTCTCCCAGTCGTACACCTACTTCACCTGGCGCAACACCAAGGCCGAGCTGACCGAGTACATGACCGAACTGACGCAGACCCCGCTGCGCGAGTTCTACCGCCCGCACTTCTTCGTCAACACGCCGGATATCAACCCGTACTTCCTGCACGACGGTGGCCGCCCGGCGTTCCTGATCCGCGCGGCGCTGGCGGCGCTGCTCTCCGGGCTCTGGGGCATGTACAACGGCTTCGAGGTCTGCGAGGGCGCGCCGCTGGTGCTGAACGGCGTGGAGCGCGAGGAATACCTCGACTCCGAGAAGTACCAGATCCGCGTGCGCGACTGGAACCAGCCGGGCAACATCGTGGCCGAGATCTCGCGGCTGAACCAGATCCGCGCCAGCCATCCGGCCCTGCAGGACCACCTTGGCGTGCGCTTCTACCACGCCAGCGACGACGCGGTGCTGTACTTCGCGCGCTACGTGCCGGCCGAGCCCGGTGGCCCTGCAGGAGGAGGGGGAGGAGGAGGACCCGGCGGCGGCAAACCGGGCAGCGGCCCCACCTTCGGCAGCGACGTGCTGCTGGTGGCCATCAGCCTGGACCCGCGCGCGCCGCGCGAATCCGCGATCGAACTGCCGCTGTGGGAGTGGGGCCTGCCCGACCACGGCACCCTGCAGGCCGAGGAGTTGATGTCCGGCCGCCGCTTCACCTGGACCGGCAAGGCCCAGCGCATCCGCCTGAATCCGCATGAACTGCCGTTCGCGCTGTGGCACGTCCGGCCCCAACAACAAACCGGAGATACGGCATGAAGCGCGCATCCGACCGCGTCAGCGCCGCCCTGCTCAACGCCGACCCGCTCTGGTACAAGGACGCGGTCATCTATCAACTGCACATCAAGTCGTTCTATGACGCCAATGGCGATGGCGTCGGCGACTTCGCGGGGCTGCTGGCCAAGCTGGACTATCTGGTCAACCTCGGCGTGGACACGATCTGGCTGCTGCCGTTCTATCCCTCGCCGCGCCGCGACGACGGCTACGACATTGCCGACTACCGCAACGTGCACCCGGACTACGGCACGCTGACCGAGGCGCGCCGCTTCGTTGCGGCGGCCCACGCGCGCGGGCTGCGCGTGATCACCGAGCTGGTGATCAACCACACCTCCGACCAGCACCCGTGGTTCCAGCGCGCGCGCAAGGCCAGGCCCGGCTCGGCGGCCCGCAACTACTATGTGTGGTCCGACAACGACCAGTCCTACGCCGGCACGCGCATCATCTTCTGCGACACGGAAAAATCGAACTGGAGCTGGGACGCCGAGGCCGGCGCCTACTTCTGGCACCGCTTCTATTCGCACCAGCCGGACCTGAACTTCGACAACCCGCAGGTGCTCAACGAGGTGCTGAGCGTGATGCGGTTCTGGCTCGATATCGGCATCGACGGCCTGCGGCTGGACGCCGTGCCCTATCTGGTGGAGCGCGAAGGCACGACCAACGAGAACCTGCCCGAGACGCACGAGGTCATCCGCAAGATCCGCAGCCACCTGGACGAGCGCTACGCCGGCCGCCTGCTGCTGGCCGAGGCCAATATGTGGCCGGAAGACGCCCAGCAGTACTTCGGCGGCGCGAGCGGGGGCGGCACGGCCGACACCACCGGCGCGGCCAGCCCGGACGGCGGCGTGGTGGGCGACGAATGCCACATGGCCTTCCACTTCCCGCTGATGCCGCGCATGTACATGGCCATCGCCCGGGAAGACCGCTTCCCGATCACCGACATCATGCGCCAGACCCCCGAGGTGCCGCCGAACTGCCAGTGGGCGATTTTCCTGCGCAACCACGACGAACTGACGCTGGAGATGGTCACCAGCAGCGAGCGCGACTACCTCTGGGAGGTCTACGCCTCCGACCGCCGCGCGCGCATCAACCTCGGCATCCGCCGCCGGCTGGCACCGCTGATGGAGCGCGACCGCCGCCGCATCGAGCTGATGAACAGCCTGCTGTTCTCGATGCCCGGCACGCCGGTGATCTAC